>PPYF01064750.1_pt1 | contig 97918 bp, 108 predicted proteins | sample 1559871 | NCBI WGS metagenome assembly PPYF01 (sample SAMN08240021, study PRJNA423297) | Human gut metagenome, whole genome shotgun sequencing project.
TCAAAGTATTGCGCGGCGCACCCATAAGCATGGGCCGGGGTGAAACTCCCGTGAGGTTGCAGCTAACAACCGCCCGTTTCAGCCTTATTTCTCATATCGTACAAGCCGGAGCGCATATTCTGTACTATGCCGCTAACCGGGAGGGAAAGAAGATGATTACCAAGTTACAACTTCAACAAATGAGAAATGTTGATATTACACAGGTTGACCGCAGCACTTTGGTTGATATTCGTAATATCCATATTGACAGTTCTTTGCCAGCAGCAAAAAAAATGCAAAGCTACTTGGAGCAGATCGTCAATCCGTATTGTTTTCTTTGCGGCGATACGCCCGTAAGAATACGGTTTGTCGCAGAGGATAGAACGCTAAAGCAATCATTGTGCGATTACTTTTTAAGTCTGAAATAACCGCCGACTTTCCCTAACTCTATGGGTAAGACCTTGTGATTACGGGGCGAAAATGGTATAATTAACTCGTAATTATAGGGGGAAAGGAGGTATAATGCCCCGCATACGCAAAGACAAAATGGCACGCAGTTATGCAGAGCCGTTTTGGAAAATTGGGCTATACATTCGACTATCCAGAGAGGACGACAACGAGGACGAAAGCGAGAGTGTTATCAACCAAGAAAAGATACTCCGCGACTTTGTAGACAGCTATTTTGAGCCGGGAACCTATGTGATTGTAGACGTGTTTGCCGACGACGGATTGACAGGCACCGACACAGCGCGACCAAACTTCAAACGGCTTGAGGGCTGCATTGTCCGAAAAGAAGTAAACTGCATGATTATCAAATCCCTTGCACGCGGTTTCCGCAACCTTGCCGACCAGCAAAAGTTTTTAGAGGAGTTCATACCCATTAACGGTGCAAGGTTTATTTGCACAGGCACACCATTTATTGACACTTACGCAAATCCCCATTCTGCAAGCGGCCTTGAAGTACCTATTAGGGGAATGTTCAACGAGCAGTTTGCCGCGACCACTTCCGAAGAAATCCGCAAAACATTCAAGATGAAACGGGAGCGCGGCGAGTTCATAGGCGCGTTTGCCCCTTACGGCTACAAGAAAGACCCAAACGACAAAAACAGCTTGATTGTAGATGAAGAAGCAGCGGAGGTTGTCAAAAGCATTTACCATTGGTTTGTCAATGAGGGGTACAGTAAAATGGGGATTGCAAAGCGGCTTAACCAAATGGGAGAGCCGAACCCCGAAGCCTATAAGAAGAAAAAAGGCTTTAAGTATAACAACCCTAATTCCGACAAAAACGATGGTTTGTGGTCTGCCAGCACGATTGTAAGGATATTGCAAAATGAAGTTTATACGGGCGTAATGGTGCAAGGCCGTAATCGCGTAATAAGCTACAAAGTACACAAGCAGATCAACGTCCCCGAAGAAGAATGGTTTGTCGTCCCCAACACACACGAAGCGATTATTGACAGGGAAACATTCGAGAAAGCGCAAGCCCTACATAAGCGCGACACAAGGACAGCCCCCGGCAAACAGGAAGTCTATCTCATGTCCGGCTTTGTCCGTTGCGCGGATTGCAAAAAGGCCATGCGGCGCAAAACCGCCCGCGATATTGCCTACTACTCTTGCCGCAGCTACACCGATAAGAAGATTTGCAGCAAACATTCTATCCGGCAAGACAAGTTGGAAAACGCGGTATTGGCAGCGTTGCAAATGCAAATTGCCCTTGTAGATCGGCTTGCAGAAGAAATTGAACGGATTAACAACGCGCCTGTTATCAACCGGGAAAGCAAGAGATTATCCCATTCCTTGAAACAGGCAGAGAAGCAGCTAAAACAGTACAATGACGCTTCCGATAGCTTGTACCTTGATTGGAAAAGCGGTGAGATTACCAAAGAGGAATACCGCCGCTTGAAAGGCAAGATTGCAGAACAGATACAACAGCTTGAAGCGAACATCTCCTATCTGAAAGAGGAAATGCAGGTAATGGCTGATGGTATCGGAACCGACGACCCGTATCTAACCGCCTTTCTGAAATACAAAAACATTCAGAGCCTTAACCGCGGGATTATGGTTGAACTCGTAAAAGCGGTTTGGGTGCATGAGAACGGGGAAATAACGGTTGACTTCAATTTTGCCGACGAGTACCAGCGAATTATTGATTACATCGAGAATAACCACAACGTTATCCGAGTGATTGAGAACAAGGCAATCTAACGGCTTGCCTATTCAACACAAAGGAAAATCTAATGTTGTGCATAAATAAACGGCTCTACTGGACCCCCAGCACCGGCAGCTGCCGGTGAACCGCCGCCTCCACCACGCCGTCCGGGGACCACTGCACCGCCTGTAAAGTCCCCGGCAGATCCCCAGAATGGGCCGCCGGGACCGGGCAAAGGAGTCGATCAGAAAGGACTCCGTTCCCGGAAGGGGGCCCCGGATGTCCCCGCCGCCGGGCAGCAGCAGTCCCCCGCAGTCCAGACTGCGGTACAGGTCCCGGCACAGGACTACCCGGACCCCGGCGCTCTCCAGTGCCGCCAGATAGTTTTCATATTGACCCGGCACACCGTACAGATAAACAGCAGGCTTCATAGCGTTCCCCTCCCCTGTCTATTATGCGGCGGCGGGGAAAATTATGCCGGGACGGCGGACAAAACAATAAATCCGAACCCACGGCCAATCGGCAAAGGGTTCGGATTCTATTGTGTTGGTGGAGCGAGACGCACGGCATCCGAACTCCTCCCCGTCTTCAAAACGCTGCATATCACGCAGTGTGATGGTGCTTTTATCTCCGCTGAAGTTGTACGTCAACGTTATGTGGTCGTCGTAAACGAATACCGCGTTCACGAAGGTCTGAATCAGGCGCTTTTGTGCCTCTTTGTCCGACCAGTCAGCATCACGCAGGCTGCGGAGATAAAATGCGATATGGGATTTTTGCAGGTGGAAACCGCGGGCGATTTCCCTGTCGGCAATGGACGCCTTCAGGTCGGCTTTCTGCTGCGTCAGCTCGTCCATGCGTTTCTTGGTTTCCTCAGTCAGTATTCCGGCCTCAATGGCCCGAATGAGGTTTGATATGGCGGTGTCAGTCTGTGCAAGCTGCCGCTGAAGGTTACGCAGCTCCTCTTGACTGTTGTCCTGTGCAAGGTAATATTCCCATGTGCGGTCAACGATGTAGTCCAGCAGTTCGTCGTCTTGCAGCAGCTCGTGGGTGGCGTTGAGCACGGCGTCCTCAATGTCGGCCTGCCGCACGGCCTTCTTGTCGCAGGAGCGGAAGCGCTTCTTGTTGGAGCAGATGTAATAATTATGCTTGACACCGGTTTTACTGGTGCCGCTCTCGCCGAACATCAGAGCGCCGCACTTGCCGCAAAACAGCTTGTCCGTGAGGATGTAGTCGGCGCGCGACCATGTTTTCGCCGGTGCTCGCTTGTTGATCTTCAGCATTTCCTGCACTTTGTTAAACACGTCGTCCTCGATAATCCGGGGCACGCCGTCCTTGATCTCGTGGCCTTGGTATTCGTAAATGCCAATGTACTTCTTGTTCTTCAGGATCGAATGCAAGCTGTTCTTGGTGAAGGGTCCGCCGCGCAACGTCTGCAGGCCCATTTCGTTCAGCTTGTCAACGATTTCTGTAACCGTCTTGCCGTCCGCGTACATGGTGAAGATCATTTTCACTGTGGGCGCGGTATTTTCGTCTATGACGAACTTTTTGTCCGGTCCGGTCTTGTACCCCAGCGGGCGGTTTCCGCCCAACGACTGGCACTTCTCGGCGCTCTCAGCACGGCCACGGCGGATGTTCTGCGAAAGCTGTAGGCTGTAATACTCCGCGAAGCCTTCCAGCACACTTTCAAGGATTACGCCCTCCGGGCTGTCCGGGATGGTTTCCGCCACATACTCGACGCGCACGCCGTTCTTGCGGCACTTCATCTTGTTTATGGCGATCTCCTCACGGTTACGCCCGAAGCGGTCAACCTTCCAGAGGATGATAACCGAAAACTGCCGCTTGGCCGTGTCCTTCAGCATCTGCTGGAACTCGGCACGGTTATCCGTCCGACCGCTCTTTGCCCTGTCAACGTATTCATGCACGATGGTGTAGCCGTGCGCGGCGGCGTAGTCCCTTGCGTTGGAGAGCTGCCCTTCGATGGACTGTTCTCCTTGACTGTGGCTTGAATACCGGGCATATACGACGGCCAGTTCGCTGACCTCCGGCTTTGCCATTGGCACCTGCCATTTAATATCTATCGACATATCTGTTTACCCGTTACGCCCTTCTGCGCCCAGCAGGAGGGCTTTTTCTGTCCATTCGTATGTGAATTGCCGAATCTCTCGAATCATTCCGTAGACCTGTAGGTTTTGAAGAACTGCATACGCACAGTTGTTTCCGCATTTACATTTGCGCTGGATTGCGGACGTTGTAAGCACTGACAATTCGGACAGGTTGTTTGCGAATTCGTCTCGATTATCACGGACTTCAATAGGCAGAAATGGCTGTAATGCGGAAGCGTTAATTTTGGGCTGTACTGATTGTGCGGAAACTGCCATTTGATCGAGCGTCGATTCAACTTTTCTAATTTTGCCCTTAATGTAAATCAGCTGAAACAACTTTTTGACACCGCGAATTGCAGGGCCTATCCACAGTGGGAACAGCATGAACGTCATCGTTGTTACCACGTTATACACCGCTGTCCAGAAGGGTTGCTCTTTGTTGATGTCCAGCATGGCAACAAAGAGAGCGGACGCTGCGAACAGATACGCGCCGAGCAGAAAAATTCTCACGCCCTTCGGCAACTGCGAGAAACGGAAGGCTCCTGCGCTGCGGACGTTTTCCAGCAAAAGAACGTTATTCGCATTTGCCAACTCGCGTGCGGCTTTTGTGAATGTGCTGTTGGTGACAACCATTGCACGGTCGCAGTTGTAGAGCGCTTTTCCGGCTACTGCTTCCTGTATCGCGCCAAGGCTCACAGGGCTTGAGTAGTATTTGCACTGTACGGCGTATTTGTGCCCGGCCCTGTGGGCCGTAACATCGACGCCAAAATCACCTGATCCCTTTGTCACCTTAACGCCGGTGTAGCCGTGCCCGCGAAGGTACTTTGCGACCAGATATTCGTAATCGTGTCCATCCATGACCACGACCTCCCTTCACCTCATAAAGCGTTTGAAATCGACGTAGAGGATTTTTCCCTCACGCCGCATCAGGCATTCTTTGCTTTAGCGACCGTCTGGTACTTATCGGACGACAGCAGACCGGTGATATACGCTTCAACCTTCGCGCGGTCAATTTCGTCCAGCTTCAGGTATTGACGATACACCTCTGGCATGGCGTCACGCTCCCGCAGCGCGTCGGCATCGACGGCAAGCATCATTTGCCGAGCTTTCTTCATATCACCGTTCGCAGCCTCAACATAGGTGAGCGGGATTTCTGCAAGTGCGTCCCCGTTTTTGTCGTAGTCAATCGGATCGTCCGTTCTTCCCAGCAGGTAATCCACTGAAACGTCAAAATAGTCCGCAATCTTTTCAGCGGTGTAAGAATCAGGCTTTGCGTCGAAGCCCTCCAAATAGCGCTTCTTCCAGTAAGACACGCTGCCACGGCTGAAGCCGATCTCTACACTTGCGCGCGTCGGATTGATGCCCCGATCATCACAGAGCTTTTTGAACACATCGTAAAACATATTGCCTCCGAGGAAAAATTCAAATATTTGCTCCAACCCCCTTGACAAGTTCAAATGATTGCTCTATAATGTAAACCGTGGAGCAAATATTTGAACGAACGACAGCCATAGCATGGCAAGCCCCCTCCGCTGGCACGAAGGAAGCCGTCGAAAGGGTATCAGATACACACCTTTTCTATGATACCACAACAGTGCAAATATTTCAACTCCTTTTGCGAAAATATTTGAACTTGGAGGTGAAAATTTGAATTTCGACTGGACCGCTGAAGTGGTCGGGCGTATGCACATGGCGGCGATCACGGGCAAGCAGCTTGCGGATGAAGCAGGGCTGACGAACTCGTACCTGTCCGCCGTTCTCCACAACAAGAAGGGCAACGCTACGACCCAGCAGCGCATCATTGATGCGCTTGAACGCCTTGAGCAGCGGCAGGCAAGCGAACCCACAGTTAATCAGTAAGAAACGAGGAAAGCATCATGGCCAACGTCAAAATCGACTGCACGCAGATTCCGCGAGTACAAATGGATATTCTCTGTCGGACGCTGCTTGCGGGCATTGAGCGGTTTTACTCCGATCCGGAGAATTTGCGCCGCTACGAAGCGTGGCTACAGAAATGCAGAGAGGAAGGCAAGTTCTATGACGACGACACGCAGACGGCAGCACAAGCAGTTCAATAGGCTGCGCCGTATCGCTCTTGGCCTCTTTGTGCTGGCAGTGTTGGAGGCGGTCGTAATCACGATCCTTGCCGTCAACTGCGCGTCAGGCGCAGCGCCCGCACCGGAGGAAACCGCACCCGCTCCCACGGCTGAAACGTCCGTGCCGGAAACCGAAGCCCCTACCGCCTCCACATCGGACGAGCCGGTCACAGAGCTGGAAACCGTACCGCAGGAGACAGAAGGGCAGAGATTCCTACACAGTGACGACATTCCGCTGAGCTACGAGCTTCAAGAGGTAATGCAGCAGGCGTGTGAGGACTACGGCGTTCCCTATGCACTGGCGCTGGCAATCGCGGAATGCGAAAGCAGCTTCAACCTCGATGCAGACAACGGCACCTGCTGGGGCCTGATGCAAGTCCATCCGATTAACTATGATCGCCTGCGCGGACTTGGGATCGAACCCACCGACTATGAGGGCAACATCGTTGCCGGTGTCCTCTTGATCGGTGAGCTGCTGGACAAGTACGGCGACCAGCACAAAGCCCTCATGGCCTATAACTGTGGCGAGGGCGGCGCTGCGAAGCTCTGGCAGCAAGGCTACTACTCAAGTCAATACTCAAGGCACGTCTTGAACGTTTCTGAAAGCTGGCAACAAATCATCGACGATCTGAAGAACATTTAGGAGGCAAATCATGTTTGAGATCAAAATGACCATCGAAATCCCCGGATTGCCGGAAGCGCTGAACGCGCTGGCCGGTGCCATCGGCAAGCAGCCCGAATTCGTCTGCCATCAGCACGGAGGGAACAACCACCACATCGACAACGCAGGCGTTGTCAACGTTGATTTCCCCGCCGCGCCCGCTCCTGCGGCTCCCGTCGTAAACCCTACGACACCTGTTCAGCCTGCGCCAACTACCGGCACTGTTGCACCCACCCCTGTTCAGCCAACTGCACCGACGACTGCTGCCCCGACTGCGCCGGTCGCCGCTCCGGCTGAGAGCTACACCGTGGAGGCGCTGAGCCGCGCGGGTGCGGCGCTGATCGACGCAGGCAAGATGCCGCAGCTCCTCGCTCTGCTGGGCAAGTTCGGTGTACAGGCCGTAACGCAGCTGCCGAAGGAGGCATACAGCGCTTTTGGTGCTGAGCTTAAAGCCCTCGGAGCGCAGCTTTAACGGGAGGTGGGACAATGCCTACCCCCAGACAACACGCCCTTCTGAGCGCATCCAGCGCCCACCGCTGGCTGGCTTGTACGGCGGCACCGCATTTCGAGGAGAGTTTTCCTGACGGGACAAGCTCCTATGCGGAGGAAGGTACTCTGGCACACGCCATCTGCGAGCTGTATGCCCGCAAGAAATTCACTGTCCTGTCCACCCGCAAATTCAACTCTGAGCTGAAGAAGCTGCAAGCCCGCCCGCTGTACTCTGACGAGATGCTGCGGACCGCCGAAGCGTATGTGGACTATCTCACGGAGAAGGCCATGCAGTACGCCGCGCCGCCCCATGTGGCAATGGAGGTCAAGGTCGATCTCACGACCTATGTCCCGGACGGTTTCGGCACCTGCGACTGTATCATGATTGGCGGCGACGCGCTGCACATCACCGACTACAAGCACGGCAAGGGCGTTCCCGTATCGGCTGAAAACAACCCGCAAATGCGGCTGTATGCGCTGGGTGCTCTGAAGCTCTACGGGCCTATCTACGGCGACCAAATCAAGTGGGTATCAATGGGTATCTGTCAGCCCCGCCTGTCACAGGAGGCCAGCGAGGACGCCCTTAGTGTGGATGATCTGCTTGCATGGGGCGAGAGTATCAAACCCCTTGCAAAGGAAGCCTACGACGGCCCCGGAACCTTCTGCCCCGGTGAGCACTGCCGATTCTGCAAGGGCAAGGCGCAATGCGCCGCAAGAGCCGCGTTCTTTACCGGCTTTGAGGATTTCAAGAATCTCACCCCCGCGAACGGCAGCCGTGAGATCGGAAAAAGCCCGTGCCTGTCGGATGCCGAAGTCGGCGACCTGCTGATTCAGGCCGAAGGTCTGGTGCAGTGGTACAAGGACCTTCAGGACTACGCCACCGGCGCAATGCTTGACGGCGGCGAAATCCCCGGCTGGAAGCTGGTGGAGGGCCGCAGCAACCGTGCCTTCACGGATGTTGACGCCGCTGTCCAGAAGCTGATTGACGCCGGGTATGACGAGGCGCTGATCTACGACCGCAAGCCGAAGACCCTCTCAGAGCTGGAAAAGATGCTCGGCAAAAAGACCTTTGCGGAGTTGCTTTCCGAGTGTGTCACGAAGCCGAAGGGCAAACCTACACTTGCGTTGGCAAGCGACCGCCGCGAAGCCTATTGCGTCGGTGCCGCTGAGTTTGCGGGTGCGTCCGATGGCTGAAACGGTATATCTCAATGACGGCAGCATGGAGGTCATTTTCGAGGACAAGGATGTGTTTCTTGAACGGCTGCTGCGCGAAAAGCTCGGAGATGATGTCGCCCGCTGCTTCCGGGAATGCGTCGCAGAGCTGAAGGAGGAAATCCAAGAACAGCAGGAGCTGGTCAAGGATTATGAGGGCAACGCGGACGGCTATCTGGATATGTGCCGTGACGCCTGCGAATCCTTCACCGCCATTATGGAACTGCTGGAAGCGCCCCGCCTAAACCGGAATGCGCTCAAATCCGTAACCCGAAACGCCTTCAACGCGATCTACAGAAACCTTTGACCCTACCTGCGGATGCAGGACTGAACATATTGAACTGAATGAAATTTATGGAGGAATTAAACCATGTATCAGAGTGATCCGAAAAGAGTTCTCACCCCCGAATGCCGCCTGTCCTACTGCAACCTCGTGACCGCCCGTGCGCCGCAGAACGGCGTGGGCGACCCGAAGTTCAGCGTCACGCTGCTGATCCCTAAGTCCAACCCGACTATCAAGCAGGAGCTTGACGCGGCCATGAACGCCGCCGCCGAGGTCGGCGTCAACGCCAAGTGGAATGGTGTCCGTCCCGCCCGCATCGAATCCGTTGTCCATGACGGTGACGGTGTGCGCCCCTCCGGTGAGCCTTTTGGTGAGGAATGCCGTGGCTGCTGGGTCGTGACCGCATCCAGCAAGAACAAGCCCTATGTCTGCGGCGCGGACAATGTGAACTGTGAACTGGCTCCCACGGACATTTACAGCGGTATGTATGCCCGTGTGTCCATCAACTTCTATGCCTACAACTCTGCGGGCAAGCGCGGCGTCGGCTGCGGCCTGCGCGCCGTGATGAAGACCCGCGACGGCGAACCGCTCAGCAACTCCGTTGTTACCGCCGCTGAGTTCGCCGGTGTCGGCGGCGTTCAGCCGCAGGCCCCCGCGCAGGGCTACGCTACCGGCCAGTATGGCGTGGCCATGCCCGCAACGCCTGTCCCCGGCTACGGCGGTTATCCCGCTGGCGGCGTTCAGCCGCAGGCCGGTTACACTCCCGGCCAGATCAACCCCATCACCGGTCAGCCCATGTAAACCACAGCGCTGGGCGGGCGGCTACACAGTGACCGCCTGCCCGGCAAGGACACAAAGGAGGCAAATATGAAAACCCGTTTTGACTATTCCGGCGTTTGGATCACCGGCGTCGGCGAGGCTGTCCCCGTGGGCAACATGGAGACGCCGCATTTGCTGAACACGGTGCGTATGCTCGTTCAGAAGCCCGCTCGGACGCTTTCCATCCTCGTGGCTGACATTGAGCACGCGACCTTCTCTGATACGGTCTGGACGCCCTTCAACGCTGATGACCGCAAGCAGTCCCTCAAGAACGTAACCAGCTTGAGCGACGCGGAGCTGGTCGAGTATGTGCAGTCAACCCCGCTGTTCAAGTCCATGATCGAGGAGCTTCAGGAGCGCGGTGTCAACACCAAGAACGTTCTCAGCCTTTATTCCAGCTCTGAAGCCTTCCAGCGATAAGGAGGTGCAACGTGATCCACCTCAGTATCGACCTCGAAACGTATTCGGACGTGAACCTGAAGAAGGCCGGTCTTTACCGCTATGTGCAAAGCCCCGCCTTTGAGATTCTGCTTTTCGCGTACAGCTTCGACGGTGCGCCCACTCAGGTCATTGACATGGCGCAGGGCGAAAAAATCCCTCTGGAAGTTATTCACGCACTGACAGACCCGCAGTGCCTGAAGCACGCCTACAATGCGGCCTTTGAATGGTACTGCCTCAGTAAGTACATGGGCGCACAGCTCCCGCCTTCACAGTGGCGTGACACGATGCTGCACGGCCTGTATGCCGGTTACACCGCAGGTCTGGACGCGACAGGCCGGGCGCTGGGCATTCCGGAGGACAAACAAAAGCTGACTACCGGCAAGGCTCTGATCCGCTATTTCTGTGTGCCCTGCAAGCCCACGAAGGCGAACGGCGGCAGGACCCGAAACTACCCGCATCACGACCTCGAAAAATGGGCACTATTCAAGACCTACAACGGCCAAGACGTTGTGGCGGAAATGGAGATCGAACGCCGCCTGTCTGTGTTCCCCGTGCCAGATTTCGTTCAGAAGCAGTGGGAAACCGACCTGCTTATCAACGCGCGCGGTGTGGCAGTCGATATGGACTTCTGCGCAGGCGCGTTGGAGCTGGGCGAAATCATCCGCGCGCAGCTCACCGACGAGGCCGTCCTGCTTTCCGGACTACAAAACCCCAACAGCGTCAAGCAGCTTGCCCGCTGGCTGTCCGCCGAAACCGGCGACGATATTACCACCCTCCGCAAGGAGACGATCAAAGAGCTGCTGGGCCGCGACAACGCTGACCACGTTCAGCGGATGCTGGAAATCCGGCAGGAGCTGGGCAAGACCAGCACCAAGAAATACGACGCCATCGAGGCCGCTGTGTGCGACGACGGGCGCGTCCGTGGGCTGCTTCAGTTCTACGGCGCAAACCGGACGGGGCGCTGGGCCGGACGTCTGGTGCAGGTCCAGAATCTGCCGCGCACCTACACGGAGCCGCTGGAATTTGCCCGTGAACTGGTCAAGGGCCGCAAGCTCGACGCGCTGCGGATAGTCTACGGCTCCCCGAATGACACGTTGTCACAGCTTATCCGCACCGCGTTTGTGGCTGCTCCCGGCAACGTCCTGATCGACGCCGACTTCAGCGCCATCGAAGCCCGCGTCATATCGTGGCTTGCCGACGAGGAGTGGCGGCTTGAGGTTTTCCGCACACACGGCAAAATCTATGAAGCGTCTGCCTCTCAGATGTTCGGCGTCCCGCTGGAACGGATCAAAAAGGGCAACCCCGAATATTCCCTCCGGCAGCGCGGCAAGGTCGCAGAATTGGCCCTCGGCTATCAGGGCGGCGTTCCCGCCATGCGGCAGATGGACACCGGCAAGCTGCTTGCCGACCTGCCGGACGAAGAAATCAAAGACATCGTGGATAAGTGGCGCAACACAAACCCCAAAATCCGCAACCTATGGTACAGCTTCAATGATGCAGCAATCCGTGTCATTCAGAATGGCGGCTCTCTCCGCGTTCGCTGCTGCACCTTCGCGCGGGAGTGTGACTGCATCCGTGGTACGACCTGCATGACCATCTCACTTCCGTCCGGTCGCAAGCTCTATTATGTAGAGCCTGCTGTCGGTGAAAACCGCTGGGGCGGTCCGTCCATCACTTATATGGGCGTGAACGACAAGAACAAGTGGGGCCGCATCGAAACCTACGGCGGAAAGCTGGTGGAGAACGTCGTACAGGCTATTGCCCGCGACTGTCTGGCGCAGGCCATTGAACATCTTGAAGCTGCCGGGCTGCCCGTGGTTTTCCACATCCATGACGAGGTGGTCATCGACACCGCAGCATTTGACACCAACGACGCCATGCTTGACAAGGTGGTCAAGATCATGTCAACCCCGATCCCGTGGGCTGAGGGCCTGCCCCTCGGCGCTGACGGCTGGGTCGGAGCATTTTTCAAAAAAGATTAAGGAGGCAACCTTTTATGTTTATCAAGACTTCTACTACCAACGAAACCACATGGGCCGCGCTGAAGGCGGCGGTCGATAACGGCGCCATCGCGCAGGGCGATTTGGTCATCTTCAATCTGAAGAACGGCGAGGAAGTGGCCATGAGAGCTACACAGGACAAGAAGGGCAAGTGGTTCTTCGTCCTCGAAGACTGCCTCGCTGACGAGCACTGCATGAACAAGCGCCCCACCAACAAGGGTGCGTGGGCTGCCTGCGATATGCGGCAGTATCTCAACAATACCGTGTTCGCCCTTCTGCCGGACGAGCTTCAGGCGCTTATTGCGCCGACGACAATCGTCCAGATCGTGGACGGTGAGCGCGTAGAAACCGAAGACAAGCTGTTCTTGCTCTCCAAGACGCAGGTGTTTGGCAAGGGCCGCTGGTCGGATCGTGAGCCGGAGGACACGCAGCTTCTGTGCTTCCTCCGCGAGAAGGACCGCGTGAAGGAGTGCGGCGACAATGGAACATGGTGGTGGTGGCTGCGGTCGCCTGAGGCGTCGTCGTCTTCGTCTTTCGCCGGTGTGACCAACTTCGGCGGTTACAGCATCAGCAACATTGCGTCCTCCTCCTACGGGGTGGCGTTCGGCTTCTGTTTAATCTGATTTCCCTTTGAAATCCGGCCCCCGGTCGTGGGGCCACCCAAAATACAATAACACAAAATCTACGGAGGCAACTCATTATGAAATGCGAAAAGCTGATTAAAACCGCCGCTGTGGTGGCTCTGATCCTTTTTATCGCCGGTGCAGTAATCGGCACACTGGCCGTTCCTGTGGTCCTGTCCATGTTCTATTCGTGGTACTGGCTGTTCCTTTATGCCGGTTATCTGCTTGTCATCCTCTATGTGGCGCTCTACTGCATTCGCTACAGCTATGAGGAACACATCAATAACGGAGGGAAATCCTATGCAAAACGCTAACATCGGTCTGGTTGACATTACGTTGACCTGCCATTTCGAGGTCAAGGACGCCGAAGTATTCGGCGGCGCTGGGAGCGTCGGCTACACAAGCGTTGCGCTGAAGCACGCGAAAGCCGCCGACCAGCTTGTGGGCATCATCAACAATTCGGTTCAGTGTGAGGGCTTCCTTTACGCCCAGCGCAAGAGCACTGCTGACCTGCTCGGCGTTCCCATCGAGTGCGTCCGGGCCATTACATACGACCAGTATGAGGCTGCGACCGGGGACGATGAAACGGAGGACGACGATGAAGATTATTAAGCCCGGCTTCGAGTTCATCACGCCCATTGACGGCAGCGTAATCCTGAAGCGCCTTGAGGAGTGCGGGCGTGTCTGCTACAAATCCGAGGGCAAGATCACAGACGACAGCGCCCCGAAGTTCGTTGCCGGTATCATCAAGCGCGGCCATGAGGCCGTCTTAGAGCATTGCAGCTTTACCGTGAAATTCATTTGTGACCGTGGCGTCAGCCACGAGATCGTCAGGCACCGGCTGGCATCCTATTGTCAGGAGAGCACCCGCTACTGTAATTACGGCAAGGATCAGTTCGGCAGCGAGATCACGGTCATTGAGCCGTGCTACCTGAACGAGAATACCTTCGCCTACGACGAGTGGAAAGAGGCTTGCCGCCGTGCTGAAACGGCCTACTTCAACCTTCTGAATTGGGGCCTTTCCCCGCAGGAGGCCTGCGCAGTGCTCCCGAACAGCCTCAAAACGGAGGTCGTTATGTCGGCCAATATCCGCGAGTGGCGTCACTTCCTGCGGCTCCGCACCTCAACTGGCGCGCATCCGCAGATTCGGGAGATAGCTACACCACTGCTGCGTGAGTTGCAGCAGATCGTTCCCGTCTGCTTTGACGACATTCTTCCGAAGGAGGCTGACCATGAAACGAGCTGAAATTCTGGAACAGGCGCGTAAATGCGTCTGCGGAGAGCGTGAGCGCGAGTACGGCAGGCCCGAAAACAACTTTGCCCTTATCGGCAAGCTGTGGGAGGCGTACACCGGAATGCACTACAGCGCGAAAGACGTTGCTATGATGCTGGCGCTCCTGAAAGTGGCCCGCATCAAGACCGGCGTCAAGGGTGACAGCTTCGTTGACTTGGCCGGTTACGCCGCCTGCGCTGGTGAAATCGCCACGGAGACGCCGAAGGCCCCACCCGTCAACACCTGTATTTCCTGTGGTGCTGAAATCCCTGAGGGGCGGCAGGTCTGCCCCAACTGTTTGGGAGGTGATCCGCATGGCAAGGGATGAATGCTGGGACGCACTCAAAGAGCACGCCCGGCAGAATCACAAGGAGCGGGTAGCAAAGAATCCCGATCGCATCGAGTATGCAATCCGGCAACTTGAAGCCCACAACATTGAATATGTCCTGAAGAATGACGCCACAGGCCATTTCCACTGCCGCCGTAAATCCGACGACGCATTGGTTCAGTTCTGGGCGGGCACCGGTAAAATCCTCGGCTACACACAGAGAGGCATTCACAACCTGATCCGCATTTGCGAGGGTGAGACATGAGCACCTGTCCGCTCTGTGGGGCGGAAGTTACCGTTGTTCCATATTTTGATGTGACGGAACCAGCAGCCCGTAAATACGCAGTGCTGCATAGCGAACAAACCTCTTGCCCCGCATCAACCGAAGCCCCCCCCGTCCTCAACAAGGCGTTCAACATGGATTGCCTGAAGGGTATGAATCTCATACCCGATAAATCAGTCGATCTCGTCCTTTGCGACCTGCCATATGGCACGACGCGCAATAAGTGGGATTCAATTATTCCGTTTGAATCGCTGTGGCAGTCATATGAGCGGGTCGTGAAGGACACCGGGGCAATCGTGCTGTTTTCTGACGGCTTGTTCACCGCGCAACTCATTCAGTCCGGTAGCAAGCTGTGGAGGTATAACCTTGTATGGGACAAGGGCCGAGGCTGTGATTTCCTCAACGCCAATGTTAAGCCCCTGAAATGCCATGAGGACATTGCGGTGTTCTACAAAAAGCACCCGACGTACAACAAGCAATTCTGGTATTCCACACCGTACAGACCTACTAAAAACGGCAGTCTGTCCGATAACTACGGTAATCGCGGTACGGCAGTAAGCGAATCCGAGGATGGCAGACGGAATCCGCTGTCCATCCTCCGGTTCAGTCGTGATACGGAAAAGCTACACCCGACACAAAAGCCGGTAGCCTTGTTGGAATACCTGATTAAAACATACACCAATGAAGGTGATACCGTCCTTGATAACTGTTTCGGCAGCGGCTCAACTCTTGTGGCCGCATTGAACACAGATAGACGGTGTATCGGGTTTGAACTTGAACTGAAATACTACAATGCAGCTGCTGAAAGAATTTCGGCATGGCAGCAAAACAAAAGGAGTGAGTAGCGCATGACAATGACTATTTTCGATTTTGAAGATACGGAAGTCAAAATCGAGCTGCCCGATAAGCCCATCAAGGCTATTTCTGTGACCGTTTTATCCGGTGACGAAACAGGAACCGTCATATTCGATGACGGCACCACTGTTGGCTTTGACGCATCAAACTCGCGCATTTGTAATTTTTTCGATGGCTCATATACCGTCATCGGAGAACAGATTTTTGATTGGCTGGCGTTTAAGCCTTCGGACGGACGTACCGCTGCTTATTTGCGGCAGGAACGTTTTTCCTGATGGCCCGCGTTACCCGCCACGCAGCGCGAAGAACAAAGGAACGTCTCGGCCTGCCGAAGAAGCTCTCCCACAAGAACGCTGAAAATGCGCTGCGGTACGGCATCCGGCACAGCGACACCAGCGGCAGCCTGAACCGGTACATATCGGCGCTGTACTGGAAGCACGAGACGGCAAACAACATCCGCGTCTACTGCAACAACGTTTATATCTTCCACGGCGAAACCCTTATAACGATCTTTCCGCTGCCGCAGAAATACCGCAAAACTGCGGCGCGGATCAATCGGAAAACCACAGAACGAGGTGAATTTGATGAAAATTCCTGAAAAGATCAAGATCGGCGGCAAGACCTACACTGTCGAGATCACCAACAAAATGGATCTCGGTATCAACAATGTATCGGCGGAAATTCTCTACGGCGACCTGATTATCCGCATCAGCCCGCAGGCTGCGGCCAAAATGGAAGCCGATTTCATCCACGAAATGGTCCATGCGATTTATTTCGGCCTCGGCTACCGCGACCACGACGAAAAGCGTGTGGACGAACTGGCGCACGCGCTCCATTCGGTCATTGTTGATAATCCGGATGTGTTTGCGCCCGCTGAGGTCGGACGCCATGAGAGTTAAACAGTACAAGGGCACCGTCTACGGCGCTGAACTGACCGCCAAAGAGCGGCGCGCCATGAACATTGAGATCAACCGGCAAATCGTGGAGGCCGACCGCAAATACCTGAACAACGTTGATGCCATGATCCTTTATTTCCTGCATAAGCACCTCGGCTTCGGGAAAAAGCGGCTCCGGCGCGCATGGGAACAGTTTACGGTCATCCACGATGATCTGGTCAACTACTATGAAATGCCCGACGATGGCGCGTGGCTTGCGGACCGCAAGCTGCAAGAGATCGGCGTTGATGTCGCGGCATGGAACGACGAAAAGAAGGAGGCGGCTACACAGTGAGCTATGATGTGAGCTTCAAGGCCAAACTTGAAGGTGCGGATCAGTGGGTGTACGTCGGCGACGACTGGATCAACCACACGTCCAACACTGCCGCCATGATTAAAGAGGTGTGCGGCTCCTATCCCTCTGAGTGGAACGGCAAGCGCTGTGCCGATATGTACCCCGTGCTCATGCAGGGCGCGTCGCGGCTGTGCCTGCATCCGAAGCGCTACCGGCAGTTTGAGCCGGGCAACTGCTGGGGCACGGTGGAATCCACAGCGGAATTTCTCAGGCAGATTGCGGACAACTGCGATAAGTTCCCGACCGCCGTGATCGAAGTCGATTGTTAGGAGGTCTGTATGGCAAACTACCCCAAGAGGAACAGCGAGGGCTACTACGACCCCACAGCGTATGAGGGCGTGAAATCTATCGTCCGTGAAGAAAACGCGCTGGATGGCCGCGTGAGCGACCTCGTGAAGGTCCTTAAATTCATCATCCGTAACTGCGGCTTTGAGCTTGTCAGCCGCATTGAAATCAAAGATGTCAAGACCGGGAGGGTGTTCAAATGAGTGACATGACAAAGGCCGAGCTTGAAGCCGAACTCAGGCAGGCACGGGACAAAATCTGCTATTGCGAGTGCAAGAACAAGGAGCTTCAGGAGCGTCTGAGCGCGATTGTGGCACCCGTCCAGTGCGACACCTACGCCGAGGCCGTCAGGGCCTACGGCAAGCAATCGCAGCTTGTGATGGCTATGGAGGAAATGTCAGAGCTGACCAAGGAGCTGTCGAAGAATCTTCGCGGCGCGGATAACGCTAAGGCACTGGCCGAGGAGATCGCCGACGTGGAAATCATGCTGGAACAGCTCAAGGTCATTTTCCGCAACCGTGCTCTGGTGGACCGCATCCGCGCGGGAAAGCTGGTCCGTCTGTCTGACCGGATCACGGGAGAAGCGCGGGAATGAGCGGTGCGGAGTTACACAAGGAGGCGACGCCTTCCCCGGTGACGGGGGGGGTGATCCTGAGGACAGGAGTACCTGATTATGAACTATGACAGACAAATCACCATATCCGTAGGCAACAACCGCCGTGATATGGTCTGGAAACAGACGGTGCTGACCGTCGAAGAACTCTATAAACGGCTGTCTACCCCGGTCCGTGGGACCGAAACCCTGCAAGATTATCTGCATCTGAAGAAATCACAGCAGGACGATCTGAAGGACGTCGGCGGCTTTGTGGGCGGCTCTCTGCTGGGGCAGCGCCGCAAGGCAAACAACGTGACCGGGCGCGACATCATCACGCTTGACTTTGATAATATCCCCGGCTGGCAGACGGAAACCATCATCGGCAAAATGGACGAGCTGGGCTTCAGCTACTGCATTTACAGCACACGCAAGCACACGCCTGAGCGCCCGCGTCTGCGCGTCGTCGTCCCGACTGACCGTACTATGACCCCGGATGAGTACGAGCCGTGCGCGCGCCGTGTGGCCGCTCATGTGGGCATCGGCATGGCCGACCCGACCACCTTTGAGACAGTCCGGCTCATGTACTGGCCTTCCTGCTGCTGTGACAGTGAGTTTGTCTACAAGGCCGTAGACGCACCGCTGATCTCCGCAGACGCCCTGCTGGGTACATATGCCGACTGGCACGACCTGACGAGCTGGCCGGTGGTCCCCGGTGCTACCAGCTATCAGAAGCTGGCTATGAAGCAGGGCGATCCCGAAGAAAAGCAGGGTCTTGTGGGTGCCTTCTGCCGCACCTATAACGTGCTGGCGGCTATGGACGCCTACCTGCCGGGCATCTATGAGGCCGTGGACAACGACCCCGACCGTTATACCTATCTGGGCGGTTCCACCACGGGCGGCGCGATCATCTATGACGGCGGCAAGTTCTTGTTTAGCCACCACGCGACGGACCCGTGCAGCGGGCGGCTGGTCAACGCCTTTGACCTGATCCGGCTACACAAGTTCGGGGACAAGGACGACAGCGCTTCGCCGGAAACGCCCGTTGCGAAGCTCCCGTCCTACAAGGCTATGTGCGATCTGGCACTGGCCGACAAGACCGTATGCGCCACGCTCAACCGTGAGCAGCACGAACAGGCCATGAAGGAATTCGAGGGCATGGGCAACGATCCCGCGCCGGAGGACGACACCGCATGGGCCGAGAAGTTGCAGCGGACGCAGGACGGCAAGATCAAGAGCACCATCGACAATGTGCTCATTATCCTTGACGGCGACCCGCTCCTGAAGGGCAAGTTCGCGCTCAATCAGTTCGCCGGGCGCGGTGAGGTGCTGGGGCCGCTGCCGTGGAAGAAGGACGGCAAGCGCCGCCTGTGGTCTGACACCGACAGCAACGGCCTGTACTGGTACATGGAACGCTTCTGGGGCATCTCCGGACGCGGCAACATTGACAGCGCCCTTGACATCCACGCCTCGCAGCACGCCTTCAACGAGGTCCGTGAGTATATCGAGCGCCTGACATGGGACGGCGTGCCCCGGCTGGACACGCTGTTCATTGACTACCTCGGTGCCAAAGACACCGCCTATAACCGCGCTGTGTGCCGCAAGAGCTTCACCGCAGCCGTTACCCGTGCCATGACCCCCGGCTATAAGTACGACAACATGGTCATCCTCGCCGGGCCGCAGGGCATCGGAAAAAGTACCCTTCTGGATAAAATGTCCCGTGGCTGGTTCAACGACAGCATCCGCACCTTCGAGGGCAAGGACGCATCAGAGCTGCTTCAGGGCGTGTGGCTGGTGGAAGTGTCAGAGCTGGACGCATTCCGCAAGACCGACGTCGCCCGCATCAAGCAGTTTCTCTCCCTGCGTGCCGACCGCTACCGCGCAGCGTATGGCCGTCACGTCTCGGAGCTGCCCCGGCAGTGCGTGTTCTTCGGCTCTACCAATACGACGGACTTTCTTCAGGACACGACCGGCAACCGGCGTTTCTGGCCCGTGGACGTGGGCGAGCAGCCGCACGCCAAAACCGTGTGGCGCGACCTGACCGACAACGTTATTGACCAACTGTGGGCGGAGGCAAAGGCCCGCTGGCAGGCTGGCGAATCGCTGTACCTCTCCGGTGACGTGGAGCAGGAGGCGAAGATCAAGCAGGAGGAGCACCGCGAGGTGTCCGCCCGTGAGGGTCTTATTGCCGCATTCGTTGAAAAGCAGGTGCCGGTTGACTGGGCGAAATGGCCCATCGACAGGCGGCGGGATTACTGGTGCGGAGCTACACGGACGCCGGATGGGCAGGAACTTGAGCTTGTTGACCGTGACCGTATCGCCGCTGTGGAAGTTTGGTGTGAGCTGTTCAACGGGAATGTCCGGGAAATGAAGCCCGCTGACACGCGGGAAATCAACGCCATTCTGGCGCGGCTGGACGGCTGGAAGCGGTCTGGCACGGTCATCCGGGTAGGCCCATACAGCGTGCAGCGCGGCTTTGTCCGGGCGTGAAAAGGCTGTAACATTCTGCTGTAACACTGGATGTTACAAGCGCAGAACGGTGTAACACTGTAACAAAAACGTTACAGCAGACGTTACAGCGAAAAAGCCCGTATTTCAAGGGCTTTTTGAACTTTGTAACATTGTAACATACTTTTTCTATTGAATACCTGTAATAAAGGGCGTATGGGCGTTATCCGCCATAGCGCCTATACGCGTAGGGAATTATAGAAAATAGGGTCAAAAACGTTACAACCGTTACCGACAAGGAGGACCTAAATGCTTGAATCCTATTACGAAAATAAACTGAGAACCGGCGTCCAGAAACTGGGCAACGGCGTCCGGTGTCTGAAGTTTGAAAGCCCCGGTTTCTCCGGTGTCCCTGACAGGATCATCCTGCTTCCCGGCGCAAAGGTGATTTTTGTAGAGATGAAGAAGCCGGGGAAAACGGAACGCAAGCGGCAGCTTTATGTGCAAGGGCTATTGCGTGCGTTGGGTTTTGAAGTTTTTTCGGCGGTCGATAGCGAGGAGAAAATCGAAGCCGTGCTTGCACGATGCAGGGAGGTACTGAGGGATGAAGGATTTTTGCCCGCATAACTATCAGCAGTATTGCATTGATCGAATTATTCGTGATCCGGCATTGGGGCTTTTTCTGGATATGGGCCTTGGCAAAACGGCTATCACGCTGACCGCGATCAAGCGGCTGAAGTATGAATATTGGGCAGTGCGGAAGGTGCTTGTCATTGCTCCGAAGAAGGTAGCAGAATCGACATGGGACAAAGAAGCTGCAAAGTGGTCCCACCTCTCCTGTCTCCGGCTGGTACACGTCCTCGGCTCTGTGGGGCAGCGTACCGCAGCGCTGGCCCAAACGGCGGATGTTTATCTCATCAACCGCGAGAACGTGCAGTGGCTGGTGGGCTACTACGGGCACAGCTGGCCGTTTGACATGGTGGTCATCGACGAAAGCAGCAGCTTCAAGAATCATCAGGCAAAGCGCTTCAAGGCGCTGAAGCTGGTGCGCTCTCGGATCAACCGCATTGTGGAGCTGACCGGCACGCCGAATCCCCGCAGCCTCATGGACCTGTGGGCGCAGGTGTACCTGCTGGACTGCGGGCAGCGGCTGGGCCGTACCATCACATCATACCGCGACGCATACTTTGTGCCGGATAAGCGCAGCCGCACGACGATCTTCTCCTATGCGCCGAAGCTGGGTGCAGCGGACGAAATCTACAGGCGCATTTCTGACATCTGCATCAGCATGAATTCGGAAGACTACCTCGACCTGCCCGAACTGATCTATGAGGATATTCCCGTCAAGCTGGACACCGCAGCGCAGAAGGCTTACGACCGCTTGGAGCGGGACACGCTGCTTCAGGTGGACGAGACAGTCATCACGGCTGGCTCTGCCGCTACTCTGCGCGGCAAGCTCCTACAGCTCTGCAACGGCGCTGTGTACGACGAGGACGGGAACGTCATCACTGTGCATGACTGCAAGATTGAGGCGCTGCTTGAGACTGTGGAGCAGCTGAACGGGCAGCACGCGATTATCTGCTACAATTTCAAGCACGACCGCGACCGGCTGTTGCAGGCGCTGGAAGCTACACACTTGCGGGTGAGAGTGTACGAGGGCAAAGCGGAAGAAGACGACTGGAACGCTGGCAACATTGACCTGCTGTTGATGCAGCCCGCGTCCTGTGGCTACGGCCTCAACCTGCAAGAGGGCGGCCATCACATCATCTGGTTTGGCCTGAACGACAGTTTGGAGCTGTACCAGCAGACCAATAAGCGCCTGCACCGGCAGGGGCAGCCGTACCCCGTCATAGTCCACCATCTGGTGGTGCTGGGCGGCACGGACGAAGACGTTATTAAATCTCTGGGCGGCAAAGCCAATGCACAGGATAGCCTGTTGGAAGCCCTGAAGGTTAGAATTCAGAAGGCTAAGGAGGCCGCAGCATGACTATCAAAGAACTATCGCAACTCTACCACCTCAACCGTGAAATCGAAATGGACAAGCGCCGCTTGGACGAACTGGAACTGCTGGCATCGTCCCCGAAGGCGCAGAACTTGGACGGTATGCCCCATGCGCCCGGTTATGGTGACGCGCTGGCGCGCTGTGTCGCTGAGATTGTGGACTTGAAAGCGATCATTTCCGCGAAACAGCAGCAGTGCATTTATGAGCGCAACCGCCTTGAACGGTACATATCCAGCATTCCGGACAGCCTGACCCGGCAGATATTCACATATCGCTTTGTGAACGGCCTGAGCTGGTGGCAGGTAGCCTATTCAATCGGCGGCAACAACACCGGCGACGGCGTGCGTATGCGTGTAAAACGCTACTTGGAGGAGACAAGTGAATAAACCTTGTTCGTTTTGTTCGCTCTGTTCGTAGTAAACTATAGCATGGAATTCAAGACACGCGAGAGGCGGTACACGGTTCTGCCTCCGGCCTTACCGCCTGTGTCTTGAATTCTATTTTTGCAGATAGGAGGCACGGCGCTTTGATCTACCGGCAGGGACGCAATTATGAAAATCTGAATAAAATGATTTATCGCGGTACGGGTAAATTCGACACGCCGTGCCTTGTTCCAGAAGTGTGCAATGCCGACAGCTTTATCGGCTTTAACTATGCGAAAAGCTGCAAGGACCCGCAGCACATTGGTACGCAAATGAACGCAACCGCCCGCGCGCTGTTCCTCGCTGGCTACAAGGAAATGTTGAAGCGCTTGCAGCCCGCGCAAATTCTGTTTTACGGCTCTATTCCGGCTGAATGCAGCGGCGATAAAATCATTCCGATTTTGACGTTTCAGGACGGTTTGAAGCGCCGCGTGAGTAAAAAGTTTACACAGGACGAAGGAAATTCACAGGAGGATGTGCTATAATGGGTGGTAGAGGTGGCAGCTATTCAAGGTCCGGCTTTTTAGGGCCTCACGGAAAGCAGAAAACCGTTGAAGAAGCGCTCGCCGGTGCCAACCCGCATTACAGAGAGGGCCGCGAGTGGCAGCAGAATTGCCAAAGGTGCATTTACGCTTATGAAATGCAGCGGCGCGGCTATGATGTTGAGGCTTTGCCCCGTATCTTTGACGGGACCGACCGCTTGCCGTATATGTACGACAAAAACGGCTGGCTTGCAGTCATGGACGGCGCAAAAGCAGTTGACTTTCCTTCCCGAAACACCATTCAGAAAATGGCGGATCAAATGGCGAACTGGGGCGACGGTGCCCGCGCAATCGTTCGCGTCCAATGGAAAGGCGGCAGGTCCGGCCATGTATTTATGGCCGAACAGCAAAAGGGCGGCACAGTCTTCATGGACCCGCAGACCGGGCGCTATGTTGACATCCACGTCTATATGGATCAGGCGGTCAAGGGCGCGACCAAACTTGTCAGGATCGACAACTTGAAGCCGACCGCACTACTCGAAAAATGCGTCAAAAAGCGCGACAAATAGGAGGTTATCAGAACATGGCAAAGACGACCAGCGGCCCCGCAAGGAAAACGGGCGGCAGTAAACCCGCAAAGGGGCGTGTTATTACACCGCCCAATGCAAGCAAGGAACTTCCGAAGTCCTTCTATCAGCAGGACAAGGCCAAAGGTAAAAAGAAATCCGAAGTCCCGGACATCTAAAAAGCAAAGCACTTCAACCGTCAGCGGCTTTCCGCTGGCGGTATTTTTATACCCAAAAAGAGGTGAGACAATATGCAGCTTGACAGATTCAAGCATGAATTCAAGCGTCTGAACGGCGTTTATGCGACCGACAAGGTGGTGCTTTTCCGCAATCCGCTTGAGCTGTACAGCCTGACGACCGGCAAAATCATTGCATCCTTCAACAGCCTTGACGAGGCTTTGCACTTTGAGATTGACGGCAAGACCCTTGAGCAGCGGATCAGCGCGTGGACGGAGATCACCTTCCCCGTGGAGCACGGCGGGCGCGGCGGCGGTTCCGGCATCGGTTTTAGTGGCGGCTGGCCGTCTTCTGGTGGCGGCAGCGGCAAGGACGAAACCACCGCAGACCTTCCCGCGCGCATGAATGTCAAAATCGGCTCCAACCGTGTCTATGAGGACATGGTACGCGCCTTTGTTGCCGCACATGGTGACGCGCTGGAAGAACACGGCGTGGTCGTGGATGAACAGGGCTTCGCTACGAAATACCGCCACGGCAACGCGGGCAGTATTTCAGGGCTGACCGGCAACGGCAAGGAAATTGCCATTCACAACCACCCGCGTGACGGCTGGCCGACCTTCAGCAAAGAGGACGTCATCAATACCGCCCTTGGCACCCGGCGCGGCATTGTGGCCGTCAGCACCAAAACCGGACGCGGCGACGATACGGCGCGATATGCGGGCGTGTACACCTTTACGAAGGGCACGCATTTCAACGCTTCCGGCTTTGTAAAGGCGGTCAACAGCGCCCAGCTCAGCGGCAAGGACTACAACGACGCCGTTTCTAAGTGGCTGAAAGCCAATCAGCAGAAATTCGGTTACAAGTACAGCTATCAGAAAGCGAAGTGACGAAGGGGGAAAAACCACTGATAGGAGGTGTGAAGCGTGAGCAGACCACAAGACAAGAACCTCATTCCTCTGACCGAACGCAGCGAAGAAGAGGCTCACGCTATCCGCTCTGCTGGTGGTAAAGCCAGTCAGGAGAAACGCCGTGAACGGCAAATGATGGCTGACCTTCTTGAGCTGTATTCCGGCCTCCCGATTACCGATAAGCGCAAGCAGAACCGCCTGAAAAAGCTGGGCATCCCGTCTGAGGTGTTGACCCAAAAAATGCTTGTGGCCGACGCTCTTATGCGGTCGGCGCAGGCGGGCAACACCTATGCGATCCAGCTCTATATGGACATCACCGGTGAAACCGGCTTGGGCGGCAGCGCAAAGGACAACAATCTGCTTGAAGCTATCCAGAATGCCACAAAGGAGGACGTGAACACGGATGATTTACCAGAACTTCAGCAAGCGGCAGCTTCTGACGCTGACGTGGTGGAATAAGCCGCAGTTCATGGATTGTGACGGCATCATCTGTGACGGCTCTATCCGTTCCGGCAAGACCGTTTCCATGACAGACGGCTTTATCCTGTGGAGCATGAGCCGCTTTAACAATCAAAACTTCGCTATATGCGGCAAGACCATCGAGAGCTTGCGCCGCAACGTTATAACCCTCATGCCGCAGTGGCTTGAAGGCATTTTCTCAATCACTGAACGCCGCAGTGAAAACAAGCTGATTATCACGTCTGGCGGCGTGACCAACAGCTACTATATGTTCGGCGGCAAGGACGAATCAAGCTACACACTGGTGCAGGGCATCACGCTTGCGGGCGTGCTGTTTGACGAGGTGGCCCTTATGCCCCGTTCCTTCGTGGAACAGGCTATGGCCCGTTGCAGCGTGGCCGGTTCTAAGTTCTGGTTCAACTGCAACCCCGAAAACCCCGGTCACTGGTTCTATGTGGAATGGATCAAGAAAGCGCGAGAGCGGAACATCCTGTATCTGCACTTCACGATGAACGACAATCTGAGCCTTGCCCCGGAGATCAAGGCCAGATATGAGGGAATGTACACCGGCGTTTTTTATCGTCGATATATTCTCGGCCTGTGGGTAAAGGCCGAGGGCCTTGTCTACCCCATGTTTGACCGCTCGGCGCATATCGTTCCGAAGGTCCCGGCGCTCAACCCACGGCACCGCTACTATGTGTCCGTGGACTACGGCACCGTCAATCCGTTTGCCGCTGGCCTGTACGATTACAGTCCCTCGGAACAAAAGGCCATCATGGTCAAGGAGCTGTACTACAAGGGCGGCAGCAACAACCGCGTGGACAACGAGGCGTATTACAAGATGCTGTGCGACCTGATTGGAGACTACCCGATCCAGTACATCATCATTGACCCATCTGCGTCGTCCATGATTGAGACGATACAAAAATACGGTAAATACATGGCTGTAAAGGCCGACAACGACGTTTTGAACGGCATTCAGGACGTTACAAAGTTCTTGAACGCCGGGTGCCTGTATTTCCACAAGAGCTGCAAAAGCACCTTCGAGGAGTTTGAAACTTACTCGTGGGACGAGGAAAAGGCTGAAGACGCGGTTATCAAGGAAAACGACCACAGCATGGACCAGCTCAGATATTTCTGCCGGACCGCCCTGCGGAATGAACTGAAATGGATAGTTTAAGGCGGTGACGAAATGAATTTTTTTACGCGCCTGCTAAGGAGGATCAAAATGCTTTTTATTCATAGCGGGACCGATATTGCGAAAGCATTTGGCGTTGAACTCATTTCCTCGCCGGAAATGTCCAGCGCCCTTACAAACTGGGACCGCATTTCTACCGGCAAGCCGCCTTGGCTGAACGCCGAGGATGAAATCGGGACTATCAACATGGCAAAACACATCAGCGACACGCGCGCAAAGCTGGTGACGCTGGACATTGGTATTGCTATTTCCGGCTCGCCCCGTGCCGACTATTTGCAGGGACTGGCCGACGACCTGCTCAAGCGCTTGCCCGACCGTGTGTCGGAAGCTGAGCGGCTGGGCGGCGTCATGCTCAAGTGGAACGGCGAGACATGGGACTTCATCCTGCCGGGCAACTTCGGCATTACCGCAAAGGACGACAACGGCGAAATCGTCGGTGCGATCTTCGCGGCGCATACCGCGCAGGGCAGCCGCCATTTCACACGGCTCGAATACCACCGCTTCGAGGGCAGCACCGCAGAGGGCGGCAAGCTCTACAAGATCACGAACAAGGCGTTTGAAAACCGGCTCAGCACGAAGGGCGAAGTTACCCTTGGTGAGGAAGTGGCGCTTGACAAGGTTGACGCATGGGCGCATCTGACCCCCGAAGTTACCATTACCAACCTTGAAACGCCGCTGTTTGGCTACTATCGCGTTCCCGGCGCGAACACCGTTGACCCGTCGTCCCCGCTGGGGCTTTCCGTGTTCGCCAACGCCATTGCGGAGCTGAAGGCCATCGACATTGCCGTCAGCCGCAAGAATACGGAGATCGAGGACAGCAAGCACATTACCTTCGTCGGGCAGCAGCTCATTCAGAACGCGCAGAACCGCAATGTCGAGCTGCCACGTTTCGTGAAGGGCCTTGGCATGGGCCTCAACGACACGGAAACCAATGCGATCCATGAGCACGCGCCGACGCTGTTGACCGACGCGCGGATCAAGGACATCAACTTCGACCTGTCTATGGCCGGTGTCAAATGCGGCTTTTCCGAAGGTGTGTTTGTACTGGACGGCCAGACCGGCATGATTACCGCAACACAGGTCGAGGCCGACGACCGCGACACCATCCAGACGATCAAGACCGACCGCGACGCGCTCAAGGACGCCATCACACAGGCGCTGGCAGGTGCTGACGCGCTGGTCACGCTCTATAACCTCGCGCCGCTGGGCGAATATGAGGTCAATTTCAATTTCGGCGACGTGACCTACAACTATGAGGAGGACAAAGCCTCGTGGCGCGCCTACGTCATGCAGGGCTGGGTCCCGAAGTGGATGTACTTCGTAAAGTTCGAGGGCATGAGCGAGGAAGAAGCAAAGGCAATGACCGCAGAGGCCGACGCCGCGCAGATCGAGAAAGCCCAGCTTTTCGGCGCAGAATAGGAGGCGGCATAAATGCTGACCCCTCAGCAGATTCTGGACATCATCGAAACCCTGTACCCACAAATCGACGAGCTGAACGTGTGGATCACCAGCGACCTTATCCGGCGTGTTATGGCGCGGTTAGGGCGCGGCGAGGGCGTTTTTCTCACCGCCTCGGATGAATGGCAGCTTGAGGTTTATCAAGCCGCAGGCGGCCATCTGGACGCCGTACAGCGGGAAATCAAGCGCTGGACAAAGGCAACGGACGCAGAGATCAAGCGCGTCTTCGAGGACGCCGGTGTCAAAGCTCTTGCTTACGACAGCAATTTCTACATCGAACACGGGCTTGCAGGCATTGAGCTTGCACAGTCTGAGAGCATGATCCGGCTGCTTGAGGACACCTACCAGCGCACGGCGGGCACCGTCCACAACTTCACCCGCACGACCGCGCACGCGAGCCAACAGCGGCTGCTGAAAGCTCTGGACACCGCGCATTTCAAGGTGGCGTCCGGCGCGACATCGTACACACAGGCCGTACAGGAGGCCGTCAGCAGCATTGTTGATACGCAAACGCAGGTCATCTATCCAACCGGACACGTTGACACCATCGAAACCGCTGTCCTGCGGGCCGTCCGTACCGGTGTCGCGCAGGCGTCCGGTAACATGGCCGTTCAGGGCATGGAGGAACGCGACTGGGACATCGTGCTTGTGTCGGCGCACCTCGGCGCGCGTTACGGCGACGGCGGCCAAAACCCCGGAAATCACTTCTGGTGGCAGGGCAAGTTCTACAGCCGGACAGGCCGAACGCCTGACCTGCCGCTTTTCGTGGAATCCACAGGGTATGGCACCGGCGAGGGCCTGTGCGGCTGGAACTGCCGCCACAGCTTCGGCCCCGGCGACCTGCGGCACAATCCATACGCGCAGTTCGACGCTGAGGAGAACAAGAGAGCTTTTGACCTCAGCCAGAAGCAGCGCGGGAAGGAATCGCGCATCCGGCGCACGAAAACAAAGCTGGTCGGCCTTCGCACGGCCATTGAGGCGGCAGAGGACGCGGGCGTGAAAGCTACACTTGAAGCGCAGTACACACGGACGGCAAAGCTGTTGGAAAAGCAGAATTTGGACTACAACCAGTTCTGCGAGGACAACGGCCTGAAGCGTCTCTCCGACCGCATCCAGATTGCAAAATGGACGCGAGAGGACGCGAGGAAATCCATTGCCGCCGCCCGCGGCAAGTAAATAACCACAAAGCAGAGCTTTACAGCACCATTCCGGCGCTGTGAGGCTCTGCTTTTCTATGCCCCTTCCAGTATCGCCGGTGCAACTCCGGCAGGGGTACAAAATTGGACTATCGGCGGTCCTAACAATGCCGAAAACGGCCAGACGCTGCAACGTCTTAAATATCTGCTATTGCCGTTATACAGGAGGTTATATGAAAACCGAAGAACTGACCGCACTGGGGCTGAATGAAGATCAGGTCAAGCAGGTGTTCGCGCTCAACGGGAAAGACGTTGAGGCCGCGAAGGCTGCCAAGGACAAGACCATTGCAGACCTCACGGCAGAGCGCGACGGCCTGAAAACCCGCCTCGATACTGCCGAAACCACGCTGAAGAAGTTTGAGGGTATCGACCCGCAGCAGATTCAGCAAGAGATTCAGACCTACAAGACGCAGGCGGAGGACGCGGAGAAGAAATTCGCCCGCGAGATCACGCAGCGCGACCAGAAGGACTGGATCACCAAGAAGCTGGACGAGTACGGCGTCACTTCTCCCTTTGCCCGCACGGCTCTTGTGTCCGAGTGTATGTCTCCGGACGCCGGTCTGACGTGGAAGGACGGCGCATTTTTCGGCTTTGACGACTTTATGAAGGCTGCCAAGCAGAAGGACGCCGGTCTGTGTCAGACTGCCGAGGAAAAGGAAGCCGCAGAAAAGGCGGCAAAGCAGAAGGAAAAAGCGCCTGCTTTTACGGGACCCACGGGCGACCCCGGCACCGGCTCTGAGAAGTACACCCCGCCCAAAATTTTCTGATAAACAAAGGAGTATGAATTATGCCTCGTATTAACGCACTGAACATCCTGCTGGAAAGCGACGGCAAGGAATATCTTGCCGAGCTGTACGGCAAAACCATTGAGGGCGTCCAGAAGGCGCTGATCTCCGGCTCCATGAAGAACATGGACCTGTCCGGCGATCCTGTTTCTGGCACCGTCGAAGCCAAGCGCTTCGTCAACGCCACCCCCAAGAACTATGGCACCGCGCGTACCGCAGGCAAGGGCGACGCCGTGAAGGCGAAGCCCGTCACTGTCGCCATCGACACTGACCGCGAGATCGTCGAGGAGCTGGAAGAGAAGGACGTTCGCCTGTACGGCGTTGACGGCGTTCTGGACCGTCGTTCCGCAAACCACATCCTGCGTATGGCTGCCGAGCTGGACAATGTGTTCTTCGCCGCTGCTGCTGGTAAGGCCACTGTGCTGAACCTGTCCGCCTACAAGGCCATCTCTGACGAGCTGGAAGCCATCATTCAGGAGTGCGAAACCACCCAGAATGACTTCGTGGATGGCGTGCCTCGCTCCATGATGCATCTCGTTCTGTCCCCGAAGTATTACGGCATGATCCGTAATGACCTCGACAAGCAGACCAACAACGCGAATGTGAACACCGCCGCCGAGGAATTCCTTGTGTGGCACGGCGTCCGCGCGTATAGCTGCGTCCACCTTCCCGCTGGCTGCAACTATCTGCTGCTGGTTGACGGTGCTGTTGCCCAGCCTGTCATGGCCGACCAGTATGTCGCCGAGAAGATCCCTCTCTCCAACGCCTACGGCGTCGAGCTGTTCTACCACTACGGCACCACCGTTGTTATGCCTGATCTGATCTTCAAGCCCGGCGTGTTCACCAAGGCGAGTGCCTACGCTGCCGGTACTCAGTATTACACCGAGGCCAACGGCGTGTATACTGCCGTCTCCATCACGGAGTTCGCGTCCGGCACCACTTACTACACTATGGCCTGATGTAAGGAGGACGCTATGCTGTTTCGTAACCTGAAATCGGGCAACATCGTAGCGGCCACCGACGAAACCAGCATTGAGCTGATGCAGAGGTCGGCCATCTACGAAGCCGTAGAAATCGCCCCTGCCGTCGAACCCGCGCCCGCAAAGGCGGAGGGCAAGCGCCGGAAGAAGCCCACCGGAGCCGAAACTGACGCCCCCGCTGCCGAGGTGCAGGAAGACTAAGGAGGCGTTGATATGGCATACACAGACTTTACGTTTTACGGCTCCGGCTACTTCGGGGACACGCTGACCGAGGAAACCGCACCAAAGTGGCTTGAGCGCGCCAGCGACGAGCTGGACGCAATCACCTTCGGGCGGCTCACGTTCGCGTTTCCGACTGTGGAAGCCCACGCCGTCAAGGTCAAGAAGGCTGTTTGTGCCATTGCCGAAGCCCTCTACTGGATCGACGTCCAGCGGAGGGCATCTTCCGCGCAGAAGGCGGAGGACGGAAGCTATCACGGGGCTGTCGCGTCTATATCGTCCGGACGGGAATCCATTTCCTATTCGGCGGGCAGCGCGAACAGCTCTGTTTATGCTGCCGCCGCGACAAGCGCAGAGGCACAAACAAATCTGATCGGCAGCATTGCCGCGCAGTATCTGGCAAATATCCCGGATGCAAACGGCGTCAATCTGCTGTATGCGGGAGGTGTTGGGCGTGTACCGCGACACAATAACGGTCTTTAATTACCACGCCGCAACCGGGCGCTGGTTTCCGTCCGTCATCTCCGGCGCTGACCTGCTGACCACGAAAGCCAACAGCGCGACAACTGCGGGAGGCAATAACGCCGACGCCGTGGACATCATCATCCATTGCACGGCGGACAAGCGCGTTTCCACCGGCGCGGGGATGAAAAGCTACACGGGGCCGAAGGAGTATGCCCGCTGCGACAATCCGGCGCAGCACATCACCTTTGCCCCGGAGTGCGATTTCATTTTTGCCGGTGCATGGCCTGACACCGAGCCGCTGACCGACGACGACTACGATGAGGGCCTGTACCACGCCCTGAACGCAGAGCGCGACGGTATTTACCTGATAAGCTCTGCGGGCTTTTACGGCCTCCTCCCTCACTTCGAGATCGGAGGGCGGTAAAATGTCTAACCTCCCGAAAATCTCCTACTCTGACGGCGGTGTACACGTCACTGTTGACCTGCGCGCACTGGATCAGCGTATGCGCGAGGCGCAGCAATGGCTGGGCGACCGCGTGCTTGAGGACTGCAAAGCCTGTATGCCGCTGCTGACCGGCAGCTTGCAGCAGCGCTCCCACACGGAGGACGACGGAAAAAAGGTCATCTTTCACGGTCCGTATGCGCGCTACCAGTACGGCGGTAAGGTCATGGTGGATTCCGTAACCGGCAAAGGCCCCCGCAAAATCCCTACAGGCCCCGGTGAATACATCCTGCGTTTCCGCAAGGGTGCGAAGCTCGTTGCCACCGACAGGCCGCTGAAATACTCCAACCCGCAGGCCGTTCCGCAATGGTTTGAACACGCCAAACGGCAGAACAAGCAATTCTGGATCGACGGCGTGAAGGAGAAAATCGGAGGTAAATAACCATGCCGTCGAAAACGGTCATCGACATTGACGGCTCCGAAGCCGTCAGCAAAATTCTTCTTGACCTGCTGAACAAGTTCCCCGGTTTGACCACCGGCAACAAATCCATCCTGTTCTCCACGCTCTCAGACGCTTCGGGGATCGGATTCTTCCCGATTTCCGGTGCGGCTTTGCAGAGCAGCACAGAGGACGTCACTGGACACGTCACGCAGGTCTGCCAATACCCGTTCAATGTGGTCTATCGCGCCGCGCCAAAAACAGAAACCCAGCGAATCCGTATCAAGGAATTTCTTGACGCGCTGGGCAAGTGGCTTGAGCGGCAGCCGGTCACGCTGAACGGTAAGAGCCACCAGCTCAGCGCATACCCCGCGCTGCTGGCTGGCAACCGCGTCATCAAGAAAATCAGCCGCACAAGCCCCGCCTACCTCAACTCCGCCTATCAGGACGGCGTTGAAGATTGGCTCATTGCCCTGCGGCTGGACTACAACAACGAATTTGATATTTGAGGAGCTGAAATTATGCCGAAAATCGAACGCAAGTATCTTGCCCATTTCCTCGACGCCAAGTTCGGCGTCAAGACGCAGGGCGAGGAAACCTACGCCCCGAATTATACCCGTCTCGGCAAGGACCTTGAGGAGTATAACGAGGAGCTGAACCCCGATGTTGAGGTCAATAAAAACATTCTGGGCGAACAGAACGTCGTCCACAATGGCTACGAGGTGCAGTCTGAGGTTGACCCCTTCTATGCCTACAGCGGCGACCCGCTGTTTGAACGTCTCGCAAAGATCGCCAATGAGCGCCTGACCGGCGACGACTGCATGACCACGAAGGTTGACGTGCTGCTTAACAGCGACGGCACCGTGGCATGGGCCTACCGCGAAGACGTGTGGGTCGTTCCCGAATCTGTCGGCGGCGACACCTCCGGCGTGCAGATTCCCTTTACCGTGTACAACGCGGGCAATCGCGTCAAGGGCACCTTCGACCTCACCACGAAGACCTTCACCGCAGACACCAACGCTGCGGGCTAATCATCCACCCCATCCACCCCGCCGCCCTGCGTACTGAGCGCAGGGCGGCAACATTTTGAATTCAGGAGGCAATTACAATGGCTGACAAATTGGTACAGCAGAATTTCAATGAAATTATCATCGACGATGGCAGCGTAAAGGTGCCTATCCGAAACAAGCACGGGGAACAGATCGGGGAATTCTCCTTCCGACCGACCGACATCGGCATTGTGGATCGCTTCAACAGTGTTGCCGCAGAGTTCGACAAGATCGTCGAGCCGCTGGAAAGCGTCAACATCAAGCCGGACGGCACTGTGGACGAACAGAACGAAGCCGAGTTCGCAGCACTGCGTGAGGCCGAAAAGCGCCTGTACGCCGCCTGTGACAGGCTCTTTGGCGGCAATATGTCGGAGGCGTTCTTCGGCAAGATGCACCCGTTTTCCCCCATCAACGGTCATTTCTACTGCGAAAACGCGCTGTCTGCGGTCGGTGCTTATATCTCCCGCCAGTTCGACCGCGAGGTGAAGAAAGTCAACTCCCGTGTTGAGCGGTACACCCACGGCTACCGTACTGGCAAGCACAAGGGCGGTAAAAAATGATCGGAACACTGCCGCGAAGTCTTGAGGTAAACGGTAAGTTCTACCGTATCCGCAGCGATTTTCGGGACGTTTTGAAAATCGTGATTGCGTTCGGTGATCCCGACCTCGAAGACAAAGAAAAGGCTTATATCTGCCTGTTCATTTTGTTCAAGGACTTCGACGCAATTCCAAAAGACGACTATGAGGCGGCCTTCAAGGCCGCTCTCGCTTTTATTGACCACAATGACAAGCCGGAGGACACGGGCGGAAAGCCTCCTCCGCGCGTCATGGACTGGGAACAGGACGAGAGCATCATGTTTCCAGCGGTCAATAAGGTTGCCGGTTTTGAGGTCCGTTCCGCCCGGTACGTCCACTGGTGGACCTTTATGGGCTACTACATGGAGATTTCGGACGGCGTTTTCGCGCAGGTGCTCAACCTGCGTCTGAAGCGCGCAAAGGGCAAAAAGCTGGAAAAGTGGGAGCGCGAATACTGGAATTCCAACCGCGCTATTTGCGCCCTACGCACGAAGCTGTCTGAAGAAGAACAGGCAGAAAAGGATAGGATCGACGCGCTACTCGGCTAAGAAAGAAGGTGGTTAAATGGCAGATCAGGCTGACGGCTCTATCATCATTGATACCGAGATAAATTCGGACGGATTTAAGGCCGGAAGCGCTGAATTGCTTGCGGCTATCAAGGCGCTGTCCACAGAGGTCAAGAATCTGGGACAAACGCTGAAAGAACTTTTCAGCAAGCCGCTGACACCTGAAATCAATACAGGTGGCGCAGAGGATAAGGTTGCAGCGCTTGAGGCAAAAGTACAGGAGCTGCAAACCTCCCTCGAAGAATTACAGAATACCAACGGCAGCGGCACGCCTGCGCCGGAAACAGCTACACCGCAGGTGAACATCGGTGGTGTGACGGAAAAGGCATCCGGTTTGCAGCGTGAGATCGACGCCGTGAACAGCAGCGTGCAGAAGCTGGAACCGACCTTCCAGAAAGCCATGTCCGGCAGCGAGAGCGCTATGACCTCCTTTGAGGGCAAGGCAAGCACGCTGGAAAGCAAGATTGCGGAGCTTCAGGAACGGCTGGATGCAGTCGGTCAGACGCAATTCCCGACGCAGGAATACGCAGAACTCTGTGCGGAGACTGAAAAAGCCGGTCAGAAGCTCGAATCTCTCCTCAATAAGCAGGAGAAAATGCAGGCTCTCGGCGTGAGTGAAAATTCCGCCCAGTGGAAAAACCTGCAATACGACCTTGATTTGACCGCACAGAAATATGACCGGCTCGAAGCCGCAAAGGCGAAAATGGAAGCCTCTGGCACCGCATTTCAGGCGGGCGTGGACACGACGCAATACGCGCAGATGGAATCTACACTGTCCGCAGCAGCTGCCCGTCTGGATGAAATGCGCGCCGGCACACAGCAGTCGGAAAGCCTTATGAGCCGCCTCGCCAGCAGCGCACGGAATGTCGCGTCTTTCATCGGCAAAGCGGCAAAGTCGGCTGCCGGGGCGCTTGTGTCCGGTATCAAGGCCGCCGCATCCGGCATGGCAAAAATGCTGTTCCACAGCAAGAAGATGAACGGTCAGTTTGGCGGACTGATTTCCGGTGCGAAGAAATTTGCACTCAGTTTGCTTGGAGCACGCGGCGTTTGGGCGCTGCTGCGGAAAGCGGTCAGCGCCTATATGGCCGAAAATCAGCAGCTCTCCAATACGCTGTCCGCCTGTTGGTCAGGCATCGGAAACCTGCTGGGGCCGATCATTACACGCATTATCAACCTTGTCGCACAAGCTGTCGCCTATGTGACCGCGTTTCTCAAGCTCTTTGGCATCTATGGAAAAACTGCATCCAAAGAAATCAGCAGCGCGGGCGGGGCGGCATCCAAAGCTACCGATAAGCTCAAAAGGCAGCTGGCCGCGTTCGATGAACTGAACATTCTCAGCGACAACAGCTCTGACGGCAGCGGGGGTGGAGGCGGTGCCGGTGATCTCGGAAGTCTGCCCGACGTAACGCTGCCCGACTGGGCAAAACTTATGGTCGAGCAGATCAAGGCCGGTGATTGGGCCGCAGCTGCAAATACTCTGGCGGCAAAGCTCAACGAAATGGTTGATACCGTAGACTGGGCGGGCATCGGTGATAAGATCGGGTACTATTTGAACGGCGCGTTGACTTTCCTTGCGACGTTCATCCAAAACTTCGACTGGAAAAACCTTGCGTCGCGCTTTGCAGAACTCCTAAACCACATTATTACTGGTGTGGACTGGGGAAATCTCGGTGTGATCCTGACCGGGAAATGGGCAATCATCCTGAAATCGCTTGATGGCTTTTTCGGTACGCTTGACGGCGCAGCAGTGAGCAAGGCCATCACTGATTTCATGTACGGGACCGTGAACGCCGCCGACTGGATCGGTATTGCGGGAAGTCTCGCAAAAAACATCAGCAATTTCATTTCGGACATTGATTTTTCGGCACTTGCCGAAGCGCTCAGTACGCAAATCAGAACGGCGCTCCAAAGTATGGTGGCTGCTGTCGAGAACTTCGACTGGGCAATGCTCGGAAGAAAAATCGCTGATTTTCTCAACGGAATTGATTGGAGCGGAATTTTCTCTGATCTGACAAAATTGCTTGGCGGCCTGCTTATCGGAGCGCTCAATCTGCTTGTCGGCTTTGTGGATCAGGTCGATTGGACCGGCCTTGCAGACGAAATCTGGGCCTGTCTTGAAAGCCTTACCACCGATATTGACTGGGACGGTTTCGGTGAACTGCTTGGCAAGTTTATCAGCGGAGCGATAACCGGCGTTCTCGATCTCATTACGTCTCTGTTCTCAGATCATGACTGGGGCGAAATGGTGCAAAACCTGATCGGCAGTCTGGGTGAGGCACTGGGCGCGGTAATCGAAAACATTGACTGGCTTGGCCTGCTGGAATCCCTTGCAACCGCTCTTGTCAGTATTATCGTTCAGATCCCCAGCATTATTGTGGGTGCCATTGGCGGAATATCCGACCTGCTTGCAAGTTTGTTTGAGGCAATCGGCCTCGATTCTATCGCTGGTTTCTTCCGTGGAATCGGAGACGCAATGCGCGACGCCGGTTCGTGGCTGAAAGCGCACGTCGTAGACCCCGTTGTGAACTGGGTAAAGAACCTGTTTGGCATCCACTCTCCGTCTACCGTATTCGCAGAAATCGGTACATTCCTTATTGATGGACTAAAGCAGGGCATTTCTAATGCTTGGCACAAGATCACGGACTTCTTCTCCGGCGTAATCGAAAAGCTGAAGACCTTCTTCAGTAACGCATGGAGCAGTATCAAGTCCACCGCTACCACGGCATGGGCCGGAATCAAGGGCGTTATCAGCAGTGCATGGAACGGCATCAAATCCGGTGTGTCGTCTGCCTGCAATACCGTCAAAACCGGTATCTCGAATGCTTGGAGCGCCATCAAATCCGGCACCACAAGCGCGTGGAACGGTATCAAGAGCGGGCTGTCTTCGGCTTGGACGAGCATCAAGACCACAGCATCGTCCACTTGGACAAACCTGAAAACCACTGTCAGCAACGGCTGGAACAACATCAAGGCGAACACCTCCACCGTTTGGAACGGCGTAAAAGCTACATTGTCCAGCACTTGGAGCAATATCAAGTCTACTGCGTCCTCCACTTGGAACAGCATGAAGACTACGGCTTCCAGCGCGTGGAACAGCATGAAATCCACTGCATCGTCCACATGGAGCAATATCAAGTCCTCGCTGTCCAGCACATGGAATAGCATCAAATCTACCGCGTCCAGCACATGGAGCGGCATCAAAAATGCGATTCAGAATCAGGGCTGGTCCGGCGTCGGCAGCAATATCTGTAACGGTATTGCCAACGGTATCAACTCCGGTTGGAGCTGGCTGAAAAACAAGGTTTCCAGCCTCGCAAGCAGCCTTCTCAGCGCTGCAAAATCCGCGCTGGGTATTCACTCCCCGTCGCGTCTGTTCCGCGACGAAATCGGCCTGAATATCGGCTACGGCGTCGGTGAAGGTGTGGAGGCTTCGCAGCCGTCCATTCTGAAATCCGTGTCTGGCGTCGCTGACGCAATCGCGGATGAATTCAACGCTGGTGATTATAAGGTCGGAAACATCGTTCCCACGTCTGAGGTGGATGGCGCGCTGTCCTCGTTCTCGGACAAAATCAGCGGCAGCTTCACAAGTCTGCTTGACCGGCTTCAGGCCATTGCGGATAACATCACGTTCGCTGTTCCCGCTGTGGCGGGCGGCGTCGTGCCCTACAAGGCCGCAGCAGCCGCAGCAAGCGGCGGCGGTGCTGACCTCGGCACGACCATTGAAACGTCCAATGACGCGCTCGCAAGCGTTGTTACGCAGGTCGTGACCAACGCCACCGCAGCCATTGTGACGGCCATCCAGAACTACAGCGGTACGACTGTCAACTTTGATAAAACCGCAATCGCGGAAAGCACGATCCGAGAGATCAACCGCAGAACGCGGGCGACCGGAAAATCCCCGCTCGAATAAGGAGGTGCGCACCATAAAACCAATCCTTAAAATCGGAAATCACGACTATACCGCGTGGCTGGCCGAAGACGGCCTTGCCCCGGTTAGAAATGACATCGACGCAGACGGCAGCGGGCGCAACCTCCTTGACGGGTTGATGTACCGCGCAAGGATCGCGCAGAAGGATAAGTGGACAGTCAAGTTCAACCGTATGCCTGAGTTGATTATGCGGTCACTCGCGGCAGACGTTGACGGCGAATACACCGACATTACCTTCCTCGACCCAAAAACCAACCGCATTATGACAAAGACCTATTACACGTCCACGCTCACCTACGGTACACAGCGCTACGACAAGGGCGACAACCGTACCTATTATGAAGGTTGTACCTTCAACATGACGGAGAGGTGAGCCTATGCGTATTTGTACTAAGCGCTGGACGAAGCTCGCGGCACGCGGACGTTTTCGGTTTGATGCAAAGGCGCGGATCAATAACAAGGATTACACCGTTATTTCCGCGCCGCGCATCGACCGTTCCCTTATGCCGTCCCCGCTGTCCGTGGGCAACTGCATATCGGCCACACTAAACCTGTCGATCCTCACGGACGACATCATCACCGCGAAAAGCCCCGTTGTCATTATGGGCCGTCTGACGAACGACAAAACCGCCACCGAGTGGAAGGAGTTCGGCACATTCTATATCGACCAGCGCGACACCAGCTTTGCGGGGCTTGTGACCATCGACTGCTACGACGCCATGCTCAAGACCAACCAGAATTATCTGGACGGCAGCGACACCGCCGCCAACTGGCCGAAAAGCATGAAGTCCGTCGTAGAGGAAATCGCATACCGAATCGGCGTCGGAATTGATCTGCGAACGCGGATCAAGACCGGCGCTGATTACGTTGTGCCGTATCCCAGCGGAAAAACCATGTCGCAGGTGCTGGGGTATATCGGGGCTTGCCACGGCGGAAACTGGATCATCACGGAAGAAAACCTTCTGCGGCTGGTCCCGCTCACGACTGCCCCCGACGAGACATTCCACGTCATCGACGAGGACTACAACAAGATCACGCTTGCCAACGGCGCAGGCAATCAGCCGGTGCGTCTGGCCTACAAGGAGCAGACCGTCTTTAACGCCGTGCTCCCTGTCCCGTCCGGTGTGCTGCCCGGCAGCAGCGACAACGTGCAGCGGTCCTACTTCATCACCGACGAGAAGGGAAACAAAATTGTCACACCGGAGGGCTACTACCTTGTGTGGGACACCGACGCCAATATGGCGAAAAAGGTTTCCTTGCAGGCGGGCGTTATCAACATCCCCGTCGTCTGCGGCGAGATCACGACCGGCACACAGATCACTGTGACCGGCGTGACACTCAACAGTGACAGCGGGGAGAGCTACACGGCGGGAAACGACAACGGAACGATGCTCACCATCGACAGTAACCCATACGCCACACAGGGCATTTGCAACGACCTGTACGCGGCTTTTAATGGGCTGGTGTATTTACCCTTTACGGCGACAAAATCGCTGTACGACCCGGCTACGGAGCTGGGCGACCAAGTAAAAATCGGTGAGCTTGTCCACAGCGTCATGTTCAACGTCAAGCTCACCCTTGACCACAATTTTCGGGCGGACATCGAGGCCCCGAACAGTGAAGAACTCAGTGAGGAATACCCGTATCTGTCTGAGGTGCAGCACCTGAAGCAGACCACGGAGGAACTGAACGGTGCGATCCAGAACGCCGCAAAGGAGCTGGCGGGCAAGGTCGATGATACCGCGCTGGCGGCTGAGATTGAGCGCGCGCAGGGCGTGGAAGTTGCTCTCAGTGAACGCATAGGCAACGAGGAAACCCGTGCCAAAGGCGCTGAGGACGGCCTATCTAAGCGCATCAAGAGCATTGAGGATTCTTCCCCCGGTGCTCTTGCACAGCGCGTCTCCGCGCTGGAAACCACCGTTTCGGGGCATACGCAATCCATCTCCGCGCTGAACACAGCGATTTCCAACCACGCGTCGGACATCTCGCACCTTGCAGAACGTGTGCAGAACGCCGAGGGCGACATCGACGCGCTACAATCCACCGTGGGCGGGCATACGACAGCACTTTCGGAGGTGCAGGGCACCGTTACCGACCTGCAAACGCGCCTGACCACCGCCGAAGGCACCATTGCGGCGCACGATACCGCGATCTCGACGCTTCAGACAAAGGTGTCCAATATTGAGGCCGCTTTGGTCGACATCTATAACCGGCTGAACGCGCTTGACAGCGGCGGCACCGGAACTTAACCATAAGGAGGAAGAACATGGCTGACAAAAGAATCGCTGATTTTGCGACGCTTGAGGAAGCACAGGACGACGATCTCCTGCTTGTCTCGTCCGAAGGCGAAACCTATAACATGAAATTCGGCACCTTCAAGGAGGCCGTGCAGGGCGACGCAGACCGCGCCGCTGCGGCAGCGGAGGCCGCAAAAGCCGCCGCCCAGCTCGCAACCGGTGTATCTGACGAGGCCCTGAAAGCCGCTGAAGCTGCTGAATCCAAGGCGCAGGACGCCAAAACGAAGGCGACGCAGGCAGCAGCCAACGCACAGGCGGCGGCGCAGTCCGCTAACTCCGCGCAGGAATCCGCCGCACGCTCTGAGCAGGCGCTTTTGGACGCGACGGAGGCCGTCGCATCCGTCAATGAATTCGCCAAAGATTTCAACAACCTGAAGACCACCGTAAAGGGCAAGGTTGACGACGCCTACGTTGAGGACGGCTATCTGTATATGACCGCCGACGACGAGGTCGTTGTCGGCCCTCTGGGGCCGTTCTCCGGTGGCGGCGGAGGTGGCGGCGGGGACGTCGGTTCCATAATCCGTATCGTCAATAAGCTGACCTCGCGGGCATTCTCCGTGATGAACGGCGCGACCGTCGAGATCAAATTCAACTGGACGTCCACCGATACTTCCGACGAGCAGCCCACGGGCGACGGCTCGGCAACGTGGCGCATCAACGGGACGAAGGTAGCTACACAGGCGGTGTCGCAGGGCGATTGCACCTTCGACGCCACGAAGTATCTCACCCCCGCAAGCGCAAACACGATCAAGCTCACCATTGAGGACGCCTACGGCAATAACAAGTCCTTCACATGGACCGTCACCGTGTCCACCTACGATCTGGCATGGAATCTCGGCACCCTCGCTTTCCACGGGTCCAGCGTGCTTACCGTGCGCCTCACGCCCACCGGAGAGGGCACAAAGACCATTCACATGACCGTAGACGGCACGGAGGTTTTCACCCGTGAGGTCGCCACTACGGGGCGCTCCGTCACCGCGACGATTGACCCCACAGCGCTTGAGCTGACACACGGCGCGCACACCGTCGAGGCGTGGCTTGAGGTCACGGCAGGCGGCGAGGTCGTCACGACTACGCACCTGCGCCATGTCGGCATCTGGACGAAGGCGGACAACAATACGCCGGTTATCGCAGTGTATCAGAGCGCAATCGAAATCCAGCAGTTCGGGACCGGAAGCATCAATTACATGGTGTATGACCCCACCAGCACTACGGCGACTGTCCGCCTGCTGGAAGGCTACAACACCCTGTCCACGCTGACCGTTGACCGCACCATTCAGACGTGGGCGTACCGCGCTACTACGGTCGGCACGATCAACCTCTCTATCCGCACCGGCGAGAGCGTCGTCGCGCCGATCACCGTCACCTGTACCTCTCTCGGCTATGACATCAATCCTGTCACGACCGGCCTTGCCGTTGACCTCGATCCCACCGGACACAGCAACAGTGAGACGACCGCAAAGCAGTTCGGCTACAAGGACGGCGACGGCACGAATCATCCGCTGACCTTCAGCTCCAATTTTGATTGGATCAACGGCGGATTTCAGATCGACGCAGAGGGCGTCACCGGCTTTGTGGTCAAGCGCGGCACCTACGTTCAGCTTGACCGAAGCCTGTTCAATGACAACGCCGCGACCTCTGGCAAGGAAATCAAGGTCGTGTTCAAGGCTACCAACGTCCGCGACTATGACGCTGAGTTCCTGACTTGCGTATCTGGTGGCATTGGCCTGAAACTTCAGGCGCAGCAGGCGGTTTTCAGCTCTGAGTTGACCAACGTCGAAATCCCGTATTGCGAGGACCGCAAAATCGAGCTGGACGTCAGCATCGAGGCCAGCAACGAAAACAAGCTGGCCGTGGTCTGGCTTGAGGGCGTACCGTCCAGAGCGTTTGCGTACACCGCAAATGATAACTGGATGCAGTCCGACCCGCAGAACGTGAAGATCGGCTCAGACGACTGCGACATCTGGATTTACCGTCTGAAGATGTACAGCCATAGCCTCACGCGGTATGAAATCCTTGACAACTTCGTCGCGGACTGCGGCAACACCACGGAAATGGTTGCCCGCTACCTCCGCAACCACATCTTCAACACGGACGGCTCTATCAACGTCACTGAGCTGGCGGCGGCAAATCCGACGCTGCGTATTCTCAAGATCGGTGCCGACCGCATGACCGTTGGCAAGTCCGACGAAGTGGTCTGCACGGTCGATCTCGTCTATACGGACGGCGGCAGCACCTACAACTTCCACGCGACCGGTGTCATTATGAAGGGTCAGGGTACGTCCTCCGCCGCATACGGCGAAGCCGCCCTCAACCTCGACCTTGATTTCAGCAAGGCCATTTGGGAGAACGGCGCAGGTGAGCGCATCGAGACGTTCGCCATGACGGAAAACGACATTCCTGTGTCGTACTTCAATATCAAGCTGAACGTGGCGTCCAGCGAGAACGCGAACAACACCGTTCTGGCCGACGACTACAACAACTTCCAGCCCTTCCTATCCGAAGGCCGCCGTGCTGACGCCCGCGTCCGTGATACCGTCAAGGGCTACCCCTGCGCCGTATTCTTCACCAACACCGGCACAAACGCCGTGAGCGTCGGCGCACGGTCTGTCGGCGCAGGCGCGACGATCCTGTACGGCAATGGCGATATGAACAACTCGAAGAAAAACTTTGCAGTGTTCGGCCAGACCGGCGAGCATCCGCTTCAGTGCTGCGTTGAGATTTCCAACAACATTGCCAGCCAGTGTCTGTTCAAGTCTGCTGACCTCACCTCGGAGACGTGGGACGGCAACGGGGCCTTTGAGTTCCGCTATCCCAAGAATCCCACCGCAGAGATGAAAGCGGCGTTCCAGACCATGCTGTCGTGGGTGGTTTCCACCGATACCACCGCGCCGACCGGAAATGCGCTCAGTGCGCCCGTGACCTACGACGGGACGACCTACACGAACGACACGAAGGAGTACCGCGCGGCGAAGTTCAAGGCCGAAGTCGGCAACTACTTTACTGTGGACAGCCTGCTCTACCACTACCTGTTCACCGAGCGCCACTGCATGATCGACAACCGCGCTAAGAACGTTTTCATCTCCTATGAATACGATCCTGACGTGCAGGATTACCGCTGGAACGTCTGCAAGGACTACGACAACGACACCGCAGACGGAAACGACAACGAAGGCGGTCTGACCTTCAGCTACGGCCTTGAGGACACTGACAGCGTGGGAACGAAGCCCGTATTCAATGCGTCCTCCTCCGTGCTCTGGTGCAATGTCCGTGACTGCCTCGGCGCAGAGCTGGAAGCCATGTTCAAGGACCGCGAGGCGGCAGGCGCATGGAGCGCTGAACGCATCCTTGCCAAGTTCGCCGCGCATCAGGCGGCGCGCCCGGAAGCGCTGGTAGCAGAAGATATGTGGGGCAAATACTTCATGCCCTATATCAACAACGGCAACACCGCGTACATTGACATGATGCAGGGCAACAAGACCGACCAGCGTACCCAGTTCGAGACATACCAAGAGGGCTATATGTCCTCCAAGTATTACGGCTCTGTGGCCGTGAACGATAAAATTCAGTTCAGAGGCAACACCCCGAACGAGTGGGCGGGTGTCACGCCGACCGGTAACTTCTCCATCACCCCGTATGCCGACTGTTATATCATCGTCAAATACGGCTCCTACAGCGTCCGTAAGCGTGCGAAGAGAGGCACGGCATATGAGATCATCTGCCCCGTTCAGGAGGCGCTGAGCGACACGGAAATCTATCTCTACCTCGCTTCCAACGTGGTTGAGATCAGTTCCATTGCCGGTCTGTACTGCCAGTTCATCGACCTTCAGGGCGCACGCCGTCTGCGCAGCTTCACCGCAGGCGCGGAGGCGGACGGTTACACGAACAAGAACCTGACGTCTATCAGCGTCGGCGCAAACACGCTGCTTGAGTACCTCGACCTGCGCGGTACGCCGGAGCTGAAGCAGGCACTTGACCTGTCTGCCCTCACCTCCCTGAAAACGCTCCTGCTGACCGGCAGCGGCATTACCGGCGTAACCTTCGCGCTGGGCGCTCCTGTCGAGACGGCCAAGCTCTGCCCGCTGAACAGCCTGATTGCCCGGCAGCTCTCGCACCTGACCGCATTTGCTATGGACGGCTCCAACCTTCGCACAATCTGGGTCGAGGACGCCGCAGCAATCGACACCTACGCGCTTGTGAGCGCGGCGGCAAGCCTCAGTCGTGGCCGCCTGCCGGATGTCAGCTGGTCGATGAACGACGCCGACGTGCTGCTTCGCCTGAAAGACCTTGCCGGTCTGGATGAGACGGGCAACCCCGCTACGGAATTCGTCCTCAAGGGCGCGGCGCATATCGCAGTCGTGTCGCAGGCCGAATTGACCACTATCATGGCGCGGTTCCTCAATCTGTCCGTGACCTACGATCAGATGGTCAGCTCCTGCACAGTCACATTCAAGAACTACGACGGCACGGTCCTGAATACGCAGACCGTCCGCAAGTACGGCGCAGCGAAAAACCCCATCACTGCCGGTCTGATCGACACGCCCGTCAAGCCCTCCACCGTTGATAAGGTGTTTACCTTCATCGGCTGGGATCAGCAGCTCACCTACATTCTCGAAGACCTCGTTGTGACAGCGCAGTATTCGGAGGCAACGCGGTATTACACCGTCCGTTGGTACAATGGCACCCAGCTTTTGCAGACTGACACTGTGGCGGCACATGACGGCGTTTCCTTCCGTGGCGGTGAGCTGACGTCCTCCACCGGCTCTATCTGGATGGGCTGGGACGCGCTGACGAACGATGTCACCAGCGACATTGACGTTCACGCAGTGTTCATTACGCCCACGCTGCCGGACACCGTAGCAACCAACTTCGACTACCTGTACAGCGACGACGCGAACGACAACAGCGGCTACACGCTGGCGGAGTTCTACGGCATTATGGAAACGGGGAAGGCGAAGGATTACTTTGCAGTCGGTGACAAGATCAAGATTGTTCCGACGACCACGGTATTTGCCGACACCTCTATCATCATGCAGGTCGCAGGCTTCAACCACTTCAAGAAGAAGGACAGCGACGATTTCGCCGGTGTCGTCTTTGCCATGCTGGGCATCATGAATGCTACCCACCAGATGAACAGCCAGAACACCAACGTCGGCGGCTGGGCATCCTGCGGTATGCGGACGTGGCTCAATGAAACCATCTTTGCCGCGCTGCCGCGTCAGTGGCAGTCCATGATTAAGATAGTTCAGGTGCGGTCCTCCATCGGTGACACGAAGGCAGACATCAGCACCAGCAACGACCGCCTGTTCCTGCTGTCCCGCGCCGAAGTTGGCTTCAATGTCAACGACGTACCCTATAAGGACGAGGTAGGCCCCGACGCCGAAAACGTGACCTTCGCACTGTTCACCGATAACAACAGTCGTATCAAGAAAACGTACAACGGCACCGGTTCTGCTTCTAACTGGTGGCTGCGGTCGCCTGAGGCGTCGTCGTCTTCGTCTTTCGCCAATGTGAGCGGCAACGGTAACAGCTACAACACCAATGCGTCCAACTCCTACGGGGTGGCGTTCGGCTTCTGCATATAATCTGTGCATCTTGGGTATCTGGCCCCCTTTGTGGGGCCAGATACTGACGCACTGGCTCCCGGCCTACGCCCCTATATCGCCGCGTAAGCGGCGCGCGAAAATTTTGAAAATTCACACTTCTCGTCTGGAAATTGGGGGGGGCGTGTGATATAATATAATTTACGAACTTTTCAGCAAAAATGAGGTGGTGCCCTTGTCTGTAATCAAAAGCAAGCGCTCTACGTCCGACATGGAGTTTCTGGCAACCGCAAGGAAGTTAGAAATTTACACGATTCAAAAATGCGTGAATTTCCCGAAGCGATACACCTTTTATGTATCACAGCCTTTGGCCGCTGCGGCGACGCGCATTTATGAGGACGTCAAGAGAGCAAACAGCATATACCCCTTGAATCAGCATGAGGTTCAGATCAGGCGCGACTACTTCCTACACGCCAACGCTGAGCTTCAGAGCATGATTTCCCAGCTTGAGGTGGCGCAGGAGCTGTTCGGTATCGAAATGGACACCCTGAAATACTGGATGGACATTGTAGACACCGAAATTCGGCTCGTGAAAGCCGTACTGAAAAGCGACAGGGCGCGGTACAAAGACCTGCCCTGATAAGATCATAGGTTAAGCGCTGCACAAATTGCCAGTTCTTCGACGAGGTTGACTTCTAACTGGTGGCTGCGGTCGCCTGAGGCGTCGTCGTCTTCGTCTTTCGCCAATGTGAACAACAACGGTAACAGCAACAACAACAATGCGTCCAACTCCTACGGGGTGGCGTTCGGCTCCTCTCGTGCCAGACAAAGTAACCTTCGGGGTGAAATCCGTGCAGAGTGGAGAGAAGGAGTGCTTGACCTTCCTGCAAAGGTAAATATATGCCCTGATGCGTCCGGGCGGACGCTGCTTGCATGGTACGGATTGCAGGTCATTCCGTATTTCATGCCCGGTGACGCTATGTGCCTACTGCAACCTGCCAACAGGCATACGGGGCAAGCGAGGTTTCATTTCATATGACAAGCGAAGAACGTAGAGAAGCAAGGTATCAACGCCGCGCTGCTGCACGGCGGGCAAAGCGAGACGCCGCCTGCGCCGAGAACGATAATTACGACGAGGTGTTCAGCTATAAGCACCTCTATCAATCGTACAAGTGCTGCCGTCGCGGTGTGTCGTGGAAGGCCAGCGTCCAGAAATACACGGCCAATGCGCCGCTGAACATCCTGCACACATATAACCAGCTCGCAACCGAGAAATTCAAAAGCCCCGGTTTTTACGAGTTTGATTTGTATGAGCGCGGGAAGCATCGTCATATCCGTAGCACGGTCATAAGCGAGCGTGTTGTCCAGCGGTGCCTGTGCGACAACGCCCTTGTGCCGGTCCTTGAGCGTACCTTTGTCTACGACAACGGCGCGTCCATGAAGAACAAGGGCTACGATTTTGCCATGCGCCGGATCACGCAGCATCTCCATGAGCACTACCGGAAATACGGCAATGAGGGCTATATCCTGCTGTTTGATTTCTCTAAATTCTTCGACAACGTTTCCCATGAGATCGTGAAAGCGATCCTGCATAAGGAATTCACCGACGAACGGCTCCTTACGCTCACAGAGCATTTCATCGACGCTTTCGGCGATAAGGGTATGGGGCTGGGCAGTCAGATCAGTCAGGTGCTGGCCCTCGCCTCTGCAAACCGTCTTGACCACTATGTCAAGGAGGTTTTGCAGGTGCGCGGCTATGGCCGGTACATGGACGACGGCTACCTGATCCACACATCTAAAGCCTATCTTCAAAACTGCGTGGCACATATCCGGGCGATATGTGCCGAGCTTGGCATTACCCTGAATGAGAAGAAAACGCAGATCGTCAAGCTGAGCCACGGCTTTTCTTGGTTGAAGGTGCGTTTCTTCATCACAAAAACCGGCAAGGTCGTCCGGAAAATCTATAAGCGTAGCGTCACGAAGATGCGTCAGAAAATGAAAAAGCTACACAGGAAATACCTGTGCGGTAAAATAACCTTCGCGGACATCTATGCGACGTGGCAAAGCTGGCGCAGCTATGCCGCGCGATTCAACGCATGGCACACCGTTCAAAACATGGGCGCACTGTACACCAACCTTTTTATAAACAGCAAGGAGGACTGCTATGGTCTACTTCAAAATTCTGTCTGCTGACGGCACTGTCAAAAGCGTGGAAGCGCTTGCCGATCCCGTCTATGTCTGTTGGCAGACCCGCAACGGCATTCTTATCCGGTGCGACAAACGGGACGCGCAGGGCGTCATGTCCGGCGACGGGAACACAATTTATCAGCTTCAGGGGAAGCAGCTAAGCGGCGTTGGGAGTGAAGAACTTCTCAGCGCCGTTTCTATTACCCTTGCAGAATATGAGGAGCTTGCGGCACAGGTCGGCACCACGGACCCCGACGACGATACGCCGGTCAATCCGCCCGACGACCCCGGAACGGAAATCCTCACCCGCGCGCAGCTCACCGAAAAGGTGCTGGCCCTCGAAGATGAGCTGGCAGCGGCAAAAATCCTGCTGGGGGTGACGGACGAATGACGCTGAAAGCCCTCGCACAAAAGCTGCGGCCTCTGATTGAAACCGCAGCACAGAATTTTGACGACACGACCGCCCTTGAGGCGGTCGAACTTTTCCCGGCGTGGAAGACCGGCACCGTGTACACAACGGGGCGGCGGGTCCGACATGGCGGGATTCTTTATACCGTTTTGCAGGATCACACCGCGCAAGACAGCTGGACGCCCGATGCGGCACCGTCCCTTTTCGCAAAGGTGCTTATCCCTGATCCCGACGTTATCCCCGAATGGGAGCAGCCAGACAGCACCAACCCTTACAAGAAGGGGGATCGCGTCCGATTTAATGGAAAGGTTTACGAGAGCCTTATAGATAACAATGTGTGGTCGCCTTCTGCTTATCCTGCCGGTTGGAGGGAGGTGTCCGCATGACCCTGAAGGATCTTCTTCTGGGCGGTAGCGGCGGTCTGTTCGCGCTGCTGACCATCCTGCAAATCAGCCCCATCAAGATCAACCCGTGGTCTGCGCTGGCCCGCTCGATTGGCCGGGCGCTCAACAAAGATGTTCTGGACCGGCTCACCACTTTGGAGGTCGAACAGAAGGAAATCAAATCGGAGCTGGCCGCCCAAAAGGCGCTTTCCGATAAGCGCGAGGCCAACGGCTGGCGAGCAGACATCCTCCGCTTCAACATGGAGCTTGTCGAGCATACGCGGCACACACGGGAGGACTACATCGAGATTTTGGACGTCATCGACAAGTATGAAAAATACTGTGATAGTCACAAAGACTACGAAAACAACCGTGCCGTCCATGCAATCGCCAACATTGAGCGCTGCTACGACGACCGGCTGAAAAATAATGACTTTGCATAAGGAGGAAATCGCTATGAACCCCGAAACCGAAACCACCACCACCGAAACCACCGAGGCGGAACTGACCGCCGAAGCTCTGGACGAGCTTTCCAACAACAAAGGGGAGGACTAAATCATGAGTTACACGAATTCGCCGATGGTGAGCTACACGAAGCTCAGCCCGAACCACAGCGGGCAGCGCACCCACAGCATCGACCGTATCACGCCGCACTGCGTAGTCGGCCAGTGCAGCGTGGAGACGCTGGGCCGCATCTTCACGCCGACTTCCAAGCAGGCCAGCTGCAATTACGGCATCGGCCTTGACGGTCGTGTTGGTATGTATGTCGAGGAGAAGAACCGCAGCTGGTGTTCGTCCTCCAATGCCAACGACCAGCGGGCCGTGACCATCGAGTGCGCCAGCGACAGCACGGAACCGTATGCGTTCAAGGATGTGGTCTATCAGACCCTCATCAAGCTCTGCGTGGACATCTGCCAGCGCAATGGCAAAACCAAGCTGCTTTGGCTGGGCGACAAGGACAAGACCCTGAATTACGCCCCCAAGGCCAACGAAATGATCCTGACCGTCCACCGCTGGTTTGCCAACAAGAGCTGCCCCGGCAACTGGATGTATGCCCGCATGGGCGACCTTGCCGCGAAGGTCACTGCGGCGCTGGGCGCTGCGGCAGAGCCGGTGAAGCCCACTACCCCTACCACCCCCAGCGCCATCAAGAAGGGCGACGTCGTGCGCATCCTGTCCGGCGCGACCTACTACAGCGGCAAGGCCGTCCCGAACTGGGTAGCCGCCAAGCAGTGGATCGTCCGCGAGGTCAGCGGCGACCGCGCCGTCATCGACAAGAGCGTGGACGGCAAGAACGCCATTTGCAGCCCGATCAACGTCAAGTTCCTGTCCGTCGTGGGCGGGGCGGCTACACCGACGCCCAGCTTCAGCGCGTACCGCGTGAAGATCACCGCCGACGCCCTGAACATTCGCAAAGGCCCCGGCACCGGCTATGGCACAAATGGCTGCATCCGCGACCACGGCGTTTATACCATCGTCGCGGAGAGCACGGGCACCGGCGCGACCAAGTGGGGCAAGCTCAAATCCGGCGCAGGCTGGATCAGTCTGGATTACACCAAAAAGGTGTAAATACATATCGAAAAGGAGAATATCACCATGACTAACGTTATCATCGAAAACCTTGTGCAGATCGCGGCAACCCTGCTCATTACCCTGATCGGCGTTCTGGGCGCGTGGCTGTCTACCAAGCTCGCCAAGCGTGAGGAGCTGAAGAACATCTCTACGGCCACCAATGAGGTCATTCACGCCGCCCAGCAGACCGTCCTTGAGCTTCAGCAGACCACCGTGGAGGGCATGAAGAAAGCCCACGCGGACGGCAAGCTGACCAAAGATGAAATTACTGAGTTGGGCAAGCTGCTTATTGACGGCGCTATGGCTAAGATGTCTGACACCTCTAAAAACCTGCTCAACGCTGCCGGTGTGGACATTTCCGCTATCATTCGCGGCGCAGGCGAAGCCCTCATTGCGCGGATGAAGTAACTCGCTGCGCCGGTGTAACATTCTGCTGAAAAGCGGTGTTACACCGGCTGGAAATGTTACAAAAGCCTGTAACACTGTAACGCTGATGTTACACGCGAATGTTACGGCTGAAAGCCTTGAAATCGGGCGCTTTTCAGCCTTTGTAACATTGTAACATAATTTTCTAATATACCTATTGAAATAAAGGGCGCAAGGCGCACATACACGTCATAACGCCTTTGCGCGCCATATGCACACGCGTATAGGGAAAATGGCCCTCGGATGTTACAAAAGCATCCGAGGGCCTTATTTTTTTTGCCTTCTGTGACAACAGAAAAAAAATAAATTCAAATATTTGCTCCAAACCTCTTGACAAGTTCAATTGTTTGCACTATACTAACAGCATACAGAGCGATTATTTGAACTCAGCAGGAGGACGAAAAAAAATGAAACTCACAAATACCGATTTTAACATGAAGGTCAACGAATCCAGCAGTTACATTGTCTACATCACGAAAAGCAAGGAAATCTACAGCAGCATCTACCAGATGGAAATGAAAAAGCGTGAGCTGCTTCACGACCAGCTCGGTTGGTATTACAGCGTGGGCGGCCATGCTCCGGTTCAGCAGGATTGCAGAGTACCGGAGTTCTTCCACGGCGACAACTTCTTGATGGTATGCGTAGAACACAACAACGGTGACTGGAACCAGCAGCCCACCTACAAGCTGTATATCGCAGAGTGACGGGGTGAAAACCCCGGTAATGCGGCAGGCCGGTCACAAGCCCGGCCACGCTATAGGAGGACAAGAAAATGAAGGTCAAAGAAACACGCTGGATGGACATGGACGATCTGCGGGGGCTGTGCATCAAGCATGGGTGGTTTACGCGGGGTGACTGCAAAGCCTACGATAAGCTGCTGAAAATGCCGTATGACGCTAAAGGTAAGCTGCGGAACATCACCACGACGATTCTCTGCAACATGGCGCAGGCCATCATGCAGTACAGCGACCCCGAAACCTACGAAATCCTTGAGCTTGAAGGCATCCTGTATTGTCTCGGCGAAATCTGCCACACCTGCTTTTCCGTTGAAGACTGAATGGAGGTAACGAAAATGTTCAAGATCAACAGCTACACCAATCTAAAGGTCGCCTACGAAATCCTTGAGATCGCTTATGAGAGCGGCAGGAGCCAGAAGGCCGCCGACCTCAAGCGCGAAATGCGCGCGTTCTTCCACCGCCCTGTCTCAGAGCGCCGCATCATTCAGGATGATGGCATCGACGGCTATACGGAGCTGCTGCCGCTGCCCGAATACATCGAGACGATGGACGAGGCCGTCAGCTACTTCGAGGACTACGAATACCGGCCCTATTACCCGTCCGCTTATGATTGCACCGGTCAGGCATTCACAAGCTGGTACAAGGTTTTCGTTCGTGGTGGTCGCTTCTGGGCGTACCACCGTGTCAGTGTGGATGTTTGAGGAGGAGGTCAAGACCATGTTTGAAAAGCGATTTTGTCCTTACTGCGGTGCGCCTCTGACGGACGGGTGTGACTGCGAACGTGAGCTTGCAGAGTACGAAGCGGATTTGATCGAAGAGCTTGAAGACCGTCAGCTCACCACCGCGTGGCAGCAGGACCTGATTGACTTATACCGTTACGAACGGTAGCCGAAACGCCCGTAAGGGCGTCACCGGGAAACGACCTACCCGGTCTGATGATGGCAGGTCAAAGGAGGCATTCACAATGAAACTGGATCGTACTTTTGTTAAAGAGGTTAAGGCACTGACTGGTAACGGAAGCCGCGAAGCGAAGTTTGCCATGCTGAAGAAGGTAGACGCAGCTTGTAGGGATCTATCCGTTACCACCGTGCGTGATACCTTCAACGACTGTGTGCGGGATCACGGAAGGGCTGTTGTTATGGTATGCGTGGCAGCTACACTTGACGCCTGCAAAGAGCGGCTGGATTACTGGGGCTGGGGCTGGGCACATGAAGTCCTGTCGCTTCTGCCTCGGTGCATCACACCTAGTAATCTGGAACGCGCGCACATAAATGACGGCATACACCCCACCGCTATTTGCGAGTATGCGGGTCCCCTTATCCGACTTACTATAGAAGAATAGGAGGTGTTATGTATGGCAACCTATGAGATCATCCGCGAGACATACGACGTACTGGCCTGCTGGGAAACGACCCTCGGCGGTCAACGCTGGTGGATCACCCGCACGGCGGAGTTTTCCTTCTCTGTGGAAACCTGCCTTGAGGTGCAGTACGGCGACACCGAGGTTGTGGCCGTTAAGACGTGCCACAGTCTGGCAGCCGCGCAGAAGTGGCTGGAACAGCACTGGCGCGACTGGGTGCCGGACGAACGGTGCGAGAGCTACACACGGGAGGGAACATTGTGAGAATCGCAGATCAGAAGCGTGCGGACTTTGTGAAGCGATTTCGCAGCCTGTCCCGTCGTTTTCCGCTGTGGCAGGTGTGGAGCGACTTCATCACCATGTTCGCCATTGCGCTTTCCAACGCCGTAGATAGTCGATACCGCGCGGAGCGCGAGGCAATGTATAAGCGGATCATCGAGAAGTACGAGAAAGCAGAGCGCACGGTGTTCCCTGAACTGGTAGAGGATGTGGTCAACGCCTTTGACGCCGACAGTGAGCAGGATTTTCTGGGCAGCGCGTACATGGAGTTGGAACTCGGCAATCACTGGATCGGCCAGTTCTTCACGCCCTATGACATCTGCCGCTGCATGGCGGAGATTACCACCGGCGACGTCGTGGAGCAGATCAACCGCGACGGCTTCGTCACGCTGAATGACTGCGCGTGCGGAGCGGGGGCTACACTGATCGCGGCGGTGAATCAGATCGAAAAGCAGCTGTTTGAGGCAAAAAGCCCGCTGCGCTGGCAGAATCACGTCCTTGTGACGGCGCAGGACCTCGACTTCACAACGGGGATGATGTGCTATATTCAGCTCTCGCTGCTGGGCTGCGCAGGCTACGTCAAGATCGGCAACACCCTGACCGACCCCATGCACGACGGAGATGACCCCACAGCCTACTGGTACACGCCCGGTTACTTTTCGTCCGTGTGGCAGCTTCGGCGCATCTTCCGGAGTATGGACCGACTTTTCGAGGAGGAGGGATGATGGATGCCAAAAAGGTCAAATACGACGCGCTTGACGCCATGTGGGCGTTCGTGCGTATGAGCGGTTATCAGCTTCACCCAGCAGACATTTCTTCTCTAAAGGACCACTGCGAGCAGCTTCGACACCTGCTGACGCAGAAAACAGCGGGACAGCGGCGCGATAAGCGGGAGGACATCGGCTTTCATGAGCTGGACGTAATCACAAATAACATCGTAATCGGGGCAATGGTCCTCTATATGAGCGGAAGCCTCGATGCACTGACACCGAAGGAGGCATCACACCATGAAAAAGAGCGTAATTGAAGCCCGGCAACGGGCGCTGGAAAACAGCGAAGTCGCGCCGGGTATTCTGATCCGGGTAATGGATAAGCCGCACCAGCACGCCGTCATCTGTTCTCACCCGAAGGTTTACCGTGAGAGGGTGCTTGACGGCTGGCACACAGTCGCGGCATTTCGGAACGGCGAGGAGGTGAAAATCTAATGCGAGTTGAAAATATGACCGACCGGGAAATCGTCGCGGCCTGCGCTGTGGATTTCCGACGCAAGGCGCAGGAGGCATACGACGCCTACCAGAGCACCGGCATGACGCGGTATGACAATGCCTATCACAAATACGAGGCTCTGGCAGACGCCCTTGACCGTGACGTTCAAAAAGCCGACACCCGGCAGGCCGCCGCGTCCCTCAAATCCGAGTTGATTATGCTGGCATCGGCGGCAAGCAGGGCGAAGCTGCCCTCCGCGCCGGAAGGCGCGTTGTTGGCGCTGGCAAAAGAGGTTATCGCAGTCGGACGACTGTACGGTTATGACGGGAAGGGAGATTGAATGAACTGTCACGGCTGCAAATGGCTCGACCGTTACAAGAAGGACGGGAACGGCTACTGTTGCATGGTGGTCCGGAGTAAGACCCAAACATCCAAAGTTCGCAGGCCGGATATGGAGCGCTGCGAGCTGTACAAGCCCGGCGACTGGAAAACCCGCTGGGAGACAGAGCTACACGAAGGAGGAAAACAAGAATGAAGTACAACAGTGTTGAGGAATGGAAGGCGGAGGCGACGCGCCGATTTGGTCCTGATATGCTCAAGTGGCGTTTCCGCTGCCCTATGTGCGGCCACGTCGCATCGGTGCAGGACTTCAAGGATGCCGGGGCAAAATCTCCGAGCTGCGCTTATCAGGAGTGTCTGGGTCGGTATACCGGCAAGGGCACGCCGAAGAAGGGCGACAGCAGCGGCTGTAACTGGGCGGCCTACGGGCTGTTCGGCATCCCTGCTGAGCATGACATCGTTATCGTGGCTCCCGGCGATCAAGTGGACGTGTACCCGTTCGCGGACGGAGAGCAGGAGGCTGACAATGGCTGAAATTATCGAACGACAGGCGGCAATTAAAGCCGCCGAACACGCATATAACGAGTGGAATCTTGCAATGGCGGCAGCTGACGGACAGAGGCAGATCAACCGCGTTTTCAAGATGCAGGAGCTGTGCAAGGCTGTGATCTCCGTTTTTGAGAACGTTCCCGCTACTGATCTCGACTGTACCGGCTGCGTCTGGTTGAATACGCGACACCAGAAGTGTTCCTGCTGCCGGAGGAATCAGTACATCAAGGACAACTACAAGGAAGCCGGAGTATGAAACGTGAAGAATTCTACCGTGGAAAGCGCGGCGCAAAATACGGCATCTGGAACAGAGAGAAGGCAGTCTGGCAGTTTGACATCTGCGAGGACACACCGTTTCTGGCCGAAGCGAGGCTACACCAGAAGATCGGTGACGACGCGAAGAAATGGCGTTTCGAGGCTCGGCGGCTGCCGGGCAGGAAAATCATTCTCGTCAAGAGAGTTAAATACGCCGGTGACGTTCACAGCGCTTTGGTGGCGCTGGGCTGGGACATAGACACTGCCGCCGCGTTTCTTGACCGTATTCCGGATGCAAAGTAAAAGGAGGCACGCCGTATGATAAGCAACAAGAAGGTCGTCGAAGCTGCGAAAACCATTGTGGACTACTGCAAGCAGCAGGACGGGTGCCAAAACTGCATCTTCCGCTCGTTTGGGTGCGATCACTGGAACTGTGCGATAGGTGCCTTTGAAATCCGGGATGTGCTGTCAAACATTGAAGCGAAAAAGAGAAATCACGGCTACTTATGAGCAACGCGCGGTGTGAGAGCTACACCGGCGAATAAGAAAGCTGCCGCAGAGGACAATTACCTCTGCGGCAGCTTTCTTGTCAGGCCGAACACGTTCTTAAACCAAAAGAGTTCGTACCTGTGTGTTTTGGTGGACCTGAAGGGATTCGAACCCTCGACCTCTCGGATGCGAACCGAACGCTCTCCCAGCTGAGCTACAAGCCCATATGAACAGGGCAGCACACCCTGCTCATCTATTATACACATTTCCCGGCGGATTGCAAGCATTTTCTTCCCCAGCGGGCAAAAATCCGGTTCCGGCGGCGGGGCGGGAGCCGATTGTAAAGCCTTCTGATTTGTGATAAAATGCATGCCGGACCATAAAAGACAAAGGAGGTGCGCCATGGACCGGGAAGCCTTTGACCGGAAATATGCCGCCCGGCTGAACCGCCAGCAGCAGGAGGCGGTGCACGCCGTGGAGGGCCCTGTGCTGCTGCTGGCGGTGCCCGGCAGCGGGAAAACCACCGTGCTGGTGACCCGCCTGGGTTATATGCTGTGCTGCTGCGGCATTGCGCCGGACCAGATCCTCACCATGACCTATACCCGGGCCGCCGCCGGGGAGATGAAGCAGCGCTTTGCCGCCCTGTTCGGCCAGGACTGCCCCCATCCCCCGGAGATCCGCACCATCAACGGCGTGTCCTCCAAGATCATCGCCTACTATGCCCAAAATTGCGGCAAAAGGCCGCCCTTCATCCTGGCGGAGGACGAAAGCGCCCTGGCGAAGCTGGTTTCGGACCTGTACCGGGACCTGTGCGGCGAGTACCCCACCCAGAGCGTGGTGAAGGAGCTGCGCAAGAGCATCGCCTATGCCAAAAATATGATGCTGCCGGAGGAGCGGCTGGGGGAGCTGGACACCGGCTTCGAGAAATTCCCGGAGCTGTACCGGGAATACGGCAAGGCCCTGCGGGACAATAAATGGATGGACTATGACGACCAGATGGTGTACGCCAAGAAAATCCTGGAGTTCCACGAGGATGTGCGGACCTATTTTCAGAACCGCTTCCCCTATATCTGCGTGGACGAGTCCCAGGACACCTCCCGGATCCAGCACGCCATCATCCGCCTGCTGGCCGGGAAAAGCGGCAATATCTTCATGGTAGGCGACGAGGACCAGAGCATCTATGGCTTCCGGGCCGCCTATCCGGATGCCCTGATGCAGTTTGAACAGACCTATCCCGGGGCCCGGGTGCTGCTGATGGAGGAAAACTACCGCTCCACGCCGGAAATTCTCCGGGCGGCGGACGCCTTCATCCGGAAAAATCACCACCGCCGCCCCAAGACCATCCACCCCACCCGGGCCTCCGGCGCTGCCGTCCGGGTGATCTACGCCATGGACCGGGCCGACCAGTACCCCTGGCTGGTGAATATGGCGGCCAGCGTCCGGGAGGAGACGGCGGTGCTTTACCGCAACAACGACAGCGCCCTGCCGCTGATCGACCTGCTGGACCGGGGCGGGATACCCTATCGCTGCCGTCGGATGGACGACGCCTTTTTCACCCACCGGATCGTGGCGGACATCCGGGACATCATCGCCCTGGCCCATGACCAGACGGACGCGGAGACCTTCCTGCGAATTTACTACAAGGTCGGCGGCGGAATTTCCAAAAAGGCGGCGGAGTATGCCTGCCAGAAAAGCCGGGCCACCGGAGGCTCCATCCTTCGGGAGCTGCTGGGCTTTCCGCAGCTGTCCCAATACGGCCGGGACAGCGCCGCCGCCCTGCTGACCATGCTGCCCATGCTTTTGCAGGACACTGCCGCCCAGGGCCTGAGCCGCATCTGGGACGGCCTGCGCTACCGGGACTATGCGGAGCGCCAGAAGCTGGACGGCGGCAAATACGAGATTCTTTGCCTGCTGGCCCGGCAGGAGACCGGGCTGGAGGGGCTGTGCCGCCGCCTGGACGAGCTGCAGGCCCTGGTGTCGGCTCCCTCCCTGCCCTGCGGCGGGGGACTGATCCTGTCCACCGTCCACTCCAGCAAGGGCCTGGAGTACGACACGGTGTATCTGCTGGACGTGCTGGACGGCATCCTTCCGGCGGTGACGGAGCCGAAGGACGCCGGGCAGCAGGACCAGTATCAGGAGGAGCGGCGGCTGTTCTATGTGGCCGTGACCCGGGCCCGGAACCGGCTGTATCTGTTCGCCTGCCGGAATCGGGAGTCCGCCTTTGCCGACGAGCTGCGCCGGGAGCTGCCCCGGGAATACATCGGGCCGGAGGACGTGTTCGCCTCCCTGAATACGGAGCCGTGCGGAAAGCACTATCGACACGCCGAAAAGGGCGGCGGCGTGATCCGGGCCTGCTGCCGGGGGCAGTGCATGGTGGCCTATGCCTCCGGCGAGACGGAGTTCCTGACCCTGGGCCAGATGGTGGGCCGGCGGGCCGTGGCCTGGAGGGCCCCGGACCGGCCGGCTCCGGCGGCATTGCCCCGGGAGCAGGCGGCGCTGCCGCCGTCCGGGGTTCGTCCCGGGCAGAGAGCCGTCCACAGGGTTTTCGGACCGGGAACCGTGTTGTCCTTCCGGGACCCCATCGTGGAGATACGCTTTCCTGCCAAGGGGGACAAGAAATTCGTCCTGTCCGACTCGGTGCAGCGGGGGCTGCTGCGCCTTGAGGAGTGAGGGAGTGCCAGAATTTTCCCAGATTCAGGAAATCCCTGCATGATACTGTTCACTCTGGGGAAACATAAACAGTGAAAAAAGTAGATATGTCAGGGACGTTGTATAAGGAAATTGTATGACGCATTCGCCGAAATGTGTTGCATTTTTTGGGGCGTGTATTATAATATGGACATACCCGCAGTTCTATCAGGCAAATACAGACAAGAAGGTGATCAATTATGGAACTTCAGATTCAGGATCTTGTTTCTTCCATCAAAAAGGACGGCATCGACAGCGCAAATCAGCAGGCCGCCGCGATCCTGGCCGACGCCCGGAAGCAGGCGGACGCCATCATCGCCGACGCAAAGAGTCAGGCGGATAAGCTGCGGGACGACGCCAAGGCCGAGATCGAGGTGTTCAAAAACAGCGCCCAGCTCAGCGCCCAGCAGGCCAAGCGGGACGCAGTCCTGGCCTTCCGGCAGGAGGTGCAGCAGGAGTTTGAGAAAATCCTGGCCGCCGACGTGGGCAAGGCTCTGGACCAGCAGACGCTGGCCAAGCTCATCCAGGCAGCCCTCCAGGGAGAGGACGTTTCCGGCTACGCCGTGGAGGTGGGTCAGGTGACGGACGGCATCCGCCAGCAGCTGGCCCAGGAGCTGAAAAACGGCCTGGAGCTCCGCCCCTCCAAGAAGGTGGGCGCAGGCTTCCGGCTGGCCGCCAAGGACGGCTCCGGCTATTTTGACTGCTCCGACCAGGAGATCGCGGAGATGCTCATGCCCTTCTTCCGGGATATGCACCTGTAAGGGGGCGGCCTATGGCTTCCTATTACTATCTCATCTCCAGCCTGCCCATGCTCCGGACCCAGGGCGAGCCTCCCATGGACTACGCCGCGTTTCTGGCCATGTGCCGCTCGGCGGTCAGCGCCGGGGTATACCGGACGCTGGAGGAGCTGACGGTGGACTCGGACAAGGGGCCGCTGCTGTCGGAGTGGGCCGGGTTTTACAAGGCCCTGTGCCGGGAGCTGACCTATCAGCGGAATGTGAAGCTGGGACGGCCCTGCGCCGTGCCCTCCGACCGGGACGCCGGCATTGTCCAGACGGTGACGGCGGCGGTAAACGCCGAAAATCCCCTGGAGGGGGAGCGGCTGCTGCTGGACCTGGAATTCCGCCGCCTGGACGGCATGATCGGCCTGCACAACTTCGATGACCACGCCCTGTACGGCTACGCCATGAAGCTGCAGCTGCTGGAGCGGCAGCGGACCTTCCGGTATGAGTCCGGCAAGCGGGCCTTCGACGGCCTGATGCAGAGCATCCGCCAGCAGGTTTCCAGCCTATAACGAAACAGGAGAATCAAAATGGACAAAGTGACAGGATATGTGACCGGAGTGAACGGGAATCTGGTGGCAGCCACCTTTTCCGGCTCCGTCCGAAAGAATGAAGTGGGCTATGTCCTGGTGGGCGATGACCGGCTCAAGGGCGAGGTCATCCGCGTCAACGGCGACACGGCCAGCATGCAGATTTATGAAATGACCAACGGCATCCAGGTGGGCGACAAGGTGGAGCTCTCCGGCGAGCTGATGAGCGTGGAGCTGGGCCCGGGCCTGCTGACCCAGGTGTTCGACGGTCTGCAGAACCCCCTGCCGGAGCTGGCGCAGCAGTGCGGCTTCTTCCTGCAGCGGGGCGTGTATCTGGACCCCATCCCCAACAAGGACTGGGAGTTTACCCCCCTGGTGAAGCCCGGCGACCACGTCACCGCAGGCGACGCCGTGGGCAGCGTGCCCGAGGGGCTGTTTACCCACCTGATCATGGTACCCTTCGGCCTGAAGGACGAAGGATGGCGGGTGAAATCCGTCCGGGAAAAGGGCGTGTACAACGTCCGGGACACCGTGGCGGTGCTGGAAAACGACAACGGCGAGGAGAAGGAGCTGACCATGGTGTTCTCCTGGCCCGTGAAGCAGCCCATCCGCTGCTATGAGGAGCGTCTGCGCCCGGACGAGACCCTGGTGACCAAGCTCCGCTCCATCGACACCTTCCTGCCGGTGGCCAAGGGCGGCACCTTCTGCGTGCCCGGCCCCTTCGGCGCAGGCAAGACCGTTCTGCAGCACATGGAGGCCAAGAACGCCGACGTGGACGTGGTCATCGTGGCCGCCTGCGGCGAGCGGGCCGGCGAGGTGGTGGAGGTGCTGAAGGAGTTCCCCGAGCTGGTGGACCCCCGCACCGGCCGCTCCCTGATGGAGCGCACCATCATCATCTGCAACACCTCCTCCATGCCCGTGGCCGCCCGTGAGGCGTCGGTGTACACCGCCGTCACCATGGCGGAGTATTACCGCCAGATGGGTCTGGACGTGCTGCTGCTGGCGGATTCCACCAGCCGCTGGGCCCAGGCCATGCGTGAGATGAGCGGCCGTCTGGAGGAGATCCCCGGCGAGGAGGCCTTCCCCGCCTATCTGGAGTCCGTTATCGCCTCCTTCTATGAGCGGGCCGGTAAGGTCCGGTTGAAGAACGGCAAGATCGCCTCCGTCACCATCGGCGGCACCGTGTCCCCCGCCGGCGGCAACTTCGAGGAGCCCGTGACCCAGGCCACCCTGAAGGTGGTGGGCGCGTTCCACGGTCTGTCCCGCGAGCGGTCCGACGCCCGCAAATACCCCGCCATCCACCCCATCGACTCCTGGTCCAAGTACCGGGGCGTGGTGGATATGGACCGGGTGGAGCAGGCCCGCAGCATCCTCAAGCGCAGCAACGAGATCAACCAGATGATGAAGGTCATCGGCGAGGAGGGTACCTCCGCCGAGGACTATATCGTATACCAGAAGGGCGAGCTGCTGGATGCGGTGTATCTGCAGCAGAACTCCTTCGATCCCATCGACGCCGCCTGCGACCCCGACCGTCAGATCCACGAGTTCAACGTGCTGTATGACGTGCTGACCCGGGACTTCGCACTCAGCGACAAAAAGGAGATCCGCGCCTTCTTCAACCAGGTCCGGCAGGAGTTCCTGGACTGGCACAACACCGTGTTCCGCACCCCGGAATTTGAGGCCCAGGAAAAGCGGCTCAAGGACTTTTACCTGAGCAAGGCAGCGGGTTGAGAGGGGAGTCAATATGCAGAAAGTTTACACGAAAATTGAGTCCATCGTGGGCAACGTCGTCACGGTCCGGGCCACCGGCGTCCGCAATGGCGACCTGGCCCTGGTGGGCGACAGCTATGCCAACGTCATCAAGCTGGACAAGGACCTGGTGACGCTGCAGGTGTTCAGCGGCACCCAGGGCGTCAGCACCACGGACCCGGTCCGTTTCCTGGGCCGCCCCATGATGGTGTCCTTCTCCGACCACCTGCTGGGCCGCATCTTCGACGGCGCCGGTGTCCCCCGGGACAACGGCCCCGCCCTGACGGAGAACATGATCCCCATCGGCGGCCCCTCCGTGAACCCGTCCAAGCGTATCGTGCCCAACAAGCTGATCCGCACCGGTATCCCCATGATCGACGTGTTCAACACCCTGGTGGAAAGCCAGAAGCTGCCCATCTTCTCCGTGTCCGGCGAGCCGTATAACCAGCTGCTCTCCCGCATCGCCATGCAGGCCCAGGTGGACGTGATCGTCCTGGGCGGCATGGGCCTGAAGTACGACGACTATCTGTACTTCCGGGACACCCTGGAAAAGAGCGGCGCCATGGGCCGCACGGTGATGTTCATCCACACCGCCTCCGACCCCACCGTGGAGTGCACCCTGGTGCCCGATATGGCCCTGGCCGTGGCGGAGCAGTTCGCCCTGGCCGGAAAGCGGGTCCTGGTGCTGCTGACGGATATGACCAACTACGCCGACGCCCAGAAGGAAATGGCCATCACCATGGAACAGGTGCCCTCCAACCGGGGCTACCCGGGCGATCTGTACAGCTGCCTGGCCGCCCGCTATGAAAAGGCCGTGGACTTTGAGGGCGCGGGCTCCATCACCATCCTGGGCGTTACCACCATGCCCGGCGACGACGTGACCCACCCGGTGCCCGACAACACCGGCTATATCACCGAAGGCCAGTATTACCTGAAAAACGGCCACATCGAGCCCTTCGGCTCCCTGTCCCGCCTGAAGCAGAACGTCAACGACAAGACCAGAAGCGACCACCGGGCCCTGATGGACGGCATGATCCGGCTGTACAGCGCCTATAAGGAGAGTCTGGAAAAGAAGTCCATGGGCTTCATGATGTCCGAGTGGGACGAAAAGCTGCTGAAATACGGGCACCTGTTTGAAACGAAGCTGATGGACCTGAGCGTGAATATCCCGCTGGAGGAGGCGCTGGACCTGGGCTGGGAGATCCTGGCCGAGTGCTTCGAGCCCAATGAAACCGGCCTGAAAACGAGCCTCATCCAGGAGAGATGGCCCAAGCGGTCCGCCGTGGAATGAGGGTGCGCCTATGGCTGTCAAACTTACCAAAAATGAATTGAAGGTGCAGAAGGACCGCCTGAAGCAGTTTCAGCGCTATCTGCCCACCCTCCAGCTGAAAAAGCAGCAGCTGCAATCCGTGGTGATGCAGGTCAACGCCCAGCTGGAGCAGGTGGAGCGGGAGCGCCGGGCCGCCGTGGCGGGACTGGACGACTGGGTGGCCGTTTTCGCGGAAAACGACAGCTTCCCGGCGGACAAGCGCCTGGAGACCCTGATCCGCCCCCACCATGTGGTGTGCGGAGAGGAGAACATCGCCGGCGTCACCGTGCCGGTGTTCCGGGAGCTGAGCTTTGAGGACATCTGCTACGACGTGGCGGACTATCCCCTGTGGGTGGACACCGCCGCCGTGCGCCTGCGGGAGATCGCCCGGCTGGACGCTCTGGAAAAGACCCTCCGCCGCCAGGTGGAGCTTCTGGAGCAGGAGCTGCGCTCCACGGCCCAGCGGGTGAACCTGTTTGAAAAGGTCAAGATCCCCGAGGCCAAGGAGAACATCCGGGTCATCGGCATCTACCTGGGCGACCAGCAGACCTCCGCCGTGGTGCGGGGCAAGATCGCCAAGAAGAAGCTGCAGGAGGTGAGCGGATGATCGAAAAAATGAAGGTCGTCCACATTGTGGCGGCCGCATCGGAAAAAACCGCCCTGCTGGACCGGCTGCGGACCCTGGGCATCGTCCACTTCGCCGAAAAGGCCAGCGCCGACCAGCGGCATCTGGAGCGCTTTGCGCAGCTGTCCAGGATGGACATGGCCCTGCAGGAGTACGTCGGCCCGGGCCGGGAGACCGCGCCCATGTCCGACAAGGACTTTGAGCCTTTTTATAAGGAGCTGGCCGACTGCCTGGAGCGCCGCAAGACCCTGCAGGAGAGGAAAACCGCCGCCGGTGCGGCGGCGGAGAAGCTGGCCGAGTGGGGCGACTTCTCCCCGGAGGAGCTGCGGGAGCTGAAGGACCAGGGCTTCGACATCCGCGTTTACCGGACGGATAAAAAGACCATGGCCGCCCTTGCGGCGGACCCGGACGTGAAGATCATCCGCCTGGCCCCGGTGGGGAAAATGCCCACCCTGGCCTCCATCGGTCCCCTGCCGGGGACCTACCCCGTCACCGAGTTCCCCATCCCCGATAAGGGCCCGGGCCAGCTGCGGCGTGAGCGGGACGACTGCGACCAGGGGCTTCGCAGCTGCCAGGCCTTCCTGACCGAGGCCGCCAAGCACCTGCCCAGCATCCACGACCAGATGCTCAAGACCCAGAACGCCGCCGAGTACTCCTCCGTCAGCAACACCTCCCAGAGTCAGGACGGCCTGGTGTGGCTCACCGGCTATATCCCGGAGGCGGAGGTGGAGGGCTTCAAGAAGGCTGCCGCCCAGGCCCACTGGGCCTGGGCCATGGAGGACCCCGCCGCCGATGACGACAAGGTCCCCACCAAGGTCAAGTATAACAAGGTCACCCGGCTGATGATCCCGGTGTTCGACATCCTGGGCGTGGTCCCGGGCTATCGGGAGTACGACATCTCCTTCTGGTTTCTGGGCTTTTTCACCCTGTTCTTTGCCATGATCATCGGCGACGCCGGATACGGCTGCCTGTTCCTGCTGGCGGCGCTGGTCATGACCCTGAAAAGCAAGAAGGCGTCCACCGCGGTGCAGCTGCTGTGGCTGCTGTCCATTGCCACCATTGTGTGGGGCGCGCTGACAGGCACCTGGTTCGGCCTGGAGCAGGCCATGGACGTGCCCTTGCTCCGGAGCCTGGTGATCCCCACCTTCGCCAACTATCCCGCCCACTTCGGTGTGGAATCCACCACCCAGCAGAACACCATCATGAAGTTCTGCTTCATCCTGGGCACGGTGCAGCTGTCGCTGGCCTGCGTCATGAACATCCGCCGCAAGCTCCGGGAGAAGGACCTGAGCTGGCTGGCGGACCTGGGCTGGCTGGCCGCCATCGACGCGCTGTATTTCGTGGTGCTGTACCTGGTCATCGGCCAGCAGGTGAATCTGATGCCTGTGGCCTGCGTGGTCATTGCGGGCTTCCTGCTGGTGGTGCTGTTCGGCGGCATGTCCCCGGACAAGAGCTTCGGCCAGGGCCTGAAGGCGGGCCTGGGCGACGCGTTCACGGTGTTCCTGAACACCATCAGCGCCTTCGGCAACATCATGAGCTACATCCGCCTGTTTGCCGTGGGCATGGCGTCCCTGGCCATCGCTCAGAGCTTCAACAACATGGCCCTGGGCTTCAAGGGCCCCTTGGTCATCGCCGCCGTCCTGATCCTGCTGATCGGCCACGGGCTGAACATTGTCATGGGCCTGCTGTCTGTGGTGGTCCACGGCGTCCGCCTGAACCTGCTGGAGTTTTCCGGTCAGCTGGGTATGGAGTGGGCCGGTATTGCTTACGATCCCTTTAAAAAGCACGATAAAATCAAAAAATAAACGGATAGGAGATCAACTATGAATATCGAATTTATTGGTATGGCGTGCGCTCTGGGCCTGTCCGCCATGGGCTCTGCGTTCGGTTCCGGCTTTGCGGCTCAGGCCTCCGTGGGCGCGTGGAAAAAGTGCTACGCCAACGGCAAGCCCGCTCCCTTCATCATGGTGGCCTTCTCCGGCGCACCTCTGACCCAGACCATCTATGGCTTCCTGCTGATGAACTTCATCCGCAGCGCCGTGGAGGGCGGCTGTGACGCGGCTCTGGCCATGTTCACCGGCATCTTCGCGGGCCTGGCCATCGGCCTGTCCGCCTTCTTCCAGGGCAAGGTGGCCGCCGCCTCCGCCGACGCTCTGGGCGAAACCGGAAAGGGCACGGCAAACTACTTCATTGTCATCGGTATTATCGAAACGGTGGCACTGTTCACCCTGGTGTTCAGCCTGCTGCTGCTCCAGTAACCCCGCAAAAGCAAGGGGATCCGGTCCCCTGCCAGACAACGCAAAAACTTCCCCTGTCTATGGCAGGGGAAGTTTTTTGCTTATTAAAAAGGTCTCGCAGAGTTTGCCGCCCGCGGGTTTCGCGCATTTTGGACAAGCATTAGTAATACTTCACCAGCCCCGACAGCAGCAGGGTGGGGAGCAGCAGCAGAACCAGAAAGGCCAGCATGTACAGCGGCGACAGGGCGGCGAAATCGCCGGCGGTGGTCAGATAGTACGACAGCACCAGGCCGCACAGGCCGCCGATCCAGCTGAGGATGGTGGACCAGCGCACCGCCTGACACATCCGCTGGCTGCCGATGACGGTTTCCGCCATAGGCAGCAGGCCGTCCCGATAGATCAGGGCGTTGGGGGTCTCCCCGGGCTGGGCGGTCAGGTCCGCCAGGGCCAGCCGGGTGGCCACCCCCGGGTAAATGGGCCGGGCGTTCAGGCGGAATTTCCGCTTCAGCAGATTGGGGGTGATGTTGACGCCCCGGGTGGCCAGCACCGGGGTCACCCGGTTCCGGCGCAGGGCCCGCAGGGCCCACTCCACGTTCCGGGAGGGCAGGTACTTCACCGCGAAGATGGCCGCCAGGCGGCCGTCCACCGTCATGAAAACACCGGTTTCCATTTTCAGATCCCGGGGCAGGGCGATGCGGCGCTTTTTCATGAAATAGGCGCTGCCCATGGCCACCGTGGCCCCCCGGACGGTGCAGTCGATGCCGCCGTCCTCGTAATAGTGCAGGTCATGGGCGTCGTAGCGGAAGCTGACCTGGCCGTCCATCAGCTGCAGCAGCAGGGGCGTCAGCTGGCTTCCGGCGGCCCGGCACAGGGCCTCGGCATAGGCCAGGGCCTCGCCGATCTCCTGATCGTATACCTTCAGGCCGTTAAGCTCCACCGTACCCAGGGCGGCGGAGGGCTCGTTCTTCTCCTTGCCGCGCAGGGACAGGACCCCGACCGGGAACAGGTCCTCGTCCGTGACCACCACCCGGCGGGCGGCGGTAATGGCCCGGGCCCCCCTCCAGCCCGCCACGGCGCAGCCGCTTTTGTGCAGGCGGCGGCACAGCAGGGACAGGGGCAGCGTCCCGGACAGGGGCAGGGACAGGGGTACCGTGGCCGACAGCAGCGCCGACCACAGCCAGAGGAAGCGGTTCATCTGGTGCCCGCTGAGGGCTGCCACCAGGGCCAGCACCGTGGCCAGGGCCAGGTACAGCGGCGTCAGAATGGGCTGCCACCGGGCGGCGGGGTCCGGGGACTGCCACATGCGGTAAAAGCCCTCCAGACGCCCCTGCTGCTTGCAGGCTCCGGCGGCGGTGACGGAGGCCACATACGGCGGCGTGCCACCCAGCTGGGCCAGGCGGAAGCTGTCATACCGGGCCCGGGCGGCGCGATATTGGCCGCAGGCGCACAGATACAGCAACGCCGCCGCCGGGGCGGCAAAGGGCAGATTCGGGCATTGCCCCAGAAACAGGCACTGGGCGCTGTCCGCCAGGGCTGCCAGGCCGCACACCAGCGCCGCCGCCGGGGCGGTGACGCGCCCATGGCCCAGGCTCTCCCCTGCCTCGTGCCACAGTCGGGTGCTCAGCAGCAGGCACAGGGCCAGCAGCCCCGCTGGTATGCCGCAGCGCAGCCAGACGTGGTCATACCACCCCTGGGACAGCAGGTCCAGCCCGTCGATGACGGCCACGGCTATGGCCAGCAGGGTGGGCGCCGTCAGCAGCAGACGCTGCCGGTGCAGCCGGGCGCACTGCCACTTCTGCTCCCGGGCGGCGTCGTCCATGGTGGGCTCCGGCTCCGGCGGCTCCTCCGGGGCGTCGTCCGGGTTTTCCAGGTCCCGGGCGGGGATGCGGTCCCGGACCCACTGGGCGGCGGCGGACAGGCGCTCCCTCAAAGGCACCCGCTCCGGCAGGACGCCGTCCTCGTCGTCCTCCTCCGGAACGGCCCGGGGCTCGTCCGGGTCCTCCTGCCGCTGCCGGAAGCGGCGGCGCAGCCGGTCCAGGGGGTTCTCCCGGGGCGGTTCGTCGTCCGGGCGATACTCCGGCTCCGGAACAGGCTCCGGTTCCGGTTCAGGTTCTGGTTGTGGTTCTTGTTCCGGCTCTTGTTCCGGTTCGGGGGCCGGCTCCGGCTCAGGCTCCGGTTCGGAGACCGGTTCGGGTTCGGGGATGGGCTCCGGTTCCGGGGCAGGCTCCGGCTCCGGGTCCCTTCGGGACCCACCCGAGCCGAATTCGTCCAGAATGTCGTCTATGGTGAAGTCCATCTCCGGCGGCGTGGGCCGCATGTCTTCGTTACGCATGGTGATCCCTCGTTGTTATCCCCGGCGCTGGCGCACGGCCTCATACAGCAGGATGGCGGCGGCCGCCGACGCGTTCAGGGAGGAAATATGCCCCTTCATGGGGATGCTGACCAGGAAATCGCAGTTTTCCGCCACCAGGCGACTCATGCCATCTCCCTCGGAGCCGATGACAATGGCCGCCGGGCCCTTGAGATCGGCGCTGTACAGGTCCGTGGAGGCTCCGGCGGCGGTGCCGAAGATCCAGACCCCCTGCTTTTTTAGGTCCTTCAGGACGGAGGTCAGGTTGGCCACCCGGGCCACCGGCAGATAGCTAACGGCCCCGGCGGAGGTTTTCCCCACGATGGCGGTGAGCCCGGCGGAGCGGCGCTTGGGGATGATGAGCCCGTGGGCCCCGGCGCACTCGGCGGTGCGGAGGATGGCCCCCAGGTTGTGGGGGTCGGATATCTCGTCGCACACCACCAGCAGAGGCGGCTCCCCCTTGGCGGCGGCGGCATCCAGGATGCTCTGGACGCTGACGTATTCCCGGACGGCGGCCAGGGCGATGACCCCCTGGTGGGAGTGGGTGCGGCTCATGGCGTCCAGCTTCCGCCGGTCCGCCTCCACCACCACCACACCGGCCTCCCGGGCCCGGGAGGCGATATGGCCCAGGGTCTTGTCCGTCTCGCCCTTGGCCAGGTAAATTTTGTCGATGGCCGTTCCGGCCCGCAGGGCCTCGATCACGGCGTTCCGGCCCTCGATGATGCCGTCGGCCTCCGCCTGGGGCATGGGCCGCCTGTTTTCGTTGTCTTTCATGGCGCGATATCCTCGTTTTCGACGATTTTTCTTCAGTATACCATATTCCATGGACAAGATAAAGCGCCCGGGACACAAATTTTTCGCCATTTTTCCCGGCGGGCTTTCTTGTATCAGGCCGGAAAATGTGGTATGATGAATTATTAAATTAGGGAAGTGCCGCCTTTTTCACGACACGGGGCGGCTGGGAGGTTTCCATTGGACAGAAAGCAAGTGCTTCTCGACGACGGGCAGATGGCCCGCCAGCGGGAATTTACCGAAAAAATCCACGCCATGCACCAGGCCCGGGGCCGGACGCCTCTGGCTCTGGTGGACACCTTCGGGTGCCAGCAGAACGTGGCCGACAGCCAGCATATCCTGGGGATGCTGCGGGACATGGGGTGCGAGTTCACCGACGATGCCGCCCGGGCGGACATTGTGGTGATGAACACCTGCGCCATCCGGGACCATGCGGAAAAGCGGGTATACGGCACCCTGGGCGCCCTGACCCACACGAAAAAGGCGAACCCGGAGCAGATCATCTGCCTGTGCGGCTGCATGGCCCAACGGCCGGAGGTGGCCCGGAAGGTCCGGGAGAGCTATCGCCATGTGGACCTGGTGTTCGGGCCCCAGGCCCTGTGGAAGTTCCCGGAGCTGCTGTACCGGGTGTATACCCGCCGGGGCCGGGTGTTCTCCGTGGAGAACGAGCACGGCTCCATTGCCGAGGGGATGCCCGTGGTCCGGGAGGGCCGGGTCCGGGCGTGGGTGTCCATCATGTACGGGTGCAACAACTTCTGCTCCTACTGCATCGTCCCCTATGTCCGGGGCCGGGAGCGCAGCCGCGCCCCGGAGAAGATCGTGGAGGAGGTCCGCCAGCTGGCGGCGGAGGGCTTCAAGGAGATCACCCTGCTGGGCCAGAACGTGAACTCCTACGGAAAGGACCTGCCGGAGCCCTGGGACTTTGCGGACCTGCTGCGGGAGCTGGACAAGATCGACGGCGACTACCTGATCCGCTTCATGTCGTCCCAGCCCAAGGACGCCAGCTTTAAGCTGTTCGACACCATGGCCCAAAGCCGCCATGTGGCCCACCAGCTGCACCTGCCGGTGCAGTCCGGCAGCGACCGGGTGCTGCGGGCCATGAACCGCCCCTATGACCGGGCGAAATACCTGGACCTGATCGGCTATGCCCGGAAGGTCATGCCGGACTTGGTGCTGACGTCGGACGTGATCATCGGCTTCCCTGGCGAGACGGAGGCCGAGGCCATGGAGACCGTGGACCTGGTGCGGCAGGTGGAGTTCGACGCCCTGTTCACCTTCATCTTCTCCCCCCGGCCCGGTACCCCGGCGGCCAAAATGGACGATCCGGTGCCCCGGGCGGAGAAGCAGAAGTGGTTCGATATGCTGTGCAATACACAGAACGAGATTTCCGCCCGGCTCCACGCCGGGTATGTGGGCCGGACCCTGCGGGTGCTGGTGGACGGCGAAACCGACGACGCCCGGTGGCCCCTGTCCGCCCGGACGGCGGGGGGACGGCTGGTGCACCTGGTGGGGGACAAGTCCGCCCTGGGCCAGTACCGGGACGTGAAGATCACCGACAGCAACACCTGGGCCCTGTTCGGGGAGATGCTTCCTGCATCAAAAGAACGTTGTTCTTTTGATGCATAAAACTGTCCAAAAAGGGCCTTGCCCTTTTTGGACAAAAGGCCCGCGGTCTGCTGCGCGCATAATTGGTCCGCCATGGGCGAACCAATTCCACACTTGCAGACCGAGAAGTATTTTCGGCCAGGTACACGCCCCGGCCGAAAATGATTGCATTTCATTTGCCGCCTGCGGGCGGCAAACTCTGCGAGGCTTTTTGATGCATAAGATATCACGGCCAACGCCGCGAAGCGGGCATATGCCCCATAGAACAATAAGTTTTGCACTTTTCAACAATGTTTTCCACCACCATTCGACAGATCAGCCGCCTATGCGGCAGAAAGCGCGGGTGAAACCATGGCAGAGCTGACCCCCATGATGAAGCAGTATCTGCAGATCAAGGAACAGAATCAGGACGCCATCCTGTTTTTCCGGCTGGGAGATTTTTACGAGATGTTCGGCGACGACGCCCGGAAGGCGTCCAAGGAGCTGGACCTGACCCTGACCACCAGGGACAAGGACAAGAACAAGCCCTTTGAGGAAAAGGTGCCCATGTGCGGCATTCCCTATCACGCCTCCGACGCCTATATTGCCCGGCTTATTGCCAAGGGCTACAAGGTGGCCATCTGCGAGCAGACCCAGGACCCCGCCACGGCCAAGGGCTTGGTGGACCGGGACATTATCCGGGTGGTGACCCCCGGCACCGTCATAGACGCTGCCTGCCTGGAGGAGGGACGCTCCAACTTCTGCGCGGGGCTGTATCTGGACGACACCTGCGCGGGCTTCAGCGTGTGCGACATCTCCACCGGCAAGACCCACGTCACCGCCTTCCAGGGTCCGGACCGGGCGGAGCACCTGCTCAACGAGTTGGGGCGGTTTTCCCCGGCGGAGGCGGTGGTGAACCAGGCGGCCTATGACTGCGGGCCGCTGCTGAGTCTGATGCAGGATAAGCTCCACTGCCATGTGGAGCGGCTGCCTGCCGGACGCTTTCAATTGCAGGAGGCGGAAAAGGCCGTCCGGCAGCAGTTCGGCGATGAGGCCGCAGGACGGCTTCCCAAGGGGAACCCCGCCGCGGCGCTGTCGCTGGGGGCCCTGCTGGGCTATCTCCACGAGACGCAGAAAACCGACCTGCGGCATGTGGACGACCTGGACTATTATCAGCAGGGGCAGTTCATGGAGCTGGACCTGACGGCCCGGCGGAACCTGGAGCTGACGGAGACCCTGCGCAGCAAGGAGAAGAAGGGGAGCCTCCTCTGGGTGCTGGACAAGACCCGGACCCCCATGGGCGGGCGGCTGCTGCGCAGCTGGCTGGAGCGGCCCCTGCTGTCCGTTACGGCCATCACCCGCCGCAGCGGCGCCGTGGGCCAGCTGGTGGACCACACCATGACCCGGGAGGAGCTGGCCCTGGCCCTGTCCGGCATCGGCGACATGGAGCGCCTGGTGGGCCGCATTGTATACGGCACCGCCGGGGGCCGGGACGTGGTATCCCTGAAAAACGCCATGGCCCGGCTGCCCCATGTGAAGGAGCTGCTGTCGGCCTTTGACCGGGGCCGCCTGGGGGAGCTGGCCCAGCTGGACCCCCTGGAGGATCTGACGGACCTGATCGGCCGCACCCTGTGCGACGATCCGCCCTTCTCCGTCCGGGAGGGGGAGTTCATCCGGGACGGCTTCGATCCGGAGGTGGACCGTCTGCGGAGCATCCTCCACGGCGGCAAGGGCGTCATCGCCTCCATGGAGGCCGCCGAAAAGGAGAAAACCGGCATCCGCACCCTGAAGATCGGATACAACAAGGTATTCGGATACTACATCGAGGTGTCCAACTCCTTCAAGGACCAGGTGCCGGACACCTATATCCGCAAGCAGACCCTGGTCAACGGCGAGCGGTACATCACCCAGGAGCTGAAGGATCTGGAGCACGACATCCTGTCCGCCTCGGACCGGGTGTCGGCCCTGGAATATGAGCTGTTCACCCGGCTGCGGCAGGAGCTGAGCGGCCATGTGGCCCGGATCCAGGCCACGGCCGCCGCCGTGGCGGAGGCGGACTGCCTGTGCTCCCTGGCGGCGGTGGCAGTGAAGAACAACTACTGTTGCCCGGCGGTGGACGAGTCCGGGGTCATCGAAATCCACCAGGGACGCCACCCGGTGGTGGAGGCCATGCGGCCGGACGCCCTGTTTGTGCCCAACGACACCTATATGGGCCGCAGCGAGGACCGGGTGTCCATCATCACCGGCCCCAACATGGCGGGCAAGTCCACCTATATGCGCCAGGTGGCGCTGATGGTGCTCATGGCCCAGATCGGGTCCTTTGTCCCGGCTAAGGCGGCAAGGCTTGGCATCGTGGACCGGATCTTCACCCGCATCGGGGCCTCCGACGACCTGTCGGCGGGGCAGTCCACCTTTATGGTGGAGATGACGGAGGTCAGCGACATTCTGCGCACTGCCACCGCCAACAGCCTGCTGATCCTGGACGAGATCGGCCGGGGCACCTCCACCTTCGACGGCATGAGCATCGCCCGGGCGGTGCTGGAATACTGCGCCGACCCCAAGCGCCTGGGGGCCAAGACCCTGTTTGCCACCCACTATCACGAGCTGACCGCCATGGAGGGGACCCTCCCCGGCGTGAAGAACTATAACATCGCCGTCCGCACCCGGGGGGAGGAGATCGTGTTCCTGAGGAAGATCGTCCCCGGCGGCGCGGACCGCAGCTACGGCATCGAGGTGGCCAAGCTGGCGGGTCTGCCGGAGGCGGTGGTGTCCCGGGCCAGGAAGATCCTCCGGCAGCTGGAGGAGGAGTCCGGCCGTCCGGCGGCGGCTCCCGCCCCCCGGGAGGACCAGGTGTCCTTCGCCGCCGTAGCCGAGGGGGAGGTCATCGACCGGCTCCGCCGGACCCAGGTGGACTCGCTGACGCCTCTGGAGGCATTGCAGCTGCTGTATGAACTGAAAAAGAAGCTGACGTAACACGAAAGGACAACGCTATGCCTGATATTCAATGCCTGCCGCGGCATGTGGCGGACCTGATCGCCGCCGGCGAGGTGGTGGAGCGGCCCGCCAGCGTGGCCAAGGAGCTGCTGGAAAACGCCCTGGACGCCGGGGCCACTGCCATTGTGGCGGAGGTTCAGCGCGGGGGCCTGACCTATCTGCGCATTACGGACAACGGCTGCGGCATCGCGCCGCAGCAGCTGCCCACGGCGTTTCTGCGCCACGCCACCAGCAAGCTGCGCACGGCGGCGGACCTGGCCGCCATCGGCACCCTGGGCTTCCGGGGCGAGGCGCTGGCCGCTATTTCCGCCGTGTCCCGGGTGGATATCTTCACCCGGCAGACCGGGGCCCAGACCGGGGCCTCCCTGCATCTGGAGGGCGGCGTGCCCGGGCAGGTGGAGGAGACCGGGTGCCCGGAGGGCACCACCATCTGCGTCCGGGACCTGTTTTACAACACCCCCGCCCGGATGAAATTCATGAAGAAGGACAGCGCCGAGGGGGCCGCCGTGGCGGGCATCGTCCAGCACCTGGCCCTGAGCCATCCGGAGGTGTCCTTCAAGCTGCTGCGGGACGGGGCCGAGGTGCTCCACACCCCCGGCGACGGGCAGCTGCTGTCCGCCATTTATGCGGCCATGGGCCGGGATTTTGCTCTGGGTCTGGAGGAGGTCCGGGGCTGCGGCGGCGACGTGCAGGTGTCGGGCTATGTGACCCGGCCCCTGAACGGCCACGGCACCCGGGGCCGCCAGCTGTTCTTCGTCAACGGCCGGTTCGTGAAAAGCCAGCTGCTGTCCGCCGCCCTGGAGGAGGCGTACCGCAACCGCCTGCTGAAGGGGAAGTTCCCCGGCTGCGTGCTGCATCTGACCCTGCCGGAGGACCGGGTGGACGTGAACGTGCACCCGGCCAAGACCGTGGTGAAATTCGTATCCGACAAAACCGCCTTTGACGCGGTGTACTATACCGTCATGGACGCCCTGAACCGGGCGGAACAGCCCGCCCGGCAGGAGGAAAAGCCCTTTTACCGGACCATGACCGCTCAGGAGTTCCGGCAGCAGCAGAAGCCCCAGCCGGAGAAGCCGCCGCTGGGCAGCTATACTGCCCGGCCCGCCGCCCCGGCCCGGCCGGTGCGCCCGGCGGAACAGCCGGCCCTGGCGGTGCGGGACGTGGTCCCGGAGCCGGGGAAGGCCTTCACGGCCCCCACGGCCCGGCCCGGCGTCAGCTATCACATCACCCCGCCGTCCCCGGCCCCTGCGGCAGAGCCGCAGGAACCGGCGCCTGTGCGGGAAGAACTGCCTGTGCAGGAGACGGTATCCCTGCCGGAGCAGGTGACTCTGGAACCGCCGCATGAGGCCCCCTGGCGCATCGCCGGGGAGGTGCTGCGGACCTATATCATCTGCGAGGACGAGGGGGAGAATGTGTGGCTCATCGACAAGCACGCCGCCCATGAACGGGTGCGGTTCGACGCGCTGAAGGCCGCCGCGGAGCCGGTGATGACCCAGACCCTGCTGGAGCCGTTGGCGGTGGAGCTGTCGCCGGAGGACTGCGCGGCGGTGCTGGAGCAGCTGCCCCTGCTGGAGCGGTACGGCTTCCGGTGCGAGGATTTCGGCGGCGCGGTGCTGGTGCGGGGGGTGCCCGCCGGGGTAGACGACCCCACCGGAGCCCTGGAGGAGCTGGCGGAGGACCTGCGGCTGAACCGGGCGGACCCGGACGCAGCCCGGGACAGCCTATTGCAGACCATGGCCTGCAAATCCGCCATCAAGGCCGGGATGCACACGGACCCCGCCGAGCTGCGGCGTCTGGTGGACAGGGTCCAGTCCGGGGAAATTCAGTATTGCCCCCATGGACGCCCGGTGGCGGTGCGGCTGAGCAAATACCAGGTGGAAAAAATGTTCAAGCGGGCGTGACGCCCGGAAAGGAGCGGCCTATGGCCCCCAGGGTCCTGTGCGTGGTGGGTCCCACCGCCAGCGGAAAAACGAAAATGGCCGTGGCCCTGGCCCGGCAGCTGAACGGCGAGGTGGTGTCCGTGGACTCCATGCAGATCTACCGGGGCATGACCATCGGCACCGCCGCCCCCACGGCGGAGGAGATGGAGGGGGTCCCCCATCACATGATCGCCGTGGCGGACCCGGCGGAGCAGTGGTCTGCGGCCCGGTTCTGCCAGGCGGCGGACGCCTGCATTCAGGATATCCTCAGCCGGGGAAAGCTCCCGGTGCTGGCCGGTGGCACGGGCCTGTATCTGGACGCCCTGATCCGGGGAGACGACTTCGCCCCCGGCTGCCAGGGGGGGCAGACCCGCCTGCGGCTTCAGCAGGAGCTGCGGGAGCTGGGGCCTCAGGAGATGCTGCGGCGGCTGGAGGCCGTGGACCCGGAGACGGCGGCGCGGCTGCACCTGCGGGACGAAAAGCGCATCCTCCGGGCCCTGGAGGTATATGAGGAGACCGGGGAGCCCATGTCCCGGCGGGACAAGCGGGGCCGGGAAAAGCCGGACCGGTACCAGGCCCTCTATATCGGGCTGAACTTCCGGGACCGGGCGGACCTGCGGGAGCGCATCGACCGCCGGGTGGACGAGATGGTCCGCCGGGGGCTTTTGCAGGAGGTGCAGGCGCTTCTGGCCGGGGGCCTTCCCCGGGACGCCACGGCCCTGCAGGCCATCGGATACAAGCAGTTCCTGGCGGTGGCCGACGGCGCGGCCACGGCGGACCAGGCGGTGGAGGAGGTCAAGCTCCGCTCCCGCCAATATGCCAAGCGGCAGCTGACCTGGCTGCGGCGGAACCCGGCGATCCACTGGATCTACTGGGACAAGGAGCCGGATTTCCCGGCGGCTCTCCAGAATGCGACAGATTTTCTCACAGCCCATGGCTTAGGATAAGGGCAGGCGGACAGCCGTCCGCACAAAGAGAAAAGGAGCATTCGTTATGCAGAAAAACAACCTTCAGGACATCTTTTTGACCAAAGTCCGCAAGCAGAGCCTGCCCGTGACCGTGTTTCTGATGAACGGTTTCCAGATGCGGGGCAGCGTCACCGGCTTCGACAGCTTCACCGTGGTGCTGGACACCGACGGCAGGCAGCAGGTGATTTATAAGCACGCTATATCTACGATTGTCCCGCTGCACCCGGTGGCCCTGTACGACCCATGCCTGCCGTCGGAGGCGCAATAGCGCCGCCGCCCGACAGGGCGCACAAGCGCTTTGCCGCAGGCAAAGCCTTGGGCACGGAGAATTTTTGAGACATGCCCCGGCGCGCGGCAGCGCCCCAACACCATCACCCGGCCACCAAAGGAGGTTACGCCATGAAATCCACCCGCGTATTCAAAATTCTGTCCATTGCCCTGGCGGCGGCGGTGGTGTTCTATTTCCTGGTCCAGGGGGTGCGGTATCTGACGAACCCCTACGCCACCACCCGGGTGTATACCAGCACCACGGAGGACGCCGTGGAGGCCTCCGGCTGGCTGGTGCGGGAGGAGGAGACCTTCCGCACCGACGCCGGGACCCTGAGTCCCACCCGGGAGGAGGGGGAGAAGGTGGGCCAGGGCCAGGTCATCGCCGCCACCTATGACAGCCCCGGGGCCCTGGAGGCCGTGGCCCAGATCCAGGCCAAGCGGCTCCAGCTGGAGCAGCTGGAGTATGCCCTGTCCTCCTACCTGAACCCCGACGCCGCCCTGAAGCTGGACGGCTCCATCTCCGACGACATCATAGCCCTGCGGAAGAATCTCACCGGCGGGGACTATACCGCCGCCTCCGGCGACCTGTCCCAGCTGAAGGCCGCCATCGTCAAGCGCAGCCGGGCCTACACCTCCAGCCAGGAGATCAAGGCCGAGATCACCGCCGTGCAGGACGAGATCGACTCTTTGCAGGCGGGACTCACCGGCGCGGCCAACATCACCGCCCCCCGGGCGGGGACCTACTCCGCCGTGTGCGACGGATACGAGTCGGTGCTGACCCCGGCGGGGCTGGGTGACCTGACCCCCAGCGCCCTGGACAAGCTCACCGCCGGGGAGAACACTGCCAACGTGGGCAAGCTCATCTACGGCAACACCTGGTACTATGCCGCCGCCGTCACCCAGGAGGAGGCCCAGCGCATCGCCGGCTGCGGCAGCGTGTCCCTGCGGCTGACCAAAGGCATCACCGATGACATCGCCGCCACGGTCCACTCCGTCAGCCCGGCGGAGGACGGCCGGTGCGTGGTGGTGCTGGCCTGCCGGGAGTATCTGGCGGAGACCACCCAGCTGCGGCACCAGACGGCCCAGATCGTGCTCCACAGCTACACCGGGCTGCGCCTGCCCTCCGTGTGCCTGCGGCAGCAGGAGGACGGGACCCTGGGGGTTTACTGCGCCCAGGGCAGCTTCTCCCGGTTCAAGCCGGTGGACATGGTGTACCAGGGGGATGATTATGTGCTGGTGTCGGTGCCCCAGAACACCGACGGACTGGACACCCTGCGTCCCGGGGACGAGGTCATCATGACCGGCGTCACCCTGGATGGCTCACAGATATTGACAGGAGATTAATACGGGAAAGGAAGGCTTTCACTATGTCTATTGCGGAGAACATTGCCGCCGTCCGGCAGCAGATGGACCAGGCGGCCCGGGAGACCGGCCGCACCGGCGCCGACATCATCCTGGTGGGCGCCAGCAAAATGAACGACGCTGCCGCCTGCCAGGAGGCCATTGCCGCCGGTATTGACGCCCTGGGCGAAAACCGGGTCCAGGAGATGACCGCCAAGCTGGCGGAAAACGCCTATGAGGGCCGCCCCCTGCACTTTATCGGCCATTTGCAGCGCAACAAGGTCCGCCAGGTGGTGGGCAAGGCCGATCTGATCCAGTCTGTGGGCAGCACGGAGCTTTTGCAGGAGATCGAAAAGGCCGCCGGAAGACTGGAGCTCTGCCAGGATATCCTGCTGGAGGTGAACATCGGCGGCGAGGCCGCCAAAAGCGGCTTTTCCCCGGATCAGATCCACGCTGCGGCGGAGGTGGCCCGGGCCCTGCCCCATGTGCAGGTGCGGGGACTGATGACCATCCCCCCGGTGGCGGCGGAGCCCCACGGAAATTTGGCATATTTCGAGAAAATGCGTTGGCTATATGTTGACATCAATGCAAAAATATACGATAATAAGATGGAATATCTCTCAATGGGCATGAGCGGCGACTTCGCCGACGCCATCCGGTGCGGCAGCAACATGATCCGGGTGGGCACGGCGATCTTCGGCGCGCGGGACTATACGAAATAAAGAACAGGAGGGACGCATATGAGCCTGAAGGATGAGTTCAGAAAGTTTATCCACCCCTATGACGAGGAGGATGAACCGGAGGAGTATCAGGAGGAGGAGCGCCCGGAGCGTCCCCGCCGGGACGAGGAGCGCCGCAGCGACGACCGCCGCAGCAAGGTGGTGAACATCAACTCCGCCGGGCAGCTGAAGGTGGTGCTGATGAAGCCGGTGAAGTTTGACGAGGATGCCAACACCATTGCTGACCATCTGATGGAAAAGCGCACGGTGGTGATGAATATGGAGAACACCGACCCGGATATCGCCCGGCGTCTGCTGGACTTCGTGTCCGGCGTGGCCTACGCCACCAGCGGCAACGTCAAGCGCGTGGCGGCCAAGACCTATATCGTCACCCCCTATTCGGTGGACCTGATGGGGGACCTGATCGACGGACTGGAAAACAGCGGCCTGTATATGTGACGGACCGAGAGAGAATACGGAGGGATAGAGCATGTACACACCCCAGGAAGTTTCCGAAAAAACCTTTCCCAAGTCCACCGGCCTGACCAGCGGCTATAACATGACCGCCGTGGACGAGTTTCTGGACGGTCTGACGGAGGATTATACCGCCCTGTATAAGGACAACACCACCCTGAAGGCCAAGCTGAAGATGCTGGCGGAAAAGGTGGAGGAATACCGGGCCACCGAGGACGCCATGCGCTCCACCCTGCTGGCGGCCCAGAAGATGGCGGCCCAGATGGTGGCCGACGCCCAGGCGGAGAAGGAAAAGACCATCGCCGATGCCCAGGCCCAGGCGGAGCAGATCCTTGCCGACGCCCGGGGCGAGGCGGATGTCCAGGCCCGGCAGCTCCAGCAGGAGATCCGGGATTCCTGGGAGAAGCTGGCAACGGCCCAGAGCGAGACGGCGGACTTCATCCAGCGCAGCCGGGACCTGTGCGCCCAGCAGCTGGCGTTTCTGGATTCTCTGCCGGAGCGCAATGCCCCGGAGCAGGAGGACCAGGAGCCGGAGAACGAGGCGGTGACCCTGCCCGCCCCGGAGGAGAACGCCGTGCCCGTGGCGGACGCGGAGCCTGTTCCCCAGGAGGAGGCCCCCCAGCCGGAGTCTGCCGCCGAACCGGAGCCGCAGCCGGAGTTTCAGGAGAAGAAAGAGGAGGAGTCTCCCTTCCCCCTGGATTTCAAGCTGAATCTGGAGGACCTGCAGTTTGGCCGCAACTACAACGGCGGCGACCGGCGGTGAATCATTCTGTCAAAAGCGGCCCGGCGGCCGCTTTTGCCTTATCTGCAAGGAGGTGGCAGTATGACGCCCATCGTGGCCCTGCTGTATGACTTTGACAAGACCCTGTGCACCACGGATATGGAGGACTACGCCTTTATCCCGGCCCTGGGCTATACCCCGGCGGAGTTTTGGAAAAAGGCCAACGATTTTGGCCGGGAGAACCGCATGGACGGCCTTCTGGCGTATATGTACACCATGATCGCCGAGTGCCGGGCCCAGAACATCCGGCTGGACCGGGAGTTTCTGGTGCGCTGCGGCCACAGCCTGGAGCTGTTCCCCGGGGTGGCGGATTGGTTCGGCCGCATCAACGCCTTCGGCCGCAGTCAGGGGGTGCAGGTGGAGCACTATGTCATCTCCTCCGGCCTGCGGGAGATCATCGAGGGCAGCGGCATCGCCCGGGAGTTCCGGGAGATCTACGCCTGTGAGTTCTTCTATGACCGGGACGGGCTGGCCTCCTGGCCCAAGCTGGACGTGAACTTCACCAACAAGACCCAGTTCGTCTATCGCATCAACAAGGGCGTTCTGGACGTGTCCGACGACAAGAGCCTGAACGACTCCATGCCCGACGACAGCAAGCGGGTGCCCTTTACCAACATGATCTACATCGGCGACGGACTGTCCGACGTGCCGTGCATGAAGATGATGCGGGCCTATGGCGGCCAGGCCATCGCCGTGTATCAGCAGGAGAACCGCCAGGGGGTGGAGGACCTGCTGGCCAAGGGGCGGGTGGACTTCATCTTCCCTGCCGACTATCGGGAGGGGACGGCCCTGGACGCCACCGTGCGGAACATCATCCGCAAAATGGCCATTACCGACGCGCTGACGGAGGAAAACGCCGCCCAGCGCCGGAATATCGGCAAGGCGGGCCTGCCCTACCAGGCCAGTCTCTTTGAGGAATAAAATCACAAAAGTGCGGCAGATCACGAGAACTGCCGCACTTTTTCCCGGGGAAACGGCAGGTTTTCCTTGCATCCCGGGGGCTTTTCCGATATAATATCATGCGCGGCAGTTTTGGAAGCGCCGCAAAAGGAAGAATTGGGAAAAACTCTTGCTCAAATCGCCGCCGGGCCCGGCCCGGGGCCTTAACGTAAGGAGAAAAGCAGCAAATGAAGGTAAAGATCACCTCGGACAGCACCTGCGACTTATCGCCGGAGCTGATCGAAAAGTACGACATTGCCATCACCCCCCTGTCGGTGCACTGCGGCGACAAGGTGGGCCGCGACGGCGTGGAGATCACGCCGGAAACCATCTATGACTATGTGGACGCCAGCGGGCAGCTGCCCCGGACCAGCGCCGTCAACGTGTTTGACTACGTCCGGGAGTTCCGCCACTGGCGCCAGCAGGGGTACAGCATCGTGCACTTCTGCATCAGCAGCGACTTTTCCAGCTCCCACCAGAACGCCTGCATCGCGGCGGCGGACATCGGCCAGGTGTATGTGGTGGATTCCCGGAACCTCTCCACCGGCCAGGGCCTGCTGGTGCTCCACGGGGCGGAGCTGGCCGCCGCCGGACAGACGGCGGAGGAGATCCAGAAGGCCTGCACGGACCTGGCCCCCCAGGTGGAAGCCAGCTTCGTCATCGACCGGCTGGACTATCTGTACAAGGGCGGCCGCTGCTCGGCCCTCAGCGCCTTCGGCGGAAACCTGCTGAAGCTGAAGCCCTGCATCGAGGTGAAGGACGGCAAAATGACCCCCGGCAAGAAGTATCGCGGCCCCATCGACAAGGTGATGCTGCAATATGCCGACGACCGGCTGCGGGGCCGGGACGACATCAACAAGCACCGGGTGTTCATCACCCATACCCGCTGCGCCCCGGAGGCGGTGGAGGCCGTGCGGCAGAAGATCCTGGAGCTGGCCCCGGACTTTGAGGAGATCATCGAAACCACCGCCGGTTCCACCGTGACCTCCCACTGCGGCCCCGGCACCCTGGGCGTGCTGTTCATCCGCACCAAATAAGTCTGCAATTCCCGGAGCACTGCTCCGGGAAATTTTTTTAAAAATTTTTGAAAAAACCGGTTGCAGTTTCGCCGCTTTGGTGTTTCATGAGTATAGGGGGCAAAAAGCGCCCTATCTGCGGGATCACCTGTGCGGGGACCGACCCTCTCCTGTACGGTATCCATAGAAAAATACCGCCGGATTTTCCGGCGGTATTTTTTGCTCGTTTGCGTATCAGAAGGCCCAGGTGCCGTTCCGGAACAGGGGAACGGTTTTCCCATCCTGGCATACGCCGTCGATGGACAGGTCCGCCGAGCCGATCATGAAGTCCTCGTGGACCATGGAGTCGTTGACGCCCAGGCTGCGGCACTCCTCCAGGGTCTTGCTCTGGAAGTCCCGGATGGTGTCGGCAAAGCCCATGCCCAGGGCCAGGTGGCAGCAGGCATTCTCGTCAAACAGCGTGTTATAGAACAGCAGGCCGGACTGGTTGATGGGGGAGTCGAAGGGCACCAGGGCGCACTCGCCCAGATAGCAGCTGCCCTGGTCCATGGTGATGAGCTTGGTCAGCAGGTCGTTGTTGACCTTGGCGTTCCACTCCACGGCCTTGCCCTCGTGGAAGCGGATCCAGAACTCGTCGATGAGCTGACCCTGATAGCTCAGGGGCTTGGTGGAATAGACGATGCCCTCGGCCTGGCCCTTCATGGGGGAGGTGAAGCACTCCTCGGTGGGGATGTTGGGGTTGAAGAAGATCCCCTGCAGGCTGGTTTCGCCGCCGCCGCAGAACTGCCCCTCCGGGATCAGCCCCACGGTCAGGTCCGTGCCGTTGGCGCTCTTGTACTTCAGCTGCCGCAGGTGCAGGCTGTTGAGATACTGGCACCGGTCATGCAGGTCCTGGTTGTGGGCGTCCCAGGCGGCCACGGGGTCCTCATCCACCCGGCTGGTGGACAGAATGGCCTCCCACAGCTTCTCCATAGCCTGGCTGGTGCGCAGGCCCGGGAACAGCTTCCTGGCCCAGGCCGCGCCGGGCACGGCGGCGATGCACCACTGATACTTGTTCTCGATCTGGTCCCGGTATTTGCGGATGGTGGGATAGAGCCGCTGCTGGGACTTGGCCATTTTCTCCTGGTTGATGCCGTTGAGACCGTCGGGGTCCTCCGACAGCAGATAGATGCGGCAGGGGATGGTGTCCACATAGTGCTGCCAGCGGGCCTCCTCATAGTTGTCCAGCTTGGACAGGGTGGTCATGGTGCGATAGCGGTAGTGCAGCTTCTGCAGGGGCTGATAGCTCCAGTCCACCACCACCTTCTTGGCCTTGCGCTTGTAGCACTCCTCCACCAGCATCTTCACGAATTCCGGCTGATCCAGGTCGGCGGCGATGAACACCTCCTGGCCGGGCTGCACGTTGACGCCGGTCTGGGCGATGAGCTGGGCATATTTGCGTAAAACGGTCTTTTTCATGGCTGTGATTCCCCCTGTAGTACAAAATAATGGAAACATTATACCACCGGCGGACAGACTTGAAAAGAGCTTTTTGTGAAATTTGAAGAAAGCCGCCGCGTCACTCCGCCTGGCGGGCGATGTCCAGCAGCCAGCGGATCGCCTGCACCGGATACCGGCCCCGGGCCGTTTCCCCGGTGAGCATCAGGGCCGACGCCCCGTCCAGCACAGCGTTGTACACGTCCAGCACCTCCGCCCGGGTGGGGGTGGGGTGCTCCGTCATGGTGTGCAGCAGCTGGGTCACCACCAGGAAGGGCTTCCCGGCCCGGCGGCACCGGGCGGCGATGTCCTTCTGGGCGGCGGGCAGGTGCAGAAGCCCCAGATTGCTGCCCAGGTCCCCCCGGGCCACGGTGACCACGTCGCAGGCGTCCATCCATTGGGGCAGGCTCTGCCAGCCCTGCCGGTCCTCCACCTTGGCAAACAGGGTGAGCCGGTCCAGGCCCCGGGCATGCAGGGCCGCCCGGACCTGCTCCAGCTCCCGGCGGCGGCGGACAAAGGGCTGCATCACCGCCGTGACCCCCTGCCCGGCCGCGTTGTCCAGGTCCAGCAGGTCCTGGGCCGTCAGGGCCGGGCGGCACAGCTCCACCCCGGGCAGGGTGATGCTTTTCCGGCTCTCCAGCACCCCGCCCCGGGTGACGGTGCAGGAGACGGCTTCGCCGCAGGACTCCGCCCGCAGGGCCATCAGGCCGTCGTCCAGCAGGATCTCCTGCCCCGGGGCCACGGCGGCCAGAATATCCGGCTCCACCGGCAGCCCGCCGGGGCCCAGGGTCACGGTCTCCCCCGCCGTCAGGGTCACGGGACGGGACAGGGGTCCCATCCGCAGCTCCGGCCCCCGCATATCGACCATCAACTCCGCCGGACGGTCGGAGGCCTCCCGGGCCTGCTGCACCGCCTCCGTCCAGGGGCGGCAGGCCGTCAGGGTGGTGTGGGACAGGTTCAGACGGAAGCCCGTCAGCCCCATGTCCAGCAGTTCCGTCAGCAGGTCCGCCCGGCAGCAGGCGGGGCCAAGGGTGGCGTAGGTTTTCACGGCGTCTCCTCCTTGTGAAAGTGGTCGTATACCGCCCGGGCGGCGGCCTTGGGCAGCACCGCCTCCAGCTGGGGCAGCTCCGCCTGGGCGATGGTCTTGACGCTTCTGAAGTGCTTCAAAAGGGCCTTCTTCCGGACGTCTCCCACCCCGGGGATGCCGTCCAGCCGGGAGGTCAGGGCGGATTTCGTGTGCTTTTCGTGGTGATAGGTGATGGCAAAGCGGTGGACCTCCTCCTGCACCCGGCCCACTAAGGCGAACAGGGGCGGGCTCTGCTGGATGCCCAGCTCCTGCCCCTGGGGCGTTACCAGGGCCCGGGTCCGGTGGCGGTCGTCCTTCACCATGCCCAGCACCGGCACGGTGAGGCCCAGCCTTTCCAGCACATGGCAGGCGGCCTCCGCCTGCAACTGGCCGCCGTCCATCAGCAGCAGGTCCGGCAGGGGGGCAAAGTGCTCGTCCCCCTCCAGATACCGCCGGAACCGGCGCTCCAGCACCTCCTCCATGGCCCGCAGGTCGTCGGCGTGGTCCAGGGTCTTTACCTGGAACCGGCGGTAGTCCCGCTTCAGGGGCCGTCCGTCCGCGAACACCACCATGGAGGCCACCATGTCCTGCCCGGCGGTGTGGGAAATGTCGTAGGATTCCAGCCGCCGGGGGGCCTCCGCCAGCCCCGCCAGGGTCCCCAGCTGCTCTAAGGTCTTGCCGGTGCGCTCGGCGTCGGAGGTGATGCGCTCCACCTCCTCCCGGGCGTTGCGGCGGGCCATGCGCAGCAGCTCCGCCCGCTCCCCCCGCTGGGGCACCCGCAGGGTCACCCGGTGCCCGGCCCGGCCTGTCAGCAGGGCGGCGAAGGTGTCCATATCCTCTAATTCACAGGGCACCAGAATCTCCCGGGGCAGGGCCTGGCGGTCCAGGTAATACTGGCTCAGCACGGCGGAGAGGATGTCCGCCTCCTCCTGGTCGGCGGCGGCGGAGAACACCTCCACCTCCCGGCCCAGAAGATTGCCATCCTCAATGTGCAGCACGGCGCTGCCGCAGCGGACCTGGCCCGGGTACACGCCCCACACGTCCGTGTCGGCGCAGACTCCGGCGATGACCTGCTGGGTCTTGCCCAGCACGGAGATGGCCCGGATGCGGTCCCGCAGGGCGGCGGCCTTTTCAAAGTTCAGCTCCTCCGCCGCCTGCTCCATCTCCTGCTGCAGCTCCGCCGTCAGCTGGCGGTAGTGGCCGCTGAAGATCCGCACCGCCTGGCGGATCCGGGCCTGATACTCCGCCTGGCCGGGGCCGTCCGGGCGGCAGAAGCCGTCGCAGCGGCCAATGTGGTGGTTCAGGCAGGGCCGCTCCCTGCCGATGTCCCGGGGAAACTGGCGGGCACAGGTGGGTAGGTGCAGGGCGCCGCACACCGCCTCGATGGCCAGCCGGGTTTCCCGCCGGCCGCCGAAGGGGCCGAAATATTTTGCGCCGTCGTCCGCCGTTTTTCCCACCAGGGAAAAGCGGGGATAGGCCGCGCCCACATCCAGCCGCACAAAGGGATAGCCCTTGTCGTCCTTCAGCAGGATGTTGTACCGGGGCATATGGCGCTTGATGAGAGAGTTTTCCAGAATCAGGGCCTCGAACTCCGTGGAGACGAAGATGGTGTCGAAATGGTCCACCTGGGACACCATGGCCCGGGTCTTTTCGTTGTGGGAGGCGGTGTCCTGGAAATATTGGCTGACGCGGTTTTTCAGCTTTTTGGCCTTGCCCACATAGATCACCTTGCCGGTTTTGTCCATCATCAGATAGACCCCCGGGGCCAGAGGCAGATCGTTGGCCTTCTGCCGCAGCTCATCCTTGGTCATGGCGGCGCTCCTTTCAGGGTTTTCCCCAGTATAGCACGTTTCCCACCGGAAAGGAAGTTTACATTTTCCCCGCCGGAAGGTATAATAGGGGGAAAAGACACCACTAAGGAAAGAGGGAGAATCCGTATGCATAACAAATGGAACAGCGCCAACGTGGATCAGGTGCTGCTGCGAAAAGGGGAGGAACATCTGCTGTACCGGGGCCCGGAGGGCAGCGTGGTCCGGAATGACCACCTGGTCATGAGCGATATCGCCGACGGACCGGCTCTGGCGGCGCTTCTGCGCCGCCTGGGGCTGGAAAACGGGGGGCTTTTCTGCGTCCCCCAGGGGGCCAGTGACGAGGTGGCCCGGGCCTTTAGCCTGAAAAAGGGCGTCCCCTGCACCCAGTGGGTCTATGGCGAAAGCCAGCCGCCCCGGGTCCCCGCCGCAGAGGTGCGGCCTATAACGGAGGAATACCTCCCCCTGTGCGCCGCCCACTATCACCCGGAGGACGACGAGGCGGCATATCTGCGCAGCCGGATGGAGGCGGGGCAGCTGTGGGGCCTGTTTGAAGATGGGCAGCTGGCGGCTTTCATCGGTGTGCACCACGAGGGCAGCATGGGCATTTTAGAGGTCCTGCCGGAGTATCGCCGCCGGGGCCTGGCCATGGCCCTGGAGGGCTGGCTGATCCGCTGGCACCTGGAGCGGGGCTGGACCCCCTTCTGCCATGTGTATGAGGACAACCCCGCCTCCCACGCCCTGCAGAAAAAGCTGGGGCTGACTCCCGCGCCGGACCCGGTGGTGTGGTGCTGGCGGCCCCATGAGGACGGGGAGGCGGACCAATGACCGCCGTTGTGGCCGTGTGCGAAAACGGCGGCATCGGCCGGGAGGGGGCTCTGCTGTTTCACATCCGGGAGGACCTGCGGCGGTTCCGGCAGCTGACCCTGGGGAAAACCGTGGTCATGGGCCGCCGGACGTTGGCGAGTCTCCCCGGGGGCCGGGGCCTGCCGGACCGGCGGAACCTGGTGCTGACCCGGGATACGGATTTCACCGCCCCGGGGGCGGAGGTGATCCATGACCTGGCGGAGGTGCCGGAGGACGCGGTGGTCATCGGCGGGGAAAGCGTGTACCGCCAGCTGCTGCCCCGGTGCAGCACCGTGTATCTGACGAGGATCTTCGCCGCGCCCCAGGCCGACGCGTTTTTCCCCGATTTATCCCGGGACAGTGCGTGGACAGAGGCGGAACAAAGCGAGACATTTACCTCCGGCGGCGTGTCGTTCCAATATGTGACCTACCGCCGGAAATAAGGACGAAGGAGGCGGTCTTATGGCAGACCTGGGCACCAATGTGCGATATATCAAGGGCATCGGCGAGGCCCGGGCCGCCGCCCTGGAAAAGCTGGGCATTACCACCCTGGGGGACCTGATCGCCTATTTCCCCCGGGGGTATGAGGACCGGACCCAGGTCCGGCCCATCCGGGAGCTGACCGCCGGGGAGAGCGTATGCGTCCGGGGCATGGTGGCGGCGGACCTGACGGCCTATCGCATTTCCGGAGGCCGCACCATCGCCAAGACCCGGGTGGTGGACGACAGCGGGTCTCTGGACCTGGTGTTTTTCAACATGGAGCACCGGCGGGACGCCCTGCACCAGGGGGATGTGTGCGTCTTTTTCGGCAAGGTGGAGGACAATCTGCGGCGCAAGCAGATGATCAACCCCCTGTTCGAGCCGGAGGGGCGGCAGCAGGTCACCGGGCGCATCATGCCCATCTATCCCCTGACCGCCGGAGTCACCCAGGGGCTGATGGTCCGGGCCGCCCGTCAGGGGCTGGACGCCTGCCGGGAGCTGCTGCCGGACGTGCTGCCGGATGAGGTGCGGCAGGCCCACAAGCTGTGTTATGTAAACTATGCATATGAGAACATCCACTTTCCCGCCTCGCCGGAGGCTCTGGAGGTGGCCCGGCGGCGGCTGGTGTTCGAGGAGCTGTTCCTTCTGACCTGCGGCCTGCAGCTGCTGCGGCAGCGGCGGCGAGACGTGGCAGGCCCGGCCTGCCGACGGATGAGCATGGAGCCCTTTTACCGGCGGCTGCCCTTTGCCCTGACCGGGGCCCAGCGCCGGGCCATTGCCGACGCCGTGGGGGACATGGTGTCCGGCAAGCCTATGAACCGCCTGTGCCAGGGGGACGTGGGCAGCGGCAAGACCATGGTGGCGGCGGCGTGCATCTGGTTCGCCGTGGAAAACGGGTGGCAGACGGCCCTGATGGCCCCCACGGAAATTCTGGCCCGGCAGCACTATCAGGGGCTGGCGCCGCTGCTGGCCCGGTTTTCCATCCGGTGCGCCCTGCTGACCGGGTCCATCCGGGCCAAGGAGCGGCGGGAGATTTTAGCGGGGCTGGCGGACGGGTCCATCGACCTGTGCATCGGCACCCACGCCCTGCTGACGGAGGACGTGCAGTACCGGAGGTTGGGCCTGGTGGTGACGGACGAGCAGCACCGGTTCGGCGTGAACCAGCGGGCGGCCCTGTCCCAGAAGGCGGAGGATCCCCATATGCTGGTGCTGTCCGCCACGCCCATCCCCCGGACCCTGGCCCTGGTGATCTACGGCGACCTGGACGTGTCGGTGATCGATGAGCTGCCTCCCGGGCGGCAGAAGGTGGACACCTTCGCCCTGGGGGAGAGCTATCGCCCCCGGGTGCAGGCCTTTATCCGGAAGCTGGCGGCAGCGGGACAGCAGATCTTCATCGTGTGCCCCCTGGTGGGGGAGGCGGACCAGATCCCCGACGAGCGCAAGGCCGTGACGGCCTACGCCAAGCAGCTGCAGGAGCAGGTGTTTCCGGACCTGCGGGTGGCGGTGCTCCACGGGAAGATGAAGCCCAGGGAGAAGGAGAAGGTCATGGCGGCCTTTGCCGCCGGGGAAAGTGACATTCTGGTGTCCACCACCGTGGTGGAGGTGGGGGTGGACGTGCCCAACGCCACCTGCATGGTGGTGGAAAACGCCGACCGGTTCGGCCTGTCCCAGCTGCACCAGCTGCGGGGCCGGGTGGGCCGGGGCAAGGCCAAGAGCTACTGCATCCTGCTGTCGGACAGCCAGAATGAGGAGACCCGGGCCCGGCTGAAGGTGATGACCCAGACCAACGATGGCTTCCGCATCTCCCAGGAGGACCTGCGGCTGCGGGGGCCGGGAGATTTCTTCGGCCAGCGGCAGCACGGCCTGCCGGCCATGAAGATCGCCGACCTCAGCTGCGACATGCGGCTTTTGGACGAGGCCCAGACGGCGGCCCGGCAGCTGATGGCCCAGGATCCGGAGCTGACGGAGCCGACCCACCGGCCCCTGCGCCGGCGCATCCGCCAGCTGTTCGACACCAACGCCGATATGCTGAACTGAGGTATGAAAACAAACACCGGAGGGACAGCCGTCCCTCCGGTGTTTTCCGGTTATTTCGTTTTTACTCGCCCAGCTGATTGTCCACCAGCTGCGCCAGGGCCTCCACGGCCTCCTTGGCGTCGGGGCCGTCGGCGATCAGGGTGATGGTGGTGCCCTTCACGATGCCCAGGGACAGAACGCCCAGCAGGCTCTTGGCGTTGACCCGGCGCTCCTCCTTCTCCACCCAGATGCCGCTTTTGAACTCGTTGGCCTTCTGGATAAAATAGGTAGCAGGCCGGGCGTGCAGGCCCACCTCATTGTTCACGGTAACTTCCTGTGTAAACATTCCATTGCACTCCTTTTATGAAGCATTTTCGCAAAATGCGGGGACATACTTCTCTCACACTATAATATTATACCGAAACGGGGAAAGAAAGCAATATCCAAAGCTACAAATTCTTGAAGCGGGGCCTGAAAAAAAGTTTGGTCCTTTTGGCAGAATCCACAAACTCCGTCTGTTATTTCAGCTCCACCACCGTTACGCCGGCCTCTCCCTCGCCATAGCGGCCCAGGCGGAAGCTCTTGACGGCCTTGTTCCGCTTGAGCATCTCGTGGACCGCCTTGCGCAGGGCGCCGGTGCCCTTGCCGTGGATGATGGTCACGGTGCCCAGCTTTGCCATCACGGCGCTGTCGATGTAATTCTCCACCACGCTTTCGGCCTCCAGGGTCTCATAGCCCCGGATATCCAGCTCCGACGAAGCCCGGGACTGGAGATTCAGTTTGGGACTGCCGCCCACCGGAGCGGCGGGCTTCTTTTTGGGCTGGCCCTCCGGCAGGCGCACCTGCTGAGCCTTGACGGTCATCTTCATCTTCCCCGCCTGCAGGAGCAATGTGCCGTCGTTGTTGACGGCCAGCACCGAGGCGGCCATTTTCACCCCGGGAAGCTCCACCAGGTCCCCTACCTCGATGGGGCGGCTGGGGGCGTAGGCAGGCTCCTGGGGCTCGCTGCGCAGGTGCAGGGCCTCCTGGGCCTGGTTCAGACTGTGCCGCACGGCGGCCTTGGCGTCGTTGAGCTCCTGGAAGTTGATCTGCTTTTGCTGCTGGCGGCGCAGCTGGTCCAGTTGGGCGAAAATTTCGTCGGCCTGGGCCTGGGCCTGGCGCACGATGCGCTTGGCCTCGGCCTCGCCCTTGGTGCGGGCGTTGTCCTTGGCTTTTTCCATTTGCTCCCGGAAGGTCCGGGCCTTTCGGGCGTCCTCCTCCCGCTGACGCCACAGGCGGTCCGCCTCGGCCTGGGCCTTCTCCAGCCGCTGGCGCTTCTCCTCCAGCTGGGTCAGCACGTCCTCGAAGCGGACGGAGTCGCTGTCCATCTGCTGCTGGGCGGCCTGGATCACGGACTCGTCCAGCCCCAGCCGCCGGGAGATGGCGAAGGCGTTGGACTTGCCGGGGATGCCGATCAGCAGGCGGTAGGTGGGGCGCAGGGTCTGCACGTCGAACTCACAGCTGGCGTTTTCCACCCCCGCCGTGGTCATGGCGAAGGTTTTCAGCTCGGCATAGTGGGTGGTGGCGGCGATCAGCGCCCCCTGACTGCGGGCGCTTTCGATGATGGCAATGGCCAGGGCCGCGCCCTCGATGGGGTCCGTACCGGCTCCCAGCTCGTCAAACAGCAGCAGGCTTTGGTCGTCCACCTCCCGCAGAATCTGGACGATGTTGGACATATGGGCGGAGAAGGTGGACAGGCTCTGTTCGATGCTCTGCTCGTCGCCTACGTCCGCCAGCACCCGGTGGAACACCCGGACGGCGCTGCCGCTGTCGGCGGGAATGTGCAGGCCGCACTGGGCCATCAGGCACAGCAGGCCGATGGTTTTCAGGGTCACGGTCTTGCCGCCGGTGTTGGGGCCGGTGATTACCAGGGTGTCGAACTGCTGGCCCAGCTCCACGGTGATGGGCACGGCCCTGGCCTGGTCCAGCAGGGGGTGCCGGGCACGGCGCAGTGTCACGCCGCCCCGGCGGCGGACCTCCGGACGGCTGGCGTTGAGCTGATAGCTCAGCTGTGCCCGGGCGAAGATCACGTCCAGGTGCACCAGAATGTCATAGTCCCAGAGGATGTTTTCCATCTGGGCGGCGCAGGCGGCGGACAGCTGGCGCAGGATGCGGTCGATCTCCTTCTGCTCCCGGGCCTCCAGCTCCTTGAGCTCGTTGTTGGCCTGCACCACGCCCATGGGCTCCACAAACAACGTGGCCCCGGAGGAGGAGATGTCGTGGACCAGGCCGGGCATACTGCCCTTGCACTCGGCCTTCACCGGCACCACGAACCGGCCGTCCCGCTGGGTGATCAGGGCCTCCTGCAGCACCTTGGCATAGGACGGCGAGGAGATGATGCGCTGGAGAATCTGGCGGCCCTTGGAGGCGGCCAGCCGCATTTTCCGGCGGATGTCCGCCAGCTCGCTGCTGGCGGTGTCGGCGATGGTCTCCTCGTCCAGAATGGCGGAGCGGATCTGCTCCTCTAAGTATTTATTGGTGTGCAGGGAGGTGAACAGGCGGTCCAGCACCGTCTCCTCCCCCTGGCGCTGGGCGTCGTAATCCGACACCCGGCGGCTGGCGGTGAGGACGCCGGCGATGTCCAGCAGCTCCCGGGTGTTCAGCATGCCGCCGTGATCGGCCCGGGTCAGGGCGGCGGATACGTCCTTCACGCCGGAGAAGGACGGACTGCCGTGGAGCCCCAGCCGCTCCTTGGCGGCGTCGGTCTCGTCCAGCAGCCGCAGCACCTCCTCCACGTCCGTGGAGGGGGTCAGCTTCAGGCACCGGTCCTTGGCCGCCTGGCTGACGGCCTTGGCCGCCAGCTTTTCCAGCACCGCCGGAAGCTCCAGGGTGCGGATGGATTTTTCAAATAATTCACTCATATTTCGTTTCCTCTTGCGGAAGAATGGTCTTGTAATAGTCCAGGGTACGGAAGCTGCGCTCCAGCTGGGCGGAAACGTAGGCGTCCGCCGCATGGTTCAGGGCACGTAGTCCCTCCGGCGGCAGGGAAAAGCTGTACAGCCGACGGGGGTCGCCGTAGAGCACGTATCGCAGGGCCGCCAGGCCCGACGCCGTCAGCGGCAGGGACAGTCCCCCCTTTTCCCGGCATTTGCCGCAGTGGACCACCCCGTGGACCACGTCCAGCATGGGGTTCTCCGGCTCCGGCGCGCCGCACAGGGCGCAGCCATCGGCCATGGGTTCATAGCCTGCCAGGGCCATCAGCCGGAACTGAAACGCGGGCTTCACCAGCTGAGGCGGCTTTTTCAGGGCGCTGAGGGCATACAGGGCGTTGAGCAGCAGGGGCAGCACGTCGCCGCTGCCGTCGGACACCGCTTCCGTCAGCTCGGCGAAGTAGGCCGCCAGGCTCAGGGCCGTCAGGTCCTGCCGCAGGCCGTCGAACAGCTCGATGGTGTCCGCCGCGTCCAGCATGGTCCACCGGCCCTTTTCATAGAGGGTCATCTCCGAATAGGCCAGCAGCTGGCAGGCCGCGGCCACGCGGCTGCCCTTGCGCCGGGCCCCCCGGGCGATCACGGAGAGCCTGCCCCGGTCCGGGGTCAGCACGGTGAGGATCTTGTCCGCGTCCCGGGTCACCGTTTCCCGCAGCACCAGGCCGCACGTTACGAATCGTTCCGGCTGCATTCAGCTGCCTCCTTATACAGCAAGTACGCCTCCGGCGCTCCGGTGGCCCAGAACAGGGCCCAGCGCTCCTCCATGGCTTTTCACCTCCGCCCATAGCTTGCCGCTTTTCCGGCGGCGTCATGAGTGGAAGCTTTTGGAGGGGGGATTACTGCTCGTCATATCCCCTGGCGCGGATGAAATTCACATTTGTCCCGCCAGTTTGCCCCAGTCAGATGATATCTGACCGGGGACCCCTCATACCATCTGCTGCGGCGGAAATGAATTCCGCCGGCAGAAATTCTTTGAATTTACGCCGCAGAGCGGCGAGCGGCTGACGCCGCAAGAAAACTGGCACAGCATGGCCGATGGGAAGAAGTCACTGCTCATCGTACCCTCTGGCGCGGATGAAATTCACATTATCCCGCCAGTTTTCTTTGACCTTGACCCAGGTTTCCATGTACACCTTGGCGCCCATGAACTTCTCGATATCCCGGCGGGCCAGGGAGCTGATGCGCTTGAGCATATCCCCGTGCTTGCCGATGATGATGCCCTTGTGGCTGGCTTTTTCGCAGTAGATGGTCACGTCCAGGTCGATGATGCCGGTGTCCTCCCGCTCGGTGAAGCGGGTCACCTCCACCGCCGTGCCGTGGGGGATCTCCTTTTCCAGGCACAGCAGCATTTTCTCCCGGACAATCTCGGCGCAGACCTGGGCGTCGGGCTGGTCGGTGGTCATGCCGTCGGGAAACAGCTGGGGGCCTTCTGCGGCATAGGTCTGCAGCTGGGCCATCAGGTCCTCCAGGCCGTCGCCGGTCCGGGCGGAGATGGGGATAATGGCGTCGAAGCCGTCAAAGGCCTGGCTGTAGGCCGCGATCACCGCCAGCAGGTCGTCCTTCTTCTCCACGGTGTCGATCTTGTTGATGCACAGCACGCAGGGCAGGTGCTCCTCCCGGATGCGCTGGAGCAGGATCTTCTCCGGCTCCCCCACATGGGCGATGGGCTCCACCAGCAGCAGGGCGGCCTCCACCTGCTCCAGGCTCTCCCGCACCACCTTCACCATATAGTCCCCCAGCCGGGAACGGGGCTTGTGCAGGCCCGGGGTGTCCAGCAGCACAAACTGGGTATCCTCCCGGTTCACCACGCCGTAGATCCGGTTGCGGGTGGTCTGGGGCTTGTCGGAGACGATGGCGATCTTCTCCCCCACCAGGGCGTTGGTGAGGCTGGACTTGCCCACGTTGGGCCGTCCGCAGATGGTGATCATGGCGGTTTTTGTAATGTTGTTCATAGGTGATCCTCAACTTTCTTTTGAGCAATTTTATTGTGTCAGGGTAAACTGATAAGTGACGGAGTTCTGCCACCGTTCCTCGTTTGCCAGGGCCTGCCCGATCACCTTGCCGCCCATGCGCTCATAGAAGCCGCGGGCGTTAAGATTCTCCGGGACGCAGTGGCAGACAAAGGAGGCGGCATGGTGCGCTCTGCAATACGCTTTCACGAAATCGAACGCTTGCCGGCCGATCCCCTGTCTTTGGTATTCGGCGGAAATATACAGGGATTGCAGGGTGATTACATCGGCTTCGTTTATCGTCAGGTAGCCAATGTCCTGCCGGTCCTTTCGGACCAAGTACACAGAATACGCCGGATGATGGACCCTCAGCAGCTCCATTTCCCTGTGCCAGTCCCAGTCAAAGTTATCTATCATGCTGTCGGGGTAAACGCCTCGGTATGTGGTGCCCCAGATTCTTTGCCGCAGGGCGATAATGGACGGCACATCCTCTTCGGATGCCTCAATAAACAGCTTTTCCTCGGCCATGCTATCACATCTCCTTCCGGGATTTTTACTCAATTTCCACACTCCGGGGCCGGCACGCTCTCCGCTGCCCGATTGCGGACAGCAAACAGGAACACCGGGCGGAGCAGGCCCAGGGATAAAACGGTGAACACGGTCAGGACGTCCCCATATTTACCGGCGCGGCTTTTATAGATCCGGTGGGCGATCAGGGTGTCCAGGATAAAGACCGCCAACAGGGCCATCAGCAGGAGGATGAACCAAAGGGTATTCAGCTCCCGGCAGACGTAGAAATAGACGCAAAGGCAGACGGACAGAAGCGTCAGAAGGGCCGACACGGCGCCCATGACCCGCCGGTCTGCCAGCTTTCCCAGCAGATACTTGCTGTAAAAGGGAATCCAGGCAGGGAATGTATGTGCGTCGCCCGCTTTTTTGCGCATGCAGGCGATGGAAAAGCCCTCCAGCACATAGCTGGCCATGATATACGCCGCCGCGGCGGCAAACACGGCGATGAAGAACAGGAAAATCGCCGATAATATGCCCGAAACAATCAGAACGCCGAATCCGGCCATATGCGATACCTCCTATTTTACCCCAGCCGGTCGCCGTTTTCCACAGGCTTGTCCGGGGTAATGAGCACCACGCCGCCCTGGGAGTAGGTCCCCAGCACCAGCACCTCGGAGAAGAAATTGGCGATCTGGCGGGGCGGAAAATTCACCACCGCCAGCACCTGCTTGCCCACCAGCTCCTCCGGGGTATACTGCTGGGTGATCTGGGCGCTGGAGCGCTTCCGGCCCAGCTCCGGGCCCAGGTCCACCAGCAGCTGATAGGCGGGCTTCCGGGCCTTTTCAAAGGGCCGGGCCTCCACAATGGTGCCCACCCGGATATCCAGCTTCATAAAATCGTCAAACGTGGCCTGTTCCATGTGCGTTCCTCCTGTTATCAATCGCTGTCCAGCTTGAGCACAGCCATGAAGGCTTCCGTAGGCACTTGAACCGTGCCCAGATTCCGCATCTTCTTCTTGCCCTCCTTCTGCTTTTCCAGCAGCTTCTTCTTGCGGGTAATGTCGCCGCCGTAGCACTTGGCCAGCACGTCCTTGCGCATGGCCTTTACCGTCTCCCGGGCGATGATCCGCCCGCCGATGGCCGCCTGGATGGGCACCTCGAACAGCTGGCGGGGAATGTTGTCCTTGAGCTTTTCACACAGGCGGCGGGCCCGGGGATAGGCCTTGTCCTTGTGGGCGATGAAGCTCAGGGCGTCCACGCCGTCGCCGTTGAGCAGCAGATCCACCTTCACCAGCTCGCTGGGCCGGTAGCCGGAGAGCTCATAGTCCAGGGAGGCATAGCCCTTGGTGTTGGCCTTCAGCGTGTCGAAAAAGTCATAGATGATCTCGTTGAGGGGCATCTGATAGTGCAGCTCCACCAGATGGGTGTCCAGATACTGCATATCCTTGAACTCGCCCCGGCGGTCCTGGCACATGGGCATGATGTTGCCCACATACTCGTTGGGGCTGATAATGGACACCTTCACATACGGCTCCTCCGCGTGCTCGATAACCGTGGGGTCCGGATAGTTGTGGGGGTTGTCCACCTTCACCATGGTGCCGTCGGATTTGTATACATGATAGATGACGCTGGGCAGGGTGGTCACCAGGTCCAGATTGAATTCCCGCTCCAGCCGCTCCTGGATGATCTCCATGTGGAGCATGCCCAAAAAGCCGCAGCGGAAGCCGAAGCCCAGGGCCACGGAGCTTTCCGGCTCGAAGGTCAGGGAGGCGTCGTTGAGCTGGAGCTTCTCCAGGGCGTCCCGCAGGTCGGGGTACTTACTGCCGTCCTCGGTGTAAATGCCGCAGTAGACCATGGACTGGGCCGGGCGATAGCCGGGCAGAGGCTGGGCGGCGGGGTTTTCGGCGTCGGTGATGGTGTCGCCCACCTGGGTGTCCTTGACGTTCTTGATGGAGGCGGTGAAATAGCCCACCTCACCGGCCTGGAGGGCGTCCGTAGGCTCGTTGCCCAGGGGCTTGAGATATCCGCACTCCAGAATGGTATACTGGGCTCCGGTGGCCATCATGCGCACCGTCTGGCCCCGGCGGATGGTGCCCTGCTTGATGCGGAACAGCACCACCACCCCCACATAGGGGTCATACTGGCTGTCGAAGATCAGGGCCTGCAGGGGGGCGTTGGGG
>PPYF01024564.1_pt1 | contig 97754 bp, 84 predicted proteins | sample 1559871 | NCBI WGS metagenome assembly PPYF01 (sample SAMN08240021, study PRJNA423297) | Human gut metagenome, whole genome shotgun sequencing project.
AGAATGGGACCTATAGGGCTCGAACCTATGACCCTCTGCTTGTAAGGCAGATGCTCTCCCAGCTGAGCTAAGATCCCATTTTGTTTTACAGTCTTTGCCATCGCTTGACTGCTTTGCTATTATAACCTTAAATTGTGTCAAATGTCAATACCTTTTTTTCAAAAAAATACAAAAATCTCTTTTTCTTCCATCTCTAATATCTGGCAGCCGCAAAGCATGGAAATTTCGGATATCTTCACCGGAATTTCAGAGGAAGGGTACTGTATTGATCAGACCGTTTCCTCCGTATTCCTCCTTATATCTCCTTATGTCACAATATCACCCCTTCTCCAAAATCCTCTCCCGGCTCTTTGCCTGAAGCTCCAGCATAGGACGGTAAACGCAGTCTCTCTAAACCGCCCTGGATTTCTCTCTGTATTTTATAGGCGACAGGCCCGTCTGTTTTTTAAATGCCAGAGAGAAATAATTGATTTCATGGTATCCCACAGCCTGCCCAATTTCCCCCGCTTTCAGATCTGTGCTCTCCAAGAGCTGTTTTGCTTTCTCCATGCGGCAGAACACTATATACTCATTACATCCTTTCCCTGTAAATTTTTTAAAGAGCTTTGAAAAATAATTGGGTGAAAGATATACCTGCGCAGCTAAACCACCTACTGACAGCTCTTCCTCCAGATGGTTCTTGATGTAGGTTTCCACTTTTCTCACAATCTGGTGGCCGCCCTCCTCCTGATAGAATAATTTTTCAATATAATCTTTTGTATAAGAAAAAATCTCTTTTCTCTGGCTATGGAGGATCATATAAGAAAAAGAATCCAGATTTCCCTTCTTCTCCTCCCCGCAATTACTGACAACTGCAAAATACAGGGTGGATACCAATTCAAAACAGCATCTGCGCACTACCGAGTCAGACACATTATAAGAATCCGAAGCAATTTCAAAGATATCCATGATCCGGGCTGCCTCTTCCACATTTCCCAATTCAACAAGCATCTTGTTTTTTAACTCTGTAAAAGTATCCATGAAAAGCCGGCGTCTGTTTTTTGCTTTGACTGTCTGGGTGACCTGCTGGAGCGGCATGGATGACTCTATGAGATATTGCGCACTGTTGTAGGAAATACAAAGCTCCTCCGGCTCTGTTACAACACTCCCCAGGACAGCCTTCACACGAATGTCCAGTTCTTCCCGCAGTACATTGACGATCTCCTCCGTTTTTTCCACGGCCTCCATATTGCTGTTATCTCCGAACAGCAAAAGAAGTGCCCTGTCCTGCCTGTCGAAAAACGTGATTCCTTCCTGATGCGCGTCGAGAAGTCCCATACAGATATTGCGGATCGTCATATTTAAAAGTCCTTCGGCAATACCGTCTTTTTCCTCATCCTGTATTTCACATATGAGGATCACCAACTGCATGGTCTTGCCGCTCTCAATGCCATAGGCTCCGGCTGCGGATACCAGATCTTTTGCATTCTGGTCATAGATCAGGCCTCTCATGATGTTCTCCAGGATTTCCTGCTGACGGCTTCCGGCAGTGCGCAGGACTGCTTCCTGCTCCTTCTGTTTTCGTTTCTCTCCTTCCAGTTGTTCTGTCAGTTTACGGATTTCCTTCTCAAGGGTCTTCTCGTCTACGGGTTTTAAAAGGAACTCTTGGACCTTCAGTCTGAGACATGTTCTGGCATACTCAAAGTCATCGTATCCGGTAAGCACCAGCACCTTCATTTCCGGCAGGATCTCCCTGACCTGCTCTATCAGCTCGATCCCTGTCATCCGTCTCATATTGATATCCGTTATCATGATTTCAGGCTGTTTTTCGGCAATAATTTCCAATGCCTTCCTGCCGCTGGACGCTGTATAGACCTCTCCGATTCCAACCTGCTCCCATCGGATCGTATCTCGTATCCCTTCACGTATCATCTTCTCATCATCTACAACGATTGCTTTATACATGATCTTCTCCCTCTGTTTTTTGCTTTCCCGCAGGAAGAGTAATCTCCACCGTAACCCCTCCCTCTTTATTCATTTTATAATACAGTCCATATCCTTTTCCAAAAAGCAGTTCGATTCTCTTATGTACATTGCGGACGCCATATCCAAAGTTCTCATCATACTCTGATATGGACGCGTTTATCCTGTCGATCTCCTCTTCTGTCATGCCGATACCGCTGTCTGAGACAGAGATCACGGCGCTCTCCCCTTTTACTTCCGCACCTATCACTAACTTACCTCTCGTCTCATCTTCTATCCTGATTCCGTGATATATGGCATTTTCCACGAGAGGCTGCAGAGTCAGTTTTGGTATCTGAAGGGAATACATTTCCGGCGCTATCCTGAACTCACTCTCAATTATCGAACCATATCTCAAATTCTGGATCGTCAGATAACTCTCAATATGAGCAATTTCCTGTTTCAGAGGTATGATATCCCTGCCTTTGCTGAGACAGAGCCTGTAATAGTTGGCTAAGGCTTTTACCATAGTAGAAACCTGTTCATCCCCCCTGGATGTAGCCTGCCAGTGGATACATTCCAGTGTATTATACAAAAAATGCGGTTTTATCTGATCCTGAAGGGCATTAAAGCGAATTTGCTCAGCCTGGTGCTGCTCAAACTTTACCCGGTCCACAAGCTCTGTCATCTGGTCCATCATATAGTTGAAGCCCTGCTCCATCTGCTTAAAATCCTCGCCTGTATTGTCAAGGGTTATCCTATGTTCCAAATCCCCTTCAGAAACACGTCTCATACCGTTCACCACCTTTTCCACTACTCTATAGGAATAGCGGACCAGACGGCTGCCTGCCGCTATGCCGGCTATGACCATCAGTACAATACATACACACAAAAGAGCCACTGTTTTGAGACTGTCGTTGTATAAGGCTTTATAAGGGATCCTCCCCACCAGATAATAATTCCATATGCCCATTTTCCGGTACACAAACAGAGACTTGTCTTTTTTAAACTCCCCTTTTTCTCCCTGAAGCTCCTCCATAAAGGCAAATCCCGTGCCCAGCAGAGATTTATCACCGGCGGAGAAGATTTCACCGCTGCTGTGAACCATCATGATTTCCAGAGGCATCTGCGCGTGATCGGTATCTGCCATACGCTCCAGAAGATTTCCCCTGATGTTGATGCAAACCATACCCAATAGATTTTTTACATGGTTTACATCGTAAAGGGGGGAATATAAAGTCATGGAATACTCTTCCCTGCCATTGTACCGGTCTGCGTAGCTCAGGATCACATCTCCTTTTTTTGCCAGCGTGCCTGCCTGATAGTCTTCCCGGATCTTTCTTTCTAATCCGGCGTATTCCAGTGATGTCTTTCCTTTATATGCGTACTCCTGTGTCCTCACATTTATGATCGCCATGAAATTAATATTGGACTGTACGTTCATATTATTGTGGATGGTCTGTCTGACCTGTTCCAGAAGCTCCGGCGCTGTCCTGTCTTTCTGCTTGAGAAATGATTTTACCTGTTCATCCATCATAAGTCCTTTTGCCATATCATAATATCCGGAAAGACTCATCTGATAATCATTTGCCAGGGTTTCCATCTGTATCTCCGCCAAAGAACCTGATTTTTCCGTAACGATTTTTATAGAAGAAAAAGTGGATATCCCCAGTACGCACAACGTGGTAACTGTAATAGCCAGTGATATGAAGATTTTTATTTTCTTATCAAAATTATACGACATGTATTTTTTTATCATTCTTCTCATTTTCTTCCTCATCTGTACGTGTTTACGCCGAAAAAGGCATGAGATTCCCCATGCCCTTTTCTTCTTATTCTCTTTTACTCTTCTTTATTTTCCTTCAGATATGTCTGCATAGCCTCCTGCAGTGTGGCATTTGCCTCCTGTGGTGTAACAGCCAGACCGAAGATTTGCTGACAGGTATCCTTGTGCACCTCTGCCACTGTGGGCGGCATATACTGGTCATAGAAAATCTGCATATTACTTGCTTTGTTGGCTGCTTCCAGAATTTGTTTTACCACAGGATCCTTGATAAGTTCCCCTGCATTCTTAACCGGCGGTATTTTGTTTTCTTCCACCATCTTCTCAATTATCTCATCATCATAATAATATTCACACATTTCAAAGGCAGCTTTTAACTTTTCGTCTTCACAATTAAATGACACAAAATAACCGCTGGTGCCGATCTGTATGGAGGCATCCGCATCAGAACCATCCACAGCCGGGAAGGAAAACCATCCTATTTTCTTATAAAATTCCTCATTATCACTCTTGAATGTTCCCGTATTCCAGGAACCACCCAGAAACATAGCTGCTGACTCCTGATAGAGCAATTGCTTTGCCTGCCCGTCATCCTCGCTGAGACTGTTCACACCCTCCGGAAAATATCCCTTTTTAACCCATTCCTGAATCTTTTCTCCCGCATACTCAAAACTTTCATCCTCAAAAGTACCGCTTCCGTCAACTGCCTTCTGAATAGGCTCCAGACCGCCTTTTCTCGTTGCCAGGCTCATAAAATACATGGAACCTGTCCATTTTGACGCATTCGCCAGCGCGAATGGGGTGATTCCATTTTCAACCAGAGTGTCACATACCTGCTCAAGCTGGGAAACGGTCTGGGGAACCTCCAGGTTGTATTGTTCAAATATCTCTTTGTTATAAAATACACCGCTGATGGTCAACTGCATAAACGGAAAAGCATATAATTCTCCGTTATAACTGGACTGTTCAATGGCGCTGTCAATGATCCTGTCTTTTACAGGACTTGCGTCCATAAGATCCTGGATCGGCTGTGCGTAGCCTGCCTCAATGTATTCCTTCATAGGGCCGCCCACCCAGGTGACATATACATCGGGACATTCATCCGCGCTCATGGAGATCACAAGTTTTTCTTTGTATGTATCATTCTGGATTGCCTCACTGGTGACATGATATCCGCTGTTTGTTTTCTCATTGAACTTATCCACAGCATATTTGAGTATGTCTTTATCCGGATTTTCTGTTCCGATATTCCAATACACGATTTCTTCTTTTCCCTTATCTTTCGCCGCAGACGGCTCGTCTTTGCCTGAACAGCCGGCACAAAGAGACATTACCATAGATACGATCACTACAGATGCCGCAATTTTCTTTTTCATTCTTTTTCCTCCCTGATATACATTTGCTCATACCTGTTACTGTCCTTTATTATATCAGGGCTGTTCAGAAAAATATCTTAAATAAATCCGCATCAATCTATAATAATCAGCCATCTTATTACAGAAAAGAAAAAAATCACCAGATATAAAATGCTGTTTTTACAATTTCCTGTATTTTTTATGGTCCTCTTTTATCCGTGCCATCACTTTCGGCTCTGCCGCCAGCTTATAGCCCAGACCCGCAATGATTTCCGCCCCATCTCTTAATACCGTTCCTGCCGCCTCTGTATGCAGAAGCCGCTCAAATTCCCTGTCGTGGATCACAATCTCTTTCTTTCCCCCTGTAATGTCTATCATGGGGTGAAAGACCGGTATTTTCATATTCACATTGCCCAGGTCCGTGGAGCCGCCCGGCCCCTTGGATCTCACTGTCTTTCTTCCCGTATCCAGAAACAGTTCCCGCATTATGCCATCCATATGATCGTTCCAGAAGATTTCCCCGTAATCAGGATACCGCTGGCACCATTCCACCGTAGTTCCAGCAGCCATAGCTGCTCCCTCTGCACAGGTTTCGGATATCTTGTTGAGTTTCCACAAATTCTCCACAGTGGCAGCCCGGTAATAATAATCCAGACACACCTCATCCGGAACAATATTGGGAGCTGCTCCCCCTTTTGCCACAATGCCGTGGAACTGACAGTCCTTTGTAATGTGCTGGCGCCACATATCCATGGCCTCCATAAAGAGGCGGGCAGCGTTCAGCGCGTTCAGGCCCTCCTCTGGACAGGCGGAAGCATGGGCGGCTTTTCCGTGGAATGTAAAATATCTGTCATTGGATGCCAGTACCTGAAAATAAGTGACATTCTCATTGTTCAGATGTACCATGGCCGCATACTCGTAGCCGTCAAAGCCTCCGTTCCCGGTCATATAACATTTTCCGCCTACAAACTCCTCCCCCGGCGTGCCTATGAGATCGATCCGCATCGGCAGGTCGGGATATGCCTCCCGCAGAGCAAGTGCTCCCAGTATGCTGATGGCACAGCTATAAGAGTGCCCACATGCATGTCCCACCTCAGGCAGAGCGTCATACTCACACAAAAATGCTGCTTTTGGTCCCGTAAAATCCTTTTTTGCCTTGTCTACAGCCAGAAAAGAGTGGGGCATCCCCGCATACGGCGATGTTATCTCATATCCCATTTCTTTTAGAAACCTTGTGATATACTCACAGGACTCCTTTTCCTCCCCGCTGATCTCGGGGTGTTCTGTCAGATGATCCGCAAGCATCCTGGCCTTATCAAAATATTTCCCAACCTGATCCCTGATCGCTCTTTCTATCATATCCTTCTCCTTGAATCCTGTTATTTTTCAAAATCCTGATACATTTTGCTGGCCTCAACCCCTGTGTTATTCTGGTATTTGCCGCTCTTATAGAGGTCATATTCGCCGTCAATGTCATGGTAATAGATCTGACACACCTCCACATTGGGATATATCTTCACCGGATGGATGCAGAATATCTCCAAAGTCCAATGTCCCGCAAAGCCGATATCCCCAAATCCCGCACTCACATGGATGAAAAGCCCCAGCCTGCCTGTGGAAGAACGGCCTTCCAGCATAGGCACATAATAATCTGTCCTGGTATATTCCTGCGTTCTGCCAAGATACAACTTGTTCGGCTCCAGAACCAGCCCGTCCTCGGGAATGGTCAGCTTTTTAACCGGATTGGGTTTCTTCATATCCAGAACCGGTGTATCGTACACCAGAAGCTCATCTGCCAGTGAAAGATTATAGCTGTTGGGATTGATCCTTTTTTCATCAAAGGGTTCAATTATAATTTCCCTGCCCATGTGTTTCCTGATTTCTTTTCCTGATAATATCATTGTTTTTATCCCCCAATACTGATTTAGATTCCTGTAATCAAAATACTGTCTTGAGTATATCATTACTGCATAAGCTCTGGCAAGAGCATCCCCTCACGGGGATATCTGCCGGACTTATGCTGTGCAAAAAAATGCTGCCTGATACCATGTTGGATACCAGACAGCAGACGCATTTAAAATAAACGTCATGAAAAATAAATATCAGGAATAAAACAGATTCGGCAGCCATGTGGACAAAGCCGGACAGAATATGATCAGCAGTAGGACAAGGAACATGGCCGGAAGATATTTGGCGCACTCTTTCGTCACTGAAGATACTGGCAGTCCTGACACATCTGACATGACAAACAGACATATTCCAAAAGGCGGTGTGACAATGCCCGAAATCAGGGCAACTGTCATCATCACGCCAAAATGTACCTGGTCCAATCCCAGATTATTGATGATTGGCATAAAAATAGGCGTGATCAGCAAAATGGCGGCTGTGGTGTCCATGAAACACCCAACGATAACCAGTATGACAGCCAATACAAGCAGAACGAACACCGGCCCTGCCGAATACAGCGGAGACAGCATATTTTGCAACACCGTGGCAAGCCCTTCTTTGGTAATGATCCATGTGAAAAATCCTGCAATTGCAATGATCAGCATAAAGGTTCCCGATGTCTCCACCGCGTCCTTCAGCGCCTGCATAAAGCTTTTGAATGTCAGCTCTTTATAGATGATCCCCAGAATAATAGAATAGTCGATAGCCACGATCGCCGCCTCTGTGGGCGTAAATATGCCTGTGGTGATACCTCCGATAATGATGACCGGCGACATCAGTGCCGGAACTGCTTTCAGCAGTTTGATGGGGATTTCTTTTGCCGGAATTTTGGTGACCGGCCAGTTTTTCCCCTCTTTAGTTGTCCTTGACTGGACAAAGATGGAGACCATCAGAGCCAGCCCCATGATAATGCCCGGTATGAGGCCTCCCAAAAATAATTTACCTGTTGAGATTCCCGCTGAAGCGCCCAGAACCACCATGGCGACAGAGGGAGGGATCAGCGGCCCTATCACACTGGATGAGGCTGTGATACCGGCAGAAAAAGATTTCTTATATCCAGCCTTGTTCATCATTTTCATCTCAATAGCTCCCAGACCGCCGGTATCACCCACTGCCGTTCCGGACATGGAGGCAAACATCATGCTTGCCACAACATTGGCATAGGCGAGTCCGCCTTTAAATCTTCCCACAATGGCAAGGGCCGCGTCAAAGAGACGTGTTGTCACTCCGGCGGAATTCATCATCCGGCCTGAAAGAAGAAAAGCCGGAAGCGCGATCAGCACATAGGAAAACAGGGGTGTTGTCATAGAATGGGGAAGATTGACAATGGAGACAGATCCCCCCTGCATCAGAAGATATACAAGCCCGGGCAGCCCTAATGCAAAGGCTATGGGCATTCCAATAAAAAGTAAAATCAAAAATGTAAGAAGCAGTATCGTTATGTTTAGTCCCATTTTTTTCTCTCCTCTCTCAGCCTGTTTCCGTTGTGTAGGTGCCCTTTACCATCTCGATCAATTCCACTGTGTAGACACAAACCATATAAAAAGAGCTGAACAGTATGGGTATATAATAGAGATTTTTAGGCAGATCCAGGTTGGTACTGGAGTGCCCCATCATTTTCGGCTGTAAGATAATGGCTCCGAAAAACATGACCGCCAACAACAGAATCATCAAAGCTCTCTGGCAGATCAGTAAAATCTTATTGGCCTTTGGTGATAACTTTGTCGTCAGAAAATCCGCACTCACATGCTTCTTGTTCATAGCCGCCACGCTGGCCCCGCAAAAGGCCAGGTAGATAAAGAGAAAAGTACATAACTCTTCCACCCAGTTTAACGGGCTGTTAAAAAATTTTCTGCAGATAACCCCCGCTGTCACAGAGATCATGATCACCAGCATACAGACAACCCCCATATACCACTGGACCGTACCGCCGATTTTTATAAATTTTTTCACAAATTTCATAGCTTACCACCTCCCAAATATCAGACTGCCGCAGCCCCATGGCCGCGGCAGCACATCCGCGTTCAGTTGATCACTCAGCAAGCGCTTTTATATCTTCAAAAAGTCCCTTTTTCCAGGCGCCTTTTCCCTCCAGTTCTGCGGCTTTGTCAGCGATCACATCAGACATTTCCTGTATGGCTTCCTCTGACGGAGTGGTGAAATTGGTCCCCTCGGATTCCATTGTCTTTTTGTATTCTTCGGATACCTTTTTCACTTCATCCGTATACCAGTCTCCTGCATCATTGGCAGCTTCTGTCAACACTTTTTTCTGCGCACTGCTAAGCTCTCCATACAGGGCATCGTTCATATAAACTGCCGCGTTGTCACGGATATGTTCTGTCAGGGTGACCTGTTTTGTAGGTTCATAGAATTTCATGGTGTAAATGGAATCCAGAGGAGATTCACATGCGTCCACAACGCCCTGCTGAAGGGCAAGGTAGGTCTCCCCCCAGGCTACCTGTGCGGTTCCCAGTCCAAGCGCGGTGGCAGATTCCATATAAGACTTGATGTCCGGCACACGCATCTTCAGGCCTTTTAAATCTCCCAGTGACTGAATTTCTTTGGAACAGGAAATAGATCTGGGAGATCTGAGCCAGTTATTGGCCACCACGCGGATTCCCTGCTGGTCAATGAGCTGCTGCTCCATATCCGCATTGATATCGCTCTCCAGGAATTTTCTGTAATGATTTTCATCCTTAAACAGGAAAAACATGGAGGTCACCTGCGCGTCATCTACAAATGTAGAGAGCCAGGATCCGGCATCCACGAACATCTCCTGGGTTCCCAGAGATACTGCCTCCATCTGACTGGTAGCATCCCCAAGCTGCGCCGCCGGGGACACGGTAATGGTGATCGTGCCGCCGGATTTTTCTTTTACCTCATCTGCCATTTTCTGCATTGCCAGAGTGACTGTATCCTCTGCCGCCTGAATTCCCCCGGCTGTAATGTCAAAGGATTTATCCTGACTGAAATCATAGGATTCCACATCCACCTCTGACTGTCCGCTGTCCCCGTTATCTTTCCCGTCTTTTCCTTCCCCGCAGCCTGACAGCACCATGCCAAACACAGCCATACTGAAACACATACAAACCAGTTTTCTTTTCATTTGCTTCCCTCCATTTTAGATTTACCTTATCCTTTTAGATTTCCTTAGCTCTCAGTTACCCGTTCCTGCCCTTGTCTGATTATCTGTTTCTGCACCCCGCATAAAGCAGAAATTTTCAGTGATTTCACTCAGTTTACAGGTAATTCTTTTAAAGTTATTGTACATTATCGCTAATTTCTTTACCATAACACCACAGCATAAAAATATATTTGATTTTTGTGTTATCAGCATAATTACCGCACTGTGCTGCCTGGATTCCGGAAACAAATGGGACATCGGATCTTACAGACTGCTACGCCCTGTTATTTTTGATAAAATAATGGAGATATTCCAGGAATTCCCGGTCTGCCACCTGCTGCATGGGATTTACCCCCAGAAGTTCCCTTATCTTGTTAAAGCGGAATACCAGCGTATTTTTATGTATATAAAGTTCTTTGCTGCTGGCATTGAAATTATAGTTATTTTTCTGCAGGGATTCCACCACATCCAGTATGTTCTCCCTGCCCTTATCATCCAGGAGCCGTTCATAAACCCCGTAAATATCCCGGTATTCCACCATAGCGATCAGTGATTTTATATACTCGCTCACGTGTTCATAGAAAAAGCCGATCTGTCCTTTCACACGGTCCCTCATCCAGATACAGTGCTGATAACCGATCCTGTATTTTTCAAAGCGGTTCTGAAAGGTCCCAGCAAGAAACTGGTATTTAGCCCCTGCCATATCCAGGTAATTTTTGCAGGAGGCAACCGATTCCGCAATGATCTCTTTGTACTGGCAGAGACTGGCGGGATCCGGCTTAAAGCTTTTGAAAATGATCACATTTTTATCCTGCACAACAGATATAATATCCTGATGACTGTACAATGCGCTCTCCTTCAGCTTTCTCAGTACTGTGGGCATATCTGCCATCTCATCCAAAAAAAGAAGGACCGGCAGCCGTACGTAGGATTCCTCCCATCCCAGTGTCTCTGCATCCTCCCTTAATTTTTCAACATCAGCAACCTCATTTGACAAAATGCCGTAAATAAACCTGTCCTTCATGCTCTTTCGCTTTGCGTTCATCTCATGCTGTGACTCAAATTCATACATGGTCTCAATGGCAAATTTCATCACCTTTGCAATATCCCGCACCTCATCCGGCTCGCCGGTCACACCTATGGCTCCTGTTCTCTTTCCCCTGTGCTCGATGGGCAGCATTACGCCTGGCTTTACCCCCAGGTATTTTCCTCCGTCCGGGACATCAATGATCTCCTCGTCACCATGAATGATCCAATATGCCACCTCGTGAAAATTGCCGATCCGCTCTGCGTCTTTGCTGGCTATGATCACCCCTTTTTCGTCCATGATATTGATATTGTATTCCGTAGACTCTCCCGCTTTTTTAATAAATTTTTCCGCCAAAAAATTATCCAGCAATCCAATCCCTCCATTCTATCTGTTTCCAATTCCAATCTCAAAAAAGATTCCCGTCTGCAAAAGAGACAGGCCGCTGCCCGAAATTTAAATGCGCAGACCTACTGTATAGTTACCAGAATTCATTTGTATTTCATGATAACATTCCGAAAATATCTTGTCCATAGCCAAAAGTTTTCTGGAATATTTTGGTATGTCTTTGTGTTTTCACGACACAATTTCCTGCGCTTTTTTTGTTTTCCTGTCCCATGGGAAACCTTATTTTTTTATGCTATACTCAACAAAAATCAAGCACGAATATCCATCTACCCCGCAGTGGATAAAAGTAAAGGAGGATTTTATGACACCAAAAGAACGGATACTGGCTGCGCTGAACGGGCAGCCAACGGATACTCTGCCTTTCATTCCACGTCTAGATATCTGGTACAATGCAAATGCCGGAAATGGTACTCTTCCTGCGCCTTATCAGCATGCAACCCTGAGGGAGATGGTGGATGATCTGGGGCTTGGCTATCACGCCATTATTCCTGATTTTAAAGATTTTACAGACCCGGAGCAGGGGGATCTGGATGTGGGACTTGGAATCTACCACTTAAAAAAACATCCTTACCGGATAAAGCTCCATAATGTAAAACGTACGTATGAGCGCAGCGGTGACGGTATTCTCAAAGTAAAATACGAAACGCCCAAGGGAGACATTACCACCACTGTAGTCCATAGCCAGGACATGAAAAAAAACGGAATAACTCTGTATGTTATAAAAGAACACGCCATTAAATCCAAGGATGATTATCCTGCCATGAAATATATTTTTGACAACATGGAAGTGATTCCTGACTATGACAATTATACTCATTTCCAGCAGGATTTCATCGGAGAACGGGGTGTTGCCGTGGCATTGTCTGCCATGTGGGCATCTCCCGGACATTACCTGATCAAAGAGCTGATGGCATTTGATACCTATTATTATGAACAATATGACAATCCGGATGAGATGAACGAATTCATAGAGCAGATCACGCCTTTTTGCAGCAAGCTCTTCGATGCCGCATTAAACAGTCCCGCTGAGGTAATACTCTCCGGCGCCAATTATGATACCTCATTTACTGCGCCGTCTATGTTTGAAGAATATATCATGCCCGCCTTAAAGGAACAATCCGACAGGGCACACGCCCGCGGCAAATTCCTGGCCACCCACACGGATGGTGAAAATACAGGGCTTATGGAGCTTTACCTGAAATCAGGATTTGACATTGCTGATTCCATCTGTCCTGCTCCCATGACCAAAATTTCTCTGGAGGACACACGGCGTATGTTCGGCCATACCTGTACAGTCTGGGGCGGCATCCCTTCCATTTCCGTGCTGGAGGATTCTATGAATGACCTGACTTTCAAACGGTTTGTGGAAGAAAAGTTCGAGAACCTTGGAAGAGGGGACCACCTCATATTATCCGTTGCGGACACAGTGCCCCCTGCCGCCAAATTTGACAGGATCTTATATCTGCAAAAAAAGGCAATGGAGTTCGGTCCGGTCAAATAACAGAGAAAAAAACCGCGTGGCATATTAGCTGGTGCCGATTAAGGGAACTAAAAAAATAATAAGGCAGACGGCTAAACGGGCAAGGGTTTAAGGCAACATGCACGAAAAGGGACACTGTTTTTACGGTGTCCCTTTTTTCGGGCAGCCGTCCCCAGGAAAGGGGGCGAAAACATGGCCGAGCCGGGCGCATTGGAATACTTCTATGGCACCGAGGCAGAGCAATATACCTTTTACCCGATTCCCAAGGTGTTGTTCACCGCCCCCGGTTTCAAACAGACAACTGGCGACGCGAAAATTCTATATGGCTTGATGTTGGACCGTATGGGGCTTTCCGTACGCAACGACTGGCTGGACAAACAAAACCGGGTGTTCATCTACTTCACAGAAGCAGGACCAGGGCCGCCCCACCAAAATCTATGTCAAGAACTTCATTCGGAGGGAGGAAGTCAATCAATACTGATAAGAATAATACTGAATTGAATGATACCGATCCATCTATCTATCCGGCAGCAAGGCCAGCCTCAGGGAAAAGGCGACGTTTCGTTCTGCCCATGAAGCGGATCTGCTGTTGCATGAATCAGCCAAACGGGCCTTTAACGATTTAGGCACAAAGAAACTGCCCACGGTCAAAATTTTGCAGGCGGAATATGCTGATTTGCTTGCAAAGAAGAAAACGGCTTATGAGGATTTAAACGCTTACGAAAAGAGAGCCTGGAATTGCAGATAGTCAAGGCAAGTGTAGACGCACTTCTGCGTATTGAGAGGTACAGGACTACGAACAGGAAAAAGAGAAAAATCAGAAGCAGGACAGGTAGAGCCGCACTGTGGTTTTACCGCCTTGTCTACCTAAAAGCAAAAGCCGGGAATGGTGTCAGGGGCGCGCCGTGGCGCGTTCATTTTACCCTTGACACCGTTCTCGGCTTTTGCTATGTCCTTGACCTTTAAGCGTCCGCCAGGGCGCGGCAGCCACCATGCTCTGCATGGTGTTCTGCCCACACACTTCTGTGTTGGGCCGGGGGCTTGGGGAACTCCCCAACAAGCGGAAAAGAATATCCTTTTCCATTGCTTGCTAACTAATATTTTTCTGGAACCCGAATATTAGCTACATGATAAAATTTATACTTTTCTACCATATGCTTCTTCATACGACTCAAATTGTAACGATAACAATCTGCTATGCTATCCGCAAAGGCGTCTGCATTACCTTCCCTTAACTGTTGAAGCGCAAGAATGACTTGCTTGTTGAGATGTGAAAGTGTATGTTTCTTGGACGGATAATAAGCAAAATGGTGTCCCCATTCAAGAAGATGATTGGTTTCAGACAATATAATATATAAAGGTTCTAACGTGGTATTTCTCATTATGGCTTTCAAAATATCCGACAAATAAATAGAGTCAAAAGAGGTAAATCTATCTGCCAACTCGTCCAGTTCTTCTTTAGTAAACTGTGGAGCTGCAGCTAAAGCGGCAGGACGAATAATTAGTACCATTAACTGCAAAGCGTGAAGGTAACGTAGTGCTTTTTCTACATATCCGGAATTAAGAGCCAACCGATGAAGTTTCGTATCATCCGGTTCTATCACTATAGTGCCTTTACCATTTAATGTCTTTACGAAACCTCTTTGCTCGAGCTCTGATAATGCCTTTCTGACCGTCGATATAGAGACCTCATACTGGTTGGCCAGTTGCTTTTCATATGGTAGAAACATTCCAACAGAATACTCTCCAAGACCGATTTTTAAATTCAAGTCATCAACAATTTTTGAGTAACAATAATCCTGACCACGCATGGGGTTCCATGAAAACCTCAAACCAGTTTGTGAATGACATTTTGGGGTGGCCTCTGACAGATAATTTAAGGTATTTTCAATGAATTCCGTAAGTTTCTGATACATATTTGAGAGCAAGTTGTACTTTATGTGTGGATCATCGCCTTTTAAGACATCTGGAATGACATTGGCTACAGATACCGCTTCCTGTGAAAAATGCTTAGAGAAATAAGTACACTCTTCTGTAAAAAATGTAAGTTTATTATAAAGGCCAAACGTAGAGTAGAGTTCGCTGAATAGGGAATTACCGCCTATTCTTAATATCTCGTATCCTAATTTAGAGGGAGGACGCCATCCACCAGCAGTATATCCTAAACGCAATGCTTTCACAGCCTGTTTATAGTAAGGCAGTACCTCCACATCACATCCCTGTAAGGAAAAAACCAAAAGTGAAGGCAGTATTAGAGCAAAAGTTTGATATACCTGTAAAATACATTCCTTTTGTTTTAGAATCTCAAGAACAGTGCTTGATGAATTACAGGTATCTTTTGTTGAAACAACAATCGGCGCAAGGCGAGGCCGGATATCAACCAGTCCTTCCGCTCTCAATGCATCGAAAACACGGTTAATCGTATACCTGCTAACATGGAATTGTTCGCAATACATCCTTGAAGATGGCAAAGCATTTCCATGAGGTATCTGTCCATCTAAAATACACTGCTTAATTTCATTATATACAAATTCAAATTTTGTCTCTTGTGGTTTCATAACTCGCCTCCTATCTGTCTGATTATATCATGATGAGTCTATTTTGTCAGTATAAAAAGCGCTTACCTATTTGTACACCTTACCAATATGGATATTGCCAGTATGTAAGGATAACATTTATAATAAAAATGCGAAAATATTAGGAAAGCGTTAAGTATCATGGATAAACAAAAAATTTTAATTGTGGACGATTCAGAAATGAATCGAGCTCTTTTGGTAGATATTTTGGAAGAGCGATATGATGTGGTTGAGGCTGAGAATGGTGTAGAAGCAATTTCTCTCCTTTCAAAGCAAAGGGCTGATTTCTCCCTTCTGCTTCTGGATATTATGATGCCTGAAATAGACGGATTTGAAGTATTAGCTTGCATAAACAAATACCATTGGAATGACACCTTCGCTGTTATTATGATTTCTGCTGATGACACTCCTGCTAATATAAAGAGGGCCTATGACTTGGGGGCTTTTGACTATATCAGCCGGCCTTTTGATTCAACCATTGTCCAGCGTCGAATTTCTAATACGATGTTTTTATACGCAAGGCAGCAGCGCCTTGAAAAAATTATTGCAGAACAATTTCACGAGCAGGAAAAGAATAATAAGTTGATGATCTCAATTCTGTCTCATATTGTGGAATTTCGTAATGGAGAGAGCGGCCTACATATACTGCATGTTAATACGATTACAAAATATTTGCTGAAGCAGTTGGTTCAGCTGACAGATCAATATCCTTTGTCTAAAGCAGATATTTCTTTGATCAGCACTGCTTCTGCGCTGCATGATATTGGGAAAATCTCAATTTCAGATGCAATATTAAATAAACCCAGCCGACTTACGGCAGAGGAATTTGAAGTGATAAAAAAGCACTCAGTGATCGGTGCTAACATGCTGTTAGACCTGCCCATAGAGCAGCAGGAAGCTCCGCTTGTCAAAGTGGCTTCTGAGATCTGCCGATGGCACCACGAAAGGTATGATGGCAATGGTTACCCGGATGGATTAAAGGGAGACGAAATTCCCATAGCCGCTCAAGCGGTTGCGCTGGCCGATGTATACGATGCCTTGACCAGTGAGCGATGCTATAAGAAAGCTTATCCACATGAAGAAGCTTTGAAAATGATTTTAGAAGGACAATGTGGTGCATTTAATCCTACCCTTTTACTGTGCCTGCAAGAAATTGCAGATACACTTGAAAACGAGCTAATGGATGTCTCCCAGGAACAAGAAACTAAAAATATTCAGGATATAAGAAATAAAATAGACTACGATAGGCTGTTTTCCTATGAAAAATACACCGTCTTGTCTCGCAAACAGCAGCAACTGCAGTTATTATATATTGATTCCTTAACCAGTATTTACAATCGCCGCTATTATGACGAGCATTTTCAAGGCGCAGATGATATTCAGGCAATGGTTGTAATAGATGTAGATAATTTTAAGTACATCAATGATAATTATGGCCACGATGTAGGCGATATCGTATTGCAGAGCATTGCACAAACTGTTTTATCCTGTGTGCGAAAAACAGATGCAGTTATTCGTTATGGCGGCGATGAATTTGTAATCATCTTTTTCGGTATACCTCAAGAGATATTTGAAAAAAAACTGGAGAGGATCAGGTATTCTGTTGATGGTCTGATAATTGATGGACATCCAGAACTACATATGTCTGTAAGCATAGGTGGAGCATATGGAAGCGGAACCGCAAAAAAACTGTTCAAAGTTGCAGACAATATGATGTATCAATCAAAAAAACAAAAAAATCAGGTGACCATTTGTTTTCTGAACGAGATGGTAGGCAGCGCAGACGGCATTTAAAAAGGAGGAATTGTGATTATGAATCTAAAAGATTGTTATATAAAATTTGGCGGCGATTTTGATGAAGTGCTGGGTAGACTGCGCCGTGAGCAAATCGTTCAGAAATTTATGTATAAATTCCTGGACGATAAAAGCTTTCATTTGTTTGAAGCGTCTATGGAGAATAAGGACTATGAAGAGGCTCTAAGAGCCGTTCATACACTCAAAGGAATTTGTCAGAATCTTTCATTTACCAGATTGTTTGAAAGCAGTAGTTTGGTAACAATCGCATTAAAAGAAAACGATTGGAATAAGGCTGTCGATATGATGCCGAAATTATCAAAGGATTACTATGAAGCCATCAATGTTATTAAAGATTTTAAGAATTCCAGGGAGGAATAACATCAATGAGAAATAGTAAAACCAAGGATTCTACAACACGTTTTCTGATATACAGTTTCATTGGACTATTAATATTTAGTATTATTATTTTCAGTCTGCTCGGAATCTATATGAACCGAAAAAGTAAAAATGCCGTTTATGAAATTGGAAATATTTATATGTCTGGAATGAATAAAGAGATGTCCAGACACTTTGAAACTGTGATTAAACTGCGTTTTGATCAGGTCAGCGGCGTTGTTTCTGTTGTTTCAACAGATAACCAGGATAAGGAGACTCTATATGAGGAACTCATCTTCAGGGCGCAGGTTAGGGGATTTGACTATTTAGCGCTTTGTTCTGTCGAGGGAGAGTTTCAGACAATTTATGGAGAATCCATACAGCCACTTAATCCAGAACCTTTTGTAGAAGCATTATTGCATGGAGAACAACGAGTCGCTGTAGGTGTTGATTCTTCTGGAAATGAGGTGGTATTGTTTGGCGTTGATGCTGCTTATCCGATGAACAATGGCGATAAGAGCACGGGCCTGATCGCAGCTGTCACTCTGGAATATGTTACCGACTTCCTTTTCTCAGCGGATGACGGGCAGTTAATGTATTATCATATCATCAGGCCAGACGGTAGTTTTGTAATACAGAACTCTAACACGGAGTTGTGTCATTTCTTTGAACAACTACAAAAGCAGCTTGATTCTACGGCCAAGGAGTTATCTGTAGAAAATTCAGTTAAAGAATTTGGTGCTGCACTAAAAAACCATAAAGAATTTACCACAACACTTGAAGTGAATGGTGAGGAACGGCAAATATACGGTATATCATTACCCTGTTCTGAGTGGTATTTAGTGTCGGTTATGCCTTATGGTATATTGGACGATTCCATAAACAATCTGAGCAGCCAGCGTATGTTCATGACATTATTGTCTTGTGCTTCTGTTTTGATTATCCTAACATTGATTTTTCTTCGGTATTTCTCCATAACCCGTTCTCAGGTGCATGAATTGGAGAAGGCCCGGCAGTCGGCTCTTGAAGCGAACAAAGCCAAAAGCGAATTTTTAGCAAATATGAGCCACGATATCCGTACGCCCATGAATGCAATCGTAGGCATGACCGCAATTGCCACAACTCACATAGATGACCGAAAACAGGTACAGAACTGCCTTAGAAAAATTACATTATCAAGTAAACATCTATTAGGGCTGATCAATGATGTTTTGGATATGTCTAAAATTGAAAGCGGGAAATTAACTTTAACAACAGAACAAATTTCATTAAAGGAAGTTGTTGAAGGAATCGTTAATATTATGCAGCCACAGGTTAAGACAAAAAGGCAAACCTTTGACATACATGTTGAAAATATCTTAACCGAAAATGTGTGGTGCGATGGAGTACGCTTGAATCAGGTTTTGTTAAACCTTTTATCGAACGCAACAAAGTATACACCGGAGGGCGGTTCGATACAATTATCCCTCTCTGAAAAAAAATCTCCGAAAGGAGAAAACTATGTCCGAATTCATATTAAGGTCAAGGATAACGGAATTGGTATGTCGCCAGATTTCCTGAAAAAAATATATGAATCCTATAGCCGTGCAGATGGAGCCAGAATACATAAAACTGAGGGTGCTGGTTTGGGAATGGCGATTACTAAGTACATTGTGGACGCGATGGAGGGAACCATTGATATAAAAAGTGAACTTGATAAAGGCACCGAGTTCTTTCTCAGCTTTGATTTTGAAAAAGCGGTTGCTGAGGAGATGGATATGGTCCTTCCCTCGTGGAATATGCTGGTGGTTGATGATGACGAATTGTTATGTGAGACAGCAACGGACACGCTAAAATCTATCGGAATAAAAGCAGAATGGACATTAAGTGGAGAAAAAGCGATAAATCTGGTAATTCAACACCATAAAAAAAGAGATGATTATCAAATCATTCTATTAGACTGGAAACTGCCAGGCATGAATGGGATTCAGGTTGCAAAAGAAATCCGACGTAATTTAGGAGATGAAGTGCCGATTTTGCTGATTTCTGCATATGACTGGAGTGAATTTGAAGCGGAGGCTCGTGAAGCAGGTATTAGTGGTTTTATTTCCAAACCCCTTTTTAAATCCACGCTGTATCATGCTTTGCGTCAGTATATGGACGCTGAAACAGAAAATGATCAGACATTGAACCCCAATATCGATCTATCCGGACGTCGTATTCTGCTTGCTGAGGATAATGAACTAAACTGGGAAGTTGCTAAAGAATTGCTATCCGATTTAGGGGTGGAACTGGATTGGGCAGAGGATGGCCTGATCTGTCTGGACAAGTTCCAAAGATCACCAGAGGGATATTACGATGCCATTCTTATGGACATACGGATGCCGCATATGACAGGGTATGAGGCCACAAAAGCTATCCGTGGACTGAATCATCCTAATGCCCTATCTGTTCCAATTATAGCTATGAGCGCAGATGCTTTTTCTGACGACATACAGCATTGCCTGGAGTGCGGTATGAATGCCCATATAGCAAAACCGATCGATGATATAGAATTGACCCGCTTACTAAAAAGGTATTTAATCTAAATCTAGCACTAAAAGCGCGTGTCCGAAGGCACGCGCTTTTCAGACTGTAGACAAAACGGTTCGCGGACATGACATCGCGAACCGTTTTGTCTACAGTCTGAGCAAGGGCAGTATCCACGCGATACTGCCCTTGCCTTTTTCTATTTATTTTTTGAAAATTGTATCGTTCTCCTTTAATTTACAGGTTCTCTAATCTCCCATAGATAAGAGGGATAAACCCTCTAATACAAAAATCGGAGATGTTCTATTATGGTAAAAGCCATCAAAGTAATTCATCTGGCTCCCGGGGAATCCGTTTTAATCACAGCGGCCCTGGCCCTACGCCACCTTGTCAGGCTGCCGCAAGCTGTCCTTATGCCTGCGGCGAACCAAAACAGTTCTATGATACTCATGCAAAACAGACGCCGAAAGAGATCATCGCTTTTTTTCGCGTTGCATGAACTGACGACGGAACCTTTGGAGCAGACCTATGAACGCATAGAACAGCTGCGGGAAATACAGGCCGTTCTGCAAGATATTCCACCGCAGCAACGTGAGAGATTTATCCTGCATTTTGCCTACGGTTACTCTTACTCGGAGATTGCCAAAATGCAGGGGTGTCATAAGGCGGCTGTCATGCGTTCCGCTAAATCTGCGTTGAAAAAATCCGTGAAAATCTGGCTGCCTGACTATCAACTTTTGCCCGTTTTCTCTCCTAACCACGCGGTTTTTTTGTTATATAAAATATATTACCGGTTACTATTGCGCAGGTCTGCGCATCTGCTGCGCTGAACGGCTACCATTACCGAATCATTTATTTAAAATATTCCACACCGGATTCAAAAATCTGAATATCCTGCTCACCATAAATATTCATGGCCACACCGCAGTCACGGCGCTCACTGTGAGCCATCTTGCCCAAAATACGTCCGTCAGGGCTGGTGATACCCTCAATAGAAGCGTAAGAACCGTTTACATTCCACTCTTCATCCATAGTCACATTGCCGTCCAGGTCACAATACTGAGTAGCTACCTGACCGTTTGCAAAGAGCTTCCGGATCCACTCTTCATTTGCCACAAAGCGTCCCTCACCGTGAGATGCAGGATTTGCGTAGACATTGCCCAGTACAGCTTTCTGCAGCCATGGGGATTTGTTGGAGACCACTTTTGTGTAAACCATTTTGGATATGTGGCGTCCAATCGTGTTGTATGTCAGAGTCGGGGAATCGGCTGTCTGTCCTGTGATCTCTCCGTTTGGTACGAGTCCCAGCTTAACCAGTGCCTGGAATCCGTTGCAGATACCAAGAGCAAGGCCGTCTCTTTCGTTGACCAGTCTCATAACCGCGTCTTTGATCTTTGCATTCTGGAACGCGGTTGCGAAGAATTTTGCGGAGCCGTCCGGTTCATCACCTGCTGAGAATCCGCCCGGGAACATTATGATCTGTGCCTGGTCAATGGATTTTTCAAAGGCTTCAACAGAATCACGGATATCCGCTGCATCCAGGTTCTTGAATACTTTTGTAATAACATTTGCGCCGGCTCTCTCAAAAGCTTTTCTGCTGTCATATTCACAGTTGGTTCCCGGGAATACCGGAATAAATACAGTTGGCTGTGCAATCTTATGCGCGCAGATATGAATGCTGTCTGCTTTGTACAGACCTCTGTCCTCATCCTTTGTAATGTCATCTGTCTCGGAACCGGAACGTGTCTTGAATACCTTCTCAAGAGGTGCCTTCCAGGTTTCCAGGGCCTCTGCCATGGAGATACTCATATCTTTATATTCGATTGCTGCCTTGTCTGTCACTTCACCGATAACCGTATATGTGACAGCCAGCTCACCTACTTTGTCTGCCTTCACTTCACAGATAATATCACCGAATCCTGCGCTGAACAGATCTCTCTCATCTACATTATGCTCGATCTTAACACCCATCTGGTTTCCGAATGCCATTTTGCTCACTGCTGACGCGATACCGCTGCGGTCGAGTGCATATGCAGCCACAACTCTGCCTGCCTGAATGTCCTCATGCAGCTTGCTGTACTGTTCTTTCAAAGCCTCGAAGTCCGGAAGATCGTATTCTGCTTTGGGAGCGCGCAGCCATACCAGCTTGTCCCCCGGTGTTTTCAGTTCCGGTGTGATAATGTCTTTTTCTTTTGCAACATCCACAGCAAAGGATACCAGTGTAGGCGGCACATCAATTTCATTGAAGGTACCGGACATGGAATCCTTACCGCCGATAGAGGGAAGACCGAATCCCATCTGTGCGGCATAGGCACCCAACAGGGCAGCAAAAGGCTGGCTCCAGCGGTGGGGATCTTCTGTCATTCTGCGGAAATATTCCTGGAATGTAAAACGGATCTTGCTGTGGTCGCCGCCTGCCGCAACGATTCTGGCAACAGATTCCGTCACTGCGTAGACAGCACCGTGGTATGGACTCCAGTTTGACAGATACGGATCAAATCCATAGCTCATCATAGTGACTGTCTCTGTCTTACCATTTAAAACAGGAACCTTGGCTACCATAGCCTGTGTCTCTGTGAGCTGGTATTTTCCGCCGTAAGGCATCAATACGCTGCCTGCTCCGATGGAGCTGTCGAACATTTCCACAAGGCCTTTCTGGGAACAGGTATTTAAGTCAGAGAGAGTATCCATCCAGCGTTTTTTCACGTCAACGGATTCCTCTGCCCGGTCCAGAACATTTCCCTCTCTGTTGGGAACGTCTACATATACATCTGTCTCCTGATGGGCACCATTGGTATCTAGGAATGCTCTGGACAGATCAACGATGGTGTTTCCTCTCCAGTTCATTACAAGACGCGGACTTTCCGTTACCACCGCTACCGGAATCGCCTCCAGGTTCTCCTCTTTTGCGTAATCCAGGAACTGCTCAACATCTTTGGGATCTACCACAACTGCCATACGCTCCTGGGATTCAGAGATCGCGATTTCTGTTCCATCCAGACCGGCATATTTCTTCGGCACCTTGTCCAGATCGATCTGCAGTCCTGCTGCCAGCTCGCCGATGGCAACAGAGACACCGCCAGCACCGAAGTCGTTACATTTTTTAATGATCCTGCTGACTTCCTCTCTTCTGAAAAGTCTCTGGATCTTTCTCTCCGTAGGGGCATTACCTTTCTGTACCTCAGCACCGCAAGTCTCAATAGATTCTTCTGTGTGCACTTTTGAGGAACCTGTAGCACCGCCGCATCCATCACGTCCGGTACGACCACCCAGAAGGATAATGATATCATTGGGGTCAGAGTTCTCACGGATAACCGCGCGTCTGGGAGCAGCACCTAACACGGCACCGATCTCCATACGTTTTGCCACATAGTTGGGATGATACACTTCTTTTACATATCCTGTAGCCAGGCCAATCTGATTTCCATAGGAGGAATAGCCATGAGCCGCACTTCTGACCAGCTTCTTCTGCGGCAGTTTTCCCTTCATGGTATCTTTTACAGACACTGTCGGATCAGCCGCGCCGGTCACTCGCATTGCCTGATATACATAGGTACGTCCTGACAGCGGGTCACGGATAGCACCGCCAAGGCAGGTAGCAGCACCGCCGAAAGGCTCGATCTCTGTGGGATGGTTATGTGTCTCATTTTTAAAGTTGATCAGCCATTCCTCTTCCCTGCCGTCCACATCAACAGGGACAACAATACTGCAGGCATTGATCTCGTCAGACTCTTCCTGGTCCTCAAGCTTTCCTTCTGCCTTTAATTTTTTCATTGCCATCAAAGCCAGGTCCATAAGGCATACAAACTTGTCATCCCTGTCTTTGTAGATCACCTGACGGTCAGCCAGATATTTTTCATACGTTTTTACAATCGGCTCTTTGTAATCGCCCTCGCCAAATACCACATTTTTCAGCTCTGTAGAGAAAGTGGTATGGCGGCAGTGATCTGACCAGTAAGTATCCAGTACGCGGATCTCTGTCATGGACGGGTCACGCTTTTCTTCATTTATAAAATAGTTCTGGATGTGCTGGAAATCCTTAAAGGTCATAGCCAGATTCAGGGAGGAATACAGTTCCTTCAGCTCCGCCTCAGGCATCTCCCGGAATCCTTCAAAAATCTTCACATCAGCAGGGTCATCAAAGTTTGCGACCAGTGTCTCCGGCTTCGCCGCATCTGCCTCTCTGGAATCCACAGGGTTGATACAGTGTTCCTTAACAGCCTCAAACTCCTCGTCAGAAATATTTCCCTCGATCACATAGGTGGTTGCAGAGCGGATGATAGGTTCCTCATCTGCCTTTAAGAACTGTATGCACTGTACCGCGGAATCTGCTCTCTGGTCAAACTGTCCCGGAAGGAACTCTACGGAAAATACCCTGTCCCCTTCCTTCTTCTCAAATGTTTCCTGATATAATACATCCACCGGAGGCTCAGAAAATACACAGTTACATGCTTTCTCAAATGCCTCATCGGAAATATTTTCTACGTCATAACGAATCAAAACGCGGACTCCTGCTACGTCCTTAATGCCCAAATACGTGCTGATCTCATGGGAAAGCTCCTTTGCCTGTACTGCAAAAGCCGGCTTCTTCTCTACATAGACACGTCTTACACTGCTCATGTTGGCTCCTTTCTGCCTTTTTCTTCGGCACACCAAAACCCGTACTGCGGTTTTTATGGATAGTGTTTGGATAGTGTTGTTTTGCGGCGGAGGTAATTTACTCCATGGGCCGCTTTCGTTACTATCATAACATGGATCGCTTCATTAATAAAATTAATATATCTTATATTTTTTATAATTACCGCTAATATATAAGTACAGAAAACATCTATACAAACACTGGATTTATGATGCCGGGTAATAAACAGTGTTTTTTCCTGAACCACGCCTTTCTAACAGACCTTCTCTTGTCATTCTGCTTAATATATCTCTTGCTCTTCTCTGTTTTATATGCAAAAGGGTCTCCGTTTGGGAAGAAGTAATATATCCATTTATTTTTATATGATCCATTATGATCCGATGCTGCTCTTTCGCATATAATTTAGATAATTGCTTTCCGGCATTACTCGAAATCTTTCCACTGTGTTCCGGCACTCTCCGGGCACTCTCTGATACGCTTCCGGCACTTTCCGGCACTGTTCCGGCACTCTTTGATGCGTTTCCGGCATTTTCCGGCACTGTTCCAGCACTCTCTGATGCGTTTCCGGCATTTTCCGGCACTGTTCCGGCACTCTTTGATGTGTTTCCGGCATTTTTCTGCACCGTTCCGGCACTCTCTGATACATTTCCGGCACTGGTTGTCAGTTCTAAGGGATTACCATCCGTTAATAATTCTTTCCGATACAAATTCACCCTGAAATCTCCATCATAATCCATTAATTCCGGCTCTTCCAGTTCATAATTTTTACATTCTTGAATCATTCTAAGTTTTCAGTAACCCACCCTTTTAGGTATCCCAATAATTCCGAATCATATTTTTCCGGCGGCAGATATCTTAACTCTGGAAATTCTTCAACTGCTGCAAGCTGCATTTCATCTGCAAGACTTTTGTAAATAGATACGCTCTTTTTCTGAAGCAAATCTCTTACTTCCTTTTTGTTTCCTGTCATGGCATTTTTCAGAATCTCCAAGTCAGTAATTGCCATGATTTCCTGTTCTTCCGGTATGATCTTAAACTTTTGAGCCAGCTCTTCAAACTGAAAAGATCGCTCTGCAGACAATAATTCTGATTGTTTACTGGCAGTTCCAAAACTTCGCTTACACTCTTCCCGAAACGCATAGGTTGCTAATTGTGAAGGCGAAAAACTTTTCAGAGGATCCCCATCGATGCCCTCCTGGATCATTTCTGTCCATACTTCTCTCGAAAGCTTCAGTCCTTTATTCTCCGGTACCTTTGCTTCATTCAATGTAAACGCCCACAGACCTGCATTATCGTATTCTCCATTTCTATTGATCCTCCCTGCAAGCTGTAAAAAAACGGTACAGGAAAACGTACGGCAAAACCCATTTCTAAATGATAGATTTAACCCCATACTCGCATACGTGGTGCAAACTAACGTCCAATTTTCTTTTAAAGGGTCTTTGTTCTCATCTTTGAGTTTTTTCTCCACATCTTTTAAAATACGTGCGCTATCCTCCGGCTTGAACACATTAGATAAATGATAGACTTTATGTCCTTTCATTTTAAGCCTGTAAGCCGCCAATGCGGAAGCCTTGCGTGTGTCCATCATCAATATCCTTGGACCTCTTTTGCTCAATACAAATTCCAATAAACTATCCAGTTCATTAAAATGATGCTCCGCAAATTCTTCTTTAGATATTCCAAGATAAATCCTGTTTTTTTCCTGTTCCTCCAGTGACTTTCTCAACGAAGACGGCAGCAGCTCTTCTGGTTTCTGAATATTATGACAACTGGCGCGGCTGCCTTTATAAACCTTCTTAATATTTATATTATCCCAAAAACGTATCATAGTTCCAGAAGATAATATAATTTTACATCCCCATACATTTGACAATTCTGTGAGCCATTGCCATACTATAGGAATACAGGTAACCGGAACCGATGCGTGGAACTCATCCAGAAAAATCCCGGAACCAGGCAGTTGATGAAGTTTTCTTAACCGCCCTGGCTTATTTGACGCGAGAGTCTCAAAGAATTGTACCGCTGTCGTGAGAATAATCGGTGTATTCCATGTATCAGCCAGCATTTTCAACTCAGCAGATGAATATTCAGCCCTGTGATGTAGTACAGCAATAACGTTCTTAGCAGACTCCCCTGGTAAAACAACTGCCTCATCCAGTACCTTCTCCACCTGCTCCAAAATATTTGTATAAGGCAATATTATAAATATATGTCTCAGCCTTTGCATTTTGGCACAGCGAAGCAGATGGGCTAAAAATGCCGTCGTCTTTCCGGTTCCTACTGCCGCATCTCCATTGAGCAGAGAATTGTTTATATCTGTTTTCTCTCTACACGCATAATACATTTCATGACGTCTGCGATTCCGCTCTTCATTACTTAAATCTACTGCACATTCCGCCTCTTTTTCTTTGATATATCTGTCAAGCGATGCCTGCCGTTCCTCCCATCGTGGAAAAATATCCTCTTTCGTCTCTCCTGCAGTATCACTCCAATCCGCGTCCACCAGGCATGACAGCATGATACGCATTTCCATTGCTGTAGGTACCTCTCGCTGCACATTCAGCCCGATCTCTCCTCTTATCTGCCTATGGATTTCCAGATACTCTTGAAGATGAGTCTCAATATGATTGATCAACTCCTCTTTTTTCATAATACAGTTTTGGGGATAATAGCAAAATAGTTCTTTTGTATCCCCATTCAAATCCGGAAGTCCAGGCATATGATGCCCAAATATCAATGCCGCCGCATATATATCCCTATACTCCTCATATAAGTATTTTGCGCCAGCAATCTGATGCGGTATTGGCAAAGCAATTTTCCTTTTATTTTCACGTAGAACCTGTTGATCCTCCTTGTCCAGTTTTCCTACATCATGAAACTCACCGGCCCAAAGTACCCTCTCTAATCTTGTATAAAGCACTTTTGGCACATAAGGCTGTATGTCTTTCAACATATCTTTTATAAGTTTTGTCACACCCTCGGTGTGATTCTCATATGTCTGTTCTCTCCCGCAGTTTACAGCGCTGTGAGCCAGTTTCTCCATCAGATCATCTCCATTAGATCAACAACAGGACCCGCCTTACCTTCCATTTTCTTATTTAAATCTTCAATACATTTTTTCATTTGTTCCATATCATAATCCCGTATATTATGTGCCGGTTTTTCTTTTTCGTAGGCATTTGGAGTCAGTGCCTCAATGATTTCAAAATCATTAAAACAGCCCCTGGCTTTCCTATGTTCAACATAAAAAGCATGGCGTATATTTACCTGTGCTCTGATATAGGAAGCAGTCTCCTGATATGCAAATGGCAAAACACGGAATAGGATCTGTATATCCAACCAGGTACACTGTGTCCGCCGTGCCATAGTGGCATTTACAAAAAATGGCATGGCATAAAGCCCATAGGGAACAATACGATACGCCAGAGGTGCCATACCTTTATCCCTGCCCTCCTGAGCCGGCAGAACCTTTGTTGTTGTCAGTCTCTCTATTTCAATCGGGGAAAGTGAAATACCAAGTCCAAATTGAACCACACCTGTATGAATAAATGTGCTATTCTGCTCCTTGCCTTCAAGGAAGGTTGAACCAAATACACGCGCATCCCAGTATTTGTCCAGAAATTCCTGCGCTGAAAGCTTTTTCACTTCTTTTCTGTCCGTTGATTTTTGTTCAAGAATATCATAATGATCAAACTCATCCTCTGTGATTCCCAGATCACTGCTGATTTCCTGCCACACAGGCCCTTCTTTATCACTGATCAGTTCCCTTATTTTGTGTTTAAAAGACACTGGTGAAATTTCTCCATGTCCATCATTACGGCGTCTGGGATCGCTGTCCTGATCCGGATTACCATTTGGATTGGAATTCACTGCTTCGATCAACAACATACCTGTACCACGATGTAATTCATTACTCATTATCATGTTCCTCCTTTTTTTGATCTGCTTCCGATTTTTGATCTGCTTCCGATTTTACTGTATTTTTCTCCTTAAATGGAAGTGATGCCATATAACCGAATAATAATAACGTCTTTTCCTGGGAAGTCGGCTGCTTTGGCAGTATTCCTCCCCCATCTTCCATGATAGCTGAAACAGTCTTTTCAATTTCTCTGAGTATCCATCTTCCCCTGTCCTTTTTATCTGTCTCCGCCCAATTAATGTACATTGCAATTTTTTCTTCCAGACGTACCATTGCTTCCGTTGGTGTCTGCATAGCCATCTGAAGCACCGCATTTCCCATTAACTGCCCTGGAAGTGAATTGTTGCGCTCACTGATACAATATTCTTTATGGAGCTTATCTGCCAGCTTCAAAAGACGGCCTAACATAAACATAGTATCCATCATATATTTTTCCTTTCTGATTTCCAATTTATAGAGCAAAATACCCAGCAAAGCTGCCGCTGTACATACACGTTTCATATATTCCTCTGAAAATGGCTGTTCTTTCCCATATACGGTCTGAAAATATGCAGCATCTATCAATAGATCCTGACTTACATATAGAACCCTTTCCAATACGCTGGAGAAAAACCCCTTATCAACGGTTCTCTCACTAGCTTCCGGCAGAAAAAGATAATAGATTTCCTGTAAAGTCATGGAAGAACTTTTTCGCACGATCAATTCCCCCGGAATACTGCCTTGTCTGCTCTTATAATGAATCTGCATCAGCCTGCTGATCCCCGCCGGTCCGGGACAATAGGGACGATAGGAATGGATTTCTTTCCCGTCTTTATTCCTGAACTTTACCTTAAATACAAACGCCGGAAGATTTTCGGCCGCTTCCAGCCATGTATTCATATCTTCAGACAGCTGACTTTGGCTCATTGATCTGCTATAAGCTATCTGTTTGCGTCCTTTATCCAAGATCTCAAATAGCTGCAGATGCACCAGGGACGAGGGAGCGGAAACTTTCCTTTCTTTTAATATGTCCAAGACATTTTTACATATTTCCAAATATTTAAAGGTAGCTCCATCATCACCAACTGCGGCAGCCAGTTCTGCTTCATTTTGCGGGTCATCTTCCAGCCAGGCCAAAAGCAGCATAGGCGTTTTTTCGTTTTTTCCGGGAAAACTCGTCCATGTATATCCTTTCCGGGAATTGAGCATCAAAAATAACAACGCATCATTTATCTTCTGTACCTGCTGCTTTCCCGCAGAAAATGCCTGAATTCCTTCCATTCCATAATGTAACAGACATGGATTTGCTTTCGTGTTATTTGAAAAGAGATATGCAGGGCCAATTACCTGAAATTTGGGATTTGGATATTTCTCTTCAATTGGCACAACAGGGGTTCCTGAAAGTGCAGAAATAATACAGTGTTCATCTTTCTCTTTCTCACCAATATCTCTTTCTGCTTCCAGAAGGCACCGCACCAAAGCTTCTTCTGTTTCTAAACTAGCCACCGGACAGTCAACTTGAGATAATTCTTTAATATCAAAATAGCATAGACATTCTGCCGTATATTTTTGTTTTTTAGAGTTGAACCCTCCAACTAACATCTTTTTAACAAGATCCGATTCGCTTTTATCTAATTCCGATGCTTTTGATTTAAGAAAATTACGCAAAGCCTCATAAAATAATTCGTTTTTTTCATTTGGAAATCTCATGATCAACTTTTGTAATGCCTCAAGATTTGGATCATCACTTTCCATAACAGGTTTTAATTTTTCCTTCGTCCACGGTTTTATCTGAATCTCATTACTCTTAGGATTTTTATCATCGTAATCCAGTCCATATAATATCTGGCGCCTCTCCTCTAAATCTGCGGCATCCCATTTTTTCTCATCAAATGCTGCGGAAACCGTCTCCGCTAATAAAGGGATCTGTATACGTATTGCAGGAAACCTGTTATGATTTCCTTTTCCATGCAGCCAAAGTTCACCTGTTTCATTCTTATTTAGCAAACGCATAGAGACCGGAAATCCATCACTGTCCAGACGAAAATAGAGACATGGAAATTTACCCAATTTATACATATCACGGTGCGTATTATCATCCGAAAGCAGCCCCAGCTTTTCCAACGTACAGGAAAGTTGATACAGTTCATTCAGCATAACAGAGGACCCCCTCTCTGATTTGAACATTCTGAAGATATTGGGGTTTCAATTTCCCATCCACCTGTCTGTCGTACATGACATCCAGCATGGAAGGGATTTCCAGGTTAATGCTTCTATCCACAACCGTATCCGAACGCACCGGACCAAAATATCTCGGTGTAAATTCTTTCAGACCCATGCTTGGCATCCTATATAAAACCCCATTTGCCAGACGCCGCATAAAAACCTCTTGTAACTGATGCATAGGATTATGAACAGATGTGGGAGGTGAAAACCCTTTTATACACCCATATACTTTATAATCAACATTTTCTAGGACAGTAAGCATCAGTTGAAATGGCCCGCCCGACTTTCGGAGTGGTCCATTATAATTTTGTATATATTTATGATAAGAAATCGGACTGCATATTTCTACTCGTTCCGGCCAAAAATAAGCATCCCTGCTGAACACCACACACCCGAGCATTCCTATTATCGCCGACCTGGTAGGCGCCGGATAAGATAAAACCGAAGACCCAGAATCCGGACGCGAAAACAATGCACTGGGACCAGATATTTCAAAGGACCATTCATAACGTTTCTCAACCATTTTCTATAACCTCCTCTTACAGTCAAATTAAAAAAGCTGATCCCCAATGATTTACCAATGATCATTAAGCAGCAGCTCATTATGTATAAATTATATTAATCTAAAAGTTTTAATGCATTAAATATTAATAAAGCTTTCTATTTCGCCACTTATATTACCTCTGCATGAACCCAATACGATAATAACCTGTTTTCAAAGAGCAGAATAAAATCAACCGAAGAATAAGGCTGCCGCTTAAAAACCATATCTAATACGGCAGCTTATTTTTCTTATAGCACTACAATATTTCTAAATTTCAATTCACATCACCGCAAAGATGACGACTTGGCATCTAAAAAAAGAGTTAATATCTTTTTACAATTTTACTCCACGCCAAGCACTTAAATTTTTACATTTTTATTTTAACATAAACTAACAAAAACAGCAATTGAATTCTTAGATATATTGTATATTAAATTTCTAGAAGGTTTATTTTATAATATAATTGCTGTTGACTTTTTCCAGCAGGAGGGAGGTGTCATAATGCAATACATAGTATCCTTTCTGATTTCTGTTTTGGCTGGTATAATATGCTATTATATCGGCAAATGGTTAGACAGAAAATAAACTTCAACAGCTAGCCTGGGTTATTCTGCCCTAAAAGTAAAAAAAGAATCCCCGAAGAGCCACCACTCTTCGGGGATTCCCTTTGTGTCATAATACACATAGTATCTTTCCTACTAATAATATACTACAACATATATATAAAAATGTCAAGTCGACAATTTTTATCAACAAAGCAAATAATACCCTCAAAAAACAGAATCCTTAAACCCTCTTAAACAACCACCTCCCCAAAAAACAACCACGCCATCCCCCACACCCAACAACTCCATATCCTGCCGACATCCAAAACCAGGAAGTGTATGGGAGAGGGGCCGGGGAGCCATATGCCTGTGAGCGATGTACAGTGGAGCGCCAGGGAGACCCACCTGCCCCAGATACTTAATGAAGAGGCCTCTGCCGATGAATTTAGTATCTGGGAGCTGGTTAGCTCCATGGCAGCGGAACGCTTCGCTCACAGGCATATGGCTCCCCGGCCCCTCTCCCATACACTTCCGTCCGCTTCCAGTTTTCTGTCCGCTTCCAGTTTTCCGTCCGCTTCCAGTTTTCCAAAATGTTTTTCCCCAATCCCATTGACTTGTCCCACCCCCTTTGCTAAACTCAAATAAGCCATCACTATTACAAAGGAGACTCCACATGAAACTAACCGCGAAACACACCATATACAGCTGCTATCTCGGCTACATCACACAGGCAATCGTCAACAATCTGCCGCCCCTTTTGTTCCTCACGTTCCACAACCAGTTCGGCATCTCACTGGAGAAGATCAGCCTGCTGATCACCGTGAATTTCTGCATCCAGATCCTCATAGATTTCCTGGCACCGGGAATCATAAAAAAAGTGGGATACCGGGCAGTAGGAATCACATCCTTCATTGTCACCACCCTTGGTCTTACAGGCTTTGCCTGGCTTCCTTTTCTTCTTCCCAACGCCTACACAGGCATCCTTATCTGTATGGCGTTCAACGCAGTGGGCGGCGGTATCTTGGAGGTTATCGTAAGCCCCATTGTGGAGTCCTGTCCCAGTGAGAATAAGGAATCTGCCATGAGCCTTCTCCACTCCTTCTACTGCTGGGGGCACATGGGCGTGGTAATCCTCTCCACCCTGTTCTTTGTGGCAGCGGGCATTGATTCCTGGCGGTATCTCCCGGCTCTTTGGGCTTTGGTTCCGCTGTTCACCTGTCTGATGTTTATTAAAATCCCCATCTACAGCATTGAGGGCGATGACGAGGAGACGAAAATCCCCGGAGGGATTTTCAAAAGCGGTATTTTCTGGGTCCTCTTTCTGCTGATGATATGTGCCGGTGCATCGGAACAAGCTGTAAGCCAGTGGTCCTCTCTATTCGCCGAAGACGGGCTCGGGGTCAGCAAGACAGTAGGCGACCTTCTGGGCCCCTGTGCCTTTGCCTTTTTCATGGGACTTTCACGGCTTCTGTACGGAATCAAGGGCGATAAGCTGAATATCCGCCACGGCCTGCTGGGTACCAGTGCGCTGTGTATCGTTGGATATCTCATCACCAGCCTGTCCCCTATACCGCTTTTATCCCTGGCCGGCTGCGCACTTTGCGGCTTCTCCGTGGGTCTTATGTGGCCCGGAGTTTTCTCCCTGGGCGCAGCCCTCTGCCGGGGCGGCGGCACTATGATGTACGCTATGTTTGCGCTGGCCGGTGACGTGGGCTGTTCTGCCGGACCGTCTGTTGTGGGATTCGTAACGGATGCGGCAGGCTCCATGAAGACAGGTATCCTGGCAGCCCTGATCTTCCCGGTGATCTTATTCCTGATCATGCTGGGACTGCACAAAAATTCCGCAAAAGAAAAGCATCCTGCAGACAAAAAGACAGCAGACACTGCCGCGGCCAGAGACTTAAGGAGCCAGGAATAGGCTCAGAATGAGAGGAATTTTATGGATATCAGCTTTGAACTATATAAAGTATTTTACCATGTAGCTTCCACCCTGAGCTTTTCGGAGGCTTCCAGACAGCTCTTTATCTCCCAGTCAGCGGTGAGCCAGTCCATAAAATCCCTGGAGCAGAAGCTTGGGCACCCTCTCTTTGTCCGCAACACAAAAAAAGTGGAGCTGACCCCAGAGGGAGAGACTCTTTTCCGCCACGTGCAGCCGGCTGTCTCTCTGCTTCTCCAGGGTGAGAACCAGCTCATGCACACAGCTTCCGCGGAAGCGCCTCTCAGGATCGGGGCCAGCGACACTATCTGCCGCTATTTTCTCGTGCCCTATCTGCGGCGTTTCCACCAGGAATTCCCGGATATCCATATCAAAGTCACCAATGCCACTTCCATTGGATGTGTGGAACTGTTGGAAAACAGACAGGTGGATTTCATTGTCTGCAATTATCCCAACTCAAGGCTTCGGATAGAAAAACACTACAAGACAATCCTGACCTTCCGGGATGTCTTTGCCGCAAATAAGCATTATTTTGACTTTACGGACAGGAAACTGTCCCTGACTGAACTGCACCGGTACCCCCTCCTCATGCTCAGCAAAAAGAGCACTACCAGTGAGTTTCTGCACAGCCTCTTTCTCCAGAAAGGCCTGAATCTCACACCTGAGGTGGAACTGTCCAGTAATGACCTGCTTCTTGATCTGGCGTACATCGGCCTTGGGATCGCCTTTGTGCCGGACTTTGTCCTGGAGCAGAGAAAAAAAGGACTGTACCGCCTTGAAATAAAAGAAGAGCTGCCCGAAAGGCATCTGGTTCTGGCTTACACCGAACAGCAGAGCACCTCCGCGGCAGCTAATAAATTCCTGGAATATTTTAATAATGCCTGATTTATAAAAGGCAGACCTCACAACACAGAATCGATCAATAATTTTGTATACTCTTGTTTCGGATGAATGATCACCTCATCCGGGGTGCCTTCTTCCACAATTTTCCCCTGGTACATCACCAGCACATAGTCACAGAAATTCTGTACAAGCGCCAGATCATGGCAGATCAGCAGAATGGAAAGCCCCATTTCCTCCTTCAGCCTTTGAAGCAGTCCTATTATCTGGGACTGCACTGTCACATCCAGAGCGCTGGTAGCTTCATCGCAGATGAGCAGACGTGGTTCCACAGCCAGCGCTCTTGCTATAGCTGCCCGCTGACACTGACCTCCGCTGACTTCATGGGGATAGCGGGCCGCGTACTTTTCTTCCAGCTCCACCATAGCCAGCAGTTCTCTCATCCTCTTTTGTGCGTCTTTTCTCTTGATCCCGTAATTTATCATTCCCTCCATAATCCCATCACCCAGACTTCGCCTGGGGTCAAAGGAATCCTGAGGTGTCTGGAATACCATCTGCACATTTTTATACAGATCTCTCAACTGTCTTTTTCCGGCTCCCATCATCTCCTGCCCATACAGAAGAATACTTCCCGAGTCCGGTTCTGTAAGGCGTGTCACCATCCTGGCTGTAGTGCTTTTTCCGCAGCCGCTCTCCCCCACTATACCCACGCAGGAGGCCTCCCCCACAGAAAAGCTCACATCATCCACAGCCGTATATGCTTTTTTTGCCTTATAAAATGTCTTTTTCAAATTTTTTACTTCCAGTATTTTTCCCATGCCTAACCTCTGTGGATCCGCAGCACAGCGCTGATCAGCCTGCGGGTATATTCTTTTTGGGGATGGTGCATCACCTCTTTTGTATCACCATATTCCACCAGTCTGCCCCTGTGCATGACAGCCACCTTGTCCGCCATATATTCCACCACGCCAATATTGTGTGTCACAATAACAATGGTTGTGCCGAACAGTTCCCTCATCTTCATCATTTCCCGCACTACCTGAGCCTGCACCGTCACATCCAGAGCGCTGGTAGGCTCGTCACCAAAGAGCAGGGACGGCTGCAGGATCATGGCCATCATGATGCCCACTCTCTGATTCATGCCGCCTGACAGTTCAAAGGGATAGCTTTTCAATATTCTGTCCCCGTCTGCCAGCTTCATTTTATCAAACAATTCCATGGCCCGCTCCCTGATCTCCTGTCTGGATATTTTCTCATGTTGGAGAACTGCTTCAAAAAGCTGGTCCTGTATCGTGCGGATGGGACAAAGGGATGCCCCTGTATTCTGGAATATCATTCCCATCTGAGGCCCCCGCAGTCTGCGCAGTTCTTCCCCTCTAAGCGCTGTGATATCCTGGTCCTTATACAGGATACGGCCTCCGGTCACTGCTCCGTCACTGTCCAAAAGTCCCATGGCAGCTTTGATCAAAGTGCTCTTTCCGCTGCCGCTCTCCCCTACGATTCCCAGGATCTGCCCCGGCTCAATGGTCAGGCTGACATCTTCCAGAACAGGTTTTCCCGTATAACACACCTGCAGATGTTCCACCGCTAAAATCGGCTGTCCCATATCTTTGATCCTTTCTTTCTGTGTCTCTTAGTTTTTATCCAGATTCACTGTAATTTCATAATAATCGCAGGGATGTGCCTCCAAACCGGTTACTCCTTTTGCGGATACTATTGACATTTTCAGATGTGAGGCAAAAATAAAGGCATTGTCATCCAAAATAGTCTGTGTCATCTGCACCGCCAGCTTTGCCCTCTCATCCGTGTCAAAGGTAGACTTCATCTCTTTTTCCAGTTCCTCCAGCTTGTCACTGTGATAACCGCCGCGGTTTTTTGAAGATTCATCCAGACAGTGTGTGGTAAAAAAGTATTCCGGATCACCTGTGGGTGCGCAGACAAACGCGCCTGCATAAATGTCCCACTCCCCGCTGTCCAGAAAACTCTGAAAATCGGCTGAACAATTCACATCCACCTTGATACCGATCTCTTTTAAAGTGGCCTGCACAGATTCCGCAAGCAGCGGAAGTTCCTGCCGGCTTGGATATGTGACCCAGCGGATCGTCAGGTTCTCTCCGTCCTTGTCCACATATCCGTCCCCGTCGCTGTCCTTCCAGCCTGCCTCTTCCAAAAGCTTCTTTGCTTTCTCAGGTTCATATCCCGGTGCCGTAACCATATCATCTCCAAAAGCAAAGTTTGCCGGGAAAGGTCCTGCCGCCGCTGTGCCGTTTCCATCCAAAAGTGTCTTGGTGAAATTTTCTTTATCAATTGACATGGCAATGGCTTCTCTTACCTTTTCATCCTGAAGCGCCGGAGTGTCATAATTGATCTGTCCAAAGAAGGAGCGTGAAGTTTCTACCGAAGATATGGTATAGGAATCTCCCGAAAACAGCGGCAGACTGGCATAGGGAAGGCCATAGGCCGCGTCAAGCTCACCGGACTGCATAGCCATGGTCATGGTATCCCCATCCGAAATGGTCTTAACATGTATGGTATCCAGCTTTGGCTCCCCATCCCAATAATTTTCATTTTTCACTAAAGTAAGGCCTATATCTGTCTTTACCTCCTTGGCAGTATAAGGCCCTGTTCCGGACACATTACCGTCCTCTGTAACGCCGGCATCCATGTCTATGATACATCCATAGGGATCTGACAGGTAATTGATCAGCGCGGGAACGGGTTCTTCTGTGACTATAGTCAAAACCTGGCCATCCGCCGTAGTTTCCTTGATCTTTAGATCTCCTTTTGCCCTCTCATGAACACTTACCAGGTCATCCAGGCATTCCTTTACTGCCTGGGCGTCCAGTTTGCGGCCGCTGGTAAAAGTCACATTTTCCCGCAGAGTGATCTTCCATGTATTTTCATCCACCAGTTCATACCCTTCTGCAAGCCATGGTTCTGGTTCCATTTCCTTGGAATATTTAAACAGGGTCTCCCCAATGCCATAGCGGATACAAGCCCATCCGGAATACCCGTTGTGAGGATTTACATCCGATTCATCGTTCTCTGCATTGAATGTGGTATCTCCGAAATTCAATACCTTTCCTTCTCCTGACGCGCTGCCCTTTGTCTCTGTTTCCGTCCCTGCTTTCTCTTCTGTGCCGCTGCCGCCGCAGCCGGATAAAACACCTGTGGTCATACAGAGGGCCAGTAATACAGCCCCCGCTTTCCTGCTGAACAATCTCTTTTTATACATGACTAATCTCCTTTTCTTTTCTGTTTTTTATTTCCGCGGGGATCCATAACGTCCCTCACGGTATCGCCTAACAGATTAAATAACATAACTGTGAAAAATATTGCAAAACCCGGGGCAAGGATCACCCAGGGAGACGTCTGAAGCATACTCCTTCCACTGCTCATCATAGATCCCCACTCTGCTATAGGGGGAACTGCTCCCAGTCCCAAAAAGGACAGGCCCGCGATCTCCATCATCATAGTACCGATATCCAGGACACCGGTGATAAGGATCGGTCCTGCAATATTTGGCAGCATATGCTTTCCGATGATCTTCCACGTTTTGCAGCCTGACAACCGGGCTGCCGCGATAAAAGGCGCTTCTTTCAGGGTCATCACCTGGCTTCTGGCGATCCTGGCAAATTTCGGCCAGGATATACATGCCAGCGCAGCCACTGCATTGATAACCCCTCCCCCGGTAACCCCTGCCACCGCAATAGCAAAAACCATTCCCGGAAATGCCAGAAAGATATCGGAGATCCTCATGAGCACAGTGTCCGTTTTTCCTCCCTTATATCCGCAAAATACCCCTATAACAGTTCCCACTGCCATAATGATGAGCACCAGCGCCAGAGAGGAAAAGATTGTTGTCTGTCCTCCCATGATCACCCGGGAAAGCATATCTCTTCCGTATCGGTCTGTCCCCAATAAATGCGCCCCTCCCGGCGGCTGAAGCGCATGTTCCAAATCCTGTGCATAAGGATCATAGGGCACAATGTATTGGGCAAAAACTGCGGCCAAAAGCAGAAGTCCCACTAATACAGCCAAAATAACACATTTCAGTTTTGTATGCTCTCTCTTCCTCATCCGGCTTCCTCCTGTCCCATGCGGATCCTTGGGTCCAGACAGCAGTAAATGATATCTGTAACAAGATTCACCAGCACATAAATGACAGCCATCCAGATGACATACGCCTGGATCACCGGATAATCACGCATAGTTATGGCATCGACAGCCATTTTCCCTACACCGTCCCACATAAATATGGACTCGACAATGGCTGTCCCTCCCAGCAGGGAACCGATGGATAACGCCAGAAGTGTGACGATGGTCAGCATAGATGCTTTCAGCACACTGAAATATAATATTTTATTTTCCTGTACCCCCCGTGCCCTTGCCCCCTGTACATACTCTTTATTCAGCTCCTCCAGCACTGCGGCACGCACCTGTCTGGTGTATTTTGCCGCCATTGCAAGAGCCAGGGTAAGCGTTGGCAGGATAATACTCTTCCATCCCTGGGTGTTTCCCATAACCGGAAACCAGCCAAGCTTCAGGGCGAAAAAATAGATCAGCAGCAAAGACACAAAAAAGTTCGGAAGGGAATTTCCGATAAAACTGAAAAAGCGTATCAGATAATCCCAAAAGCTGTTCTGCTTTACAGCCGATAGGATTCCAAAAGGAATCGAGATCAATACAGTCAGCAAAACAGATGTGACGGCCAGCGCCATCGTGGCCGGAAGCTTTGATACAAAAGTTGTAAATACAGGCTGTCCCGATACAAAGGATTTCCCCATATCACCTGTGAGCACACCTTTCAGCCACACCACATACTGCTCGGGAAGAGGCTTATCCAGTCCCAGTTCTTCCCTCGCCGCAGCTTTCTCAACCTCAGACATAGACCCCCCTGTATTCTGCTCCATTACATCAATGGCATCCATGGAAGACGTCTGCATTAAAATAAAGGACAGCAAAGTGATCCCTATCAGGATCGGAATAAGCTGCAGAAGCCTTTTTATTATGTACTTTCTCATCCTCTCATCCCTTGTCCACTCTTTCCCGCGCATATCATAAACATAGGCGTGGGGTTATAGAATTCATCCTTCTCTCTATAGATCCGCCTGCTGATCCCCAAATCTATGGAAAACTCCTCCATTCCCATCTGCCCCAGCGTCTCCACATCCCAGGCCGGGCGGACACGGGAACTGATGGGAAGCTGGCGCTTGATCTCCTCACACTCCTGCATCATTTCATTCCCGAGGGTGTGATGTGCATGGCTTTTTGGCAGTTCTGATGTATCTGCAAAATTACTGGCACCATAATTGGCATCAAAATTCAAAAGGATTCCCTCCGCCTTCAGTACCCTTTTCCACTCCGCGTAAGCCTCCTTTACATGGGGCAGCGTCCAGGTCAGATTCCTGGAGATAACAACATCAAAGCTGTTATCTTCAAATTCCAGCTTCTCCGCATCCATGACCAGAAAACGGCAGGAGACCTTTTCTTCCTCTGCAAGCTGTTTGGAATTGACGATCATCTCCGGGGTCAGATCTGTCCCTGTCACTTCGTGCCCTTGTTTTGCCAAAAGAATGGAAAAGAAACCTGAGCCGCATCCCACGTCCAGAATTTTTAATTTCTTACCTTTTGGAAGCCTCTGGCAAATTTCCTGCAGCCAGCGCTCTGCGAGAGGGCTTTTCAGTTCTCTCCGCCTCTGCTCCATAAAGCTCTCGCTGCGCTTTGCCCAGTATTCTGTGATCCTCTCTTTTCTGTCATCAAAGTTCTTGACGATTCTTCCGTAAGCAATCATAGGGCCGTTTTCCAGAACCTGCAGACTGCCTGTCTGACACAGGATAACACCGTCGCATTCCGCACGGCAGACCTCCATCACATTCCCCTCATAGTCCTTTACAATACCCAGAACCTCCCCGCCCTGGATCATATCTCCCGGCGTCTTATAGGGATACCAGCAGCCAGTGGCAGACGCGGCTTGATATCTGATATCCACCACGTCAAGAGGATAGTAGACACGGTAGTCTCTCTGCCCATCATAAATACCCAGTGAACATAGAATGTTCCGCACATCCCTTCTGGTGGAACGGACCTCCTCCATGGTCCAGCCGCCCATGCCGCCTCTCTCTATGAGGATACCGGGAATCCCCGTATGTGCCGCATAATTATAAGCTCCGCCTGTGGCAACCGTGGACCGAACCATATAGGGCACATCCACCTGCTCTGCCATCTTTCTTGACATTGCCACAACAGATTCCTCTGCCCTCCCCGCATAATACACATAGGGGGTGAGCTGTTCGTAATCGTCGCCGCTGTGCAGGTCAATGCAGAAATCAGCCGCAGGAAACAATTCTTTTGTGATCGCCCATGCAAGCTGCTGTGTGGCCGTCCCTTCCGGATCTCCGGGAAATTCCCGGTTCAGGTTTTTCTTATCCTCCACGCCCAAACTTCCGCCTCTGCACTCAAAGGCATCCCTGCATATGACTTTTACAAGGATGATCCTTCCGTTGATCTTCTCTGTTTTTAGTTTTTCCGAAAGTTCAATGGCTGCCTGGATGCCCACATATTCTCCTGCGTGAACTCCTGACATGATGAGAACCGTCTTACCCGGTTTCTCACCGTTTAGGATGGTCACAGGCAGCTTGAATCTTCCCTCTGCCAGTTCCAGAAAACCACTGCATCTCTCCCCCGGCTCTGCCTTTATATTTCCCAAAATAAATGTTTCCTTATTAAACATAGACTTTGCTGTCCCCTTTCTGCGCGTTGATCATAAACATAGGTGTTGATCCGTAATTCAGTTTTTCTTCCCTGCTCCATACCCTGTCCCACACTTCCGTATCTGTGCGTACCTTTGCAAATCCTGTGTTTTTCAATATCTCCCAATCCCATTCAGGACGCATCCTGGCGGAGAGGGGCATCTGAAGGGCGATCTGCTCCATAGCGTCAATATCTGTGCACAGGTAATGGTCATCCAGGCTTAACTGCTCCACATTTTTCCTATCCTGTTCATAGGCCTCCCGCTTTTTCTCATCATAGAGATATCCGTACCAGTTGGCGTCAAAATTCAGAAGCTTTCCGCCCGGCTTCAGCACCCGGTGCCATTCTTTATAGGCCTGTTCCGGCTTTTCCAGGTTCCAGGTCAGGTTTCTGGAGATCACCACATCAAATGTGTTGTCCTCAAACTCCAGATTCTGAGCATCCATCCGGTAAAAATTTATTTTTTCACACAGACTTCCCGCATTTTCCATAGCCTTCTCCAGCATTTCACGGGTGTAATCCACGGCTGTAACCATATATCCTGCCCCTGCCAGAATAATGGGGAAAAATCCCGGGCCGGTGCCAATGTCCAGTATTTTTATCTCTTCTTTGGGCAGCCTTGGAAATTCTCCCTCCAGCAATTCCAGCCAGGCCTCCTTTTGATTTCCCTCCAGTTCCTTGTGGTTCACTTCCGAATATCCTTCTGTGCGCGTGCTCCAGTATCTCTCTATTTTCTCCAATAACATTTCTATAATTCCATCCTTTTCGCTAAGATATTTCTATTTTCGTAACTGTTCGATCCTATCACAGCCACTGTTTTCCTACTTTTCTACTTTACCAAAACAAAAAAAATGCCACAAGCCCCGTGGGGGGATTATGGCATTCTTCCAGACAAAAAAATATTATCCTATTGTTTTATTTTGCGCCCCGTATCTCTGCGGACACGGTATGCACAGCAAATCTGCTTAAATTTCAGCGATTGCCTCCACTTCACACAGTACATTCTTAGGCAGTGTCTTTACTGCTACGCAGGAACGTGCCGGTTTGCCTGTGAAATATTTTCCATATACCTCATTAAATGATGCAAAGTTGCCCATATCTGACAGAAAACAGGTTGTCTTAACTGTTTTCTCATAGCTGCTTCCCGCCTCTTTGAGCACCTCGCCCAGATTCTTCATCACCTGTTCTGCCTGCTCCTCAATGGTCATTGCTGTAATTTCGCCTGTGGCCGGGTCAATGGGGATCTGACCGGAAGTGAATACCACTCCGTTTAAAATCATTGCCTGTGAATATGGTCCGATCGCTGCCGGAGCCTTGTCAGTGCTTACTACCTTCATAAAAATATCTCCCTTCTGAAATACAAATCCTCCCCCTTTTCCAAAATCACATCTGTCCATACACACTCTGACAGTTATGAACAGACATCCGTATTGGTTATTCAGGGGAATGTATATATTATACGTTTCTAAAAGGGAACGGTCAAGCTAAAGTAGCGCACTTTCCTCTGTATGTCCCCAGAATCCATTCCCTATATATCCCTCGGGGAGCGGCTCCGGAACCGTAAATACCGTTTTCATGTTATATGTGTTTCCCGTCTCCAGGCTCTCTGTCATTCCCTGTGCTGCCTCCAATACATGGAGCGCCATCTCTTTGCCCGCTCTGTGGGGCCGTCCTTTCCGAATAGCCCAGGCCATCTCCGCTGCCCCCAGCCCCCGGGATTGTTCCCGGTATCCGTGTGTATAGGGAAGGACAGCCGGCGGGTTCCCTGTTTTTTGAAGGGTTGTTTTCCCCTCAAAGGTATTGGGATCGCCCAGCGTCAGAATCCCTTTACTGCCGCACAGCTCTAAATGAAAGGTCTCCTCCGCTATACATGCCCCATTTAAATGGAAGGTTACCAGTGTCCCACAGGCAAATTCCAGCAGGGCTGTGAGTACGTTACAGTCCTCCACAGTAAACTCTTTTTCAAAGAGCGGCCCTCCCACTCTGTTTCCGTGCCTCACAGGATTTCTTTTTTTTCCAAAGGCGCTGATCCGTTCAATGGGTCCAAGGATACTGCACAGGGCTGTCAGGTAATAACAGCCCATATCATACAGGATAGATCCGCCTTTCCGGTTCAGATGCGGAAGGATTTCTCCCAACAGGCTGTAATCCCTGGTGAGGGACACAATACCGCTTATGATCTCCCCTGCCAGTCCCCGGCGGACCGCATCGGCAGCAGTCTGAAGCCCTCCGCCCAAAAATGTGTCCGGCGCTGCGCCCAGGCGTACCTGATGCAGATCTGCCTGACGGCAGAGTTCCAGTCCCTCCTCAAAGGTGACTGCCAGCATTTTTTCCGAAAATACATGCTTTCCCGCCTCTATTGCCTGAAGTGTGAGAGTATAGTGGACCGACGGATTTGTCAGGTTCACCACCAGTTCTATGCTGCTGTCTTCCAGGATTTCCTGCCACTGCATAGGACGGATGCCGTATTTTTTTGCCGTGTGCTCCATCTTTTCCCGGTCTATATCTGAGCAGGCTGTAAGTTCTATGACGCGGAATTTCTCCTGAAACGCCTGAAGGTATACCTCACTGATAACCCCGCAGCCCACTACCGCAGTTCTCACTCTTTCCATCCTGACACCTTCTTTGCATAGACAAGTCCTGCCTCCGGCGCATCCTCCGGGAAATATTCCAGTCCCATATATCCTTCATACGCTTCGTTCTCTATTGCCTGGAAAACATAAGGGTAATTGATCTCCGACTGATACAACTCATGCCGTCCCGGATTGCCTGCCGCATGAAAATGGCCTATGCAGGGAAGGTACTTCTGTATCCTGCGGATCAGATCGCCTTCTGTGATCTGCTGATGGTAGATGTCAAACAGCATTTTCACATTCGGACTGCCCACTTCCTTTAGGATCTCTGCCGCCTCATCCGAGCCGGAAAGGAAGTACCCCTGATGATCCACTCTCAGATTCAGCGGCTCCACCACCAAGGTGACCCCCTTCCTTTCCAGAATAGGCGCGCAGGCTTTCAGTCCTTCTATCAGAGATTTTTTCTGTATTTCCCGGTCCTTTCCTGTATCTGCCCCGGTCTGTGTGATCAGGCATCTGCAATTTAAACGCTCTGCGATTTCCAGCGTTTCCTCCAGTCCCTTCACATAATCCCCCCGAAGCAGCGGGTCTGTGAGGCTGATAAACTTAGTACAAAAGGCAGCAACCCGGAATCCCTTTTTCTTCTGATATTGGGCAAGCTTCTGTATATCCTTATCCTCCCAGCCCCAAAATTCAATGGTATCCAGCCCATTTGCCATCACATCATCAATGGCGGCCGTGATGTCTTTCCCTGCATAGACTGCGTCTATACACACAGAAATTTTCAAATTTTTTTCCTCCTTTTATCAGTACGTAAACATAACCTGTATCACTTGTCCGGGATCTTTGTCAATAACCTTGTACGCATGGGCTATGTCTTCATATGGAAATCTGTCCATGAGATTATCTGTTTTCAAATGTCTCAAAATCTCTATACAGGCCTCCACTCTCCGCCCATAATTCCACAGATTGGAAAAGGAAGGGTCCACAGCCCCTGTCTGTGACTGCTTTATGCCTATCCTGTTATGATGGAATTCCTCCGACAGATTTACATCCGCCATCGCTCCCTGGTACCAGGCCAGTGCTGTCACTGTGGTATCCGGCGCCGCAATGCGTATGGCCTCATTGAGGGCTTTTGCGTTACCGGAGGCTTCTATCACCTTGTCTGCCCCTCGGTTACCTGTAAGCCTGCGTATCTCCAGAGCCACATCCTGTTCCGATGGGTCAAAGACCCGGTCACAGCCGTTCTCCAGAGCAGCCGCTCTTCTCTTTTCTATCATATCGATTCCATACACCTTGTGCGCACCGCTCATACGGGCCATCTGTACCAGGAGCTGCCCTAGTACGCCCAGACCGCTGATCACCACAACATCCCCCAGATTTATATGAGTATCCATGATTCCATTATACGCCGTGATCAGGTTGGTGAGCAAGATGCCTTTTTCCGGCGGGATATCTTTTGGAAGTACAACCGCATCCTCTGCGTTGATCACATTCTCCTCCTGGTGGGGCGCACTGCAAGCCACAATGTCTCCTCCTTTGATTCCCTTTACCGCTTTTCCTGTCTCGACCACCTCCCCAACGGAGGCATATCCCATATACCATACACCGGGGTCAAAGCTTCTGATGGGATATTCCCAGGTCTCATCCTCCCCTGCCGCTAAAAACAGGCGGGTATCCGGATCCTGCTTTTTCCTGAAAAACGGGGCAAGCCCTCTGTATACATTCATCTCTGTCCCATGGCTGACGCCGGAGCATAAGGATTTTAATCTGATCTGATCCTCCTTCATAGGCAGCTTTGGCATTTCAATCACCTTTAGCTGTCTTGGTCCCTCATACATGATCGCTTTCATAATTTTTAGTCCTTTCTTTTTTCTCTTGTCCGCAGCCGGGCAGACACCCAAAGTCCTCCCGGCTGCTTCCCTGCGGGGTCAATATCCGATTTCCTGCAGGCCTTTCATACACTTCTCAATGGCACTTTCAATATCTGTGCCGTTGACAACTTCTGAACACATTTTCGGAATAGGTCCGTCCGGCCATGCATCCAGCTGGCTCCATGTTGTGAGAGGCATATCACCTGCCTGGGAGCGTTTTGAAGTCTCCACATAGGCATTCAGCCATGCATCCTCTGTAAAATAGGAATCCTTCATAACATTTACATTAGAATTAAGAAGGGAAAGCTGCTTGCTCAGGTAGAGCTGAACCTCCTCGCTGCAAAAATATTTCACCCATTCCTTGGCCGCATCCGGGTATTGTGTGGTCTTAAAAACTGCAATGGGAGCGGAGAAGGCAATGGCATGGTTCTCATTTTCCGCCCCTGTTGCAGTGGGGAGCGGGGCTGCGGCAAACTTACCCTCCATCTGGGGTGCAGAACTTAAAATGGATGTCCTGTTGTCTGCTGCACCGCCGAACACCATAGACACATTGCCCCCCATGAATTCCGTCAGGGCATCATAGGATGCATCCACACTGCTGTTGCAGATCTTGTATTTATTGATACAGTCTGATAAAAACTGAAGGGATTTCTTACCCTCTTCGCTGTTGAAGGTAAACTCGGAAAAATCTTCACTCATCATCTTCCCGCCGCTCTGGGCCAGCATGGAAAACCAGGACTGGTCATATCGGCCCATATCTGAATACCAGGCAAGGCCTGCATGGGTAATGTTTCCGCTGTCATCTGTCTCGGTGAGCTTTTCGGCGGTCTCGATCAATTCATCCCAGGTCTCCGGGGCTTTTGTGATCCCTGCTTTTTCAAAGTCTTCTGTGTTGTAGATCAGCGCACGTGTGTCAAATCTCCACGGAACGCCATACCAGTCTCCATCCACACAGGCCTCATCTTTTCCTGCTGAGTACCAGGTATCCTCCCCGCCCAGCTCTTGGATCACATCATTGATCTCCATAAGTCCGTAATCATCAGAACTCATCTCCACAAAAGAGTTTGTGAAAAATACATCTCCCACATCAGGCGCTTCCCCGCCGGTACAGGCCAGTGTCAGTTTCTGATTGGCACTGCCCCAGTCGTTGATCACATAGTTCACCTGGATCCCTGTCTTTTCAAGAAAATCCGAGGTCACCTTGTCCATGGCTTCCGTCTGGTTGGAGGGGTCATTGCCATAACTCTGCATCCAGAAGGTAAGCTCTGTGCCGTCATATGGCTTTTCTTTTGCCGCGCTGCCTTCCTCTGCCGCGGCATTGCCATCCGCCTCCTCTTTTTTTGTCTCTGCAGTCTCCTGGGCAGCCTCCTTTCCGCATGCGGACAGCATCCCCGCTGTCATCACTGCTGTCAGGCCAAGCGCCAGCCATTTCTTTTCTCTCATACTTTTTTCCTCCTTTTTTTATTGTTAACCCTTGACCGCTCCTGCAGCAAGTCCGCTGATCAAATATTTCTGCAGAAACGCAAAAATTATTACCGCCGGCAGTGTTATAAAAATTCCCGCCGTCATGGTGAGTGCCAGCTTTGTATTTGCCCCGTACTGTCCTATAAAATCATAGACTCCCACTGACACAGGTTTCAGTTTATTATTAGATAAAAGGATGCTCGCCCACATATATTCGTTCCACGCCAGTATAAACGCAAAAATCGCAGTGGAAATGATCCCCGGCACAGAAATCGGCAGACAGATCCTGAAAAATGTCCCAAACTGGCTGCAGCCGTCCACACGCGCGCTCTCCTCGATCTCTCTTGGAATGGCAGCGTCAAAATATCCTTTGATCATCAGGGTACAAAAGGGAACCGCCCAGACGGTATAGGCAATGATAAGCCCTCTATATGTATTGGTCATCCCCATGTTAAACATAATGAAATATAGGCTTATCATGGTCACGATCCCCGGTATCAATTGTGTGCAGAGCATCAGCACAAGGGAGATTTTCTGTGCCCTTCTCCTGATATATCTGCTGATACTGTATCCGCACAGAGTGGCAAAAACCACGCTCACCGCTGTGACTGCCACGGACACAACAAAAGAATTCCTCATATAAGATCCCAGCGGAATAGACTGCCAGACTCTGGAGAAATTGTCCAGAGAGATCCTGGAGGGCAGAAGCGTTGCCGGGGAAATCATAACCTCCTCCGTGGGCTTCACCGCTGTCACCACCATCCAGTAATATGGAAGCAGAACAAACGCGCTGATAATGATCAATGACAGGTAATGCCGAAATATCTCACCTGTTTTCTTTACCTTCTTCCTCATTTTCTTCACCCCCTGCCGTCAGCTTATTTCTTTCAGAGATGAACGGATATAGACAACTGCCGGAACCAGGGCAATGCACATCATGATCACACTGACCGCTGACGCATATCCGTATCTGAAATTTGTAAATGCCTGCTGGTATACTTCCACAGCCAGCAGCTTAGTCAGCCCCAAAGGCCCGCCCTGTGTCACCATATAACTGATATTAAAGTTATTAAACTGCCAGATCAGCTCCAACAGCACAGACACGGATATGACCGGCCTGATACATGGGACTGTGATCTTCCAAAAGCTTTTTATCTTTCCCGCTCCGTCCATAGTGGCGGCCTCATACAGCTCCTTAGGCACAGTCTGCAGTCCGGCAATAAACATCACCATGAGGAAGGGGAAAATGGACCACACATTTATGAGCGTGATCATAATGAGCGGCACCGAGAGAAAACCGAAATACGTCTGTGTACTCTCCAGAAAGCTCACCGGCACCTTCACAATTCCCAGCTTCAGCAAAATAGAATTCAGAGGGCTGAAGTTTGCACTCAGTATGGTCCTCCACACAAAGGAGGCCACCAGAGGAAGCGTCACCCAGGGAATCAGAAACATCGCCCGGAAAAAGCCGCGTCCGGGATACGGCTTGATCAACTTCACGGCAATGAACATAGCAAGCGCCACCCCCAGGATCAAAGACACTGCCGCAAAAAACAATGTATTGAAGATCACCTGCCAGGTATCCGGATTTTTAAGAGCCGTCCCGTAATTGGACAGTCCTATAAAAGATACCGTTTTTTTCAAAAGCTGTTTGTCAAAAAAAGACATCCACATAGTCTTTAATGTGGGATATACCGATACCAGCAAAACAGCCGCTGCTGCGGGAAGCAGCATGAGAAGCGGCGTATGTTTATCCAGTTTCTCCACCCCGTTTTTCTTATCTTTCCTTCCTTTTTCAGTCATCGTACCCTTCCTTCTCCAATATCCGCCCTCATTGCCTGTTCAGGTCTCTGACGGAATTCCGTTCCACGTATACTGGTCCAATCTTTACTGTTCTGTTCCCGCTGTTTCCTCCCGGCTTCTCCAGTTTTGTGATCAATGCCACCACAGCCGCCTCCGCGATTTCCCGGACCGGCAGCCGCATGGTGGACAGCGGCGGTGAAAGAAACTTGGCAATGGTATCATCATATCCGATCACAGAGATATCTTCGGGAACTTTTATATTTCTCTCATACAATGCGCGCAGCACCCCCGCCGCCAGAATATCCGACGATGCGAAAATGGCAGTGGGCATGTCCCCCTTCATCTCCTCCAGGATCTCCATACACTTCATGAATCCATGTTCCACGGTATACTCCTGCGTAAAATAAGAATGCCTCTGCACATATGTATCATCCACTCCGCGCATTGCCTGCACATATCCGTGATAGCGTTCCTGCTCCACAGGCTCCTCTGACTCTCTTCCCAGATATACGATCTTCCTGTGCCCTGCTGCCAGCAGCTTCTCCGTGGCAATATAACTGCCCTCTGTGTTGTCCACCAGCACCTTTTCCACCTCATACACATCTGCAGGCCGTTCAATCATCACCATGGGAATGGTCAGTCCCTTTACCTTCTCTCCCAATTCCTTTACAATCTTCCCGTTGATGCCCGGGTTCAGAATGATCCCATCCACCCGGTAGGCCAGCAGATCCCTCAGTTGGTTCTCCACCATCTCCATATTGCCCTCTTCAAAGGCAATGGAAATTGTCTTATACCCTCTGGAAAAACTTTCTCGCTCAATGGTTGCAGCTATCTTTGTAAAGAAAATATTCTCCTCTGAAGTCACATGAATATGACCGATCAATTTCGAGCATCCGTCCCGCAGACACTTTGCCTGCTGGTTTGGAATGTAATGCAGCCTGTCCATCACCTCACTGATCCTCCGCCTCTTTTCCTCCGCCACATACCCGCTGTTATTCACACATCTTGCCACACAGGAAACAGACACAGAGGCCTCTTCGGCAATCCTTTTCATTGTGATTTTTTTCACATTTTCATCCTTTTTATATGAAATTTTTTCACATTCCATATTTTCAAGCATTTCTTTAAATTTCACCTCTTTTCACAACTTTTGTATACTTTCTACATTTTTTTCTGTTTTATATCTTATATTTCGTATTATATAACCATAGTTTTACAGATTTCAACCCTTAAAATTATTTTCGTTAATAGTTACCAGATTTCAAATATGTGGCAACCTTGCCACATTATGCACATTGTACACGGAAATCATATCGTTATTATTTTCACATAATTCCACAATTTTCCACCCTCCCCGCCACAAAAAAATACCCCACAGAGACAGCCATCAATCACCGTCCCCACAGGGCATCACACCATCCAATTTTTAATTTTCTGCATTCCTAAACACTTTTTTTACCATCTTTTTTCTTTTCTCCCTATCCCCCTCCAAATCCTACACCTCCCGCACAGCCAGCCCCAGGGAAATCCAGGGTGCCGGGGGAGGCAGGGGACGTGTGTTGAGATGAACGAGGTTAAGCGAAGCGGTAGTCAGATCCACCTGCCCCGGCTGATTAATGAGGAAGCCATTGCTGACGAATTTAGCAGCCGGGAGCAGGTTAGCTGAATGCCGGCGGAGCGTCGAGAGAATCTCAACACACGTCCCCTGCCTCCCCCGGCGCCCTGGATTTCCCGTCCCCATACACATCCCCCCAAAACTCCTCCACTCTCCCTCTCTCATCCTCCAGTGAACAGATCTCATACCCTCCCCACTCCACCGGAAACAGTTCTCTGTAAGCCCTCTGCAGAAACCGCTCATCCAAAAGCAGAACAATCCCTCTGTCTTCTTTTGTCCTGATCACCCTTCCCGCAGACTGCAGCACCTTATTCATTCCCGGATACCGATAGGCATACTCGAATCCCGCCCTATTTTTCTCATCATAATAATTCTTTAATATTTCCCTCTCATACCCCACCTGGGGCAGTCCTGTCCCTACTAAAATGGCCCCGATCAACTTCTCCCCGGTCAGATCGATCCCCTCAGAAAAAATGCCTCCCATCACACAAAATCCCACAAGCGTTCCGTCCTGATCCCCCTCAAACCGTTCCAGAAATTCTTCCTTCTCCCCTTCCGTCATATTCCCGGACTGCAGCACAGACTGCAGACCCATCCCTGAACTCTTCTCCTCAAAAATCTCATACACATCCTGCAGCATCTTATAAGAGGGGAAAAACACCATATAATTTCCCTTTTTCACTGTAACTGTCTGCAGAATATACTGAGCCAGCTTTCCATATTCCTCCTGTCCCCGTCTCGTATACTTACTGCTCACATCTCTAGCGATCATAAGCTTCAGGTTCTCCCGGGGAAAAGGCGATCTGGCACAGATAGCATAATCATCTTCCCTTGTGCTGAACAACGACCTGTAATACCCCATAGGCAGCAGTGTGGCGGAAAAAAACACAGTGCCTCTGCCCTTGTTCAGGCATTCCTGCAGATTCACTTTTGGATTTACACAGAACAGCGTCAGATAGAATCTCCCCTCTGCCCCATGGTACGTATAAATCACATAGTTTTCATCCAGCAGGTCATACATATTCAAAAAATGCCGCACCTCAAAGGAAAATTCCAGCACTGCACTGCGCACTTTCTCCTCCTGCTCCCTCTCCAGGAAATTTTCCATCTCCCCCAGAAGATTCATAAGCTGCAGTGCCAGAGTGCCTATATTTTCCATCACTCTGTACTCATCCTGGCATTCCCTCTTATATTCCAGCAAAACCTTATTACACTTTTCCAGGATCCTCTCCAGCTTTCTGCTGTGCTCTTTCACAACTTTCTTCACTTCCAGAAAATCCTCTTTACAGAGAACCGCGCTGTACATATTCCGCCCTCTGTCCACCAGGTTATGGGCCTCATCAATGAGAAACAGATAATCCCCCTTCACACCATCTCCGAAAAAACGTTTCAGATACACATTGGGATCGAACACATAATTATAATCGCAGATCACCGCATCCACCCAGGTAGAGGTATCCAGACACATTTCAAAGGGACACACCTGCCATTTTTCTGCCTGTTCAAGCAGCACTTCTCTCTGATAAGTATCCTGCTCAGTCAGCAGTTCGTATACCGCATCATTCACCCTGTCAAAATGTCCCTTTGCATAGGGACACTTCTCCGGATTACACTCCACTTCATCCATCAAACACATTTTCTCCTTGGAAGTGATGGTAAGCGTCTTATACGACAGTCCTTTTCCTTTTAAAATTGAAAATGCCTCCTCTGCTACCGTCCTGGTGATCGTCTTGGCTGTCAGATAGAAAATCTTATCCCCATAGCCTTCCCCCACGGCTCTCACAGCAGGAAAAAGAGCCGCCATAGTCTTTCCGATTCCGGTGGGTGCCTGAATAAACAACTGTTTCCCGCTCCTGAATGTGTGGTAGACCCCAGCCGTCAGATTCTTCTGCCCTTCCCGGTACTCATAGGGAAACTCCAGCCCCTGCATGGACTCCCTGCGTTCTATTCTTCTCCTGTACTGGAAATAAGCCCACTTATAATATTGTTCCATCAGATCCGAGAACCACTTTTTGAGCACAGACATAGACATTTCTTCCCGGAAACGCTTTACCTGCTCAGATTCCAACTGGCAGTAAGTCATCTGTACCCCTATCTGCTCCAGTCCCTTCTGGGTTCCGTAAATATAAGCATAACACATAGCCTGTGCCCTATGAACCGGCACAGGCTCTTCCAAAAATTCAAGATCCCGGTAGACACCTTTGATCTCATCAATGGTAACTCCATCCTTCTCCTCTATGATCCCATCCGCTCTGCCTTCCAGCCGGACAACAAATTCATCGAATTCTTCCTCCCACAAAAGCGGAACCTCCGCCCGATAAGACAATCCCATCTGCTTCTGGATCTTCCGGTGCGCCTTACTCCCCTTCCTCATAGCCTCCCGGTCCGCAGACACTGTCCTCCGGTTATCCAAATTCCCGCTGCGCAGGATAAACTCCACTAAATTCCTAACCGATATCCGAATAACTTCTTTCATCTCACTCATACCCATATTCTAACACAGAACCTATGTTCCTGTACATCCCCAACCCCATCCCACACCCTTTTCCTTCCATAGACACATTTATCTTTATACTGCATTCCTTTCTCCTCACAGCCAATTTTCCCATTCTGACCACATCTATTGGTAACACAGACACTTTCCCATTCTGACCGCATCTCTCTTTTGCCACACAGACACTTTCCCATTCTGACCACATCTATCTTTTTGTCACAGACATTTTCCCATTCTGACCACATCTCTTTTGGTAACACAGACATTTTCTCATTCTGACCACATCTCTTTTGGTAATACAGACACTTTCCCATTCTGACCGCATCTCTCTTTTGCCACACAGACACTTTCCCATTCTGACCACATCTATCTTTTTGCCACAGACATTTTCCCATTCTGACCACATCTCTTTTGGTAACACAGACATTTTCTCATTCTTACCACATCTTTTTGGTAACACAGACTCTTTCCCATTCTGACCCAATCTTATTCTCCCACAGCCCATTTCCTTGGCTTATATCACATCTTTTTCTGTTCCACAGCCAACCCCAGGGGAAGCATGACGGATACGGGAGGAGGAGGGGATTGCCTGTGGACGGTGTTTCGCGGAGCGGTGACCAGATCCACCTGCCCCAGACACTTAGTGAAGAGCGCTCTCGCGATGAACTTAGTGACTGGGAGCCGGTTAGCTGGGCTCCAGCGGAGTGCATCGTCCACAGGCAATCCCCTCCTCCTCCCGTATCCGTCATGCTTCCCCGTCCTCTTATTTCCTCCCGTATCCGCCATGCTTCCCCGTCCCCTTATTCCCACCCGCATCCGTCATGCTTCCCCGTCCTCTTATTTCTCCCCACAAAAAAAGGGCAGAAGCCCACATCCGTGTCTCCTGCCCTAAAATTAACATATCATTTTATCAGTTTCCGAGAAATCCCCCTCTAAGGAATTGCAAATCTGTCCAGAAATCTGTCGAATTTCTCATCATGCCCATTACATCTTACCGTGAGCACGCGTGTCAAATCCATACTTAAAACTCCAAGGATTGACTTCGCATCAATGATGACTCTGTTGTAAAAAACATCGATATCAAATTCGTATTTACTGGCCTCATTGACAAACTCCTTAACGTCGCCTGTCTCATTCAGCTTAATCTGGCGTTGTACCATATTTACCATCCTTTCTTTAAGAAACAACACGCCAACTGATATTTTAGTTATGTCTTGATTCTTTATTGTTAGGACGTATTATGACAGCTATGCCTATATTTGTCAAGAATTTGACAAGATTTTCCTACTTGTACCAAAAACCGTCATTTTATCGCGTTTTTTAGCAAAATGAACAGGAAATATTTTGTCGAATCTTGTCTGTTCTGTGCAGTTTGACGTCTCAGTTTATCCATGATATACCAGATATCATTTTACTCAGAGAAATATTCCCAAATCAGAGACTCAAATTTTGTCACTGTATCAGCCGTCCGCTCAGGCTTTCGGCAGATATTTCATGGAACCTTTCAGATATTCATTGATCACATCCGCATAACCGCCGGCATCTACGATGGCAGCCAGTTCAGGTTCCAGCGGCATCTTGGCAATAACCGGAACACCCAGCTCCGCTCCGATGGCATCTACTTTGCTCTCTCCGAACACATAAATTTTTTTGCCGCAGTCCGGACATTTCACAAAGCTGTAGTTTTCCACCAGACCGACAACCGGCACATTCATCATTTTGGCCATGTTGTAAGCCTTTCTCACGATCATGTGCACCAAGTCCTGTGGAGATGACACGATGACGATACCGTCCACCGGCAGAGACTGGAATACAGTCAGCGGAACGTCTCCTGTTCCCGGAGGCATGTCCACAAACAGATAATCCAGTTCACCCCATATTACATCTGTCCAGAATTGTTTTACCATATTTGCAAGAATCGGGCCTCTCCAGATAACCGGTGCCTCTTCCTGGGGCAAAAGCAGATTGATGGACATGATTTTAATATCATTCTTTGTCAGGATCGGATATATGCCGTTGTCATCGGCTGTAGCGGAACCTTTGATTCCGTACATTCTCGGAATAGATGGTCCTGTGATATCTGCATCCAGAATACCTACGCGATATCCCTTGGATGCCATCTCATTGGCCAGTGACGCAGTGACAAAAGATTTGCCCACGCCGCCTTTTCCGCTGACAACCCCGATAACTTTCTTAATATCAGAGAATGCATTCAACTCTTCTTTTGGGATTCCGCCGCCTTTTGCATGGCTGCATCCCTCACAACTTTTTTTATCACAGCTCTTGCTGTCGCATTGTTTCTTTTCTTCACTCATGATTCTTTCCTTTCCCACAGAGGTTTATACCTTATTTCATAAACCTGTCAATGGCTTTATTTAATTCTTCCAGGGCTTCTTTATCCCCGCTCTCCACTGCATCCACGATACAGTGCTCAATATGATCCTGCAGGATCACCTTTCCCGTATTATTGATCGCCGCCTTCACTGCCGAAAGCTGTATCAGCACCTCACTGCAGTCTCTGCCGTCCTCCACCATGCGGCGGATGGATTCCAGATGACCGATGGCTCTGGACAATCGGTTCAGCACCGCTTTTGTATGGGTGTGGGTGTGTGTATGGGAATGGGAGTGCCCATGTCCCTCTGCGCCGGCATCTTCATGCACATGCTCAATCACCGTTCCGTCAGGAAGACTGTGTGTATGGACATGTTTTGTCTCTTCCATTGTGGTTTCCTCCTCGCGCTTTCTCTATTATATCAAACCCAGAAAAAAAAGCAATGGTTTACCAGCCCGCGCAGCACAGATATAGAATATCTGTAACCTTTTGCACCGGCAAGTCTGGGGATTTCCATGCTTCCTGCATGAAAAGGCCGTGTAAAAGCAACGTCTAAATCTCCGAAAATGTAAATCTCTGGTGTACATCCGCTGTCATCACATCATATACCACGCTTCCGTCTTCCTTCTCTGTCTTCTCCATACGAAGCTCCTTCTCGGACCTAAACTTTGCGTTAAGCCATATTTCCGGACTCTCCATATCAATTTCTTGAATAAAATTATCTCTGGAATGGTTTCCCGGACACTGGTTAAATATTTCATGTATCACTTCATACGTTTTCATATCTTCGCTTCCTTTCAAATTCTGTAATTTCACCGTTACAAACAACTATCCATACAGGACCTTCTACGGCAAAAAAACGCTGCCAATCGTTTTCTCAATTATGCCGCCGGTCAAAGGGCATCCTTTTATTTTTCCCTCAACTCTTTGGCATATGCAATATAATAATGCCGTCCATTAGCACTGGTCTCATATTCTGCTGTCATTTCCAATGCAGCGGCCTTTAACTGAAAGACCTCTTTACCGGCTGATGCTTCATCTGCCAGGAGTATATCACATAATTCCAGGCACCACTGATAGTCCTTTTCACGGACAGCACTTTTTGCTGCATCCAAAACAGCCTGTCTACCGCCCATCAATGCTATCATCTTTTGAGAACGTTTTTTCGGAGGCGTTGGATGCAGGTTGGTGGGATTTCCGTCAAACCACCCCAGATATGCCGTATAAATAGCCCGCACGGTCCATTCCAAACAGCCATAATGTTCTGCCAAATATGGCAGATCCGCATATTCAGGCGGCAATTGGATTTCCGATGCCAACTGATCTGGACCTTTGCCCGAATTCATCCCCTCCAGAGTGTGCGTCAGAATATATTCAAAAGCACCTCGAAAATGCCCCAGTGTCCTCTTAATTTCTTCTCTACCGGAAACAATCCCTGTGTGCCCAGGTAAAAGGAACTTGGCCGGATAAGACATAAGTACATCTAAACTGTTTATCCATGCTGACAGATCCCGGTATTGTCCGCCCCGTATTGCATAAAGATTCGGGAAACAGCCATAGTAATTATCTCCACAGCATAATACTTCCTTCTGTGGAAACCATATCATGATCTGATCCTCCGCCTCGCCGGGAAGACGGACCATTTCTACCTGTACACCATCTATTTCACGGATCATCTGCTCCTGATCATACACGGTATTGGGCGGGATGAATGCTCGGTGTTCCCCATGCGTTATCCCCTCTCTCGGTCCAATCCCCTGTGAAATAGCCTCCTCATCCGATAACGTGTAGCCGAACTGCCTTGCACCTCGCAGACTCTGGATATCCTGTAAAAGCTCAGTTTTCTCTAAAACAGGGTTTTTAGGCTTAAAAGCTATAATCTCCGGACCGCATTCCACAAAAGCCCCTGCGCCGCCCCGGTGGTCCGGATGGCTGTGGGTATATATAATGGTTCCCACTTCTTTGTTTGTACACTCCCTTATGATCTTCAGCAGCTTTTCGCCCCGTTCCCGCGTGTCCAGTGTATCGATCAAAATAACGCTGGTCTCAGCCTCCGCAAAAACTGCATTGCTGTGGCCCAGCCCTGACACAAACCACACACCTTTCGTCACTTCCGTAATCGTTTCCTTATAATTCTTTTCCGTAAAATCCTGCAGCCGTTGATTTCCATTTTCTATCAGCATGGTTTCTATTCCTTTCCCGGGTGTATCTCAAACCTCATTCTGACAAGCTCTGATTTATTTGTTCCACTTTCCTGCAACGATTTTTGCTGATATCCCAGATGCCGCTTCACAGTTCTTATCAAAATTCTCTATCCCTTTGTGTGTGACAGTATCTGTAATCGTCCTGACTGCCAAAAACGGAATCTTATTTACATAGCAGACATGGGCAACACTGGCTGTTTCCATGTCAACAGAGAGAGGGGCATATTTTCTATTGATCTCCTCTCTTTTTTCATCTTCTATGAATTGCTCTCCTGTCACCATTGTTCCGAAACGGACAGGGTATTTGGCTGTACGGCTGTATTTTTTAGCCATGGCTGATAAATTCTTATCTGCCGCGAAATAATTATTTTTTAACCATGGGTGAAACTCCGTCAGGATGTCATCCGCCACATCATGGTAAATCACACGTTCCGATATGACCGTATCGAAAAGCTGTACACTTTCCTCCATTCCCCCGGCAGTTCCCCCATTGATGATACAGTCTACGTGATAGACATCAATCAGTAACTGAGCTGCAACAGCGGCATTTACTTTACAGACTCCACTGTATACTGCCACCACGTCCACCTGCTTCATGGTCCCTTCATAAAATTTAAGCATGGCCTTTTCTGTTGTTTTATAATTCCGGATATAATTTAAAAAAGGCGCCAGTTCCGTATCGCTGGCACATAGGATTCCTATTTTTTTCATCACTTATTTACCTCGCCTTCTATTTTATCACAATCGTACAGATTTTGTGTCATTTTCTCCCCTGTTTTTACAAAAAAACCAAAAATAAATTGCAAAGCCCGTATAAATATCGTATTATGGTAGTTACCAGAAAAACCGGGGTATCTGACACCCGGATACGTAAAACCAGGGAGGAATTCAAATGCAGCTTTTAAAAGAGCGTATTCTTAAAGACGGCACGGTAAAGCCGGGTAATATACTGAAGGTGGACAGTTTCCTGAACCACCAGATGGACATACCATTCATCAACGAGATTGGCAAAGAGTTCAAACGCAGATTTGCCGACTCCCCTATCACAAAAATTCTGACAATTGAGGCCTCAGGCATCGGTATTGCCTGTATCGTGGCACAGTATTTCGGCGTCCCGGTGGTTTTTGCAAAAAAAGCCCAGAGCCTGAACCTGGACGGAGAGATGTATACAACTAAAGTCCAGTCTTTTACCCATAAAAAAGTTTACGATGTGATCTTATCAAAAAAATTCCTGCAGCCGGATGACCATGTACTCATCATTGACGATTTCCTGGCCAACGGATGCGCACTCCAGGGATTGATCGAGATTGTAGAGACAGCCGGTGCAACCCTGGAAGGAGCCGGTATTGTCATTGAAAAAGGCTTTCAGCAAGGCGGCGACGCGCTGAGAGAAAAGGGAATCCGTGTGGAGTCCCTGGCTATTGTGGATTCCATGAGCGACGATTCTCTCACCTTCCGCGCATAGTATTGTATCGGGCAGTCCAAAACTGGACTGCTCTTTTTTTATAAAACTGGCTCTTTATAGAATGCCAATTTTCGGCTATATTGTGTAGAAAGAACGTGTTTGGCAGCCAGGCAGAATCCCGTCACCCGAAGCGTTTCCGCATGGATTTTGCTTGTAACTGTAAAATACGGAACAATTGGTCTATTTAAAGGAGTTGTTATCATGGAAAACAAAACGAAAAAGATTGTCATGACCGCACTTTTCGCGGCTCTGGCCTGTGTTGCCACTATGTCCATCCGCATTCCCACACCCGGAACAGGCGGTTACATCCATCCGGGAGATGCCGTTGTAATTCTGTCCGGAATCATTCTTGGCCCTGTCTACGGATTCCTGGCTGCCGGTATTGGTTCCTGTATGGCTGACCTGCTGGGCGGATATTTTATCTATGTCCCCATCACCTTCGCCATAAAAGGCCTGGTGGCCCTATTGGCTGCCTTTGCCTACAAAAAAATAGCAAAAGACAGTAAAACAGCCTGGGCAGGTGTTCTGGCCGGCGGCATCATCGACATGATACTGGTTGCGGGGGGATACTGCCTGTGTGAATTCTTCCTGTATGGCACAGCCGCATTTTTAAGCGTACCGTCCAATCTGATCCAGGGTGCCAGCGGACTGATCATCTCACTGGTCCTCTATCCGCTTCTCACTGCAGTGCCGGATATCAAACAGATGATCGCCTCCGCGTAAGTGTCTGCCCGGCTTATTTTCAGCAGCACTGTGTGATAGAATCAAGGATGCGTTTTAGATTTTACAGTTCCCGGCAGACGGGCACTGTATCATCAAAACGCATCCTTTTATTATCTACAAACCTTTATTTTCTACAAGTCTTTGATCATCTGGAAATAATGCAGTTCCTCATACCCCAGCCGCTCATACAGGGCAATAGCTCTCTTATTGCTATAGGTAGCCTCCAGACGGAATCTCTTTGCATGAGAATATTCCTGCTCCAGCCATGCAAAGACTTCACTGCCGTATCCCTTTCCTCGGGCACTTTCCATAAAATACAGTTCCTCCAGCCATACCGTCAGACCTCCCGCCTCATTGCTGAACGTAAAGGCAAGAAGCAGATACCCCTTCACGCCGCTTTCATCCTCCAGCATCAGCACTCTGGCGCGTTCTTTGCTCCGCAGACACTCCTGGAGTGTAGCCTCAAAATGCTCCTGCGGCACTGTATGAATGCAGGCTTCACCGCCGTAAAACTCTTTCTCCATCTTAAAGAATATGTCTCTGTCTTCCTCTCTGATATCTCTGATCGTCAACATAAATATTGTTATCCAGTAACTGTCCTTCAACCCACAGTTACGTTATCCTTTCTCTTATTTTTCTGTTTCTGTCATTGCAAAAACTTTATTCATCATTTCACAGTTCTTACTGTGGGGACATTCACCGTAATCACAGTCGACCCTGTCAAAATGCAGGCCATTTTCATCCTGTATGAATTCACATATGGCACTTCTAGCCATATCGTAATTCTTGCAGTATCCATTCACAAATTCTTCTACTATCTCACTCATCCTGCTTGTCCTTCCCTTCCGTTTCTTTTTGCTTCCAGTTTTGGGAAAGCCCCTCCGCGGCACTCACCTCAGGAGCCGGAAGTTTTCCCTCGGGATGGCCTCCCGCCATATTTTCAATGGGCTGTTTCAGGAAGGAGGCACGCATGATGGCCCCTGTTCCGAATTTTTTACGGATCTCATCTACAGCCTGGTCCATTTTCTCCAGTTTATCATAATCCGTATGATCAAACAAGGACAACTGCCGGCCGCTCTCCTCCCTGGATACACGGCTGGTCCGGACCCCCAGAAGGCGGATAGGTGCTCCATCCCACAGTTCATCGAACAGCCTGCAGGAATGGAAATAAAGTTCGGAGGTGATATTTGTCGGCGCTTTCAGCACGGTCTGGTGAGAGACTGACTGCAATTCACAGTCCTTGATGGTGACTGAGACCACTTCCGCTTTCATTCCGTCACTGCGCAGCCTGGAGGCCACCGTCTCACACAGGGAAAGCAGCACCTGCTTTGCAGTCTCTTCATCCACCACATTAAAAGCTATGGTTGTGCTGTTGCCATATCCTTTATTATCCTCCTGCACTGCCTCCACCACTGCGCTGTCCCTGCCGTTGGCAGAATTCCAGATGGCCTCCCCATGCTTTTTCAGATGATGCTTCAAAATTTCCACATCTGCAGCAGCCAGATCCCCGATGGTATAGATTCCCAGCTTTTTCAGGGTGTTTTCCGTGGATCTACCTACAAACAGCAGTTCTGATACCGGCAAGGGCCACATCTTTTCAGTAATTTCTTCCGGAAACAGGGTGTGCACTCTGTCCGGTTTCTGAAAATCAGATGCCATCTTTGCCAACAGCTTATTGCTGGAGATTCCTATATTTACCGTAAATCCCAGCTCCGTTCTGATACGGTCCTTGAGCTTATGAGCAAATGCCACGGGTTCCCCCAAAAGCCGCTCCATCCCTGTCATATTCATAAATGCTTCGTCTATGCTGTATTTTTCCACTTCCGGCGTGTATTCTCTCAGGATATCCATAAACTTTTTTGAAAATTCCTTATACATTCCATGGTGTGATGGGATAATCGTCAGGGAGGGACATTTCCGCATGGCATCCACGATTGGCTCTCCTGTCCTGACACCGAATGCTTTAGCGGGAATGGACTTTGCCAGAATGATCCCCCGCCTTTTTGATCTGTCACCTCCGACTGCACTTGGAATATCACGAAGATCCACGCTTCCTCCGTTTTTAAGTCTGTAAACCGCTTCCCAGGAGAGAAATGCGCTGTTTACATCAATATGAAAAATGACGTTTTTCAACTTAATCCCACTTCCTTAATCTGTAACTGCTCAGTACCCTCACAGTCATGAGCGATAACCTATACTGAATGGTTTCCTTAATCTTTCTTTATCTATATTATATCAGAACATACGTTCTCAGTAAATACTTGACAAAACTTCCAACCTATTTTATTCTGAAAGAAATAAATTGAATCTACAAAAGGAGTCTGCTATGCTGGCTATCATACTTGCACCATTTTATCTCTTGATCAATTATTATGTCGTCCGCTGGATGATCCGCTGGACAGGCACCTGCCACCGGCACCTGAAATCCAGACCTTTCCGGGCGGTTTTTCTCTGCATATATATTTTTATGTGCCTGACGCCCCTGACCTCCTACCTGGTCTCCGTCAATCCCTGGCACAGTTGGCTGAAGCGGCTATTCAATTACTGGCTGGGCACATTTTTGTATATTGTACTTATCATTATTATCTTTGATATCATAAGGATCATATTAATACATACAAACTGGATAAAAAATGAAACCCTGGCTAGACGGCGTACCTTTATCCTGAGCGGCGGTGCCGCCGCCTGCCTTATCATATGTCTGAGTGCCTACGGAATCATCCATGAACACCGCCTCTATGTAAATCACTACGAGGCAAGAGTTGAAAAATCCGGCGGCAAACTGGACCATCTGCGAATCGCTCTCACCGCAGACCTGCATCTGGGCTACAGCATCGGCACCTACCATGTAAAGTCCATGGTGGACAAAATAAATGCGGAGAATGTGGACCTGGTCTGCATTGCCGGTGACTTCTTCGACAATGAGTACGATGCTGTTCAGTATCCTGAAAAAACCATCTCTATTCTGAAGAACTTGAAAAGCACCTACGGCGTATACGCCTGTTGGGGCAATCACGACTTTAAAGAAAAGCTCCTGGCCGGATTTACGGTACCTGTTAAGAACGGCCAGCATACCGATGCACGTATGGACAATTTTCTGGAACAGGCCGGAATCCGGCTTCTGGATGACAAGTCAGTGCTCATAGACGACTCCTTCTATCTGGCAGGCCGCAAAGACCCGCAGCGCTCTAAAAAAATGAAGGAAGACCGCCTTTCACCTGACGAACTTCTCAAAGATCTGGACCAGGACAAGCCTATACTGGTCATTGACCACCAGCCCAAACAGCTTCAGGAGCTGGCTGATGCCGGATGCGACATTGACCTCTCTGGCCATACCCACGACGGCCAGATGTTCCCGGGCAATCTGACCACAAAACTTATGTGGGAAAACTCTTGGGGAGAGTTAAAAAAGGACAATATGTATTCCTACGTAACCTCCGGTGTAGGCGTCTGGGGTCCGGCCATGCGGGTGGGAACAGATGCCGAAATCATGATCATTGATGTCTATTTCACAAAATAAAACCAGTGTATTTTTTAAGGGAACCGGCTGCTCAGTCTTCTGCAGCCAGTTCCCTCAATGCTTTTGCTGTCTGTTCCGCTTCTTCCATAGTATTGAACCAGGAAAAGGAAAAACGCACTGCCCCCTGTTCCCGGGTTCCCAGCGCCTCATGCATCAGCGGTGCACAGTGCGCCCCGGACCGGGCATAAATCTCATATGTGCAGGATAATTCATCGCTCACCTGCGCAGAATCATAGTCTCCCATATTGAGAGTTACAATTGCAGCTCTCTCTCTGCACGTAAAATCCCCGTATACCTTAATTCCCGGTATTTCCCTGACTGCCTCATAAAAAGCCCGTGCAAGCTTCCGCTCATGTGCCCCGATATTTTCCACTCCGATTTCCTTCACATACTGTACAGCACTGCACAGACCCACGATCCCGTGTCCGTTCAGCGTACCCGCTTCCAGTCTCCCCGGCATGATCGCGGGATGCTCCCGCTCAAAAGAATGGATTCCGCTGCCTCCTGTCTTCAGAGGCCGGATCTCCACTTCCTCCCCCACGCAGATTCCTCCTGTCCCCTGTGGTCCCATAAGCCCCTTATGGCCTGTAAAGCAGAGCACGTCTATCCCGCATTCTTCCATTCGGATCGGAACCGAACCTGCCGTCTGGGATGCATCCAGAACAAATAAAATCCCTTTCCTGCGGCAGATTTCTCCAATCCTTCTGATATCCAGCAGATTCCCCGTAACATTAGAGGCATGTGTACAGATCACAGCCCTCGTCTTATCCCCAATGGCCTTTTCCATCTCATCATAAGAAATATTTCCGTTCTCATCCGCCGGAAGAATAGTCAATAATACTCCGGCCTTCTCCATTTCATACAGCGGTCTGAGAACGGAATTATGCTCCAAGGCTGTAGTCACCACATGCTCCCCAGGCTTAAAAAGCCCGCGGATCACTGTATTCAGCGCCTCCGTGGCGTTACAGGTAAATACTACACCTGAAGGATCTCCCAGCCCAAAAAAGTCCGCAATGACTTCCCTGGCCTCATAAATCTTTCTGGAAGTTTCAAGTGTGATCCCATGTCCGCCTCTTCCGTAATTTCCGAGAGTGCCCATTGCCTCATAGACAGCTTTTCTCACACATTCCGGTTTTTTCAGCGTGGTTGCCGCATTATCCAGATAAATCATTACACTCACCGTCTTTCCGTCCTATCGGATGAGCAGATACTTATCCTGCAGATCCGTAACAAATCCTACAATACCTGCTTTCAAAGGATATCCCGCCTGTTCAAGCTTTCTGAGTACCATCTCCGCGTCTCTCCCGGGCAGGCTCACTAAAAGTCCCCCTGAAGTCTGGGGATCAAAGACCAGATCTTCCAGTGCCTCATCCACCTGTTCCTCGATCCTGACATCCTTTTTATTAAACTCCTTATTCCTGTATGTCCCCTCAGGAACCAAGCCCATAGAAGCATAAAAAAGGGCATCCGGCAGCACTTCCAGCTTTTTTGTTTCAATCACAAGTGAAGCTTTGCTCGCCCTTGCCGTCTCCAATGCATGGCCTGTCAGGCCAAACCCTGTCACATCTGTACAGCTATGTATCTCAGCCTCCCTGAGCACTTCCATCGCTATTTTATTCAGACAGCTCATACTCTCAACCGCCCTTTTCTCCGCCTCAGCAGATGCCATACCTGCCTTCACAGCCGTATTGATCAGGCCCACCCCTAAAGGCTTAGTCAAAAGCAGCACATCGCCAGCCTGCGCTCCTCCATTCTTCCAAATCCTGTCCGGATGCACAAATCCCGAAACACAGAGCCCATATTTAGGCTCCTCATCATTGATCGAGTGTCCGCCAGCCAGCACTGCCCCGGCCTCCTGCACCTTAGAAGCTCCACCTGCCAGTATCTCCCCCAGCACCTCAGCGCCCAGGCAGTTAGGGAAGGCAACCACATTCAAAGCCAGCCGTGGCTCACCGCCCATAGCATACACATCACTCAGTGCATTAGCCGCCGCGATCTGACCGAACGTATAAGGGTCATCCACCATAGGCGGAAAAAAATCCACGGTCTGGATCAGCGCCACCTCATCTGACACCCGATATACTGCCGCGTCATCTGCCGTCTCAACCCCCACCATCAAATTTTCATCCACAGCCGAAGGCAGTCTCCCAACCACCTCCGCCAAAACCCCCGGCCCAATCTTAGCCGCACACCCCGCACTCTTAGAAAACTCCGTCAATTTCACCCCAACACCCATAACAATCTCCTATCCAAGCCCATTCCTCTCAATCCATACATAATTTAATCTTTTAATCTATTATTTTTAATCTTTTATTTTCTTGTCTTTTATTCTCTTGTCCTTTATTCTCTTGTCCTCTTGTATTTTGTCTTTTTTGTCTTTGTTATCTTTTTGACTTTCTTATCTTTTTCTCTTTCTCATTTTTTAATCTTTTTTGTCTTTCTTCTTTTATGTCTTTCTTCTTTTTTATCTTTTATCTTTCTTCTTTTCCTCCACCCCGTGGGATACCAGCCACCAGGGAAGCAGTCTGTGAGCGGAGGGCAGCCGGGGCAGAGGGCATCCGGCAGGCGGTGTTTCGCGGAGCGGGCGGAAGATCCACCTGCCCCAGACACTTAGCGAAGAGCCCTAAGGCGATGAGCTTAGTGACTGGGAGCAGGTTAGCTTCTGCCCAGCGGAGTGCTCCGTCTGTCTGATGCTCTCTGCCCCGGCTGCCCTCCGCTCACAGACTGCTTCCCGTCCGCCTTAACCCATCTCCCCTCCGCTCACAGACTGCTTCCCGTCCGCCTTAACCCACCTAAATTTCTATAACCACTTCCACCGGACAATGATCCGACCCAAACACCTCCGTATGAATCCCCGCAGAAACCAATTTCTCCTCCAATCTCTGAGACACACAGAAGTAATCAATCCTCCACCCCGCATTTTTTTCTCTAGCCTTAAACCGATAAGACCACCAGGAATAAATTCCTGTCTCCTCCGGATAAAAATACCGGAAACTATCCGTAAATCCAGCCTCCAGAAGCTCTGTAAACTTACCCCTCTCCTCATCTGTAAAGCCTGCATTATGCCTGTTCGTCTTAGGATTCTTCAAATCGATCTCTTTATGTGCCACATTCAGATCTCCGCACATGACCACTGCCTTTTTCTCATCCAGCTTTAAAAGATACGCCCTGAACGCATCCTCCCACTCCATCCTGTAAGATAACCTTGCCAGCTCGTTCTGTGAATTAGGCGTATAACAGGTCACAAGATAGAACTCATCATATTCCAGAGTGATCACCCTGCCCTCCTGATCATGCTCTTCAATTCCAATTCCATAAGCCACAGAAATCGGCTCCTTCTTGGCAAATATTGCAGTACCTGAATACCCTTTCTTCACCGCATAATTCCAATAGGCGTAATATCCCTCCGGGGCAAAATCAATCTGTCCCTCCTGAAGCTTGGTCTCCTGCAGACAAAAAAAGTCCGCGTCCGCCTCCTGAAAATACTCCGTAAATCCTTTCTGTACACAGGCACGAAGGCCATTCACATTCCATGATATAAATTTCATATACTACTCCTCTCTGTTCCTCACAAATATTTTAAAATTTCCCGGTAAGCATCCAGGATCGTCTCATATTTCATACCGCAGTTTGCCGGACTGGTTGACGGAAGCTGTATCACCGGCATACCCGTACACGGCTCACAATATTTTCTGTAAAGCGCTGCCGCCTTCTGCCCTGTAGCAAAAACAGCTTTTATGGGCGCAGCTTCCAGCACTACTGACATATCATTTGCAGCCGGATTTTTAATACTCCCGTCATCCGCCCCGCGTATCTCACAGCTTTTGAGCACATCCCACACTGCAACCTTGTGAGCCAGCAGCATCCTTTTCTTCTCTTCTATTGTACCGGGAGTCTCTTCACCGAGCACTTCCCCCATCACTTTCCAGAACCGGTTCCTGGGGTGCCCGTAGTAAAATCCTTCTTCTCTGGATTTAGGCGAAGGCATCGTCCCCAACAGCAGAACCCTGGAACTGCTGTCATAAACCGGTGCAAACGTATGCTTCACATATTCTGTCTGATTTTTCATCGGCTCATTCCCATATAGATGAAATATTGTAACCATTTTCCACCTTCACGGTAACAGGCAAAATCCACGCTGAATCTCCTCAGATCATAGAATTTCTGTCCGGCTGCCCAACACATTCATACGGGCAGCGCGGTCCATGCGCAGACCTGCCAAATGATGACGAAATATTTACATCTTCTTTTCTTTTATAATTGTAGAATTTTACTTCTTTCGTCCTCATTATACACTATTTTTTCTCTCCTGCGAAGTAAAAAAAGTTGGCAAAACGACTTTACGAACCCAGTCTTATGAGTATATAATAAAGACTGCATCGGAAAAACTGCGGAAATTGCACACAGTGAACTTTCTGTAGTCACAATAACAGAATTCTTATGAAAAAGGAGAAAAATCAATGGGTGGAATATTTGGAGTAGCTTCTAAATCCAGCTGCACTCTGGATTTGTTTTTCGGAACAGACTATCATTCTCATCTAGGCACAAGAAGAGGCGGTTTGGCAGTCTATGGACCAAATGGATTCAACCGTTCGATTCACAATATCGAAAATACCCCCTTCCGTACAAAGTTCGACGGAGACTTAAACGAACTGGAGGGCAATATGGGTATTGGCTGTATCTCTGACAACGAGCCGCAGCCGCTTTTAGTACAGTCACATCTGGGCAGCTTCGCCATCACTACCGTGGGAAAGATCAACAATATGGAGGAACTTGTGGATATCTCTTACAAAAACGGATGTACGCATTTTCTGGAAATGAGCGGCGGAAGCATCAACCCAACCGAGATGGTGGCGTCCCTGATCAACCAGAAATCCACCATTGTAGAAGGCATACAGTATGTACAGGAGCTGGTGGAAGGTTCCATGACACTGATGCTGCTTACCCCAAAGGGAATCTATGCCGCCCGTGACCGGATGGGCCGTACCCCTGTAATCCTGGGCAAAAAAGAAGATGCGTTCTGCGCATCCTTTGAAAGCTTTGCCTTTTTCAATCTGGGATACGAAACCTGCCGTGAACTTGGCCCCGGAGAGGTTGTATTCCTCACCCCGGAAAGCGCTGAGACTTTAGTAAAGCCCCGTGAGGAAATGAAAATCTGTTCCTTCCTGTGGGTGTATTACGGCTACCCCACCTCTACCTACGAAGGCATCAATGTAGAAGAAATGCGCTATGAATGCGGCAAGAAACTGGCACAGCGTGATGCCCAGAGAGAAAACGTAAAACCGGACCTGGTTGCCGGTGTTCCTGACTCCGGTATTGCGCACGCCATCGGCTATGCCAATGAATCCGGCATTCCATTCTCCCGCCCGTTTATCAAATATACACCAACCTGGCCCCGCTCCTTCATGCCGACACAGCAGAGCCAGAGAAACCTTATCGCCCGTATGAAGCTGATCCCTGTGGAAGCGCTGATCAAGAACAAGAGTCTTCTGCTGATCGACGACTCCATTGTCCGCGGAACACAGCTCCGCGAGACAACAGAATTCCTGTACAGCAGCGGAGCCAAAGAAGTTCATATCCGTCCGGCCTGCCCGCCGCTTTTGTTCGGCTGTCCGTACCTGAACTTCTCCCGTTCCAAATCTGAAATGGATCTGATCACCCGCCGTATCATTGCAGACCGGGAGGGAGACAATGTCTCCGATGAAGTACTGGCCGACTACGCCAACCCGGATTCCGCCAACTATAAGGAAATGCTGGAGGAGATTGGCAGACAGCTTAATTTCACCACGCTTCACTATCACCGTCTGGATGATTTGACCGCCTCCATTGGCCTTAGCCCTTGTAAAATGTGTACACACTGTTTCGACGGTAAAAAATAAAATCATCTACTGAAAAAAGCAGCTCGCTTGGAGCTGCTTTTTTTACAGAGCCTGAAGTTCTGAAACAGACTGCAGCACATCCTCTTTCTGGCTGCACTCTATCGTAAAAGATACCTTCGGATTGTTCTTTTTTATTGTCTTTATTACCTTTTTATAATCCAGGTTTCCTTTTCCCAGTCCCCAGTGGGCATCCCTGTCTCCCATATTGTCGTGCACATGCACATGTTTGATATAACTGCCAAACAGTTCTGCCCATGCGGCAGCCGGCATATCTGAATAGCAATGTGCATGTCCCATATCCAGACAGATTCCAAAATCAGGATGATCCACTTTCCGAACCGCCTCAAGGACAGGCTCCGCCTCCCTGTCAAACACATTTTCCATCACAATCTGGATTCCTTCTCTGCCTTCCAGAAAACGCTTATAAAAATCAGCGATCCTGTCAGCCCACCCAATCAGCAGATATACATCCGGCACATAACAGGTATGGAACACCAGCTTGTCGGCGCCCAGCCTCTTTGCCGCCCAGTACGCCTGTTCATATCTTTTCCTTGTGACATCCAGGATCAGAGAATCAAAAGTCATAGGATTCAGATCCAAAAATGGCCCGTGAAGGATCAGGTTTCTGCACCCCATCTCCTCCAACCTCTTTTCATACCTGTCAGCTTTCTCTTCCAGACAGTCCAGGTTCTCTGAAATGGCAAACTCTATACTCTCAACACCGGCCCCTGTCTGTCCTATCACTTCCCTCATATCCATGTCATCCAGCAAATGACTCACATAATTCATACTTCACCCACCCAGTCTGATCATAATGTAACCGTGCTGTACCTCTACAGTTTCTAGTATTCCATCTAACTGTCCGGTGCCCACACAGCTTCTGACAAAAAGCAATCTATCATTTATGATACCACAAAATATCCTATAAATCTCTCTTTCCCCCAAAAAAGAACTGCTGTATCTCCACAGCAGTCCTTTTTCCTAATAATCTGTCTTCTGATAAAAATGCCCCTCCAGAAAATCCGTCTTGATCACATTGATAAACGCCTTGGGGTCTGCCTTTCGCACTCTTGTCACCAGCACTTTTGCCTCCGCGCTGGAAACTACGGAGTACAGCATCTTCCGCCCTTCGTTGGAATAGCATCCGGTAGCGGCAAACTCCGTTGCGCTGTGATTGGTAACCTCGTAAATCTCCTGATATACTTCATCGGGACAATCTGTAACGATAAACAGGGTCTCTTTTTTATATGCTGTGTGAAGCATATGGATGATCTGTGTGGATGTAAACTGGAAGATGATAGAATAAAGAGCCTTATCCCATCCAAACAAAATACCCGCGATCACCAGCACACACCCGTTGCCCAGCAGGATAAAATTCCAGACATCCCTGTTTTTCTTCTCAGCGAAATAAATAGCGATAAAATCCGTACCTCCGCCGCTGGTTCCTCCCATAAGACAAAGACTCACAGCGAAACCGTTCAGCAGTCCGCCGAACACGGAGATCAGCAGGATATCCTGGGTGATCGGCTGATACGGTATGATATCGGTAAGAACACTGGTCAGCACAATGATCAGGGCCGAACTGACTGTAAACTTCTTACCTATGGCTTTAAAGCAAACAATCGTTGGGATCGCGTTCAGAACCAGGTTGATCAGTGTAAACGGCAGGGCGATTCCCATAAACCGTTCAAATATAGTCTGGATCAGAAGAGTGACTCCATTAAATCCACCCGGATACAAACCGCCTGCCCTTACAAATGTTTTAATATTTACAGCCATGATAATGGCGCCTGCAAGCCCAAAGACAACTCTCTTTGCCTCTGTTTTAAAATCAATATTCGCTTTCATTTTTCCTCATCTGCTGTTCTTACAGCATGTGTTTCCGAAGTTCTTCCGGAGATTTTACAGTTAAATAGGCCGGTGCAATGTCAAAGACGGTTCTGCATCCGCTCTGTCCTTCCCGGTTCAGACGATATGCCGCTCTGGCATAAGCCACAATGACAGAGGACGTGAACTCAGGGTTGGAATCCAGTTTCAAACTGTATTCGATCACATGGCTGTGCTCCTGTTCCCATCCTGTCTTACCTGTACGGATCACAAATCCGCCGTGAGGAAGCCCGGCATGTTCTGCCTTCATCTGCTCCTCGCTGATGAAATGTACTGTTGTCTCATATTCATCAAAATAATTTGGCATGGTCTTGATCTCTTTTTCTATCCGCTCTCTATCAGCGCCCTCTTCTACCGTCACAAACACCTCACGGGTATGTTTTTCACCTGTTGTGAGTGTGGGATTCTCCCCGTTTCTGACTGCTGTAAGAGCTTTTTCCACAGGAATGGTATACTGCCTTGCATCCACTACGCCTTCAATCCTTCTGACTGCATCGGAATGTCCCTGGCTGACGCCTTTTCCCCAGAAGGTATAATCTGTTCCCTCCGGCAGAACAGCATTGGCATACAGACGGTTTAAAGAAAACATTCCCGGATCCCAGCCAACAGAGATCAGGCCGATCTTACCGCTCTTCTTTGCGGCTGCGTCCACATCTGCAAAATGCTCCGGTATTTTCGCATGAGTATCAAAGCTGTCCACTACGTTAAAATACTGTGCAAACTCAGGTGTCTGCTTCGGTAGATCAGTAGCACTTCCGCCGCACAGGATCAGGACGTCGATCTCATCCTTCATCTTCACAGCCTCATCCACATGATAAACCTTTGCAGTCTCTGTCATGATATGGACGTCTGCAGGATTACGGCGTGTAAAAACAGCAGCCAGTTCCATATCCGGGTTCTGTTTTACCGCACATTCCACTCCGCGTCCCAGATTACCATAGCCTAAAATTCCGATTCTTATACTCATCCTTTACCTCTCCTGTCAATTTTTCTATAGTGTATACGACAAAGCCGTTTTGTAAACAAACCGTCCTTTTCGTCTCACTAAGTATAACAAATTCCCTTTTTCACTTCAACCTTCAAAATTCATAAATCAACCAATCCCACCATAGAAAATTCCTAAAATATACACAACAAAAGTCAGTCCCACAAAGAGATATTTTGTGGCCGGCTCGAACCATTTTCCAAGAGGTTTTCTGCGTCCGGTCTGCACCTGTTCTCTGGCAAATCCCCTGGGCGCTGCCCAGAAAAACATCACTGCCGCCAGAAGTGCTCCCAGAGGAATAATATAGATGGAAACCACATCCATCCACACACTGACCATATCAGCACTCTCAATAAAGATTCCCACAGCGGCAGCGGCAAACGCCACCAGGATCACCGCCATCTTTCTGGACAGGCCAAACTGTTCCTGGAGCGCCTCAATGGGCGTCTCAAAGAGATTCATCAAAGAGGTGACCGCTGCAAACAGCACCGCCACAAAAAATACCACTGCGAACACCTGTCCAAAAGGCATCTGTCTGAAGACCTCGGGAAGGGTAATGAACATAAGGGGCGGCCCTGCTGACACATCCAATCCAAAGGCAAAAACCGCAGGGATCACTACCAAGCCGGCAAGGATAGCCGCACAGGTATCAAAAAACGCCACGTTTCTGGCACTCTCCACCACATCCACATCCTTTGACAGATAACTGCCGTATACCAGTGTGCCGGAACCGGCCAAAGACAGGGAAAAGAACGCCTGCCCAAGGGCAAACACCCAGGTCTTGGGCTGCATGAGATATTCCCATTTCGGCACGAAGAGATATTTATATCCCGCACCCGCATTCCCCAGGGTCAGCACACGGATCATGAGAAATAAAAAGAATATAAAAAACAGGGGCATCATGATCTTGTTCATCTTCTCTATGCCCTTGGAAACCCCGAAAGCCATAATAACAAAGGTCACAGCAAGACCGGCCATATGCCAGCCCGTACTCCCAAAGTTACCGGCTATCTCTCCAAAATAGGCTGAGACATCAGCGGCGTGAAACATGTTCCCTGAAAGAGACCCCCACAAAAACCGCAGAAACCAGCCAACCACCACGGAATAGCCGATGCCGATGGCCAGTGAGCCAAGGACAGGGATCATTCCGATGAGCCTTCCTCCCTTCAGCCCCCGCATCTCCATCACTTTCCCGAAAGCTCCCAGGGGTCCTGTCTTCATAGCGCGCCCAAAAGCCATCTCTCCCACCACTCCGGAGAATCCCAATATTGCAACGAATATAAAATAGGGAATCAGAAAAGCCGCTCCGCCGTACTGTCCGGTCCGGTAAGGAAACATCCAGATATTTCCCATCCCCACCGCAGAACCCACACATGCCACAATAAAACCAAATTTTGAGCGGAAGGCATCCCTGGTCCGGGAGGTTCCCGCTGAATTCTTTTTCATATTTTGTCCCATCCTTTTATGTAAGATTTTCAGACATACGTTAGTCCTTTCAAAGGATAACACACAACAAATGTACTGTCCATACGCAAAAACAGCCGTAATGATTTCTCATTACAGCCGTCTTTTTTATTTTAACCTTTCACGCCGCCCACAACAATACCTTTTACAAAATACTTCTGGAAGAACGGATAAATACATAACACCGGAAGGATTCCGATAACCGCAATCGCCATCCTGATCCCCACACTGGGGAGCTGTGACAGATCCACATTGGAGGCTGCCGCACTCTGTCCGCTGGTAAGGAACTGGATATTGGTGATGATCGTGTTCAAAATCGCCTGGATACTGAACAGCTTTTCATTCGTGATATAGTAAAGGCTGTTCATCCAGTCATTCCAGTAACCCAGCCCGATCATCAGCGCCAACGTAGCCATCATTGGTTTTGAAAGGGGAAGCACAATCTTAAACAGTATCTTATATTCCCCTGCCCCGTCAATCCTGGCAGCTTCCACCAGTGCATCCGGTATATTTGCAGTAAAGAAGGAGCGCATCATGATGACGTAAAAGGCATTCATCAAAAGCCCCGGAAGGATTAGTGCCCAAAGTGTATCCTTAATATGAAATGTCTGTGTCCACATCATATAAGTCGGGACCAGCCCCCCGTTAAACAGCATGGTAAAAAATACGAAAAACGAAAACAGGTATCTCCCCGGTAGCTCTTTTCTAGATAGGGGATAGGCAAAGAGTGTGGTGATCAGAACACTCAGCACAGTACCCACCACTGTGACAAAAATGGTAATCCCATATCCTCTCAGGATTTTCGTGCTGCTTTTGAACAGATAGGCATAAGACGCCAGACTGAACTCCTTCGGCCAGAAGCTGTACCCTTCTTTCATGAGTACAGGTTCACTGGTCAGAGAGGAGGAGATGAGCAGCAGAAACGGCGCCAGAGCTGTTACTGCCAGCAGAATGAAGATAATGTTCAAGACGATCTGTCCTGTTTTATTTTTACTGACCATAATTTCCTCCTTTCTCAGAACAGTGCATTTTCTTCATCGACCTTACGGACAATAAAGTTGACAGTCAGGACCAGTATAAAACCCAGAACGGACTGTAAAAATCCGGCTGCTGACGCACGGCCTATATCATTTAACTGGGTCAGTCCCTTATAAACGAATACGTCGATGGTATCTGTCACGGATGATATCAGCCCGGAGCGCATGGGCACCTGATAAAACAGACCAAAATCCGTGTAAAACATACGTCCGATATTCAAAAGTACCATGGTGATAATTGTTCCTTTCAGCCCCGGAAGTGTCACATGCCATACCTGGCGCCACCGTCCAGCTCCGTCCACAGTGGCTGCTTCATAGAGTGCAGAATCAATACCGATAACCGTTGCGTAATAGAGAATACTGGAGTATCCAAATCCCTTCCAAAGATTTACAAGGACCAATATAAAGGGCCAGTATTTTACCTCTGTGTACCAGCTTACAGTATCTCCGCCCATGGAAACGATCATCTTGTTCAGGAAACCATTTTCCTGACTGAGAAACCCAAAGACTATGTAAGAAACCACAACCATGGATATCAGATATGGGATCAGAATTACTGTCTGGTAGATTTTTTTGTTCATCCTGCCCCGCAGGAAGTTCAGCATAACGGCAACCGCAACCGCTAAAAGATTTCCCAACAGAATGAATACCAGGTTATAGCAGACCGTATTTCTTATAATATTCAGGGCATCCTGGGTTTTAAACAAGTAAGTAAAGTTGCTCAAACCGCACCAGTCACTTCCCCAGATCCCCTTGCTGTAGTCAAAACGTTTGAACGCTATGACCAGGCCTGCCATGGGAATATAATTATTGATGATCAGGTAGATAAAACCCGGCAGCATCATGGACAGCAGAGCCAGAGTCATTTTTCTCTTGGCCATCTTCCGATGAAGTCCACCTGCCGGTTTAACCGCTGTTTTCGCCATGGGTTTCCCTCCTATCTGCCTGCCAGGAAGGTGTCGAGCTGCTCCTGTTTTGCTTTGATGATATCATTCAAACCGGCTGCCTCAAACTCCTTATCAGCCTGTTCAATGGTGCTCTCCACATCCACAGTTCCGGACATAAGAGCCTTATAGTATTTGTCCATAACACTGCAGCAGGCAGCATACTGATCTGCAACTTCCGTTGTGTCAAAAGCGAATCCGAAGGCTTTGGATTTCATGGTCTCCTCATTGAATTTCAGCAGATCCTCAAAGAAAGATGCTCCGTTGACATCCAGAGGAAGGCTGTTTGCAGAGTAAGGTGTGATCCAATACTCATCAGCCATGCCGTAACCGCAGTCAGCGGCTGTCTTGCCGTCCGGGAAAGATATGGTGCCGTCATCATTTTTTACATAATGCGTTCCCTCAATACCGTCATTTAAAAGCTTTGAGACTTCTGCATCTGTGTACAGGATCTCCATGACTTCCCAGGCCGCATCCTTGTCTTTGGAGTTCATATTGATACCGTAGCACAGCTCCGAATAGGAATTAGCCACAGCCCATTTATCTAAAATGACCGTACGGATCATACCGTTCAATCCGTTTACACCATAATTATCAAGGCAGGCAATCGCCTGTTTATTGCCGATCATGGTCTGCCATGGCTGTGTATTGCTCAGAATATCCTGCATGATCAGGCCGTCCTTGTACCAGGCTCGTGTCCAGGTGCAGAATTCCCGGAAATCTTTTGTATCAAACAGGTTCTGTACCTCTGTGGACTGTCCGCATTCCGGAAGGACACCGATGTATTTGCTGTCTCCCAGACCATCCCAGCTCCACTGTCCGATAATCGTATCCGTTCCCTGAGGTGCCAGCGCGTAACGGTCAGGATACTTCTCGTGTGCTGCCCTTAAGAAGGTATCCACGTCCTCCATAGTCAGCTTCTGGCCTTCCTCTATGCCAAATTCTGCCGCAATATCGGAGTCGATATTCAGTCCAAAATAGTTTCCGAAATTCCTCATATTCGGCACTGCATAAATCTTTCCGTTTACCGTTGTACCCTGCATCTCCTCCTGGGACCACACAGCTTTAAACGCATCAGATGCCTTGTCGTAATACTCTGTCAAATCCACAAGCTGCCCATTCTTCACATATGTTGTGAGCGGTGTGGAGTATACAGCGATCACATCTGCCTCGTCACCGGTAAAGAGCAGATTGGACTGCTGCAGCCAGTTTCCTGTTGTAATAAAATTCAGATCCAGGCGGATTTTATATTTCTCCTCTGTGATCTTGTTGATCTCATCCTCCACTTTCTGCGCATCCGGCAGATCATATACGGTAGGGATATGGACATTTACAGTTTTTACCTCATCTCTCCCGGATTCTTTTGAAGAGGCACTATCCCCGCCTCCGCAGGCTGCCAGGGAAACCGCCATGGCCGCCGCACTGATCACAGCTGCTGTTCTTCTGATGTTTTTTCTCATTTCAAACATCCTCCATTCCTTTTCTTTTCCTGCCCATCGACAAGCTTTATGATGTCTCTATTTTATCCGGGATCTCTGTTTTTATCTGTAACTTTCATGATGGGAATTCGTACTTTTGTGATGTTCTGCGTGACTCCTGCCATAGTCCCACCGGAATTCTGCCACTTTCGTGATAGGTCCTGTCGCTTCTGTGACTTATCTCTTTTGATTGTCCTTTCTGTACTCCTGGGGTGTCATCTCTGTCATTTTTTTAAACATTTTAGAAAAGTGAGAAAAATTGTCATATCCCACCTTGGACGCCACAATACTGACTGACAGATGGGTCTCTGCCAAAAGCTTCTTGGCTGCTTTCATTTTCTCCATCATCATAAAATCTTTGAAGGTATCCCCTGTCTCCTGTCTGAACAGCCTGGAAAAATACTCCTCATTTAAATGTACCAGTTCTGCCACCTCCGCTCTGGAAATATTTTTGCTGAGGTTTTTTCTGATATATTTCACTGCCGTATCAATGGGATCTATCTCATCTATATGTCCTGCTGCCTCCACATCATCCCAATAGATCCCCGGCTTTTTCTCCCTATTTCCCTCGATCCGCCTGCCCAGACGCATGAATATATGGCTAAAGGCATAGTCCTCGTCCAGCTCTGCAATGGGATATACGCTCACAGAGAAATCCATATTTTCATTGACAAAAGCATAAAATTCTTCCAGTCTCCTGTGCCACAGCTCCTCCCCAACCGCTCCTCTCTCAGCCGCAAGAAACAGCCAGTAGCGGTTCTCTCTGAGGCAGGAAATCCCTGCCCGAACATCCTGGTCCGCAAACAGTTCCTCCGCAATATTGCAGAGAGTCATGCGTACCAAATTTTCCTCCCACGTTTCTGAAAGCCTTTTCCACTTTAAAATCTGTACAAGAACAGGATGTACAGCACAGCTGTCATACTCCATGCGGAACATCTCCACATAATGCCGGTATATCTGGTCAGCTTCCTCCCCTTTATCCCGCGTCATTTTGGAGAGCATGGCATCCAAAATAGTATTTCTCTGTTCTATGACCAGCTTTCTGGTATTTTCCAGGCGGCGCAGTTTTTTCCTGCTGCTGATGTTATCCCATGCTTTTAGGAGCACTGCCTCCACCTCTTCGTATCTTACAGGCTGCAGCACATAGTCAAATCCCCCCATAGCGATAGCCTCCTTCGCATAGGCAAAATCCGCATGGGACGTGAGAAAAATGCATTCTATCTCCTGGAACTGCTCTTTTGCCCATCTACACAGGGACAGACCGTTCTCCTCGGGCATTTCAATATCACTAACCAGTACGTCCACCTCAAAATTGCGCAGCACCAGCTTTGCCTCCTTTGCGCTGCACGCAGTATAGACCTGACTCACAGGCAATTTCCCCCACTGAATTCCATTCTTCAGGCTCTCCACGATGGCCTTCTGGTCATCCACTAATAATACATTCATCGTTTTGCATCTCCTCCGGTAATATTAACTCACTCATAGCTCCGTCCTGATTGGTAAAATAATACTCTGCCCTCTCCCCATATAAAAGCTGGCAGCGCCGCTTTATGTTGTTGATCCCCACACTGCGGCTGCCTGTATTTGTTTCTTTGTTGATCTCCTCCAAAATTTCCTCAGGATACCCCTGTCCGTTATCCTGAATACTGAGATCCAGAAAACGTCCCTCCTCAGTCACAAGCACATCTGCCGTAATCTGAATCTGCAGGGGCACCTGCACACTTCCGAATCTGGCATATTTCACACTGTTCTCCACAAATGTCTGAATGCATAATACCGGGACCATCCACTGCTCTGCATCCTCCACAGTCTGCACCTCACAAAAAACCTGGCGCCCGGTCACATGTTTCTGCAGTTCTACATAATTTTGTACAAATTCAATCTCCATTTTCAGCGTTACCGTCTCCCTGTCCACCTGCAGAAGATAACGGATGTGTTTTGACAGATTCAGAATCAGCTCCTGCATCTTATCTGTCTCCTTCTCCAGGACCAAGGCATTGAGGGTTTTCAGCCCATTCAGATAGAAATGTGGTTTTAACTGGAGCTGGAGATATTGCATCTGTGCTTTCTGCTTCTCCACAGCCTCCTCCACAGTTCTCACCCGCTGCTTTTCCAGAGCCTGCACCATCTGGGACAGGGTGTCATTGATCTGCCTTATTTCATAAAACCGCGCATCCATATCCGGAACCACAGCACTCTCTCCCGCTCTGATCTCATCCATAATCTCAGTCAGTCTGCGGATAGGTGTGAGCACCTGTCTCCTGGTAAATCGATACAACACACAGACAGCCAGCACAGACAGCACTGTGACAATAAGCAACAGCAGCTGCTGTACATTCATCACACTCCAGAGGTTGGTTTCATATGCTGTAAAAATCCAGAGATTAGTATTGCGGATCCGCTCACCGTAAACCTGGTATTTTCCGATACGATTCGTGTATTCTTCTCTGGAGTCCTGCACCTTTCCCAGCAGTTCCAACTGTTTAGCCAGCTCTTTGTTCTTCAGAATGATACCGTCCTCTAAAATCATCACATCCGTTTTTTTTCCCGCGCTTTCCTGCACCTCATTTTCTATATTACCCAGACTGTGAAGCCCGTACAGAGCTACCTTTCCCTTCTCACAACTGATGGCAAGACAGACCTCATCCTCTGCGGACACTGTCACCCAGCTCCTCATCTGACTCTCCCTGCTGTCCGGCGTATTTAGATTCCTGTTCAAAAGCTGGGTGAGCAGATTTTTCAGAACCGGAGCCTTTTCCGGTGCGATCAGCTCTGTGTTCACATTGTACCAGGGTTTTGTCCTGCCCCCGTAGAAAATATAATAGCCGTGCAGATTCTCCTCGATCAGCATTTTCTGGTTCATGGTCTCCTTTAGTTCCCAGGCATCTCCATATTCCAGAACATCCGGCTGTATCCGGCTCAGCCTGTCAAAATTATCGTCAAAAGAATAGATGTCATAGATGAGCTTGTCCACCTTGTTCATGGCTGCCTCTGTGCTCTCCACATAAGTATGGAGAAGGCCCTTCTCCTGTTCTCTGTTCTTACGCTGGTACTCCCCAATGAGATACCAGTCCATACACAACATAAGTATCAGCAGCGCCAGATAACCTATCATCATTACCAGAACTATAGTTCTATTGAGATATAAGGTTCTGTGTGTTCTTTTCATGATCTTCCCCCTTATGATATAAATGCAAAGGAGCCATAGACACTGCTGGACGCATCCGCCAGTGTCTATGGCAATTACGATTCTAAAATAACTGTTCAGAATACCTTAACAGTTACTTTCAGATAACATACAGACCTTATTTACAGAGGCAAAAATGAGCCTGGTTTTCTGTTGTGCTGTCAGTTCCGATAAACACCAGAAAATCCCCCGGTTCACTGGCAAAGCCGTTACTAGCGGTATGGAAACGCAGCATAGGTTCATCGATGAAAAACACGATTTCCCGCTCCTCCCCTGGCTCCAGCGTTACTTTCTCAAATCCTTTCAGCTCCTTTACCGGCCGCACCACACTGGCCGCCACATCTCTGATATATAGCTGTACTGTCTCTGTTCCTCTTCTTGTCCCCGTATTTTTGATTCTCACACCTGCCCGGACAGTATCCTGCAGGCCCATCTCCTCTTTATCCAACACGACCGGAGATATATGGAAATCTGTATAGCTCAACCCATATCCAAAAGGATAAAGCGGCTCATTGGGAATGTCAATATATCTGGAACGAAAACGCTCCTGCATACCTTTCCTGTTGGGCCTTCCCGTAAAAAACTCATTATAGTGTACTGGCACCTGCCCTACACAATAAGGAAAGCTCATGGGCAGCTTACCGGACGGATATTCTTTTCCTGTCAGCACATCCACAACTGCATTTCCGCCCTCTGTACCGGGACGCCATACTTCCAGCACAGCTCTGGATTTCCCTGCGATCTCCCTGATATCCAGAGGGCGGCCATTGAACAGAACCACAACAATATTAGGATTCACCGCCCGGACAGCCCTGTAAAGCTCCATCTGTATCTCCGGTATGGTAATTTCCCCGCGGCTGGCAGCTTCTCCGCTCTGCAGGTAATGTTCCCCCAAAGGCATGATGACTGTGTCCGCGTTTTTTGCTGCCTTCACTGCCTCAGAAAGCATCTCTTTTTGTTCTTCCGCTGTGAGTTCTTCCGTAGCGTCCTCCCGGAAATCTGCCGGCTGAAATCCAACAAGTCCGCTGTCCCCTCCCATAACTGGGGAACCTTTCAGGTATACAGTCCTCCTGTTGTCAAACACGCGTTCGGCTGCCTCCTTTATCGTCACACAGTCCTTATCATCCCCTGTAAAAGACCAACTGCTCTTTATCTGTTTTTCATCTGTAAAAGGCCCGATAAAAGCAATTTTTTTATTCATATCCAACGGCAGTATCCCGTCATTTTTCAGCAGTACAAAGGATCTCACAGCTGCTTCCCTTGCCAGTTCCCGGTGTTCCTTACACAGGATCACTTCTTTTTCTTTCTCTTCATCAGCGTCCTTATAAGGATTCTCAAATAATCCAAGTTTATTTTTAAGCTCCAGTATCCGCATGACGCATTCGTCGATCCGGGAGATTGACACCTGTCCCTCTTTTACTAGATTTTCAAGATTGGCAGCATACACATTTGTCATCATATCAATGTCCACACCTGCCTCCAGTGCTTTTTTCGCTGCCTCTTTGCTGTCTTTGGCACAGCCATGGGCAACCGTCTCAAGTATGGCAGAAAAATCTGAGATCAGCACACCGTCGAATCCCATCTCGTCTCTCAGAATATCACGCATCAGCCATTTATTCGCACTGGCCGGGATACCGTTTACTGTGTTGAAGGAGGTCATGACTAGCGCTGCTCCCGCGTCAATTCCCGCTTTGTAAGCTGGGAGATAATACTCTCTCAGTGTATGTTCTGAAAGCTCCACTGTATTATAATCCCTTCCCGCCTGGGCTGCGCCATACGCCGCAAAGTGTTTCACACAGGCAGCGATCTGATACGGACTGCTCAGATCATCCCCCTGAAAACCTTCCACCATAGCCTCGGCAAAAAGGCTGTTCAGGTAAGTGTCCTCACCTGTGGCTTCCATCACACGTCCCCACCTTGCATCACGGACCAAGTCTGCCATGGGAGCAAATGTCACGTGAAGGCCTGTAACCGCAGCCTCCTTCGCCGCAGCCCTTGCACATCTTTTTGACAGTTCCGGTTCAAAAGCTGCACCCTGTCCCAGAGGAATAGGAAATATGGTTTTCATGCCATGGATCACATCCATCATAAAAAGCATAGGAATATGATGAGGCTGTGTCTCCATATAATTTTTTTGTATGTCTTTTAGTTTCTTCGCCCCTGCAGTTCCCAGAATGGATCCTGCCATTCGGATATCTTCCTCGTTAACGCCCAGTTCTCCTGCGGGGCCTGTCATGACGCTGTCCGCATCCTCATAAAAATCTCCTGTAAGCTGCAGCATCTGGTCAATTTTCTCCTGCAGTGACATACTGTTTAACAAATCCTGTAACTCTTCCTGTCTCATATCTTCTCAATCCTCCCTTTCTTCCCGCTCTCATTTATCAAAATAACTTCTCTCTCCGGTTCCAGGGAAATTTCCGTTCCCCAGACCCTCAAAGTGCCTCCCGGCACCGTGGACATCACCCTGACTTCCCGGCTGTCCATGGACACTGACACACTGCCGCCCGCCACAGGAACTCTGCCCGAAAAGGATGTAATCCCTCCCAGATCCGGACACACTGTAAACGTATCATAACCGATACCGGTATTCTGCACACCCAACCGGTAATTTCCCAATAGATAGACAGGGCTTGCACTCCATGCATGACATAGGGATTTCTCATAAGGATTTCCATACATGGCATAGTGTTCTGCCCCCTGCTGCTTTGGATCATATGCCTCATACAGAGTCGTGGCCCCTGTTCCCAGCATACTTCCGTAATAGGTGCGGATGGACTGCTCCAGAATATTTGTATTTCCTTCCATACAGTGTACCTGATTTTCATAAAATTTGAAATAAGGTGTGGTGATCTGCGGCACCTTTTCATTCAGAATCACATGGGTATAAATATCCCTTTTCTGTTCCTCTGTACAGGGAAGAAAAAGATATGCCAGAATATTTGTCTGGCGGGTCACAATATTCTTTCCGGACTCATAACTGTCAATAAACACATGGTTCTGCCGGTCATAAAAACGCTCAAAAACCGCTTTCTGCACATCCTCCGCCAGCCTTTGATATCCTTTGTCGTCCCCTTCCAATATCTGCAGGATTTTTCCAAAACATTCCATCGCCTTTGCGTAGAGGATCTGCTCTGCGCAGACTGCCCCGGTCTTATCCATGGGTGCCCAGTCAATGAAGATCCAGTCCCCCGGCTTTTCCCGCATAAATCCGTCACTGTCCGTTCTGCTTCTGCAGAAATCCATTACATGCTCCATCTGGGGCCTGATCTGCTCCATGAATTTCCGGTCCCCATATGTACGGTAATATTCATACAGACTGATGATCCAGAAAAAACTATAGTCCATAATAGTGTTAATGTGCACCTTAAACGGGGTCTTCCCTCCCAGCGCAATCAGGGTTCTCCTCTCCAGATCCCGATCCAGAAACAAGTACCGGTTTACAAACAGACACTGGTACGCATCCGCTGCCCACACCCACCTGTCCCTCTTAATGCCGTCCAGTAAAAACTCTCTGCAGTTCAGATGGAACGTATATGCCGCTGTGTCCCATACCCGGTTCAGAACCTCATCGCTGCAGCAAAAGCTCCCTCTGTATGTAAGAGGCAGGTATTCATACTCCGCCTCCACTTCCGCATTTCTGTCACTGACAAAAATATAGCGGAATGCATACGGTTCAAAGGAAATATTTCCCTCAACAGGCTGTCTGTCAAAATGTATCACACTCCATTCCCTGTCCAGAGCCTCCTCCCTGGATTCCCCGAATTGAATATACACTTTTCTGTCACTCAGCCCGAAGAATCTGGTTCCTGCAAAGGTCTCTCTGCCAAAGTCAAAGAGCACACCGTTTTCCAGTACCTCTCTCTTTTTATAATATATCTTTTCATAGGAAAAAGGAAATACTTCCGGCGTTTTCTCCGCCTCTGTGAACATGGAATTCGTCCCCACAGGTGCCCAGTCCTGGCTCATATCATCTGCCGTCCAGGTCTCATCGCTGTTTACTAAACCCTCCACATAAATACAGGGAAAGGACTCTTTATTCGATGTACGTATAGTAATTTCTACAGTTCCCGGATCTAAGTCAATGACACTTCTGCCGCCGTATTTTCTGATATTTTCACCTCTGTATTTGTCTCCGATTTTTGCCACAGTGACTGAAAAAGTTCCACATGCCCGAATCCGAATGCTGCCTCCCTTTGTGGTCACTGTCTTTCTGAACTGCACTACAGGCTCCGGTGTGTACATTTTCCACACAACCGGCTCCGGATATCCATACTGCTGTCTCCTGTTGTGCAGTAAGAGACTGTGATATATTTCAAAATCTCCGAATTTCCAAATCCACTGGCTCACTCCGTCGTCCTCCTTCTATCTCTCAAATGCTGATCTGGCTTCTGAATGGTTACGTTCAAGATAACATTTTTGTTTCATTTGGACTACTTTTTTCATGACTCCCTTTGTCGGTTTTGTGACTTTGTAAAAAAATACCGGTTCTGTATCATAAATGATACAGAACCGGCGAATATACACCAATACCATATATTGATCTGTAAAAGCCTTGCCCCTGCAAAGTTTTCCATCCTGATCCCTATGGAATTTGACTGGCAAACTGCAGCAGCTCCTCCTCATATACATATTTTGTAAGACATCCAACCCCCTGTACGCATGTGCCTCCTGTCACATTTCCAAACCGGATACACTGCTCCACGGGATAATCATGGTATAATCCATAAATAAAACCACTTAAAAATGCATCGCCGGCTCCTGTGGCGTCTACAGCCTCCACATTTTTCATAGATGGAATGATAGATATACCGTCTTTATTCTTAAGAAGACATCCATCCCGGTCCAGTTTAATAATAACATCACTGAAAAATTCCGACAGCCGGTCCGCTGCCCCTTCTACTGTACTCTCACCTGTTATTTTTAAGGCTTCTTTCTGATTGGGAACGTAATAATCCGCAATCTGCAGATACTCTCTGTATTTATCAATAGACAGATCATCACTCCACCCTGTATCAAACACCTGTATTGTTCCTTCTCCCTGCAGTTTTCTATACACATCTAAAAATCCCTCGTGCATATCCACCACTTTCGCCCCTTTCAGGCTTTCATATATCTGGTCAAGGACCTCAGAAGTGATCTCCACCTCATCCCTGTAAGAGACAAAACTCCTGTCATGCTCCCAAACCATTGTGGAGGAAAGAACTACCGGCATTTTATTCCCTTTATAAAGGTTTACCAGCTCCACATGGTATGCCTCAAACTCCTTTCTCACGAAATCTGAAAAGCAGTCCTCCCCGATGAATGTTACAACCCTGGAAGGGATACCCAGGCGCTGGAGATTGATCATGGTAGCCGGAATGCCTCCTCCCAGCTGCATGTCAAAACTCTTGGAATATATCTCTTCACCGGCCACTGGCATCCGGCTCAATCCCTGATAGAGTAAATCAATATTGGTAAAGCCTGCTCCTCCAACGAAATCCATCTATGCCCACTCCTCTGTATAGTTTTTGTTTGATTCTATATATTGTGAAACCAGCTTCTGTGCAAGGGAGTAGGAATTCACCAGCGGGTGCAGCATCAGGCAGTCAACTGCTTTGGAACGGCTGTTTGTCCTTAATGCCTGGGACGCATAGCGCTCATAGCTTTTAACCCTTCTGATCAGTTCCATCTGCAGTTCTCCCGGCTCGTCAATTTTGTGGGGTATATACTTTCCGTCTCGGATGGTGCAAGTGATCTCCACCACATCCGTATCTCTCAGTCCCGGAATTGCCCCCTGGTTCGGGACACAGAGGATCATCTCACTCTCCTGTCCGCTCAACTCGGAATACATGTATTTTAGCGCAACTCCGGCATATCCTCCGCTGTCTTTTTCGTAAATATCAAAAGAAAATGGCGGTTTCCCGGTCTTTATTCCCGTTTCATTGGCCATATATGCATTTTCACGCATACCATACCACTTTTCAAATACACGGAGGCAATTATCGAAATCATGTTCGATATCCATATGGGAAAGTTCTTCTGTCATACCGCGGTTCACATCCCTGATAACCTCACCTCTCGTAATACCTGCTTTCAGGATATTCTCAAGTGCCATTTCCCTATAATAGAAGTAATATAAATATTCATTTAATATACATCCCAGGTGCTTTGCAAGATCTTTTTCAAAAAAACGCATATCCGTCTTTTGGTATACTTCATCTTCCTCCAGCAGTCTGGGCATAATATCCTGTCCTTTAAGCTTTACATTACTGAAAAAGGACAGATGGTTCAGTCCATAGCAGTCACCGGTAACCTCATCCTGACTTACATGGTTCAATTTAGCAAATGCATGGAGCAGGCTGCTGGGAGCGTCACAGATACCATAGGTAAAATCATATCCCAAATCCCGCAGTGTCTGGGATACTACTCCCGCCGGATTTGTAAAATTGAATATTTTGACATTAGGAGACGCGTATTTTCTTGCCAATTCACAATATGTACGCAGTGCAGGTACTGAACGCATAGCAAAGGAAAATCCGGCAGCTCCCGTGGTCTCCTGTCCCAAAACGCCCAGATCAAGGGCTATTTTTTCATCCCGGATACGCATATCGTCTCCGCCCACCCGAATGGTGGTGATGATGTAGTCCGCATCGGTGACTGCCTCCACCGGATCTGTTGTCAGTTTAAAATCAAGTTCCGGTCTGATCCGCCTGGAGACCTGCTCTGCCATCTTCCCGTAGATATTCAGCTTTTCTGCATCATTATCCATAAATAAAACCTGTGTGAATCCCAGTTTACCTGCACTCTGTGCCAGGCTTTTTGCCAAAAACATAGAGCGGACACCTCCGCCTCCTATTACTGTTATCTTCATTTATCGTCCTCTTTCCTGTTTTTAATAATCCGCCTCATTCATGCGGAATAAACGGTTGATGAGATAGACCACCATGACACCTGATATGATCAGGATAACTCCCATCATGTTGGCATAACCATAATTATTGTCTGTCATGGAGGTTTTATATAGATATAGCGGCAGGTTAAGCGTCACATCCCCCGGTCCTCCATTTGTCGTCAGATAGATCAATTCAAATTCCCTCAGCATACTGGTAGCTGCCAGGATCACACTGGTTCCCATGATCGTCCGAATAAGCGGAAGCCGTATCCTGATATTCACCGCCATCTCAGAAGCTCCGTCTATTCTCGCTGCCTCAACCACATCCTGTGGGATGGACAGGATCCCAGCCAAGATCAGGATGATGACAAGTCCCGTATACAAAAGCCAGCTCCATGTGACAGTAATAAATGCCGAGTTAGGTTCAAAAAACCAATTCTTAGTAAATGCGCTGCCAGTCACTTTTGTGAGAAATGAATTGATAATTCCATATTTTGCATTAAACACATTTAAAAATATAACACCAAGCGCAGCAGCCGAAACTACATTTGGTATCATATAAATCGTTCTGAGTATCTTCCATCCTCTTTTCTGCCGGGATAACATAAACGCAACAACGGTTCCCAGGCCCACATGCACCACGGACTGCAGTAAAACCCAAATGCCTGTATTTCTCAGTGCAGTCCCCATCCTGGCATCATGAAGCGCGTCCATATAATTCTGAAACCCTACAAATTTAAAAATGCCTCCTGCTTTCCATTCAAAGAATGAACTTCCGAATACCATGCACATGGGCACCAGATAGATCAGCCCAAACAACAGCATACACGGAAGAAGGAAGCTTGCCAGCTTCCACTTATTCACCTTCATCTGTTATCCCTCCCTATGAGGCGGCATACCGCCAGAGGCGATATGCCGTATTCTGCTATATATTAGTTTTTGCCTGCTGCGTCTGTCAATGCCTGAGCAAATTGTTCCGGTGTGATCTGCCCCTGTGCCAAAAGAGGATACTGTATACTTATCTCATCCACCACATTTGCATACCATAAGCTCTGGAAATCATTGATACAGCGCTCCGCTTTGTTGCCATTTTCCAACACTTCATTGACAAGTGGTTTTACATTGTCGGATTTTACATTCTCCGAAGCAGGAGTATCCCCTGTCATTTCCAGCATCAGTCTCTGGCTCTCATCACTGGTCATGAATTTCACAAATTCCAGTGTTGCCTCCAGTGTTTTTTCGTCTTTTGATGCCACGTTAAAACCAATCTTCCCGCTGTTGTACATAACTTTTCCGGGATACATAGCTGTACCTACTTTATCCGCAAACCCTTCCTCTACCAGTGAAGTATCATAAAAATCGCTTATCATCCAAGGTCCGTTTGCAATGATGGCTGTCTCACCCATGAAGAAATTACTGGCAGCATTCTCATATTTCCCGCCCACAGCATCCGGCGTAGTATATTTCTGGAACATTGTCTGAATTTTTCCGGCGGCATCTATAAATTCGGGAGTATTATAATCTGTCGGAAGATTAGTATTCATAAACTTCTCACCTTCCTCTGTCTGTCCGATCATCGCTCCCAGCATAAGTGATGTCACCCAGCCTGAATCTGCTGTGTCCATAGATAACGGGGTAATACCCGCTGCCATCAGTTTATCGCACTGTTCAAAAAATTCATCCCAGGTTTCTGCCGGTTTCTCAATTCCTGCCTGTTGAAACAGGTCTTTGTTATAAAAATATCCGATAACCTGCCTGGTATAAGGTATCCCATAGATCTTACCATCCCTGGAATTCACATCCCAGCATACATCGGAAGACTGTTTCTTCCATTCCTCATCCACATAGGGGGTAAGATCCACAAGCTGGTCTTTCATGGAATCGATCAGGTTATAGCCTCCCGTGGCAAAGGCATCCGGCAGCGCATTGGAGGAGTACAGCACCTTCATTTTATCTACATATGCCTGGTCTCCTGCAATTTCTTCCACATTAACTTTAATCTTATCACCATATTCCTCGTTAAATGCTTCCATCCTGTTGTTAAACCATTCCGTGTTTACACTGACTCCCACCCAGGATGTGGGAAAACTGATTTCTGTCACTGCCTCTGTACCTTTTTCCTCTTTGGCCGGTGCCTCTTTCCCACTGTCTCCGTTTGAACCGCAGCCTGCCATTAAGGATACTGCCGTTACTGCCGCCGCTGATAATGCAATTGCTTTTTTCATTTTCATAACTTGTTCCTCCTTATAATAAATTTTATATTAACCTTTGATCGAACCCGCCACCATACTGGCTGTAACCTGCTCCTGCAGTATAATATAAATTACAATACTAGGGAGGATCACCATGGTGAGCGCTGCAAACATTGCGGTATAGTTAAATGAAAACTGTGAAGTAAAATAATTTAGTGCCAACGGCAGTGTCCTGACCTTCGTGCTTTTTGTCAATATGAGGCCAAACATAAATTCATTCCAGGATGTAAGGAATTGTAAAATGGCGCCTGTCGCCAGACCCGACTTTGCAAGGGGAAAAATAATTGTAAAAAAGGTCCTATAAAATCCTGCCCCGTCAATATACGCTGCCTCCTCCAGCTCTCTGGGTATGCTTTGGAAATAGCTTTTGAATATAAACAACGATGTGGGAAGTCCCAATGCTGCATAGACCAGTATCAGCCCGCTTCTCGTATCATACAGACCCAACCCCATCATAATTTTATATATTGGCATGAGCAGCGCAGAGGTTGGTATGAGTAATGACGAAGAGAGCAGCAGGGTTATCAATGCATTTCCTTTGAACCGGTATCTGGACAAAACATACGCCGCCATAGAAATAATGAGCACATTCAAAAGTGTACTGCTCACCGCGATCAGGACGCTGTTCCCATAGAATTTAAAAATAGGTGCCAGCTCCAGCGCAGCCCGATAGCCGCCCAGCCCCCAGTTTTCCGGGAGAGAAAATGCGGAAGACAAAATTTCTTTGTTCGTCTTAAATGATGATATGACGATCCAGAGCAGAGGACCCAATGAAATCAAAACCAGGAATCCCAGGAATAGAAATCTTATGATTCCCCATAACAACTGCTTCCCCGATACTTTTTTACCAGTCATTCATCTACCTCCCGTTTCTTACATGTGCCTCTTTTCAACAGCTGGTATGGCAATGTATACTCCATATTCTGATTCTGTTCTTTTTCATTCATATTGCAGAACGTATTCAGAGTCCATTCCACCATTTTGTCAATTGGCTGATACAAGGTTGAAAGCTTTGGAATCGTTCTTCCCGAAACACTGATACCGTCAAAACCAAGTACAGATATGTCATCAGGCACACGGTATCCATGGTCATGCAGTGCTGAAATTGCTCCCATGGCTGTCTCATCGCTAAATGCAAAGACAGCTGTAAATTTCTTTCCTTTCTTTATCGCATTTTCTGTCAAACGATAGCCATTATCAAATGTCAGGTAACCGAATTCTGTCATCTCATCCCTGTCAAGCTGTATTCCGTATTCAGCCAATGCCTGCTGACATCCCATAAGCCTCTGAAATCCTGAGCTGAGGCTGTGAGAATAATCTGATAATATGAGTATTTGCTTATGGTTCAGATCAAGCAGATACTTCATACCTTCATACGCAGCCGACATATCGTTGATATGTACCATCTCGCATCTGCTGTCAAAAGACGCACCACCCAGCATTACCACCTTGATATTTTTTGCCTGTATATATCTGAGCATATCTCGGTCTATATCCTCATCCAGATAAATAACACCTCTTACATACAATTCTTTAAAAAATAACTTGTAACCGTCATCACCGACAACCGTTGGGAGAATTACCAGTTTATACTTATATTTTGGCATCTGCTCTATGATTTCCCGTAATACCTCACTGAAATACCCCAGACGCAAATGCGGAACCAGAACAATGATCACTCCCTGCTCACTTCTCTTCTTGGTATTCGGAGTATAATGAAGCTCACGCGCTGCTTCCTCAATTTTTTTTGCAAGTTCATCTCCCACAACATTACTCCCTGAAAAATATCGTGAAACAGTCGCCGGAGAAACCTGTGCTTTTTTCGCAACATCTCGTATTGTTGCTGCCATCTTATCAGTCCCCTCCCACTTTTTAGTCAATTTAAACTATTTTTTTAACTTATCAGCTGTTTTATGGTCAATTTAACAATAAATCTCATACTCAAAAAAGTCAACGCAGTTTCATGTGTTTCATATTTGTTTCATCGTTTTCCTGCTTTTCTCATAGAAACACTCCGCAGCTGCAGAAAATTTTACTTTCGCCATATGGCCGCTCCCTATATCATTACCATAATTTACCATTCCCCCATAAATGCAAAAAAGACAATCAAATGCTCTTACTCGAGCATTTGATCATCTTTTTTATCATAACATCTTTGCTCATCAGGCAGGAAGCCATATAAACAAAGATATTATGAGTTATGAAATTTCTGCAGCGCTGCCATCTAAAAGCAGTCGACTTGAAACCGGCGTTTATTCATGGATCTTAATAACCGCCTTCACAATATCCGCCTTGTTATTCATAGAGAACTCCATAGCCTTATCCGCCTCATCCAGCGGGAATTCATCCGTCACGATTCCCTTCAGATTGATCTTGCCGTCCGCAACTGCCTGGATGGCCATAGGATAGATATGGCGATAACGGAACACCGTCTTGAATGTCAGTTCCTTGTCAAGAGCGATGCTCATAGGCAGAGTTACCTCTCCTGTTCTGCTGTATCCTACAAATACGATGGTGGAGCCTTTTCTGGCCATGAGAATTGCCTGTCTGGAGGTCACTTCTGCCCCTGCAGTCTCGATCACCAGATCTGTTCCTCTGCCGCCGGTCAGCTCTTTTACTTTGGCTACCACGTCCTCTTTCATGCCGTTGATAACACCTGTGGCACCCAGCTCCATAGCTTTTTCCAGACGTTTGTCCATCACGTCCACAACGTAAACTTCACTGACACCTCTGGCTTTTAATGCCATCATGGAAACCAGGCCGATACAGCCTGCGCCCATAACAACTGCCTTCTGTCCCAAATGTGCATCTCCCTGGATCGCGGCGTGGAATCCAACTGCCAGAGGCTCGATCAGAGCGCCCTCCAGAGTGCTTACATTGTCCGGCAGCTTGAAGCAGAGATTTGCCTCATGTGCCACGTACTCCTGGAACACACCGTCAACCGGCGGAGTCGCGAAGAACACCACATCCGGGCAGAGATTATACTTGCCTTCCTTGCAGAATTCACACTGTCCACAGGTCTTTCCCGGCTCCAGAGCCACGCGGTCTCCTACCTGCAGATGCTTAACATCCTTACCCACTTCCACTACAACACCGCCCGGTTCATGGCCCAGTACAAAAGGCGGTTTTACCACGTAATCTCCGATAGCTCCCGTCTCATAATAGTGCAGGTCAGAACCGCAGATTCCCACATAATCCAGCTTTACCAAAACCTCGTCATCCTTTGGCTGCGGGATGGGTCTTTCTTCAAAATCCATCTTCTGGATATCCGTCATTATTGCTACTTTCATCATGCCTTCCATCTCTTGTTTTCCTCCTCTTATGAATGTGCATTATGTGACTTCATTATAAGCCAGAAACACATATATCACAAGTGAAATTCATGTCTTTTTACTACAAAATTCTTTGAATTTTATATCTCATATTCGTCCTTGACTAAAAAAAGAGGCAGGGATAAAACCGGAAATCCCGGTCTTATCTCTGCCCCAAAGCGGAGGCGAAATAAATTAGTGATGGAACAGACGAATGCCTGTAAATGCCATCGCCATGTTGTACTTATTGCAGCACTCAATGACTGCATCATCGCGTACGGAACCACCCGGCTCTGCGATGTATTTTACGCCGCTCTTGTAAGCGCGCTCGATATTGTCTGAGAACGGGAAGAAGGCATCAGAGCCTAAGGTGACATCTGTCAGTTTGTCCAGCCATGCGCGTTTTTCCTCACGTGTGAACACTTCCGGTTTCTCTTTGAAAATTTTTTCCCATGCTCCGTCAGCCAGAACATCCATATATTCCTCACCGATGTAGACATCAATGGCATTGTCTCTGTCAGCGCGGCGGATACCGTCGATAAACGGCAGATCCAGTACCTTCGGGCACTGTCTCAGCCACCAGTTGTCAGCTTTCTGACCTGCCAGACGGGTACAGTGTACACGTGACTGCTGGCCTGCACCGATACCGATCGCCTGTCCGTCTTTTACGAAACAGACTGAGTTTGACTGTGTATATTTCAGTGTGATCAGAGAAATTTTTAAATCCATCAATGCGTTTGCCGGAATCTCTTTATTCTCTGTCACAACATTGGAAAGCAGTTCATCGTCAATAGAAAGCTCCTGTCTTCCCTGCTCAAATGTGATGCCGAATACCTCTTTATGCTCCAACGGAGCCGGCTGATAATCCGGATCGATCTTGATCACATTGTAGTTGCCGTTTTTCTTCTGTTTCAGGATTTCCAGTGCCTCATCTGTATATCCGGGAGCGATAACACCGTCGGAAACCTCTCTCTTGATCAGCATCGCTGTATCTTTATCACATACATCAGACAGGGAAATAAAATCACCGAAAGAAGACATTCTGTCAGCGCCCCTTGCCCTGGCATAGGCACATGCCAATGGTGATAATTCACCCATATCATCTACCCAGTAAATCTTTTTCAGTACATCTGACATGGGAAGTCCAACTGCAGCACCTGCCGGTGACACATGTTTAAAGGATGTGGCGGCCGGAAGTCCTGTGGCCTTTTTCAGCTCTTTCACAAGCTGCCAGCCATTAAAAGCATCCAGGAAATTAATATATCCCGGCTTGCCGCTCAGAACTTCAATAGGAAGCTCGCTGCCGTCAGCCACATAGATTCTGGAAGGTTTCTGGTTCGGATTACATCCGTACTTTAACGCTAATTCTTTCATTTTCCCATTCTCCTTTATGCTTTTCAATTATTTATTTTTATTTACGATCCTTGTCTCATACTTACCGGTTGCAATATCAATAAAACGGACAAACAGAGACACTTTGTTGTCTTCATTCAGGCTCTCCCAAACATTCTCAGCAAATGCATCAATATCATTGGGAATTCCCACCAGCTTTGGTTCTCCTTCAAAGCTTGGCAGCGGATTGCCGTCATGCATATAAGTGTGTATAAAATGTCCCTCCCCGGCTGCCGGGTTCTCATAAGTAAATGTATAACGGCAGCAGCTCTCGGGATTGCCGTTATTACTCTTCAAAATGGACATAGCATAATGGTATATGCCGGCTTCCACCTGCATAATACCAGAAATCCTTGGTGTGTAATTGGGGCCGTCCGGCTCAAATTCACGCGTTCTCAGGGACTGCTCAAAAGTGATGCCCTTTTCCATTCCTTCATAGACAGTATCTGTCTGGTCACCGTTGGTCACGATCGTCTTATTGCCGATCACACGCACCGGTGCATATATGATCAAACTGGGATCAGTCAGCTTAGACGGGTCAAATGCCTGGGTGCGGATACCCTCTCCCTCTTCCACGAACACACGGTTCCTGCTGTTCTCACTTCTGCCCATGATAAAATATGCAGTAACTGCCTTTGTTCCATCCTCAGACTTACCAATAACAATTCCCCTGCCAGGGTACGCATTTTCTCTCAATTCATTTTCAAGTGATAACATTTTCATGAATTCCTTCTCCTTCTCATTTTGACCATGATCATCAGCTGCCAATCCATCGGCAACTTTACCGTAATAAATGTAACGTAACTGTTCACTACCTTCGCAATTACAATAAAACAACAAAAAAAGCCCACACTCTGAACATACTTGCCCAGACGGTCGGCTTCCTACGCTTATACTCCCTGTGGTTCATTCCACTTCCGTCAGTCATATAAGCAATTTAAACATTATCATGTAATCTTTCTCTTGTCAACGCTTTTTTGACATTTTTCATCAAAAAATAAATTGCAAAAAAATCACCGGCTTATTCATACGGCCCTAGTAACGTCTCTTGAGTATTTTAAACTAAGCATCAGAACCGACGGCAGACTTCAGAAACAGCATAATAAATCAGCCCTCCAGGTGTCCGCCGCGGTGATCAGTCTGACACTACAAGATCACAGCACCGGCATAATCGGTGTTGTTCACCCTTCACATACCTGAAAAATGTAAAACTTCAAATAATAAGATTCCTCTGCCGCCCAAAGAATGGGATGATCTGCTGCCTGTGTCCGATATTCCACCTGTCGCAGTCTCTTGTGCACATTCCTGGCCGCCTGCCCAATGGTCTGAGTAAACATCTCATAGGACATAAAATGTGAGCAGGAACAAGTGGCCAAAAATCCTCCGTCCTTCACCAGCTTCATAGCCCGCAGATTGATCTCCCGATAGCCCTTCACTGCGTTCTTAACAGAATTCCGGGATTTGGTAAATGCCGGCGGATCAAGTATCACAACATCGAACTTCTCCCCCTCTTCTTCCAGTCTGGGAAGCAGTTCAAACACATCTTCACACACGAATTTCACAGTACCTGACAGGCCGTTCAGCTTGGCATTTTCCCTAGCCTGCTCCACCGCAAGCTGGGAAGCGTCCACGCCCAGCACACTCTTTGCTCCCGCGACCCCCGCGTTCAGCGCAAATGATCCTGTATGTGTAAAACAATCCAGTACCTTTGCATCCCTGCATAATTTCTGGATGGCCAGCCTGTTATATTTCTGGTCCAGGAAAAATCCGGTCTTCTGGCCGTCCTCCACATCTACCAGATATCTCACTCCATTTTCACAGATCTCCACCTTGGTATCGAAAGGCTCCCCAATAAACCCTTTAAAAGGCTCCATGCCTTCCTGCCTTCTCACCTTGGCATCGCTCCGCTCGTAAACACCGCGTATCACCACACCGTCCTGTGCCATCTCTTCCTTCAAAAGCTCCAGAATCTTCATTTTCATCCTGTCAATTCCAAGAGCCAGTGACTGCACGACTAAAACATCGGAAAATTTGTCCACAACAAGTCCCGGCAGAAAGTCTGCCTCACCGAAGATCACACGGCAGCTGCTGGTGTCCACTGTCTTTTTCCTGTACTCCCAGGCATCTCTGACCCGTTTTCTCAGAAACCCCTCATCAATCTCCTGCTCTGACTTTCTTGTCATCATACGGATCCTGATCTTGGAGTTGGTATTGATAAACCCTCTTCCCAGGGGATATCCGTCAAAATCGTGGACCATCACCATATCTCCGTTCTCAAAGCTTCCCAGGATACTGGCCACTTCATTGTCATATATCCAGGGGCCTCCAGCTTTCAGGGAACGGCCCTCTCCTTTTTTCAGTGTCGCAATTGCCAGACTCATGTGTCTTCCTCCATTTTTCTATTTTTTCTGTCCCAGCAAAATATAAGCGATTCCGCAGAACAGCCCTCCTACCGGGAATAATACCCAACTGATCTGCCAGGCATTCTGTAAAAAACTCCAGAGCAGATAAACCGCTGTTGTTACGATCATGATACAGGCAGACCATTTTGCTGCCAACGGCATATGGCTTTCCTCGTCCAGTATACGCTGCTGCTCCGGGGTCAGACGCTCACGGTACAGCGGATCATGCTCTTTGTTGTACTCCTCAATATTGTACTTGCTTTTTTCCATGCCGGAGTGGACCAGAAGCATCACACCCGCGCTGATAAGCAGGAGCATTAAGAAGCTGTAGAAAGCAGATGCCTCCACTCCCGCAGGGGCGGGCAGGAACTTCTGCAGTTCATCCACTACTATGCTCATCAGAACGATTCCGATCCCCGCAGCTATCTTAATGGGAAAACTGCGGTCAAATAACTCCTTCTCCTCCTCTGTGTAAAAGGGCAGTATATAAGGATGTCTTTTTGTAAAATCACTGTGCCGGATTCCCGCCACTACAAAAGTCAAAACCGCCACAATGAGAAACGGGAACATGACAATATCCTGCAGCGCTTTCCAAAGTCCATTCATTCCTTCCAGGAGAGTGGAAAAAGCTCCTCCTAGAATCAGAATTCCCACACCGGCTGTGACAGCCTTTCCAAATCTTTTCATATGTTCTTCATATTGGGCGGAATCCTCCACAACCTCTGCCTGGGCGTCTTTGCGCAGCAGAGTGTCCATACTGCAGGAAAACATATCACAGAGCTGCATGATCTTTTCCATCTCCGGATAGGATGTGCCAGTTTCCCTTAGTTAAAGATATGAACCCTATTTATCAGTCTACTTTTCCAATAAATCGGTAGTATATCTCTATTTCC
>PPYF01171766.1_pt1 | contig 97708 bp, 78 predicted proteins | sample 1559871 | NCBI WGS metagenome assembly PPYF01 (sample SAMN08240021, study PRJNA423297) | Human gut metagenome, whole genome shotgun sequencing project.
TCGTCCAGCCCGTCCAGTGGTCCGGCGAGATGCACGATGGGGAATTGGAACTGGACTATTATAATTACCGCTATTACAATCCTGCAGACGGCAGGTGGATTAACCGCGATCCATGGAGAGAAGAGAAATTTTTAGAAATATATTTGAAGATTGAGTTAAGAAAACCGAATATCTCTTTAGAATCACCCAATCTGTATGTTTTTTGTTATAATTCCCCTGTTATGTGGTCAGATGTATTAGGACTCTGGGAAATAGGGCCAAGGCCACCCCAAATAAATACTGTAGTTACTGATGGTAAAGGTGGTTTGAAAGTCTATCTAGGAGGAGCTCCCGAAGGTAGTGTAGATAGGAAATGTTGTCTGGATTGCTTAATGAAACATGAACAAAGCCATTTGAATGACATACTTGCTGCCAACCCAAGAATAGCATTTGATGAACAAGGAAAACCTTATCCAGCAGGAAGAGGAATTGTCAGCCCAACTCATGGGCGAGAATACATAGAATCTGAGATAAAAGCGCATGGAATAGAAATTAAGTGTTTACGAGAATCTCTCGCAAAACCGAAAATCAGTAAGACATGTAGAAAGAGGATAAATATAAGAATTAATTTTTTATCTAACCGTTTAAAAACATTCGAGAATAAATTAAAATGATTGCGATTACAAAAATTATTTTATTATCCATGATATTTGTTGTCCCTAAAATAGAAGCCTCTTTAGCATTAGTTGACACAACAAAATCCTTAGTTCTTTCTAAAAAGAGTCCATACGTGGAGCTAGAAATAATCGAAAGAGAAAATATATTTGAATTTTACACGGTTGTAAAACCACTGAATAATGGAGATAAGATAAATTTTCTTGTTTATCGTTATGATGAGGAATCTCAAAAAATTACGACTATCATAGATGTTTCAAGTAAACATGAGATCGAAATATCTTTCCTTATAAAAAAAGATGATCTTGAAAAATTGACCTATTCTGCCACGAATACTCCGAAAGGTACAGGTGGCATAGGATATTTTGAAAGGAAAAATAAAGGAGAACTTGGTTTTCTTGATGGTGGTACAGTATATATTATCGAAAATATACATGATTTTCTTAAAAGAGAATAAGTGTTAAATGATTATTTGACCAAACCTAAACCATTCTTTAATAATGGATGGAATATCTTGTAAGAAAAGGAGACTATAAATAAAATCAGAAATACTTGTTTTTATTCGAAATTATCCACTTTAATCTTGTCCTGCTTCAGTTGTTTGATTTGCCCTCATCTGGTAATTGGATAAAGGAGCATCATAAGCGTTTAACATTCCAACTTCATCATCTGATGGAGGATAATCGACACGACAAGGCTGTTTTATATAGTTCCGTTTTTATTTAATGTGGTGTATCTTTTAATATTTCATGTTCCTTAGTGGATTTAACAGATAGAAGATGATGACCATCCATGAGAACTATCTGTACCATGGTATCTGCAAGTAGCGGTTTTGAACATGCTGAACTCCTGGAATGTGCTTCGCTGGCTCCTATGGGATCCCTCTGGAACTTAGAGGCTACGTGTCTCCTTGCCCTGGAGCAGGACAATGTCCTGTACTGCTATGGCGTGGGCTTCAGCAAAAATGCGGCGGAGGTCTTCGATAAGCAGGGAGCAATGGGAGTGGCCTATGACTACTCTCCCTATGGAATAGTCGGCAGCACAGGTAGTCTTGTCCAGCCGGTGCAGTGGTCCAGCGAAATGAACGATCCAGAACTCTCCCTGGTCTATTATAACTACCGTTATTACAATCCTGCAGACGGCAGGTGGATTAGCAGAGATCTTTTGGAAGAAAAATCAAGAATTAATCTTTATGAATATGGATCTCCTTTAATAATCGTTGATTACAACGGTTTATTGTCAATATTTGGATATAATATTTCTCTTGGAACGAGCTTTTCCGCTCAAGGATGCATGCCAATACCTGTTGTTCCAGGGTTATATGCTTGTGTGGGTGGATCCCTTATTCTAAAGAGTGGAAAATGTTGTGACGGTGACCGTTTAAAGAGTACATTAGAATCTGAACTGAATTTGAATGTAAGTGTGGAATTTGGATGGGGAATTTCCCCACTTAGTATATCTTTCTTACCGATGGCGGAAATACCTTTTACTTCTTCCGTGCCATGTCCACATAATGCGGATATGACTGTAGACGGTTATGTAGAGTTTTTCGGTACCATTCCCGGTGCTGAGGTGTCAGCACGTTATTCAATTTCTTCCGGGACATGGTCTGGTGGAATATCATCTAGTTGGAGTATCAGTGTATCAGTAGGTGTAAGAGGGGGATTTTATGGAGCCGGAGTATCTGTATCATCCGATTATTAGTTTACCATTTAGGTTTGTTCCGAACAATCCGTCTAGTTCTTTCATCTCAAAATATTCATAAATAGTATTTATTTTTATAATTATTATTGAAATATAGTCGATAGTGAATAAAAAAGCATCGTAAGATTGCTTTATACAATACTGTAAAATAATTAAAATATATAACTTACCATTTGCATAAATCATTATGAATTTTTCTTTTCATCCTAGATCTCCACAGCCACTCATGAATTATGTTGGACTTGTTTTAGTAATTATCTTATTCTCAAGTTGTCTATTTGTGGTTTTAAAAGAAATTCCAAAGATATCAAGATCTTTTAATTCTCAACAATTTCCTCAGACAATAGGCTCTATTATTGAACTTGAAGGTGAAAGTCGCCCATCCGGATATGGAGCCCTAATTTTCCTAATAACAAAAGCCAAGGTTGCCTTTACATGGGAAGGGAAAAAATATGAGACTAGCTATCCTGGCTTGAACTTTGATTATAATCTGTATCGTCAAGCAAAGGAAAAGGGATATTTAAAAGTATATGTTAATGTTTCAGATCCGAACCGCTCAGTACTTAGTCCAGGTGTACCTTTTCATGTGGGATTTTTTACTGGTATCGCTGCTTTATTTGGTTCGGCGTTGTTAGGAGTATCTTTATATATGATTAAAAAAATGTTTTTTAACACATAGAAAATGTATATTGATCATTGAAAATCTTTAAGAATAAATTTAACAACATTGGTAATTTTAAAGAGGAATTTTTCTATATTAGTATGAAATTAACCAGTATACCCACATTGAAGAAAGTGGGAAAAAGCCCTTCGTTCTATAATACGACGCCTCGGGCAACCAAACTCTCATCAAAACATCAAGGGTATCTGGACGGTCGTGTACAATGCAGCCAACCGTGCGGTGAGTTTCACCAGGCGGGACGGTGGCACGGTGGTGGAATGCGGCTACGACTACCAGGGGCGCCGCTACATGAAGAAAATAACCCAAAACGGGACGGTCATCAGTCATGAATATTACCTGTACCGCGGCTACTTGCAACTAGCCGCCCTGGACATGCTCAACAGCCGGAACGTGCTTCGCACGCTGTTATGGGATCCCCTGGAACCGATAGCAACGCGCCCCATGGCCCTGGTGCAGGGCAATGCCCTTTACTTGCTATGGAACGGACTTCAACAAGAACGTGACGGAAGTGTTCGATGGGGAGGGAACTGTTGCGGTAACTTACGACTACTCGCCCTATGGAACGGTTAACAGCGCCGGGGACCTCGTCCAGCCCGTGCAGTGGTCCAGCGAAATGAACGACGAAGAACTCGCCCTGGTCTATTACAATTACCGCTCTTATAATCCTACAGACGGCAGGTGGTTCAACAGGGATCCCATCGCTGAAGAAGAGGGATGGAATTTGTACGGTATGTGTGGGAATGCTTCTATTATATATGTTGATTATTTAGGTCTTGAAGTTGAAGATGATATTTCTTCTGGATTTTCTGGACCAGTTAAATGCGAGAGAAATTTTATTCGCAAAGAACTTAAAGCAGGAAAAGTACAAAATAAATTATTAAATAAAATTGGCATATATGATTTTAAAATACGTATAATTTTGCAGAATAAAAAATGTGAAGGATGCTGTAAAAAGAACGGAAATAAGGGTTTTTCTAAGGCGGTATCATTATCATTTCAAATGGAAGGAGAAGCAGGTTCTGCATCTTTGAATATTTTTAATCTTGCAGGAAATCAGAATGGGATGGTATGGGAGATTAGGTGCGACAGGAGGAATATCAGCAAGTTATAGTTCCTGTAGCAATGCTGTTTCTGGTGGTGGATGCGTTAATGGATATGCGGAACTTGGATTAATTGCCAAAGCTGCAAGCCGAATAGGTTCCTTAGAAGTTGGTGCTAGAGGAGGTATTAACTTTAGAACTTCAATTTGTGTGACTACTAATTTGGATAAGTTTCAAGTTAAAGGGAGGGGATGTATATCCTTGCGTGCTCGTGTTTGGGCTAGTGCAAAAATTTGGCCTCTTGGAAAAATAGACTATAATCATGAGTGGCAAGACCAGTATTGCACCCCATGGATTCAATTATTGCAATGATCATAGTGACTTATGATTAATAATCAAAATAAAAAGAATATTGACTGGAGAAAACTCCAATTTGGATCGACTTTATTAAACACAAAAGAAAATAAAAGGGTTTTATCCTTAATAGATAATTCTACATTTGATACAGTAGGTGAACTTCATTACTTTATAAAAACAGGTAAAGGTGAAGGCAAGATAGGAGAAAATAAAATTAAGATACTTCAAATTGATCCAAATTTCTGCTGTATTAATACTACAGAACAAGAATATTGTATATATCGGTTAAATAATGTAAAAATTCGAATTTCCTATAAAGTAAATCAATATATCGATTTTTTTCTTCAGGAAGATTTAAATTGTAGATTCATACGAAAAGCACTAGTATCCGATGATAGAAACCGTCAATTTGAAGTCCCTATTTCTAGGAATCAAACCATATTTTATTTTTTACGAATGATTATTGGTTTATTATCGTTTGGCCTTTTAAAGCAACCAAAAACACCTATAATTCCACTTTCATTTGACGCTGATTATGATATGGAAAAAGCTCTTGTATTTGGAGTTATTGCCATACAGCTGATTTATTGCCCTTTTGATTATGATGACTGGTCATAATACACAGTTAGTAACGGTAGGGTTAAGGTGTGACTAGGCATTGATCAGGACGTCAACGGGCATCTGGACGGTGGTCTACAACGCGGCCAACCGCGCGGTGAGCTTCACCAGCCGGAATGGAAACACGATTATTGAGTGCGGCTACGATTGAATCTTTATGCGTTCGTAGGGAATAGTTTGAATATTGAAATAGATTTATTAGGGACAGCTTGGTCGTCACTGCAAACAGAGGCGGGGGCCGCATTGGCTGCACGGTAAGCGGCAGAAGCTGCGGCAAAGGCAGCAGCCAGAGCAGCAGGAACAGCAATCGCTGCTGAAAGAAGTAAAAGGAATAAAAGATGTGCAGAATTATATCGCGAAAAATCCGAGGCAAAAAAAGAGGCTAGAGGTAGTTCCTGTAGGGATATGATAATTCCTGAATGTCCTACTCAAAGCGAGTGTAATGCTTTTAATGATCGATACGAAAAAATGAAAAGGTTTGCCGAGGCTCGTAAAGCTTATGATGACGAATGTCATCAAGGAGGTGACAAAGGACATCAGGAACAAAGTAAAGGTTGGAATGAAGGAGCACAGAATTGCAAAAATAAGTATGATGAATGTATTGCTAATACTAAATAAATTAATTTAATTGTAAATATGCAAGCAAATTTTTATAAAGAAAAGATTGAAGAATTATACGATTTATTTCCTATTTCTTCTCCACCCTTTCCCAGCAATAATCCGCATGATCTACTTATTAATTATGTTGATTCTGAAGAAGAAATGCATGATTATGCTCGATCTTTATTGGGACTCACTTGGACAGAGATCGATTGTAAATTTTGGTATGATTGTGGAGACTATTTATTTTTTGCGACGCCCAAGGGATTTTCTTCCTTCTTTAATAAAATGTCGTTATGAATGGTTTTTAGACCATGAAATTACTGTTGGAACAGCCATAGATTTTGTCTTTTATTGCATAGTAGGTAATTTTGACAATGACGCAGAGTTTGAATATGCATTAACTCAAGACGACAAAGGATATTTGCTAAACAGAATCTATGAGGTTTTTTTGTCCTATAATATTGATCAAATTCTTGCAGTGAAACAATGGATCACACAGGAAGAAGCATCCGATATGAGATTAAGTAAAGGTGCATTTAATGCGACTACATATCGCCGTATTTATTATCTAATTAATAATGTGTTGAAAGTAAGATGACCAATTCTCCGAAAATAGATTCACAAAGAAAGTTAGGTTTATTAACCTAACAAAAAACAATGAAAAAATACAGTATGGAGAAAATCCTAAAAATTCTCAGTGAAAAAAACAGACGGACAAACGATACGAGAGGATCTGCCGGGAACTCAACATCACGGAGTAAACCTACTACCGATAGCGTAGCAAATACGAAAGAATGGAGTTGAAGAAAGCCTTGATAATGAAACAGCCTGAAGAAGAAAACTAATGTTTGAAGTAAAGCATAACCAACAACCCTGGATATCTCAATACTGAAAGAAGTGAACTCAAAAAATGGTAAGCCCCTCCCGGTGTCTGCCCCTGAAGTAGAACGCCTCTCTTTACTACTACGGCGTGGACTTCAACAAGAATGTGACGGAGGTCTTCAACGCACAGGGAACGATCGCGGCGGCTTACGATTACTCCCCTATGGACAGGTGGCTTCCACGGGCAGCCTCGTCCAGCCCGTCCAGTGGTCCGGCGAGATGCACGACGAAGAACCCGTCCTGGCCTATTACAATTACCGCTTTTACAACCCCAAAGACGGCAGATGGATCAACCGCGACCCCATCGCTGAACAGGGGGGGTTAAATTTATACTGCTTTTTAATCAATTATCCTCCATCAATAGATTATTTGGGAAAAATTGCAATCGTTCTCGTTATTCCTTTAACAATCACTGCTGCGGAAGCTACAGCGTATGTTGCAATTGCAGCAGCTGGAATTTGTTTATCAAACAGTTACTGTAGCAAACTTGCAACAGCAGCTTTTGTTGCTCCTATTCTTGCTGCTGTCGCTGCAGCTAAAGCCATTTCTTCTACAATATGTAGTATAAGATGTCGATTTGGAAATCATGGAGCTCATCATAGTTTTCGAGCCAATAGGATAGGCATACCTTCATCAATAAGATGTTGGAAGCGTCATTTGCAATCAAATTGTTGGATTTCAGGTGCATCAGGATCAAATTTCGGAACTATTAGAATACCTTATGGAGATTGTTATAAAAATAGAAATGGCAATCCTCCGGGAAGATGGTCTAGAGTTATAATAACGTACCCTTTTTGATCAATGAATATTAATTATAAATTTAAAAAGCATTATATATATATTAAGAGAATACAAAAGAAAAACATATAATGAATTATTAAAACATGAATACCCAATAACTGATCTCGTAACTATTGAAAAAGATACATTAAGTATAGAAATAATTCTTCTTGAAAAATATAGAGATCATCTCCTATTAGGGTTAGACGTTACTTTGCTTGGATCGAAAAAAATATGTTGTAAAAATTCAATTAGAAGAACTTTTACTGTATATAATAAATATAATAAATAGGTCCAATACAATTTAAAAAGGAAATTTCTGAAGAAAAAAAGTAATAAATAGCATTGTTCAAGAGCCAGGAACTGGTTAATAAAGGTAGTCTGCTTCTGTACCTCCTTCATATTTTGGTCTCTTGCTTGCAGTGTGTAAGAGGCTCTTCAAAATTACCCTGTTTACCCTGTGCGATATCATTCAACTCACACAAATTCAATGTATTGAATGACACAAAGTAAAAAATGCGCACCCTGTCTTGCCCTGTATCCCACCACGTAGCGGTCCATTTTATCACCACAAAATAAACTGATTAAGAATATTTCCGCACTCTGTTCTACCCTGTCACGGAATGGGCAATGGTGTACACGTTCCTCCGTCCGCCTCCTTCCTTTCGTACCTGCACGCGATCCGGACACATCTCTGCCAGTTTGGATAACTTTCCGCCCAGTTTAGCCGCGTTCCTGGCCAGAAGATTGAATGCTCTCATTTTGTCAGCAGGAAGATTAGCTCTTACACGGTCATAAATACCCGTGGAAGTGGCGTCCTTCCTGTAGATCTGTTTGGCATCTTCCGGAGTTCCGCAGCGTGCGGCCTGGTCAATCAGTTCCAGTAACTGCATTTCCGGGCTGATGCCCAGAACAGCCGTGGCTAGTGTCTTGTTCATGTATGCTCTGCATCGGTGACGTCCCGTAGGTTCCTGCAAATGCTCCGGCGCCCGGTAATGGTCAATGAACCACGCCAGAGCGGGCAACTCCCTTGCCAGGGCCTCATCCACGGCATCCTTTTCATCTTCCGTCCCATTCGGAGGCGCCTCATGATAACCGCTCAGCCAGAAAGCCGCATATTTTATCTGTATCGCCTCCCTCCATCGGAAAAGCCGTCAGGCTCTCTCCGGATCCGTGTTGAGCAACTGCACCACCGCCCAGGACAACGCCATCGGGAAGGCATCCTTCCCTTTGCCCTCAATGGAGACCACTCCGGCATACAGGATATTCTTGCTCCGGCTCATGACGTTCCACCGCTCCGCCTCCTTCACGTTCTTCATGATATCATCCAGAAGAATCACCGGGTAATGTTCCATGCCGCCGTTAAACCCTTCACTTCCCGGTTTTGTGAAATACTTTTCGCCGGCCATGACCAGATGCTGAACCCTGGTACGAGCCGTGCGCCTTTTCAGGCACGCCTGAATACGCTGTCTTGCCCCCTGCATCCAGGCTATAAAGGAAGGAAATTGGTCAAGGTCCTCCGGGTCATCCAGCAAACCACGCAAGAAGGCCAGGGCTGTCGAGCAATCCCCTTCCTTTCCCTCTACCCACGGCCCGGACGGCTCGGAAATCGCCGTCTGAAATAACGGGGAAGCCCGCTTCAATAATATCCACGCCCAGCGTTTCCAGCTGCATGGCCACCTGTATTTTCTGCTCCACGTTCATCGCCGCGCCGGGGCACTGTTCCCCGTCTCTCAGCGTCGTATCAAAAATATGTATTTGTTCTTTCATTTACAGTAAAAATGTTAAGAGGTCGTTCCTTCGGGAACTGCGCACGGAAAACGTTCCTGTTACGGAATCATTCCTTTGGCGCAAATCAAGACCAGCCGTTTACTTCCCTCGCGCCGGAACGGTTCACCGGCGCATATCGAGATATCTTCACGGACTTACCGTCCGAGAAGCAGCAATAGACGACCTTGCAGAAACAGGGTATTCATCTTGCTTGTTTTTACTATAAATCCACCCTGAATGGGGAACGGGACAGACAATGCTCTTTAGAACCTGCTCTGCCAAGACACCTCAAGTACATATGACATTGTTAGAGCCGTCTCATCCATTGAAATTTTGAAAGAGAGCGCCTTCCTTCACAAAAAAACTGCCTGTTAAACAAGGTTATACTGTACGGATAAACATAGAATTCCCATAACTGGAACTCATTCCTGAAATCAGTTCCAGATGAGAAAATTATGTAAACCCAAACTGGATAACAAGCCTAATAACAATCTATTAAGATTACCATAGGATAAGGTTTGACACATTATTCACAACTCAACGGCCTATTGCTATTCACAGCAATAGGCCGTTTTCTACATTTCCCGGTGGGAACGTATTTCCTGAATGGAAATGGACAGGGAGGCGCGGCCGCGATACACGTTGCGGTCAATCGTGAAAGCGATATCCCAGGGAGGATTGGGAAGCTCCCGTTCCGCTCCGTTGAAGAAAATAGCGTCACGCTCCACGATGCCCTGGCGCATGAAAAGCTTCAGATGATTGGTTCCCACGCGCTTGGGCGGTTCCGTGGGAAAAACGTCGGAACTCATGAAGAGAGGCTGTGGATTGGAGTTGCCGAAAGGTTCCAGCTTTTCATAGCTGTCCAGCAAATCCAGCGTCAACGCCTGGAAGGACACTTCCATGTCTATGTTGAGCACGGGGCTGCGCTGTTCCTCCGTCGTGGTTTCAGACACATAACGGTTGAATGCCCGGCGGAAATCGTCCATGCGGGATTCTTCAATCACCAGCCCCGCCGCCATGTCATGGCCGCCGCCGGAAACCAGCGTATCCGCGCAATGGTGGATGGCCTGCACCAGGGACACGCCGGGAATGGAACGGCCGGAGCCCTTCCCCACTCCGCTTTCGTCAAAGGCGATGACGAAGGTCGGCTTGTGGTACCGCCTCATCAGCTGGGAGGCTACAATGCCCACCACGCCGGGATGCCACGCGCGGGAACCCAGCACAATGACGTTGTCCCTCTCCGGGTCAAAGGAGTTATGAAGCATTTCCACCGCATCCGTCCGGATGGCCTCCTCTTCCTCCTGCCGCTTGCGGTTGTGGGAATCCAGCATTTGGGCAAGCTGCACGGCCCTCCTGGCATCCATGGTCAGCAGGAGTTCCAACGCATCCATGGGGGAATCCATGCGCCCGGCGGCATTGATGCGCGGGCCTATCCTGAACCCCACGTGGGCGGCGTTCAGGAAGCCCGCGTGGTTGACGGAGTCGGAAGGTCGGATGCCCGCTATTTCCGTCAGGGTTTTGAGGCCCGTATGGCGGCTGTGCGCCAGCCTGCCCAGGCCGTGGCGAACCAGAATCCTGTTTTCCGCCACCAGGGGAACAATGTCCGCCACGGTTGCCACGGCCACCAGGTCCAGATAAAGTTTCAGGTCAAAGGTTTTCAGTTTCCGCTCCTTCAGGAGGGCATGCGCCAGCTTGAAGACTACGCCCGCGCTGCACAGATAAGTATATGGGCTGTTTTCCTCAATTTTGGCATTGACCACCGCCGCTGCATCCGGACGCCCCAAAGGGCCCGCCTCATGGTGATCCAGAATGATGACGTCTATCCCCAGACTGTTAAGCATGTCCACCTCCTTCACGGAGGAAGTGCCGCAGTCCACCGTAATAAGCAGGCTGGGAGGGTCCGCACATTCGCAAAGGCAACGCTTGATGCCGGCCTCGCTGAGTCCGTAGCCTTCCCGGGAACGGACGGGAATAAAATACTGGGGATCCAGGTCATAAGCCATCAAAATGGCCCGGAGAAGCGCCACGGAGGTGACACCGTCCACATCATAGTCCCCATAAATGCACACGGTTTCCCCTTCATCCACGGCCCGGAAAATGCGGTCCACGGCATCCCTCATTTCCCCCATCAGGAAAGGGTCGCTCAGGTGGGAGAGCCTGGGGTCCAGAAAGAGTTCCGTTTCCATTCCCCCGGTGAAGCCGCGCTGCAGCAGGAGCTGCTTGACCAGCAGGGGCAGTTCCGCAGGAAACGCTTTCAAGACCGGATCATCCTCCTTCACGGAAGGGCGTAGAGTCCAATGAAAACCCGGCGTCATGGCAGTATTTTAGCCCCGCATCCAACAGGGTCAAGGTTGTTTCCGCAACAGAAGGCCAAAGCGGAGAAAAGAAGCGTCCGCTTCCGTTTCCGGAAACAGTCCGCACGCCGCGCGCCCGGCCCTTTCAAAAAAAACTCCGCCCGGTTCGTTCCGGACGGAGTTCGGCGTAAGGCGCCAGCGCCTGAGACGGTTATTTCCTGGAGGAAAAAATCACTTCATTAATGATTGCATCCGGCTGGGGAGCCTTGTAGGTCAGGCGCACGGCGGAAGTTCCGGCAGGAATGGCAAATTCGGAGACCCCGGGACCGGCGTTTCTCTTGCCGACCGGCGTCCAGGCACCCTCGCCGCGGCGCGCCTGGATGGCGAAGGCGGCGGATCCCACTACGACTACCTTGGAAGCCCTGGGGTTGTCCAGATTGGGAACGACTACGTCCAACGGCTTATCGGCACGGTAAACCGTCTTCAGGTTTCTGTCGCTCAGGGAGACCAGGCTGGTGCCAGGATCAGAAGGAGGAACGTCAAATTTAAACATGTTCAGAACAATGTCCTGTTCCTTCCCGCTTTTATTGACCAGTTTCATGCCTTTGATTCCCTTGGGGAGCTGATTTCCCCTGGCAATGAAGTTCTTGCCCTGTTTGTCCAGCTTCTGGACCACGGGTTTGGAGGAACCTTCCACATCCAGCACTACCTCAGCCCAGGAGTTGACGTCATCCCGTTCCAGGTTGACTTCCAGCCAGGTGGCGTCCGTGGGACCATCCAACCGCAGGGAAATAAATTCTCCGGGGTTCATCTTGTGCGTTTCCATTACGCGGTTGATTCGCACGATTTTGTCGGATTTCTGCACGGAAATGCCCTCCAGCCCAGCCACGTTGGAGGAAGCCATAGCGGAAGGAGGCGTGTTGACGGCTATTTCCCTCACGGCAGTCCAGACGGCCCGTCCGTTGCCCGTTTTCTTCGGCTCAATGACGCGGTAGCGCACGGCACGGAGCAAAACCGGCTTGGGAGCCTTCCAGGCTACCTGCATTCCGGCGGTCTCCGGCCCCAGCGGCTTCCAGGTCTTGAGGTCGCGGGAGCCTTCCAGCTGCCCTTTCTCTACATAGTCGCCGTCCTTGTCATTGCGGCCCATCAGCACTTCCACGCTCCGCACGGGAATGGGCATTCCGTAGTCCACGCCATACCAGTCTCCCGGCTGACCATAAGCGCCGGAGTGCCAGAAGGAGCCGCGGTCCCCGTCACAGAAGAGTTCCGCCTTATCCATGCTGCCCCCCTTGACCAGAGGCTTGGGGGAAAGAGCCGGAGCGCCGGCAATGGCCGGGAAAACTTTTTTGGAGACAATATCCGCCAGTTCATTGACGGCGGGGGCCATCACCCGGGAACCGGTCTTTACCGCGGAACGGTACAGCTGCCCTTCCTGGTTATGGCGGCGGGAAATTCCATCCATGGCCGCCAAAGCCTGCGTGGCCTGCACCAGGTGGGTCGCGGCCTCTCCGGCGTTGTTTTCCTCCAGTGCCGCCACGGCATGCTGGCCAGCACGCCCCAGTTGTTCAAAGGCGTCCACCCACGCGCCGATTTCCTTCATCAGCCGGGGATTATCGGCCTTGGCGCGGATGACAGGCGCAGCGGAAGCCATGCGAGCGAATTCCTTTTTAAGCAGAGCCGCATCAGCCTTCTCTATCCTGCCTTCCCGGGTGGCTTCCAGCACGCGCTTGACCACAGGTTCTATTTCCACGGATTCCTCACGCCGGTAACCGTGGCCGTTAGGCCCCTGGTCGGAATTGTGGTTCACAAAAACCTGCATGGCTTCCGCCGCCTTCGGGAACAGGCGCCTGACTCCCTCCTTCCAGGATTCCTCCGACTTAAAGCCGTTGATGTTCCAGGAGTAGTCCGCAAGACCGAAGAGGGAAACCTTGGAGGCCTCCGGCTTATCCATGGGGTTGGAGACAAATCCGCCCATGGATTCCCTGGCTCCCGGTTCCGTGGCAAGTCCGTACACGCGGCCCATGCACAGGTTGGAACGGCAGTAGTCCGTAACGGGGAAATTCCACCAGACGTAGGAAGGGCGCTTGATTCTCCTGTTCACCCACTGCTGGCCTTCCAGCGTGATGTCATGGCAGACGGAATTCCCCGTCCACATAACGTGGATGGAGGGGTCCAGGCGGTCGCCCAGAATATCCAGATAAGTTCCCGGCTTGGGATTGGCCCAGCCGCGGTTGTACTCCGTAGGGCACATGACCAGGGGAGTGACGTCTTTCTTCACCTTGACAAATTCGTCATTGATTTTGTTCAGCAGAAGGGCCTGCATGTCCCCCCGCTTGCCCTCTCCGAAGATGTCGTCAAAAAACACGGCAAAGGAACGGACGCCCAGCTTGTACATCATCTCAAACTTTTTGATGACGTTGTTCATGTCTTCTTCCGTCCACTTAATGTCTTTGCCGGGGTGGATGGCCCAGACAAAGTCCACATGGTTTTCCTTCGCCACCTTCACCAGTTCCCTGATCTGGGCGGCCTGGTCTGCGGGATAGGGATCCCGCCAGTGGGGGGAGGAATGGTAGGGATCGTCCTTCGGCCCGTAGATGTATGTGTTCATTTTGTTCTGCCCGTAAAAGCGCAGCTGGCTCAGACGGGCTTCATGGCTCCAGGGAGTGCCGTAAAAACCTTCCACCGTTCCGCGGAATTCAATGTCCGGCCAATCCGTAATTTCCCCAACGGGCAAAATCACGCCTTCTCCGCCGGTCTTCGTTCCCAGCTGCCGCAGCGTCTGCATGGCGTAAAATGCCCCCCGTTCGTCATGGGCTCCTATGCCCACCTTTCCCTGCGGAGAAATCACCAGCTTGTAGGCTCCGGATTTTTCCGGAACCCCGTCCAGCAGCTTGCTCCCGCCCGCCTTGGCAGAACGTATTGTCACGGAAGGCTTCCCGGAGAAAGCAACCGTCTGGGAGGTGAATTTGGACTGCTGGGGGGACGGATATACGGCAGGAGTCGCCGCCAGAGCGGAGCCGGCCAGAAAGGCCGCCACGCTCAAGCCACATTGGAGAAGTTGAAAACCATTCATGATGATGCGCGATAATGGAACCAGAAAAAACTTTCCACCTCAAGAAAAAACCGTTCTCCTCCATCAGGCTGTCGCCACCAGGGGAAAAACACGGGAAAAGACTTCAAAAAGAAACTTCCCCGCCTTCTCTTCCCTCTTCAGGAAGATCCCCCCGCTCCTCATGGAATATTCGGGAACTGTCATCACTCCATCACCCGGCTCATCCGGAGACCGCCCGGCGCAGCCGCCCCCCTGCAGGAAGCGGCATGTTGATGGAATTTCCTGTGAAGGGCAATCGTCCCGCACGGAAATCCTGGCGGGGCTGGATGCCAGGGGCGCCGCCTTCTCCCTTCTTGACCAAAAATTCACCGTAACGCTGAAAAACAAAAAAGGGCCGTGCAGAATCCCTGAAAAGTCAGCGTCATCCCATTTCAGAAGACAAATTTGACCATTGCATCACTTGAAGGGAAGGTTCATCATGCGGAACATGCTCCGGCGCATTTTGATTCCTTTTCTGTGTCTTCTGGGCCTGTTCTGCTCTCTTCAGGCCCAGGATGCCCCAGTATTGAAAATCGCGGCTCTGCACCCCGTCCTGGGAGACATGGCCCGCGCCATCGGCGGCAGCCGCGTGCAGGTAGCGGATCTGCTGCGCCCCAACGGCAACCTGCACAGCTTTGAACCCGCGCCGCAGGACATTGCCGCCGCAGGACGGGCGCGCCTGGTGCTGGCCTCCGGCAAAAACCTGGAGCCGTACCTTCCCAAATTAAAAGACGCCCTGGGAGGCAGCGCGCAAATTCTGGATCTCGGAGCCTCCGTCCCGGATGTTCCCGTGGAGGAAGACACCGCAGACCATGACCACGAACACGACGGAGACTGCTGCGCCCACGGTCCCAACGACCCCCACTGGTGGCACACCCCGGCCAATATGAAACGCGCCGCCCGCACTCTGGCCGCAACGCTCACGCGGCTGGACCCGGCCCATGAACAGGACTATAAAGCCGGCCTGTCCCGGTGGAACAGAAAGATGGACCAGCTTTCCTCCTGGGCCAGAAAGGAACTTGCGGACATTCCGGAAACGGACCGCGTCCTGGTTACGGGGCATGCGGCCATGAACCATTTCTGCAGGGAATTCGGCTTCCGCAGCATCAGCATCCAGGGGATAAGCCGTGAAGATGAAGGCAACTCCGCCCAGCTGGCCTCCACGCTGAAAAAGCTGAGGTCAGCCGGGGTAAAAGCCCTGTTCCCGGAATATTCCTCCAACCCCAAGAGCCTTACGGAAATCGCCAAATCCCTGAACATCCCCGTTGCCAGACCAATCAATACCGACGGGCTGGCCCCTGAGGGACACACGTTCGAATCCATGTTCAGACAAAACACAGGCATCATCAAGGAAGCCCTTTCCCCGTTCCCCAGGCCATGACCAGCACACCCCTGCGGCAGTTTTTTCCCACTCTGGGAGTCGTCATCCTGCTGGGATTCTTCCTCTACAACATGACGGCACCCACCACCGGATCACAGGAAGCGGAGCATTCCGCCCCCACGGCGCAAACCGCGGATGTTCCCACGGTCATCACGGTCAGATGCGCCCACCGGCCGGAAGCCCTTTCCATCTCCTGCGGCGGCCGTCTTCTCTGGCAGCCCGAAACGCCCGGGCTGCATGAAGAAACGGAATGCGGCCTGCCGTTGAACAACGGTTCCGTAACGCTTACCGTTTCCGCCCGCTGGCCGGAAAACACACCGGACACCCCCGTCACGCTGGAACTGGAACCGGAGGGGAAAACCACCGTCTCCGCCACCCGCTGGTCCTTCGGCCCCTCCCTGAACGACAGCTACTCCTTCTCATGGAAATGAACAGCCCAGCCCCTCCCTGCACCCAGGACCACATCTGCTGGGGCGCGCACGCCAGCCACCCGGACCGCCACCGACTGGAAGTGGACAGCCTCAGCGTTTATTATGGAAGCTTTCTCGCGCTCAACGGCATCAGCTTTTCCATCACCTGCGGCCACACGCTGGCTCTGATGGGTCCCAACGGTGCAGGAAAATCCACGCTGATCAAGGCTCTGGCCGGGCTGATCCGCCCCGATTCCGGAAAAATCCTGTGGAACGGATGCCCCCTGCACGACACGCCGGGAGAAATAGCCTACCTGCCCCAGCGTTCCGACGTAGACTGGTCTTTCCCCATCACCGTCCGCGCGCTGGTGGAAATGGGCCGTTATCCGTCCCTGGGCCTGTGGAAAAAATTCGGGAGGCATGACCGGGATATTGTGGAAAAATCCCTTCACGTTCTTGGTATGGAATCCCTGGCGGACCGCCAGATTTCAGAACTCTCCGGCGGCCAGCAGCAGCGGGCCTTTCTGGCTCGGGCCCTGGCGCAGGAGGCCCATGTCCTCCTGCTGGACGAACCCTTCACGGGCCTGGACGCCCCCGCCAGCCAATCCCTGGGGAGGCTTCTGGATTCCCTGGCGGCGGAAGGGCGGCTGGTCATCGCCTCCCACCACGACCTGAACACGGCGGCGGACATCTTCGACACCATCCTGCTGATGAACAGGGAGCTGGCCGCCTTCGGCCCCCCGAAGGAAGTGCTTACCCCCGCACGCATCCGGGAGACATACGGAATAGAACCTCAACCGGAAATCCAAGCTTCATGATGGACGATTTTCTCCAATTCCTCCGGGAACCCATCGCTCAGCGGTCCCTGCTGGCCTGCGTCATGATCGGCTTCGCCAACGGTTTCGTCAGCGGGCTGGTTATCCTGAAAAAATCCGCCCTTCAAATCGGGACGCTCTCCTGTGCCCTGCTGCCGGGCATTGCGGTGGCGGTGCTCCTCTTCGGCCTTACCCGCTGGAGTTTGCTGACGGGGGCGGTGGTGGCCGCCCTGCTGGTGGGCCTGGGATCCCTCTTCGTTTCCCGCACATCCCGGCTGAACCAGGATACAGCCCTCTCCATCCTGCATACCACAGCCTTCGCTGCGGGCTTCATCGTGCTGGTAAGGCTGGGCCTGCAACAGAAAATTGACGACTGGCTGTTCGGCTCCATCATGAGCCTGTCCGACTCCGACCTGTGGATCGCCTTCGCCATCAGCTCCGTCAGCGTTCTGATCCTGCTGCTCTTCCGCCGCCCCATTCTGGTCTGCCTTTTTGACCCGGACATCGCCACTACGCTGGGAATCCCCTCCCGCCTCATCAGTTACGGCATCTTCACCCTGATCATTCTGGTGCTCGTTTCCTCTCTGCAGGCCGTGGGAGCGTTCCTGACGCTGGGGCTGCTTGTCGGTCCCGCCGCCACGGTGTACCTGCTTACCAACAAGCCGTCCCATCTCTTCTGGGGGGGAGGAATCATCGGAGGACTGGGCTCCCTGCTGGCTTTTTACCTGTCCTTCCCCCTGGGCTGGCATCTGGGTGCAACCATCATTCTGGTGCTGGGTATTATTTTTTGCACAGCCTATTTGTATTCATCACGGTGCGGGCTTTTAAAACAGCACGGGAAGAATTCTTCCCAAGTACAATAACAGAGCCCGTTTTCATGACAATCCATGACACGCAGACTACTAGTCCGCCACAGGGAGCGCCATTATAATGCGGGTTGTGAAAAAATGTGAGATATGCTCTGCACCGGCAACGGTGTTCCTGACACAGATCATCAACGGGAAGTCCACCAAATTCTGCCTTTGCGCCAAATGCGCCCAGGAGCGGGGTCTGCTGGACCCGGATGCCTTTGATCTGGCGGAAAAACTGTTCCCGAACCTTCAGGGCCAATTCGGCAAGGAAGGCGCGGCGGGTCCCGCCGCTCCCATTCCGGCCCTGCAATCCCTGCCCCTCACAAGCTGTCCGATCTGCTCCTTCACCCTTCAGGATTACAAAAACGTAGGACGCCTGGGCTGCAGTGAATGCTACAACGTCTTTGAAGAAGAAATACTCCCTCTTCTTACCCAGATCCAGCCTGATTCCCACCATCACGGGAAAACGCCGGAACGGGCCGAAAAACGCGAAACGGAAACCCATACCATCAGCGATCTGGAACAACAGCTTTCCCTGGCAGTGGCAAGAGAGGATTATGAACGCGCCGCCAAACTCCGCGATCAAATCAAACAATTGCGCACGCCGACCAATTAACATACATGCTCTTTGACGACTTACTCAACAACCCCGCCAAATGGATGGTGGAATCAAGGGATGAGCACGACATCGTCCTCACCTCCCGCATCCGCCTGGCACGCAACCTGACCGCCACCCCCTTTCCCGGCTGGGCCACACGCCAGCAGAGGGAGGAAACGCTGAAGCTCACTTCCGGAGAAGCGCGCCAAATCCCCGTCATGAAGGGAGGCTATTATGCGGAGCTCTCCGGACTTACCCAGCAACAGAAACAGTTGCTGGTGGAACGCCACCTCATTTCCCGGGAACTGGCGGCGCGTTCGGAAGGCTGCGCCGTCCTCATCTCCCGCAGCCAGAATGCCAGCATCCTCTTTAATGAGGAAGACCATCTGCGCCTGCAGTATATCCTGCCCGGCATCCAGCTTAAAAAAGCATGGGGGGCCATCTCCAAAATAGACTCCGAACTGGAGGCCAGGCTCCCGTACGCCTACAATACGCGGCTGGGCTACATTACCGCCTGTCCCACCAACCTGGGCACGGGCATGAGGGCCTCCGTGATGATGCATCTGCCGGGCCTCGTCATCTCCGAACAGATGCAGCAGGTCGTTCAGGCGGCCGCGCAGCTCAACATTACCGTCCGCGGCCTTTACGGGGAAGGGACGGAAGCCACCGGTAACCTTTTCCAGATATCCAACCAGTCCACGCTGGGGGACAGTGAAGACCAGATTGTGGAACGCATGACCCGCTTCACCTCCGACCTGGCCCATCAGGAATGGAACGCACGCAGGCGGCTGCTCCAGTCATCTTCCCTGCAGGTGAAGGACCGCGTTTCCCGCGCCTACGGCCTTCTGACCAATGCCACTCTGCTTTCCACGCAGGAGGCGCTGGCCCTGCTCTCCTTCCTCCGGATGGGAGCGTCTCTGGACATCTTTTCCCACCAGGCATTAAAAAACGTCAATAAAACCATCATGAACATCCAGCCGGCCCATCTGGCCCGCCTGTCCACCACGGACCAAACCACTCCGGAACACAGGGACCAGATCCGCGCTGATATTATTCGGAAAGAACTTTCCGGCAACTAATGCAACCATACAAATTTTTTGACCATCCATGAATAATTTTACGCCTAGGGCGCAACAAGTGCTGGCGCATGCGCGCCGGGAAGCGGACCGCTTCAATCATCATTACATAGGAACCGAACACCTTCTGCTCGGCCTGCTCAAGCTGGGCAAGGGCGTGGCCGTCACCATCCTGGAAAATCTGGGCGTGGAGCTTACCGCCGTGCGCAAACAGGTGGAGGAACAAATAGGCCGGGGCACGGAACCCCAGGCGGAGGGCAACATCCCGTACACCCCCAGGGTGCGCAAAGTCCTGGCAATGGCAAACAGGGAAGCCCAGGAACTCAACCACACGTATGTGGGCACGGAACACCTGCTCCTGGGCCTCATCCGTGACGGCGACGGCGTGGCCGGACAGATTCTGCGCCACTTCGGCGTGGATTTGGAACAGGCGCGGCGCGAACTGCTGGACGTGCTGACCCCCAAATACCAGATGGATGCGGATGAAGACAACATCATCCCGGACGACGATGACGACGAGGAGGAAAATGAATCCCCCGCCATCCCGACGGACGAGCCTTCCTCCCCCTCCTACTCCAGGCAGCAGAAATCCAAGACACCCGCGCTCCAGGCCTTTGGCCGGGACATGACCCAGCTGGCCCGAGACGGCAAGCTGGATCCCGTCATCGGCCGCGCCTCGGAAATTGAGCGCGTCATCCAGATTCTGTGCCGGAGGAACAAAAACAACCCCGTCCTGCTCGGTGAAGCCGGGGTGGGCAAAACCGCCATCGTGGAAGGGCTGGCCCAGGAAATAGCCCAGGGCCATGTTCCGGAGCTCCTGCGCAGCAAGAGGGTCATCTCCCTGGACCTGGCGCTGATGGTGGCCGGCACCAAATACCGCGGTCAGTTTGAGGAACGGCTTAAGGCCGTAATGGATGAAATACGCCGGGAAGGCAATGTCATCCTTTTCATTGATGAACTGCACACCATTGTAGGCGCCGGCTCCGCGGAAGGCTCCATGGACGCCTCCAACATCATCAAGCCCGCCCTCTCCCGGGGTGAGCTCCAGGCCATAGGCGCCACCACGCTCAACGAATACAGGAAACACATTGAGAAGGACGCCGCCCTGGAACGCCGCTTCCAGCAGGTGCAGGTAGGGGAACCCTCCGTGGAGGACACCATCCAGATTCTTGCCGGCATCCAGCCCAAGTATGAGGAACATCACAAGGTGCATTATACGAAGGAAGCCGTTGAAGCCGCAGCCAAGCTCTCCCACCGCTATTTGACGGGCCGGTTCCTGCCGGACAAGGCCATCGACATCCTGGATGAAGCGGGCGCGCGCAAGCGCGTCTCCCAGATGACCCGCCCGGACCACATCAGCAACATGGAAATCCGCATTGCGGAAATCAAGGAACGCAAGGACAAGGCTGTGGAAACCCAGCTTTTTGAAGAAGCAGCCCGCCTGCGCGACGAGGAAAAACAAGCCAAGGCGGAACTTCAGAACATGCTGGAAACCTGGCGCAACTCCTATGAGACCAACTACGTTCCCGTGACGGATGAAGACGTGATGAGCGTACTCGCCAAATGGACGGGCATCCCGCTGGCCCGGATGGAGGAAAAGGAAACCACCAAGCTTCTGCGGATGGAGGAAGAGTTGAAAAGCAAAGTCATCGGCCAGGACGAGGCGGCTTCCGCCATCGCCCGCGCTCTGCGGCGCAGCCGTGCGGATATCAAGGATCCGCGCCGCCCGATCGGCTCATTCCTCTTCCTGGGCCCCACCGGCGTGGGCAAAACCTATCTGGCCCGCAATCTGGCGGAAATCATGTTCGGCACCTCGGACGCCCTGATTCAGGTGGACATGAGCGAGTACATGGAAAAACACACCACGTCCCGTCTCATCGGTTCTCCTCCCGGCTACGTAGGCCATGACGAAGGCGGACAGCTCACGGAAGCCGTCCGGCGCAGGCCCTACTCCGTCATCCTCTTTGATGAAGTGGAAAAGGCCCATCCGGACGTCATGAACCTGCTTCTCCAGATTTTGGAAGAAGGCAGCGTAACAGACTCGCTGGGACGCAAGATCAACTTCCGCAACACCATCATCATCCTGACCTCCAATGTGGGGGCCGCTTCCGCCAAACGGCAGAGCACCATGGGCTTCGGCGCCATGGCCGCCGACAACGCGGACTACGCCGCCATGAAGGAAAAGATTCTGGAAGCGGCGCGCAAGCAATTCCGGCCGGAATTCCTGAACCGATTTGATGACATTTCTGTCTTCCGCATGCTGGAACGGGACGACCTGGAACGCATCGTGCATCTGGAAGCGGACAAGCTCATCTCCCGTCTCAAGACCAAGAATATCACGCTTGCCCTGAGCCAGGAAGCTCTGAGCCTGATCATCAAGAACGGATATGACCCGCAGTACGGCGCCCGCCCGATGCGCCGCGCCATCGAACGCCTGCTGGAAGACCCGCTGGCGGAATCCCTGCTGAGGGGAGACGTGAAACCCGGCGATAAAATTGAAGCCGTGGAAACGGACGGGACGGAGACGCTCACCTTCCTGCACATCAAGGACAAAAAACCAGCCAGGCCCAAAGCGCCGCGCAAGAGAACGCCGCGGAAACCCAAGGCGGAATAAACGCTTTTAGGCTTTTCAACCAGGGCCCCTGCATGTTGACATGCAGGGGCCTTTTCATTGGGCCGGATTCCGCGGAACTGCCATTTCCATCCCCTGAAAGGACAATGACCCTCCCTGCGTATTTACGGGCATGGTCTCCTCCTTTCCCAGAATTCTGATCTTTCTGATGATGGCAAGCCTGCATGTATTCGCGGAAGACATGCAGAAAAACAGGGAACGGGAAGCCGCCCGCTCAGTCATCATGCGGACCGTGCCGTCTCTGGCCGCCTCCCCGGAAAAACTGCACCTGGAAACCATTGAAAAAGAAGACGGATATGATGTTTTCGAGACGAAAGCCTCTGGAGGAGTGCTGACGATCCGGGGAAGCAGCGGCACAGCCCTTTGCCGGGGATTCTATGATTTTCTGAAAACGAACCGTCTGGGAATGGTATCCTGGGAAAACAAGGACATTCGCTGGCCGGCACAGCTGCCGGACACCGCGCCGCGCCGCATCGTTTCTCCTTTCCGCAACCACTATTATTTCAATGTGGTCACCTATGGATACACGATGCCCTACTGGACCTGGGAACGCTGGGAAAAGGAAATAGACTGGATGGCTCTGCACGGCATCAACATGCCCCTGGCTCTGGTTGCCACGGAGGGGATCGCCGTCCGGGTCTGGAAGCAACTGGGGCTGACGGAAAAAGAAATAGAAGAATTTTACACGGGGCCGGCCCATCTTCCCTGGCAGCGGATGGGAAACATCGTCAATCATGACGGCACCCTTCCCGCCAGCTGGCACAAGGAACAAATCGCCCTGCAGCACCGCATTCTCCACAGGATGAAATCCCTGGGCATGTCCCCCATCTGCCCCGCTTTTTCCGGTTTCGTTCCCCGGGGAATCCTCCGCCTTTATCCGGAAGCGAAGCTTCACCGGCTGGGCTGGGGAGGCTGGCCCAAAAAAAACCATGCCCATTTTCTTTCTCCGGAAGAGCCTCTGTTCCTCAAAATAGGGCGCCTGTACATGCAGGAATGGCAGAAGGAATTCGGGAAAAACACCTATTTTCTCGCAGACTCCTTCAATGAAATGGAACTCCCTGCAAACAAAGGAGGCATTGAAGCCCGCAACAGCATGCTCAGCTCCCTTGGGGAACAAATCTACCGCTCCATTTCCTCCGACAATCCGGACGCGGTATGGGTGATGCAGGGCTGGATGTTCGGATACCAGCGCAACATCTGGAACGCAGATACTCTGAAGGCCTTGCTCAGCAGGGTTCCGGACGATAAAATGCTCCTTCTGGACCTGGCGGCGGATTACAACAAAACCTTCTGGCGCAACGGCATGAACTGGGACGTTTTCAAGGGGTTTTTCAATAAACCGTGGGTTTACAGCGTGGTTCCCAACATGGGCGGCAAATGCGCCATGACCGGAGTAATGGATTTTTACGCCAACGGCCACCTGGAAGCCTTGAACTCTCCGGCCAGGGGGCGTCTTTCAGGAATGGGCATGGCCCCGGAAGGAATAGAAAATAACGATGTGATCTACGAACTGATCACGGATGCCGCATGGAGGAACCGCCAGGAAAACGTGGAACAATATCTGGAAAATTATTGCCGGGCCAGATACGGGAATTATCCGGATACCCTGAAGGAAGCCTGGAGGCTGTTCCGCTGTACGGCTTACTCCAACCTAAAAGATCATCCCCGTTTCAACTGGCAAATGAAACCCGGCACCCGAAACTGTTCCGTTGACACAAGTGAAGACTTTCTCCGGGGACTCTCCCTGTTCGTCAACACCCGCGGTCTGGAACAATCCCCCCTGTTCCTCCAGGATGCCGTTGAGATGGCAACCCATTATCTTGGCATACGCATGAATGAAGCCATCCGGGCCGCCCAGGAAGCTCTGGACGAACAGGATCAGGAAAACGCGGAAAAATGCATAGCCTATTTCCGCAAATACGCCCTTCTGGCAGATTCCCTTCTGGAAGGGCACCCCACATGGAGGCTGTCGCGCTGGATATCGTTTGCCCGGTCTCACGGAACTTCTCCGGAGGAAAAAGACGAATATGAAAAAAACGCCAGACGGCTGGTGACCAGGTGGGGCCCTCCCATAGACGACTACGCCGCCAGAATATGGAGCGGCCTTATTCGGGACTATTACCTGCCGCGCTGGGAACATTTCATGCAAAGCCGGCTTTCCGGCAAAAATCCGGATATGGGTGCATGGGAGGAAAAATGGGTCCGTTCCACCGGCGTAAGCGCCGCACATGCGCCAGAGGATTTGCTCCAAGCCTGCCGCCAGGCCGTCCGGGAGGCGCCCCCTCTTCCTTCTTCCCTGAAAAGAAAAGCAACCGGATCAATTATAGGAACCTGGACGTCCGCGACGGTAGCCGCAGAATGGAGTTACCTGGAGTGGCCCGTTTCTTCCGCCGATCTTGAAAAACTCCGCGGAGTGCGGTTCCTTTTCACTTCCGGAAACCATGCTCTGGAAATAGAAGGCGTCGAACTCCTGGAAAACGGCAAAGTGATCGCCTGCGACCAGCATGCCGGATTGGCAGGCAAGCCTTCCCATGGAAATTTCTATCAGCTTTCCCTTCCCAAGGGGATTCATGCCAACAACGGATGCTCCCTCAGAGCCAGGGTCCGCTCCATGGGAGGAAAATCTTCCAATGGGAAATTGGAACTGGTTAAAGAATGAACAGCTTCAATCTCATTTGCTTTCCGGATGATTTCTCATTGATTCCGTGCCTTTCACGTTAGAAAACTCCGCCGTCCGAATCAGGCGGCCTGCATGGCCGGCTCCTCCCGGAATCCCCGTTCGGCCCAACCGGGCCGAAAGCTACATTTCAAACCGGTGCAGGTTTTCCACATGGGAATAACCCATCTTCCTGAGCACTTCCAGCGCCTTGTCCGCTCTCTTTCCCGTACGGCAATACAGCATAATCACGGCGTTCTTATCAGGAAGAAGCCGGGGGGCCAGTTGTTCCACCTCATCTGCCGGAATATTCAAGGCGCCCTCCTTATGTCCCGTGCGGTACTCATCCAGAGTCCGGACATCCACCAGCACAACAGGACGCGCGGCGGCGCCTTCCGGAGACACAACCATGGCGGAGGAAGCAGGGTCACGTTCCGCATTCCTGCCTTTCAGCCAAACGAAGAGGGCCGTCAGCCCGGTCACCATGACCACGTACAAAACCACATTTTTCACGCGGCCACTTCACTAAACCGCGGCGAAGTAATCAAGAGAAAACAACGCCCTGCCCACGTGCGCAGGCGTCATTTGCCGCCCACGCAGCACCGGCGGCTCCGTTCCACGGGAAAACAATGCGCCGAATACAGAAGAAATACGCAAAAGCGGGAAGGGACAGAACTTTCCCTTCCCCCTCCACATTCAACAAGGCCGGAGAACCATTCCCCTACCCCTCATCATCAATCACCACTGCCTGGGAAGCGAAGCCAAAAGCGGGGCTTCCCCATTCCACCACATCCCCGGGTTTCAAATATACCGGAGGCTTCATCCCCATCCCCACGCCTCCCGGAGTGCCGGTGGAAACCACATCTCCGGGCCATAAAGTCATGAACCGGGAAACATAGGCAATCAGACGCGGAACAGGCCAGATCAAGCCGTCCGTATTGCCGCTCTGGCGCACTTCCCCGTTCACTTTCAATTCCAGAGGAATGCCGGAGCCGTCCCCAAGTTCATCAGCGGAAATGAACGTGGGCCCCATCGGGGCAAAGCTGTCATAGCTCTTCCCCTTGGTCCACTGCCCGCCATGTTCCAGCTGGTTGGCCCTTTCCGAATAATCGCACATCAGGGTATAGCCGCTGATAGCCCGTGCGGCCTCCTCTGGGGAAGCGTTTTTCAGCACATCCTTAATCACGACGGCCAATTCAATCTCATAATCCAGCTTGTCGCAGCCGGGCGGATACAAAACAACATCACTGCAGGAAGTAATGGCGGAAGGCGACTTCAGAAAAACAGCCGGTTCCTGCACGGAATCCCCGTCAAACTCCTTCGCATGGTCTGCATAACTTTTTCCCAGGCACACCAGCTTGGAAGGGGAACAGGGCAGCGCGGTATCAATCATCCATTCAGGGTCGACAGCTTTGGAGGCGGCACTATCCAGAAACGCGGCAATGCGCTTCATTTCCTCTCCGCAGGAACCTGTTTCTCCGCAAATGCAGGAATCAGCCTCCGCAAGCACGGAGTCCGCCGCCAGGTATTCCCCGCGGCTTTCGCTCCACAGAGCCATAATGCGCTCCGCCTGGTCATTCAGGTAAAATCTGATCTTCACCCTTCCATCCTACAAAGCTCCTCCTTTTAAGCAAAGTGCGGTTCCGTCATTCTTCTCTCCGGCGGGCCCTCTTCCGCCGCCCGGACGCTCTGTGAAAGCATGCAGCGCGTAGGGCTTGCGTTACCGGAGCAAAACATTATCATGCCATTGCTTAACATCATTAACCTATGTCCGATCAAATCTACTTTTTTGACACTACCCTGCGCGATGGAGAACAATGCCCCGGAGCATCCATGAACCTACGCGAAAAGCTGGAAGTGGCGCGTCAAATGGAACGGCTGGGCATGGACGTGATTGAAGCCGGCTTTCCCTGCATCTCCGACGGCGACTTTGAAGCCGTGCACACCATCGCCCGCGAAATCAAAAAATGCCGCATCGCCGGGCTGGCCCGCTGCGTAAAGGCGGACATTGAAGCGGCGGCCAAAGCCCTGGAACCCGCCGGGGAACGTGCCCGCATCCACATTTTCCTGGCCACCAGCAAGCTGCACATGCAGTTCAAACTGAAAAAAGCGGAATCCGAAATCCTGCGCATGGCCGCGGAAGGCGTATCCTATGCCAAACAATTTGTCCAGGACGTGGAATTTTCCCCGGAGGACGCTTCCCGCACAGACCTGGACTTCCTGACCAAAGTCGTGGAAACAGTCATCGATGCCGGCGCCACTACCGTCAACATTCCGGATACCGTGGGCTACACCACACCGGACGAGTTCTACCGCATCATCCGCCACCTGAAGGAAAATGTGCCGAACATCGGCAAAGCCGTCATCTCCGTGCATTGCCACAATGACCTTGGCCTGGCCGTAGCCAACTCCCTGGCAGCCGTCCGCGCCGGAGCCCGCCAGGTGGAAGGAACCATTAACGGCATCGGCGAACGAGCCGGAAACGTGGCTCTGGAAGAGGTCATCATGGCCCTGCGCACCCGCGCCGGACAATTCGGAGACGTCACGGACAACATCAACACGAAGGAAATCGTCCGCACTTCCCGCATCGTGGCCCGCATGAGCGGCATGCAGGTGCAGCGGTCCAAAGCCATCGTGGGGGAAAACGCTTTCGCCCACTCTTCAGGCATCCACCAGCACGGCATCCTCAACTGCCGGGAAACCTATGAAGTCATGGACCCGCAGGCGGTCGGCTGGGGAGCCACGGAACTCCCGCTCACCAAGCATTCCGGACGAGCTGCCGTCAAATCCAGGCTGGAACAGCTGGGTCATGTCCTTACGGAAGAGGAAGTCAACACCGTCTTTGAACGCTTCAAGAAAGTGGGCGACTCCAAAAAATTCGTTTATGATGATGATCTTTCCGCCATTGTGGACGACTCCCTGCATGCCTCCACCGGCCTGTGGGAACTGGACTTCCTGCAATTCGTGGCAGGCAGCCACGCGCGGCCCACGGCTACGGTGGGACTGCTCAAGGAAGGCAAGAAATTTGAAGACAGCTCCACGGGCAATGGCGCCGTGGACGCCGTTATCAAAGCCATTGAGCGCATCACCAGACGTAAAGGCACGCTGAAAGGCTACAGCGTCAACGCCGCTTCCGAAGGGAAGGACGCTCTGGGAGAAGTCACAGTGCATGTGGACTTCGGCCAGCCCAAGCCCATTGTGGGCAAGGGAGCCTCCACAGATGTCATTGAAGCTTCCGCCCGGGCCTACCTGAACGCGGTCAACCGTTCTATCCGCATGGAAAACATGCCCCAGCCCAATAATCTGGATGCAGGAACCATCTAACACGGGAAGCGCCCCGTTTGCCCGAACGGGGCGCAACTCCGCCCATCAGCCTGCCAGCCTCTGCGGGGCTTGCTTTTCCATTGCTCCCATGCCATAAGGTTCAAAACTCTTACACCACCCCATGAAAGCGACATTACTCCTTCTTTGCCTGGCGTGCAGCGCGCTGGCCGCGCCGCCGACAAAAAAACAGCCGGACCCCGTTGAACCGCTGCCCGCCTTGGAAAAAAACACCATTGCCATTGACGGCCATCCGGAAAGCGTTGCAGCGGATGCCGAGGGCAATATCTATTTCACCTGCATCGGCTCCAGGCTCACGCCTACGGAAAAAGACAAGGACGGCTACCTGGGCGTCATTCCGCACGGTTCCACAGAGCCGAAAAAAATCACGGACGTAGATACCCTGGACGCGCCGAAAGGGTTGCTGTATCAGGACGGCTTCCTTTACTGCACGGACGTGGACATGGTATTCAAAATAAACGCCAAGACCGGCGCTATTGAAGGATACGTGGACTTGTCCCCATCCCGCATGAAATTCCTCAATGACCTGGCGTTCATCAATGGCAGGCTCATGGTTTCCTCCACGGATACCAACCAGATTTTCTATGTGGACACGAATACCAGCTCTTATGGGGAACTGGTCACCAAACAACCCATCTACAAGCCGAACGGCCTGGCCTGGGACCCGGAAAGAAAGGTCATTTACCTCTGCGAATACGCAACGGATGAAAAAGGCAAACCCAGCGGACGCCTGCTCTCCATTAACCCCGTTTCCCGGGAAGTTACGGAACTTTCCAAGGAACGGGGACAGTATGACGGACTGGTTTACCGTGACAACGCCCTTTACTACAGTGACTGGTCCAAGGATAAAAAACCGGAAGCTGTCCGCAGGCTGGATTTGAAGACGGGGCGTTCCGCCCCGGTAGCCACCGGCCCTGTTGAAGGGGCGGCGGACTTTATCCTGTATGACTCCATGATGGTGGTTCCGGGCATGACGGAAAAGAAAATCCACATCATGCCCATTGGCGGAAAAAAATAAACACGGCTGTTCCGCTTTTATTCCCCTTATCCGGGCCGCCGGCTGCATTCCCCGCGCTGGCGGCCTTTTTCAATTTACGGCTTGAAGTACACCTGGGGATGCGCTTAGTTAATGGAGATATGAACACGATTTCCGACCAAATCATGGAGGGGATGAAAACCGCCATGAAAGCAAAAGACTCCGTTACCCTCAATACCCTGCGCGCCCTCAAGACGGCTCTCACGAACACGGCCATCGCCAAGGGAGGCTTGGGAACCCGGCTGGAAGAAGCGGAAGAACTGGCCGTGGTCCGCAAGCAAATCAAGCAGCGTGAGGACTCTGCGGAACAATTCCGCGCCGCCGGACGCCCGGAACTGGCGGAAAAGGAAGAGGCAGAAATCACCGTTCTCAAGCAATTCATGCCTGCGGAACTCACAGCAGAAGAAACGGCGGCCATTCTGGAAACCGTGATGAAGGAAACGGGAGCCTCTACCAAAAAAGATATGGGGCAGGTCATGAAACTCATGCAGGAACGCACTGCCGGCAGAGTCAACGGCAAGGAGTTGGCCCGCATGGTGTCAGCCAGACTGTCATGAAATGCTGCGCCGCCATCATCGTTGCGGCCGGGTCCTCCCGGCGTGCCGGATTTGATAAGCTGCTGGCCCCCCTGCACGGCGTCAGGGTGCTGGAACGCAGCATCCGCGCCTTTGCCAACTGCCGGGAAATCACGGAAATCGTAGTCGTTTGCCCGGAGGAACGTTTTCATGCCATTAACGGCGCAAACCTGGAAACGGAAATACCCGTTACCCGTGTGGACGGAGGGGCGGAACGGCATGAATCCGTGCAGAACGGACTGGCAGCCCTGCTTTATACCCCGGAATTCGTGGCCGTGCATGATGGAGCCCGCCCGCTCATTACGGTGGAGCAAATCTCCCGCTGCATTCAAACCGCCAGGGAATATGGGGCGTCCGCTTCCGCACATCCCGTAACGGACACCCTGAAACGTGCGGACAAAGAACGCTTTACGCTTCCGGAACAGGTGGAACGGGACGGGCTGTGGTGCATGGAAACCCCGCAGGTCTTTCAATATCCTCTTCTCCTGGACGCCTATGTGGAAGTCACGGAACGGAATATTCAGGTAACGGATGAAGTAACCGCCCTGCAACTCATCGGCCATCCTACGCGCCTGGTGCATAATCATGAGCCCAATCCCAAAATCACATGGCCGGAAGATATTTCCCGCGCTGAAATGCTAATGGAACTCAAGCACCTCCGCAATGACTCATGACCGGCCTTCTGTGTAAGAATCCCCGCATCGTTCTCATTCTGGGAACAGGGTATCTGGGAAAAGCCCTGGCGGAAAGCCTGCGGAAAGCGGGACATACGGCCCTGACGGCGGATATTGACCCGCAAAAAGCCATTTACGAAGCAGACGTTGCAGACCAGGCCTCCATGCAGGGGCTGGCCGCCCGCATCCCCTCCCCCCAGATCATCGTCATGTGCGCCAGCACGAGGGGAGGCGGAGAGGAAGCCTACCGCAACCTTTACGCTCATGGAACGCGGAACACGCTGGAAGCCTTTTCCGGAACGCCGGTCATCTTCTGTTCCAGCACAGCCGTCTATGGAATCACGGACGGACGCTGGATTACGGAGGAACACAACGTCTATCCCTCCTCCGGAAAAAACGGGCTGCTTATTCAGGCGGAACAGGCGGTTCTGGCAGCGGGGGGCACGGTCGTCCGGCTGGGAGCCCTGTACGGGCCGGGCCGCTGTGCTCTCGCCTCCCAGTACGTCACGAAGGGGAAGGCCCTCCCCGGAGCCATGGACAGATGGCTCAATTACATCCACCGGGACGATGCCGCAGCCGCCCTGCACCTGCTCTGCACCCTGCGGGAACCGCCTGCCGGCATTTACAACCTGACGGACCGCACCCCCATGCAAATGGGAGAAATATACTCCTACCTTTCCAATTTGCTGGGGAAACCCGCTCCGCAGCCTGAACCGCTCCCGGCGGAAGCGCGCCGGGGCTTCTCAAACCAGAGGATTTCCTGCTCCCGCCTTATGGCCCTGGGCTGGGAACCGCTCTACCCAAGCTTTGCGGACGGTGTGCACAATGTGCTGGAGGCACTGGAAGAGTAATTTTCATCCCCATCCTTTTCCACGCTGACCGGCCCTTTCCGGACGTTCCATGTGAAAGAAGCAGCAAACCTTTTGAAAAAACGACGGAATTGTTCCCCCTATCCGCACCCCTTCCTTCCAAGCCTCTCTCAAACTTTCATGACTGCCTTCCCCACCCTGAAAAACAATTATTATATCCGCCGTCTGGCGCCTTTCCTGATTGTATATCTTGTTTATGAACTCATTGAAGTAGCCATCCTGGCCTTTCTTCAGCAAACGGGAACGGACTGGAACTCCTTAACGCTCCTCCGGCTTCTGGGCAACCTGCTCGTGGAAACATGTTCCTCCTTCCTTTACCTTATCATCCCCTACCTTCTCTATCTGGCGGCGCTCCCAAAAGCATTCCATGGCGGCAAAACGGATCACGTGCTCACCACGGCTTTTTTTACGCTCTTCTGCCTGTTGAACTGCTGTGAAGAAATGGCGGAAATTCTGACCCGTGAGCACTTCTCTTTTTACTCCCGGCAATTCCTGCAATCACCGGGACACGCCTGGGCTCAAATAGCGGAGGGCGTCCCCATTATTCCCGCGCTACTTGCTGTCCTGACAATTTCCACAGCAACAGTCGTCCTCTTTTCAAAAAAACTCGTACCCCTGCAGCCCCCTCCTTCCGCTCCGGTTCGGGCATCCGCCCCCGTCCTTGCATGCGCCATGGCCTTCATCCTCTCATGGGGAAGCAGCGGCCCCCTGCCCGCCTACGGGGGAGAAAATGGGGAAATAGCCAAGGACGGCCTTTTCTCCTTCTTTGGGGATCTGTTTGCTGTTACTACGCTCCCCCATCTGCCTTCCATCTTTGGAATTCCCGTACTCATCACGGGAAGCATCATTCTCCTCTTTCTGCTGGCGGAATATATTCCGGAGCGGTTCATGTCCGCAACCCTCCGCCCGTCCTTTCTGGCGGGCAATCTCTTCCGGCGCATGAAAAAACGTCTCCACCTCCGTTCCGATTTTACACTCTGGCTCCTTTTACTCCTGGCAGCGGTACTTCTCATCCGCCTCATCAGCATGGGAGCCTACCCCCTCATGGACACGACGGAAGCACGCTATGCCGAAATGTCCCGGAAAATGCTGGAAACAAACCAGTGGCTCGTCCCCCAGTTCGACTACGGCATTCCCTTTTGGGGCAAGCCCCCTCTCTCCTTTTGGGCAAGCGCTGTCACCATGAAACTAGGAGGCGTTAACGAATGGAGCGCACGCCTGGCCCCCTTCCTGGCTTCCCTGGCCATGGGCCTTCTGTTTTTCGCATGGCCGTTCCGCTCTCAATCTGTGCAAAAGGCGGCCGCGTGCTTCCTGGTCCTCGCCGCATCAGGCATAGGTTTTGTCGCCTCAGGAGCTGTCATGACGGATGAATTTCTGGCTCTGGGCATCATGCTCTCCATGATCTCCTTCTGGAAAACGGTGGCCCAACCCTCCAAGCAGCCGTGGTGGAAATACCTATTTTTTGTCGGGTTGGCCATAGGCCTGATGAGCAAGGGACCTCTTGCCCTCGTCCTTACGGGATTCCCAATAACACTCTGGACCGTATGGAACCGGGAATGGAAAAACGTCTGGAACAGTCTCCCCTGGATAAAAGGCGCCTTGCTGATGCTGGCGCTGAGCCTTCCCTGGTATCTTCTGGCGGAAAGGCAAACTCCCGGCTTCCTTCATTACTTCATTGTAGGAGAACACTTTCAGCGCTTTACCGTCAAAGGATGGCAGGGAGACCTGTACGGCTCCGGACACGCTTCTCCCCTGGGAACCATCTGGCTCTACGGACTGACCATGTTCCTGCCCTGGACCCTCCTGCTCCCCCTCCTGCGGATGAAAAAAACTTCTCCGTTATCTGAAAAAACTGCCTTTCCGGGAGAAAATTCCTTCCTGTGGCTTTGGGCGCTCAGCCCCCTGCTCTTCTTCACTCTGGCCCGCAATATCCTTCCGGCCTATGTGCTCCCCGGCATCCCGGCCTGGTGCATCCTGACCGTACAGGGGCTCTGGCAATGGAACAACCGCCGCCCGGGAATCAAACATCTTATCTTCCTCCCAGCCTCCATATTTGGCATCATGGCCATTTTCCTGCTGGGGCACGGATTCGACCAACTTGAATACCGCTGCCAGAAACAGCTGCTCCAGGCCTGGGACGGGAAATCCCCCCTGTACTATTGGGACAGTGTCCGCCCTCCCTACTCCGCTCAATTCTACTCATCCGGAAAAGTTCAGCGACTGGAACCGGGAACGCTGCCTCCGGACAACGGAACAACCTATCTGGCGATGAAACGGACGGACTATCATCAGCACCGTTCCCTCCTGTCCAGATGGAAGCGGGAAGCGGAAGAACGGCTCTGGCTCCTGCTTTCCCTCCCCGCCGGCCCAGGCAACGGAAAACACGCGCCAATTCCGCCCTCTGAAAATTGAAGGGGGAAATGCACTTCATGAGTCCGGTACATGCCGGAAAAAAATCCAGCCGGCGGCCCCGCCCGTCTTTGACTCTCCCCTTTCTTGACTTGCCGGGCGCGAACAGGCAAAATCCCGTGCGCAATGCGTATCATCACAGGTCTTCAACCCAGCGGCAAGCTGCATGTCGGCAACTACTTCGGAGCCATGGAACCGGCTGTCCGCATGCAGGAAAGCGGGGAATCTTTCTACTTCCTGGCGGACTACCACGCCATGAGCACCGTTCACGACGCAAACACGCTGAGGGAAAACTGCAGCAACCTCGCTACGGACTTTCTGGCCGTGGGCCTGGATCCCGAAAAATGCGTCTTTTTCCGCCAGTCCGCTGTGCCGGAAGTCAATGAACTGGCCTGGATACTCAGCACCGTCTGTCCGATGGGCCTGCTGGAACGCTGCCATTCCTACAAAGATAAAATCGCCAAGGGATTCTCCCCCAGCAACGCCCTGTTCACCTACCCCGTGCTGATGGCTGCCGACATCCTGATGTATGACTCCGACCTGGTGCCCGTAGGCAAGGACCAGAAACAGCATCTGGAAGTCACACGCGACCTGGCGGGCAAAATGAACGAACAATTCGGAGAAGGCACCTGCAAACTTCCGGATGCGCTCATTGCGGAAAGCACAGCCATTGTTCCGGGGCTGGACGGGCAGAAAATGAGTAAAAGCTATAATAACACGCTCCCTATTTTCGGAGAGGAAAAAGCTGTCCGCAAACTCATCATGAGAATCCCCACGGATTCCACCCCCGTGGAAGATCCCAAACCGACGGAAGGTTCCGTCATCCTGCAGCTTTACAAACTCTTTGCCTCCGCGCAGGGTTATGAAGACATGGTGCGCGGTTTCCAGAACGGGGGATGCGGCTATGGAGACTTCAAAAAGCGCCTCTTTGACGCTTACTGGGAATACTTCCGGCCCGCGCGCGAACGCAGGGCGGAACTGGAAGCCAATCAGGACTATGTGCGCCGGACGCTGGAAGAAGGCGCCCGCAAGGCGCGCGAGACGGCCTCTGTAGTGCTGGACAGGGTGCGCCGCGCCGTGGGGCTGGCCTGAAACGGAATAAAACGGAACACCCGGGAAAGCCGGGGCAGCACACGTTTTTTTGTGGCATGGAAAAGTACGGAATGTTATACAGAAAGATATGAAGAATATTCTGGTAGCTATTGATTTCTCCAACGCCACGGACGCCGTCATCCACCAAATCGGCAAACTGGCCTGCCCCAACGACAGCATCATCCATTTGCTCCACATTGTGGAACCCAGCATTTGCTATGAAGTCTCCGGCGTTCTGCCGGATGAAGTGCCCGTTCCCGTGATGGACCAGACGGAAGAAAACGAAGTCATTTCCATCGCCAAAAACCATTTGAAACAGACGGCGGAAAAACTCTCCCGGCTGACGGACGCCACAATCATCCAGGCGGTGGAAGATGAATTTGAAATCAGCGAAGCAGTCATTAATTATGCTGAAAAACACCACATCGACATGATCGTGGTGGGCAAGCATAACCACGGCTTCCTCTCCACCGTCTTTCTGGGCAGCGTAGCAAGCTCCGTGATGCGGAAATCCCCCGTGCCCGTTCTGGTAGTGCCCGTCACCAGGGAAGAACAGTAAAAACCGCCATCTCGCCAGCTCCGTCCCAATCCATGATTACCATACTCTTTATAGGCGATGTGGTCGGCGAACCCGGACGCACCGCCGTGAAACACATGTTGCCGGAACTCAAACGGGAACACGGGGCGGACTTCATCATCGTCAACGGGGAAAACGCGGCTGCCGGGAGAGGTATCACGCCCCGTCTGGCACAGGAACTGCTGCACGCCGGAGTGGATGTCATCACAACGGGAGACCATGTCTGGGACCAGGCGGAGCTGGCCCCGTGGATGGAATCCGAACCGCGGGTGCTGCGCCCCGTCAACTATCCGCAGGGAACACCGGGGCACGGAAGCGTAGTCGTGGAAACTCCCAAGGGGAAAATAGCCGTCATGCAGGTTCAGGGGCGCTCATTCATTCAGCCTCCGCTGGAAAACCCCTTCCTCATCTCGGAAGCGGAAGCCAAAAGGCTCAGGGAAGAAAAAGGCGTGCGGGTTATCTTTGTGGACATGCACGCGGAAACGACCAGTGAAAAAATCTCCACCGGCTACAATCTGGACGGCCTGGTTTCCGCCGTCGTCGGGACACATACCCATGTGCAGACGGCGGATGAAACCATTCTGGAGCGCGGCACGGCCTACCTGACGGACGCCGGCATGTGCGGCCCCGCCGTCGGGGTGCTGGGACGGGAACGGGAACCTATTCTCCAGCGTTTCCGCACCTCCATGCCGGCCAAATTCCCCGTAGCGAACTGGCCCGTGCGCCTCTGCGGAGCCGTCGTGCAAATAGATGAAGCCACAGGCAGGGCGCTCAGCATCGCCCGCATCAGCAAAATCGTGGAAAAACCGGCCTCCTGACATGCATGCTTCAGCAGCATTCCTCTTCCCGTACCCGGTGGCGGCGCTCTGCGGATGTTCCGGACATGGCGGAAGCCCCGTGAAGCGCGGCCAGAACGCGGATTATAAGAAAAACCTGTTTCAACGGACGCCATCCATCAGGCGTCCCGCCTCCCCTTCCCGGAATAACGGGAAGCTGGCTGTGGCGTCCGGAATCCAAGGATTTCCCGCGTCTCCATATTTTCAGGATGAAACAACGGACAGAAACCCGGGCGCCCTTATTCTCCTTAATCTCCCATACTCTGGAACAGACACGTGGTCATGAACTATGAAGCCAGATTCGGCGGTATAGGCCGCCTGTACGGAAACAGCGGACTATCTCTTCTCAGAAGCGCCCGCATAGCCGTCGTCGGCATTGGGGGTGTAGGTTCCTGGGCGGCGGAAGCCCTGGCTCGGTCAGGCGTAGGCACTATCATTCTGATGGATATGGACGACCTCTGCATTACCAACACCAACCGGCAAATACATGCGTTGGCGTCCACAATCGGGCAATCCAAAACGGAAACCATGGCCACACGCATCCGGGAAATCAACCCGGAAGCGGAAGTCATTCCCATCAGCAATTTCTACACGGCCTCCAACGCGGAAAAACTGCTGTCGGCGGAACCGGACGTCATCATTGACGCCATCGACTCCCTGATACCCAAGGCCCACCTCATCGCCTCCTGTTACCGCGGCAAGCAACCGCTGGTAACCTGCGGCGGCGCGGGAGGGCGCATCAATCCCGCCCGGATAGAAATAGACGACCTCTCCCGCACCAGGGGGGATCCCCTGCTCTCCAGCTTACGCTACAGGCTGAAAAAAGATTATGCCCTTCCGCTTGGAGAAAAAGCCCGGAAACTGAAAATCCCCTGCGTTTTCTCCCAGGAAACGCCCGTATATCCTACCTGCGACGGAACAACCTCCTGCACACGTGATCCGGAATTCCAGGGGAAAATGGGTTGTGACGCCGGATTTGGCTCCGTCACCCATATCACGGGAACCTTTGGCTTCTTTGCGGCTTCCGCCGCCATTCAAATGCTCTTAAATAAGAAAAAAACACCATCGTCATCATGAACAAACTCCTGCTTTCCCTGCTGGGGGCCACCCTCCTTCCCGCCTTGACCCAATGCAACACCCTGGAAAAAGACATTGCCGGCATCAACGCCCGCAATGCGGAAATAGCCCGCGAACCCAGGGGAAACTACTTCGTCGGCCGCCGCTACCATGTGCCGGCAACGCGCTTCTGGGGATACCTGCGCCAGCCGGGCCAGACTTGGAGAACGGCCCAACTCGTCATCATGGATGAAAGCGCCTGCCGCACCCCGGACCGCCTGCCGGAATACACCGGAAATCCGCGCTACGCCTACGACAACAACTATGAATACAGGGTATACGGCAAATACACGGGCAAATACGGTTACGAACCCAATTCCAATCTGAGGCTGCCCATCTTCAAACCGACCAGGTTTAAAGTGGCCAACACCACCCCCGGCTGGCTCTTCAAACCCTCGGAAAAATATGATACCGGAGCCGTTACTCTGCGCCCTGCTATCATGCCCGCGACAACCTCCCTCCCGGTCCGGTAAGAAAAACCTGTCCGCAAAAACGGGCCCGGAAAGATAAAAAAGAAGAAAAAGCTTGATATTTTCATTTCTCTGCGCTAAAAACTCCCCGCCTTAAGGCCTCCATGCTCAGGTGGCGGAATTGGTAGACGCGCTAGACTAAGGATCTAGTGGTGATAAACCGTAGGGGTTCGAGTCCCCTCCCGAGCACCATCCTCTTTCATACCGCAAGTTGCTGGTTTCCAGCTCTTGCGGTTTTTGTTTGCCGCCGGCGGGAAAATAGCCGCAACACATTTTTTATCAACAGCGGGAGGGCATGCGCTATAAAAAAGAAAGGCATTTTCCCACTTCCGCCCCCCCGAACTCTTACTTGCCGGAAACAATCCGGACATAATCAGTGAAGGATTGGCCCTTACGGCATCCGTTAAAAACCCTCCGCCATCAGGGCCACGGCTTCTTCACGGCTCGGCATGGAACGGATGGCTCCCTTGCGTGTCGTCACAATGGAAGCGGCGGCATTGGCGAATAAAAGCATGTCCGCCAACTGGCCTTCCGTCAGGTTTTCCAGCCCGGTTTCCAGAATCCGGTCCAGGCAACATCCCAAAAAGGCGTCTCCGGCTCCTGTTGTATCAATAGTCTTGACGTTCAAGTACGTAGGCTGGTGAATAAGTTTGCTTTCATAAGCAGCCCAGCTTCCTTTTCTACCCCCCGTCACCAGAATAAGGCGCAAATTGTCGAACTCCCTCTGCAAAATCCTCAATCCTTCTTCCATGGTGGCGCAGCCGGTGAGGAAGAAAAGTTCCTCCATTTCTATTTTCATGATGCTGCATGCGCCGCATCCGTAGAGCATTTGTTCCCGGGCCAGTTCCATATCAGGCCACAGGGGCGGACGGAGATTGGGGTCAAAAGAGATGAGTGCTCCTTTTTTCCGCGCATGGCTGACGGCATGCCGGGTAGCCCTCCGAACATCATCATGCGTCATGGAAATCGTCCCGAAATGGAAGACGCGCGCGTGCTCCACCAATTCAAGGTCCACTTCTCCCGCAGTCAGCTTCATATCGGCGCCGGGATTGCGGTAAAAGGAAAATTCACGGTCTCCGTGTTCGTCAATCTGAACGAAAGCCAACGTCGTATTGACTTCCCGGGATGCGACGAGACCTGAATCTCCGATGCCTTCTTCCTGAAGCGTGCGGCGAAGCATTTTCCCGAACATGTCGTGGCCCACTTTGCCAATAAAGGAGGTTTTGCGCCCGAGCCTGGACAGCATGGACAGGACGTTGCAGGGCGCTCCGCCCGGATTGGCCTGATAAACGGGCAGTTCCCGGCCATTTATTCCGCAGGGAGTGAAGTCTATCAGCAATTCTCCGAGAGCTACGACGTCATACATGCTTTTGCAAATGTTGAAAGTGAACCTTCCGGCAAAATATAAACCGGGAGAGATAAAGAAGCATAGAATGCGACGGCCTTGCGGGAAAAGGAAAAAGAGATTCATTCCAGTCATGGCGGAAAAGGAATTTCCCCTTTTATCCCGCCCTGCAGAAGCCTCGAAGGTTGATGGAGCATCTGGATGTGAACAAGTATGGCATATATCCCTAACGCCCTCCACTCAGGAAATGCCCATCAAGATGAGACGGCAAAAACAGTCCTGCGCGAGGCACGCGCGGAACGCTGGAGAAAGTGTCCCCAACGGGGCAAATGCCCCCTTACGGGCATTTATGGGCGCGACTTCTTCTGCCCCCTCCCATTCCTCCGCAACAAACACGCATTTTCAAAGCATTTCAAGCTTCTTTAAGAGAATTCAACCCTTTTCAAGCATGTGTGATGGTCACAGTATTCCGCATTTTTCTTCATGATTCCCTTCCCATCCTGTAATATGCGCCCATGCAAGAAAAAAGCAGCGGCTTTCAATGGCCCGCACAGTGGACCCCCGATATTCTCGCCACGTTGATGTTCGTGGTGCAGAAAGGAAGGATTCTCCTGATACGCAAAAAGAGGGGAATCGGCGCGGGCAAGGTGAACGGCCCCGGAGGAAAGTTTGAACCGGGGGAAACGGCCCTGCAATGCGTTTTGCGGGAAGTTCGGGAAGAGCTTCACATTGATATTGAGGATGCCCGGGAAATGGGCGTGCTGAATTTTTCCTTTGCCTGCGGCACCATTCCGGAAATCCGCTGCCACGTGTTTATGGCGACGTCTTTTACAGGCACCCCCACGGAAACCCCCGAGGCGGAGCCCTTCTGGTGTCCGGTGGACGGGATTCCCTATGACCTCATGTGGCAGGATGACCGGTTCTGGCTGCCCGCCATGCTGGACGGGAAACGGTTTGAGGCGTTTTTCACGTTCGAGGGGGACCGGATGATGGAATTTTCCCTGAAAACCGGGGATTGAACCGCCAAGAAACCCCAGGTTGCGGCCTCCTCCCTTTAAGCCGGATGGGGAACGCTGAACTTTTTTTATTCCGTCCTTCCCCACGGAGGCAACAGATTCAGAAGGAGGGGGAAACAGCACTGCCCGGCGCTCCAGAAAAGATTCCCTGAAATTCACCTGAAGGTGGGGGGCAAAGAGGGGGCATTTGCCCCTGAAGACCATTCTGAACAGCAGCCAACGTTGAAGGGCCGGCTTCCGAAAAAAATGGACCTTCCCACTTGTACCGGGATACATCATATTCATCTCCTTCCCTCCAGGTATCCTGAAATGGATCATAGGAATTGCTCCGGACGCCAGCATCGCAGAGGTTTCCCTATGGCGTCCAGAAAAAGGAAAGTTCTCCCTGCCGGAAACCGGTTCCGGCTTGAGGTTCATGCGAAGGGCTGGAATTCAGCCAAATCCGCGGCTCCGTAAGAAAACGGGGGGATGGTTGCATAACCGGACCGGTAATGGAGGTTTAAGGGAGCAAATCAGCTCCGGCCTTTATTTTTTCCAAGCGCATCCGAATATCCACTGGTGCATCAAATCCCTTTTCCGTAAACGGGCGTGGGCTTTTCTTTTTGCCCGGTATCCGGGAAATGCTGATTTTTCCGATGTTTTGCCTTCTTTTTCAGGTAATGCGCGGATGCCTGCGCCCTTGCCGCTTTTTTACTTTGCACGGGGAAAGGACGGCTCCCGCCTCCGGGCATCAGGCCGTATTCTTTAAGCTTTTCCTCCCGCTTCCGTTGTGATAATGATGCGGGAGCAACCGTGTGATCCTTGATCGTTCACTTGCTGACTATTTCAATTCATATTCCATTATTCAACATGTATACCCCCGAATTCAAAAACATCCTCACTTCCACCCTGGACGGACTGCGTGCGGAAGGACTTTACAAGGAAGAACGCTTTATCGCCTCCCAGCAGTACTCCCAGGTGACGCTGAAGGACGGACGCTCCGTCATCAACATGTGCGCCAATAATTATCTGGGCCTTGCTAATAATCCGGAAGTGATGGAAGCCGCCAAGAAAGCCATCGACCAGTGGGGTTTCGGCATGGCGTCCGTGCGTTTTATCTGCGGCACGCAGACCCTTCACCGTCAATTGGAAGAACGTCTTACCCAATTTCTCGGCACGGAAGACACGATTCTGTTCCCCTCCTGCTTTGACGCCAACGGCGGGCTGTTTGAAGGCCTCCTGACTGCAGACGACGCTATTATTTCCGATTCCCTGAACCACGCTTCCATTATTGACGGCGTGCGCCTCTGCAAAGCCAAGCGCTTCCGTTATGCCAACAACGACATGGCAGACCTGGAAGCCAAGCTTCAGGAAGCGGACGCCGCCGGAGCGCGCGTGAAGTTGATTTCCACGGACGGCGTCTTTTCCATGGACGGCATCATTGCTCAGCTGGACAAGATTCACGAGCTGGCAGCCAAGTACAATGCCATTGTCCACTTTGACGACTGCCACGCCACGGGCTTCCTGGGCGAAAAGGGCCGCGGCACGCATGAATACCGCGGCCTGTTCGGCCATATAGACATCACCACCGGTACCCTGGGCAAGGCACTGGGAGGCGCTTCCGGCGGCTACGTCTCCGGCCCGAAGGAAGTAGTGGATGTCCTGCGCCAGAAGGCGCGACCGTACCTGTTCTCCAACAGCGTGGCCCCGGCTATCGTAGCCGCTTCCATCAAAGTGCTGGACCTGTTGGAACAGTCCACGGAAGCGCGCGACCGCGTAGAAGCCAATACCAAGTATTTCCGTGACGCGATGACGGGAGCCGGATTCACCATCGGCGGCAAGGACCACCCCATTTCCCCGGTCATGCTGGGGGATGCCGTCCTGTCCCAGAAATTCTCCGCCCAGCTTCTGGACGAAGGAGTGTACGCCGTCGGCTTCTTCTATCCCGTCGTTCCCAAGGGACAGGCCCGCATCCGCACGCAGATTTCCGCAGCCCATACCCGCGAACAGCTGGACAAGGCGATTGAGGCCTTCTGCAAGGTAGGTAAAAACCTGGGCGTTATTTCCTGATTCCCGCGCTTTCCATGGCTTCGGACGCATCACCCATGCCCGGCGGCAACCTGCCGACGCTGCCCGTCAAGCGGGTGGTGCGTCCCACTCCCTCCATTCCGGACCATGAAGTTGTGCGCCAGATAGGGAGCGGCGCGTACGGAGAAGTATGGCTGGCAAAATCCCTGACCGGGGCGTGGCGCGCCGTCAAAATCGTATGGAGGGAGGATTTTGAAGACGAGCGCTCTTTCAACCGGGAATTTGAGGGCATTCTCCAGTATGAACCCATCGCCCGCAACCATCCGGGGCTGGTCCATATCCTGCATGTAGGGAGGCATGACCAGGATTCCCCGTTTTATTATTATGTCATGGAACTGGGCGACGACGCCCGCACCGGAGTTCATATTACACCGGACGAATATATTCCGCGCACGCTCCAGACGGACAAGAAGTTTTCCGGCAACAAGCCTCTTCCCCTGGATTACTGCCTGGAGGTAGGCAGCCAGCTGGCCCACGCCCTGCTGTACCTGCACAGCAAGAACCTGACGCACCGGGACATCAAGCCGGCGAACGTCATCTTTGTCAACGGACGCCCCAAACTGGCGGACATAGGCCTGGTGGCCCATCTGGACCAGCGCAGCTTTGTAGGGACGGAGGGATTCATCCCCCCCGACGGCCCCGGCACCCGGCGGGCGGACGTTTACGCGCTGGCCAAGGTTCTGTATGAAATCAGCACGGGAAAGGACCGCATGGATTTTCCCGAACTCCCGGATGACTTGCCGGAAGGCACCGTGCGCAAGAAATGGCAGGCCTTCAACACCATCATTTGCCAGGCGGCGGAACCCCGCATTGAAGAATGCCCCATTGATTCCGCAGAGGAGCTGGCGGAAAAAATAGACGCCCTCCGGGGATATGAAGTGCCTTCCCGTTTCCGTCTTCAGAAGAAAAAGAAACGCCGCAAACTCAGACGGGCCCTCCAACTTCTGGCTGCAGCCGCCGCCGGAGCCCTGACTGCCTACTGGGGGGCTTTATGGCTCAACAACAGCCAGCATCCGCCGGAGGAACCTGCCTCGGATATTCATCCGGATATCCACTCATCCGCTCCGGAAGAAGAATCCCGGACCGGATACGTGCTGGTGACCAGCTCCCCGGCGGGAGCGTCCGTGTATGATGCGGACGGCAACTATCTGGATGAAACTCCCTATGGCCCCATTGAACTGCCTTCCGGCTCCCCGGTAGCCTATACCATCAAGAAATCGGGGTTTGCGGACAAGGAAGAGGCGGGAACCGTCAAAGGAGGGGCCACGCTGGCCCTGGGCGGCGTGCTGAAGGAGTACCATCCCCCTACGGACAGCCAGCCCTGGAAGGATACGGAGGGTGTTACGTACCTGCCCGCAGAAACGCGCCATGTGGCGCAAGGCCCCCTTACCGCCGCCCTGTTCAACAAATTTCTGAAGGAGGACCGCCAGAAAGGGAACTTCCAGATGAAAAGGGAACAGACGGAACCGGGGCATCCGGAGAAAGATGTGGCCCTGCTCACGCAGGACGGCATCACGGCCTACCTGGCGTGGCTGAATAAGAAATGCGAGCGGGAGGGGCTGCTGGGCAAGGAATTTTCCATCAATGCGGATCCGCTTCCGCAGGCTTCCGGCAGCACGGAAAACCACAATGCCTACGTCCTGAATGTCACCCGCGTGTTCCAGGTGCCCATTACCGTCACCACCAACCCGCCGGGAGCCAGCGTCTTTTTCAATAACAGGCTCATCGGGCGTACCCCCATTGAAGAATACGTCAACCAGGTTCCCTACGTCATTGAAATCAAACTGCCGGGGCACGCCACCATGCGTCGCAGGGGGCTGGATCCGCAGGACTTATACCTTTCCCTGCAGTTGGAACCGGACAAGTCTGTCGTTTTTGGCTCGCCCTGGACCAACAGTCTGGGCATCAAACTGGTCCCTGTGAGTGGGAATGCTCTGGTCATGACCCACGAAGTGCGCGTAAAGGACTTTCAGGAATTCCTGAAAGCTACCGGAAGGAAAGCTCCGGCCCGGCCCGGCTTTCCCCAGGGAGAAGACCACCCGGTGGTGAATGTCAGCAGGCAGGACGCGCGCGCCTTCGCCAGATGGCTTACCAGCAAAGAGCGGGCCCTGGGCCTGATTGATCAGCACGACTCCTACCGTCTTCCCAAGGATGAGGAATGGAGTTCCTGGGTGCGTCTGACGGATGAACAGGGAGCCTCCCCCTATGAAAAGACGCTGCCTCATGAAAACTCCCGGGAAGCCTTCCCGTGGGGGTATTCATGGCCGCCGCCTGATAAAACGGGAAATTTTGCGGACCAGTCCGCCCTGATTTACCTGCCGTCCTCCCGCGTTATCGTAGGATATAACGACGGACAGCCGTATACGGCCCCCGTAAAAACCTTTCCGCCCAACCACCTGGGCCTGTACGACCTGGAAGGAAACGTCATGGAATGGGTAGACGATTCCTACGGGGGGCCGGAATCCCTCCCCATCCGCAACTACGGCGTCGCCCGCGGAGGCAGCTACCTGTCCTTCCGCCCCAAACAGCTCACCACTTCCATCCGCACTCCCCTGCCGGAAAATACGAGGGATAACGCGCTGGGCTTCCGTCTTATCCTGTCTTCCGAACGCCCCGCCATTCCAACAGCTCCCTGACGCCGTATCTGCGGCAGCGGTTTTCCCCGCTCTTTCCCCCTCTGAAACACACCGCCCCCCAAGGGGGAAAGCCCTGAGGCTTGAGAGAGCTTCCGGCTCTCCGGGAAAATGATTGAAAGGGCCTCCCGTTATGCTACCATTTTTCCGCATCCTTTTCCTGAATGAAAATAATCGCCATCGCCAACCAGAAGGGGGGAGTGGGAAAAACCACTACGGCTATCAACATGGCTGCCGCCCTGGCTCAGCTGAAAAAGAAAATCCTTGTCATTGACCTGGACCCGCAGGCCAATGCCACCAGCGGCATGGGCATTGACGGAAAAGACATGCCCAGCCTGTATCCGGCCCTGCTCGGCCAGCTTCCGGCGGAAGAGTGCATCCTGCCTTCCGGCAGGAAACGGCTGGATATCATCCCCTCCACCATGGACCTGGCCGGCGTGGAAATAGAATTGGCCCGTTCCGGCAACCATCTGACCCGCCTCCGGGAAACGCTCGCCCCCCTGCGGGAGTCGGACACCTATGATTACTGCATCATGGACACGCCACCTTCCCTGGGCGTTTTAATGACCTCCGCCTTGGCCGCCTGCGACGAAGTGCTGACTCCCCTCCAATGCGAATGGTTCGGTTTGGAAGGGCTGGCCAAGATTCTGCACGTGACGGCGCAAATCTGCGCCAGCGGCGCCAATCCCCGCATTCGGCATGAAGGAGTACTGATGACCATGTATGACGGCCGCACCAATCTTTCCCGCCAGGTCATCGACCAGGTGGAACGGCATCTGCCCCAGATGCTGTACAAAACGGTCATCCCCCGTTCCATCCGGCTGGGGGAGGCCCCCAGTTTCGGCCACACCATTTTTGAACACGATCCTTCCGGAGCTGCGGCGGACGCCTACCTGAAAGCAGCCCGGGAATTCATCAAACGCCATAAACCCTGAACATTTGGAGAAACAAGCTTCCCGGAATGCCGCAAACCTCTGCGGGAGGGACAGGCAGAAAGGGCATCGCAGAAAACTTCCTCCTTCATTTTGCCTTCCGGGTTTGTTGCGTTCATTTAACGTCAGGAAAACCTCTTCCATACCGACCCCTCCGGAGACGGAGGAAAACAGGCATTCCCCTTGACTTGACTTCCGCGGCATATAAGAATGCTCCAGCTCCGTTTCAGGAACTTTTCCCCTCATGCCAGCAGAAGAAGGCCAGCCAGACGACCAGCCCCGGGTGACAGGGCAAGTCCCGCCTCCCGCTCCGACGACAGGCCTGGAACAGATTCTGCCCGGACGTCCGCCCCTGCCCCATGCGGAAGAAAAAGGGGCCTTTTTCGTTTACCAGCGGGAGCTGGCTCCCGGCACGCGCCTGGAACAATATGAAATCATCCGCGTCCTGGGCAGCGGAGGTTTTGGCATCACATACCTGGCGAAGGATCTGTTCCTGAACCGCAACGTGGTTATCAAGGAAAACTTCCCTTCAAGATACTCCTACCGGGACCCTCTGACCGGGCATATCCGGCCCAATAATGAACACGATCTGGAAAATTACACCTGGGCTCTGAAAAGCTTTCTGAGCGAGGCTCAGACGCTGGCGGAGCTCAACAACCCCGGCATCGTCAGAATCCTTTCCGTCTTTGAAGCCAACGGCACGGCCTACTTCGCCATGGAGCATATTACCGGCCTTTCCCTGGATTATCTGGGGGAAAAACTTCACAGCACCGGGCACCGGTATACGGAAGACGAACTCAAGGGGCTGCTGACGCGCCTGCTCCGGATTCTGGACTATCTCCATTCCCGGCACATTTACCACCGGGACATCAAACCCGGCAACATCCTGCTGACGGAGGAAGGCACGCCCGTGCTGATCGACTTTGGAGCGGCACGGCATGCCCTGAAACTTCATGCCGCCACCGTCCTGACCACCCAGGGGTATTCCTCCCCGGAACAGGCGCTGGGCAAAACGAATATCGGCCCGTGGAGCGATCTCTATTCCGTAGGGGCCACTTTTTACGCCCTGCTTACAGGAAATCCTCCGGACCGCGCGGAAGCGCGCCTGGCGGAAGATGAAATGCAGCCGCTGCACAGCGACCCCGTGCTCACCCGCTATTACTCACGGCAGTTCCTGCTTTCCCTGGACAAGGCGCTGGCCCCCCAGATCAATTGCCGTTACCAGACTGCCGGCGAATGGATTCACGACATTTGCGCTATTTCCGGGGAAGAATCCTCCGCCACTATTCAAGTCCTCCCGGCAGACCTCCGCCATGCCCATCCGGAAGGAATGCCAACTCCCGGCGCCGGGAAAAACATCGGCAGCAGAAAGGCCGCCACCGGAACGGACGGCCTTCATTCCGCCTCACGCAGGCAGTCCGCACGCGCTCTTCGCCGCAACCGCCACATGATGTCCCTGCTGGTAGGAAGCGCATGCACCATCCTGCTGGGAGCGGGAGCATTTTATCTGCTGGATTACATGAAAAAAGCCCCTATGGGCACTACCATCAATACCATCAAGGAAGCCATCCAGCAGCCCGCGGCAAGCTCCAGCGTGGGAGAACCGGAACCGCCGCCACGGGATCTGGCATCCATCCGCATTCCGGAACTCAAAATAACGGAAGACGCGGCGCTGGAACCGCGGTCGCTGACGGAGTTCCGTTTGCGCCTTGACGACACCATCCTGACCCGTTCCGGGCTTCCTCCCATCCTGCCGGAAAAACTGCGCATCTCCTGCATTTATCTCCAAATCATTCCCCCGGCAGCAAACGGGGAAAAACTGTACCTCACCATCCGGGACTCCAACGGCGTCCTGGTGGACCGCTCCATCAATGCCGTCCCCTCCTTCACGGTGCCGGGGCAATCCACCTCCACCTTCTTCTTTCCCGCACTTCCGGAACTGTCCACGGACCGCACCTACACGTACTCCTTTGAAAATGCCGCCCACCAGGCCGTTCCCATGCAAATGGCATGTTTCAAAAACGAGACGAAACGCACGGAAGAAGCCTTCCCGAAAATCCGTTTCATCGCTGCTCCTCCCGTGCCGGAACCGGCCCTGCTCCATGACCCGGCCTACAAAAATCTTGTGGCGGCAATCGCCGCGCCCTCCCCGGAGAACAAAAATATTCTCGACCAGGCAAGTTCCATGCCGGGCATGCTGCCGGCCCTGGAGCAACTTTCCAAAGCCGGCTACCCGATAGCCCAGCAGGCACTGGGGAAAACCCTCATGTCTCCGGACTGTCCCGGCGGTTCCAGGCCGGAAGAAGGCGTGGAATGGCTTTACCGTTCCGCCACAGGAGGGTGCTATGAAGCCATGAAAGAGCTGGGCATCCTGCTCATGGACATCCCCTCCTATTTTCCCCGCATTCCCCAGCAGCCTCCCCTTGCCTCCCGGGATTACGCCCAGGCAGCGCGTTTCCTGAGAATGGCGGTCCAATACCGGGACCAGGAGGCCCTGTACCTGCTTTCCCTCATGTACTCCCAGGGCTGGGGCGTACCCGCCTCCCCGGAACTTTCCAGCCTGATGATGGAACGCCTCAATGGATCTTCCTACTCCACGGACAGCCTGAATCCCAACGCGCCTATCGCGGCGTACTGGCTTCCCCTTCCTCTTACCGGAGAAAAAAACACCATTCTGCGCTTCACTATTCCAGGGCCGTTCGCCCCGTCCCAGCTCAAGGGCGTTACTCTGCACAACACAAGCCTGAAGGATGCCTTCTCCATCAGTAAAATCAATATTCTCCAACATGGGCGCCTCATTCTGGACATCATTTCCCCCCAGGAAGTGCTGCCCGGCAAAAGCTCCGCTCCCATAGGCATATCCATCCCGGAAGGGCTGCTGGCGGATACGACCCTGCCTCTGGAAGTAGAAATTTTGCTGACCCCCGGAAACAGCTGCGGCGTGGTGGAAATGCCCCCTCCGGTGGAAAAGAAAAACTCCGGAATTGAAATCAATTAAGCTTCACCGCTTTTCAACGCGAAACAGCAACAGGGGAAACGGAAGACACCCTTGATTCCCGCCTGGAGCATGCTACAAAGGATAAATGAATGCCTCTGTTTTCCTGCGGCGCATGCTCCCTATGCTGGCCGCGTTCCTGATGGCCTCCTGCGGTGATCCTACCGTCTCCTACTGGAAAGAGGCGGCGGACATCAATACGGAATACTCGGAAAAAAGCGACGCACTGGTGCAACGCCTCCTGAAACTGAAAAAGAACCCTACCCTTCCGGGCCTGGAAGAAAGCAGCAGGGATGCGGCTGACCTGTTGCGGGAAAGGGACGAAGAACTGGCGGACCTGAGCACGAAAAACGTGGATCCCGCCGTGACGGCCTATGTGGCAGAAGACCGCAAGCTTTTTGCCAGAGGAAGGGAATTGGCGGAACGCTACCAGCAATACTTTGAAAAATATCTTAAGGGAGGACCGGATTTTACTCCGGATCCTTCCCGGGCCGTCGCCCATATAGGCCGGGGCCGGCAGGAAATACGCAAAATTCTGGCAGAAGCCCGAAAACTGGAAGAACGGGCTGAAATGCTGAGAAAAGAAAAATCAGCTGAGCTCGAGCAAGAACTTCCTCCGCTGCACTTTCGCCTTCCGGAGTTGAAACAACTGCTATCCAGCCGTTAGAAAACGCGCACGAACCACTTGCATCAATGCTGAGTCACGGCCAGTCTGACAGCGGCCTTTCCACTGCACGGGCGGACACAACCGGCTCCTGAAACTTTCCCCGTCCATGTTACGGAAATAACCCTTCCCTGGATTTACGGGAAAAACGAGCCCCCCTGCTGTCCATCATCGTTTATTTCAGCATTCAAATTTCATTCCCTGAATACCCCTTAGCACAGGCTCCATAGTTTAAAATTCCAAAGAAAGGGTATGCCTCCCCTCCACAAAAAAGTCCTATTCATATTTCATGAACGGGGCTATATTAATTTTTCAAATTCACCTGGGAGTTTGATCAATGACGATAAAATCCTTTTTCCCCACATACTCCCTCCGGGTACCCGGATCTCCATATCCGTCCCGGAAACGTACTTCCAATTCGTATATTTTCCCGCTGGCCAGAGGTTGTAAACAGGTCAGCAGCAGGTATGCATCCTTGACGGGCACTTCATATTTTTCTCCGGGGTTCAGGGTAATAAAGCGCATAAGATTCGCGACACGTTCCATTTGATAGGAGGGAAGATACCATGCCGTTGGCCTTTCTCCCTTCTTTCCGTTTCCCTGACTCCATATCTTGATGATCATATTCGGCCCGCGTTCCTTGAGAGGATAGAAGTCGTCGAAAAGACGCACAGCCTTTTCTCCCTTATTGGCAAACACCAGCTTGAAGTCCGGAAAAGCGGCTCTTGGATCGAACGAAGCCTTTTCCATCACCACGGAACATTCAATCCCGTTATCGGCCATATCCCCCCATGCAGGAGCATGGAAGAACAGGCTGGCCAAAAGCCCTAAAATTTGGAAGATTTTTTCATTGCAGCGCGAGCTTTTGGGAGAAGGCGAGAATTCGCGCTTCATCGTCGAGTTCCCTTCGTACTTCCCTTCCTGGATAGGTTCCTTGTCCATCGTGACGTTGAACGCGACCGCATTGCCACTAGAGGGATCGTAAGCGTTATTCTCATACTTTAAAGCCACCTTGTAATAAAATGTCTCACTATCTCCAGGGCGATTGATCGACCACGGAGAAATCTTTTCTTCCTACATACTTCCTCCGAACACCGGGATCTCCATATCCGTCACGAAAGATTACTTCCAACTCATATTTCTCACCATTGCGAAGGCGGCGTGAAGGCCCAAAATAGTGCATCAACAGATACGCATCTTTGATGAGCACTTCATGTCTTTCTCCCGGCTTCAACGTGATGAAGTTCAAGAACTGTCCTCGCTCAATGCAATAATGAGGGTAATATGCTGCTACCTTTTCCTTTTTCTCTTTTGTCAATTTCCAAAAAATCTCTATGGAAATATGCGGACCGTTATCCTTGAGAGGATAGAAGTCATCGAAAAGACGCACGGTCTTTTCGCCCTTGTTCGTGAACACCAGCTTGAAGTCCGGGAAGGCAGCCCTCGCGTCAAATTCGGTTTTTTCCATCACCACGGAGCATTCCACTCCGTTGTCGGCCATGTCCCCCCATGCCGCAGCATGGAGGGACAGGCTTGCCAGAAGTATTAAATACCGGAAGATTTTTTTCATTGCAGCGTGAGCCTGGCCGTTGCCCGGAGAACCCCCAGGAAACAATCCTTACCCTGCTGATTATAGTAGCGCATTTCCAGTTCACAAGAACATTGTTTCCAGCCTTCCAGATCGACTTCATCCAGACACACCGGAATCGTGACGCTGTATTCCTGACCGGGTGCAAGCTCCCGGTAGTTCAAGGGTCGCTGGAAGGTCATGGAGCCTATTTCCCTGTTCAGAACGCGCATTTTCCCCTGTTGCGTCCTCAACACCGTCACGAAAAAGAAATCGGACGTTTCGTCGTTGATTTCATCGGGAATGCGGACAGGCTCGTTTCCTTCGTTGCGGAAGCGGACTGTGATTTTGCCTTCCGTGAATTGGGAAGTATCCGCCATGGAGAGGATCAAGGACGCCGGTTCCTCCGCAACAGCCATGCTGCGGGTTTCACCTTCGCTGACCGGAGGCATGAAACAGGGAGGCTCGATCGTTCCAGGTTTCGTGATAAACCTGGGAACATTGTTCCACCCCATCGCGTCGGCCAGACGAATGACATAGGCGGTTGCCTCGTTCAGGACTTCCTGTCCGGCGCAATAGGGTATGTCATTGGCATCATCTGGCAACGCCAGTACATAGGCTGATGTCTCCGTCCAAAGATCCAATGCCATTTCATTGGCAAGAGCCTGCATGAACTTCACGGCTTTATCCATGTTCGGTTCTTTGTCGCAGGAGATAGTCTGCTTTTCAAGCATTTCCTGTATTTTGGAGTCCTTCCAGTAGAACTTGTAGGCATCCTCCCATTGACGGCGGTGGTGTTCTTCGTGGGCGAGGGAAGCCTGCGGCGTGTGCCATGTGCCCACTCTTCCGCGGGCCTGGTAGCCGTTCATTTCGTTGACCGCTTCGACGGCTTCTTCTTCATTGAGAGGGAGATCAACATAGGGATTCACGTAAATGCCTTCATACATAGTTAGCTTGGCTCCGGCAGAAACGGAAACAACACGACACCTCCATACGTTTTCCGATTCATCTTTGCAAACCGTTACGCAAATCTTAGGTCTCAAGCTACTTACATTGCAGTCACCATTCCCTTCCAAATAGACGGGTTCCGGTTTCTCAAATTCCAGTTCCACTTCCTTGGATGGCTCACAGGTGATAGTGGATTCCTTTTCAATTGTCCACAATTTGATTTTGGGGGACGGCGAGAATTCGCGCTTCATCGTCGAGTTGCCTTCATACTTCCCTTCCGTAATAGGTTTGGTATCCATGGTAACGTTGAATGCAATGGCATTGTTGCTGACGGGGGTGTAGGCGTTGTTGGTCCACGACAGGGCCACCTTGTAATAGCCCGCTTTCAGGTACCTGGAATCGGTTTCAATATTCAGCTTGCCGTTGGGTGGTGTCCCATCCTTTTTTATAGCTTGCTCACCGGCAATCGTCAGGCTGCCTGTGTCGTCGGCTTCCACGCCGAAATAGTACAAGCCGTCACGCTCCACCTTGATGAACATTTCGGGAGCTCCAGTACAGGTGGCATAATCCGAAGGAGTTCCGTCAAAGCCATATACCATTTCATCAACGCCAAGCGTCTTGTTGATAAGAGGCTCATACCCTTGATAGATGCAGACGGGATTAACTGCCTTGTTGATTGGTATATAATTGTTCATTGCTATTGTTGTTATTTACTTTCTGGAAAAACTGAACCATCAGCCTTCCGGCATTTCTGCGGCATTACCTGAACCCATCAACACGTTTAACGCGTAGTCCCCCTCATTCGGAACGAAGAGGAACGACCTCCCCTCTAATTTTACGTGCTGCCGTGAACTTGCAAAAAAACTCCTGGTGCGTTTTTATATCCTGATTCACGCCATTTTGGAACAAGGTTGCTCCATATAGATCTGACAACAGGCACGGGCGGCATTCCGCCGCACAATCATGATGCCTTAAAAAACAAGCATTCTCCTCCTTCTCTGTCCGTTCCGCCAAAGAAAAAGGCTGTTTCCAGAGAGTCCTTCACTTAAAAACAAAGCATCTTTTCCAAAAACGAGATTGACACCCGCGGTTCTTTTCCCTAGTATCCGCGCACAGCATCAGCGGCGGGGTAGCCAAGTGGTAAGGCGACGGTCTGCAAAATCGTTATTCGCGGGTTCGATTCCCGCTCCCGCCTCCAAGATGTTGTCAAAGCCGGTTCAAGTCGCGTTCGTCTAGCGGTCCAGGACTCCCGCCTTTCACGCGGGCAACACGGGTTCGAGTCCCGTACGCGATGCCAGAAGGCAAACCCGTCGTCGTGGAACACAACGGGGCCGCGCTCCTGCCGCAGGATTTTTCCCGGGTGACGGTTTCTCCCGGCGACCGGGTGGAAATTGTCTCCATCGTCGCCGGCGGCTAGGGTTCCGCTTTCGGGAACAGTCTTTTCCAATCCGTCATCGCCATGCCATCCATCCACGTCATGTCTCCCACCCTTGCCAGCCAAGTGGCGGCAGGAGAAGTAGTGGAGCGCCCCGCCTCCGTTGTGAAGGAACTGGTGGAAAACAGCCTGGATGCAGGAGCCAAATTCGTACGGGTGGAGATACGCCGCGGAGGCGTGGGCATGATCAAGGTGACGGACGACGGCAGCGGCATGTCACGGGCAGACGCCGAGCTGTGTACCAAACGGCACGCCACCAGCAAACTTTCTTCCCTGGAGGAGCTTTTTGAAATCACACACCTGGGATTCCGCGGAGAGGCTCTGCCCAGCATTGCCAGCGTTTCCCGCTTCAAACTCTGTACCAGGCAGCAGCAGGATTTGGAAGGCTGGGAAATACGCATTGACGGCGGCCTGGAACACGAACCGAGAAGCTCAGGCGTCTCTCCCGGCACCGCCATTGAGGTGGCCGACTTGTTTTACAATACTCCAGCGCGCCGCAAGTTCCTCAAATCCGCAGAAACGGAAGCTTCCCATGTGGAACACCAGATACGCCTGCATGCCCTGGCTTATCCCCAAGTACGGTTTGCCTATAAACGGGACGACCAGCTTGTTTTCGACCTTCCCGCCACAGCGGATCTGCGCGTCCGCATTTCCGCACTGACGGATGCTGCCACAGCAGCGGCCCTGATTCCGATAGAAACGACCATCGGCCCCGGTATTTCCATCACGGGATTCCTGCTTCCTCTTTCCGAAGCCAGACGCACCAGAAAAGGGCAGTACGTCTTTATGAACACGCGCCCCGTGGAGGACCAGCTCATTAACAGGGCCATTCGGGACGGCTATGGAGGCTTCCCCACCGGACTGCATCCGGCGCTTTTTTTGTATATGGAGGTGGAGCCCGCTCTGGTGGACGTCAATGTGCACCCCGCCAAGAAGGAAGTGAGATTCCGCCGTTCCGCAGACGTGGTAAATACCATTGTGGAAGCCATAGCCAACACTCTTCAAAAGCATGCCCGGCAGGAAATCCACGCTGCCGCCGAGCCGGAACCGGAGAGAACTCTTCCTGCCCATTCTACCACCGCGCCGTATGGGGAAATACCCGCCTGTTCCACCAACCCCGGTTCTGCTTTCCCGGCGGCCGCCAGACCGGCCCCTGCTTCTTCCGCCGCCCAACCGCCGCTTTCCTCCTTTGCCAGACAATCCCATGGGCCTGTCCCTCCCCCCACCCTCCGGGCCATTCCCCTGAAACAGGTTCCCGCCACCCAGGGGAAACTGGATTTTCACCGTCAGGAGGATGAAGAGACGGCACGAAACGCCCATGAAAACGCAACTCCAGAAAGGGATGCCTCCGCCGGATTTTCCTATCTGGGAACACTCCGCCAGCAATTCGCCCTGTTTGAAACGCCGGAAGGCCTGGTTCTGATGCATCCCAAGGCGGCCCGGGAACGCATCATATTTGAACGGCTGCGCGCACGCCGGGAAGCCCCCATGCCGTCCCAGCAGCTTCTGGATCCGGTGGTGCTGGATCTGGACCCGCGGGATTTTGCCGTCATCCGGCAGTTCGCCCCGCATTTTGACCAGGCCGGCATGGCCGTTACGCCCTTTGGACAGAATACAATCAGAATAGAATCCATCCCCGCACTGCTGGAACTGGAAAACGCACGCGCTTTTCTCCTGGAGCTGGTGGACCGTCTCACCCAGTCCGAATTCAGCCGAAATGCCAAACGCGTGGCTTATGAAACCTTCATTGGGGAATTTGCCAGAAAATCCGCCTGGAGGGAGCGCATTTCCCCTCACCGGGCCCCTGCCATCCTAAAGGATTTGCTTGCCTGTGAAGTGCCGTACTGCACCCCGGGCGGCAAACCCACGCTGGTGAATTATTCCGTTCCGGAAATTAAACGTAAATTCGGCCTACAGGCATAAGGATAAGGGAACCTTGTTTTCCGGAAAACAGGCCGAAACGCTGCAAGATTTTACGGCAAACGGAAAATATGCAGCCAAAGACGGATTGATGCCCGCTTCTGCGGTATATTTATTTTCCCTTACCGATACTCAGTTTTATTTCAGCCGCAGCAAGGGGCAGAAACTCTCCCTGGCAACAGGGAGCATTTTACCCTGTCCGGCTACGGACACCTTTTCCGTCCTGTACGCCAGAACTCTGGCATTCGGACGCATCCTTCCGCATACAACAGGGAGCTTGCTCTTGGCAAGGAAGTTTCCCGCGTTTATACTGCAGCCTTCCAGATAAATTCCCAGCCATGCCAGACTCTCCCCCCAGCACCTCCCTCGCTCCGCGCATTGCTGAAACTGCCGCCGGGAAAATTCTGGCGGGCCTGCTGGCCCTTTTTTACATCTTCCTGGCAACGACGGCGGCAGGCGGGGAATGGCACACCCTTTTCCTTCCCGCCTGCTTTCTGGCGGCAGCCCTCCTGCTGTTCTGCTTCTGTATTCTCCGGGGATACAAGATTCCCAGCCCCGGACTGCCGGGCTGGCTGGCCCTGGGGCTGGGAGGCGGCTATTTCCTTGTCCGGGCATGGTTTTCCCCCTGGTTTTATTATGAGAGCGTAGCGGATCTGGGCCTTATCGCCACGGCCATCGTCATGTTCGCGGCGGGAACGTATGCCGGAGCCGGAAACGGGGAAAAGAGTATTCTTCCCGTACTGGCTGCGGCATTGGGGCTGCTGAATGCCCTGCTGTGGGGGTATCAGAACATAACGGGAACGGAAGCCTCCTGGTTCAGACCGGATTATTCCCTGTTCGGCACGGAAATCCGCAACATCGGATTGTTCGGATACAAAAATTTTTCCGCCCATTTCCTGTCCGTCACCGGTTTTTTCCTTTGCGCATACAGCATGGCTTCCGCCAGAAAATGGGGCATCCGCCTGTTCACGGGATTGGCGCTCATCCTCGTTTCCTTCACGTGCGGCTCGCGGTCCGCCTTCCCAAACGCCCTGGCTGGCGTAACCCTGTGCTTCTTTATTTATACCTCCAGCGTTTTCCGCAATAACAGAAAATTTTACACGGCGTCCATCCTCTTTATTATCCTGCTTTTCCTGGGCACGTCCTATGCCGTGCTGGATTTGTCCCGGGGGGCGGGCAGGCTTGCCGCCCTTCTGGATACGTTTTCCTTCGGCAACCGGCTGGACCTGTCCAAACTGGCCTGGGCGCTGGCGGACCAGGCTCCGCTGTTCGGTCACGGCAGCCGGATGTACACCAATCTTTCCACGGAGTTTTTCTCCGGAGCCAACCTCCCCAATTTTGCCCACCACGAATACGCACAAGCCGCCTGCGACTACGGCTATGCCGGGCTGGGGCTGATGCTGGCTCTGCTGGCCCTGTTTCTTATTTTCGGACTCCGGAGCGTTCTGAAATTGTCAGGAGAACATCAACGGCCCAATCCTCTGGGACCGGCGGCGTTCTGCGTATTGTGCATCGCCGCTTTCCACGCCTATGGGGAATTCATCTGGCATAACCCTGCCTTGCTTGGAGCCAGCGCCCTATGCGGCGGCATTACCTGCACGGCCCCTCTTTCCAGGGTGAAGGCTTCGCGCCAAGCCGGCCGCTGGCTTCAAGCGACCGCCGCACTGCTGATGGCCATATTGGCGCTGTGTTATGCGTTTCTGGCTTTTCCGGTCTGGAAAAACTCCCTTCAAGCCGTCCCGGCTTCCTCCGGCAACCGGCTGCCCATGCTGGAAGCGGCCGCCTCCTGCAGCCTGGACCCGGATTTGGTGCGGCGCAACATTCTGCATGCCGCAGGCAGTTCTCCCCCCCCAAACCCGGCCCGGCTCAAAGCATTGGAGCATCAGGAAGAAAAAGCGGAATTACTGAGCCCCGGAAACCACGGCCTGACGGCGGCCAAAAGCCTCCTTTACATCCTGCAGGGACGCCTCACGGAAGCGGAGCAACTGCTCCGCCCATACGTAGAGAGGCCCGGCAGGTTTGATGACCGCATGTTCGCCTGGACTACCATTTACAATAATATGCTGTATTCCTGGAGTACGGCCATTGCTGCCCAGTCCCCCGGACGCGCCCTGTCCATGGCCATGACGGCCCAGCGCCTGATGTCCGCCCAAACGGACCGGTGGCTGTATTATGGGGCCCTGGATCCCGAAGTCAGGAAAAAACACTACTCGCGCCTCAATGAGCTCAAGATGCTCATCATGATGCTCCAAGCCCGCGGAGCGGTACCCGACCCTTCCTGGAGGAAATAGTATTCCGGAGAATCGGGAAAAAGGAATATGTGCAGCAGCCGTTATATCCTTTTTCCAGAGAAGCCGCTCCATACAGAAGTTTCCCCGTCTTATCCGGTTTCTTTTTTACCGGATTCCACGTCAGCTTATTTGTCCACGGAACACAGAGCGTACTGCAGCCAGAAAGATGAAAAGCCAACAGTTGGCGCAGCAAGTCCGCACAGGCGTTACGCCGGAATTTTAAGCGGATTCAGCTATCTTCCGCCGGAAGCGGCAGCCTCTCCGGAACAGAATCGTTTGTTTCTTTTTCCCCCAATCGCGGACTGCCCCGGTTGGCGGTCCCGTAAAACGCATGTCCCGACGCAGCTCAACAGAAAAAAACTTTCCCGGCTCTATTCCTTTATCGAATCTTTTTGTATGAACATAACCATCAAACGAATTTATGACCCCAAGGAACCCGGGGACGGATACCGCGTCCTGGTGGACCGGCTCTGGCCCCGCGGCATTTCCAAGGAAAAAGCTTCCTGGGACGAGTGGCTGAAGAACATAGCTCCATCCACGGCGCTCCGCCAGTGGTTTGCCCATGATCCAGTCAGATGGGACGCATTCCGCAAAAAGTACGACGAGGAACTGGATGGAAACGGAGAAGCCGTTTCCCATCTGCTCCGGCTGGCGCGGAAAGGGAAGGTTACGCTGCTGTACTCCGCCAGAAATACGGAGCACAACGAAGCTGCGGCTCTGAGGGATTACCTTTTGCAACGGTTTGCTTCATAAATAGAAGCATATTCCTGCACAAACTCCATCCGCAAGCCCCAAATGCTGTCACGGGAACCTATGATACGGCAGGATTTCTTCTCTCGTTCATGAACAAGCGAAGAAAATGGAAAGGAGGTGAATACAATATGGCCAGCAGTTCCCACATGGGTGGAAGTCATAAGGGCAGTTCCAAAAAACGCTCCGAGACTACCACAAGCAAAACCGGGCGGCGCATCAAACGCGATGCTTCAACCGGGCAGTTTATGAGCGATAAAAGCTCAGGCTCCAAGGAAAAACATTAATGCCCGCGAGTTTTTCGCCTGATTCAGGCTCCGGATCCGGTCCGGAGCCTTTTTATTTTTCTCCGCATCCGGAACACGAGGAAGTCTTCCGCCATCCACTCAGGCCCAATTCTTCAAAAGCCCGAAGGCCCAGCGCTTCAGGGGCTTTCCGGTCTCCGCGAATCACAACGGCAAAAGGCTCTTCCCTGCCCGGAACGTAATACGCAGCCCGCAGAACCAGTTCCTCTCCATCCGGATGGGCGTAAACACCCACGGGCGTGGAACAGTTCGCACCCAGACGTACCAGGAAAGCCCGTTCCGCCAGCGCACAGGCAAAAGATTCCGGATCATTGATGCCTTCCAGCATTTCCGCCGTCTCCCTGTCCGAGGAACGGCATTCCATTCCAACGATGCCCTGCCCCACAGCAGGAATAAAAACTTCCACCGGCAAGGGACGCATGTAAAGTTTTCTTCCTTCCACAAGGGTTTCCGGCGCGTACAGCCCCAGGCGTTCCAAACCGGCCCTGGCCAGAATCACGGCATCCCAGCCGGGATGTTCCACCAGCTTTCCCAAACGCGTAGGCACATTCCCCCGCAGGTTTTCAAACCGCAGGCCGGAACCCCAGTACGTGCGCGCCATCAGGCGTCGGCGCACGCTTCCGGTAGCCAGCGTTCCGGAACCGTTCCAGTCCGGTTCTTTCGTGATAAGCACATCCTCCACGGCAGCACGGGGCAAGACGGCGGCCAGCGTGAAGCCGGCGGCAAGCTCGCTCGGCACATCTTTGAGGCTGTGCACCGCTACGTCAATGCGGCCATCCCGGAGGGCGGTCTCCAGTTCCTTAATGAAGATTCCCTTGTCCACCATGCCGGAAACGCGGGCCACATCCGCCAGAGGAACATCCGTGCGGCGGTCTCCAATAGTATGGATGATTTCACAGCGCACGTCCAGTTCCGGATAACGGAGGGAAAGGGCAGCACGGACCATATCCGCCTGGGCCAGGGCCAGGGCGCTCCCGCGGGTGCCGATGATGAGGGTATTTTTACTGGTCATAAAGAGCGGAATCCGGAAAATATCTGGAGATGCTGTCCCGGATGATGGCCTCGCACCGGGAAACCTCCTGCTCTCGGCTGCGCTTGGCTTCATCCGCCAGCTGGGTGAGGGTATCAATATCGTAGAGATACACTTCGTCAATATCCGCCACGTCCGGAGAAATGTTGCGCGGCACGGAAATATCAATCAAAAAGAGGGAGCGGTATTTACGGGAGGCACGCAAAGGCAGAAGCGTTTCCCGGGTGATGATGCAGTGGGGAGCAGCGGTGGCGGCCACCACCACGTCAATATCCCTGAGATAGTTCCCCCACACGTCATACCGGATGGCCTGGCCGCCGATCATGCCCGCCAGCTCTACCGCACGGTCAAAGGAGCGGTTGGCCACATAAATGCCCTCAGCACCCCGGGCATGAAGGGCGCGCCCCGTAACGCGGCTCATCTCGCCCGCCCCCAGAATAAGGACGCGGGTGCCGGAAAGATCCCCGAAAATTTGTTCCGCCAGCTCTACTGCCACGGATCCCACGGAGGTTGCCCCGGCATGAATCTGGCTTTCCGTCCGCACTTTTTTACCGATAGTAAAGGCTTTCTGAAAGGTTTTGTTGGCGCAGGCCGCAGTTACTCCGGCATCCAGGGCCGTCTGGTAAGCCGTTTTTACCTGGCCGAAGATTTCCGTTTCCCCCAGCACCATGGAATCCAGGCCGCTCAGCACGCGGCACAGATGGCTTAAAGCATCTTCTCCCTGATGGCTGTAAAAATAAGAAGCCATATCCAGTTCCCCGCGCCCATCACCCAGAAAATGGGATAAAATGTGCTCCTGCGCATTTTCCGGAGCGTTGGACCAATAATAAATTTCCATGCGGTTGCAGGTGGAAAGCACAACGCACTGGTCCACTCCAGGAAGGGAACGGATGCGCTGTCCTTCTTCCCGGAGCTTATGGGACGGCACGGCAAACCGCTCCCGTATTTCCACGGGAGCGGTCCGGTGATTCAAGCCTAAACAAACCATTCTCATCAACTTACCAGGAAAATGCTCATGGATGCAATAAAGAGGGCCACGCAGCAGCAGGCCAACATCCTTCCCGGAATGCCGCGGCGGTAGATGAACCACAGCAGGACGCTGTAGCCTGCCGTGAGAAGAATGACAATGGAGGTCTTGGCCGCATTAATGGGGAGATTCCCCCGCCACCCAAGCCATTCCCCAAGCAGAAGAAGGAGGAATGCCACAAGAACCAGGCGCTTCATGCTGGCTTCCAGTGTACGGATGGGAGGAAGCACACGGCAGGTGCCGGGAATCCGGTGTCTTTTAAGACATTCATTCTGCATGCAGAACGCCGCCCCCGCGGCAGCGGCCAGGCCGCCGGCTCCGTAGGACATCATGGCTATGCCCACATGCGCCGTCACCCAGAAGTCATGCGTGCCCTGCACGTCCGCTCCGGAACGGCCTATCAGCAGGGAAAAAACCGTCAGCACGGCAATAGCCGGAGCCGTAAAGATGCCAAGCACGGACATTCGGTAAGCACGTCCCAGCATCAGATAAAAGAGATTGATGCTCCAGGAGAGGAAGAAGAGCACCTCTGAAGCGCCGCGGATGGGACACATTCCCGTCTGGTACGCTTTGACGCATAGCGCCCCTGTCTGGAGAACAAAGAGGCACGCCATCCAAAGATGGGCATATAAAAACCGCCGGCCGGAAGCCAGCAGGTGCCATCCCAGCCCTGTGAAAGCCAGGGAGAGGATGAGAGAGGCAATGGCCCACCAGTTATCGTTCATAAATCCGGCCCGGAAATGGTTCAGGAACGCAAATCGCGCTCAATGACAGCGTATGCCTGGTGGTTATGGATGGATTCAAAATTTTCCGCTTCCACCCGGTACCAGCTGAAGGCGGAATGACTCTGCGTTTTCAACGCCACGTTGCGCACCAGATCTTCCACAAAGACAGGGTTTTCATAAGCCTTTTCCGTCACCCATTTTTCATCCGGCCTTTTCAGCACGCTGAACAGGGAGCAGCTCGCGCAGGATTCCACCAGGTCAATCAGGTCTTCAATCCAGACGGGCCTGGAAGCAAAACGCACGGAATAAGTAACCAGCCCGCGCTGGTTGTGGGCTCCGTAGGCACTCATGGCCTTGGAGCAGGGGCACAGCGTCGTCACGGGAACGATAACTGTCAGCTTGAAATCAGCCAGTTTGTTGTTCGCTTCCGCCTCCATCTCAAACCGGACAACGTAATCCATGAGCCCTTCAATTCCGGTCACAGGAGCGTTTTTGGAGCGGAAAAACGGGAATTCCATTTCCACATGGGAACGGCGGGCGGACAGACGGCGGAGCAGTTCCCGCGGAATGGCCAAGGCCGTATGCACATCCAGCAAAGGGCCATGCTGGTGCAACGCCTCCACAAAACGGCTCATATGGGTGCCCTTGAATTCTTCCGGCAGATCCACCGCCAGAGAAACCGTCGCCACAGTGGACTGGATGCGGTTGAGCTTGTCCTGTATCTGGATGGGGAAGCGCAACCCTTTTACGCCCACCCGGTCAATGGAAATATTGCGCGTATCCGCCTCGGACTGGGTATCTTTCAGTTCCTGCATGGGGAAAAAGGATAATGGGTGGAAATAAAGCGGGAGTCTGCCCTGTTACCGGACAAAATCCCGCCTGCAAAGACAATTCTACCGAAAGAGATTTTCCTTGGGGCTTGTTACGGCAGAAGGTTGATGGAACGGGCCCGCTTGATTTCACGGGTTACCTTGCGGTGCATCTTAGCGGACAGCCCGGTCACACGGCGGGGAAGAATCTTGCCGGTTTCAGAGGTGAACTTGGACAGAAAATCAGGATTGAGCAGATTGACCTGATCCATCGGGATGTCGAGACGGCGGCGCGGCATCTGGCGATTGCACGTGCGGAAACGAATACGGCGTTCTACAGTCTTGGGTTCAGTGGACATAATAATAAAGATAATCGATAAGCCGAACCAGTTAACGCATTTCACGATGAAGCGTGCGGCGCTTCAGGAAAGGATTGTACTTAATCTTTTCCAGGCGGCCGGGAGTACGCAGGCTTTTTTTATTGCGCGTGGTGACGTAGCGGGACGTAGGCTTTCCTTCGGCTTTGGCCTCGGTGCATTCGAGGATGATGATGTCTCTTGGCATGATGAAAATGTGTTACGGGGGAGGATTTATACACTATTCTTCGTCATCGTCAAGAGAAACAGATAAATCTACATCATTTTGTCCTCCGGCAAAGCCCAGGGCCACTCTGGGACGGAACCTGGCATTCTGGCCTTTTTCCTTTTCCCACTGGGCCTGGCATTCCACGGTAAGCCGTGCAAAGGGGATGGCCTCCAGACGCAGAATGGGAATGACCTTGTATGACATTTCGCAGATGCCATATGTTCCGTTGTCAATGCGGGCGAGCGCCTGTTCGATTTCATACAGGCCGTCCTGCTCTTTGGAAAGCAGGCTGAGCGCAAAATCACGGTCATAGGCGTCACTGCCGGCATCCGCCTGGTGTTCCCCGGAGCCGGAAGCCTCACTGCCTTCCGGATGATTCCGGAGAGTATCGCGGGCCACGCCGCTCATGTTGTCCAGAGCCCTGTCGCGCAAGTCCAGCAGATGCTGGCGCTGCATCTGCACAAAAGGCTCCCATTCGGGGTTGGCGGCCAGTTCCGCCCTGGCGGCGGCAATGGCTTCCGCCTGTTCATCCGTCAATTCATTTTTCGCGGGAGCGGGAACCGGGGCAACGGGAGCGGGAGCGGCTTTTTTAACCGGAGCCTTTCCGGCCGTTTTCGGCGCAGGCTTCTTTTCCATTTCAGCCGCGGCGGCGGCAGCCTTTTTGGCGGGCTTGGCGGCTTTTTCCGGTTCAGACGCCTTTTTCCTGCAGCATTTCTTCTTGGCGGAAGCCTCCAGGTCTACAGCGGTCTTGCAATCGGACTTCCCGCAGGTCTTTTTCTTGGAAGCCGGAACTTCCTTGGCGACGGTCTTGCTATTGGTTTTCTTGGGAGTAGGCATAGGAGGTGTCTCTATGGGCTGAGGTTGACAATATTTCACGAACAGAGGGCGGAACACGCCCCGCTGACTAGACTATGAGACATTACAAACGCCCAAATGTTCATTCAAGAAAATTCAGTGATGAAACAAGTCATTTTTCCCCCTTTTGCACCCTCTATTTTCCTGTCGGGATTTTACCGGGAACATACTTCTTTTAACCTTTTCAACGCCCGGTAAAATTCTATATTGGCGTTATATGACAGCTTCAACCATTCCCTCCATCGGCATTGACTTCGGAGGCACCTCCATCAAGATGGGGGTCGTCAAGGGCGCGGAAGTAATCGCCCACGCTCCTTCAATAGCCACCCAGGAATATGGCAATCCCGATCAACTGATTGAAGCCATAGCCCAGTTCGTGAATATGCTGCGGCTGAATCACCCGGAAGTGCAGGCCATCGGCATGGGAATGCCGGGTTTCGTCAATTTTTACCAGGGGACCGTTTATACGCTTACCAACGTGCCCGGCTGGAACAACGTTCCGGTAAAGGACATGCTCCAGGCTGCCTGCGGACTGCCCGTATACGTGGAAAACGACGCCAACTGCATGGCTTATGCGGAATGGAAGCTGGGCGCCGGAAAAGGAAAAAGGCATCTTGTCTGCCTGACCCTCGGCACCGGCGTTGGCAGCGGCCTGATCGTGAACGGAGAACTTCTGCGCGGGGCTACCTGCTCCGCCGGGGAGCTGGGACAGACGAGCATCGACTACCGGGGGCGTCTGGGCCATTACGGCAACCGCGGCTCCCTGGAAGATTATGTAGGCAACCGGGAAATAGCTGCGGATGCACGCACGCTGTATGCCAGCCACGGCATTGACAAGGCCATTGTGGACTGCAACCCCATCTCTTTGGAACGGGCCGCATTGGCTGGTGATGAAGTAGCCGAGCAAGTATGGCGGGACCTGGCCGTAAAACTCTCCTGCGCCCTGATGAATTGCTGCTATCTCCTGAACCCGGAAGCCATCATCATCGGCGGGGGTGTGGCCAAGGCCAGAACCCTGCTTTTCCAGCCCCTTCAGGAAATCATGAAAACCCAGCTCGCCGCCCCTCTGGTGGAATACCTTGAAATCCTTCCCGCCCAGTTCGGTACGGAGGCGGGCATCCTGGGGGCCGCCCATCTGGCTCTCAACACCCACTTCGGAGAAACATTCCGGGCCTGATCTCGTGTCTTCCTCCCAAATACTCAAACTCGCCCGCAAACTGGAATTGACGGCGGAACAGGAACGGGATTTCCTGGACGCCATGCAAGCCGGGAACCGTTCCAGAAGCGCGCTGGTCATCACCCCGAAGGCACCGGAAGGCTACAGGCCGCCCTTGCCGGCAAAGGATACGCCGCAGGAGTGGGGGCATTCCTCCATCCTGGCGCTCCCGTCCGGAGAGGCAGAAACCAAACCCGGCTCCCTGCCGGATTACGAATGCGGCTATTACTATCCCCTGGATCTTTCGTCCGTCTGGGAAACGGCCCCTCTGGAGCATCTTCCGTTTCGTCCGGAACGCTGCCTGGACATGTGCGCGGCGCCGGGAGGGAAAAGCATTCTGGCGCAGACGCGGGTATCTCCGCAGGAGCATGTTTCCAACGAAGTGAATCCGAAGCGCCTGGGCATTCTGCGCCACAACCTGCTTCGCTGCGGCTTCACCAATCTGTACACCCAGCGCCTGCGCCCGGACCAGTGGGCGGAATTGGCCCCCGGGTGTTTTGACCTCATTCTGGCGGATGCCCCGTGCAGCGGGCAGTCCCTGCTGGCTAAAGGCATTCCCAACCCCGGCTGTTTCAATTCCTCCGTCACCGGAGGCAACGCCAAGCGGCAGCGGGGCATTTTGCTGGCCGCCCTCCGGTGTCTGGCTCCCGGCGGCTTCCTGCTGTACACTACATGCACTTACGCTCCGGAGGAAAATGAACGCAATGTCCTGTACCTGCTGAAGCGCCATCCGGACCTGCACACCGTAACCGTGCCGGAGCTGGAGCATTTCCGTTCCTCCCTGACGCAGGAAGCCTGCTACCGGCTCATGCCCTTCCACGGAGCAGGGGCGGGCGGTTTCACCTGCCTGCTGCGCAAGGAGGGAGGCCATCCGCTCCCGCTTTCCCTGCCGGATGAATTGAAGGCATGGCCCATTCATGCCATGAATTGTTGAAAAAAGATGAAGATAGGCATTTTTTCCGACTTGCACAACCGCACAGACCATCTGGAGCCAGCCATGCACCGGATGCGCCTGCTGGGCTGCGGACATTTCATCTTCCTGGGCGACTGCACCACCCCGGAGAGTTTCCGGCGCCTGATTGAACTGGCGGAGGACTTTCCTCTGGATGCCGTTCCGGGCAACAACGACTACGATGTGGAAACCATGCGGCGGATGGCCGCCAGTTCCCCGGCGGCGCGCCTGCATCCGGAACATGCCCTTATCACCCGGTACGGCATGAAACTTTCCCTCTCCCATTACCCAAAATACGCCTTGCGGGAAGCGCGCAGCGGAAACGCAGACGCCGCCCTGTACGGCCATACCCACCAGGCCGTGAGCGAGAGATGCGGCGGCTGCCTGCTGGCCAATCCCGGAGAACTCCAGGGCAGGACCGGACGCATCGGCTTCGGCGTTCTGGATACGGACACCCGCATCATCAACCTGCATAACCTGGACTTTCACGCCCCATGAACACGCTGGACGTCTGCTGTGCCCTGATTGAACTGCCCGCCGCACGGGGCCCTCTTCTTCTGGGCGCCAAAAAGAAAACGGGGCAGTCCAACGGGCTTCTTTACGAATTCCCCGGCGGAAAAGTGGAACCAGGGGAGAATGCCCGGCACGCCGTCATACGGGAAATACGGGAAGAGCTGGGATGCACCGTCTTCCCCGTCCGCATGCTCACCCCCGTACGGCACCGGGAGCCTGAACGCATTATCCGCCTTATCCCCTTTCTGTGCCGTCTGGAACTTTGCGCCCTGCCCCGGCCCCTGGAACATGAAAACCTGGGGTTCTTCTCCCGCCGTACGCTGGAAGAACTGCCCTGGGCGCCTGCGGACCGCCTTGTGTTAAAGGAATGGCTGGAAGAACACCGCTGAGCAGCATCCCTTTCAAACTCAATCGCTCCACGGGAAAGTTCCCTCCATGTCTGAAAAGATTGCAAAAACACCTTGGAACATTCCCTACCATGAGGTATATAAGGTGGTGGCTGCTGCACTCGTCATCGCCTGGCAAAGTGGCCCGGACCGATATTACAACCTAATGGGGGCAGCCCCGACGCAGGGCTGACTACGTCCTATACCGGAAAAGTCAAAACAGCGGCGGAAGTCCCCGCTCTATTGAGGCACGGGAACGTGGCTCACAGCCAGAGACGGTGCAGCGGTGTCTTTTTTCCATCACCTGAATCCAGAAAGCTCGTTCTTTCAACGTTTTTCCCCTCCTTGAGCCCGCAGGTCAGCCGGGATTCCCCTCTTGGGCAACATTACTCCTGTCGGGATTCACCTCCTTTCCCCGCTCTTCTCACCCTCGCAGCATTTACAAATACGGAGAAGCTAATTCCCCAAAAGATCGAATGCGGCCACCGGCAACTGCCGCCTTCAGATATTTCGTGGCCCTCCATTCCCGCTCCTTCCGTTACTGGACGAGAAGGAAGAAAGGAAACGTTATTAGTTAATAAACAACAACTGTTAATAAACATAATAATCCCTTAGACATTTCCGGAAATCATGATAGGATCATGCTCTGTTGCGGAAAAGTTTTTAACATCCGTGCAACTTTTTCATTATTGCGAAGTATAATATAGTCGTGAAGGGATTCATCAAACTCATCATCGTCATTGCCGTTCTCGGAGGCATCTGGTTTGCCTGGGAACAGTGGAAAGGAAATGAAGCCATCCAGGTGGACTACCAGACAGAACCTCTTGAAAAAGGAGACCTGATGATCACCATCGAAGCAACCGGCGTCACGGAGCCTGATGAACTGGTAGATGTAGGCGCCCAGGTCAGCGGAATCATCATGGAGTTCGGCAAGGACCTGAACGGCAAGGTGGTGGATTATTCCAGCCCCGTAAAAGCCGGTCAGATGCTCGCGGAAATCGACAAGCTTCCCGTGCAGCTGGACGTTCAGAGGGCGGAAGCCTCCAAAGCGCAGGCCATTGCCGGAATCGCCCGCTCCAAGGCGGACATCCAGCAGGCCAAAGCCAAGCACCAGCAGGCCAGACTGGACCGGGAACGCGCGGAAAAGCTGGGGCCGGGGGATGCCCTGTCCAAATCCAGCTACGACCAGTATATTGCGGATGAAGAAACCGCCCGCGCCAACGTAGCCGTGGCGGAAGCCTCCCTGCAGGAAGCGGAAGCCTCCCTGAAACAGGCGGAAGCCGCGCTGAAAAAGGAAATGCGCAACCTGGAATACACCACCATTAAGTCCCCCGTGGACGGCGTCGTGGTCAAACGCCTGGTCAACATAGGCCAAACAGTGGTTTCCAGCATGAGCGCCTCCAGCCTGTTTTACATCGCCACAGACCTTTCCAAGCTGAAAATTTGGGCCGCTGTGAACGAGGCGGACATCGGCAGCATCCGCAAGGGGCAGGAGGTACTGTTCACCGTGGACGCTTTCGCCGGCCGCAAATTCAAGGGCACGGTGGACAAGATACGGCTGGACGCAACCATGACGTCCAATGTGGTCACTTACATCGTGGACATTGATGTACCCAATCCGGACAAGCTTCTTATCCCCTATCTGACGGCAAATGTCCAATTCGTGGTGGAGGACATACGAAACGCTTTCCTCGTTTCCAATGCGGCCCTCCGCTTCCGCCCGGAAACAGAACTGGTCAGCGCTGAACAAAAAGCGTCCTTTGACCGGATGCAGCCGGAGCTGGCCGCCCCCGTCCGGGACGGACAAAAGAAAAAAGCCGTGGTTTGGGAATTGCGGAACAATCTTCTTTATCCCCATCTGGTCACCAAAGGGGAAAGCAACGGCATGCTGACGGCCATTGCGGGAGAAACGCTCCGGGAAGGAATGGAAATTGTCTCTACGGCTCAGATACTGAACCGCTCCGACAGTTCGGGGGACGGTTCTTCCGCCTCCGCCGGCGGGGAAAACCCGTTCGCGCCCAAAATGCCCCCGCGCCGCAAGCCGAGCACAGGCAACACGAAAACGGCAGCCTCGGCTGGCAATGACGGGCCGCCCCCGCCTCCCTAACCCGGGGAACCGCCTCCATCCGACCGCTCAATCACTCTTTTTCACCGCATCAAGCATTCCAACAACGTGATCCGCTTACGTGACATAACCAAGGTGTACCACTTGGGAGAAATAGACCTTCAAGTACTCAAGGGCATCACCCTGGATATCAATGAAGGTGAATTCGTCTCCCTCACGGGGGCATCCGGCTCAGGGAAATCAACCCTGATGAATATCCTGGGCTGTCTGGACCGCCCTACCTCAGGCCATTACTATATTGCCGGGGAAGACGTCGCCAAATTCAACGCCGCAGAACGCGCCACTCTCCGGAACAAGCGCATCGGATTCGTCTTCCAGAACTTTAACCTGCTCTCCCGTACCACAGCCCTGGAAAACGTGATGATGCCTGCCGTATATGCCCACCCCGCCCTCAGCATGAAAGCCATGCGCGAACGTTCCGTGGAATTGCTGAATTTGGTAGGCCTTTCCGACCGCATGGACCACACCCCGGCCCAGCTTTCCGGCGGACAGCAGCAGCGCGTAGCCATTGCCCGTTCCCTCATCAACAACCCCAGCATCCTGCTGGCGGACGAACCAACGGGAAACCTGGACTCCACCACCTCCAAGGAAGTGCTGCACATGTTCAAGGACCTGAACCGCCAACAGGGAATCACAGTCATCCTGGTGACGCACGACCCCAAAATAGCCGCCTTCACGGACAGGGCCATCAACATGGCGGACGGCCTTATCTGCGAAGGGATTTCCGATATGCTTAGCAAGGACGACGTATGAAATTCCTTCCTCTCCTTAAAACCTGCATCAGGGCCCTGGTGCGCAATCCCATGCGCGCAGCCCTCACCATCCTGGGCATCATCATCGGCATTGCCGCAGTAATCGCCATGGTGGAAATCGGCCAGGGATCTACGCTCCAGATTAAAAATACCATCGCTTCCATGGGGGCGGACACGCTGAATATCCGCCCCGGAGCCATCTCCAAAAGCGGCGTCAATACCGGCGCGGGCGGACGGGCCTCCCTGACCAACGCGGACTGCGAAGCCATTGCGAAGGACTGCCCCATGGTTCTGCGGGCTACCCCCGTGGTGCGCGCCAGCGGCCAAGTCATTTACGGCAACAAGAACTGGAGCCCGGAAACTGTAGAGGGAGGTTCCGTGGAATACCTGAAAATCAAAAGCTGGTATGACATGGCGCGAGGCCAGCCCTTCTCCGAGGAAGATGTGGAACAGGCCAGGCGCGTGTGCGTCATCGGCCAGACGGTGGCCAAGGAACTCTTCGGGGACGAAGACCCGCTGGGCAAGGATATCCGCATCAAGAATGTCATGTTCAAAGTCATCGGCATCCTTCAGAAAAAAGGGGCCAACATGATGGGACGCGACCAGGACGACTCCATCATCCTCCCGTGGACAAGCATCCGCTACCGCCTCCAGGGCCTGGGCGGCGGTTCCACCACCACTTCCACCGGCAACAGCACCACCACCTTCAACCGGGCAGATAAATACACCGCCAGTTCCGTGGATTACTACACGGAAACTACGGACCAGCCCTATACGGACGCGCCCCATCCGCGGCGCTTCAACAATATTGATTCCATCATGGCTCAGATTTCAGACCCGGAACGCTCCTCCGAGGCCATTGACCAGATTACGGAAGTGATCCGTGCCAAACACAACCTCAAGGACGGCCAGCTGGACGATTTCCGGGTATGGGACATGGCGGAAATGTCCCGCGCCATGAGCAGCACCACGGAAGTGATGACCAATCTCCTGATGATCGTGGCCATGATCTCTCTGGTCGTCGGCGGCGTCGGCATCATGAATATCATGCTCGTTTCCGTCACGGAACGGACCAAGGAAATTGGCCTGCGCATGGCGGTGGGCGCCCGTCCGCAGGATATCATGCGCCAGTTCCTGCTGGAAGCGGTGCTGCTCTGCGTGGTGGGCGGCGCGCTGGGCATCATGCTCGGCAAGGCGATCTCCATCATCGTCAGCCGCACCATGAACTGGGCCACGGCCTCCTCCCCGGAAGCCATGGCTCTGGCTGTAGGCGTCTCCGTATTCATCGGCCTGGCCTTCGGATGGTACCCCTCCTGGAAGGCGTCCAAGATGGACCCCATTGATGCCCTTCGCCACGAATAACACCTTACTTTTTATTTTTCCATGTCATCCACGTTCAAACATCTCCCCCTTCTGGCCGCCTGTTTCCTTGGCTCCTGCATGGTAGGCCCTGATTTCCGGACGCCGACCAATGACCTCCCCGCCACGTGGGAGGCGAACAGGCCCCCCCACAGTTCGGACAAAGATTTGCGTTCCTGGTGGAATATCTTTGGAGACCCCCAGCTCAACCACCTGGTCTCCACCTCCCTCAACAACAATCCGGACATGAAGGTGGCTTTGCTCCGCATCCGGGAGGCCAGGGAAAAGCTCCGCGTCTCCCAGGCATCCCTGCTTCCCTCCGCAGACGCCAGCGCCGGGTGGAGCCTGTCCCCGGACAGAGGTTTTCGCAGCTCCACTTCCCAGAACTTCTCCCTGGGAGCGTCCACCTCCTGGGAACTGGACCTCTTTGGCGGCAACCGGCGTTCCATCGAGGCCTCCCGCGCCTCCCTCATGTCCACAGAAGCTTCCGCAGGAGCCGTGCGCACAGCCCTGCTGGCGGACGTCGCCACGGCCTACTTTGACTGGATTACCGCCTGCGAACAGCTCCGCATCGCCAGGGAACAACTGGAAATCCAACGCAGCACCCTCACCATTGCGGAAAAACGCTACAAAACGGAATTCGCCCCCCGTCTGGATGTGGAGCAGGCCACCTCCACCGTCGCCTCCACGGAAAGCCGCATCCCGCAACTGGAAGCACAGGTGGCCTCCTCTAAAAACCAGCTCGCCGTGCTGCTGGGAACATATAATTCCCGTGTAGAACTGACGCTGCCCAAAGCTTCCGTCTTTGAGAAAACGCCCACCGTTCCGGTAGGCCTCCCCTCCGAACTCCTGCGGCGCAGGCCCGACGTTATCGCCGCTGAGGCGGACCTGCACGCGGCCGTGGCCAACGTGGGCGTAGCCGTAGCGGATCTGTACCCGCGCTTCAGCCTGACGGGCTCCCTTTCCAGCCGCGGCGGAGATTTCGGCCAGCTCTTCAGGGAAAACAACAACGCTTGGTCCCTGGGAGGGAATCTGCTCCAGCCCCTGTTCCGGGGCGGAGCCCTGAGAGCCACGGTACGCGCTCAGAAAGCCGCAGCAGAACAAGCTACGGAAACTTACCGCAAAACGCTCATTACCGCCGTCTCCGAGGTGGAGGACGCCCTGATCGCCTATGGCAGCTATACCTCCCAGATGCAATACCTGCACAAGGAAAACAACGCCAACAGAGAAGCGTTCCAGCTCTCCCGCACCCTGTACATCAACGGCGAGACGGACTTCCTGAACGTGATCACCGCCCAGCGTTCCTGGCTCAGCTCGGAGGAATCCCTGGTCACCATGAAGCAGAACATCCGCAAGGCCTTGGTGCAGCTCGCGCGCGCCCTGGGCGGAGGGTGGTAACCAGCCGCTCCCTCCAAAGGCCGGGGTCGCCATCCCCGGCAAACGGAACCCTGATTTTTCAACAGGGGACACGGCAGCAAGGGAATGACTGAAGAATCATTCTTTGTCCCCCCACGTTCAGATTAAAAAAGGCCGCAAGAACAGGAACGAATAAACTATCCGGAAACTTCCGATGGAATTGAACAGATAATCAGGGCTCAGGTTAAGAACACTCTCCATCCACTTCTTTCATGACTGCGCTGATAAGGTTCCGGGTCTTCACGCCGGGCAGCACGTTCAAGTCCATGCGGTTCATCGCGTAGCCGAAGGAAAGGCCGTGGGCCGGATCCGCAAAGGCATGGGAACCGCCCGCCCCGGCATGACCGAAACCGCCGGAGCCGAACAGATGGCGCAGCTTGCGGCCCGTGGCGGGGTCTGCTGGATCGTGCATGAAGCCGCAGGAAAAGGCGGTGGGCGTTTTCAGCGTCAGGTCCGGCCCGTCAATGACGACGTTCCGCATCCAGCCGCGCACGTCGGACGGGAATACCCGGAGTTCATCCAGCCCCAGGCAGGCCTGGTAGAACTGCGCCATGCCGCGGGCGGAAGCCACGCCGCCGAAGGCTGGAACTCCGGACACCCACGCTTCCGGCGTGTTCATCTGCCGCACACTGTTCAGCCCTATCAGAGTATTGAACGCACGGTTTACGGGCGTGCCCTTGTTCATGTATTCCAGATAAAACGGCGTACCCATGTTGGACATGTCCATCTTGCCGGGATACAGCGTCGCCACGCGGTTCCATTCGGATTCCGGCAACCCGATGTAAAAATCCAGATTCAACGGTTTGCGGATGCATTCCTCCCAGTAACGCCACAGGCGTTCCCCGGTCAGCCGCAGCATGAGTTCATCAAGCATCACTCCGTAAGTATGCGGATGGTAGCCGTGTTCCGGCGGCTGCCACGCCGGAACGGTTTCCTCCAGGGCGCGCACGCAATCCTCATGGTCAAACACGCTTGCCGTCCGGGAAAAAGCCGCCAAACCGCATTGATGGGACATCATCTGCGCGATGGATGCATAGGGCAACGGGAATTCAGGCCACAGTTCCCCCATGCTCATCTGCGGCGAGGCTCCCTGCTGGTGCAGGGCCAGCAGAAGGGCGGCGGATGCGGCTCCCTTGGTGGCGGAGTAAACGGGCACCAGCGAATGTTCCGTCCATGGACGCGTTTTATCCGCTGCGGCAAACCCGGAATGCAGGGAAACGATCTCCCTTCCCTCCTTCCAGACAGAAACGGAGGCGCCCAATTCTCCGTAGTTACGGAAATTTTCCTGAAAAGCTTCAGTTATCTGCCGGTACTCATTCATTCCCTTAAAATGACCCGGCGTTACTCCCGGCGTCCGGACAGGAAAATACTCCCCTCCGGCTCCGAAAGCAAGCTCCGGCGCTGCCCTGGATGGTCAGCGCCGGAACAGGACAAACTGTAAAACATCAGTCTTTCGTATGGGCGGCCAGGTATTTCCTGGCTCCCACTTCATCCGGATCCTCCTTCAGATCATTCAGGGAGAATTTAATACGGAATAATCTCATGATGAACACATAAGAACATGGAATCAGAAAAGCGCCCACCAGTGTAACCACCCCCATGCCAATCACCACCACCGTACCGATAGCGTTGCGCGCCAGGACGCCGGAACAGCATTGGACTGAAAGCTATCTTCACCATGCCCGTTATCCTCGCCTCACAGGCCATCTGATGACGGTTCTTCCTCCCGGTTCCCCCATCTTGGCTCCATCATAAGGAGGGAGCCTCTTCTTGCCGGGCGGACCCCGGAGCACGTTGCTCACGGCATTGACCTTTCCCCGGACAATATCCGCATCGCCGCGGAATATACCTGAGGAATGGCCCGCATATCAAAAAAGGCCGGCCCCGCTTCGCCTTCTTTCCAGGGACAATACGCGCAGCCGCTTGTCCTTTACCTTGAATTTCACCTCCCAGCCAGAGAATAAAAGGCCGTAAACCCGTTCCGGATCATCCTGATACTGGGGACGGGGATCCAGAGACAGCGTATCTTCCAGCGCACTCCTCTCTTCCGGAGACATGGAACCGCTAAAAGATTCGGGAATTTCCACATCCAGCCGTTCATAGGGGACGGCCGTAAAACCTTCCGACGCCTCCGGAATGCAGTCCGCCAGAGGAACATAGGGCTTGATATCCAGAATGGGGGTGCCATCCACCAAATCCACGCCGGAAAGATGCAATACCGGGCCGTCCAGAGGATGCAATTCCACCCGTTCCAGCCTGACGGCAGACAACCCGATGGGATTGGGACGGAACGGCGCACGCGTGGCGAACACCCCCATGCGCACATTGCCCCCCAGCCGCGGAGGCCGGACCGTAGGGCTCCACCCCTTATCCACGTTTTCACTGAACACCCAGACCAGCCACAGATGGGAAAACCCTTCCAGACCACGAACGGCATCCGGATGACGGAACGGCGGCTCAAATACCAGCCGCGCCCGCGCATCCGGAACCAGGCCGCTCTGGCGCGGCGCACCGAATTTGTCCGGATAACACGTGCTGACGCGGGCGACGGGCTGCAAGCGGAGACTGATAGTTAATAATTAATAGTTGCCGGCCTTTCTCCGTGACGCTTTCATCAGAAGCGGTGGAGCTGTTCTCCGAACACCACGGCATCCACTTTTCCCTTCAAGGTCTTGCCCAGGAATGGAGTGTTGCGGGCGCGGCTGCGGAGCGTTTCATCCGTGACGGGCGTTTCTCCTTCCGGGTCAAACACCACCAGATTGGCCGGAGCCCCTTCTTCCAGGGAGACGGGGGCCAGCCCCATCAGCCTGCGGGGAGCATCGCTGCAGGCGCGCACTACTGTCTGCCAGGACATTTTTCCAGGTTCCACCAGATACTGGTAAATAGCGGGCAGGAACGTATCCAGCGCAATCATGCCCTGCGGGGCGACAACGAAATCCTGAAGTTTGGAAAACGGCGTGCAGGGCGTGTGATCGGAAACAATGCAGTCAATGGTGCCGTCATTCACGGCGGCAATCAGGGCATCCACATCCGACTGGTCGCGCAGGGGCGGCAGCGTCTTGTAGCAGGTATCGTACCGGCCCACGTCCTCATGCGTGAACAGGAGATGGTGAAGCGCCGCTTCCGCGCTCAACCCGGCGGTTTTCTGCTTGCAGCGGCGCAGGATATCCACGCTGCCGGCCGTAGAGACGGTCTGCACATGCAGAGAGTTGCCCGTATCCACGGAAAGGCGGATGATGGTTTCCAGCCCTATTTCCTCCGCACAGGAGGGGGAGCCCATCAACCCCAGACGGTAGGAAGTAGTGCCCGGGTGCATGGCCGCCCTGGCCGTCAGGGACGGCACGTCTCCGCGCAGGGCGAAAGTAAGGTTCAAATTGCTGGCGTACTGCATGGCGCGGTACAGCAGCAGCATGTTGTCCGGCGCACGGTCCCCGTCCGTGATGAAACGGACGCCCTTGGCGCGCAGGGAGTCGTAGGAGGCCTGCTCTTCCCCGCCGTCCCCCTTGGTCAGGCACCCGGAGGGGATAACCTCCACCAGAGCATCCGTCCGGCATATTTCCATGAACGTGGTAATCTGGGCGGCATTGTCCATCACGGGTTCGGTATCCGGCATCGCCATCAGTCCGGTCACTCCTCCATGCAGGGCGGCGGCGGTAGCCGTAGCCACACGTTCCTTGTCCTCCCGGCCGGGCTGGCACAAATGGGCATGGATGTCGAACAGGCCGGGCAGAACAAGCTTCCCGGAAGCATCCAGCGCCTTTTCCGCGGCGCTCTCCAAAAGCGTTCCGGCAGGAGCTTTCGCTGTAATCACCCCCCCGGAAACCAGAAGGTCCGCCGGGGCGGAACCGTCCGTCAGCCGGGCATTGCGAATAAGTACGGAAGTTTTCATGAACAATCAGTGCTGGGTTTGCGGAGTGAGATGGTAAAGGATGGACATGCGGCAGGCGATGCCGTTTTCCACCTGGCGGTTGATCAGGCAGCGCTCATAGTCCATCGCCAGGTCACAGATTTCCACGCCGCGGTTGACCGGCCCCGGATGCATGATGTACAGGCCTTCACCGGAAATGCGCTTCAGACGTTCTTCCGTGACGCCGTAAATCTTGTTGTACTCCCGGGCGCTGGGGAAGAAAGGGGCGTCCTGCCGCTCTTTTTGAACGCGCAGCAGGTAAATTACGTCCGGCTTCCAGGCAAACGCCTCATTGAAATCGGAAAAACGGGGAATGCCGGAATGTTCGGTGCGCGGCACCAGGGAACCCGGCCCCAGGAAGGCGACCTCCATCCCCAGCCTCTTCATCAGCAGGGAGGTGGAACGGGCCACGCGGGAATGCAGGATGTCCCCCACAATCAGAACGCGCTTTCCCCTCACATCCGGAAATACCTCCCGGATGGTAAAGGAATCCAGCAGCGCCTGGGAGGGATGGGCGTGGGCTCCGTCCCCGGCGTTCACCACACTGGCGCAGGTATGGCGCGCAATCACGTTCGGCAAGCCGCTGTTGTAATGGCGCACGATTACATAATCCACTTTCATGGCCTGGAGCGTGGCGATCGTGTCCTGTACGGATTCCCCTTTCACCACGGAAGAGGTGGATACCGTGAAATTGGTCACGTCCGCAGACAGGCGTTCCGCCGCTACCTCAAAAGAGGAACGGGTGCGGGTGCTGGGTTCATAAAAAAGCGTCAGAACGGACTTGCCTTTCAGGGCAGGCACCTTTTTGACGCTTTTGGTAAAAAGCTCCTTCATCGGGCCGGCCGAATCCAGCAGCGTGTGAATTTCCTCGTCAGTCAATGAGGAGATATTAAGAAGATCCTTGCGGGGATGATTCATGGGAAAGGGAGAATGGATTGGAAAATTTTCAGTGGGAGGGAATGACCACGCTGTCCTCGCCGTCAGCCTCCTTCATGCTTACGATGACCTTGGCTCCGGCATGGTCCAGCACGTGCCCCGTATAATCCGGCTGGATGGGAACTTCCCGCCCGCCGCGGTCAATCAGGCACGCCAGTTCAATACGGGCCGGACGGCCGTAGTCGAAAAGGGCGTTCAGGGCCGCACGTATGGTGCGCCCCGTATAAAGGACGTCGTCCACCAGCACGACCCTCATGTCATCCGTGGAAAACGGCAAATTGGAGGAACGGAGGGAAGGCCGGGCTTCCAGCTTGAAGATGTCATCCCGGTACAGGGAAATATCAATAGAGCCGTACTGGGCTTCCACTCCCAGCTCCTTTACCTTGTCCACCAGACGCCGGGCAATCACATCCCCCTGGCTGAGCAGGCCGACGATGGCGAGAGGTTCTCCGGGGAAACGGGCCACAATGCCGTGGGCCATGCGCTCAAGCGCACGGGAAATTCCCGGACCGTCCAATACGATTTCCTGTGAAGGAGGAGTCATTTGCCGGATGGGGGAAAAAGTTCACGTTACAGCCCCGCCAGTTTTAAAATGCGGTGGGCGGCCATGGCGGCATTGACGGGGGTTTTCTTATGCAAGCCAACCGTAGTGCAGGGCACGCCGCCGGGACACTGGGCAATCGCCAGCAGGGCGTCAATACCGTTCAGGGGGCCTCCGGGGACCGGCACGCCGATAACCGGGAGGGAACAGCTCATCACCACCACGCCGGGAAGGGCGGCGGACAGGCCGGCCACAGCCAGAATAACCGCTTTTTCTCCGCTGGCTTCCAAATCCCCCAGGAACCTGATCAGCTCCGGAAGGTCGCGGTGGGCGGACAGAACGGTTTCTTCATAAGGAACATTCTCCTGAGCAAAATACTCGCGGGCCGGTTCCATAAAGGGCTTATCATTCGGGCTGCCGTAGATGACGATGACTTTCATGGCTGTGTGTGCGGTTGTGAAACTTGCAGATTATGCCCCCAAGCCCCCTGCCCTGGCAAGACTTAACCTGCAAAAAAAGGAAGGCCCCGGGTGGAAATGAACAACGGGAGAAAGGAAACACAGGAGTTCCGGAACCGTTCCGGGAAATTGGCCCGGCATCCCGGTCATTCCTCCAACCCAGATTCGCCCATCCCTCCGCCCTCTCCGGGAACCTTCAGTTTTCCGGAGAGGATATCCTTCCTGATACGGTAAAGAGCCTTCAACCTTTCCTTATCATCCAATCCTTCCGTTTCCCGCATCAGGTATAAAGAAAACTGTACGGAACAATTCTCCAGCCGATATTTTTCCAGAATGCTCCCCCCCATTTTCATGTATTGGCCTCCGTACTTTCCGTAAGCGTTCTGTATTTCATCGGCTGTCATCTTCTCTCTTTCCACCCGTTCCAGCAATTTCCCGGACTCCCTAATCATCTTCAGATGCATGGCGCGGTAATCGGAAGGGCATTTATCCAGAATCCCAGCCCATTCGGGAGATTGAATATATTTCAGCGTGGCCACCAGAACCGCACGATTATCCTTTTCCTCCAACTCCACAATGCACGTCCAAATAATGCCCAGCTGCAAGTGCCTGGCCATGGCCTCCCTGTACGCCGCTATTTTCTTTTCATCCTCCATTTCCAAATCCACATTAGCCATGGAGGGCGCCGCTATATCCTGGGACATGCCGGAAAAAGTCATCAAAAACGCAGGGAGAATTCCCCACCGGAACAGATTTGACATGAAACCACGTTACAGGAATCTTTTGCGCAGGGTCAACAATATTCTTCCCTTCCGCCGCATCCCGCAGCATTGACGGCCGCCGCCACGGCGGACTGTCTTTCCTTCCCGGAAAAAACAAGCCTGCCCCCATTTCCCGGCTTGATGACATCCGGTTCCGGCATAACAAGGCTCACAGGGGCGTATCTTCATCCAGAAACGCAGAAAAACTGCATCGCTCCGGCGGCCGGACGCTTGAAAAAACCTAGCGGGTCGCCTGCTGCGCCATGGCCTCCGCACAACGGCGTCCGTCCAGGGCGGCGGAAACAATGCCGCCGGCGTAACCCGCCCCTTCGCCGCATGGGTACAGGCCCTCCAGACCGGGATGCTCCAGCGTGGCGGGGTCCCTTGGAATGCGCACGGGGGAGCTGGTGCGCGTCTCACAGCCAATGAGCTGGGCGTCCGTTCCGGCAAATCCCCGCCATTTACGGTCAAACTGCCGCAGCCCCTCCCGCATGCGCCAGACAATCCCTTCCGGGAGCAATTCATGAAGGGGATGGGATACGATGCCGGGATGATAGCTGGTAGGCAGCAGGGAAGAAGAAACGCGCCCTTTCAGAAAATCCTCCACCTTCTGGGCCGGGGCTTTCTGCATGCCTCCTCCGGCACGGCAGGAAGCCGTCTCCAGCGCCTTCTGGTACGCCACGCCCGCCAGCACCCCGTGTTCCCTGCAAAACGGTTCCGTATCTTCCGGATGCACGCTGACTACAAAACCGGCATTGGCAAATGGAGAATCCCTCCGGGCCAGAGACATGCCGTTGACCACCACCTCATCGTTCTCTGTGGCGGCGGGCACGATGAAGCCGCCGGGACACATGCAGAAGGAATGGACGCCGCGGTCCTGGATGGTGGTCGTCACGGAATAACGAGCTGCCGGAAGCTGCTCCGGGCGCCTCTGCTCCGGATTCAGGTGGTACTGGCGCGCATCAACAAACGCCTGGGAATGCTCAATGCGCACACCCACGGCAAAGGATTTCTGTTCCAGAGCCAGCCCCTCCGCCAGCATCATGCGGTACACGTCCCGGGCACTGTGCCCGGTAGCCAGCAAAACGGAATCCGCCGCAAATTCCCGGCCATCCGCGCAGGCCACGCCGCGTATGCGGCGGCCGTCCGCAGAACGGAGCAGATGCTCCACACGGGCATTGAAATGAATTTCCCCGCCCGCGCGAAGGATGGATTCCCTGATGGCTTTGACGACATTGGGCAACAGATTGGAGCCGATATGCGGATGGGCGTCCGTTAAAATTTCCCTGGGCGCTCCGTGGGCTACAAAAATCTCGTAAACCTCCCGGACGGGGCCTCTCTTGGTCGCGCGCGTAAACAGCTTCCCGTCGGAAAACGTGCCTGCCCCTCCCTCTCCAAAACAGTAATTGGAATCCTCCATCACCGTGCCGCGGCGCAGGATGGGAGCCAGGTCAAACCGGCGGGAGGAAACATCCTTCCCCCGTTCCAGAACCACAGGCTTCATACCCAGTTCCAAACAGCGGAGCGCGGCGAACATCCCGGCCGGTCCGAATCCAACGATCAGCGCCACGGGGGAGCCGGGACGGACGGACGGATAATCCCGGGAGGGAAGACGTTCCGGCGGCAGCGGGCTATCCACCCCGACCAGCAGCCGAAGCTGGAAGAGAATTTTTTTCTGCCGGGAGTCAATGGACTCCTTCACCAGCCGCACATCTTTGATACGGGAGGGGGAAATACCCAGCTTCCGCGCCACGGCAGCGCGGCGCACGCGCTCGCTGCCGGCCTTTTCCATCGGCAGAATCACATCCACCGTTATTCCTTCCCCTCCGCTCACAGTCCCTCCTTCCCCGGCCGGGGCTGCTGCTGGGTGATGCAGTGGATGGCGCCGCCTTCCAGCACCAGCTTGCGGGCATCCACCCCTATTACCTGTTTTCCGCTGAAACATTCACGCAAAATGCCCAGGGCGCGATCGTCATTCCGGGGCTGGTTGAATACGGGAACAATGACGGCTTCATTAACAATGAGGAAATTGGCGTAACTGGCAGGGAGCTGATCCAGGCGCCAGTCCTCCGCATGGAGGGGATCCGGCATCGGCAGGGGAATCACCTCCACCCCGGAACCGTCCACGCATCTTAAATCCTGAAGGCGTTCATTATTCTCCGCCAGAGCGCGGTAATGAGGAGAGGAAGAATCCGTTTCCACGATGGAGACTACGGCATCCCGGCACACAAAACGCACCATGTCGTCAATATGGCCGTCCGTATCATCCCCTTCAATGCCGGAACCGAGCCAGAAAACGGCTCTGACGCCCAGCATGCGCTTCAATTCCTCCTCAATCATGGCCCGGCTCCAATCCGGATTGCGGTTGGGATTCAGCAGCACGGACTCCGTCGTCACCAGCAAGCCGTCCCCATTGCCCTCAATCGCCCCCCCTTCCAGAATCAGGGAAGAACTGCGCACGGGAAGCCCCAGCGCCGCCCCAATCAGGGCGGGAACGCCGTTGTCCAGGTCCCACGGGGCAAATTTGCCGCCCCACGCATTAAATTGCCAATCCGCCAGCATCAGAGAACCGTCCTTCACATCCTGGACGAAAACGGGGCCGTGGTCCCGGCACCATACGTCGTTGGTCGGGTGGTTGAACAGGCGGAATTGCTCCTCACTCATTCCGGCGGCCAGCATCGCCTGCCTGACGCCGGGATGAAGGGGAGCTGCGGCATTCACGCATACAAGGGCATGCGGAGCAATGGCAGCGGCCACGCTCCCATAAGTCTGCTGCAACTCGTCCAGCCCCCCTTGCCATAAATCCCTGCGGTGGGGCCAGGACAGCCAGACAGCATCCTGAGGCTCCCATTCAGCGGGCCAGCGTACATCGGGTTCCTTGTTCATGGCGGTATCGGGCGGTTCAACTGGGCTGGTCCTGAAATTCATAAGGTTCTTCAAAAGCCTTGCGGAAGCTCATGAAGCCCTTGAAATCATCCAGGGAATCCTCCGGCTGTTTGGAAAAAACGTCTTCCTCAATCAGTAAAAAAACCATCTCCCCCACATTCTTCCCGTTCCTAAGCCCCCATTCCTTCATCACGGTGGAAGCCATGGGCCCGAACTGGGCGAGGGCGTAATCCCGGAACCCTTCCAGCAGTTCCTGCCCGCTGACATGCCTCTGAGAGCCGTTTTCCCTTTCTTCAACGCGCTGCATGGTAAAATCCAGCGCATCTTTCAGAAAAGAATATGCCCGTTCCGCAAAACGGGGATCCTTCCGTACGATACGGCTCACGGCATCTTCAAACGTAGGGGTGGTCATAGCGGCTCACCGCTACCCTATACGGCTCCTTGTGAAAATCAAGATTTTTGGGAGCGCTCCAGCTTCAGCCCTCCCTTGGGGACAGCATGGGGAAAATGAAGGCAGCCGCCCCCTCGCTGGAACGGAACGCCGGACGCGGCAGACGGCAAAATGCCCGTCCATGATATAGAGCCTCAAAAAACGCACGCGCCCGCATTTTGAATATCATGCTTCTGCATGAGCGACCCTCCGGCAGGCAGCGGTTTTTACGTTCTGATGCCGTCAAAAAGCCCTGTAAGCAGGAAGGAAACCTTGCCAGCCTATGGTCTGTTTGTTATGAACGGAATACTTTATGTTCCGTTCCTCCATCATGCTTCTGGCAACCATGCTGTGCGTTTCCTGCGTATCGCACCGGCCTATCCAGGACAGCAGCTCCCCGCCCATTGACGCGGCCAATCCCCTGGACGGCACCCCCGTGGCGCTGGCGTGGAGCTCCGGAACGCAATTAATGATGGGCGTAGACACGGGAGCAGTCCAGACATCCCTGCTTTTCTCCCCGGCAGTGGAATCCATCGGCGCACGCCTGCGCGGCAGGGGCGCCATGCGCACGGCCAACGTGCCCATTTCCCTGAAGGATGACGGGGAACCCATTTCCCGGAAACAGGACGTAGTAATGGCAGACCAGGCCCCGTATGACGGTTTGCTGGGCTGGGAATGCATCCGGAAATATGTGTGGAACATCAACTATCCCAAACGCTCCCACCGTTTTTTCAATAAACTTCCCTCCAGAATAAAAAGCTGGAACAAGCTTTCCCTGATTCCCGGGTCCGACTATCCGCAAATCGCGGACAGGCACGGAAGGCGCATCATTCTGGACACGGGAGCCCCCCACGCCGTTTACATCTCCAAAAAACGCTGGAATGCCATTAAGCAGGCCTACCCGGATGCGTTCGTCAGCGTCTATTCCGGCTACAGCCCCGCCGCAGGCGGCTTTTACGCCCACGAATGCATGCATGTAAGCTCCTTCCAGCTCGGTCCACTGGAATTAAAAAATATCCTGCTCTGTGAAAGCTTCGCCAACCCGGAAGTGATGGGCATCCCCGATGACATCGACATCATCCTGGGCTACGGCGCTCTGGCCGCACGCCAGTTCTGGCTGGACGGCCCGGGGAACGCCCTTTATTTCAGCTCCACCAGCCACCGGATGCCCGCCCCCGCCTCCTTCAACCTGATGGGAGGCACCTTTATCCAGGACAGCAACGGGAACGGCCCCATGAAAGCTTACGTGGCAGAGTGGTCTCCCGCATGGGACGCCGGCCTCAGAACGGGAGATGTTCTTATTTCCATCAATGGAAGAAAGAATCCCTATCCGGACCTCGTAGAATATGTTACCACCCAGCGGGGGGCTCAGGCCAGCGTGGTGGTCCAGCGCAGGAACAGGCTGGTGCGCATCCAATGGGAAGTTCCGGCCGCGCCCCCTGCCGGGGATTATTACCCCACGCCCCAAGCCATTACGGAACAGGAATTCGAAAACCACGTCAGGCAGCAGGAAAAAAAAGAACAGACCCAGCCCTCCGCAGACGGCCAGCAGCCTCCGGCTACGGCCGGAGAAACTCCGGATGAAGCCTCTCCCGCAGCTGACGGGAAAACGGACAAGGCCTCCGTTGCCTAAGCCGGGCCAGCAACCAGCCATCTCTCTACACCGGCATGAACAACGAACAACATCAGAATACCCAAACTTCCGCCGCCCCCGCCATTCCCTCCCCCTTCCAGAAGAAAACCTGCTGGCATGCCCTGACAGGCGTATCCATTCTGGTGATGCTGGGCATTGCGGCCTTCGTCATTTTTGAAGTGGTGGAACTTCTGGGGTTTCTGGAACCGGTGCTCCTGCCCATCCTGATTGCCGCCGTCGTGGCGTATTTGCTGGAACCCATCGTTTCCTGGCTGGTGCGTCTCAAATTCTCCCGTCCATGGGCCGTAGTCACGGTCATGTTTGCGGCTCTGGCCGTTCTGGTAGGCTTTGGAGCCACGATTCTCCCTCCCCTGATCAGGCAGACGGATGAACTGATCGACAACCGGATGGAGCTATGGGACAAAACCTCCGAACTGATTGACTCCACCATTGAAATCCCCTTCATTTCCCGCACCATTGACAGTGTTTACAGCACCAGCCTGCGGGAACTGAATGCCAGCCATTATACGGAAGCGGAAGTCCATGACCTGAGAAACGCCCGGACCGCCCGGGAAAAGCTGGGAGCCTACATGACCATCAATTCCTCCTTTTACCAGGACAAGCTGATGAGCTGGCTCACTTCCGGGGGACGGGCCCTGTACAGCACCATAGGAATCATGGTCAGCATCCTGATCACGCCCATTTTCGCTTTTTACTTTCTGCTGGAGGCGGATAAAATCAAAGAGAAATGGCCCAGCATCCTGCCCCTGAAAGTCTCCAAATTCAGAAAAGACGTGGTGGACACCATGGAGGAAATCAACGGCTACCTGATTTCCTTCTTCCGCGGCCAAATGCTGGTAAGCATCATTGAAGGCATTCTGATCGCCATCTGCCTGAAGCTGATAGGCCTGCCGTACGCCATCACCATCGGCGCCGCGGTCTGCGTGCTGGGCATCGTTCCCTACCTGGGCATCATCACCGCCTTCATCCCTGCGGTGCTGCTGGCCTGGTTCACATGGGGGGATTTCCAGCACGTGCTGATTGTTTCGGGCATCTTCCTGGCCGTCAACCAATTTGACGGATGGATCATCCAGCCGAAAATCGTGGGGGATTCCGTGGAACTCCACCCGCTCACGGTCATGTTTTCCGTGTTGATCTGGACACTCATCCTGGGCGGCTTGATCGGCGCCCTGCTGGCTGTCCCCCTGACAGCCGCCATCAAGGTTCTTTACAAGCGATACATCTGGCAGAATGCCAGCATGCGCCCCATGACGGACCCCGTGCTTCCGCCGGAACATCCCGGCGAACAGCCTCCGGACACCCCCGAAGGTTCGGCCCACGCTTAAACAGCGGCATCCTTCCGACCATCCTTTCCGGAAAATTATAATCACACACACCTGACAACATGAATAAATCCGCATTACACCTGATGCTTGCCATGGCGGCGGCAGCGGCCTGCCCGGCCGCAGTCACGCCAACGGTCAAGCCCCCCAAGGCCATCGTCATGATTTACGCTGACGACCTCGGCTATGGAGACGTAGGCTGCTATGGAGCCAAGGGAATTCCCACCCCCGCCATCGACAAGCTTGCCGAGCAGGGCTGCCGCTTCACGGACGCCTATTCCACCACATCCGTCTGCACCCCTTCCCGCTATGCCCTGTTCACAGGGGAATATCCGTGGCGCAAGGAAGGCACGGGCATCCTGCCGGGAGACGCCGCCCTCATTATCGATACCAAGAAGCCCACCCTGCCCAAGATGCTCCAATCCCACGGCTACAAAACCTACATGATAGGCAAATGGCACCTGGGCCTGGGGGAAAAGGGGAAGAAGATTGACTGGAACAAACATATCTCCCCCAGCCCGAACGAAATCGGATTTGACGAGAGCTTTATCTTCGCCGCTACGGGCGACCGCGTTCCCTGCGTGATTCTGGAAAACGGCAATGTCCGCAACCTGGACCCGAACGACCCCATTGAAGTATCCTACAAGCACAACTTCCCCGGGCTTCCCAATGGCAAGGACAATAAGGACCAGCTCAAACTCATGTGGAGCCACGGACACAACCAGGCCATTATCAACGGAATCGGACGCATCGGGTTCATGAAGGGCGGCAAAAGCGCCTTGTGGAAGGATGAGGAAAACGCCGATGTCATTACGGATAAGGCCATTGAATACATTCAGAAGAGCGCCAAAGCCAAGGAACCGTTTTTCCTGATGTTCGCCACGCATGACATCCACGTGCCGCGCTGCCCGGAAAAACGCTTTGTGGGCAAGAGCCGGCACGGCGTGCGCGGTGACGTGACCGTGGAACTGGATGACTGTGTGCGCCGCATTACAGAGGCTCTGCAACAGGCCGGTCTGGAAAAAGACGCCCTGGTGATCTTCTCCAGCGACAACGGCCCCGTGCTGGATGACGGCTACAGGGATTTCGCCGTCCGGGACAACGCCACCCATTCCCCCGCCGGCCCCTTCCGCGCAGGCAAATACAGCATTCTGGAAGGAGGTTCCCGCATTCCGTTTATCGTCAAATGGCCCGGCGTGATCAAACCCGGAACCACGAGCAAAGCCCTGCTCAACCAAATGGATCTGGGGGCCTCCCTGGAACAGCTGCTGGCCCCCGGCAAGGCCAATTCCTTCCGTGACTCTGAAAACGTGATGCCCGCCCTTCTGGGAAAATCCGCCAAGGGACGTGACTACCATGTCATCAACAGTACCGGCAAAGCATTGGCGATTCGCCACGGCAAATGGAAATTCATTCCCGCCGGCGTGGCCATTCGCGACGGCATCAACGGAGCCTCCGCAAAAATGAGCAAGTCCCCGGAAGGAGGAAGCCTCTTTGACCTGGAAAAAGATCCGAAGGAACTTGACAACGTAGCCTCCCAGCATCCGGACATTTGCGAACAGATGAAAGCCAAGCTTGAGGAAATCCGCCAGAGGCCCGAAACCAAGGCTGACCAGGAGGACCTGCTTCCCTTGGACGACTAACATCCATTCGGGCCAGATCATGAGAGAATCCGCCACATGCTCCCAATGCGGCCACGGGTACACCTACCCGGCCGGACTGGACGCCAAAACCGGCATGCGCTGCCCGGCGTGCGGCCTTCTGATTCACGTTACAACGGGGCTTCCCTTCGGGGAAGCCTCCTCTTCGCCATCCGGCCGCAAACCGGAAAACGCCATGAAAACGCAGCCCGCCCTGCCTCCCGTCAGGAAAAAGCGGACGTCTTTCTCCGGACGCGATACTGACGAACGCGGCATCCGGCAGGAAAACCTGCCGCAGCGGCCAGCCGCAGCATCCGGCCGCCGGATTCCCGCTACATCATGGCTGGCATGGGGGCTGTCCCTGATCGCGTTGATTCTGGCCTTTATTTTCCCCTCCTACGGAAACGGTTCCACAGATCCGCTGTATATGCTTCAGTGCCTGCCCTCCATGGTATTCGGCTGCACTGCGGCCATCCTTTTCATCCAGGGCCTGGCGGCTATGCGCCGCTAAAAAACAAAGCCTGCGGCCCCATCCGGGGCCCATGCGGCAGCCCCGTCCCAAAAACGGCCGGAATGCCTGGTTTCCATGCCCCTTTCCGCGGAACCGGGCTTTTAGGCTTGCCTGTCAAATGAACAGATTTTAAGTTACGTCCCGGTAAACGTTATGGAACGGGAGGCAGAGGCGAAGGACAACCTGTGGAGGGCCAGACTGGATGCCGTCCTGATGCACAGGATATGGGGTTCCCTTATTTTCCTGGGCATCATTTATATTATTTTCTTCCTGAGCTTCGCTATCGGGGATCCTCTGGTCAGGCTCATCCAGACGGGCACCCAGCTGTTCAGCGTCTGGGCCTGCCGCATGCTGGAACCGTGGCCCCGCCTTCAATCCCTGCTGGGGGAAGGCGTGGTAGGAGGCGTGGGCGGCGTACTGGCCTTTCTGCCCAACGTGGTTCTCCTCTTCGGGGCCATTACCGTTCTGGAAAACAGCGGATACATGATGAGGGTTTCCCGCCTGATGAGCCGCATCATGAAAATCATGGGGTTGAACGGCAGCAGCTTTGCCCCCCTCCTGCTGGGATTCGGCTGTTCGGTTCCCGCCATCCTGTCCACCAGGAGAATTGAAACGCGCAGCGACCGCCTGGTCACCATCGCCGTGCTGCCCATGATGAGCTGTGCGGGCCGCCTGCCGATCTACATGATGTTCGTCTCCGCCCTGTTTCCCTCCCGCCTGCAGGCTCCCGTGCTGTTCGGGATTTATGCCAGCGGCGTCCTGCTGGCTCTGTGCTGCGCCCGGCTTCTGAAAAACACGCTTTTCAAGGCGCCCCAGAGGGATTCCCTCCACCACATGAAGCGCCTGCGCCTCCCCTCCCTGCGGAAGGTGGGCATCCTGATGTGGTCGCGGGCCTTCATGTACGTCCGGAAAGCAGGCACTTTCATTCTTGGGGCCTCCATCATCCTGTGGTTTCTGAACACCTACCCCAGGCCGGAAGAAAACACGGCGCCGACAAACGCAGCGGCCATGGAACATTCCTACGCCGGACAAATAGGCCATTGGATGGAACCCGTCACGCAAGTGGCCGGATTTGACTGGAAAATCAATTCCGCCCTGGTAGGAGCCTTTGCCGCCAAGGAAATTTTCGTCACCCAGATGGGTATCCTTTATGCGGTGGAAGACGGAAATTCGGTCCCGGCTGCCCAGCAGACATTGAACGCCCGCCTTAAAGCCAGCTACACCCCTCTCCAGGGCATCAGCATCATGATATTCTGCCTGATTGCCTTGCCCTGCATCGGCACCGTCACCGTCGCCAAGAGGGAAGCGGGCACCTGGTGGTTCGCTCTGGCTCAATTCGGCGGATTGACCCTCCTGGGTTTTGCAACGGCTACGCTGATCTACCAGGCAGGGCTCCTTCTGTAAGGGCCAGCCATAAAGAAACCGGAAGCAGGGAATACCCCCCGGAGGAAGAAAAAATGAACCTCGTGGAAAAAGAGGCGTTTACGATGAACTTCCGCAAGTTCTCCTGCTCTACGGTCAAGTTATCACAACCTCGTCATCATCCGGCCACGAAAGCCGCGGTATAACACCATGCATGGCCGTGCAAGCCTCCCCTCCGCAACAATCCGGAATCAGTATGCATCGGCTGAAGCCTTTCCTGTTTTTTTCAAGCCGCCCGGGTATCCTTTTCCGTTTGCAGAGGGGGGGGGAACAACCTGCGGCAAAAAAAGATCATGCAGCCATTTCCGGAAAATCAATGCCCTTTTGACAGGGAGTAATCAAAAAAGGGGCACCAATTATCCATTCGGTAATCTTTGCCCTGGATATGGGCCTTAACCTCATCTCCCTGGGAATCCCTCAGACAGCCCCGCGCCCCCGTCCGCGGACCGGAAGGACGGTGCTCATTAATCGTCATCCCATAGCGTAGACGCCCTTTCCCCGGGTCCTTCTCCGTCAACAGCTGTACCGCATTCTTCCCCACCAGCCGGACAGACTTGATGGCAATATCCTCTCCCTCAGCCCCCACAAGGGAAAAACCATAATTGCCAGGATCGTCAACCGTCTTCGTGTCCAGAACCAAAGGGGGGCAGGGAGCATAAAATGCCACTTCCACCGTCCAACCCTTTCCGGACTTCCTGATTTTATGGGTCAGGGGATGCACGGGTTTCCAGTCCGCCCCATCCAACAGGACTTTCTTCATGACATAGCCCACATACTCCCCATAAAGGCGGGACATGGGCGCCGTCAAATGGACTCCGTCGCTATACTCGAAATGATACATCGGGGTCGTCATCACATACCGGCTGTCCTTCTCCAAAGCCATCTCCAGCTGTTCCAGGGCAATAGCCGGATAATCCGTAGGATTAAACTGATAATAATTCAAATGGGAACCAACCTGATAGCCGAAACAGACCACATCGTTTTTCTGCCCGGTCACGGCCCTGGCGTCATGATTTATGTCCCTGATCAGCTTTTCCATTTTTTCCCGGTACCATTCCCTCGTCTTTCTGTCCTGGTGATCCGTCTCTCCCTGGGTCCAGATAAACGCAGGCATGGAAAGGGTCTTCCCTTCCCGGTCAGCCAGTATTTTGGCGGCCTTCAAATCATCCAAAATGCGGTTGTAGGCTCCAGTTCCCCTGCCCAGGGAACCAAGGCTCGCCCCACCCACTCCCGTCGCAGAACAAATCAACCAGATACGGGAAGCCGTAACGGGAGAATAATGCTGCATCAGGCGGAACAAACGGCAGGCAGCCCCGGATACGGGAGTTTCGCCGCGCGGACCGTTCACTCCTTCCTCCAGAGGAACCAGCATCTTGCGGTCACTGCCGTTCTCATACGCTCTCACCCCTCCCCTGAACATATACAAGCCCCCTTCCTCCTGCTTTTCCGTTACAACGGGCTTAGCCGTCCAGCCCACAGAAAGGGATTGACCGTAAGAAGTTAAATAATTCCAATCCGCCCACTCTGTTTTCCGGGAAGCACAGATGGATGCGGAAGCCGCCGCAGCCATGTGGAAAGCAAGCAAAATCAAGGTAACAGGAATATTCATCAGATAATTCAACGGACTCTGTCCGTGAACATACGTTAGCCGTTCCCTCTTTTTATCAATTCCTGAACACAAAGCTGTCCATCCATTGCTGCAGTACCATTACGCCAGGAAATACGGAATTGCCGTTCCAGCCGGGTCCACGCCATGTTTCGGTATCATGCCGTACCGGCAGGAAAACGCATTCAATATACCGACGGGATTTTTTATCCTCCAAAAGAAAGGCGGCAGAAATATTCCCCGTATTGCACAAACAACATGAATCATTTCCCGTCTATCAATGCCATATCCGCCTCCATCTGCCTTCTGGGATGCGGACTCGCCCTGCCTGTTTTCTCCCAACAGCCGGAAAAAGGAAAACCCGATGCCGCCCACATTTCCAAAACAAAAGCTGACTGGTGGAGCCAGAGGCACGCCCTGTTAAAGCAGACCCTGGCGGAAACACCATGCCAACTGCTGTTTATCGGCGATTCCATCACCCACCGCTGGGAAACCGACGGCAAAAAAATATGGTCTCAATATTTTTCCCCCTATGCTCCTGTCAATTTCGGCATAGGAGGCGACAGGACGGAACATGTATTGTGGCGCATTGACGATTCTGCCCTTAAAACGCCTCATTCCCCCCAAGTATGCGTTATCATGGTGGGCACCAATAACACGGGGCAATACAAAGGCAGGCAGACCCCGCAGGAAACGGCGGAGGGTATCCGGGAAATAGCTTCCCGGATCCATCGGCTCCACCCCGCCACTGAAATTATTCTTCTGCACATCTTTCCCCGGGGGAAAACGGCGGAAGACCCCCTGCGCATCCAAAATGAAATGATCAACAGGGAGCTGGACAAAACAAATATGCCGAGAGTCCATGTCGTCAACATTAATTCCGCATTCCTGGACAAGGACGGCACTTTCCTGCCGGGAATTACCGGGGACCTCGTCCACCTTACAGAAAAAGGCTACCGTCTCTGGGCGGACGCACTACTGCCGGAAATCAAAAAATACATGAAGTAAGTCCGCTACCCCCTTCCGCCCGGCTCAACGGCCAATTCGGCCTCATCTGCGCAGAAGCGGCCAGCCAATCATGGTTGTCACTCCCGCACATAAAAAACCGGAGGGATTATTTTCCCTCCGGTTTTCGGATACGGCCGTTAAAACCGTTTAGATTGTCTTAATCACGGAAGAGTCGTCATCATCCCTGTCCTCGGCAGAAGCGGCCTTCCTGGTGGGAACAGGCGTCTTCCTGACCTTTTCCAGAGCCTTGTCCACCGCCGCAATCACCTTGTCTTCCCCGGTCTTCTGACTGGACAACTCATTATAAATTTTTTCCTTGGCCTCATAATCGGCCTTGGCTGCCGCATCGCCGGGATTGGCCTTGAACTTGTCCTCCGCCTTGAACAAGGCCTCCTCCGCAGCCTGGAACTTTGGTTCCACCGCGTTTCTCTGGTCTTCCGCAGTCTGCTTGATGCGGCCCAGCAGGCGAATCACATACGGGCGGTTGCTGAGCCTCTTGAATGCGGAAACCAGAAACTGGCGGCGTTCGCTGGTTTTGGCATCCGCAATAAGGGGGTCAAACAACTTGAGCGTGGCGTTGTCATCCCGGTCACGGTCCACGGAGAGTACGCGGAGAATGGAATCATGGGCCTGGGAACGCACGCGTTCATGCAGGGATTCGTCTTTCCAGGCCTTGAACAGGTACGGAACGGCGTCATCCGTATTCCAGTCCCCCCAGGCGGTAATGATGGCAAGCGCCTTTTTGGGATCCTCCTTATAGCTCTTTTCCATCATGTCCAGCACCTTGGGATCACCGGTGCGGGCCAGCAGCTTGTAGAGCATTTTGACGTTTTCCTCCGGCATGTTTTTCTGATACTGGAGCAGTTTGGAGGAAAGCGCCTTGCGCTTGGCTGGAGGAGCTTCGTCAATCAGGTAGCGCGCCGTACGGAAAGCGGAGGAAATCAAATCCGGGGAAGCATCCTTCTTCTGGAGGATCTTCATCACGTCGTCAAGGTCGTCCAGCTTCATGGCAAAACGCATGTACTTGAGCACCACGGCCTGCTTGTCCTGGATCTTCTTATTCTTGCTTTCGCTGATGGAAGCGTACAGGTCTTTCAGCATGTCGCGCATGGCGGGGCTGGAAGACTTGGCCAAAAGGGTCACCATCATGGAATATTTTTCCTTACTGTACCTGCCGACATTTTTTTTCATGTCTTCCACCACCTGACGGGCAATGTTGTCATCCATCTGGGCCATGATGGAAACCAGGTGGGCGGCGCCGGGCCAGTTTTCCCTGTTGCCCTTGACTCCCCTCACATTGGCGAGCAGCAGAGCGGCATCCTCCGCGTCGGGAACGACTTTCACATCCGGGACACGGCTGAGATTCTTGGAGTCAAACAGACGGCTGCGGCCCAGTTTCCCGCCTTCCACGACCAGCGCATTCAGGCGGGCGTTCTCACCTTCCACCTTTTCTTTCTTGCTGCTGGTGCTCCATGCATAAATCCCTACGCCGGCAGCGATGACAACCAAAGCGCATACCCCATAAATGACACCCCGCAGCAGGGATTTGGATTTATCCACGGAAGCGGCCATATCCCGGGCGGATTCCGTTCCGGCGGGAGGCTGAATACCGCCGTCGCCCGCCGGAGGAGCGCCAGCGGCAGGGGAAACTCCCTCGGCGGCCACAGGCTGGGGAACCGCAGCGGGAGCCACGGAAGAAGCTGGTGCTGCCCCCACGGGGGATTTTAATACTTTCAGCTTGGGAACGGCGCTTTCCGGAGCGGCGGCCGGGGATTTCTCCGCCGCAGCGGGAGCGGCGGCCGTCTTGAAAACTTTCAATTTGGGAGCCCTCCCCGCAGGAGCAGGCTCCGGAACAGACGGTTCCGGGGTCTGCACAGCCGCAGGCGCTACCCCTGCGGCCTGGGCCAGTGCAGCGGCCTGAGCCTCCGCCAGGGCTTTCTGGGCCTCCGCTACCTTGGCAAGGGCATCCTGAATCTGGGCATCCACGGAGGGCTCGGGCTGCGGAGCGGAAGCGGCTTCCTTTTTCTCCAGCTCCGCCGCAAGGCGCGCTCTTTCCTCTTCGGCAGCTACACGGGCGGCCTCCTTTTCTGCGGCAATGCGCGCGGCTTCGGCAGCCTCCTGCTCCGCCTTGATTCTTGCGGCTTCCTGCTCGGCAGCTATTCTCGCCGCCTCCTTTTCGGCAGCAATACGGGCGGCTTCCTGCTCGGCAGCCGCTTTTTCCGCAGCAATCCTATCCGCCTCCGCCTGTTCCGCTGCGCGGCGGGCGGCTTCCTCCTGCTCCTGAGCCAGCTTGGCCTGCAACTCAGGAGTGAGAAAACGCGGCTTGACAACCTCCACGCCTTCCGCGGCGGGAGAAACAAACTTTACCTTGGGTGCGGCCGCAGGGGCTGCCGTTACCAAACGGCGTCGCAATTTGGGAGGTTCCGGCGAAGAAGGGGTTCCTGTCTGATCGGTCATCGTGATAAAATGGCTGGGAAATTGGAGTGATTTTATACGATTCCGCGGCCCCCTGCAACCTCAAAATACCGTCTGGAAAACGGGCGGGGAACAGCCGCCGTGCGTGGTTCAACAGGCAGATTGCGAAAAAAGGCTTCACCCGAGATATAACATGGAAAAGCGTTTAAATATCCCGCGTATTCTCCCGCAAAATCATAAAAAACACAATATGTTAACAACAACAATCATGAATAAAGTAAAGCGCCCGTAATAGAACTTCAAGAATACGTACCAGTCATTTAAGAATTCTCTTAAAAAATGTTATAACACATATACTTTTTTCTTGCCAGACCAAGGATGATTAGTTAAATAAATAACCACTCGTCAACATCATGAATTCCAACGACAGTACCAAAAATAAGAGGCGCTACACGCCTGAAGAAAAACAATCCGTTCTTGATTTCATTGCTGAACGGAAAACCCAAAACAAAAGGGGTGCCCAGAAAGAAGCCGCCGAACGCTTCGGCATCAGCACGGTGACCATCTCAAGCTGGATGAAGGCATCCAAGGCCAAGCGCGGCCGCAAGCCCGGCACCAAAAATACAACTGCTCCTAAAACACAGCCTCTCGCAGCCGCCCAACCCGCCGACCTGCGCCGCCTGGCGGCCGTTCTGGAAGAAATCGCCGACCTTGAAGCCCAGACAGCCAAACTCGACGCCCTGCGCGCTGAAGCGGAGGAACTCAAGAACAGGCTGACTGCCAAGCAGGCCTGATTGCTTTTATTCCTTCCTTTTCCGGAAAACCGGCTTCCCCTGACAAGGGAAGCCGGTTATTTTCTTTACGGAGATCGCGCTTGCCCCCCCGGAACAATTCCTTTAATATCCGCCGTCGTGACTCAACCCGCCCACATTGCTCCCGCGAGTCAGTCTGTGGAAGGCATGTATGCCGACTACTTTCTGGATTACGCCTCGTATGTCATTCTGGAACGGGCCGTACCCAAGATCAATGACGGGTTTAAACCTGTGCAGCGCCGTATTCTGCACGCCATGGACCGCCTGGACGACGGGCGTTATAATAAAGTGGCTAATATCGTGGGAGACACGATGAAATTCCATCCGCACGGCGACCGTTCCATTGCAGACGCGCTGGTGGGGCTGGGACAAAAAGGGCTGCTTATCGACACGCAGGGGAACTGGGGCAATATTCTGACAGGCGACCCCGCAGCGGCTTCCCGCTATATTGAAGCCCGCTTCACCTCCTTTGCGCGTGACGTAGTATTCAGCCCCAAGGTCACGGAATGGCAGCTCTCCTATGACGGCAGGAACAAGGAACCGGTCAGCCTTCCCGTCAAATTTCCCCTGCTTCTCGCTCAGGGAGCGGAAGGCATCGCCGTGGGGCTTTCCAGTAAAATTCTTCCCCACAACTTCAATGAGTTGATTGAAGCCTCCATCGCCTACTTGCGCGGCCAGCCCTTCCAGCTTCTGCCGGACTTTCCGACCGGAGGCGTGATGGATGCCACCAACTACCGTGACGGAGAACGCGGGACGGGCCGCGTCCGCATCAGGGCGCGCATCCTCACGGAATCGAAGAAACTTCTCCGCATCACGGAAATCCCGTTCGGCGTCACCACGGAAATATTAATTGATTCCATTGTCTCCGCTGCGGAAAAGGGAAAAATTAAAATCGCCCGCATTGAGGACAATACGGCCCAGCATGTGGACATCCTGGTCCATCTCCCGGCCGGAGCGGATCCGGAGCAGACGAGGAAAGCCCTGTTTGCCTTCTCCGCCTGTGAAGTCAGCATCTCCCCGAATGCCTGCGTCATTGTGGAGGAAAAACCCAGGTTCATGTGTGTCAGCGACATCCTGCGCTACAATACGGACTCCACCAAGGAAATCCTGCGCCAGGAGCAGGAAATCCGACTCAAGGAACTGAACGAGGCGTGGCACCAGGCAAGCCTGGAAAAAATATTCATTGAAAACCGCATCTACCTCTCCATAGAAGATTCCGAAACGTGGGAAGAAGTGCTCGGCACCATTGACCGGGAATTGCAGCCGTTTGCATCCCGGCTGCGCGCCCCCATTACCAGGGACGACCTGGTAAGGCTGACGGAAATCAAAATCAAGCGGATTTCCAAATTTGACGCTTTCAAGGCGGACCAGCACATCCGCCAGCTTGAAGAGGACATCGAACAAACGCAGAAGAACCTCAACCAGCTTACCAAATTCACTATCCGCTGGTTTGAAGCCCTGCGTAAAAAATACGGCGCCGCCTATCCGCGGAAAACGGAAATTTCCTCCTTCGGCTCCGTAAACCGCGCGCAGGTGGCTGTTGCCAATGAAACATTGTATATTGATGACGAAGGCTTTGCCGGTTACGGCGTCAAGAAGGGAAACCCTGTCTGCAAATGCTCCACGCTGGATGACGTGTTGATCATTGACAATGCAGGCGTGCTCAAAATCGTGCGGATTCAGGACAAATTTTTCGCTGGTAAAAATCCCCTTTATATTTCCGTCATCAAAAAAGGGGACGCCTCCGTGTTCAACCTGATTTACCGGGACGGAAAAGACGGCCCCGTGTACGCCAAGCGTTTCCGCATAGGAGGGTTCACCAGGGACAAGGAATATCCGCTTACCCGAGGCGCAAAGGGAACGCGCATCTTCCACTTCTCCGTGCATGAAACGGAGGAAAACAGTTCCCAGATAAGCGTAAACGTTTATCTGAAAGCCGTTCTGAAACTCCGTAACCTGATCAGGCCCTTCCACTTCGCGGACCTGAGAATCAAAAACCGCGGTGCCCAGGGAAATATCATTACCAGGCATCCTGTGGAACGCGTCTCCCGCATCATGCCTCCGGCCAAGTCCGGAAATGAGGAAACGGAAGGGCCAACAACCGCTCCTTCCGCAACAGCGGAACGGACGGAAGGCTCACCCGCCCCCTCCGCGGAAACGCTGCATCCTGAAACAGCCCCACATTTGGAGGAACCGCCTGCCGATCCGCCGCTGGAACAGGGCTCCCTGTTTGACTCCTGAAACGTTTTCAATCTCTTAAAATGGAAATATCCATGCCTGACTATCCATTTTCGGCTTGCCACAACGGGCCATCTTCTGTAGATATGGGCCACCTCATTACCATGCCGCTTTAGCTCAGTGGTAGAGCACCCGCCTTGTAAGCGGACGGTCGTCAGTTCAAATCTGACAAGCGGCTCCATCATAACCCGCTCAAGGTCAATCCTTGAGCGGGTTGCTTTTATGAGGCGTGCGCCATTACTCGTTCCCATGAATTTCCGGCGTGCCGCTTTTGAACATTCATCATCCATTCATATCTCCGGCGGAATGCGGCAGCCGCAGGAAGCAAAGCGGACACAACATCTGGCAAGAGGCCATTCCACCCACGGGCATCCCCGTCAACTTCCGGCAGCGAAGGGCCATTCCCGGAGCGGGAAGAAGGTTCCGTTGGCGATAACGCCGCCTCAGCAAGCCGTTTCCCTCCTTGAATACGCCTCCATTGCCGTTTCGACCAAGGGAACCATGATTCAAACCAATGGATACTACAGAAAAAAAGATGGCCGCGGCTATCCTCCGGTTTGAAGACAGCCGCGTTACCGGGCCGGATTCCCTGCGCGTTTCCCGCCTTCCTGCCGCCGACAAGGGCGGCAAGTGGGAGATTTGCGGCATTTGCG
>PPYF01267018.1_pt1 | contig 97260 bp, 92 predicted proteins | sample 1559871 | NCBI WGS metagenome assembly PPYF01 (sample SAMN08240021, study PRJNA423297) | Human gut metagenome, whole genome shotgun sequencing project.
TAACACTTTTATTTTACGGGTAAATCCACGATTTTTACATCAGTGGGGTCGCTTCATATTGTCTAGGCCGATAGTTGATAGCTCTTAATAATGATTTTTGGTTCACAAAATCAATTTTAGGAGCAAATATGGGCGTAGCGAAAAGGAAATTAAATCCGCAAGAGCTCGAGCTGGTGGAGACCTACAGAAAAGCAGGGGTTGAGCCGGTAGGGGTAGATCTGGCCTCAAGAAAGATCCAGGTGTGTTATCTCCGTAAGAACGGGAGCGTATTCAACGGCCAACTAAAGCGTGAGGACTTTTTTAAGTTCATAGAGAACAGTGAAGATCTCTTTGCAGGACGCAAAATGAGGATTGGCTTTGAGAGCTGCGGCGCCTGTAACTTCTGGGCACGGGAGTGCGTAAAGCACGGCCATGAATATCGTATAATCGCCCCTGCAAGGATCAAGTCCTTCTTAAGTATGGACAAGACCGACGCCATCGATGCATTTGGGATCTACAAGGCAACATTTACGGCCTCCATTCCGTCAATTGCCTGCAGAAGTGAGGAGAACCAGACTCTCCTTAACCTCTTAAACGTCCGTGCGCAATTTTCAAAGCAGCTGATCCAAACCCAGAATGCCCATCGCGCTCTGCTCTATGAGCTGGGAGTTATATGCAATGAAGGGTTAAAGGCCGTCACGGCGGCAAGTGATGAGAAGTCAGCAGAAGCCATAGTACCCAAGAGTATAGGGGGAAGGGCAGAAGTTAATAAACGTAAAAGTAGGAGGAACCCCACCGAAACAGGCGCAGAAAACTTAGCTGAGCAGTGAAACCTTAAGCGGAGAGTAGCGCGGAACGTGATGGTTACGCTCAAGGAAAGGTGAGCTGGAAAGGGAACGGGGATAGAGCAATATGAGTAGCGTAGACATAGAGCCCATTACGCTGGAGAGAATACTCGAGAAGGGAAATCTGCAAAGAGCGTTCAAGAGCGTGGTATCCAACAAAGGAGCTGCGGGAGTAGATTTGATGAAAGCAGACGAGCTTGAACAGTATTTCAGAGAACACCCTTTTGAAATCTCCCGTAAGGTGCTCGAGGGCAAGTACCGCCCGCAACCGATAAAGAGAGTGTATATACCCAAAGATAACGGAGAAATGAGACCGCTGGGAATACCCACCGTACTGGACAGATTTGTACAGCAGGCAGTAGCCCAAGTACTATCGGAAGAGTACGAGAAGCTTTTCTCAGATAACAGCTTTGGTTTCAGACCTAAACGCGGATGCCATGATGCCATAAAAAGAGCCACGGAGTATGTGAATGAGGGAAGAGAATGGCTCATAGATTTGGACTTGTCCAAATTCTTTGACACGGTGAATCACAGCAAACTGTTGCAGTTGCTGTCAGATGTGATCAAGGACGGCAGGGTGGTATCCCTGATCCATCGCTTCCTAAGAGCACCCGTCTCAGAAGATGGCAAGGTCGGACATAAAACCGCCATAGGCACCCCGCAAGGGGGATGTATCAGTCCCATTCTGGCGAACATATTGCTTAACGAGCTGGATGCTCTGTTGGACAGCAGAGGACATAAATTTGTCCGTTATGCTGACGACATGGTTATATTCTGCACAAGCAAGAAAGGCGCAGAGAGGGTACTGGAGAACATCACCAAGTTCATTGAAAAGAAATTGTTTCTCAAAGTGAATAAGGATAAAACCAAAATAGTACGGGCCTCAAGGGAGGCGCAGTTTCTGGGCTTTGCTTTCACCAAATATGTAAGTGAAGAACGCAAACGGAGGTCACCCCGGCTCGGACCATGGTTCCCCACTGTGCATGGAAAGAAACGAGCGAAACTCATTGCCGTTTTAAAAGAGCTTTTAAATAAGAAAGCTCCTCTTGGTATATGGAGAACAAAGCTTGAGCTCAGGCTTAAGCTACGCGGCTGGACCAACTACTTCAGCTTGGCAATCCCTGAAAAATGGATGCACGAGGTGGACGCTTGGATCAGACGTAAAATAAGAGCACTGTTGTGGAAGCAATGGAAGACAGCGCAGAAAAGACAACTGGAATGTCAAAAACGCTGGAGCAAGGCTCCAAAGATTGGAGATTTTGCTTATTCCTCAAACCGCATTTGGCATAATGTCAAATCGCAAGTGATCCACAAAGCTCTCTCCAACAAGAACTTAATTGAGGAAGGATGGTGCCGGCTCGAGGAATGTCTTAAGGACGGCCGCACAAACCCAGCCGTCTATTAGTTATTAACAACCGCCGTATGCGGAACCGCACGTACGGTGGTGTGGGAGGGGCGAGCCTCAAAACTCCCCCTACCCGATTTTTACATATCCTCTTTCTTTATAGCTTCAATTTCAGCTGCCAGAGCTTTTTGTTTTCGTTCTGCAATCTTTTGTTTATCTTCCGGTGATACGTATTTGGTAAAGTAGCGCATTACCAACACAAAAAATACCGGCACAAAGAATATGGCAAGGACCGTAGCGGTAATCATACCGCCGATTACTCCGTAGCCGATTTCGTTACGGCCTGCTGCACCGGCTCCAGAGCTTAAAGCCAGCGGTAGAACGCCCAAGATAAACGCCAGAGAGGTCATCAGAATGGGACGGAAGCGCAATCTGGCAGCATTAATCACAGCTTCGGTTAGACGTTGACCTTGATCGTAAAGATCCTTTGCAAATTCAACGATTAAAATTGCATTTTTTGATGCAAGACCTATAGTGGTAAGTAATCCAACTTGGAAGTAAACGTCATTGGTAAGCACTGTTCTGACCGGCACATACTGGGTTAAAACCGCGGCACCGATTGCACCTACGATACCCAAAGGTACAACCAACATAACGGCAAAAGGAATTGACCAGCTTTCATACAGCGCAGCAAGTGATAAAAACACTATAAGAAGCGAAATTGCGTACAGAGATGCTGCTTGATCACCCGACTGCTTTTCCTGATAGGAAACTCCTGACCAAGAGATGCCGAAGCCTGCAGGCAATACTTCATCTGCGATACGTTGCATTTCATTCATAGCTTCACCGGTTGATACTCCTTGAGCCGGTGCTCCCTGAATATTAATTGCAGAAACTCCGTTGAAGCGTTGTAACAGAGGCGGTCCATATGACCATTCTGTCGATGCAAAGGCTGAGAATGGAACCATCTCGCCTAAATTGTTCTTGACATACCATTTATTAAGATCCTGCTCGGTCATGCGTGAAGGAGCATCGCCCTGGACATAGATCTTTTTCACGCGACCGCGATCCATAAAGTTATCCACATATGATGAACCCCAAGCAATGGATAGGGTGCTGTTGATGTCATTAACAGACAAACCCAGCGCAATTGCCTTTTCGTAATCAATCTTTAATTTAAAACGTGGGGTGTCATTTTGACCGTTAACACGAACCTGAGTAAGTAACGGGGACTGTTGTGCAGCATGCACATATAAGTCTCGTACCTCATTAAGTTTATCGTGCCCTGCACCGCCGTTGTCCTGCAGATAGAGATCAAATCCTGATGCGGTACCTAATTCAGGAATAGCTGGAATATTAAATGCGTAAACCAAGCCTTCACGAATTCCCATTAAGGGCATATACGCACGCTGGGATATCATGTCAGGGTGCTGATCCTTTGCCGTGCGTTCGGACCAATCCTTGAGCTTTATGAATGCCATGCCGGCATTTTGTCCTTGACCCGCAAAAGAGAAACCGACCACAGACATGATGGAATCAATATTTTCTTTTTCCGCGGTGAGGAAGTAGGCCGAAGCCTTTTCCATGGCCGAACGAGTTTTTTCAATGGTGGATCCTGCGGGTAGATTGGCCATAGCCATTAAAACTCCCTGATCCTCATTGGGTAGAAATGCCGATGGTATGCGCATGAAGCCGAAAACTAAGGCAGCACAAATCAGCACGTAGTATATGAGATAGAGCTTAAGTTTACCCACTACTTTGGTGACACTGTTTACATAACCGTTCATCATGTAATTGAAGAAACGATTCCACACCTCGAGCAGTTTGTATACTGGAGCCCAGATTATTTTTAAATACTTATCGACTAAACGCATGAAGATATTTTTATCTTTACTTTCTCGTTCAGCCGGTGATTTGAGCATTGTTGCGCATAACGCCGGAGTCAAGATCAAAGCAATTAATACCGAAAGCACCATGGCCGATACAATGGTTATGGAGAATTGTCGGTAAATTACGCCGGTTGATCCACCGAAGAATGCCATGGGGATAAAGACTGCCGAAAGCACCATGGCAATACCTATCAATGCTCCGGTAAGCTCGTCCATGGACTTGATTGCGGCCTGCTTAGGGGTAATATCCGGGTGTTCATTTAAAATACGTTCGACATTTTCAACCACAATGATGGCGTCGTCCACTAATAGTCCGATGGCTAGGACCAAGCCGAACATAGTCAGGGTGTTGATGGAAAAACCGCAGGCTTTCATTACTGCGAAGGCACCAAGTAACACAACTGGTACGGTGATGGAAGGGATCAAGGTCGCGCGGAAGTTCTGCATGAACAGATACATGATCAGCACGACGAGAACAATAGCCTCAAAGAGAGTATGAACCACTTCATTAATGGATACCTTAATGAAGGAAGTTGTATCGTAAGGATAATCAAGTTCCATCCATTCGGGGAAATATGCCGATAAATTAGTCAGGAGCTCTTTGACTCTATTGGCAGTATCCAATGCATTTGCATCAGCTGCCAGACGAACGGCGATACCTGAAGCTAAACGCCCCTTATACATAGCCTGATGGTTATAGCTTTCCTGACCTAATTCTATACGAGCCACATCCTTAAGGTATACCTTGGTTCCGTCGGTATTAACACGTAAAAGAATATTTTCAAACTCCTTTACAGTCTCCAAATTGGATTGTCCGGTAATTGAATATGTATAAAGCTGTCCCTCTACGGCCGGTGTACCACCCAATGAACCGTAGGTTACCTGAGCGTTTTGAACTTTAATTGCAGAGGTGATTTCGGAAGGGCTGATCTTAAGATTGGCAAGCTTTGAAGGATCAAGCCATACGCGCATGGAATATTGCGAACCAAACACCATGACCGAGCCGACACCTTCAATACGCGACAGAGGCTCTTTGATATTTGCGACTAAGTAGTCAGACAGGTCCGCACTGTTGTGCAAATTGTCAGTTGTAACCAATGATGCAACAAGCAAAAAGGCGTCGGTAGATTTTGATACGTCCACTCCGTTTTGCTGTACTACCGAAGGCAATTGCGATTGTGTTTGCATCATCTTATTTTGAACCTGAACCTGAGCAATATCTGCATTGGTACCGGGTTCAAAGGTGAGCTGAATTGAAGAGTTGCCGTATGAATCGGACGAGGCACTCATATACATGAATCCGTCAAGTCCTACCATGTTTTGTTCAATGATTTGAGTTACAGCTCTTTCCGTGGTTGTGGCATCAGCACCAGGGTAAGATGCACGGATGGATACCGACGGAGGGGCAATTGTAGGATACTGCGATACGGGCAAAGTATGTATGGATAAAAGACCGGCAAGCATGATCATTATAGCGATCACCCATGCAAAAACCGGTCTGTTAATAAAGAAATGAGCCATTAGTTTTTGATCCCTCTGTAGCTTTATTTGTTATCCTGCTGAGGCTGTTTTTGCTCCTGACTGGACTCGATAGCCGTTACCGGAACCCCTTCGCGGATCTTTTGAATATTGCTGATGATCACCTTGTCGCCTGCTTGCAATCCGCTCTTTACCAGATATACATTACCGCTTTGAGCCCCGATCTCAAGGTTTCGGCGTTCAACTGTACTTTGTTCATTTACTATGAGAGCGTAAGTCATACCGCCTGCCTCACGTTGAATGGCGGCTGCTGTAACCACGGTGGCATTTGGTGTCACACCTTCATTGATATCCCCGCGCAGGAACATGGAAGGTAGGATAAGATGGTCAGGATTCGGAACTACAGCACGCAAATTTACCATGCCGGTCGTTTCATCCACCGATACTTCTGCAAACTCGACGGTTCCTTGATATGGATATTTGTCGCCGTTGGTATAGTAAATATCAACAGTGGTTTTCCCGTCTTTGTTTTGTAGTTTCCCCGCAGAGGCTGCTTTTCGTAACGCAATGTTGTCTTCAACGGTTTGGCCTAAATCTACATATATGGGATCAAGCTGTTGAATGGTTGCCAAAGGGGTTTGTTGAGCAGCCGAAACCAATGCTCCTTCAGTTACAGAGGAGCGACTGATGGTTCCTGTGATGGGGGCATATACCTTGGTATAGGCAAGATTGATATTAGCTGTTTGTAGAGCCGCTTCTGCGGATTGTACGGCAGCTTTGTTTGCTAAGTAAGTGGCCTGAGCGTCATCATAATCTTGCTTGGATACTGCTTTTTGAGAAAGCAAACTTGCAAATCTTTCGGCTTTTAATTGTGAGCTGTGCAGTGTTGCCTGAGCACTTGCTAGGGTAGCCTTTGCGGATGCGACCTGAGCCTCGTAAATAGCAGGATCAATTTGATACAGCTGGGTTCCTTGCTCAACAACGGCTCCTTCCTTAAATAGGCGTTGTTGAATGACACCTGATACTTGAGGTCTAACCTCAGCTTTACGCGTAGAGTTTGCTCGACCTGTCAGGCGTGATATAACCGGCACATCCTGAGTGGTGACGATGCTGACATCAACAGGAATGGCTCGTTTTTGCCCCTGCGGTACATTTTTCTCACAACCTTGAATGGTCAAAACCATGGCAAGGGCGCATGAAATCATAGATAGCGATCTTAATGAGACACTCATGATTAATCCTTTGAAGAAAGTTTATTTGTGTAACTAAAACAGTCTCAAAACGTCTGCAATAAATTGCACAACTGAAAAAATAGGGAAGGCCTTTGTCTGAGAAAATTTTAATTCTATTATCAGTTAAAGTCTGTTGCTACTGTCAACAAGAAAAAAAATGCATAGGAAAAAATCAGACTTATGAATTCTTCATTAATGTAAAAAAAAGCGTCCGTCCCTTTTTCGTTTTATTAAGCCGGATATTTCAAAGATCGGCATATGTTTAAAACGTACTTGTATTCTAACACATACATGCATGTATGTATGTGTTAGAATACTTTTTTAGGAGGTATGACTATGCCAAAAAGAACTCATGAAGATGCCGAACGTACGAAACAGGCAATTTTGGAATCTGCACTGCGCCTTTTTTCAAGAAGAGGGTATGAAAGTACATCTTTGTCTGACATAGCAAGGTTTGCCGGCGTTACCAGAGGGGCTATTTATTGGCATTTTAAGGATAAGGGACAGATTTTAGTTGAGTTGTGTGAATTCATTGACAATGACAGAGCTTCCCATGATTTGCTTAAGAGAGCTGCCGAGCCGAATGAAAAAGAACCACTGAGCAGGATAAAGGAATGGCTTATCGAATGCGGAACCGACAGCAGTATATCGTTTTATTCGTCAGCCTTATTTAATTTGGTAGCGAAAATTATGTCTGGAGCCGTGGGGACGGATGACGTGCGCAACCGCTTGAATGCAATGTTCGCGGGACGACTGAGGCTGGTTAGACAAGCCTTGACAAATGCCGTTTCCAGAGGTCAGCTACCGGCGGATTGTAATGTGGATTTGGCTGAGGAAATATTGACGGTTTTTATAAGCGGTTTCATAGATCACCTCCGCCTAGGCAGAGGTGAGAACATAAGAAAGAATTACTCTGTAGTTGTGGAAGGTTTGATTGATGCCATAGGCAGACATTAGAGTTTACTTTATTTGATGATGCCTTCATCGCCATCACAGCCAGTACCAAGGCATGGACGTCCAGCATCTATACCGCGTGATGCAATCTCACTTGCCTCTGGGGGTAATGGTATTGGTCGCCCTTGGGAATTGACTTTTACATATGAATAGTGCGCGCGTGTTACCATATGCTTTTCAACACGCTCATGATCCCCGTCTGCGATCAACTGCTTAACCCATAATTCTAACTCTATGGTAATTGAGGTCCTTCCTAGTTTATAGCAACGCCCGTAACAGCAGACAACATTGCCGACCTTTACTGGCTTTAAAAATGACATGCCGTCTACGGCAACTGTAACAACACGACCACAGGCTATTTCACGGGCCAGAAGCGATCCGGCAATATCCATTTGCGACATAATCCATCCGCCGAAAATATCTCCTGCAGGATTTGTGTCTCCGGGCATGGCCAGAGTACGAAGTAAGAGAGTCCTTGCAGGTGGCTCCTGATTTATTTCCTCTTGTTTATTCATGGTTGGTATTCCTATTTTGAATTCTTTTCTTACAGTAGTTTAGTTTTTTCCATACCCGAATGCACGTGTTGAACTGATACAATGTGACCACAATTTTTGACGAGGTTTTCATGCAGGATCAGGCTATCAGTATTGAACGTCAACACCAGCATTTAGTTAAGGTGTCTCGCACTTTTGCCCTTACAATCCCTCTTTTACCGGAAGATATCGCCGATCAGGTATCAAACGCTTATTTGCTTTGTCGCATAGCCGATACCGTCGAGGATGATCCTAAAGCTGAGGTTGAAAGTAAAGCAATTTGGTTAAAGAATTTTGCTGAATTCTGTGCAGAAGGTTTTGCCGATGAAATGCAACTTTTGTCTCTTTCGACAAAAGCCATAGATCTAGTACAAGAAGGGGCCAAGGAAGATGAGCTGTCTTTAATTAAGGAGATGCTCCCCGTGGTTTTGCGTACTCGAAGTTTCGCTCCTGCTGTAAGGCGGATTCTTTCGCGAGGAGTGTCAATTTTAAGCTATGGTATGGCCAAAAGTCTCAGCGGATACTCCATTAAAACTCTAAATGATGTGGATGAATACTGTTACAGTGTGGCAGGAGTTGTCGGAGAATTGTTGGCTTGTCTTTTTGCTCGCACAGACCAACGTATAAATAGGGAAGAGCTTCTTAATTTGTCGGTTAGCTTTGGCGAGGGCTTGCAATTAACCAATATATTGAAGGATAGAAAGAAAGATTACTTGCGAGGAGTTTCTTATCTTCCCTCAGATGCAAATACTCAGGAAGGTTTTGCTCATTACATTGCTTTAACCAAAGGGCATTTGGATAATGCTCTTGATTTTATTTTACATTTACCCTCGGCGCAGCTAGGAATTAGGCGTTTTTGTCTTCTAAACATATGCATGGCAGAAGCAACGCTGAAACTGATGCATTTAAATCCTGACGGCCGTGACAAAATTTCACGACGCTATGTAAAAGCACTGTTTATGATATGTAAGTTATGTGCAAAAAATAATGTTCTCACCAAGATGCTGTATGCTTTTGTGGGTTTGGGACTCAGAGGAAAACGATCCGATCCAATGGCGCTACGTCGCCGTGTATCCAAATGGGATAAAGCAACTTTCGATATTCTGATTGAGGAATAAAAATGTTAAAGAAATTAATAGCGCTGGGCGTTGCTACATGCTTAGTATTTTCCTTTTCTACTGTCGTCAAAGCAAAAGAATATAAAGAAGGCATTGATTACGAGATTCGTGCGGATGTTAAGTCAGAAAAGCCTGAAATTCGAGAATTCTTTTCCTTTTTCTGCGGTCACTGTTTTATGATGCGAGAGCAATTCTCCAAGGTTAAGGAGTATTTTAAGGGCAAAGCCGATTTTATTATGAACCCGGTATACGTGTTAGGGGGAGATATAGGTGTCTATTCTGAGACCGCTTATGCAGTGGCGAAGGTTGCCGGTGTAGAGGAGGAGTTTTCGGCAGATCTGTTTAAGGCCATCCATATAGATAATGAAGAGCCGCAAAACTTGGATTATTTTATTAAGAAACTTGAGGAAGTTGGAGTCCCTGCGGACAAAGCAATGCAATCGTATAATTCTTTTGTGGTTAAGGGGCTGGTTGCTTCTTGGGATAAAATGGTGGAATACGCAAAGATTGAAGCAGTTCCAGAGATCATGATAAACGGCAGGTATGTCGTAAAAATGGACGACATAGACTCGGTGCAGGATTTAAATGACGTGATATCTTACCTGCTTACTCTAAATTGATGCTTTTTAAAACTGAACTGTAAATCGAAAATTCCCACCCCCGAATTATTAATTAACGGTAAGAGAGGTGGGTATTTGCATTCAACGTCCGCCTTTATTCGTTTTTAAACATTGATCAATATATTCGTCTTTATCCTGCCATATCTTTCTTAGCCGTAAGGTAAAAGCGTGCTTATATTCCTTATCACCTAAGTAATCGCCGGTTATGTCCGCAGTAACAGGAATTACTTCTACATGTGCCTTAACCTCCTTTAGACGCCCTTTCATCAAATCAATAAAAGGCTTGCTCGGATAAGCGTTTTGGGGATATATCAAGGTAGTATTGAAGACATAATTGATATCTTTGCCGATTTCCCCCAAAGCAATAGCAACTGACGCCGCTTTGGGCGGCATAAGGTGACGATATGCGGAGCGTGCGATTTTTGCTTTTACGGGGGTGTAACGAGTACCTTCTACAAAATTTATAAGAGAGGAAGGATGCTCAGTCAGACGGCGACATGCTTTTTTTGTGCTGTTAATATCGGCTGTTCGTAGTTTTGGATTTTTTAGCAGTTTTTCGCGGGAGTATCTGCGTAAAAAAGGCATCCCCAGCGCATAGCAGGCCAAGCCGACAAAGGGGATGTATATTAGTGAGTGCTTCATGAAAAATTTTGTGGTCGGAATATATCCGCGATAAATACAGCACAGCACGATAATGTCGGCCCAACTCAGGTGATTTGAGATAACCACGCAAGAATTCTGTATTTTAGGTATTTGATCGCCGCTTATATCCCATCTTATGTTGTTGGTAACCCTTAAAATCATTGCATTAATGGAACACCAAGCTTTATACAGGTGGTAGTTGCATCTTTCTACGAACGCAATAATGCCTTTAAATGGCAGTAATAGTCTGATAAGTCCTAGCAACATGATTGGGGTTGCAATCAAAATGCAGTTTAAAGGAATAAGAATGCAGTTTAATACGAGAAGAAATGGAGAGGGGAGAAATGCCAACATTATTTATAATCCTTGGAAAAATTTGTTAAACATTTTAACAAATTATGGACCATTGATATTTTTTGCAGAAAAGGGAATATAAAAGTATTTGTGTTTCAAAAAGTGGTATATAATCAATTTCATCATTTAAGTGCGTTTTTTTTCGCTATTCTAATACAGCGATAAATGCGTTTTTAAGGGATTTATTCCGTGTGCTACACTTGAAGACAAAGTGTAGAAATGCGATGAAATGGGAGTAGAGATATATAACTCTGTTCTTATAAATAAAAACGAGGTATTTGAAAATGGCAGATCATCCTGAGTCACTGTGGTTCAACGGTAAAATGGTTCCTTGGGACAGCGCAAAAGTTCATGTTACTGCTCATGCTTTACATTACGGTTCTGCCGTTTTTGAAGGTATCAGAGCCTATAAAACCGAGAAAGGACCGCAGATTTTCCGCTTGAAGGATCACATTAACCGCCTTTTCAACTCAGCGAGAATCTACCGTTTCCCCGTTTCCTTCTCCAAGGAAGATATGATGGAAGCATGCAGAAAATCAATATCTGCAAATAACATGGAATTTGGCTATATTCGTCCGCTGATCTTCATGGGAGAGGTTGGTCTGGGTGTTAAATTCAAAAAAGGATTAAATGCCGACGCCATGGTATGTTCATTGCCTTGGGGAGCCTATTTGGGTGAAGAGGGGTTGAAGAAGGGTATTCGTGTTGCTGTGTCTTCTTGGCGTCGTCTGGCTCCTGATACCATTCCCACCGAAGCAAAGGCCGCCGGCAACTACTTGTCATCAATTCTCATTGCCAATGAGGTTACAGGAAACGGTTATGATGAAGCCATCGCTTTGGATGTCAACGGTTATATATCAGAAGGATCCGGAGAGAACGTATTCATTGTTAAGGACAAGGTTTTATATACAGCTCCGTTTACCTGCGGTCTGCTGCCTGGAATTACCCGTGATGCAGTTATTCATTTTGCACACGATTTGGGATACGAAGTTGTTGAGAAAAGGCTGGCTCGTGAAGCTGTTTACGGAGCTGACGAAGCTTTCTTCACTGGTACTGCGGCTGAAATTACTCCGATTGCGTCCGTTGACGGTTTGGATGTCGGTCCTGGTCACCGCGGTCCCATCACTGAAGCCCTGCAGCAACACTTCTTTGATTATGTCCAGGGTAAGATTGCCGATAAGTACGGCTGGTTAACCCCCTGCAATGACTGAAATAAATTGATTTTTTGAATTTTAAAGCCCGCAACATCGTATTAAATGCGGGCTTTTTTGTAACAGGAAAAATAATTATGGTTAACAACTATCGTTCCAGTATTACCTATAAAGAGAAAAAGATGGCAGGAGCAAGGGCTCTGTGGAAGGCAACCGGCATGAAGGACGAGGATTTTGGCAAGCCAATCATTGCAGTTGCTAACTCGTTTACTCAGTTTGTTCCGGGGCACGTTCATTTGCATGACATCGGTCAGCTCGTAGTCAAGGAGATCGAAAAAGCAGGTGGAATCGCAAAGGAATTTAACACCATTGCCGTAGACGACGGAATTGCTATGGGGCACGACGGCATGCTTTATTCTTTGCCATCACGCGACATAATTGCCGACTCTGTCGAATACATGGTAAATGCCCACAAGGCGGATGCTTTGGTTTGTATATCCAACTGTGACAAGGTAACCCCAGGTATGCTTATGGCCGCAATGCGTCTTAACATTCCTACTATTTTTGTCTCAGGTGGCCCCATGGAGGCCGGACGTCTAAAGGGGTGTAATGATCGTGTGGATCTAATTGATGCGATGATTGTTTCTGCAGAGCCCAATGTGACGGATAAGGAGATATCTGAAATTGAATATGCAGCGTGTCCGACCTGCGGCTCTTGTTCTGGTATGTTTACTGCCAACTCTATGAACTCTTTGACCGAGGCGTTGGGACTTTCTCTTCCAGGGAACGGTTCATTGGTAGCAACTCATTTAAATCGAAAGAAATTGTTTATCAATGCCGCTCACCGCATAGTAGAGATGGCGAAGGCTTATTACGAAAAAGGGGACGATTCGGTATTGCCACGCTCCATTGCAACGTATGATACATTTGAAAATGCAATGTCATTGGATATTGCTATGGGCGGTTCAACGAACACAGTATTACACCTTTTAGCTGTTGCTCAGGAAGCCGGCGTTGATTTTACAATGACTGATATCGATGCTCTGTCCCGCAAGATCCCCCATATTTGTAAGGTCTCTCCTTCTACTCATAAGTATCACATGGAAGAAGTACATAATGCGGGCGGAATTATGAGTATTCTTGCGCAATTAAAAAAACACAAACTTGTGCATGATGAAGCCATGACTGTAAGCGGACTAACACTAGGGCAGGAAATCGACAAATACGACATTGAGAAGACCAACGATCCAGAAATAAAGAAGTTTTATATGTCTGTAGGTGCCGGAAAGCAGAGCATAGAAGCCTTCTCCCAGGAAACATATGTCGAGGCTTTGGATCTCAACCGCGTTGACGGATGTATCCACGATATAGAGCATGCATATTCAAAGGACGGTGGATTAGCCGTATTGCACGGCAACCTTGCCGTTAACGGATGCATAGTAAAGACTGCGGGAGTAGATCCATCGATTCTGAAATTTGTAGGTCCTGCACGTATTTTCGAATCCCAAGAGGAAGCGGTGGACGGAATATTGGGAGGAAAGGTCAAAGCCGGAGATGTAGTAATTGTTCGCTACGAGGGGCCTCGCGGTGGTCCAGGCATGCAGGAAATGTTGTATCCGACCTCATATATAAAGTCGGTAGGGTTGGGAAAGAAGTGCGCTCTTATCACTGATGGTCGTTTCTCTGGTGGCTCATCCGGATTGTCTATAGGTCATGTATCTCCTGAGGCTGCTAACGGCGGAAACATTGGATTGCTTAAAGAAAACGACATTATTGAAATTGATATTCCCAATCGTACCATTCATATGGATGTGTCTGATGATGAACTTGCTAAGCGCCGTGCGGCTATGGAAGCCAACGGTAAGAAAGCTTGGCAACCTGAAAACAGAGATCGTCAAGTATCGTTCGCATTACGTGCATACGCAAAGATGGCATCAAGCGCTGATAAGGGCGGAGTTCGCGATCGTAGCAAACTTGAAGGACTTTAAAAAGATATGTCGGAAAAACAATTAGATGCGCAGGAATATTTGCATAAGATCCTTCTTGCGCGTATATACGATTTAGTTAGGGTAACTTCTTTACAAAAACTAGAGTCCCTTTCAGCAAGGTTGGGAGTAAACGTGCTTTTAAAGCGAGAGGATTTACAGAAGATTCACTCCTTTAAATTGCGCGGTGCTTACAACATGATCAAAGGTCTTTCTCAGGCTCAGTTAAAGGCAGGAGTGATCACAGCATCGGCGGGGAACCATGCTCAGGGAGTGGCCTTAGCAACACAAAAGCTCGGAGTAAGAGCCGTGATCGTAATGCCTACAACTACTCCTGATTTGAAGGTAGATGCAGTTAGGCATTACGGCGCAGAGGTAGTGCTATACGGGGATTGCTTTAATCAGTCATACGATTATGCTCAGCAATTATCTCGTAAAAAGGGCTTTACTATGATCCCTCCTTACGATGATCCAGAGGTGATCACCGGACAAGGTACGATAGCTCATGAAATAGTGGGGCAATGCGATGATATCGATACTATTTTTGTTCAGATAGGCGGCGGCGGAATGGCATCAGGGATCGCCGTATATATAAAATCGCTGTTGCCAGAGATCAAAGTTATCGGGGTTGAAGCCGAGGGTAGTGCTTCGATGAAGGCCGCATTGAAGGCAGGTAAGCCTGTAGATATAGGCTATGTATCACACTTTGCTGACGGTGTGGCTGTGAGTAAAGCCGGCAATGAAACCTTTCGCTTGCTCAGTAAGTATTTAGATGACATTGTGACCTGCTCAAATGATGAAATTTGTGCTGCCATGAAGGATATCTTTGACGATACAAGAGCAATAGCGGAGCCTTCCGGAGCCCTGTCCTTAGCCGGACTTAAAAAATACGTACGCGAGCATAACTGCAAGAGCGGAAATTATGTAGCCATACTTTCTGGTGCAAACGTAAAATTTCATACTTTGCGTATGGTAGCCGAGCGTTGTGATGTCGGCGAAATGACAGAGGGAATTTTGTCTGTGGAGATCCCTGAGGTACAGGGGTCATTTCTGGAGTTCTGCAAGACTATAGGTTCACGTACGGTAACTGAATTCAGTTATCGTCATGCCAATGATCAACGTGCACGAGTATTTACTTCTATTGAGCTTACAAGCGGAAAGAAGGAATTGGCGGAGATTTGTAAATCCCTTAAGAAAAAAGGGTATTTGGTAACCGATCTTACAGATGATGCCATTGCCAAAGATCATGTACGATATTTGGTCGGCGGTCATCTTTCCTCGGAAATTAAGGAAAAGCTGTTTCTCTTTGAATTTCCGGCCACCTCCAATGCGCTATTGCGTTTTTTGGAGACATTGGGAGATTCGTACAGTATTTCCTTGTTCCACTTCCGTATTACTGGTTTGGAGTTTTGCAGTGTGTTATGCGGCTTTGATGTCACTGATCAGGAAGAAGGTGTAATGGATTTCATCAAAAAGATTGGATATCCCGTAACCGAGGTGACATCGAACAGCACCTACCAGCAGTTCTTAAGGTAAGTTAAAAATGCGCATGAATAAGGTTCTGCTTTATATTTGTGTACTTTTATCTTTTTCAGTTATAGCCGAGGAAAATGATTTTAGTATGCAAAAACAGGACACCAATGTAACTTTCGTGAATAAAGACGGAAGTGCGTCAGTTTCATTGCGCATTTTGTACCCTAGTAGCATGCTGAGCACAACCAAAAGCTATGCTCAATATGTAATGGACAAATACAGCGGATGGGCTTTGAGTCCCGTTTTGGATCTTCGTGGGTTCTCATTTAAATATGTAGACAATGCTCCGTGTGCCGGACTTGTTACCTATTTTGACGGACGTTCTTTTTTACTGTTTACTAATTGCGGTAAAACAGACGAGAAAACCTTGCGTAAGCTTTATCAAAAAGCGGATAAGGAATTGAGAATTTCAGAAAAGCTGAAAAGGGAAAGTCGCCCTAATCTATATCATTGACAAACAATGTAAATTTTTTATTTTCGACCTCGTTAGAGGTCGAAAATATTAGGCTTTGAGAGGCAATTTGTCCTCATCTTTTAAAGTAGAAGCTTTTATGAAGCAGTCTGTGGCCTCGGCAAAGTTTTGCTGGTGAGCTAATACTTGGCCTATCTTATTGTAAATTTCTGCTGTGGGGGCAAATTCCAAAGCTCTCTTGTAATCAGCAAGAGCTTCCTGTAATAAACCGTCACGCAATTCAAGATTGGCTTTTGCTTTAAGAAGCGGAAGATTTACTCCACCGGCAATAGCGTTGTTTTGTGCTTTTGCATTTATGGCTTTTAAAACCTCTGGAATACATGTATCCCAGTGAGCAATGGCTTCAAGAAAATCAGGATTCAATCCCTCCTTCAATACGCTAAGGGCGGTTGTACGAGCGTTTGATATATCTCCTGTTTCAATTAATCGTTTTGTGTAGGCTCCTAATGCAGCAGGATCCCTGCGAGTTTGTTTGGAAAGGGTTTTCCATAGTCCATGAACTGAAGCAGCATCTGTGGCAGCATTCAAACGCAATTTCAGCGCACGTGCTTCCAATATACCTGCTTCTTCGGATGTAATAAGTTTGTGTTTTACAAGATCTCCTGCAATTTCTGCTAATTTTTCCACATTGTTTTCATGTTGATAACAAAGAAGATACAGACGGCAAATAAGTTTATTGCGTTGAGACTGACGTAATGATGACAACTCTTCAAGTGCAGCCTTAGAGTTATTAAGTCTTAGGTTAAGTTTGGCCCTAATAATTTTGGATGCTTTTTTAGCTTCTTCGTTGAGAACTTCGGCTCGGTCTAAATATTCTCGGCACTTGTCGTAATTACCGGCATTAAATGCTGACTTTGCTCCTACAAACAAGGCGTGCAAAGGAAGCTCGCTCGTTTTCCCACTTTTGGCTAACAAACTAAGCGTACGTTCGTACTCTCCTTCCTCATAAGCTATGTAAGCCATGTCCTGTAATGATCCGGATTTAATGCGATTATGACGCCGCAACCAAGAAGAGGCTCCCACAGGAATTTTTATGAATCTTTTTATTATGCTTAAAATAATAAACAGTGCGGAAGTAAAAATAATTGCTATGAGCACTGCAGATGTAAGCGAAGTTTCTATTATGTAGTTGCCTGCGGCTATATGGACGAACCCCTGAGATTCTGAGGTGAACGGTCCAGCAATTACAGCCAAACTTAGTATTGCAATTAATATGATCAGCTTGATCATTTGACACTCTCCTGCTGATTAGTTTCTGTGTTGTTATCAGTGTTTTGAGAGGGAGATGTTGACGGCGACACTACTTTAAGTCTTTGCTGAGCAATATCGCGGAAAATTGTATAGCTTGAAAGAACGCTAGGTAAATCAACGGATATTTTGAGATCCACAACGGATTTGAGAGTTGCAAGGTTTGCTTTAGTAGCGTCAGCCGAAGCATCGTAATAGTTACGGATGAGATCTATAGCTTGGTTTAAATTGTTTCGATATGAAACGTTATCACCTTGAATTAATGCTTGTTTTGACAAAAGCAACAGGGAGCGTATGTTTTCACGCAGTGTGTCTGCCTGAGCGGAGGTTAAAAACTCGCTGAGAGCGTGCTCGTCACGCCGTCTGATCTCTATAAAACGAGAAGAAAAATCACTTAATGCACGTAAAAGATTGTCCTTCCAATTTCCAATATCGGTCAGAGCAAGATCCATTTTTTGTTTGGCTTCTTTTTGAGCACCGAAAGAATCGTCCATTCCGTTTAAAGTCATTGCGTTTAAATTACCACATACGCTGTCAATACTGAACATGATGCCGCGTTTGTCAACAGCAGGAATATTGGCAAGTGCAATGAGATCGTTGCTTATGGCTTTTCGTACCTTAATTACTTCAGGATCTTCAATATTCAGAAGCATGGAGTCGGCATCTCTGAGACACCAAGATGCAGAGGTGGGATCTCCTTGGAAGACAGCAGACTGGTATGCGCTGTTGACCAGAAAATAAGCCTGCGCAACCTTCCAATCATCAGGATTTCTCTCTTCGTAGCGTGCGAGGGTTTTCCCCTGAGAAATCAGTTTTTTTTCTGCTTCCCCAATTCTGGAGTTGATGCTAGCAATTTGGGATTTTAGGGATGAATTTTCTTCCCTTAAGGAATCATTGGCATTAAGAAGGGTTTCAATATGAGTGTTTTGATCTGAGAAAACACCGATTAATCTGTCTGCTCGTGAATTTGCTTCCTGTGCCCCATTCTTAACTGCATTCGTTTCGGTTATGGCCTGTCTTACGTTGTCCGTGAGATAGAGACCGCCTGCAACTCCTCCCGCCAAAAATAATACGGTAACGGCGGTAAGCAGTGAGACCCTGTTGCGCATGGAGGAAATTTTGGCGTTTAAACCGCTGAGGTCATGCCTTTGTTCTGCTGGAATAATTTCTTGAGTGGTATGCTTATGCATTTGTTCTTCTGTTTTTTTTACGGTCTCAGCTTGAGCTTCAATGGCTTTTATTTCTTCTTCAAGCCGATCTATATTCTTGTCATTCTGCGGCTCATTTATTTCTTCATTATTTTTGGCGTTGTCTGCCATAAAACACCTCAAACTGTTTGAACTAGATGTAGTTTTAAGTCAATTCTTCACGTGCTGGGTATTGCTTATTACAAACTTTAAAGCTTTCGGCGATCTTAACACAAGGAGGTAACTCTCAAAAACTAAGGTGTATATTGAATTTTAAGAAAAAATTCAAAAAGATCCGTTAAAAAAATTACACTTGTTATTTGCTAAAATGGGATAAAAATCACAGTCTTTACCCAAATGTTTGCACATTCGATGAATTCAAATGAAAGCTGTCGTCATTATTATGCAAAATTACGGCGGCGGTCGTTCGGACGAAATTATGACTAAGATTGCGTTTCAAAGAGAGCTGTTCTTGGTATTAAACGGAGAGAAAGACACATAATGCGCATTTCTAAAGAAGAGGTTGCCTTACGTTACGAGCGTTACGTGACTTTTAATGCCGAACGAATTAAAGCTGCTACGGAGGTAATGGACAAACGTACACGAGGAATTTTTGAACTAGTTCCGCTTTTTTTGCATTACAACGATCCGAGAATTCCCGGCTATCGAAACGGAAATGTACCCTTTGGCATAGATAATTTTTCACCGTCAGAGTATCAAAAAAATTGGCTTTTAAAGCTCGGTGTCAACCCTGATTTACCCTCGCAGGGCATGCATACGATTAGCTCCTTATATTGTATGGGGTCGACGGCTTCGATAGGGCAGGGGCAAGCCTCTGATTTGGATTTGTGGGTTTGTGTCAGCAGTAATTTGAGCAAAGAGGAAATATCGCTACTAAAAGAGAAGTGTTCTTTCATAAATGCTTATGCAGCCTCTTTGGGAACAGATGTTAATTTGTTCATTACTCCGGAGGATCGATTTACAACTGGGGTGTCTGGAGTCATGGACACTGAAGACTGTGGCAGTGCCCAGTCACTTTTTTTATTGGATGAGTTTTACCGTAGCTCAATAAGGTTATGTGGACGCTGTATTATTTGGTATCTTGTTTCTCCGCATGAAGAACAGGAAAACTATACGGAAGCAGTAGATGCCATAATTAAGTCGGGATTTGGCAAAAAGGATCTGTGGTTTGATTTTGGATCGGTTGTGGACAGTTCTCCTGCAGAATATTTCGGATCTGGACTGTGGCTTTTATACAAAGGAATAGACTCACCGTTCAAAGCCGTGCTGAAAAGTCTGTTGATGGAAGCATATGCAGCAGACTACCCAAATGTAGAATTAGTATGCCAGCAATTAAAACGTCATTTATTTAATCAAGGGCATTTAAGTTTGAAAGAAGATGCCTATTTTCTAATGTACAGAAGGGTATGCTCATATTTAAAAAATTGTAATGATTTAAGACGATTATCATTGGTTCAGCATTGCTTTTACGCTAAGGTTGCCGGAGCTTTGAGCAGTATTCCCGATTGTCAACAGCGAAGCATGCGCTTTAGGTTGTTGCGTCGCTTGCGTAAATTGTGGGACCGAAATAATTTAGATTTTGATTTTACAAATGACCCAGAAACATCAGATGTGAGTACGGTGTTGCGTACCGAACAGGAGTTGTTCGATTCTTTTATGAAAAGCTATAAGGCTTTGCTCGGATTCTCCATAAGTCACGGCATTGAATACGCCATAACCTCCGATGATGCAGGTATATTATCAAGGAAGCTTTATGCTGCTTATGATTGTTACAGCGGTAAGATCCTGCGTTTGAGTCGTAGCTTGGGCGGATCGTTGGTACAAAAGGCGTTGACATTCATTCACACCGCACAAGATCGCTTATGTCGTATCGGATGGCATGTTTATCCAGCGGCGGCAATGTCATGCGAATTGCTTGAGTGTTCAGAAATCTATGCTTGTGACTCTCTGACAGAAGCTGTTTTATGGACTGCATATAATGGTATATGTGGGCATGAAACCGCTTTTTATTGCTCAGGAGATAAGCATGGGCAAGGATCCGGCAAAATAAAGAAATTTAGCGAATATTTAATTTCATTTTTAAATCACAGCGATCTTAAGGTTGACCAAAAGGATTTGTTTCGTACACGTCTTTTGCGCGATTGCCTAGTGGTTTTGAATTTTGAGTATGATCCAACGGCCGATGCCGGAATGCCTTTATACGATGCCAATGAAGGTTCTGCATTAAGTTGCGGACATGATCGTCGTTGTTTGGTCGGCTCCGTAAGTACCGTTACTGTTAACAGTTGGGGGGAGGTAAATTGCCATATTTTCGGCAACGACGAGGAAAGCTTGGTGGAGCTTTTTGCTTATCTCATGCGCCAAAATGCGAAATATGAAAAAGACGGGGGATTGTTAAAGCGTATCAACTTTGTTTCATTTTCTAAAAATTACTCCGAACTTATTCGCTATGATCTAGAAAATGTTCTGCGAGAGCTTTCGTGGTGTGTTTATGAAAAAGGGTCAGAATATACTTTTGATATAGGCGAACAAACGTATACGGCAAAATCTGTCGAAAAGGGAGGAATTTCCATTACTAGGCACTCACCTTTTGGTCAAAATGGTGTTGATTTAACGGTGCTTACGCGTTTTGGCATGCGCCCAGAGCAGGCCCTGCAGGTGCCAAAATCTGTTGCAGCCTGTGCGTCGGCTGGGATTATGCAGTATTTTTTTGCTCCGCTAGAAAGAAAGGGATTTTGGGATATTTATGCTGTTGATGAGATGAATGAGGTTTCAATTTATCGTAATTATTGCGGTTCACGCTCGGAACTTGTAAATGCAATTAATCGTTTTTGTACACGCCGTACTGAGGATTTGACGGAGCACACCATGAATTTTAATCTCCCGCAATATTTTGTATTAAGTCAGGATCGTTCCTGCCTGCATCCTTTTTCCATTAAACAGAGAGAAACTTAAATGAGCATTTGTAGGTATGAGCTTGTAATGTATTTGCTAAAACCCTGTTAAAGAATGCGCATCATATTATGGACTGAGTTTTTTGCTTATGAATTGTATTTTGTATTGAAAGATATAAGCTGATGGGATGTGTAATTTAAAAAAAGAATTTTTACGGCGAGAACAAAGATCGACATATTGAGATTGTCCTTTTTCAAGCAGGGGCGTGTATGTCAACGGTAAATCCTATCCAAAATTAATTAATTTCATGAATGTAAAGAAAAAATATCTTCCGGTGCGTTTAAACGACGTTTCTACCGCAGCCAACGCTAGCTTTATACGCGGCTATCGGCGCTTTTGGCCATTTATGAAGCGTTATGCTTTATTAGCCGTGATAGGAATGCTTTTAACTATACCTATAGGGATGCTCGATGCAGTGGTCGCTTCCTTTTTGCGTCCGTTTATGGATCGGGTTATGGTGGAGCAGGATAAAGCCTTTGCCTACAATGTGCCAATTATTATCTTAGGTTTTGCGCTGGGACAGGGGATCCTGATTTATATTGCAGCAATCATAAACAGTTTCGTCGGAGGTCGTATCAGCCGTGATATGAAGCAAATGCTTTTTCGCCGGCTTATAGGAATGGATACTGCTTTTTACGATCGTAACAACTCAGGAACTATAAATTTTCGCTATGCAACGGATGTGGATGTAGCCTCATCTGGCCTGATGGAGAATTTAAAACTATTTTTAACTAAGTTTTTTTCGTCTGTTTCTTTGGTAGGAGTTCTTCTTTACAATTCTTGGCAACTGTCAATTGCAGCATTGGGAATGCTGGTACTTTTAATATGGCCTATGGCGGCGGTAAGGCGTCGCATAAAAAAAATCATGAACGATTATGTTCGTGTTGGTACTCAGGTCGTAACCCTTTATAACGAGACAGCCGACGGTGTTCGGGTGATCAAATCTTTCAATCTTGTTTCATATATGAACAGAAGATTTGACAATGTTGTTCAGTACATTTTCAGACTCAATATGAAGATGGTGCGCGATACAAATTGGCTTCCGCCTTTTATGCATCTGGTTACGGCAGCCGGTGTGGCTTCTGTGTTGTATTTCGGAATGACGCTAATATTGAGCAAAACCATAACACCTGGAGCCTTCGTAGCATTTTTGTCCGCTCTGATCATGCTTTATACGCCTATTAAAAGCATCGGTAAGAACTATATCAATGTTCAGAAGGCTTTGCTGGCACTGGATCGTATCTATGAGCTTTTACAGGTCGGATCTTATGAAAGCGACGATTTAAAAGCATCCGAGTCGGAGCAACAGTTGCATGGAATTGAAAAGGGAATTGTGTTTTCACATGTATCCTTTAAGTACAACAGTGAGGGACCGTGGATCCTGCATGACATCTCCTTTACAGTGCCGAGAGGTACTAAGATCGCTTTGGTAGGAAATTCTGGAGGTGGCAAAAGTACGGTATGCTCGCTTATCCCCAGATTGTATGAGATAAATGAAGGAATGATCTCTATTGACGGTTATGATATACGTGATTTGAGTCTTGAATCACTGCGTGCAAACATTGCCATGGTTTTTCAGGATAATTTTCTATTTGAAGGAACTGTTAGAGAAAATTTGCTTTTGGGAAAACTGGATGCAACTGAAGAAGAGATTGGAAAAGCGATTAAAAGCGCCTTTATGGATGAATTTATAAAAAAACTTCCGCAAGGTTTGAACACTCAAATAGGAGAACGCGGGATATTGCTATCGGGAGGTCAGAGACAACGACTGGCAATTGCTCGCGCCATCATTAAAAATGCACCTCTGGTTATTATGGATGAGGCAACCTCTGCTCTTGACAACAAATCCGAAAAAACTGTCCAAAAAGCCTTGGACGAATTGATGAAAGGCAGAACCACTGTAGTAATAGCTCATCGTCTGTCTACAATTATGGATGCCGATGAAATTCTGGTGGTTAATGATGGAGAGGTGGTGGAAAGGGGCAATCATGAGGAATTGCTTAAGAAGAACGGGGCTTATGCAGCTCTTTATCGATCGCAATTTACCAAGAATCATAAAAAAGAGGCTACGGATCCTGTCGGTGATCTTTAATACGGAGCACACTGCAAATAATGTTGCGTATAAAAAAATACTGATCACCAAAAAATAAAAAGATCTTCTCAGCTTCAAAGCGGTGCAAAGTAGCTATATTGAAAAGTTTGTTCGTAGCATACGTGATATATTTTTACTACACAAAATTATTCGGTGCATACGGTATGCGCTATTTGTAATTGAAAATTAAATAAAATGAAATATGAATTAATAGTTGTGACAATTGCCTTGGCACTTACTGTTTTAAGCGGTTGCGGCATAAAAGGTCCCTTGTATATGCCGCATGACTCACAGGTTACACAACAAAATTAGAGCAAAAAAATACCGGATGTCGCCAAAGTGCACAGTGTTGCACCTTAACAATATAATCACGGAGCTACGGAGCAAACTAAATGGATTACTTCAACTTTAAAGACGATATGCTATACGCCGAGGATGTAAGTGTAAAAAGCTTGTCCGAACAATACGGTACTCCTCTCTACATTTACTCCAAAGCCACTTTGGAGCGTCATTTTTATGCCTTTGATCGTGCTCTTTCCTCGATACCTCATTTAATCTGTTACAGTGTCAAGTCAAATTCCAACTTGGCTGTGTTGAGTCTAATGGCAAAATTAGGATCAGGATTTGATGTTGTTTCTGAAGGAGAGTTACGTCGTGTAATTGCCGCAGGGGGAGATCCTTCAAAGACCGTTTTCTCTGGGGTTGGAAAAACTGATCAAGAAATAGAGTTCGCCTTAAAAAGTAAAATTCGTTGCTTAAACGTAGAATCTGCCGAGGAGTTGGATGCTGTAAGTAAAATTGCATCTAGGATCGGGGTTAAGGCTCCAGTGGCTCTTAGGATTAATCCTGATGTTGATGCCAGAACGTTGCCTGCTATTTCAACAGGTTTAAAAAATAACAAATTCGGTATATGTACTGATGAAGCTTTTGATTTATATAAGGAAATGATTAAGGATCCTCACCTGAACGTATCGGGTATCGATTGCCATATTGGTTCACAAATGACATCCGCTACACCGATATTGGAGGCCTCCGAGAAAATCATTTCTTTTTATGAACAGCTAATATCTCAAGGGATTCATGTTGAGCATATAGATTTAGGCGGTGGTCTGGGGGTGACCTATAATGACGAGTTGCCCCCTTCACCGGATGATTTCTTTGACGGTATTTGTAAACGTTTTAGAAAATTGGGGTGCTCATTATATATAGAACCCGGTCGGGCAATGGTGGCCAATGCAGGTATTCTTGCAGCCAAAGTTATCTATAAAAAGAAAAACGGCGAAAAAAATTTCCTAATTACGGACGGTTCAATGAGTGATCTCATTCGCCCTGCTCTTTACAATGCGCATATGACGATACTCAATGCCTGTGATCGCGGTGAAGAAGGAAATCGAACTTACGATGTAGTAGGCCCTGTTTGCGAAAGTGATGATTTTCTCGGCAAGGATCGAGTCCTCAATGCCGAGACGGGAGATATCCTAGTGGTACGTGGAGCAGGTGCATACGGATCAAGCATGTCATCGAATTACAATAGCCGTCGCCTTGCCTGTGAAATCATGGTTGACGGCAACAGAGCAGATGTTATTAGACGTCGCCAGAGTTTTGAAGAAATGTGGGAATTGGAGCAGATCCCGCAGTAAGGATATTTACCATGTTACTGAAATTTACCAAAATGCAGGGCTTGGGCAACGACTTCATGGTAGTCAATGCAGTATCGCAAAGATTTTTTTTCAGCACTGAGCTTATTAAAAAGTTGGCTGACAGGCACTTCGGTATAGGCTTTGATCAGTTACTGATAGTGGAACCGCCGTATGATCCGGAGGTCGATTTTCATTATCGAATTTTTAATGCCGACGGGTCCGAGGTACAGATGTGCGGCAACGGAGCTCGTTGTTTTGCTCGTTTTGTTCTGGATCATGGTCTAATTAATAAAAAGGAAATTAATGTTACAACCGTTTCAGGCAGGCTCAAACTTATTGCACATGATGACGGAACAGTAACTGTAAATATGGGAGCTCCAGTATTTGCCCCAGAAGCCTTGCCTTTTAAAGCTAAGATTCAGCAACCATCATATACTCTGTACTTAAAGGACGGAGGATCTGTCGTGGGGGGTGCTGTATCTATGGGAAATCCGCATTTCGTAACCTTTTGGGATAATGTAGATAGTGCTCCAGTTGAAAACTTGGGACCAAAGATTGAATGTCATCCGGATTTTCCTGAGCGCGTTAATGTGGGATTTGCCGAGATCACTGGCACTCATTCTATAAAATTACGTGTATTTGAGCGCGGGTGCGGAGAAACACTGGCCTGCGGTTCCGGTGCTTGTGCGGCGGTAAGTGTGGCCATACGTCAGGGTAGGGTGCAGTCTCCGGTAAATGTATTCTTAAAGGGAGGAACCCTGAAACTATCGTGGGATGGTAACAGGGGTGCGGTAATGATGACTGGAGCAGCTACTCGCGTATATGAGGGAAGCATCATAATCTGATGGCACTTAGCAAAGACGTTGAAGATTTTATAGCTTATTTGTCATCTGAAAGACGTTATAGCAATGAAACCGTAAGCTCTTATGTCAGGGTGATGAAAAAAGCATTACAGGCGTTGCATGATGAGTCTCCTGAGTTAAAAAATTGGTTATCGATTGAAAAAAAGCACATGCGCATCTTGGCTAGGGAGTTTAATTTCGGGCAGGATGCAGAATTATTAAGTTCTTCATCTGTGGCTCATGATTTATATGTGCTGAGTTCTTTTTTTAATTTCATGGTCTTTAAGGGCAGAATGGAGTTTTCTCCTTTTTCTTTTATCAAAGCACCGCACATAAGACGCCCATTGCCAAAGGTTATGACCGCATCTGAGCTTGATGTATTGTTGTCTTATACTCCAGAAAACATATATCAGCTACGTGATCTGGCCATTGCCGATTTACTATATTCTTCTGGTTTGCGAGTGTTCGAGCTGACATCCCTTAAGGTTAAGGATTATGATCCAGCATTAGGTGAGGTGCGTGTTTTCGGTAAAGGTAGCAAGATCAGAGTTGTTCCGGTGGGAGGAAAAGCGCGCATACGAATTGACGAATATATAAAAAAGCGTGAAGCGTTGGTGCCACGGGATGATGCATTATTTATAAGCCGTTTCGGTACTGCACTTTCAACTCGCGCCGTGGAGCAGAATTTAAAAAAGCTGGCTTTAGCGGCGGGGCTTAATGTTGAACTTTTTCCCCACAAATTAAGACACTCGTTTGCTACCACTCTTGTGGAGCATGGTGCGGATCTGCGTTCAGTTCAGGAAATGCTGGGACATGCTTCGCTTGCTGCAACTCAGATATATACTAATCTAGATTTTGAACATTTGCGTAGGGTATACAATGCGTCACATCCGCGTGCCATTAGGCGTTCGCTAAAGGAAGATAAGTGATTTTTTATAAGCGCATGAGTCCAGTGAAGATAATTTCGTTCGATCTGGATGACACTTTATATGACAATATTCCCGTAATTGCTAATGCAGAAAAAGTTTTCGCATCATATTTATGTAAAAAATATTTTTTACCCGATATGGCGAGAGATCCTGATTTTTGGATGATTATGCGGAGTGAATGCTGTATAAAAGATCCTAAACTTGAAGATGATATGTCATTGTGGCGTCAAAAATCCTTGCAACGCGGTTTAAAAAAATTTGGCATAGTATTGGATGAAAAATCGGCGACGGACGAAGTAAAACGCTTTGTTCGCATAAGATCAGATTTTAAGGTTCCTGCGTCCAGTTTAAAACTACTTGAGAATTTAAAAAAAAATTACCATCTAGTGGCGTTGTCTAATGGTAATTCAGATCTTAATCAGAACGGTCTTGCTCCTTATTTTGATCTTGATTTGCGCCCTTCCTATGCAGGGGATCGTCGTAAACCGTCAAGTGATTTGTTCCTGCGGGCCGCTTCTTTCTTTAATGTCAGCCCATATGAGATCCTGCATATTGGAGATGATCCTGTAACCGATGTCCGAGGAGCCGTGGGGGCAGGATGCCAGTGTATATGGTTTTGCGGCGGATTTGCAGGACTAAACGCCGGGTGGGAAAACATTAGAGTTTTGCCACATGTGCAGATTAGTAAGTTTGAAGATTTGCGCAGATTATTATCAGCATGATTTAAAGACATTTTTGATAAAAATGTCATTACCTGATTTTATCAAAAAGGTAAGATACGCTCCCCTATCTGCTGTACTACAAGGTTTGAGACATCATTTTCGCAGTAAATATTTTTGTATGTCTTAATTTGTTATGAGTGCAACACAACATATTAATTATGTTGACGTTTTTGTGTATGACGCATTCTGATAAAAGATTGTGAACGGTAAAACAATGGCTGACAAGACAAGTGATTTTTTACTTAAAAATTTAAACGAAGCTCAATGTGAGGCAGTAAGTGCTCCTCTACAAAATATGCTTATCGTGGCTGGTGCCGGTACTGGTAAAACTCGTGTCCTTGTGTCGCGAATTTCGTGGCTTTTAAAGGTTGAAAAAATTCCTTCTCGTTCCATTATGGCAGTTACATTTACCAATAAAGCGGCCCTTGAAATGCGTGAGCGCATAGGCTCATTAGTAGGGGAGGTTACTCTGCGTTCGATGTGGACATCGACATTCCATTCGATATGCTTACGCCTGCTACGGTCCTATGCCGGTCAGGCTGGGTTGAATCCCAGTTTTACTGTACTTGACACTGAGGGACAGAAACTGCTGGTAAAGCGTATAGAGCAAGATCTTGATATCAGTATTAAAGATTACAAGCCTGCGCAAATAGCGGCGGCAATTGCTAGACTTAAGGAAAAAGGAATGCGTGCTGCTGAATTTTTAAACAAATATCAGTCCACAAGTCCATTGCAAAGAGTTTTGGCTAAGGTTTATCCGGTATATGAGGAAAGTTGCCGTCGAGAAGATCTAGTGGATTTTAGTGAACTCTTACTTCGTGCCATGGAACTCCTGCGTGACAACGAAGAAATAAAAAAATTGCAACATCGCCGCTTCAAGGAAATTTTGGTTGACGAGTTTCAGGATACCAATACTCCTCAATATGAATTGTTACGACTCATGGTAGGGCCCGATACTCACGTTTTGGCTGTAGGAGACGATGATCAATCGATTTACGGCTGGCGCGGCGCAGATGTTTCCAATATGAAACATTTTTGTGATGACTTCAAGAACGTCAAGGTTGTTTCATTGCTACAAAACTATCGGTCGAAACAAAATATTTTGGACATTGCCAATACGCTAATCAGCGGTAACGACGATCGTCTTATTGAGAAAAATCTGCGTGGTGTGTCTGATGCAGGCGAAAAAGTTACGATCCTTCATTGTCGTAGCGGATATTTTGAAAGTATAAATGTAGGAAATACAATTGCATTATTGCTCAAATCTGGAGCGAAAGCCTCTGATATTGCTGTTTTGTATAGAAACAACTCCCTGTCTGCTCCTATTGAAGCTGAGCTTTCAAATCGCGGGATCCCTTACGCTGTTTACGGAGGCTTAAAGTTCTTTGATCGAGCCGAGGTTCAGGATGCATTGGCGTATCTACGCATTCTTCTAAATGATGCCGATGATACTGCGCTTTTGCGTATTATTAACGTGCCTTCACGCAAGATTGGTCCCAAAGTTGTAGAGAGTCTAAGGCGTATATCTGCCGATCGTAGTTGTTCGGTTATGCAGGCAATACAGCTAATTTCAGATTATGGAAATAATGAAGGAACTGCAAAGGAATTAAAGTCTCTTGCCAAAAAGCTTGCTGTCTTTAAGGAGCTTATGGATTCATTAAAGGAATTTCGTAACAACAACGATTCTCTTTCCGATCTCGTAAAGGAAGTTATTACGCGCAGTGGACTCTATGAAATGTACATGGCTAGGGATGACAAGGAAGAACGCGGAAAATATGATAATCAGCGTCATTTGAACCTTGAACAGTTGGTATCCAATGCGGCTGAGTTTGAGAATCGAGCGTTGAGCAATGCGCTAGATTTGCAACATAGCAAAGATGAAGAAGGAACTGTAGGAAATTATGACAGGAGAAACATGCTCCTAGATTTTTTATCTTCTGTTTCTTTGGCGGCGGGGACGGAATTGTCAGAAGATGGGAGGAACGATACTATGCACGCAGCCGTAAATCTTATGACAATTCATGCCTCTAAGGGATTGGAATTTAAATATGTTTTTCTGATTGCCTTTGATAACGGAATATTGCCTTCATTGCGCGGAGGATTCGAGCGAGACTCCTCGGAAGAGCGTCGCTTGGCCTATGTAGGAGTAACGCGAGCAATTGACAAACTTTTTATCAGCTATTCAGATATTCGTACCATGTATGGTTCTCAGGATGCAACCGGCCCCAGCATATTTCTGCGTGATGTTGTACGCAGTTATTATGGGCAGAGAGAAAAGCCATTTGAGGTATTGAGCTAACAACTTTGCAAACTTGATGACGGATAAAACTCTGATATAGGATGGCCTTGATTTTTTATATTTAGCACAATAGTATGCAACCAAAAGGGGCAATGATTAGAAAAACGTCTCCGAGCGTATTTAAATATGTTATTATTATGTTCATCGCTCGATGAAGGGCGACTCTTCGCCGGAGTGAGATCAAGATCCTGCTTTCAGATTGTCCCGGTATCAAACCCAGATTTCCCTGAATTAAAAGAAGGGGGCTAACCCTTTTGAGTATGGGGTGCTCTCCGACTATTGTCTGTTGTTTAACCAATCTTTTTTATGAATTTAAACGAACTCAAGATTACGCCGGTTCCTGAACTGGTTGCGATGTGTGAGAAAAATGGCATCGAAAACACTGCTCGCATGGGCAGAAAAGAGATTATCTTTCAGATCCTTAAAGCATGTGCAAAAGCCGGAGAGGATATTTACGGCGAGGGTGTGATTGAAATTCTACCTGACGGTTTCGGTTTTTTGCGTAGCGCCGACAGCTCATATCTAGCAGGCCCCGATGACATCTATGTTTCTCCCAGTCAGGTTCGTCGCTTTAATTTACGTACGGGCGATTCTATTTCTGGAAAAATTCGACCGCCTAAAGACGGAGAGCGTTATTTCGCCTTACTTAAAGTAGACTCGGTAAATTTTGACAAGCCAGAGAATTCGCGCAATAAAATTCTGTTTGAAAACCTTACCCCCTTGTTTGCAAGTTCAAGAATGCGTCTTGAGTTGGGTAACGGATCTAAAGAAGATTTGACTGCGCGCGTTATAGATTTGGTAGCTCCAATTGGTAAAGGTAATCGCGGATTGATAGTAGCTCCGCCCAAGGCCGGTAAGACCATGTTGTTGCAGAATGTGGCCCATTCCATAGCAGTAAATTATCCTGAGTGCATTCTGATTGTTTTGCTCATTGACGAACGTCCTGAAGAAGTTACGGAAATGAAGCGTATGGTAAAGGGTGAAGTTGTTGCTTCGACCTTCGATGAACCGGCAACTCGTCATGTACAGGTTGCGGAAATGGTGATCGAGAAGGCCAAACGATTGGTAGAGCATAAACGAGATGTTGTGATTTTAATGGATTCGATTACTCGTCTTGCGCGTGCCTACAACACTGTGATCCCTTCATCGGGAAAGGTACTTACTGGTGGCGTGGATGCGAATGCCTTACAGCGACCTAAGCGTCTGTTTGGCGCGGCGCGTAATGTAGAGGAGGGCGGTTCTCTTACCATTCTTGCCACAGCTTTGGTTGATACCGGTTCTAAGATGGACGAGGTTATCTACGAGGAGTTTAAGGGTACCGGAAATATGGAATTGCAATTATCGCGCAAGATCTCCGAGAAAAGGGTCTATCCTGCCATTGATGTCACTCGTTCTGGAACTCGTCGCGAGGAATTGTTAACTACCCCCGATGAGTTATCGAAGATGTGGGTTTTGCGCAAATTCCTTCATCCCATGGGTGAAATTGAAGCCATGGAATTCCTTATTGATAAACTATCGCTGACTAAAACTAATGCCGAATTCTTTGAGGCAATGAAGCGAGTTTAAAGTAAACGGCCCTGCTGGGCCGTTTTTTCGATTTTAAGGTCCTGATTCATTATGATTAATGTATTGCTCTTATGCGGAGGAGATGGTGCCGAGCATTCTGTCTCTTTGGTATCCGCAGATTTTCTTGAGGAAAAATTAAATGATATACCTGATTTTAAGGTGCTGAGAGCGGAGATCCATAATCACGGTTTCCATTTAAAGAATTGTTGCGGCTATTTCGACGCGGATGGATCGTTTCGTTACGGTGAGGAAGTATTTCAAGTAGATTGTGTGGTCCCTTGTATTCACGGAGTTCCCGGTGAGACGGGAGATATTCAATCCTTTCTTGATATGTACAACATTCCTTTTATAGGGTGTGGAAGTGAGGCCTCGCGCAATTGTTTTAATAAAATTACCACCAAGCTTTATTTAAACGCTTTGGGGATCCCAAATTCTCCATTTGTTATGCTGGCCTTGAATAACGACTATTATCGAAAACAAGCATTTGAATTTTTCGATAAATATCGTGATGTTTATGTTAAAGCAGCAAGTCAGGGGTCGTCGGTAGGTTGCTATCATGTCGCAAATCGTGAAGAACTGGCTGACAAAATTACGCAGGCTTTCTCTTATAGTAATGAAGTGATTTTGGAAAAGAACGTCATTCATCGCGAGCTGGAATGCGCAGCTTATGAAACTGATGAAGGTTTGGTCATCACGGAGCCAGGCGAAATTATTATTCCCGAGAATGCATTTTATACCTACGAGGAGAAATACTCTAAAGACAGTGGAACAACCACCACCGTGGAACCATCGGATCTAAAAAAAAGCATAATAGAGGAGATACGTTCCATGGCTCGTCGAGCCTTCGTAGGCTTAAAGCTACGAGACCTTTCGCGTATAGACTTTTTTTTAAGCAAAGAAGACGGCATACTAATCAACGAGATTAATACTTTCCCCGGAGAAACTCCTATATCAATGTTTCCAAAGCTCTTGGAGCATCATGGGGACAATATGACAGATTTTCTTTCGCAGGCTGTAAGACGAGCTGTAAAAAGAAAAACGCAACAGATATAAAATTAAGCCTTTAAAAAGTAGGAACTAAAAAAGGGAGCACAAACTCCCTTTTTATATCTTAGTCTCGAGCTAGATAAAACTTTCAATAAAGCTTTTAATTGCATCCTTAGGCATAGCACCTACTTGCTTACCAACCACCTCTCCGTTTTTATAGATAAGCATAGTTGGGATGCTCATGATCCCAAGTTGGCCGGCATAAGCGGTATTCTTATCTATGTCAACTTTTACGAATTTTACCTGAGGCATTTCCTCAGACAATTCATCGAGGCTAGGGGCAACCATTTTGCAAGGACCGCACCACGTAGCCCAAAAATCAACCAGAACTGGCAGATCGGACTTAATGACTTCCTGCTCGAAGTCGTTGTCATTAATGTGGAGAACTTTGCTCATAAAACACTCCCTATAAAGCAGACAAATCAATATTATCACGGCAATACGAATATTGCCGTGAAATGATTTTTTTGATCAGCAGGAGCTTGAAAGATTCCCCGTTAAAGACCGTTTAAAAATAAATTTGCTGAGCCAATTAAGTACAATGCCGTAGATAGGTACAAAAATAATAAGGTTGGCAGCTGCTTTTACTACGTAATCGAATGTTGCAAGCTCAAACCAATTCTCTGCCATAAAGGGGACGGGGCAGGCGACGAAGGCAACGGCAAAAAAAACATATGTATCGAGCATGTTCCCGAAAATTCCGGATGCTGCGGGAGCCGGCCACCAGCGTTTCATATTACGCAGGCGCTGGAATACCAAAATATCAGCTAACTGCCCCAGCACATAGGCTGAAAAAGATGCCAAGGATATGCGGAATACAAATAAGCTGAAATTACTAAGAGCTCCAAGTCCTTGCCAAGTTCCTTGTTCAAATAATGTTCCGGCTATGTAAGAAAGGATCAGTGCGGGGAGCATCGCAAAAAAAACTATGATGCGAGCACGGTGTTGCCCATAGATCCTAGTAGTTAAATCGGTGGCCAAGAATATGAAAGGATACGTAAAGGTTCCCACTGTCGTGTTCAGTCCGAACATGCTGATGGGAATTTGTACGGCATAGTTACTAAGAACTATGATAAAAATATGGAAAAACCAAAGCTTTTTTAAAGGGAAAGAAATATCGTTCATGATTTTCGTTTCAGGATGATAAGTTGTAAAAGAAAGAACGTACCCGATCAAACGGGCAAGTTATTGTACTCTTAATTTTTTTGATCGGCGTACAATCATGTTTGCAGTACCAGTAATTGGTTTTAATTAAATTTAGGAATGATGATATGAATTACAAAACAGATTTAATATTAATTGACGGATCATCATTTCTTTATCGGGCATTTCATGCATCCAAGGGCGGTTTTACCACAAAAAGTGGAATACCTACGGGCGTGACGTTGATAATGGTCAATATGTTGCGCCGCATCATTAAAGCCTATCCGTCCTCTCCTATAATTGCCGTATTTGACGCCAAGGGGAAAAGCTTTCGAACGGATTTGTACGCTGATTACAAGGCCACGCGTCCTCCCATGCCCAATGAATTGCAAATCCAGCTTGAGTATGTGCGCAAACTCGTTGTTGGAATGGGATTACCATATGTCAGTGTACAGGGGGTCGAGGCCGATGACGTTTTAGGTTCCTATGCTGCCATTGCTAATAAAAAAGGCCTGCGAACGGTTATTTGTACCGGTGATAAGGATTTGGCCCAGCTGGTGAATGAAAATATAACCTTGTTGGATACTATGAATGACAAGGCGTACGACCGAAATGCCGTATATGAAAAATACGGAGTATATCCTGAGCATATTACTGATCTTTTGGCGTTGAAGGGGGACAGTTCGGATAATATTCCCGGTATGAGCGGATGCGGCGAAAAGACGGCCGTAGCCCTTATTAACGGTTTAGGAGGAATAGAGGAAATATATAAACGGCGCGAAGAAATCGCTTCATTAAGTTTTCGCGGGGCTAAAAATTTTAAAGCCAAGTATGAAGAAGCGATAGAAAGCGTTCGACTTTCGTACAAACTTGCTCTTATAAAATGCGACGTTGAGTTGCCGCTCAATCTTGATGAGGTGAAACCTCCTAAGCCTGATATAAATGCTCTTTTATCTCTTTATGAAACATTGGAATTTAAGCGCTTGCATGACGAATTGATGCAGATTTCCTTAATTTCGTCACTGCGCGGATCGGAAGCGGTAGCAAAGGAGCGGGCAACGAACGAAACCAAAACAACCGAGTTCGAAGAGCATAGTCAAGAGGATTTTTTCAAGAGCAATATTAAAGCCCGTTTGGTTCTAACAAATGATGATCTGGCAAATCTGCTGTCTAAGATAATGCAGGCCAAGCTGTTAGCGCTTGATACCGAAACCACTTCCTTGCGGACTGAGCAGGCATCGCTGGTAGGTATTTCTTTATGTATCGCTGATGACGAAGCATGGTATATACCTGTAGGGCACAGCTATATAGGAGTGCCACAACAGTTATCTTTAGAAGTGGTACTTAATAGTCTTGATGAGTGTTTTTGTTCGGGGAATATTAAGATAATAGGACACAACATTAAGTACGACATGTTGGTGTTGGCTCGTCATGGAATGAACATAAAGAAAAACGTGATGGCAGATACTATGGTCATTGCTCATCTCTTGGATTCATCCCAAGGCGTGTCCATGGATGAGCTTGCATTACGTTATCTAAATTATAAGGACATTAGCTACGATGATATTACCGGTAAGGGGCGTAAGCGATTAAATTTCAGCCAAGTACCCGTAGAAAAAGCTTGCAATTATTCAGCGGAAGATGCATGGGTAACGTTGAGACTTTATAAATCCCTTATGCCTTTGCTCGAAGCCAAACCTGCCCTATTAAAGGCCTTTATAGATCAGGAAATGCCGTTGATCAATGTTCTGTTCGCCATGGAAATGAACGGAGTAAAGGTTGATCGGGCAGTACTTGCAACGCAAAACAAAACACTCCTTTCCGAAATGAAGCAAATGCAAGAGGATGTGTATATTTCTGCGGGAGAACATTTCAATATTGCATCGCCTAAGCAGTTAGGTACTGTGCTATTTGAAAAACTTGGCATACCCTATCCTAAGAAACGAAAGGCAGGGGCCTCGTATTCAACTGCGGAAGATGTGTTAGAGGCAGTCGCTCCAGACTATGATATTGCCAACCTGGTTCTGCGTTTTAGGGCGCTATCAAAACTTATCTCGACCTATACCGAGAAACTTCAAACGCTAATTGATCCTGAATCTGGGCGAATTTATACCTCTTTTAACCCAGCAGGTACGGTGACTGGACGATTGTCTTCATCGGATCCTAATTTACAAAATATTCCGGCTCGAACTCACGAAGGAAAATTGATACGTAAGGCTTTTGTTGCGCCGTCAGGTTATGTATTAGTATCCGCCGATTATTCGCAAATCGAGTTACGTCTTATTGCGCATATTGCTGGTGACGAGGGACTTATAAAAGCCTTCCGAGCTGGTCTTGATATTCATAGAGCAACGGCGGCAGAGGTGTTGGGAAAGAATGTGGGGGAAGTTAGTGATGAGGAACGTTCGCGGGCCAAGGCAACCAATTTCGGCCTGATGTACGGAATGGGGGCTTTCGGATTAAAGCGTCAAACCGGTATGGGGATGTCCGAGGCAAAAGAGTATATAGAACGTTATTTTGCTCGTTACCCTTACGTGCATGATTACATGGAAAAGACCAAGGTATTTGCACGTGAGCACGGCTATGTAAAAACAATTACCAATCGTGAAATAGTAATTCCTAATATAAATTCTGCCAACCAGATGGCCCAGCGCGGGGCCGAAAGAGCAGCAATTAATGCGCCCATGCAGGGTAGTGCGGCCGACATTATTAAGTTGGCTATGATCAAGATTCAAAAATGGATAGACGGGCTTAGCCCCGATCTTGTGCGTATGACCGTGCAGGTTCATGACGAATTGCTGTTCGAGGTAAAAAAAGACTTTGTAGATGAGGCATTGCCAGTGATCAAAGGTACGATGGAGGGGATCGTAAAATTAAGCGTTCCCCTTGAAGTGGGTATAGGCATTGCGGATAACTGGGGAGATGCTCATTAATTGTTTAGTAATTCATCAATTGGGCGTTCTATAAGTTCGATGGTTTTATCCGAGATGTATACATAACTGTATTTCTTTCCCCACCCTCCCAAAGATAGGCGCATTATTATTCCGGATGCTGGATCTCGGTGGCATCCGAAAATATGGAAATGTCCGTGGATAAGAATGCGACATTGTTGTTTTAATGCTAGTATTTCGGCTTCTTTTTTTATGACGAGTTCATCCTCAGGGGTTATGTTTCTGTAGGCTTCAGCCTGTGCACTTTTGGACCTTATTGCGGAGCCAATATAATTTCGGATGAAAAAGGGAAGTAAACGAAAAAGCCCCAAGGCTAAGCGGTTGTGACAAAGTTTGCGGAAACGTTTAAGGCCTTGATCGTGAAGACACAAAAGATCTCCGTGGATCAATAGAGCTTTTCCTTGCGGTGTATCCAAAAGATATTCATCAGGCAACAAAGTCATGCTGAGAAAACGACAAGCATTTTTATCAACAAGATAGTCTCGATTCCCACATTGAAATTTAATGTTCACCTTTCGTTTTACGAGACTTTGTATAATCCCTTGCAGGCGTGTTATCATGGCGTCGTTTTTGTTGATGCCCACAAAGAAGTCGAAAAAATCTCCTGCAATAATCAGATCCGTATCATCGGCAAGTCGTTTTGTAAAACTTTCAAAAGCCTGAATTAATTCAGGCCTATGAACTGAAAGGTGAAGATCCGAAATTATTACAGTTTGGCGCACAAAAATCAGTCTGCAATCACGGCGTCGATAATTTCAACTGTTTCACAGGGAACGTCGCTGTAATAGGAGCGATTACCGGTGCGAACGGATTCGATCTTCTTAACGACATCCATCCCGTCCACTACTTTCCCAAATACTGCATATCCCCAACCTTCACGATCCTTACTACGGAAATTCAAAAAGTCGTTATCAACAGTGTTGATAAAGAATTGAGCAGTGGCGGAATGAGGGTCCATAGTACGAGCCATGGCAATTGTGCCGGTTTCATTTTTAAGCCCGTTATCAGCCTCGTTGGCAATGGGATCATCGGTAGGCTTTTGTTCCAAATCAGCTGTCATTCCACCACCTTGGATCATGAATCCTTTTATGACGCGGTGGAAGATGGTTCCATTGTAAAAGCCTTTTTTTACATAGTTTTCAAAATTTGCAGCAGTTTTAGGCGCATGTTCGTAATCAAGTTCCAAGGAAATGTCGCCAAAGTTTGTTTTTAAAATGATCATTATGTTTCCTGTTGAATTATTTTTTTGAAATATCATCAATACCCTGTTGAACTCTTTCCGCTTTGATTAAAGGAGTAATTGTCGATCAAAAAAATGTTAACCGATCAACTTTCCAGCGGATCTATCTTCACAGGTTAGAAAGGTTTATCTTATCCTATCGTATGTTTCTAAACATGTGCAAGTATAGCATTTGGAGAAAACAAAATACGTTTTGGGTAACCCGACCAAATAGGGTGACTGACTAAAATGTTTGAACAAAGCGGTGTTAAAACGTAGTTGTTCAAGTAATCCTACGTACTTTTGTATTTGAATAAGAACTACTAAATGATGAGGTAGGTAAAAGTACGGAAGTAAAGAAAGGATCTTTTCCGTACTTTGTTTTTTGAGGCTATACTATCGACGTTTCATGGTAAAACTATTGTGCACCGTTTCTTGTTTGCTTCGAGGTTAGATAAATTTACCTCGGTATTATTTCGATAAAAAGTCAATTAAGGTACGCTTATATGCTCAGGATCCATAACTCTCTTTCCAAAAAAAAAGAGAATTTCACTCCAATCAATCCAGGCAGGATCGGAATGTATGTATGTGGTGTGACCGTTTATGATCTGTGTCATATAGGCCATGCTCGTACATTTGTAAACTTTGATGTCATTGTAAGATATTTGCGCTATTGCGGTTATGACGTAACCTATGTGCGTAATATCACCGATATAGATGATAAAATTATTCGTCGTGCGGGCGAACGTAACATACCAACTAAGGATTTGTCTGAGCATTTTATAGAAGAGATGCACAAGGATTTCGATGCCTTGGGGATCAAGCGCCCTGATATTGAGCCTAAGGCGACACAGAATATAGATGTCATTATTGATTTGGTAAAAAAGCTTATTGACTCCGATCATGCTTATGTTGCTGAAAACGGGGACGTGTGTTTCCGTATAGAGTCTTTTCCTGATTATGGGCGCCTTTCGGGACAAAAACTTGAGGAGCTACAGGCCGGAGCGCGCGTGGAAGTTGCTGAAGGAAAACGTAGCCCGTTGGATTTTGTCTTATGGAAAATGAGCAAACCTGGTGAACCTTCCTGGGATTCTCCGTGGGGTAAAGGACGTCCCGGTTGGCATATCGAGTGTTCGGCCATGAACAGCCGCTTTCTGGGAACAAAATTCGATATTCACGGTGGCGGTTCGGATTTGCTGTTTCCTCACCATGAGAATGAGATCGCACAAAGTTGCTGTGCGTTTAATACATCATATGTAAATTATTGGATGCACTCTGGCATGGTGATGATAAATGAACAGAAGATGTCAAAGTCGCTGCATAACTTTTTCACCATACGCGATGTATTAAAAGAATATGATCCTGAAAGCGTAAGATTCTTCCTTATGTCAGGTCAGTACCGCAGTGCCTTAAATTACTCTCATGAGAATTTAGATAAAGCTCGCGCTGCGCTGACTAGACTTTACACGACATTACGCGGAATTAAGGCAATCAGGCCAGATTGTGCAGAAGATGAATATACATCTATGTTCAAAGAGTATATGGATGATGATTTTAATACTCCAGGTGCAATTGCGGTACTTTTTGATCTAGCAAAAAGGATCAATAAGGAGAGCGGCGAAAAGGCGGCCAAGTTGGCGGGGCGTCTTAAGGAATTGGGTAGCGTATTGGGTATTTTGGAACAGCAACCGGATGAGTTCTTAAAGAGCGGTTCGTCAGAAGATACGGATACGGCTGTAATTGAAGCTCTGATTTTAGAGCGAAATGAGGCACGAAAAACTAAGGATTGGGGACGAGCTGATGCAGCACGTGATAAGCTCAAAGCAATGAGGATTGAGCTTGAGGACGGGCCTTCCGGTACCTCTTGGCGTCGAATCTAACTGATTAAACGGCTGGACCTTTTGTGTTCGGCTGTTTTTTTGCAGGCAAAGGACAGGGATCGCTTATGTACTTGGAAAAAGCGGAAATAAGAAATTTTCGTGGAATTCGCGAACTTAAAATTGATTTTGAAGAGGAGTGTACGGTCCTTATAGGTGAAAATTCTTGGGGAAAATCTTCTTTACTGCGCGGCTTGTGGACCGTATTGGGGTGCGGTGAGCAACTTTGCTCGTTTACTAAAGAAGATCTATATATCCCTATCCCGCTTTTGGACGAGGATACTGAGAGTCACGCCTGTGACAATTACGCAAATGGATTTGCGTCTTTTACTGCTGAGACGGATAAGCGTCCGTATTTGAATTTTTTCAATGAATTTCGTAAGCGTCGAGATCGTACCTTAAAAGAAATGCAACTAGCTGCTGAAAACGGAAGCTCTTTCTATAAAAAGGAATTTGAATTTTCTCGTTGTGACGTATTTAGAAAGAAAACTGATGTTTTGCAGTTTGATTTAATTTTTGCAGAAGGTACCAGCGGTTCCGAGCTTTTAAATCATGAGTCTTTGAGAAAATTCTGGTCATACAGCAATGACGGTGTCTACAGGTTGCATTGGCGTATTAAGGCTAGAGATCACAATGGAAAATTTGAAACCAGACATGATCTATTATGTCGTAGCGGTGCCTCATTTGTTGAACAAAAGTCCGCTATTTTGACCATTATCAAATTAAATCCGGTCATGAGAATACGCGATCAGCGTATGCAATCATCTTCCCCTTCCGATGAAAAGCGTTTGCATGGTGAAGGAGGCCAGATTTTTGAAAGCCTTTCCAATGCTTTTAAAAACGACGTCGCTATTTCTGCTCCGGAGATGCGACATCAGTTGGAAAGTCTTGATGAATTTTCTCGTCGTTATCTGGGTAACTATTCCGGACAAAGGATTATTCCGCTTTCGTCAGGAAATGGGCGTAATACCGATATTATAGGACGACCGGTTTCGATCGAAACGATGTCCACCCTGCGCGAGACCATGCAAAGACCAGGTATCAACAAGGTGAAGGTGTTAACTACACTGCTTGCAGGAGTTGTTATGTCTTCTCAGGGAGACAGGGTAATATGTAAGGAAGCGTCTCCCATAATTATCTTTGAAGACATTGAAGCGCGCTTTCATCCTTCGTTGCTTCTTTCATTTTGGTCGATAATAAATGCTGTTCCAGTACAGAAAATTGTAACTACTAATTCAGGAGATCTTCTCTCGGCAATACCACTTCAAGCCCTACGCAGATTGTATCGTCCTTATTACGATACCCGTAGCTATAAAGCGGATCTGCATTCTTTGTCAACCGACGATCAACGTCGTATTGCCTTTCATTTGCGAATAAATCGTCCTATGACTTTTTTTGCTAGAACATGGCTTTTGGTTGAAGGGGAAACAGAAATTTGGGTATTATCGCAGGCAGCCGCCATTATGGGCATAAGTCTGCAATGTAACGGGATCAGACCGTTAGAGTTTGCTCAATGCGGTTTATCCCCCATAATTAAATTGGCAAGGCAGCTTGGTATCGCTTTTTACGTAGTTACTGACGGAGACGATGCAGGAAAGTCTTATTGCGACGTAGTAAGAAATTATGTTCCGCCCAAACGACTGCCTGCCCATCTGACCCAGCTTCCCGCGAAGGATATAGAGCATTACCTATATCACGCAGGATATGCAGATGTGTATTTAAGATGTGCAGGAATTCGCGGGGCTTTGCGTAAAGGAACATCAGTTGACAAGATTATAGACATAGCTATTAGGAAACGCTCAAAGCCAGGACTGGCGGTAGAAGTAATTGCAGAAATGCAACGACGAGGTTGCAAGGGGGTTCCGCCAGCAATAGTAGATCTTATCAACAGACTTACGGCATTAAGTCGAGGTGATTTTTTGTAGCTTACTCTATATTTTGTACCTGCTCGCGCATTTGCTCGATAAGGACTTTAAAATCCACTGCTAGGTGAGTCAGCTCTAGGGATGAGGTTTTGGATGCCATGGTATTGGCTTCGCGATTGAATTCCTGCATCATGAAATCCAGCCTTTTGCCGCATACTCCGCCTGAAGAAAGTATGTTAAAAACCTCACACACATGAGAGCGCAGGCGGTCATATTCTTCCTGAATGTCATCCCGCTCGGCCATTAAAACCACCTCCTGTTCGAGGCGGTTGATGTCGAACTTGACATCACTGCAAACTGAATTTAAATGCTTGAGAAGCCTTTCTCTTTCCAGCTTGGAAAGATCATGAAGCTTGTTTTTAATTATATCAAGACCTGCTGAAATAGAGTTTAATCGTTGAATCAGAGCCAATTTTAGCTTTTCTCCTTCGCGAATACGAGATTGAACGAATAAGTCCAAGGCCTTTTCGAAGGTATCCATCACGAGTTCAGAAATTTTTTCGTCACTATTTTTCGTTATGAGGATCCCTGGACAGTTGAGCAATTGTGCAAGATTGTTTGATTGTAAAGATAAATAATGGCCTATGTCTTGTTCAATCTTGGCCAGATGTTTGACGTATTGAAGGTCCACCTCAAGATTTTGTACTTGATTACGTTCAACGAGGACAGCACACTCTATTTTTCCTCGATTAACACGCTTTGAAAGTTTTTCTTTTAACGTTGTATACATACATTGCACGGTCATGTCTTCGCAACGAAGACTGAAGTCAAAATAGCGGTTATTTACACTGCGCAATTGCAAGGTGATTTTGAGGTCTTTTGAATTTGAAAAAGCCTGTCCAGATCCTGTCATACTGCAAATATCGGCCATTTTCTTCTCCCTAAGGCACATTTGCATCTTTTTATACAACCCATTTGCATGCGGTAAGAAATTGATGCGGTAGAATAACGAATGTTTTTGAATCAATTTTAGCGGAGAGATTGGCATGCAGGAATATCAGCGTAAATTTATCGAATTGGCGCTTGATCGCGGCGTTTTGAAATTCGGAGATTTCGTTCTAAAGTCTGGTCGCAACAGTCCTTATTTTTTTAATGCCGGAGGGTTTTCAACCGGTAGCGATTTGGCCGCGTTGGGATCATGCTATGCACATGCCTTGATAGACAGCAGGGTTGATTTTGATGTTTTGTTCGGTCCAGCCTATAAGGGAATTCCTTTGGCCTGTGCTACGGCAATGGCTTTGGCCTTGGAACACAATCGCAATATACCGTGGGTTTTTAATCGCAAGGAGAAAAAAGATCACGGAGAGGGTGGCAATTTGGTAGGTGCCTCACTGAGGGGACGAGTTTTACTTGTTGATGATGTGATCACGGCCGGTACCGCTATAAGGGAATCAGCAGAGATTATTCAAAATGCTGGAGCTGACTTTACGGCCGCCCTTATCGCTTTAAATCGTAAAGAAAAAGGACGTGGTGACAGGAGTGCCATCGAAGAGGCAGAGAATGAACTTGGCATCAAAGTGATATCCATAGTGTCCTTTGACGATCTTATTGAATTCGTTAAAAAGGACTCGGTGCTTAAAGAGCATTTGGAGTCCATGCTTGAATATCGTAGACAATACGGAGTTTGATTTCAGGAGTAATTGTTTTCCAAGGAGGATCGCATGAGATCCTCTTTGTTCTGGGCCTTGTTTTGCTTTAGGGCTCCTTCTAGGCTGAAAACACATCCGCAATAACGCTGATTGTAAAAAGCAATTTCTTTTACGAGCTTGTATCTCCTTTCGACAAGCCCTCCTTTGCGCCAGTCCTTGTCCCAATATAAAGTTCCATTACATTCTTTTTGTGCTCTGTATCCTGCAGCGTCAACCTGTTGTTTGTTTTTCCATCTAGAGGTGGCAAGAGTTGTGGTAAAGATATTGATCCCCCGTTCTTTTGCAAAATATGCCGTTGCCTTAAGACGCATATAGAAGCATTCTTCACAACGAGCCGAACGTTCGGGACAGCTTTCAAGTCCTTTTACCGCCTCAAACCATTTTTGTGGCTCGTAATCTCCTATCACGGCTTCCACTCCCGTCAAATCGCAAAGATGTACCAATTCATCCCGTCTTTTTTCATATTCTTTCCTGGGATGAATGTTCGGATTGAAGAAAAATAGTATGGGGTTGATTTTATTAAACAGCAGACACTCCAAAACGGCGGTAGAGCAGGGAGCACAGCAACAATGGACAACTATATTTTTTTCTCCGTGCGGAATATCTAATTCGGTACAGGGAGATGATGACGCATAATCTTTTGGAAGAGTAAAATCAAATTTCATATCGATAATCAATAAAGAGTATAATCCGGCGTCTTATGATTTGCGGGAGAGGACTTGATGCAACACTACCAAAAGTATACAGCAAGAAAAATACATAGCTCCCGTATCATGCGTTATGGCCAGATTTATTAGAGAGTGCAGATGAAAAATAAGTCGATGTTACGTTTGGCTTTGAGCGCGATAATTATTGTTATCGCATTGGGGACTGGATGGTGTGCCTATTTGTCGGACCCAACACCCAGAGTTTTGATCCCACAAATTTCGGGGGTGATAGCCTGTGCGGGAGCAATGCTGGCATGGAATTTTTTTTGCCTTAACATCCGCATATTTATATTCTTTCTTTTGTTATGTGCTCTTTATATTTCCGTTCCTTTTATCAGATTATGTATAGGCTCACCTTTGCGGACGAAGGAATTTATAACTGCCTTTGAAGCAGCATCCGCAGCATTTGTTCCCTTGATTTTTTTTGCTTTCACGGCCTCACAGGCAAAAAAAATGACGATCCGCACGATTTGCAATGGAGTCGTATTCTTTCTGACAGCTGTGCTGGTTCTTTTTCCAGGCTCTCTCTGGGCTTATTTCATAGCTACGAAACAGCTCTTAACCTCGGACATTATTTTAGCTTTTGCGCAGACCAACAGTGATGAAAGTACCGAGTATTTTAAAGCTCATGCGGATATTTATTGGGCACTAGCTTTTGTTTTTTGTTTGGTATTGTTGGCTTTATTTCTGCGTTCTTTGAAATTATGCAGATTCAGCGAATGTCGAAGCTTCAAGGGGCGTTTTGAATACGGGATCCTTTTGTTTGTTCTTAGTATTTATGAACTTGTTAACGTCATTCCCTCAGTTCCTTACTTGGCAACCTCGGTACTAAAAATTACCGGATCTCAGCTTGAGCAATATGCCAGATATTCTCAACAGACTGACAGCAGGGCAGAAAGACTTTCTAGTATAGGAGGGATCTCTTGTAAAAAAGGATATGCAGGTATTTATATGCTCGTGATTGGGGAGAGTGCTAACCGTGATCATATGCAGATCTACGGATACAAGCGGTCAAACACTCCTTTTATGTATGAGCTTCTAAAGAAAAAAAATTCCTTTATGTTTGAAAACTCTTACTCCAGTTTTCCCCAAACGGTTCCATCAGTGACCTATGCCTTAACAGGAAAAAATCAATATAACGGTGCGGATCTAGTGGATTCGTATTCCATTTTAGAGGTAGCAAGGAAAGCTGGATTTGAGATTTACTGGCTTTCCAATCAACGTAAAATAGGTGTTTATGAAACTCCAATTTCAGTAATATCTTCGGCGGCAGATCATGAAATTTGGCTTAATAACACCGCAAAGATGTACAGTCTTTTTCATGATGAACAGCTTGTTAATCACTTTCCCGATCTTTTAAATAAAAAGAATGTTCTTATTGTGGTACATGTCATGGGAAGTCATGCCCGATATGAGGAGCGAACACCGGATGGAGTTAAAGTTTATTCTGGTTCCTCTGATAAAAGAATAGACGATTACGATTCATCTATCTTGTACACCGATTTTGTCATAAGTGGTCTTTATAAAAAAATCAAAGATCTTCCACAGTTTAAGGCCATGATTTATTTTTCTGATCACGGAGAAGATGTTGATACCAAATTCGATCATAACCCCGCCGATTTTACTTTCCCAATGGTAAGGATCCCGTTGTTTATAACGGTATCAGACGGATATGCTGAGCAACATCGTAGTGTGACGCAGGCCCTTCGTAGTCACAAAAAAAATGTGTGGACCAATGATCTTTTGTATGACCTCATGTGTGGGTTAATGGGGCTTGAGGGGATGCCACAGTACGAGCCGCGTTTTGATCTTTCTTCTCCTTCCTATCGCTTAGGTAAAGACATGGCTGTAACCATGCACGGTGATCTAAAAGTGACAGAGGACAAGTTCTTCGGTCATTACACCAAATAAGAAATAAGCGAACAGGAAATACGGAAATCGCAAAAAAATCGGTTCTTTACTTGATATGTTCTAAAATAAAAGTATAATACTTGCACGTTTTGATGCTCCCACCAGTTGGGAGTGGATCAAAAACCAGCCCTACGTCTATAGGATGCGGCTGAGGAAACTCCCTCTAATCTTGAGGGAATTGTTAGTAAAGCGACATCTCCTCTTGTTATTTAGACAGGAAGGCGGATGTTTGCATGTTCTTTTATTATGGAGTCTGCAATGCAGAATCAGAGAATTAGGATCCGTCTTAAGGCCTACGATCACCGTTTAATCGATCATTCGACAGCAGAGATCGTTGAAACCGCAAAGCGCACCGGCGCTCAGGTCAAGGGTCCCATTCCGCTCCCTACCCGTAAGGAGCGCTATACCGTCCTCATTTCCCCGCACGTAAACAAAGATGCTCGTGATCAGTATGAAATTCGTACTCACAAGCGTTTAGTTGACATCGTGGAACCGACAGAAAAGACTGTTGACGCTTTGATGCGTCTCGATCTTGCCGCCGGTGTGGATGTTCAGATCAGCCTTCGTTAACAGATAGGGGATAAATACAATGTCAATCGGTTTAATCGGCCGCAAGCTTGGTATGACCCGTGTGTTTAACGAGAACGGCAAATCTGTTCCCGTCACCGTCATTCAGGTTGAGGCAAACCGCGTTACTCAGATTAAGAACGCAGAAACTGATGGCTATACTGCCATTCAGGTAACCACTGGCGAACGCAAAGCCAGTCGTATGACCAAGGCTGAGATAGGCCATTTTGCTAAGTCCGGCGTTGCAGCTGGTCGTGGCTTGTGGGAGTTCCGTCTTGAGCCTTCAGAGCTTGAAGCTTATCAGGTCGGCTCAGAGATCAAAGTAGACGCTTTCCAGGACGTTAAAAAAGTAGACGTCACCGGTACCTCCAAAGGTAAAGGTACTGCTGGTACCATTAAACGTTATCACTTCCTGCATCAGGATTACACTCACGGTAATTCCCGTTCGCACCGTGTCCCCGGTTCTACCGGTCAGAACCAGACCCCGGGTCGTGTGTTCAAGGGCAAGAAGATGGTCGGCCACATGGGTTCCGAGAAAGTCACCGTTATGGATCTCGAGCTCGTTCGTATTGACTCAGAGCGCAATTTACTCCTCGTTAAAGGAGCTGTGCCCGGTGCCAATAACGGCGATGTAATCGTAAGGCCGAGTGTCAAAGCTTAACCCGAGGTAAAGAAAATCATGGAATTAAAGATGATTGGCGCTGACAAGCCGCTGGAAGTGTCAGACACCACCTTCGGTCGTGAGTTCAATGAGCCGTTAGTTCATCAGGTAGTTGTTTCATATCTGAGCACTGCCCGTGCCGGTACCAAGGCTCAGAAGACTCGTTCCGAAGTTTCTGGCGGTGGCAAGAAGCCGTTCCGTCAGAAGGGAACCGGTCGCGCCCGTGCAGGTTCTTCCCGTTCTCCATTGTGGAGAGCAGGTGGCAAAATTTTTGCCGCAAAGCCCCAGGACTGGAGCCAGAAGGTCAACCGTAAGATGTATCGCGTTGCTATGCGTAGCATTCTTTCCGAGTTGGTACGTCAGGATCGCTTAATAGTCGTTGATGACTTTAAGGTGGAAGATTGCAAGACCAAGACCTTGGTAGCCAAGCTTAAGAGCATGGAACTGAAAGAGGCTTTGATTGTTACTGAGGCTTTTGACGAGAATCTCGTTTTGGCTTCACGTAATCTCTACAAAGTAGACGTCTGCCAGCCGGGAACCTCCGAGTTCAACCCTGTCAGCCTGATTGATTACGACAAGGTTGTGATGACTTCCGCCGCTGTCAAGAAGGTAGAGGAGATCTTGAAATGATTTCTGATGCACGTTTATTAAAGATTCTCGTAGCTCCGGTTGTTACTGAAAAGAGCACCGCCGAGAATGCTAAGAACACCTATGTGTTCAAGGTTGCTAATGATGCAACCAAAGAAGAAATCAAGGCTGCCGTGCAGAAAATTTTCGGTGTTGACGTAGCTGCCGTCCGTACCTTGAACGTAATGGGCAAGTCCCGTCGTACCGTTCATGGCATCGGTAAACGTTCTGATTGGAAGAAGGCTTATGTAACTCTTCCTCAGGGTGTTAGCATCGATGCGCAGGCTGCTCAGCAGGATGAGAAGGAGAGCAAATAATGGCTATCATAAAAGCAAAGCCTACCTCCCCGGCACGCCGTCACGTTGTCCAGATCAAGACCCCAGGCCTCTGGAAGGGCGGCCCGTTTTCTCCTTTAGTAGTGGAGAAGCGTAAGACCGGCGGTCGTGACAATTACGGCCACATTTCCACTCGTCACATTGGTGGCGGTCACAAGCAGCGTTATCGTTTGATTGATTTCAAACGTCAGAAGGATGGGATCGAGGCTCGTGTAGAGCGCGTTGAGTATGACCCTAACCGTTCTGCTCACATTGCTTTGATCCTTTATAAGGATGGCGTACGTTCCTACATTCTTGCCCCTAAGGGTTTGAAAGCAGGTGATACCGTTGTTTCCGGTGTAGATGCTCCCATTGAAGTAGGTAATACCCTTCCTATGGAGAACATCCCTCTTGGTACTGTGATTCACGGTGTTGAATTGGTTCCTGGTAACGGTGCTACTTTTGCTCGTTCCGCCGGAGCTTACTGTGAGTTGCTTGCCAAGGAAGGACAGTATGTAACTTTACGTATGCGTTCAGGCGAAATGCGTCGTGTGTTGGCAGCTGGTCGTGCAACTATCGGTGAGATCGGCAACGGTGAGCACATGCTTGCCCAGCTGGGTAAAGCCGGTGCCAAACGCTGGCGCGGCATCCGTCCTACCGTTCGCGGTATGTCAATGAACCCTATTGACCACCCGCATGGCGGTGGTGAGGGCCGAAACAAGGGTATTCAGCCGCGTTCACCGTGGGGTACTCCTTGCAAGGGCTTCAAGACCCGCAAGAACAAGCGTACTGAGAAGTACATTGTTCATCACCGTTAATCGTATAGCGAGGATTTAAAATGCCACGTTCTCTGAAGAAAGGACCTTTCATTGACGAGTCCTTACTGAAGAAGGTTCTGCAGAGCCAGCAGTCCGGCGATAAGAAGCCCATAAAGACCTGGTCCCGCCGTTCCGTTATTATTCCGGCTATGATCGGCATGACTATTGCCGTTCACAATGGTCGTCAGCACGTACCAGTATTTGTTACCGATGATATGATTGGTCACAAATTAGGTGAGTTTGCTCCGACCCGTACTTTCCATGGTCACGCTGCAGCCGATGCAAAGGCCGCTAAATAGGAGTAATAATCATGGAAGTTAAAGCTGTTCACAAATATGCTCGTTCTTCTGCACAGAAGGCTCGCTTGGTCGCTGATCAGGTTCGCGGTCTTCCTGTTCAGAAAGCACTTGATCTCCTGAAGTTCAGCCCTCGTAAGGCCGCTTCGTTGATCCGCAAGGTTGTTCTCTCTGCAGTAGCAAATGCCGCAAATAACAACGCGATGGATGTTGACTCTCTTGTGATTACCAAAATCATGGTTGATGAGGGTCCGTCTCTCAAGCGTATTATGCCGCGTGCAAAGGGCCGTGCTGATCGCATCGTGAAGCGCACTTCTCACATAACTGTATATGTTGCAGAGCAGGAGTAATTATGGGTCAGAAAATTAACCCTAACGGAATCCGTCTCGGCATCACCAAGCCCTATATTTCTACTTGGTATGCATCGAGCAAGGTTTTCCCCGCTTTCGTCAAGAGCGATAACGAAGTTCGTAAGTTCTTAACCGGCGAATTGAAGAATGCTTCTGTCTCAAAGATCGTAATTGATCGTCCTGCCAAGAGCATCCGTGTAACTATTTGCACCGCTCGTCCCGGTATCGTTATCGGTCGTAAGGGTGAAGATGTGGAGAAGTTACGTAAGCAGATTGCTAAGATCGCAGGTGTTCCCGCTCAGGTAAACATTTCTGAGATCCGTAAGCCCGATCTTGATTCAAAGATTGTCGCAGATAGCATTGCTTCGCAGCTCGAACGTCGTGTAATGTTCCGCCGCGCCATGAAGAAGGCAATTCAGAACGCTATGCGTGCTGGCGCCAAGGGCGTTAAGATTGAGGTGTCCGGCCGTCTTGGCGGTGCTGAAATCGCTCGTACTGAATGGTTGCGTGAAGGTCGCGTGCCTTTGCATACTCTGCGTGCCGATATCGACTATGCAGTTTCTGAAGCTGTGACCACCTACGGCGTTATTGGCGTTAAGGTTTGGATCTTCAAGGGAGAAATTCTTGGAGAGCTGCCTTTAGCTCAGGAAGAGACTGAGGATCGTAACGGCTCTGTTGCTCCCGCAGGACGCAGACATCGCCGTGATGATAATCAGGCCCGTAACGGTCGCGGCCGCCGCGGTGCATCGGCAGATAAAACCGGTGCCGCCAAGAAGGCTGAAGCCGCTCCAGCCGATGAAAAGGCTGAGTAACGGAGGAAAGTAAATGTTACAGCCTAAACGTACTAAATATCGTAAGACTCAGAAGGGACGTAATGAGGGCTTGTGCTATGCAGGTTCTAAAGTCGACTTTGGTGAGTTTGGTTTGAAGGCTACTTCTCGTGGTCAGATAACTTCTCGCGAAATCGAAGCAGCCCGTCGTGCTTTCACCCGTGAGATGAAGCGTGCCGGAAAGGTTTGGATCCGCGTGTTCCCCGATAAGCCGATTACCCAGAAAGCTCTCGGTGTTCGTATGGGTAAAGGTAAAGGTACCGTTGAGTACTGGGTCGCTCCCATTCAGCCCGGTCGTGTTCTCTTTGAAATCGGCGGTATTTCCGAGGAAGTCGCACGCGAGGCATTCCGTCTTGCTGCTGCTAAACTTTCCGTAACTACCACTTTTGTTCGTAAGCAGGTGATCTAATGCAGAGCAACGAGTTACGTAATAAGTCGGTTGCAGAGCTCAAGGAAGAGCTTGCCAACCTCAACCGCGAGCAGTTCAATCTGCGTTTCCAGCTCAAGACTGCACAGTTGCAGCAGACTGATAACGTAAGAAAGGTTCGCCGCGACATTGCCCGTGTCAAGACCATTCTTGCGCAAAAGCAGAACGCTCAGTGAGAGGAAAAGTAAATGTCAGAACAAAATACTTCACGTTCCCTCCGCGGACGTGTTGTCTCCGACAAGATGCAGAAGGCCTGCGTGGTCGCTGTTGAGCGTCGCGTCCAGCATCCGGTTTACGGAAAGACTGTGACCCGCACTACTAAGTTCCACGTTTCCGATCCCGAGAATACCGCACAAGTAGGCGATATCGTCGAGATCTGTGAGAGCCGTCCCGTATCCAAGACCATTTCTTGGAAGCTTTCCAAGGTTGTAGAAAAGGCTCAGGCTTAATCTAGACCGGATAAAAGCAAATATTTAGTAAAACCGCGATGCATGACGTTGCGGTTTTTTATTATTTGCGGTATTATGTAGCGCCTTCTGATCTTTGAGGTCGGAAGTTTGTTTTTTATCTTTAACCGGAGCATTTTAAAATGATCCAGATGCAAAGCATGCTTGACGTTGCCGATAATTCGGGCGCTCGTGCGGTAATGTGTGTGAAAGTCCTTGGGGGCTCTCACCGTCGTTATGCCGGCATTGGCGACATCATTAAGGTGTCTGTCAAAGAAGCGATCCCTCGCGGTAAGGTTAAGAAGGGCGATGTTGTTGATGCAGTCGTAGTTCGCACTAAGAAAGGTGTGCGTCGTCCCGACGGTTCACTCATTCGCTTTGATAGCAACGCTGCAGTTCTTTTAACTGCACAGCATGAGCCTATCGGCACTCGTATTTTCGGACCTGTTACACGTGAATTACGTACTGAACAGTTCATGAAGATTGTGTCATTGGCTCCTGAAGTACTCTAATCTAAGAGGGAATCAGCAACATGGCAGCGAAAATTCGCACCAATGACGAAGTTATCGTCATAACTGGCAAGGACAAGGGAAAGACCGGTAAGGTAACCCGTGTATTGACCAAGGAGCACAAGGTGGTGGTTGAGGGCATCAACGTCCACAAAAAGCACCAGAAAGCTAACCCTAACATTGGCCAGGCCGGCGGAATTGTTAATATCGAGGCTCCCTTGGATGTCTCCAATGTAGCAATTTATAATCCCGACACTAAAAAGGCAGACCGCGTTGGTTTTCGTGTTGAAGACGGTAAGAAAGTCCGTTTCTTCAAGTCCAACGACAAAGTCATTGCCTCAAACGCCAAGTAAGGTTTTTTAAAGGAGAATAACGATGGCGAAACTGCATGATTTATACAAGCAGGAAGTAATCAAAGCCTTAACTGAAAAATTTGGTTACAAGACGGTCATGCAAGTCCCTCGGATTGTGAAGATCACCCTTAATATGGGTGTTGGTGAAGCACGTGCTGACAAGAAGATTCTTGAAAACGCTGCACGCGACATGGCCGCTATCTCCGGCCAGAAGCCTCTCATCACCAAGGTTCGCAAATCTGTAGCGGGCTTCCAAATTCGTGAAGGCTATCCAATCGGCTGTAAGGTAACCCTGCGCGGTGAACGCATGTGGGAGTTCCTCGAGCGTTTAATTGTGATCGCTATTCCACGTATCCGCGATTTCCGTGGTCTTTCTGCTAAGTCTTTTGACGGCAGAGGAAATTACTCCATGGGCGTACGTGAGCAGATCATTTTTCCTGAGATCGACTACGACAAGGTAGACGCTGTGCGTGGTTTGGATATAACCATTACCACCACTGCCAAAACCGATGAAGAGGGTAAGGCTCTGTTGGCCGCCTTTGACTTCCCGTTCCGTACTCAGGCCGGTAAATAATTCGAGGATTAAGAACCTATGGCTAAGACCTCAATGATTAATAGAGATCTGAAGAGAAAAGCTCTTGCCGATAAATATCGTGCAAAGCGTTCAGAACTCAAGAAAATAATTTCAAGTGTTTCCTCTTCTGAAGAAGAGCGTTTCGCAGCTGTTATGGCATTGGCCAAATTACCGCGTGATTCCAGTCCTTCCCGTCAGCGTAATCGTTGCTCGGAGACCGGTCGTCCCCACGGTTATCTGCGTAAATTTGGTCTTTCACGCATCAAGCTCCGTGAACATATGATGCGCGGCGAAATCCCTGGTCTGCACAAGGCAAGCTGGTAAAGAGGAATACACACATGATGCAAGATCCTATTGCGGATTTATTAACCCGCATTCGTAACGGCCAGGCTTCTGGCAAAGTTGCAGTTACCGTCCCTTCTTCCAAGCAGAAGTTGGCTATTGCTAATTTGCTTGTTAAGGAAGGATACATTGCCTCCGTTCAGGAAGTCGGTGATGTTAAGAAGGTTCTGGAAATCGGACTTAAGTATTACGAAGGAAAGCCCGTCGTAGAGCTTATTCAAAGAGTTTCTCGTCCCGGTCTTCGTATTTACAAGAAGTGCCGCGATTTGCCCCGTATCATGAACGGTTTGGGCATTGCCGTGATTTCCACTTCCAAAGGCATTATGACTGACCGCGCTGCCCGTAAGGACGGCTTGGGCGGCGAAGTTATCTGCTACGTCGCATAAAGGGAGGAGACATGTCTCGTATTGCAAAGGAAATTATTCCTATCCCCCAGGGCGTCGAAGTAGTTTTCGACGGCCAGAAGGTAACCGTTAAATCAAAAAAGGGCGCATTGAGCCTTAATGTTCACAGCTCTGTTAACGTTACCGTTGAAGACAATGCCATTAAGGTTTCGGTTGCAAATGATTCTACCGAAGCTAATATGCAGTCGGGTACCACTCGTGCTTTGCTCCACAATTTTGTTGTTGGCTTAGACAAGGGATTTGAGCGTGCTTTGAAGTTGGTCGGCGTCGGTTATCGTGCTGCTGTTAAGGGAAATGTGATCAATTTGGTTGTTGGTTATTCACATCCTGTTGATTATGAGCTCCCTGAAGGAGTTACGGCCGAATGCCCTACTCAGAACGATATCATTCTTAAGGGTTTCGATAAGGCTGTTTTGGGTCAGGTTGCCGCCAACCTTCGTGAGATTCGTCGTCCTGAGCCTTACAAGGGCAAGGGAATTCGTTATGCTGACGAAGTGATTCATCTCAAAGAAGCCAAGAAGAAATAATTAGGGTGGATTGAACATGTTTGAGAAAAAACAGGCTCGTTTGCGCCGTGCCGGCAAGTCCCGCGCAAAAATGCATGAGCTGGGTGTAACCCGTTTGGTTGTCACCCGTACTCCGCGTCACATCTACGCTCAGATCATTAGCGCAGATAATCGCGTCTTAGCCACCGCAAGTACTCTTGAAAAAGAGCTTGTGAAGGATCTGAAGTACACTGGCAACGTTGAAGCTGCAAAGGTTATCGGTAAGGCTGTTGCCGAGCGTGCCAAGGCTGCTTCTGTTGAAAGCGTTGCTTTTGACAGATCCGGTTATCAGTATCACGGCCGTGTCGCAGCTTTAGCTGATGCAGCCCGCGAAGCCGGCCTTAAGTTCTAAGGGAGTGCAGTAAATGCAACACAAAGAAGAATCCCAGGCAGGCGAGCTGCAGGAAAAATTGGTTGCCGTTAATCGTGTAGCCAAGGTTGTAAAAGGCGGACGTATTTTTTCGTTCACTGCTTTAACCGTAGTCGGTGACGGCAATGGTAAAGTGGGCTTTGGTTACGGTAAGGCCGGTGAAGTTCCTGCTGCCATTCAGAAGGCAATAGAACAGGCTCGTCGCAACGTTAATAGCAACATTACTCTTAATAACGGAACTTTGTTCCATGCTGTTAAGGGACAGCACTCCGGCTCCATGGTTTATATGCAGCCTGCTGCTGAAGGTACCGGTATTATTGCCGGCGGTGCAATGCGTGCCGTCCTTGAGGTTGCCGGTGTTCGTAACGTTTTAGCTAAGGCTTACGGTTCTACTAACCCGATCAATGTGGTTCGTGCCACCGTTGCCGCTCTTGCTTCTATGCGTACTCCGGAAACTGTTGCTGCTAAGCGCGGTCTTTCCGTGAAAGAGATCCTGGAGTAAAAAATGGCGGAGAAGAAAACCATAAAAGTAACTCAGACCAAGAGCACCATCGGTCGTTTGCCCAAGCATATTGAGACCATGCGTGGTTTAGGCCTGCGTCGCATCAATCATACTGTTGAACTTGAGGACACTCCTTCTGTTCGCGGCATGATCAATAAAGTTAGCTACATGGTGAAGGTCGAGGAGTAAGTAATGCGTCTTGATTCGTTAAAGCCTGCTGAGGGGTCACACCGTAAGCACGTACGCGTCGGTCGTGGTATTGGCTCCGGTCTTGGAAAGACCTGTGGCCGTGGTATTAAAGGTGCAGGTGCTCGTAAGAGTGCTCATAAGCGTCCTGGTTTTGAAGGTGGCCAGATGCCTATGAAGATCCGTCTGCCCAAATTCGGTTTTTGGTCAAAGAAGGCTACCGAGACTGCCGAAGTCAGCCTTAATGATCTTAACCGTATTGATGCGGAAGTGATTGATTTGGCTGCTTTACAGAACGCCCGTCTCGTAACTAAGAAGATCAAGTATGTGAAGGTTGTTCTTTCACATGTTCCTGAATTTTCCAAGAAAGTTACAGTGAAAGGTTTGGGTGTTACCAGCGGGGCTAAAGCAGCTATTGAGGCTGCCGGCGGTACTGTTGAGGTTGCTGATTACATTGTTGCAGCTGCCGAGCGTTTGAATGCTTCGAAGAAGCGTACTGCTGCTAAGTCTAAGGCACGTATCGAGAAGGTCCTTAAAGAAGGCATTAAGAAGCCTGCAAAAAAGGTCCGTACCGAGAAGCCTGCTAAGTAATAAAAAGGCGTCCGTAAGGACGCCCTTGAAATGAGGTTCTCATGGCTAGAAAATCGCTATTTGACAGAAGCCGCGAAGCAATGGATAAAGCTGAAAAGAACTCCGGGAAAGGAGAAATTCGTCAGCGTTTATTCTTTGTGTTCATCGGTTTGGTTCTGTTCAGACTTGGTTCTTTCGTACCTGTTCCAGGGGTGAATGCCGACGTTCTGCAGCGAGTTTTCGATGAGCAGAGCGGAACCATTTTGGGTATGTTCAACATGTTTTCCGGCGGCGCTTTATCAAGAGCGTCTGTTTTAGCATTGGGGATCATGCCTTACATTTCGGCAGCAATTATTATTCAGCTTTTGGCCGTGATTAATAAGAATCTTGCTGAGCTTCGTAAAGAAGGTGAGTCAGGAAGAAGAAAGATCACTCAATATACTCGTATTTCGACATTATTCCTTGCGGCATTGCAGGGTATGGGTATTGCTACCGGTATCCCTAATATGGTTCCAGGACTTGTCGATAATCCCGGCTTAGGTTTTTATTTTGTAACAACTGTGAGCTTGGTTACGGGTACTATGTTGCTTATGTGGCTGGGTGAGCAGATCACGGAAAGAGGGATCGGAAACGGTATTTCTCTTATCATCTTTGCGGGTATTGTTGCGGGGCTTCCTAGTGCTTTGGGGAGAACCTTCGAACAGTCACGTCAGGGTGATATATCTACAATCGCATTGTTAATAATTGGTGTCGTGGTAGTTCTTGTGACCTTCTTTGTGGTTTTCATCGAACGCGGTCAGCGTAGAATAGTGATTGAATACGCAAAACGTCAGATGGGTAACCGCATTTATTCACAGCCGCGCTCTAATCTGCCGTTAAAGATCAATATGTCGGGAGTGATCCCCGCAATTTTTGCGTCGTCTATTATTCTTTTTCCCGGCACAGTGGTCTCTTGGTTCGGTCAGGGAGATAACCCCGTTGCCAACGTGTTGAGTGAAATTTCTCTTTTCATTCAGCCTGGTCAGCCCTTGTATGAATTGATGTATGCAACCGCTATTATTTTCTTTACTTTCTTCTATACTGCTCTGATCTTTAATCCCAGGGAAGTATCTGAAAATTTGAAGAAAAGTGGAGCATTTATTCCTGGAATTCGTCCAGGGGAACAAACTGCTAGGTTCATTGATAAGGTTATGACCAGACTTACGTTGTCAGGTTCCATTTATATGGTTTTGGTTTGCTTAGTTCCGCAGTTACTTATGAATTGGTTTAACGTACAATTCTATTTCGGCGGTACTTCACTACTCATTATTGTTGTTGTAACCATGGATTTTGTTGCTCAGTTGCAATCCCATATGATGAATCAGCAGTATGGCGATATAATGAGAAAAGCTAACCTTAGAAATTACGGTCGTTAGATTTAAAAGTTTGGAGAAACAAGATGAAAGTTGGTGCTTCCGTTAAAAAGATGTGCCGCAACTGTAAAGTTGTTCGTCGCCACGGTGTGGTCCGCATAATCTGTTTAAATCCTAAGCATAAGCAGCGTCAGGGCTAATGCTTTATTATAATTTTGTTGATCGATTAGATTAACTTAGTTATAATTATAAAGTTACGGCATCGGCTGAGTCCGATGCCTTTTCTGACATTGCCAAATAGGCACTATAGTTGGCTGTCGTGTATCCTCAACGGGCTTTGCGGCAGCTGTTGTTTTTTTTACCTTCTTTTAGGAGATCGATAGTGGCCCGTATAGCTGGCATTAATGTGCCTGATAATAAGATTGCCGCGATTGCTTTGCAGTCGATTTTTGGCATCGGCCCTACCCGTGCACGCGATATTCTCGTTGCTGCCGGTATTGAACCTACTTCCAAATTCAAAGATATGGACGAATCTTCAATGGATAAGATCCGTGCTGAAGTCGCCAAATACACTGTTGAGGGCGATTTAAGACGTGAAATTACCATGAACATCAAGCGTCTTGTGGACCTTGGTTCATATCGTGGACTTCGTCACCGTCGCGGACTTCCCGTTCGCGGTCAGCGTACTAAGACCAATGCTCGTACCCGTAAAGGGCCTCGTAAGAGCGTTAAGAAGTAGGAGATAGCGTGATGGCTGAAGAAATTAAAGATACCGCTGCTCAGGCTCCTGCCGTAGCAGCTCCCGCTCGTCGCGGAAAGCGTTCTAAGAAACAAGTCGCAGACGGTGTTGCACATATCCATGCATCTTTCAATAACACCATCGTGTCGATATCTGATCGTCAGGGTAATGTCCTTTCATGGGCAACTGCCGGCGGTTCAGGATTCCGTGGCTCCCGTAAGTCTACTCCGTATGCTGCTCAAGTAGCTGCTGAGCGTGCTGGTGAGTCCGCCAAAGACTACGGTGTTAAGAACCTTGAAGTTCTTGTGAAGGGCCCCGGTCCTGGTCGTGAGTCTTCTATCCGTGCGTTAAATGCATTGGGATACAAGATCACCAATATCACCGACGTGACCCCCATCCCTCACAACGGTTGCCGTCCGCCTAAAAAGCGTCGTGTTTAACCATCAGCAAGTTTCTGGAGAAAGATAAATGGCAAAATATACAGGTCCTGCCCTGAAATTAAGCCGCCGCGAGGGTGTTGACTTATTCCTTAAGTCCGGTGTTACCGCAATTGAGAACAAGTGCAGAGACAGATTGACTGTAGTTCCTGGTCAGCACGGAGCTAACAAACCTCGTTTGTCCGATTACGGTGTTCAGTTGCGTGAGAAGCAGAAGGTTCGTCGTATTTACGGTGTTCTGGAGCGTCAGTTCCGTAATTACTACAAGAAGGCAACGCGTTTACCCGGTAATACCGGCGAAAACCTGCTTCAGCTTCTTGAGGGGCGTTTGGATAACGTTGTATATCGCATGGGTTTCGGTTCTACGCGTATGGAAGCTCGTCAGTTGGTTTCCCATAAGGCTATTACCGTCAATGATCGTGTTGTAAATATACCTTCATATGAAGTAAAACCTAATGATGTGATTGCAGTTCGTGAGAAGGCTAAGAAACAGGCTCGCATCAAGTTTGCTCTCGACTTGGCAGGTCAGCGTGCTCTTAAGCCTACCTGGATTGAAGTCGATCAGGACAAATTAAAGGGTACTTACAAGAGCAAGCCCGAGCGTGCAGAGTTACCTGCTGATATCAAGGAAGCTCTCATTGTCGAGTTGTACTCGAAGTAATAACGGCAACTGTGCCGACACCTATTTCACCATTGTGGGGTATTTCTAGTGTCTGTTTGTGAACTGCTGAAACCTAAGCCCGTGGATTTTACTGAAATTTCCGCAAATAAGGCTCATGTTGTGCTTGAACCTCTTGAGCGTGGTTTCGGTCATACCCTGGGTACTGCGCTCAGCGGAGTGCTGTTGAAGACTTTTCCTGGTAATGCCATCGATGCCCTCAATATCGAGGGAGTAAAGGACGAAACCTCATCTAATTCTGATTTTTCTGAATCCTTGTTTGAGATCATAATGAATTGCAAGGAACTTGCTGTTAATTGTGACAGCGAATTGGAAGAACCGGTTTGGATTGAGGCTGAGAAAATTGGACCGGGAAAATTAGTGGCGGGTGATTTTGTTTGTCCGGAAGGAATTTCTTTTGTAGATCAGGATGCATTGGTATGCACTTTGGTCGGAGACAATCCCTCTGTAAAAATGAAATTGCGAATTACATCCGGAAACGGCTATGTTTTAGCTACTTCTGCTGAGCACGTAGCTGCTTCAAATGAGAATGATATTCTTATAGATGCAAGCTATACGCCAGTTCGTCGATTTGTATACGGGACAGAAGCAGCCCGTGTAGAACAGCGCACTGATCTTGATCGTTTGGTTATAGATATCGAGACCAACGGTGTAATAACCCCTGATGAGGCCATTAAGCGCGGTGCAGATCTGATAAAAGCTACGATCACTAATATTGTTAACAAGGAAGAGGTTTCTGAGCAGTCAATGACTCCTTCGACACCGCCTCTTCCTGATCCAGTGCTTATGCAACCTGTGGATGATCTTGAGCTTACTGTCAGGAGCGCCAATTGCTTGAAGGCTGAAAATATTATTTATATAGGTGATTTGGTACAGCGTACCGAGGTTGAACTTTTGAAGACCCCAAATTTGGGTAAAAAATCTTTGACAGAAATCAAGGATGTACTTGCACAAAGAGGTCTTTCTTTGGGTATGAGGGTTGCTAATTGGCCTCCCGCTATACTGACTTCAACTAAATAAAAGAATTGTTTTCACAAAGGAATTAGGAAATGCGTCATCGTTTAGCAGGCCGTCACTTAGGCCGCACCGCTTCACATCGTGCAGCGTTGTATCGCAATCTTGCTAATGCTCTCTTCACCTTTGAAGTGATTAAGACCACTGTCCCTAAGGCTAAGGAACTTCGTCGTTTCGCAGAGCCCTTAATCACCCTTGCAAAGGTAGATACTGTTGCCAACCGTCGTTTGGCTTTCGCACGTCTTCGTGACGATGCTGTTGTTAATAAGCTTTTCACTGTTATAGGTAAGCTTTCAGCTGAGCGTAAGGGCGGTTATACCCGTATCCTTAAGGCTGGTCGTCGTCCCGGTGATCAGGCTCCTGTTGCCTACATCATGCTGGTTGACAGACCGCAGGTCGCCGAGTCTGAAGAGACATCCGAGGCTTAAGCCTCATAAAATTCAGGCGCGGTTTTACCGCGCCTGAGTCAGTTTTCTGCTTAATCAACTGTATAGACGAGGGTAAGACCTTGGATCAGAATATTGATTCTTTAATGCCAAATATCAAGGATGTGGAAACTCTATCTGAGAATCACTTCAGAATCACCCTTGAACCTTTCGAACCCGAGTATGCCCATATTGTTGGAACTGCTCTTCGCCGCATAATGCTCTCTTCAATTCCAGGATATGCAATATCAGGAGTTGAAATTGAAGGTGTGGTTCACGAGTATAGTGCAGTTGAAGGCATTCAAGAAGATATTCTTCTTGTACTTTTAAACCTCAAAGAGGTTGCTGTTGCTGTAGAGGGATTGCTTCGCGATGATCCAATTTTAGAAATTCGCAAGCAGGGCGTAGGACCGGTTACTGCGGGGGATATAGTTTGTCCTCATGGCGTGACCATAAAAAATCCAGATTTGGTGATTTGTCACCTTACGGATGATAAGCTCGACCTAAACATGCGTTTGTTTGTTACTCGCGGCCGTGGTTACTGCCCCGCTCAATCTCGTCCAACATCCGAGGGCTCTGAGGATCGTTTCATCGGAAGATTAGGTATCGATCCTTCTTATTGTCCTGTCCTGAACGTTGCGGTTCATGAGGAAAAAATTGATGGCGGTAAAGAGAGACTCATTCTTAATATTGAGACCAACGGAACCATCGATCCTTCAAAGGCAATAGAAATTGCCGGAACTATTTTTGCTGATCAGTTGAATAGTTTTGTTGATATCCGTAACAGTGTTTCTCCTATCGAAGATACTTCTTACACTACCTTTATTGATCCAAAGCTTATCTGCCCTGTTGAAGATCTTGAACTTACAGTACGTTCTGCAAATTGCTTAAAGGCCGAAGGTATCAAATATATTGGTGATCTGGTACAACGTACGGAGGTTGAGTTGCTTAAGACTCCGAATTTGGGTAAAAAATCTTTAACTGAGATTAAAGATGTTCTTGCTGAAAGAGGTTTGTCTTTGGGAATGCGCCTTGAGAACTGGCCTCCTGAGGACTTAGAAATTTAGAGTGTATTTTATTTGGGGGATGTCTAATGCATCCCTTTTTTTTTAACTGGTGCACTATATGTTTAATGCCGAGAAAATTAGAGAAGAGGATATACAGGTTATAACTGATTATGCAGTTACCCTGTATTCAATATCTGCTGGAGATTCTCTTTTTGAAAATAACCCATCGCAGTACGATCGCTTGATAAGGCTGTCTAATGACAATGATATGGAGTTACTTTGTGAGATCGACGGAACAGAGACATATTTTGATCCAGAGGACGTTGGAGAGGGGGATATAATACGCATCTCTCTTTCTTTCTGTTCTGAAGATCAGGAGCTTCATGCTTCGAAAGTTCATTTTGCCGACGTGTTTGTTACGAGTGAAGGAATTCGTAAAAAACTGGGCGTAGTGATTTGGTTTCCTGATGAAGATCATTGGGGTTGAAACCAATAAATCCCACATATGAGGGATTTTTTGGTTAGTACTATGTATTATACGGCGTTTATGGGTTGATTGTAATTGGCGTGCCCACGTCAACCAAGGAAAGAAAAAGATCGAGATCTGGATTCAAAAGAGCAATGCAACCATTGGTCCAATCCGTACGTTGTACGGTTTCTTCGAAATTTCCTTTGGATGCTGGTTGGCCGTGAACCATGATCATTCCTCCGGGGTGACGTCCCAAAGCTCTCGCATTAGCAATATCGTCGGCATTAGGATAGGATATGTGAAAGGCTTTGTAGTAATTTGAATTATTTTTTATATAGTCGAGGGTGTATGTACCTTCTGGAGTTCGTCGGTCTCCTTCAAATTTTTTTGCACCGTCGGGACGGTCTGATAGAGCAATCCAGAATTTTTTAATAATGCGATCCTTACGCATCAGCATCATCTCATGGCGAAGCTTATGCACTACTACGTGATCGATGAGCCCCTTTTTAATACTAGAAGAGAATCCGTCGGCATAAAGCGGAAGATTGTTTATGCGTTTAAGTTTTGTGTAATCAAATTCCTCATCATACGTTATAGATCCAGATACTGCTTTTGATAGCAGATCCTGTGGAAGTTCCTTGAAGGCAATGGCGTTGTGAGAGAAGAACGTTATTGAAGCAACAAGAATACTGTAAACTAATATTTTCACTAAAATCCCTGACGGTATCGACCGACGCATGTGTTTATGCTTCTTTAGCATGAAAGCCTTTTAAACATTGGCTTACAATTAGAGTCATGTTAAGACACGCATATTATGCAAAAAAAAAGCGGCCTTTTTAAGCTTGATTATAGACTTTTCGAATCGTTACCTAATTTTAAATATTAAAATTTAGCGTTTGGGCAAGATGTCATGCAAATGGGTCCGGACTATGCATTGAGTTAACAAACAAAAACGAAGATTGAAGAATGACAGAGAATCGTAGACCAGAAGAATTAAGCCTTGAGGGGATAGAGTGTACCCCGCTTAAAAAATTTGCCGAAGAGGCATATCTAAACTACTCAATGAGCGTGATCCGTGATCGTGCCTTACCAAGCGTTACCGACGGTTTAAAGCCGGTGCAACGCAGGATCCTTTATGCTATGGCCGAGGCCGGATTGTCTCCGGATTCGCAAACATTAAAATCGGCAACAACTGTAGGTAATGTGATCGGTCATTATCATCCGCACGGAGATTCTGCCTGTTATGAGGCCATGGTTCTTATGGCTCAGCCTTTCAGTTTTCGTTATCCACTGGTACACGGTGAAGGCAATTGGGGTGATCAGGAGGATCCAAAATCATATGCAGCATATCGTTACACCGAGGCTAAGCTTGCAAAATTTTCAAATGCTTTATTATCCGACCTCAAGACAGGATGCGTAGAATGGGTAAAAAACTTTGATGGTCAACGCAACGAACCCAAGGATTTGCCGGCCAGATTACCCTCTATTTTGTTGAATGGTACTACCGGAATTGCCGTAGGTATGGCAACTGACATTCCTCCGCATAATTTACAGGAGGTAGCTGATGCCGTCATTTATCTTATGGATCATAAGACAGCCTCGGTTGTTGATCTGATGCAGTTCATAAAAGGCCCTGATTATCCAACTTGCGCACATGTGACCTCGACGCATGCTGAAATGCTTAAGATGTATGAAACTGGTCGTGGAACTATCAGAATGCGTGCGGTCTATACCGTAGATAAAGAAGGTATAGTTATAAAAGCCATGCCCTATCAAGTTTCAGCCGGTCTTATTGAAAAACAGATCTCAGACTTGATGGAAAAAAAGAAATTACCGTTGGTTGAGGACGTAATAAATGCCTCGGATCACAGTAATCCCTGTAAGCTCGTCATAGTACCTAGATCCAAGCGGGTAGATACGGATGAGCTTATGGAATATCTCTACGCTATGACAGATCTGGAGACTACTTATCGCGTTAATCTCAATATGCTGGGATTGGACGGTAAACCTCAAGTCAAGGATCTCAAGTGTATATTGTCCGAGTGGCTGCAATTTAGGGTTGGATCGGTAAAGAGACGGTTGATTTATCGTCTTGGTCAGGTAAACGCGAGACTACATGTTCTTGAAGCCCTGATGGTGGTTTACCTCAATCTTGATGAAGTATTGCGTATTGTTCGAGAAAGCGAGAAGCCCAAGATTGAGCTTATGGATCAATTCGGTTTAGACGAGACGCAGGCCGACTATATTCTGGATACCAAGTTAAGACAGTTGGCTCGTCTGCAGGAGATGAAAATTCGCGGTGAGCAGGACGAACTGAATAAAGAAAAGATAAATCTTGAGGGAACTATTGCATCTGAAAAAAAATTGAACTCACTTGTTAAAAAAGAAATAAAGACGGATAGACGGCTCTATGGCGACGAGCGTATGAGTGAGATCGTAGAGCATGAGAGCGCTACAGTTTTAAGTGGGGATGAATTTGTTCCCAGCACGCCAGTAACGGTAATTGTGTCTAAGATGGGGTGGATCAGGACCGCAAGTGGCTTAAATGTTGACGCAGAAAATATGTCTTATCGAAGTGGTGATGCCTTCATGACTAAGGTATCAGGCTATACCAACGAAACTGTATGTTTTATTACCTCTTTTGGGCGTGTGTATAACGTGGATATAGCTGATTTGCCTTCGGCTCGCGGTCAGGGAGACCCCATTACTTCCAAGGTAACCTTGGCTCCTGAGGAAAAACTGTGCTATGCGATGATCCCTAGAAAAGATGAGTATTATTTAATTGCAACGACTGGAGATTATGGATTCGTATGTAAATCTGATTCCTTAATGACGCGCATGAAAGCTGGCAAGGCATTTATAAGTTTAGATGAAAATGCAAAGATCCTTGCGCCCTGCAAATTGGTCGATCGAAATGAGGATATTATCATAGTAGTAAGTCGTCAGGGACGCATTCTAATATATAAGGCCTCCGAGTTGCCACTTTTAAATTCGGGACGCGGTAACAAGCTTATTAATATTAATGCGGCAAAACTGGAGGTAGGGGCTGATGGTGTAGCAGCTGTGGCTACAGTAGCAGAAGGAGGACGAGCTGTTTTACATGCAGGCAAGAAGATATTGAATATTTCCGCCTCTCAGTTAGTTGAAAAGCTGAGTACCAGATCGCGTTCAGGGGAGGTACTTCCCAGAGGTTATCAAAAGACTGATTTTATAGAAGTAATAATTTCTGACCCAGGGAAAGAAAATAATGAAAACAGCGGTAAAGAAACCGTTAGAGATATTCCAGAATTTGTTCTGGAATAAAAATCCGTACTAACTAAATGGATAAAACGTAAAGAGGCCGTATGAAAGCGACCTCTTTCTTTTAGTATTGTCAGATCAACATCCAAATAGTTCCGAATATCTTGAAGAAAACAAAATTCAAGGCATAAATTATGATTAAAACCACCATCAGGGAGATATCTATCATTCCGATGGGGGGAATGATTTTCTGTACTGGCGAAACTATGGGATAAGTAAGTTCATAGCAGAGCTGACTTATATTGCGTGTTGCCGGAAGCCATGAGGTTAGGGCTTGCACTAGAAGTAGAATGATCAACATATAACCGAAGGTTTTGACCGTCATAAGCACGCCTAATAGCGGTACCGTAGCAAGTAGATTTCCTGACCCTAAATAAAGTGCAAATAAAAGCCAAAATAAAAGTGCTATTAATAGTGCAACAATAAAACCCGCATAGAAAAATCCGCGTATATGCTTTTGTCTGAACGGCATGAATTTAATAACAGGATCGGTAAGTCTGGCTACGGCCTGAGCCAATGGATGGTAGTAACTCACGGAGGATGATTGCACCAAGGCACGTAATTCAAACAACATGATCAGGGCCTGAGCTACAAGAATAATTAGTGAATAAGTCATGGACAAAAATTATCTTCTTTAAAGGTTATTTAGAAATGTATATGCAAAATATGAGAATACTCAGAACATTTTCTCCAATTCGGCAGTACGATCGAGACTGGCTTTGATAACAGAGTGCATCATTTCCTCAAAATTACCTTCTGACATTTTACTAAGCCCCGCATATGTGGTGCCACCCTTTGACGTAACAGCCTCGCGAAGTGAAGCAAGGCTTTTGTCTTGGTTTTTTACCACCATCTCGGAGGTACCGCAGAAGAGTTGCTCAATGATGCGACGCCCTTCTTTTTCATCTACACCGTAGCGACACCCTTCAGCAATTAGGGCCTCCATAAAGCGGTATACGAATGCCGGACCGCAACCGGCTATGACACCAATTATATTCAGTTTTTCCTCAGATCCTTCGCTTACAATTCCCATTCCGTCCAACATCATGCGCAAGGCTTTTTTATCCGGATCGGTACATCCTTGCCCGTAACTTACAGCGGTTACACCCTTGCCTAATTTTGCGGGAGTGTTGGGCATGATCCTCACAATTCTTTTTGACTGAAGGTACTTTTCAATCGTCGCCAATCGATAACCTGCGGCCATTGAGATCACAAGCTTTTCTTCAAAATCGATGCCCGATGAAGCAAGGTTTTGCAGGACAGCTGTCAGGATCTGGGGTTTAACTCCCAAAAATATTATAGAGGATTTTTTGACAGCTTCAATGTTATCGACGGTGATGGATGCCCCGGTCTCCTTAAAGTGTTGCAATTTTTCGATATGGGGTCCAGATACGATAATGTTACGAGGTGAAGCATGTTTAATCACACTTTCGAAAATGCATGAGGACATATTGCCGCCACCTATAAAGGCAATGGTTTGCTTATCGTTCATATGTCCTCCAGCATATACTCTGCCGCCAAAAATGGCAGTTCCGATCCGTATCTCCGTTGAGCCGCAGTTTATTGCATTTTCCAGATCATGAGTCATACCCATTGAGAGCTCCGTCAGCTCAGGAAAGTTTAATTTTTTTTCATCAAAAATTTTTTTTAAAAGAGAGAAAGCTGCATTGATTTCGTCCTGATCAGAAGTGTCTTTAGCAATTCCCATTAGCCCCTTGAGTTTCAGATTGGATTTTGTTCTAACAGACTCCATTAGCTGAGTCAAATCTTCCAGTGCACATCCTGATTTTTGACTTTCTCCGGAAATGTTAACTTCAATGAAGATCTCAAGAGGTTTTTTGCCGGCAGGGCGTTGTGCTGACAAGCGATCGATGATTATTTCTCGATCTACACTTTCGACAACGTCGAAATATTCGGCAATTAGTTTGGTTTTATTTTTTTGTATGGGTCCGATGAAATGCCAACAAATGTCGTTGAAGCCTTCTCCATTCAGCTGTTGTATTTTTTCAGCAGCCTCTGTTGCATATGACTCGCCGAAGGCTCTTTCTCCTTGTGCATATGCCTCCTTGATCATTTCAACTGGTTTGGTTTTGCTGACACAAAGCAATTTAACCTGATCCTGTCTTTTGGCTTTGTGGAGGGCATTAGTGATACGTGAATGAATATGATAGAGATTGTCGCTTATACTTAACATTTTTGGAACTTCATATAAAATAAACCAATATTTCGCATTATAGCGAAGACATAACGTCATAAAAGCAATAACACATAATGGTGAGAAAATGTTTGTAATTGATAAGGAACTTTGTTCGGCATGTGGTGATTGTAAGGACGCATGTCCCTGTGACGCAATAATCGAGCATGACACCTATTGTGAGATAGATCCTGATCTTTGTGCTGAGTGTGGCGCCTGTCAGGATGTATGTGAGCAATGTGCGGTGAGCGAAAAAGAAATACCTTGCGAGAGGGTTTAAAGAGACTGGTAATTGAAAGGGCTAATTGGCTTTACCAGAATTGATTTTAAAGGCAAAAGGTCGCTTTATGCGACCTTTTGCCTTTTACAATAATACTTTTTTTAATGAGACTCGGTTGTGGCGTTTTCCGGTCTTCTCTTTAGAATATCGATAAATTCTCCCTGTTCAAGATTTTTAACGTTAACATCCATCTGGTTAAAGGGAATTTCAATGTTATTTTTGGCAAATTCACTTAAAGTTTGTGAACACAAATAATCTATAGTACGTTTGCGATTGCCGATCTCCGCTACATATACTTCGCACATTATGGTTACGGCACTATCATCAAGTGATTTTACATAAATAAGAGTAGACATGCCCTTGGCGGTATAACGGCATTTTCTGATGATATTGCTGAGAACTGCTTTGGCACGATTAACATCCGAAGCATATCCTATACCGACAGAGAACTCGAGCTTGGTTACGGTATTAGTGAGCGACCAGTTGGTTAAAGCTGAGGTTAAAAATTCGCGATTTGGGATCATAACCTCTTTATTTTCAAAAGATAAAATTGTAGTGGAGCGTATACGAATGCGATTTACCGTACCGGAAAGACCGTTTAGAGTAATGATATCGCCGACGCGTATTTGCCGTTCAAATAAAATGATGATGCCGGATACGAAGTTAGCAAAAATTTCCTGTAAACCGAAGCCTAAACCTACCGATAAAGCAGCGACCAGCCATTGCAGATTTTCCCATTTGATACCTAAAGCTCCGGCCGCAAACATGATCCCCAAAGCCATTATTATGTAGGAGGAAATAATTTTAACCGTATAGCTGGTACTTCGGTGCTGAGCTCCAACAGCCTTCCACAGGAACATTCTTTCTAAAAGAGATGGCAGATTACGGTTTAAAAGTACGGTAACGCCTAAAAAGAGGACTGCTATAAGAACATCGGCCAAAGTAAGCATGTCGGATACAACTTCTTTGCCGCTTTCAAATTCGGTATGAGACCAAAGCACTATATTTTTAAGATATCCGAGTGCCCCTGCCAGATCGCTCCATTGAAAATATATGAAGGTCAGTGTGATACATATAAGCACGGTATTTAATAGTTTGAAGGCTTTGGCCGAAATATTCTCAAGTCCTAAGCTTTCTTTAAAGAAAGACAAATTGGTTTCATGATCGTGTTTTTCATTACCGTCGACTGCGAGAACTTGATTTAGACTCTTACGTTGCATTTTGGTTTGGAATACGTAGACAGCACGGTGTACGGTGTTTGATACTATCCAGTAACCGATTACTGTATAGCATGTATAAGCAAATCTGTTTACAAGCTTAATTGTTGTGTAATAGTACCCATTGGCAACTGCTAGGGCAATTACCAAGGGGGCTATGAAGCCTGCAACGGATATGAACCATAGAAAGGCGCTCATTTCATCAGTACTGTGTAATTGTGTCCGTATCCATCGGAATGAGACCGCCACCATGGATATTGAGCAAAGAATAATTACCAGAAAACCTATACTGTCATAAAAGATCACTGATGATTTGGTGTCAACTATATTGGCTACAATCAAAATAGGTATCAACGCATACCAAATTCCGCTTAAGAGCTTGCGATCCTGATGCAATGAATACGGATTCATGGAAAAATGGCGCTGAGCCAAAGAGTTTGGCTTTAGAATTTCCAGTAAAAAAACAAATACCAAAATATGCAACAGTAGCATACTGATGACATTTATTTGATCCTTACTGTTATCAAGACATAGGCAAATAACAACAGCTCCGCATAAAACCCATATCAGTACTTTTGGTAGGACCATGACAAAATTTATAAGTATGGCTAAGGGTGTGACCAAAATACTGTCGTTACGACGATCGAGACGACCGGCAAGTCGGTTGTTGATTCTGGTAAGATTTGTTTTTGCCCAAAACAGTAGCGAAGCGATAAGTATGGCTGGAAGTCCCAGTTTTAAAACGGTGGAAGCCGTTGATTTCCAGTATTCGTAGCTTACCAACTGTGCCTTAAACAATGACAATTCGTTAGCAATATTCGGAAGCAGGGTAGTGAAATAATCTTTGCCCAAAGGTTGATTACTGCGAAGCCAGAAAAGATTTTCCGTAATAAGATTGTTTGTCTTTTCTCGCAGATCATTAAACTCCTGATATTTTAGCTTCAAATTGATGGCTACGGTAAGTTGCGAGGACATCGCTTGATAGAGTTCATTTAAAAGCTGGCGCCTTTTAAGAATAATGTCGACGAGACTGTCGCGAACACCGTTAAGCTGGTTTTGTTTTGCCACGAGCTCATCGACAAAAGAATTAACGTCAAACAGACGATCTCGTCCTGCCCGCAAATCATAAAGCCAAATGGTGAGATCGGGAATGAGTTCGTCAAGATTAGCGCTCAACGTCAGATTGGGAATTTGACTTTGCTGACGATTCAAAAGACGAGACAACAGCAGACTCTTATCTAATCCCTCTATTTCGGTGCCTACTGAATCATAAAGCTGTTTCACCGTTGACAAGGCCGATTCCGTTGCATGAGCATCGGCAGATAAAGCAGCTGATTTCTGACGGTAATCAGTTATATACCCTTGTATAGCATGATTTTTGTCAAGCTCACTTTGTAATTCAGGATGCTGGAGTGCTATTTCGGCCAGCGCATCGTCAGAGTCATCGGTACCGTCTTCGGATAGAAGCTGATTTTGACGATCCTGCAATACCTGCAAATAATCTCGATAATAATTATTTTTTATACCAGTTATACGCATGCGATAGTTAGCCATATCTAAAAGCTCGGTATGATTTTCAAGCTGTGTTTGCAACAAGTCGTTTTGTACGGTGAGTGTGTATATGGACAACGCTTTGATTTTTGCTGACAGCGAGTTAGGATCCCGTTCTTGGGCTAAGGCGCGATTTAGATCCGATATGGATTGATTGTTTTTGGTGATGGTACTTTGTGCCCGCTCAGGTAGAGTTTGTAATTCGTTATATGCGCTTACCGCAGAAGAGTATTCTGTTTGAACTCTTGCCCCAGTGCGTCGAGTTGATTCTACAACGTCGTCTATTTGATCAGCTTCAATTTTATCTGCCTTAGGTATTTGAGTAAATTGCTTTTCGCTTTTATAAAGTGAGGAAGAAAGCGTACGTATTGTTTGCGCAGAATGACTTAATTCCTTATTAAGAGAGTTTAATTCGCGTAAACAGCTGGTCGCAGCGGATAATTTTTGTAGTGCATCATCTATTTCCAAAAGCTGTTTTTTCTTGAGATTTTCATCTGTAGTGTTATCAGCCAAAAGCTTTTTTTGTGTATTTTCAAGATCACCTGCAAGCGGGAGCACAATTTCTCCAGAATCGGTGACTATTTTCTGTGGCAAGGATACATTTGTTGCAGCAAGAGATTCTTGAGGGCTACATACGGAAATTGTAATTATCAAGAACAGCGAAATAAGTGATGGAGAAGCAAGAGCAAAAATTGTGTGTAATATTTTTTTCATCATAAGAGCGGAGGATTCGTAAATGAATTTGTCCAACTTTAGCCAAGGAATAGTATTTTCTCATAGCGATTATAAGGCATGTACGGTCGTAGTCGGTGAAAAGTAAAAGAACCTTCTGAAAACTCGGCTATAATCGGGTACCCGTGTGTAATGTAGTAAAGATACGATTATTCATCCGTCGTAAAAAAAATTGAACTTTTGACGGATTTTGCTGTCTCAGTAGTGTAGAAGGTTGAAAGAGCTTATGAGTCCGAACGCGTCAGACGCGAACAGTGCAAGCGATGAAGAGCTTGTCCGTTGCGTTAAGAACGGGCAATTAAGTGCTTATAACCTCTTGGTGGTGAGGTATCAGCATCGAGTAATTCAAATTGCGCAGAAATTCGTAAATGATTATGCCGATGCCAGCGATATTGCTCAGGAAGCTTTTATTAAAGCTTATAAAGCCTTGCCAAATTTCAGAGGGGAGAGTTCCTTTTACACTTGGTTATTTCGCATAACTACCAACGTTGCCAAGAGTTATCTTGAGACGATTCAGAGGCAACGTAGTCATGTCGATGTAGATGCGGAGGATTTTGAATCCAAGGACACTCACGGAGTGTTAACCGATACTACGTCGCCTGATCGGATCATAGAGTCGGAAGAATTAAGACGTGTGATCTTAAAGGCTGTGAATGAGTTACCTCAGGAATTGAGAGAGGCGTTCACATTGAGGGAAGTTGAGGGACTTTCCTATGATGAAATTTCTGATGCAGTGAAAGTTCCAGTGGGAACAGTAAGATCTAGGATCTTCAGAGCTCGTCAGTATATAGAATCAAAGATGCAGCAATTCCGTTCATAGGATACGGGTTGTAAAGCCGAATTAATCGGAGAAATACATGCAACAAGGCAACGTGATCGATAGGCTGGAAAATATTTCCTCAAAGTTTGATGGTGAAGTCGAGGGTACATTACCCGAGACTTTATCCGTAGCTGAGCAAGTACATCTTGAAAATTGGGCAACGATAGCTGCGGCCGTACGTAATGAGATGTCAGAAAAGACTGATTTTGATTTTGCATCAAAAGTAATGGACCGTATAGCTCAAGAGGCAGATCCTGTTATAGATCAGTCAAGTGTTACCGTTGAAAAGAGAAATTTGGGTTTCTTCAGCCTCAGAAAGCTGTTGTTGTTGTTAACGGAAACTGTAGTTGCCGCATCAGTTTGCATGATCACTATATTCGGTTATCAAACATGGAACGCAGATGATAACCTGTCTATAGGGGATGCAGTCTCAACCATGGGAACGGTAAGCGGTGTAAATTTGGCAAGCTACCAGAACCGAAGCAATGATCATTCAATTTCTTTGGATGTTTCGGGAAATCAGAATCAGCATCGCTTGTCTCCTAATGAGCAAAAAGAGCTGGCACAGAAACGTGAACAGGAAGCGGAACGTATTAGCAATTATCTTAAGGGCTATGTACTGAATACTGCTTCCAATTGAAAGATAGTTAGAAAAAAGATTTGAAAAGAAATTTATTAAAGAAAGCCGCCAAGACCTTAATCGTGGCGGCTTTGTCGTTTATATCGTTGCATGCAGAGGCCCAGCAGGACAATTGCATGAAGATCTTCAGCTCCGTTCAGCAACATATGACTTTCTCCGATGTAACCTTCACCGCAACGGTAATGGATGTTCGTAGTGTGCAACCTTTTTTGTATCAGCACATAATCAATCGTGATAAAGAGTATGTGATGTGGCGTACCTTAAATGGGGAAGTCCGAGGTTATGTATTGCGAGATTTGGATGGTTTTGATTTCAACGACGAAAAAAAAGAAAATCACCCGTTGACATGGCAGGTTACGCAAATCTTTGACCGTCTAATGTCTAAAAAAACTAAATTGCAAGGATATCAGTGTATTTTTTCGGGACGTACTCGATTAAACGGTCGCAGGGTATCCTTGCTTCGATTGGTTCCTACCAATGATTTGCGTTACGGTTTGGCATTGGCGGTAGATGACGAGCATTCGTTGCCGGTAGAAATGGATATAGTGTCCCCGCAAGGTGATTTAGTCAGTAAAATTTCTGCAACAGATATACGTAATAAGCGCGTGGTGGAGATGCCTTCAGATTCGGAATTCGACCGTTTTTCTCTTTTAAAGAAGGCTGATATTAACAGTCTGGATCCTTGGGGCTTTTTAAAGATCCCATCTTATTTTGAAATGCAGTCTCAGGGAGCGATCAGAATGCCGGGAGGAGATGTTTCCCCTTACCAGCAATTTTCCGATGGCGTTTTCTCTTTCAGAGTGTATATCAACTCCATTACTTCAATGATCTTGCCTGAGGTCTCGGCGGGTGTTTTAAACGTGTATCGCATGCATGATGCCAATCGTGAGTATGCTATTGTTGGAGATATTCCTATGGAATTGGCAAAAAATGTTCTTTCCGGCGTAAAAAACGGAAAATAAACAGATGCATTCTTTACACCTAAAAGAAGCAAATGACTTATTGCTAGATTAGATTACGATTAAGATTGAATTTCATGAAGATTTTGTAGCTCCGGAACATCAATACGTGGATTTTTTTGATGCGGTATTCTGGTATAAGAGTTTGCCTATCTTGGTTTTCATGGCATTCGTATGTAGAGATATTCTGTTATTCTTTAATTCGGTTCTTTGATAAAATTCTACAATTACATAAGTGTACGCAGATAGTCTTGAACGGAATAAGGCAAGTCGTAAATCGTATTAAAACGTCGTATGCTTCGGATATTTTCTTTGTTTATCAGGTAACCACATGGCAGAATTTGACCGCAACTTGGTCAGGAATTTCTCTGTGATAGCTCACATTGATCACGGTAAATCAACTCTTTCGGATCGTTTTATTCAACTTTGCGGTGGCTTAAGCGAACGCGAAATGACGTCTCAGGTTCTCGATAATATGGATATCGAGAAAGAGCGCGGAATCACCATAAAAGCTCAAGCTGTAACTCTTAAATACAAAGCAAAAGACGGCAAAACCTATGAGTTGAATTTCATCGATACGCCAGGACACGTCGATTTTTCTTATGAAGTTTCTCGTTCGCTGTTTGCCTGCGAGGGTGCTTTGTTGGTAGTTGATGCCACACAGGGAGTGGAGGCTCAGACCTTAGCCAATTGTTATCAGGCAGTCGAGCTAGATTTGGAAGTTATTCCAGTTTTAAACAAAATAGATCTACCATCCTCGGATCCTGAGAAGGTGATAGATGAAATTGAGGATCTTATAGGCATTGAAGCGCATGACGCCTGTCAGTGCTCGGCAAAAACCGGAGTTGGCGTTGAAGATGTTCTTGAACGTTTGGTACGTGATGTCCCTCCTCCTAAAGGAGATCCTAATGCCCCTTTACAGGCATTGATCATTGATTCTTATTTTGACGATTATCTGGGTGTTGTTGCGTTAGTGCGCGTAAAAAACGGGACACTGCGTCGCAACGATAAGATAAAGGTAATGAGTCGCGGAGATGTCTGGCAGGTCGATCGTCTAGGTATATCTACACCTAAAAGAGTGGATGTGGATGTACTTAATTGCGGAGAAGTCGGATGGGTAGTCTGCGACATGAAGACCATTCACGGCGCTCCCGTCGGTGATACCATTACTCATGCTAAAGGCGGTACCTCTGAGCCTTTACCGGGATTTAAGAAAGTACAGCCTCAAGTGTATGCTGGAATGTTTCCTGTAAACACCGATGATTACAACGCTTTTCGTGATGCCATGGAGAAGCTTTCCTTAAACGATGCATCTTTGTTTTTTGAGCCCGAGAATTCACAAGCCCTGGGATTTGGTTTGCGTTGCGGTTTTCTCGGTATGCTACATATGGAGATTATTCAGGAGCGATTGGAGCGTGAATACAATCTAGATCTCATCACTACAGCTCCTACGGTGGTTTATGAGGTAGTTACCACTTCTGGGGAAATTCTGCATATAGATTCCCCAGCGGCATTACCAGCAGTCAGCAATATTTCGGAAATCCGCGAACCTATAGCCGAATGTCGAATGCTTATGCCATCCGAATATGTAGGCCCTATCATGCAGTTATGCCTTGAAAAACGCGGTGTACAGACGGCAATGGTGTATCACGGCTCTCAGGTAGCACTGACTTTTGAAATTCCTATGAGCGAAGTTGTACTTGATTTCTTTGACAGATTGAAATCGGTGTCACGCGGTTATGCATCCTTGGATTACGGATTTAAGCGCTTTAACAAGGATGATCTCGTGCGTATGGATATACTTATCGCAGGTGATAGAGTCGATGCACTGGCTGTTATTTTGCACCGTTCGGTGGCGGCTGCCCGTGGCCGCGAGATCATCGCGCGTATGAAGGAAGTCATTCCTCGTCAGATGTTTGATATTCCCATTCAGGCTGCAATTGGGGCGCAGATTATTGCGCGCGTGACGGTAAAGCAAATGCGTAAGGATGTTTTGGCTAAATGCTACGGCGGCGATATTACGCGTAAGCGCAAGCTACTAGAAAAGCAGAAGGCAGGTAAACGTCGCATGAAGAAATTAGGTAAGGTTGATGTCCCTCAGGATGCGTTTATGGCTATTTTAAAGGTTGGTAAAGATGATTGAGCTGGCATAAAAGGACGGCTTTATAGGTAAGTTGACTTAGTTTTATTTTTTGGAGGCACGCAGGGCGTGACTTTTTAACACATGAATACTTTTTCCGTATTATTGGCGGTCTTATCGCTGGTTACCGGTATTTGTTGGATTTATGACTTTTTAAAAAAACGTCCGATGCGCATAAAAAAAGTTGCGGCTGCCAAAGAAGCAAATCCGTCATTATCTAAGAAAGAGGCTCGGCGTTTGATGGAGCCGTCTGGATTTGTGGGGCAATGCGCTTCTTTATTTTTTGTTGTGCTTTTTGTATTTGTGTTCAGGGCATTTGTGATAGAACCATTCAGAATTCCATCCGGATCAATGCTTCCTACTTTGCAATCAGGAGATTTTATTGCTGTTACTAAGTGGAGCTATGGTATACGCAATCCTTTTACGAATTCGGTATTGTGGCGTACCGGAGCGCCGCAACGTGGTGATGTGGCGGTATTCAAGTATCCTGAAGATACATCCGTTGATTACATCAAACGTGTAGTTGGTATGCCAGGAGACATCGTTATTTATCAAAATAAAGAGTTGTATTTGATACCGGCAGGCTCTCCTGAGGGAACCTTACCTCAGAAAATTTTAAGAAATGAAAGCGGTGTATATACGGATGAATCTTCATCTTTCGCAAAGGAAGTTTTTGATGTTTACAAAGAAAACTTGGGCGATGTAATTCATAGGATCATGATTAATCCCCATGCTCCGTCCTTTGAGAGCAACTTCTTCAGACAAAAGGGGGCTCCAGTAGCAGCATGGAAGGTTCCGGAGGATTGCTATTTCGTTATGGGCGATAATCGTGATAACAGTGCCGATTCACGTTATTGGGGCTTTGTTCCGTACGAAAATCTTATAGGGAAGACAGTTGCTGTATGGATATCTTTCGATTTTGAACGAAATACTACCGACTGGTTGCCGGCATGGATCCCCTCATCCGTGAATTTCAATCGCATCGGAGGTTTAAATTAATGGAAGAGCAAGTTAATCTGTTTGCTCTGCAAAATCTTGAGTTGCGCTTGGGGTATGCTTTCCAAAACATTGCTTTGTTAGAACAGGCCTTGACACATCGTAGCTTTGGACCTAAGCACAATGAGCGTCTTGAATATTTGGGCGATGCCATATTGGGAATGATAATTGCGAAGAAACTTTATGATCTATTTCCAAATTGTCCCGAAGGTGATTTGACCCGCATGCGTTCGACTTTGGTACGGGAAACAATGTTGGCAGAAATTGCTCGCGAATATGGTATAGGTCAATGTCTTCGTCTCGGTTTGGGGGAATTGAAGACCGGAGGGGCTCGTCGTCAGTCTTTGATTGCCGATGCAGTCGAATCCATTATCGGAGCCATGTTTCTTGATACCCATGAGGATTATTCGCGTGTACGTCAGGTGGTACTGTCTTGGTTCAAGGATCGTCTGACTAATATTCGCCCAGATCAGGGACAAAAGGATCACAAATCGTCATTGCAAGAAATACTGCAGAGCTTTCATCATCCTCTTCCGTCTTATCGTATCAGTGATATAAGAGGTAGCGATAATGCACAGATTTTTGAGGTAGAAGCTGAAATTGAGGGGTTGCCTTTATTTAGCGGAGAAGGATCTTCAAGACGACGCGCAGAGCAAGAGGCTGCAGGAAAAGCTCTTGAATACATCAAACAGCATCCGCTTAAACCCAATAAACGCAAATAGTCCTCGAGGAGGGAGTTATGGCATCGCATTTTGGCTTTGTGGCTATCATAGGCAGACCGAATGTTGGCAAATCTACGCTTATGAACCATCTTATTGGTCAGAAGATCAGTATTACCTCGAGAAAACCTCAGACCACGCGCAATCGTATTTTGGGTATAGATACCGACGGTGAATATCAGGCCGCCTATGTAGATACTCCAGGATTGCATCGTCAGGAGGCGCGTGCCATAAATCACCTGATGAACAGAGCTGCCGAAAGTGCTTTAGGAGACGTCGATTTGGTGCTTTTTGTAGTCGATCCTTTTGTTTGGAACGATGATGACGAAATGGCTTTTGCTCGTGTTCGTCAGGCTAATAAAGCCGGATGTCCGACAGTTCTTATACTTAACAAGTTGGATCAGGTTGGCGATAAGAAGAAGCTTCTGCCTGTAATTGAAAAAATTTCAGAAAAGCTTAATTTCGAGGCCGTGATACCAGTATCTGCTCTCAAGGGTGTGAATTTGCCAGAGGTTAAAAAAATAATAAAGGATTATCTACCGGAGGGAGAGCATCTTTTTGACGATGACAGCGTTACGGATCGTTCGCAACGCTTCTTGGCTGCAGAGATCGTTCGTGAGAAGCTTATGCGTCAGATGGGGGACGAGTTACCCTACAGCGCCACAGTCGAAATTGAAGAATTTCGCGAAGATGGAGAATTACTTAGAATTTCGGCAGCAATTTTGGTAGAGCGTGACGGTCAGAAAAAAATGGTGATTGGAGCTGGCGGTCAACGTGTAAAAAAAATTGGGTCTGAAGCACGCATAGATATGGAAAGACTTTTTGACTCCAAAGTGTTCTTAAAACTGTTTGTTAAGGTAAAAGCCGGATGGGCAGATGATAAGAGAGCTTTGAAGAGTCTCGGTTACGATGATTTCGGAGTGCGTTGATGAGCTTTGAGCTCTCTGAAGCGGGGTATCTTATCCATCACAGACCGTACAAGGAGCATGCTCTATTGCTTGAGCTTTTTACGGTTGGTAGAGGACGTGTCAGTGCAGTATGTCGAATGACTAAGAAAAATGAGACGTCTGTAAAGGCCAGATTACGTACCTTTGAGCCCCTGACATTTACACTTATACAAAGTAAGCGATCCGAACTTATGATCCTGAAGGAAGTTCAAAATGTAGATCGTCTTGCCCCCATTCCGACACCAGCCGTATTTTGCGGTGAATACTTAAATGAACTTCTTTATTATTTATACCGAGATACGGATGGTAATCCGGCGCTTTTTAGTTCCTATATCAATGCGCTTAAGGTGTTAAGACAGCAAAAATCCTTAAGAAAAACTGAGGAGGCCTTGCGTAGCTTTGAGCTACAACTTTTAGAGGATCTCGGATATGCACCTGATTTTATTTCCCCGCAAGGAAGTTGGCCGTCCGATGCCTTGTATTCTTATATGCCGGACAGCGGTTTTGTTTTGACTGAATATGCGGGAAAACGACTGATAAGGGGCAAGGATTTAAACGAATTGGCAGCCGGAGGATCATTATCTCCCGAGGCAATGCGGGCATTAAAAAATGTCACTGCCCGTGCTATAGCCGTTCTCTTGAAAGGCAAACAGCTAAAAAGCCGAGAGCTTTATTTAAACTTTCTTAAGCTTACGGCTTAAAACGTAGCAAACAATAAAGGATATACTCCATGGTAGCTTTTTATACTCAAAATCGTGTCAAATCATTTGATCGCAAGGCTTTCGAACTGGAGTGTACATCTCTTGATCTAAAAGGGAGAGGCGTTGGACGTTATGCTGATGTTGTGTGGTTTGTAAAAGGTTTGCTTCCAGGGGAAAAAGCTAGGATACAACCTTTGTCCAAAAAAGGTGCCACTGGTGAAGGAGCCATCATCAAGCTTTTAGTCAAATCCGATCAACGCATATGCTCCCAATGTGTTCATGAAAAAGATTGCGGAGGATGCCCTTTAGGACATATAGATCCCAAACTCGCCCTTGAGGCCAAGGCGGATGGTATAAGACGTCTATTTAAACGTCAGGCCAAAATAGAGTTGGGAGAGTGCTCTTTTAAAGAACAATCGTCTATAAAAGCTTATCGCCGTGCATGTCGCATGGCTGTGCGCGTCGATCATGGTCGTCTCTCCATGGGTTTTCGTTCAGAACGTTCAAAACACCTTTGTCCTATTAAGCATTGTGAAGTTTTAAGCGATCGTATAAATGGGTGTTTAAGAGATTTGCATGATTGCTTAGATGCCTTAAGATGTCGTAGTAAGGTAGGTCATGCGGAGATCTTAGACAGCGACGGTGATTTGGGAATTTCTTTGCGCCTAACTTGTAACCTGTCCAATGAGGATGAGGTAAAGCTACAAGTATTAGCAGAGAAGATTTCCGCTGTGATATCCGTACAGGAACCATATGTAGAAAAACTAGGAACGGATCGTAGCGAAAAGATACGCGAACGAACGGTGGCTGGTGATCCTAAACGCCTTTATATAGTTTCAGCAGGTTTGAAATTAACTTGCACTCCGAATTCATTCGTGCAGGTTAATAAAGAGATGAATGAGCGCATGATCGCACGTGTTATAGAAGCTCTTGCTGTAAAACCAGAGATGAAAGTCATAGATTTATTTTGTGGCTTAGGCAATTTTACTTTACCCATAGCAAAAGCTGGTGCATCAAGTTTCGGTGTTGATATTGTAAAAGCCATGACAGATCTGGCCACTGCCAATGCTTCCGATAACGATCTTGGTGAGGCTAAATTTGTACAGGCAGATCTGGAAGCTCCATTTGAAATGATGAGTTTTGCTAAAGAAGGCTATGATGCGGCGGTTATGGATCCAGGACGCTCGGGGGCTAAACGTGCCAGTGCTTATATTGCCAAACAAAAAGTTCTTAAGGTGGTTTTGATCTCTTGTAATCCTTTGGCAACCGTACGTGATATCGAGACCTTTATACAGGCTGGCTATAAGGTTGAGCGCTGGGGGGTTGTCGATATGTTCCCGCTCACAAGTCACGTCGAAACAGTGATAGTTCTATCAAGGTATAAGAATTAAGCATGTGCTAATCTACGGATATACTTATTTCTTTCGGTTAATGAAAATCAAGTAAAACAACGCAGAATGCTATTAAGTTTTGTCCTTAGGAAAAAACACTACACTGCGGTCGGTTTGTGTGAAATATAAGACAGAACTTAACAAAATTACATATCAAAAGTACTGTACTGCTAATAAGCAGTTTTGTTTTTGACTTCTTAAAATTTTATTTAGTAATGATTCAAAGTGGCCGAGGTTATAGACTTCCATTAGAAGCTTTACTATAAATTTTTATTAACCAACATAACCATAGAAAAGAAGGCAACTAAGGTTATGATGTCAAAAGTATGGGGCTTTTGCGTTTTCAGAATAAATTCAGAAGTTGAAAAAAAGTGTTGCTTTGTCAGAGCATGAAACCAAACCGTTGTAACCTTTAGAGCATGATCCTAAAAGCAAGATATATTTATGCACTCTTTTAATTAGATGCAAGGTAAAACAAATGGTTGCCATCAGAACCACTCATGAAGCTTCCTTCAATTTCCATAATTGGCTTGAAGGTTTGAAACTTAATGTTTTTGAAAAAGAAGAACTGCATAAAACCTATGACTTTGTGATTGAAAAACTAAAGGAAAAAGAGAAGAAACTAAAGGGAGCAGATGTAGAGGGCGATACACAAAGATTCATACGTCTTTCTGCAGAAATCGTTTCAGCCATCATGGTTTTGAACATGGATCTGCTTTCATTAAAAGTCAGTATTATTTATCCCGCTTTTGAGAACGGGTATATTTCGGGGGCTGAGGTAGCGGAGCATTTTGGAACGGAAGCTCATAAGCTCTTGATTAATGTGCGCGACATGGAAGCGATTCGTTTTCTGCATACTATTAATAATGACGAAAACGACGAGATTAAAGTCGATAGAGTTCGCCGTATGATGTTAGCCATGATCGAGGATGTGCGTGCTGTCGTTATAAAACTGGGTGAAAGAATTGCTGTGATCCGTGCTGCTCGGGATGCAGATGAGGTTACAAAAAAATCTATAGCAAGAGAGGTAGCGAATATTTACGCACCTTTGGCCAATCGTTTGGGAATAGGCCAGCTCAAATGGGAACTTGAGGATTTAGCTTTTCGTTTTCTGCATCCTGAGGAATATAAGGAAATAGCCCGTGATTTAGGTGAGAGACGAGTCGAACGAGAGGCCTATATCGATCATTTTGTGGAAGAGTTACGTGGTCTCTTGCAAAAGCAGGGAATGAACTGTGAGGTTTACGGGCGCCCCAAACATATTTATAGCATTTGGCGAAAAATGCAACGAAAACACCTGCATTTTGATGAGCTCTACGATATACGTGCAGTACGCATTATAGTGGATAAGATTTCAGATTGCTACGGAGCGCTAGCCATAGTTCATGCCAGATGGAAACACTTGCAAAGTGAGTTTGATGACTATATAGCCAATCCCAAGGCTAACGGTTATCAGTCGATTCATACCGTAGTGAACGGAGATGGCAACAAAAATGTAGAGATCCAGATCCGTACCCGTAATATGCATAATACGGCGGAGCTCGGTGTTGCCGCTCATTGGAAATATAAAGAGGGTAATGGACAGAGTTCTGGGGTTGAGCAACGGATCAACTGGTTGCGCAAACTGTTGGCTTGGAGAGACGATCTCGTAGAGTCTGGGACCTTGATGGAGAAATTCCGCAATCAGGTGTTTGAAGATCGCGTATACGTTTTTACCCCTGCGGGAGAGGTTTTGGATCTGCCAAACGGAGCAACACCGCTAGATTTCGCTTATCAGGTTCATACTATGGTCGGTCATCGTTGCATAGGTGCCAAGGTCAACGGACGAATTGTGCCTTTTACTTATCATCTGCGCACCGATGAAACCGTTGAAATTATTACGCAAAAAAATCCTAATCCATCCCGTGACTGGCTAAATCCTGATAATGGTTTTTTGAAAACAGCCAAAGCTAGAGCAAAGGTACAGGCTTATTTTCGTAAAGTCGACTATGGGCGTAATCGTGAGCAAGGTGTCGAGGAGTTATCTGCAGAGTGTGCCCGTCGGGATCTTTCCTTGAATAAAGATCAAATCAGTAGCTTGCTTGCCCAGCATATAGATCACTTCAACGTTAAGAAAGCTGATGATGTATATGCAGCCATAGGCGCAGGAGATCTCAGTTGCTCAAATGTAGCTACTTTCATCGGGGAAAAGATTGGCGTAGGTCGTATCGAGTACGACGATGCTGATGTTATATCCAAATTGCTGGACGGTAAAAATAAGAATACCGCTTCTGGTAGGCAAAAATCTGGTTCCGTAACAGTTGATGGTATGGATAATCTGCTTACGCACGTGTCCCGTTGTTGTCAGCCTGTTCCTGGAGACGAAATTGTAGGTTTTATTACCAAAGGACGCGGAGTTTCCATCCACCGTCGCAACTGTCTGCAACTGAAAAAATTGGCTATGAATGAACCGGACAGAGTGATTTCAGCTCAATGGGGAAATGTGCAAAGCGGGACTTATTCCTTGACTATGAGGATCACTGGAATTGATTATTCAGGACTCTTGCGAGATGTTACGACGCTGATTACAAATGACAAGGTGAACATAACAGGTGTTCGTTCACGTATTGAGAAAGAAAAAATGATATCCGTCATAGATGTGGATATGCTTATTAATGATATATCGTCTTTTGACCGTATTCGCACAAAAATCTCGGCTTTATCGGGTGTTACATCCGTAGAACGCTTGTAGCAGATCTAATCAAAGAGTAGAGGGGATTGCTCTCTGCCTCTATGTTATAATTACCATTTAAAAACAAGATTCGGAGAAGTTCATGTCTGTATCCACTGATAAGAAGACTGCCGAGGGAACGAAGAAGAAGTTCGGAAAGCTTATATTCGTTACCGGAGGCGTAGTGTCGTCTTTAGGAAAAGGTATTGCCGGGGCATCCTTAGCAGCAGTGCTTGAGGCCAGAGGTCTTAAGGTTACCATTATCAAACTTGATCCATATATCAACGTTGACCCAGGTACTATGAGTCCTATTCAGCATGGTGAGGTTTTCGTTACTGAGGACGGGGCAGAAACAGATTTGGATTTAGGACATTACGAGAGATTTATTCACTCGAAGATGTCTCGTAAGAATAATTGCACCACGGGTAAGATCTATTCTGAGGTCATTCGCAAAGAGCGTCGTGGGGATTATTTAGGGGCTACCATTCAGGTGATCCCCCATATTACCAATGCTATTAAGGAAAAAATACTGGAAGGTGCGGAAGGGAACGACATCACCTTAGTTGAGATCGGCGGAACCGTAGGTGATATTGAATCTCAACCTTTCCTTGAGGCTATTCGTCAGTTGGCCGTGGAAATAGGCCGTGAGAATGCTATGTTCATGCATCTTACATTGGTGCCTTATCTCAAGACCTCGGGTGAAGTAAAAACCAAACCCACACAGCATTCAGTCAAGGAACTGCTTTCTATAGGTATTCAGCCTGACGTATTGGTATTGCGTTCTGAGGTTTCAATACCTCCTCATGAGCGTCACAAGATTGCCATGTTCTGCAATGTGCCAGAAAGAGCAGTAATCTCCATGCAGGATGTTGATTCCATTTATAAGATCCCAGCTATGCTCAAGAGCCAGTATCTTGATCAGTTGGTTGTAGATCGTTTCGGTTTCAAGTGTAAAGAAGCAGATCTCTCCGATTGGGAGCAGGTGCTTTACCAGCAGGCCAATACTGTAGGTGAAGTAAATATAGGTATGGTCGGCAAGTATGTTGAATTGCATGATGCTTATAAATCAGTTAATGAGGCTTTGAAACACGGCGGTTTAAAGAATCGTCTGTCAGTCAAAATTAAATATATCGATTCCGAAGATGTCGAGGTAAAGGGCGAAGAGGTGCTTCAGGGATTGGATGCCATTTTGGTGCCGGGCGGTTTCGGTTCTCGTGGAGTTGAAGGAAAAATCCGCGCTGCCAAGTATGCGCGCGAGAATGATATCCCTTATTTGGGGATCTGCCTTGGCATGCAGGTTGCGATCATCGAATATGCTCGTGATAAGGCGGGAATGGAAGGGGCTAATTCAACTGAATTCAATCCCAGTACAAAGTACCCGGTTGTTGGACTTATAACCGAGTGGTTGGATGAGGCTGGTCGTGTGGAAAAACGTTCCGGAGCTTCAGATTTAGGCGGCACCATGCGTCTGGGCGGGCAATTGTGTCATCTTAAGGAAGGCTCTTTGGTACGCAAGCTATACGGCAGTGATGATATAGTTGAACGTCATCGTCACCGTTACGAGGTTAATAACAACCTGATCGGCAAGTTAGAAAAAGCTGGATTGAAGGTGGCGGGTCTGTCTACAGACAATAAATTGGTAGAGTGCATTGAATTGCCTGATCACCCTTGGTATATAGGAGTACAGTTCCATCCGGAATTCACTTCTAATCCTCGTGCGGGACATCCTTTATTTATTGGATTTATTAAAGCCGCTAAAGAATATCAGGATAAAAATCGCTGATATACAAAGATCCGGTATAAGCCGGATCTTTGATATGAGGACAAACGATGAAATTTCTGTCTCTGCTGGTGGTTTTATGCATAGGCTATGTGTCATATGATACATGGTTCGGTAGAAATGGCGTCGAGCAATTTCGTATTGTTTCTGCGCAGGTAGCAGAGGCAAAACAAAAATCAGAAAAGCTCACCATGCGCAATCAGGCTGTTCTTGACGAAATTGCTGATCTTAACCAAGATAACCTTACGATCGAAGAATTGGCTCGGGATGATTTGGGAATGATCAAAAATGGAGAGACCTTTTACAGAGTGATAGAATCGGCGTCCTATTCCGCTGGGAAAAGGAGTAGGTAGATCATGAGCTGCCTTGCGGATGTTGTGATCCCTGCAGCCGGAGTCGGCAAACGAATGGGGTCTTCAATACCTAAGCAGTACATTAAACTTGGGAATTTAACCGTACTTGAGCGGACCTGTGAAATTTTCCTTAATGATCCCCATATTGCGCATGTAATAGTGGCCGTCAGTCCAGAAGATCCTTTTTATCAACTTTTACCTTTATCTTCACATCATAAGGTTGTTACGGTTGAGGGAGGTAAAGAGCGGGCTAACAGTGTTTTCAATGCACTTAAATATGTGACTACACCGTATGTGGTTGTTCATGATGCAGCAAGGCCTTTGTTGCACACTGATGATCTGCAAACTTTACTTAATGCTGGATTTAATATTCCGGACGGTGCTATTCTCGCAGTCAAAATGTCAGATACGGTAAAAGCCTCTCTTTTGCAGCAAAATGGTGAGTTTGTGGTTGAAAGAACCGTGCCTAGAGAGCATTTGTGGAGAGCTCTTACCCCGCAAATGTTCAAAACAGATATTCTTACCGAAGCGATGGAAGCGGCTTTTTTAAAAAACGAAGCGATTACCGACGAAGCCTCGGCTGTAGAGTGTATAGGCCTGCACCCTTCTCTTGTTGAATGTTGTCATCCCAATTTTAAACTTACCTCGCCAAGCGATTTGATGCTGGCACAAGCTCTTTTGCATTTTGAAGGAAAATATGATCAGGATCGGACACGGCTTTGACGTACATAGATTTGGGGGAAATGGTCCTTGTGTTTTGGGGGGAGTAAAAGTTCCTTTCGAACGCGGGTTAGTTGCTCATTCTGACGGAGATGTAGTTTTACATGCAATCTCTGATGCTCTGCTCGGAGCATTGGCTCTGGGTGATATAGGCCATTTCTATCCTGATAATGATGATCGCTTTTTAAATATTGATAGCCGCAAACTCTTACGAGATGTATTTTCTAAAATAAAAACACAGGGATATAGGGTTGTTAATGTGGATGTTACTGTGATGGCTCAGGTTCCTAAAATGGCTCCTTATGAATTGCAGATGCGGAATAATGTTGCGGATGATTTGGAATTGTCTTTAGGTTGCGTAAGTATAAAGGCAACTACTACGGAAAAGCTAGGGTTCACCGGTCGCGGAGAAGGAATTGCCGTTGAAGCCGTTTGTTTGCTCAGCGACGGTGAATAGAGATCATTATGAGCATAGCTTTAGAATCATTTAATATTTTTGGCCGCATGTACGATATGTGCATCAGATTGGCAGCCCATCCCAAGGCCGTTTGGTTTTTGAGCATAAATAGTTTTATTGAATCGGTATTTTGGCCCATACCGCCAGATGTTATGTTGGCGCCTATGTGTTTGGCCCGCCCCAATAAGGCTTATTATTATGCATTTGTTGCCGTACTGTCGTCTGTGTTGGGGGCAATCTGCGGGTATTATTTGGGCTACTTCATCTATGATCCTTATATAAAGGACTTAATTGAGTATACGGGACAGCAGCACAATGTGGCTGTCGTACGCAGTTGGTTTGCTATGGAATACGGTGTGCTTATGATTTTTGTCGGAGCCTTTACGCCAATACCGTATAAAATCATAGCCGTAACATCGGGAGTAATGGCTGCTGAAAGTTTTATGCAGATAGGCTCTACCGGCATGCTGTCAATATTGATTTTTGTCCCTGTGTCATTGGCGGGACGAGGATTGCGCTTCTTTCTTGAGGCTGGGGTCATATCCTGGGGCGGCGAGAGAATGGAAAGAGTCGTCAGACGTTATATAGATGTAATAGGTTGGGCCTTGGTCGGGATTATTTCAATTTATGTACTTTACAAAGTCATTATTTAATTTCAGGATTGCTGCGCCTATCTTTCTAGCGGCTTTATCTTGCCTTTTTTTCGCAGGATGTATTTCAAATAATACTTCCGGCAATGCTAATGTGATTGTTGAAGATGCCAGAAGCGGAAAGAATCGCAGTACAGCAGGTACAGTCACACCAGTGTCTAATTCCGTTTTATCAAGACGTACAGTAAATGCACAAAAGCGTAATTTTCAAGAGCAACCGTTAGGAACAAGCTCAGCTCCGTCGGGCGGAACCGATTATCGCGTGGTACAGGGGGATACCTTATTTTCAATTGCATTTCGTTACGGCAAAAGCTACCAAGCCTTGGCCCAAGAAAACAATATTGCTCCTCCCTATAACATCAAGGTCGGGGACATAATTCATATAAACGGATCTTCAACCGAGCAGGATACGGCAAGTTCTTCGCAAAGAGGCTCATATACCGTCAAGAAGGGAGACACTTTAACGTCGGTTGCCAAAGCTCATAATTTGCCACCTTCGGCCATTGTGCGCGTAAATAACTTGGTATATCCGTATAAATTGGTTCCAGGACAGAATTTAATACTTGAAGATCCAGATGCCAAACGCAAGATAGAAAAAAGTGAACAGAAGATTGTACCAGTTGCTGGTGACAATGAAAGCTTAGTTACGTCTTCGTCTGCTCAAGGAAATGTTTCTTCTAATGATCCTGTAAAGGTTGTTTCTGGGCGTACCCGCACTGCGGGAGGAGTGGTTTGGATGTGGCCTACTTCCGGAAAGGTTGTTAAAGGATTCAGTCTTCAGGAAAACGGAAATAAGGGAATAGATATTGCCGGTACGCGTGGACAAAATGTTATGTCTGCAGCCGACGGTCAGGTGGTTTATTCAGGATCTGCCTTAAGAGGCTATGGAAAGTTGATCATTGTGAACCATGACAATGAATATCTTTCCGCATATGCTCATAATGATAAACTCTTAGTAAAAGAAGGTCAGAAGGTAAAACGCGGACAAGTAATTGCAAACATGGGATCCACTGATGCCAGTAGAGTCCAGTTGCACTTTGAAATACGCTACAAAGGTAAATCCGTAAATCCTTTGGGATATCTTCCTAAATAACAATTGTAATAATGGAGGGTTGCATGCCGAAAGATGCAAAACAAATCTTGCATGCGGACCAAGGAAAAACGGTCAATTCTAAACGCAGGGCTAAAAAAAAGTCACCCAATTTAGATTTACTGTCGGCGTATTTGCAATCGATTCGCAAATATCCATTGCTCACTCATGAGCAGGAAATAGACTGTGGACATAGAATAAGGCAGAAGGATAAATCTGCTTTTGATGCCTTGATCACATCGAATTTGCGCCTTGTTGTAAATATATGTAAGGAATATCGATCTCGCGGTATACCTTTGTTGGATCTTATTGAAGAGGGCAATATAGGTTTGATTCATGCTGTGGAGAAATTTGATCCAGATCGGGGATTCCGCTTTTCCACTTATGCTACATGGTGGATACGACAGTCTGTAGAGCAGGCTATATCTAAACAATCTCGTATGATCCGTCTTCCTGTACATATCATTAAGGAATTGAATTCCATTTTGCAAATAAAACGAAAATTACAAAAGGAACTTCATGATGAGCATGTTCCAGTGAAGGTAATTGCTGAAGCAGCTGGAAGTGATCCAGACCGAGTCATTCGCATGTTGTCGTTGGTTGACGGTGTAACCTCTGTTGAAAATCATTCCGTCGGAAAGGACGGTGATAATGATATGTCTCTTCTGGATATTATTCCGGATGTAAGTATAGAAAATCCAGATCAAAGCCTCTATCGCGAGGAAACGGCCAAATTTGTTCATCTCTGGTTTAATTCTTTGAATCCTCGTCAGCAGAAGGTTGTATTGGGAAGATTTGGATTGTTCGGAAATGAGGAAATGACGCTAGAGGACATCGGCGTCGATGTTAATCTGACTCGCGAGCGCGTACGCCAAATTCAGAATGACGTGATATATTCTCTGCGTAAGTACTGCAAAGAGCACGGTATTGATGCCGAATATTTCTCTGGCATTAGAGTTTCTAAAAAGGGTAGTTGATATAACCTCATTTATTCAACCATACGCTTCAAGGTATTCAAAATATTTAAGGCTTGAAGCGGTGTTATTGAGTTGGGATCAGTATTTTTCAGCGTTTCCGCAACTTCTTTTAATTGCGGATTTTCTAAATATTCAGTTTCTTTAACTACAGAAGTATTCGTGTCGTTGATGTTAGTCGTTTCCTTGTGTTCAAAGGTTGAGATAAAATTTTTTGCCAGTGCTATAACCTCATAGGGCAGTCCTGCCAAACGTCCTACTTCTATAGCATAAGAGTGGGAAATAGATCCTGCATTGACGTGATAAAGAAAAACGATATGTCCTGATTTTTCTTCAGCTCTGAAGCATAAATTTCGCACTTGTGCACATTTCCCTTCCAGTTCACATATTTCGGAGTAGTGCGTGGAGAAAAGTGACAGACACTTTAGGCGTTCTGATAAGAAGGAGGCTATGGCTAATGCTAATGCAGATCCTTCTACGGCACTGGTTCCGCGTCCTATTTCGTCCATAAGGATGAGGGATTTAGAAGAAGCGTTGTTTAAAATGTTGGAGGCTTCTTCCATCTCCACCATGAAGGTTGAACGTCCCGAAACCAGATCATCTGAAGCACCGATCCTAGTAAAAATGCGATCGATATCTCCTATTAGTGCTTGATCTGCGGGGACGAAGGAGCCGGCACGAGCCATAATACATATCAATGCCGTCTGCCGCATATAGGTAGATTTACCGCCCATGTTGGGACCGGTGATGACAAGCATGCGTTCAACGCCCATGGAGACAGAATTAGGAACAAAGGGGGCGGAACTAAGAGTTTCTATTACAGGGTGTCTTCCATTTTTTATGCTGATCACCGAGGTTTTGGACAGTTCTGGGCGCACATAATGATATTCATCTGCTGTTTTGGCCAAAGATAACAGAGCATCCAGCAAAGAAAGTTCTGATGAAAGAGACTTAAGTTGCGGTAAAATTTGTTGCAAAGCTGTTATCAATTCGTCATAGAGTTCTTTTTCTAACTGCAAAGAACGTTCTTGAGCGGAAAGAGTCTTTTCTTCAAGATCGCGTAGCTCTTTTGTAGTATAGCGCTCGTTATTTTTTAAAGTCTGCTTGCGGTGGTAGTGTTCAGGAATTTTTTCAGATTGTGATCTCGGGATCTCTATGTAATAACCAGATACCGAGTTAAATCCCACCTTCAGTGTTGTAATACCGGTAGCAGCTTTCTCCCGTTCTTCCATAGCAGTAAGCAAATCCGTACTTCCGGCCATAAGCTGGCGTAACTCATCAAGTTCACTGTTATATCCGTCGGCAAATACGTTTCCATCGCGTAAAAAAGTGGAGGGAATTTTTTTTACGGCTCTGATTAGTAGTTCACGGGTATCGTCAAGAGGGTTTATTTTTTTTGAAATGTTGTTTAAAACGTCGTTCTGTCGATTTTCTAAAAATACTTTGATTTGCGGAACTACAATCAATGCATCGCGTAAAACCATCAGATCCTTGGGGCGAGCTGTGGCTAATCCTATCCGAGCGGTGATTCGTTCCAGATCTCCTATTTGATCTAGAAAGGAAAAAAGCTCGGATTCATCGCTTTGTAATAAGGCTTCAACAATGTCCAGTCGTTCGTTTACTGCCTGATTGTCGCGTAAAGGTTCTAGGAGCATGCGGCGTAATTTTCTGGATCCCATGGCGGTTGCCGTTTTATCAAGTACCGAAAGCAAAGAGCCTCGATACTCTCCTCGTAAATTGGCAGTAAGCTCGAGATTTCTTTGGGCTGTTTGATCAAGCAACATTTGTAGGCTTGAGTCGTCGTGACTTATGGAACGTATATGCTCGATTGAGCCCGTTTGTGTGGAACTAACATATGAGAGCAAAGCTCCGGCCGCACTGATCCCTTCCTCAATGTTTTCTATGCCAAAGCCGAATAGTGTCTGAGTGTGAAATTGTTTGCATAGCAGACGATAACAGCTTTTTAATTCAAATGACCAAGCAGGAATTTCCTTAGTGCTTTTGCAAAAAGAGAACCACTCTTTGTGTGCAAAATCCTCGCAGTAAACAATTTCAGCAGGATTTATCTTGTCCAAGTACAGAGCCAATTCTTTTTGATCGCTGGCCACGGTTGCTTTAAATATCCCTGCTCCTAGATTTAGATAGGCGATACCGAAGCACCGATCCCCTTGTGCAATGCATACTATGATATTGTCTTCACGATCGGGTGCTATTCCATCATCAGTGGCTGTACCGGGAGTAATAATGCGTGAAACCTTGCGAGAAAAGATTTTGGTTCTAGTTTTTGAAGCGTTGTTTTTCTCCTCAATCTGCTCACATATGACCACCGATTCTCCCATGCGAATGAGTCTTGAAATGTAGTTATCCACAGCATGGAAAGGCACTCCAGCTAAGGGAATAGGTTTGCCTTTGTTTGTACCGCGATGTGTGAGGGTCAGATTAAGCAAACGGGAAGCTTTGACGGCATCGTCAAAAAACATTTCATAAAAATCGCCAAGACGATAGAAAACCAAATCTTTAGGATATTTCTCCTTTACTTCAAAGTACTGTTTCATCATAGGCGTAGAGCCGTCTTTGAGTGAGGAAAAATCTGCCATTTGCTGAACCTGATAAATTGAAAATACAGATGCTAAGTTTAATAGTTGGTTAATCTTTATAGTATAAAAAATTAAAAGCAAGTTTGTTCCAAGTATTAGTTGAGAGCTTTATAAACAATAAGATGCAAAAAAGAAGGCGAGGAGTATTGAGCTATATAAAAGCCGTCCATTTTTTGCGGGTGGGGCTTTATGGTGATTTTCGATGGAAATGTGTCTTTTATCTAAACTTTTTAGGCTTTTGCGGCAGATACAAAGGTCTGCGGAGAACCGAAGTCTTCTGCTTTCGGTTAGTTACAATGAATTTTCTTTTCCGCACGAGATCATGTTTAAATGGCTCCTCGTTTCTACTTAATTATCAAAGATCATGAAAGTCAACAATTTGGGATTTATAGCGAAAAGAGCTGTAGTTCGGCTCATGTTTCGTTGGCTGTTTGTATAATGATTTAACAGAAGGAGTAATTTTTTTTTCTAATTTTGAGCTTTGAAAAAAACTTTATTAGTAGAAAAAATTTATATAATTACAAATACAGATTAATTTCAGTATAAATATCGGAGCTAAGTTATGGCGGTTAAGAAAGAAAGCAAATCTGCGACAAAGGCAAAGGCTACATCCAAATCCTCGGTGTTGGCAAATAACCTCACTACGGATCCAGAGAAGGAAAAAGCCCTGCAGGCAGCTCTCGATCAGATTGAGCGTACTTTCGGGACCGGGGCAATTATGCGTCTCGGACAAAATACCACCTTGGACATAGAAGCGATCCCCACTGGTTCATTGTCGCTTGATATAGCCTTGGGTATAGGTGGTTTGCCCATGGGCCGTATTATTGAAATTTACGGTCCAGAGTCCTCCGGTAAAACAACTCTAACTCTGGAATTGATTGCTCAGGCTCAGAAACTAGGAAAAATATGTGCATTCATCGATGCCGAGCATGCCTTAGATCCTGTCTATGCCAAGAGATTGGGCGTAGCAATTGAAAATGTATTTCTTTCTCAGCCGGATACCGGTGAGCAAGCATTGGATATATGCGAAACCTTGGTACGTTCTGGAGGTGTGGACGTGATTGTCATAGACTCCGTAGCTGCTTTAGTTCCGAAGGCTGAGATAGAAGGAGATATGGGGGACAGTCATGTAGGCTTGCAAGCTCGCTTGATGTCTCAGGCTCTGCGAAAACTGACAGGTATAATCAAACAGGCCAATTGCATGGTTGTCTTTATCAATCAGTTGCGTATGAAAATTGGCGTAATGTTCGGATCGCCCGAGACCACAACTGGCGGTAACGCCCTTAAATATTATGCCTCAGTACGTCTTGATATTCGTAAAGGAGAGTCTATTAAAGAGTCTGGCTCAGGTGAGAAAAAGGAGGTTAAACAAAAGGGAAAGAAGGGCGATGAAAAAATCATCGGTAACATGACAAAGGTAAAGGTAGTTAAAAATAAAGTTGCCCCGCCGTTTAAGACTGCTCATTTTGATATTCTCTTTAATTACGGTATTTCAAAGAACGGAGAATTGCTTGACCTTGGGGAAAAAGCAGGGTGTGTAGCTAAAACTGGTGCTTGGTATGCTTATAACAATGTAAAAATAGGACAAGGCCGAGTCAACGCTATGAAATGGCTTGAGGAACATCCTGAGGAGGCAGATGAGCTTGAGAAAAAAATACGTGAGTATTTCAAGCAAAACAATTCTTATTCCGATACTGTCGATATTGGCGAGGGTACTGAGGATATAGGTGGTTCCGATGAGGATGTCTCAAACTCAGATGATGCCTTTGCATCAATAACCGACGATGATTTAATTACGGAGTTTCCTGAAGATCTCTAATGAATAAGACGTCTAAGAGTAGCGATCCTCAAAAAGCTTATAACTATGCTATAAGACTTTTAACTGCTAGAGAGTACGGATATGGGGAACTAGTAGGCAAGTTATGTCGCAAGTATGAAGAAGATGTGTCTTATCTTGTAGCTGAACATTGCCGTGAAAGAGGCTTTCAAAGTGATGAACGGGCGGCAGAGATGATAAGTCGTTATACCGTAGCTCGTTTGGCCGGCCCCAGATATGCGTACCACGAAGCTCAAAAACGAGGTTTGGAAGTATATCTTTTAAATAGTTATTTGGAAGAAATTGATTTTTCAGAAATTGCCTTGCAATTTTTAGAACGAAAGTATGGGGATGAAGCTGATTTTTCCCCATGTGGTCGACAAAAAATGCTCGCAGCATTATATCGTAGGGGCTTTGATGGCTCGACCTGTCTCGAGGCATTAAAGCAATTTTCAGACAATGCGCCTGAATAAGGCCTTAATAATTGTATAATCAGCCTCGGAATAAAAAGGCCACTTCAATTTAGGTTTTTTTCAATATGTATATGACAACAGACCAGATACGTCAGACGTATTTGGATTTCTTCAAAGCACACGGTCACACCGTAGTGCGTTCAAGTTCTCTGGTGCCGCACAACGATCCTACCTTGTTGTTCACCAATGCAGGTATGAATCAATTTAAGGACATTTATCTTGGGAAAGAAAAACGTCCTTATTTGCGCGCAACCACCGCACAAAAGTGCGTAAGAGCCGGCGGTAAACAGAACGACTTGGAAAACGTGGGTTACACCGCAAGGCATCATACTTTCTTTGAAATGCTCGGAAATTTCAGTTTTGGGGATTACTTCAAGAAAGAAGCTATTTATTATGCTTGGACTTTGTTGACGGAGGGGTTTGGTTTACCCAAAGAGTCCCTTACCGTGACCGTTTATGACAAGGATAATGAAGCTTACAACATTTGGAAGGATGTTATAGGCGTTCCTGTAGATCGCATCATTCGCATAGGTGACAACAAGGGCGGCGCCTTCAATTCCGATAACTTCTGGCAGATGGGGGATACGGGACCGTGTGGCCCCTGCTCCGAGATTTTCTATGATCATGGCGCCGATATTTGGGGAGGCCCTCCGGGATCAGCTGAAGAGGACGGTGATCGTTTCATTGAAATATGGAACATCGTTTTCATGCAGTATAACCGTAAGGCCGACGGTACATTTGAGAAGTTAGGCAAGCCCATGATCGACAACGGTTTGGGTCTTGAACGTATAGCTGCTGTTTTACAGGGGGTTCATTCAAATTACGACATTGATTTGTTTGTGGCCTTGGAAAAAGCGGTTGCATCCTTGCTTAACGTTTCCGATCTCAAAGATAAGTCATTGCGCGTAATTTCGGATCATATTCGATCCTGCTCATTCTTGATTGCTGATGGTGTATTGCCTTCAAACGAAGGTCGCGGTTATGTACTGCGCCGTATCATACGTCGTGCCGTACGTCATGGACGTCTCTTGGGGGCAAAAGAAGTGTTCTTCTACAAATTAGTGGACACTTTGGCTGATCTCATGGGAGGAGCTTACCCCGAGCTTATAGAGCAGAAAGAGCTTATTAAGAAGACTCTGAAGCGTGAAGAGGAGTTGTTCCTAAACACCTTGGATCGTGGCTTGGCTCTGCTTGAAGCCGAGCTTAAGAAGTTGGGTGGCGGAAAACAAATCCCTGGTGATGTTGTTTTCAAGCTTTACGATACATATGGCTTCCCCACCGATCTGACCCAAGATGTGGTTCGCGATCGCGGCTATACAATCGATATGGAAGGCTTCGATGCTGAAATGGCCAAGCAAAAGGCTCTTTCCAAGAAGAATTCCAAGTTCGACGTGGATTACAACCAAGAGTTAAAGCTTACAGAGGTTACTAAGTTTACAGGTTATGATTCCCTGGTTGCTGATTCGGTGATCACTGGTATTTATAAGGACGGTGAAGCGGTTGATTCTATTTCAACTGACGAGCGTGCTGTCATCGTATTGAATGAAACGCCGTTTTACGGGGAAATGGGAGGCCAGGTAGGAGACATCGGCATTATTCAGGCCGGAGAAAATACTGAATTTATAGTCGAAGACACCAAGCGTGTCGGTAAGACCATAATTCATATAGGTAGAGTGGAGTTAGGAGAGTTCTCCAAGGGAGCTCGGGTTAAAGCAATTGTTGATGAGGAAAATCATAAGGCAATTGCTGCCCACCACAGCGCTACCCATCTGCTGGATGCCGCTTTGCGTCAAGTTTTGGGTAAAACCGTAACTCAGAAAGGTTCATATGTTGCAGCCGATCGTTTACGTTTTGACTACTCCTATTCCCAGCCTCTAACTTTGCTTGAGCGACAGGCAGTCATTCGCATCGTAAACGAGCAGATCCGCAATAATAATGTTATCAAGACCGATATTATGGATCTTGATGAGGCAAAAAAGAGCGGAGCATTGGCTTTGTTTGATGAAAAGTATGAGGAAAAAGTTCGTGTGGTTTCTATGGGCGAATTCTCAAAGGAGCTGTGCGGAGGAACTCATGTTGATAGAACAGGCGATCTCGGAACATTTGTGATAATTTCTGATGAAGCCGTTGCTTCTGGTATTCGTCGTATTGAGGCTGTTGCAGGTGCTGCTGCAATTGATTATTTGCAGGCTATAGTACGTAATGTAGTTAAGACTGCAAACATCATGAAGGCTGACAATATGTCCATTGCTGAGAAGACAGATGTGTTGGTCAAACGCAGTCGCGAACTTGAGAAAGAAAATGAGTTACTTAAGGAACGTATAATTTCTCTTGAATGTAATAATTATCTTTCTGAGGTTAAGGAAATCAAGGGAATAAAAGTTCTTTCGATTACGGTTAAGAATTATGATGCCAAGGCCTTGCGCTTTGCGGCTGACGAATTGCTAAATCGTATGAAGTCTGGAGTTGTCCTTCTAGGTTCAGATTGTGATTCAAAGGCCAGTCTGACGGCAGCGGTATCTAGAGATTTGGTTTCCAAAGTAAAGGCCGGAGATATAGTTCGAAATGCCGCTGTTTTCATTGAAGGAAAGGGTGGCGGACGTCCAGATATGGCTCAAGCTGGCGGAACGAAGGTCGAAGGATTAGCTATGGCTATTGCCAGTGTTGAGACCTTCTTAGAAAGTAGTCTGTAATTATGTTGGTGATCTCTCAAAAGGTAGGGGATTCTTTCCATATCGGGAAGGAGATCATTGTACGCGTTATAGACATCCGAGGCGGACGAGTTCGCCTCGGGATTGAGGCTCCAAAGGAAACTTCCGTCACACGTATTCAAACAAAAGTCGCTACACCAGTGGCAGAAAAAAAAAATCTTGACTTTACAGAAAAAAAATCAGATACTACTTCGCATTGAAATATGTTTGGATAGATGACCGAGAGGCTGAAGGTACTCCCCTGCTAAGGGAGCATACGGTTTTAAGGACTGTATCGAGGGTTCGAATCCCTCTCTATCCGCCAAAAGGGCACGTTTTATAACGTGCTTTTTTTTCGTCCACACCCTCCATGCAATACCTATAAAATCGCATTCTTAAGCCATTCTAATAATCTAAATTAGTCTGACAAAGTACGTATAACTGATCTGAAAAGAAAAAAATCTTTGAAGATCAGTTTTTTTTACTTAT